>Ga0210395_10000018_pt1 | contig 250088 bp, 202 predicted proteins | sample IncBWH4OmetaG_FD_150861 | JGI IMG/M metagenome (GOLD analysis project Ga0210395, IMG submission 150861) | Forest soil microbial communities from Barre Woods Harvard Forest LTER site, Petersham, Massachusetts, United States - Inc-BW-H-4-O ... | reverse complement strand
GTGCTGCGAAACCTGCTCGAGCCTCTGCGCTATGGCATAGCCATGCACGGGTCCCAACGCCACGACTTTCAGTATCAATAGGTCGAGGGTGCCCTGCGGCAGATCCGATTTAGGATTCAAGGCTGATACCTCCACCTTCTGCATATATATTCTTAGACGTGTAGAAGGTCAAGGTGTTTCACCCTCCTCACGGATATTTCCCCACCTTTCTAAGGCCCACGTGACCACCGGCCAGCGTCCCTTCATAAAGCAGCCCTTGGCGCCAGCGTGAGAGGTGGAAAGCCGTTTCCCTCCCAAATTTCCGATACATGAAACGTGATTTTTGGGTGAGCACTCCGGGTCGGGGGTTGCTATTGTGTGCCGATGACGGCGGCGCCCATGTGTCTTTCAGACCGAGGTCTGTTCTCCGGCTACACCGCAGGCCCGTTTTACGATGAGATGTTCTCTGCGCAGGGGTGCGCCCGTTCCCACTATGCCCGCCTCTTTGAAAAGCTCGGCGTCATGGCTCCCACGCAGTTCGAAGACCGCCGCAAACACGCCGACCTCTCCTTCCTGCTGCAAGGAATCACCTTCACCGTCTACAGCGACGGTCGCGGCACTGAGCGGCTCTTCCCCTTCGACTTGATTCCCCGTATCCTCCCGCAATCAGAATGGGCGCGCATCGAGTCCGGCCTGAGCCAGCGGGTAGTGGCCCTGAATCTTTTTCTGCAAGATGTCTACGGCAAACAGCTCATTCTGAGAGATCGCAAAATTCCGCCCTCCCTCGTCTATTCCTGTCGTCACTTCCGCCGCGAAATGATTGGCCTCGAAGTCCCTCACGGCATTTACACGCACGTCTGCGGCATCGATTTAGTTCGCGATTCAGGGACCGGCGAATTCCTCGTGCTCGAAGACAATGTCCGCACTCCCAGCGGCATTTCCTACGTCCTCGAAAACCGTCTGGTCATGACGCGCACGTTTCCAGAAGCCTTTCAAGAGCACGAAGTGCTCCCTGTCAATCACTATCCCGCCGAACTCTCCCGCATTCTTCGCACCTTGTCCCCTCGAACTGATCCCGACGCGCAGATCGTCCTGCTCACTCCCGGCATCCACAACAGCGCTTATTTCGAACACAGCTTCCTCGCCCAGCAAATGGGCATCGAACTCGTCGAAGGCCGCGACCTTATCGTGGACGGTGTCGTCGTCTACATGAAAACGATCTACGGCCTAAAACGCGTCGACGTTATCTATCGCCGCGTTGACGACGACTTCCTCGATCCGCTTTGTTTCCGCTCCGATTCAATGCTCGGCGTTCCCGGACTGATGGGCGCTTACCGCGCTGGCAACGTAGCGCTCGCGAACACTCCCGGCAACGGCGTCGCCGACGACAAAGCCATCTACGCCTACGTCCCCACACTGATTCAGTATTACCTTGGCGAAGAACCCATCTTGCGTTCAGTGGAAACCTATCTTTGCGATCGCTCCGACCATCTCTCCCACGTGCTTTCGAATCTGCCCAGCTTGGTGGTAAAAAGCGTCGGAGAATCCGGCGGCTACGGCATGCTCATGGGCCCCAGCGCCGCTCACGCCGAAATCGAAGCCTTCCGTGAAAAAATCCTGGCCGATCCGCGCAACTTCATCGCGCAACCGATCGTGCCTCTCTCGGTCGTGCCTTCTTACGACTCCGCCGCGCAATGTTTGGCCGGGCGCCACGTCGATCTTCGCCCGTATTGCCTTTACGACGGGCAAAAAGTCACGATTGTCCCTGGCGGGCTGACACGCGTGGCCCTCGAAGCAGGCTCTCTCGTCGTTAATTCCTCGCAAGGCGGCGGCAGCAAAGACACTTGGATTCTTCGGGGAGAGTGCTGACATGCTCTCCAGGATCGCCGATTCCCTTTTCTGGCTGGCTCGCTACATCGGACGCGCCGAGGACACCGCGCGCATCCTCGACGTCACTTTTCACACCTTGCTCGAGCAAGCTCCGCAGCCGCACGGCGTGCGCTGGGAACCGATTCTTTCCATGGCCGGCGAAGAAACTCTCTTCCGACAGTTCTACACAGAGCCGACCGCTCACAACGTTTTCGAGTTTCTCGCCTTCAACCCCGACAATCCCAGCTCCATCATGCAATGCATCACCAAGGCCCGCGAGAACGCGCGCACCATTCGAGACCGCATCTCGCGCGAAATGTGGGAAGACTTGAACAGCCTCTACCTGACTCTCGGGCGCTTCGATCCTCAAGAAGAAACCGCCGCGGGGCCCCACCGTTTCTGCGGCCGCGTCATTTTCGGCAGCCACCGCTTTCACGGTGTCAGCGACGCCACGCTTCCTCACGACGAAGGTTGGGATTTCTTGCGCGTAGGCTGGGCTCTCGAACGCGCTGAAATGACCGCCCGCCTCGTTGACGTGCAGTATCGCAATCTCCTCGCGCTAACTTCCGTCGGCAGCACTCCCGACAACCACCAGTGGATGGCCGTCCTAAAATCCGTCGGAGCCTACGAGGCCTATCACCGCCAGTACCATTCACCGATCGAACCCGCGCGCGTCGCTGAAATGCTCATCCTCAATCCCCAGCACCCGCGCTCCATCCGTTTTTGCGTCACCGAGATGCAGACAAGCCTTCGCGCCATCAGCAACACCGCTGCCGGCTCCTACGCCAACGAAGCCGAGCGCCTTACCGGCAAAGTTCTCGAGCGCCTGCGCTACAGCCGCATCGATGAAATCCTCGACGACGGCCTTCACGCCTATCTCACGGGCCTCATTCACCAGTTCAACACCATCGGCGAAGTCATCGCGCGCACCTATTTCTACTACGCGGGCGTCGCATGAACCGCTTCCATCTGCTCCACGCCACCGAATTCATCTACGACGGGCCCGTCTACGAAAGTTACAACGAGGTCCGCCTTCGCCCCATCCACGACGACCGCCAAAGCTGCCTTTCGTTCCGCCTCATCACCAATCCCGCTTCTCGCGGCTCTTCCTACAAGGATGGCTACGGAAACTGGATTCACGTCACCAGCATCCTTCCCCATCATCGTCGGCTGCGCATCGAAGCCGAATCCGTGGTCCTCGTGCACGAAGCTCCTGGCCCCGAACCCGGCAGCATGCCGCTCTCGGAACTCGACGCCATTCGCCACGATCTTTTCGAAGAGCATTTTGACTGGCTCGCTCCGAGCGCCTACGTTCCGTATCTCCCCGAGCTCTCCGAGATTTCCAAAGCAGCCGAAGCCGCATGCAACGGCACCGTCGCCGGCTTCGCCGAGACCGCCTCCGATTTCATCCACAATAGTTTTGTCTACCAGAAGGGCGCCACGCACGTGAACTCTTCCGTCCGCGATTCACTCGCGTTGCGCGCGGGCGTCTGCCAGGATTTCGCTCATCTACTGTTGGGAGTCGTCCGCATGCGCGGCCTGCCCGCCCGCTATGTCTCCGGCTATATCGTCTCCGGCAGCGCAACGGCCAGCACCAAGCAGGAAGAAGTCATCGGCGGCCAAGCCTCGCATGCTTGGGCCGAAGTTTTCCTGCCAGGCAGCGGCTGGATCGGTTTCGATCCCACGCTCGGCAAACCCATCGAGCTTCGCCACATCCGCGTTGCCTACGGCCGCGACTATGGCGACGTGCCTCCGGTGCGCGGCGTTTACAAAGGTCGCGCCGGCCAAAGCCTGTCCGTCGACGTCCGCTTCCGCCCCGCGCTCGACGATTCCGGCCACGAACAAATCGCCGAACCCAAATCCGAGTCCGACCAATCCCAGGACGCCATCCCCGAACGCCCGCAGCAGCACAGCCAGCAATAACCGCGTCCCGTCCACACCCACTCGGAATCTCCCGTGGGCGCCTTGCTCCCGAATTTAACTTTGTGTGACAGAGTACTTGACAAAGAGAAGCGCTGAGGTAATCTGACGCTAGCCGCCGTGGCTATCAACCACCGATCGAACAGGAGGACCTGCACATGGACGCCACTCTTCCCCCTCCATCCCCTTCGCTCACCAATTCCCCAACCGGCCCGATCCGTCCACTGCTCCTCGACGCCATCCGTTTCTGGGAATTTCGGCGCCTCTACTACAACCTTGCCCTCGCCGCCGCTTCCATCGCCTGGCTAGTCGCCACCTGGCCGCATTTCCGTCCCGCCCTCACCCTCAAATCCCTTCTCCTTCTCAGCGCGCTGGCGTTAATCGCCAACGCCTGCTACTGCGCCGCCTATCTCGTCGACATCCCCATGCAGATCTCCGCGCTCGGCGCCACCTGGAAGCGTCGTCGCTGGATCCTTTGGCTAGTCGGAACTCTTTTCGCGCTGCTCCTCACAAATTACTGGATCGCCGACGAAATCTATCCCGACGTTCACTAATCCAACTGCCAGCGGCAGTACTGCGGCCGCTACTTCCCCACGACCAAAATCGTAAACGTGTCCGGCACCATCGTCCCTCGGCCGGGCCGCTCTCCCGGCGCCGGTGGAGGCGGTGGCGTAAATTCTGCCCCAATCAACAAAATGTGTCCCGTCTTTCCATCCAATGTCAAAGTCTTTGCGCTCTGCATCGTCTGCACCGTCTGCTCCACCACGAAACTAGTCGGACTCGTCTCCTTGATCACCGTCAGCGTCCCATCCCTCTGCGAACTAAACGCTTCCATCGTCTCCGGGTTAAACGTCGCCCCATCCACGCCATTCCCGATCGGCAAGCTCGTAATAATTCTCCCGTCAACCGAACTAAGAATCACCATCACCTGCGGCTCATGGCACGCCGCAAAAAGCACATGATTCTTCACGTCAAACGCCAGCCCGCCCGGCCCGCCGCACTTCCCCGCCAAATCATAATGTGCCGTGACTGTCATCGTCTTCGTGTCCACCACCGCGATGCTGTCCTTATCCTCGATGTCCACATATAAATGTCCGGCGCCATCCGTCACCGCCTGCTCCGGCGCGCCGCCCAAATCAATCGTCCCGGCGATCGTCCCGTCCGCCGCATTAATCACCGTCGCATTCGGCGCCCGGTGACTGAACACGTACACTCGTGCATTGAACGGATCAAACAAAATCCCGTCCGGCCCTCCCTCCACGTCAATCGACTTGATCGTCCCGAGCGTCTTCGTATCCCACATCACCACCGGCTTGCTGCTCCCAAATCCATGCCCCGACTTCGGGTCCACCGCCGCCCCCCGCGCATTGGCATTGGCAATCGCGCCCACCGACGCCAGCGTGTCCAAATCAAACACCGTGATCCGCGCTCCAGTCTGACCCGTCCTCGGTATATACAATCGGCGTCCCGCGTCGTCCGCGTACACGTAATCAAACCCGCCGTCCCCTCCCACTTTCGCCGTCTTCAAAACCTTATACGGCCCCGCACTCGCACTTTGCTGCGCCGCTCCGCCAGCCGCCATTAGCAAAAGCGCCATCCCCATCGCCACTGCCAACGCCACGCAATGTCTGCGCATAAAATTCCTCCCCTTCACACGAAAAATCCCACTTACCTTGACCAGCCGCGCCGCAGCATACACCCCGCCACCTAACTCCCAGTTAAACGCAATCGCCCCACTACCCCTTTCTCCACGAATCCTCATTTTTTCTCTCCATCTCCGTGTTTCCTAGTTCCCAGGGGCGCGAAATTGCAAAAGCTTTATATGGGTGCCTATCAACCTTTGAGCCCGCCAAGTAAGATCAAAAATAAGAGCAAGACCGCCAACCACCGCCGCTGCCCCGACGGCAACCTTCACCTGCTTCGACACTTCCGATAGCCATTTGATCTTCCTCACTTCTTCATACTTCAGACTGGTGGGCCTGCCGCTATAGGCAAGCACAAACGTATCGGCTCCAGCTTCGATGATGGAGCCCCGCAATAACCGATCGTCGTAAGTCTCGATCGTGACCATGCGTCCATGTTCCAGGCACGCGCTACCTTCTTTTTGATTTTGGCGATTTGTTTCTGATTGGGGTCGTCACCTGCCCAAAGCGGCGGGCATGCGAGCGCGAAGATGAGCAGACCCGCAAGTAGTTTTCTCATCGCAATCTCTCCATGTCCAGAGGAAGTTGCTGACGAGAGAGCATCAGGCACGTTCCACGCCAAATTGCAGGCGCCAACTCCTGCTACAAAATGGCGACACTACAAGGAAAAGAAGGGATATGTTTTTTCGACGATTTTTCTTGCCGCCAGACAAACGCAGCGCCGTGTCGCCCTCACCCGACAATCTAAGAAACTGCTGCCTGTCGCGCCGGGCCGGTGGCTGAAAGTTCGGCGCATGGAACGAAGGGGTGCCTCATCCGTTCATGATTTTGGTGAAGGTTGCGGGTTTTGACTTTTTTCAGCTCGACTGTCGGACCGACTGCTTCACGCGGTGCGCCCCACTTCCGATGGTTTTGACGCCTCTTCCGCCGCCTTGTTCCTCGACGGGCCGGTATGGTTCCCCCGACCCCGGTAACGCTCGTAACTTAAACCTCGTATGGCCCATCGACAATAGGGCCAGGCACAAGTGGAATTATCTTGTTGCGGCATCCGATACACGCAACGGAATTGTTCTTGGGGTCGCCTAGCAAACCAACGTGCAGAATCATTTTCTGGCCACACTGCGGACACTCAATCAACATGCCGACATATGCTTTCCGCTCGATTGGATTCGAACCCGATTCAGACATCCGAACCTCCATGGGTTGCTTTCGTTTCCTGCACCAGCAACCCGAGGGCTATCCGCGTAGCGCTTTTGAGTGCAAGGCTCCAGTGCAAGACATTGTTCAGCAGCGTGCCAGGGACTGGGAATTCCGCCGCCGGAGTACGAATCATCCTTCGTCCGCTCGATCTGCGTTGATCACAACTTTATTTCCCGTTTTGCGGTCCAGCAAGATGAACTCTCCCGGGAAACTCAAGGCTAATTCGCGGATACGTGCTTTGGCGTGATCGAGACTCTCTGCTGATTCCAGCCAGCGCACGCCCGCCCGGTCTATCCGGAAAATGTCGAATGTCAAACTCATACTCTTTCACCCCACCGATGGGCCGTCATTGTTTCCAAGGTGTCGGTCTTCCAATCCTTCTTGGTGGTCCTTCCGGGTCTCCTGGTCGGCTCTTAGTTTTTCCTGCCGCGCGTTTTCTTCAAGAACCACCTTGATCACTTCCAGAGGTATCTGCTCGAAATGCGTTTTTCTCATAGGCGCCAGCACTCCTTCAAACCACTAAAACCTATCAGCCTGCAATTCATACGAGTCAGATCTTTAATACTTTTTTTTAAGCACCGTCCCTTCGCTTAAGCCGCTCGAATACGCTCGCATAACAAGCCAATCGCAGCGCTCTCGTATCGCATTCGCCCCCTCGCGTCACGCTTTTGCGCGTCGTATTTTTCACTTGCAGGACTCGTTACGATGAGATACGTTAACGCTACGATTGTTTAGTGTTTTTTCCCTTCGGAGGACGACATGGCCGTGGCTCAAAGCAAAAAAGCTTCTATGCATTTCAAGACCATGGTGCAATCCGACGTGCCGCGAGGCCGCAATGGAAAGCACAATTCGATTATCGCGATGATCCTCAAAGATCTCGATGAGCTCGAAGCGGGGGCGGCTATCAAGGTCCCTCTGGCGGAATTGGTGGATTCAAAAGAAAAAATCCGTTCGGCTCTGAATCGGGCCATACACAAGGCCGGACGCAAGGTTCGAACAGCCGCCGACGCCAACTTCCTATACGTCTGGAACGTAAGCGAGTAGACGGATGGACAAGGGGCGGCTTTACTTCCTTAGCCGTCGGATCCGATCGGCGCGCCGCGCAACGTGCCCTTTTGGCTTCTATTTCGGGTACCGGCAATTAGGAAAGTCGCGCGGGTTCTTTAACTGTTTGGGGCTTCCGACTGACTATCCAACGTGCTGAGAACCCACTTCTGCAATACGGCTCGAAACTCTGGCTTCACTTCACCAAACACAAGTCCGATGCCCGAGGGCCTGACATAGAGGACGGATGCCTCGGTCTCGAAATATTCTCCGCAGTAGTTGATCTTCACCAAGACAGGGCGTTGAACCTCAAACGAGGCAGAAGTTTCCAGGAAACACCCCCGCAAGCTTAGCTCCGTCACGCGTCCAGGGACAAAAACAGTAGGCGAGTTTCCGAGAGCGATGTCGGCGCTCGCTGTAAATGCAAATCTCAATCCACGACGTTCTTCGTCCATTGTACAGGCCTATTCTAGCGAATGACTCGGTCGAGTAACTCCTCAAAAATGAAATACACCAAGTTTAGTCGTAAGTCGTCGAACTGGGCGCGCTTGATATGCTTTCCGGCGAATCCGCTTTATCCGTCGTGACCCGGACAACTTCCAATTGCAGGCCCTTGTTCGCGTCAAATCGCTGCTTGCGGTCTAGACTCTTCACGAACTCTCTGGCAGCCTTCGCAATTGCACCGGCGATTGCGGTTGCATCTATTTTAACGGTTGTCCCTTCTGTTCCCTTGTTCCGGTCCTCGTAGCGGATCTTTACGCTGTATGTGTTCATGCCTCTACTTTGCGCCAGGTTTCACGTATCCGCAAGCGCGCGACCGGACGTTTTCTGATACCTCTTCTAGAATGGTTTTCAACCCCTCAAACGCTGGGCCCCTGGAACTTCCGCGCAGGTCTACCCACTATTCACGACCCCTGCCTCTCCCTTACTTTTCCACACGTTTCCACAGCCGTACGAGCCTATCACTCCCCGCCCAACCCCCTCAAATCCCTCGACTTCCGCGCCTATCAGCGGTCCGAGGCACAGTTTATCCGCAGAAACTTCGCAGGGGCCGAAGCCAATAAGAAAGAAATGGAACAGCGGTCAGTTGACCGTCGAATGAAACGCGGCGCCATCCAGCAAGGGCTGCAAGGATTGCAGCACTTGAGGAAGGTTGGCAGCAAGCGCCGTCACGGTCAAAACCCCGACCGATGGCCCGCTTCGCGCATAAATCCGCCGGTAGACCAGTTCCCTGCCGTCCTTGGTCGAGTGGCGCACATCCATGGCCATGCTTTCCTCGGCGCCGCCCACGCGCGGCGGCATCGTCGGCTCGATTTTCGGATCGCGCAGATACCCGCGCAGCATACTAATTTGCGACTCCACAAACTGCTGCAGCGTAATTCCGCCAAGCAGCTCTTCGCTAGCCGCCACGCTGCCCGGAAATTCCTCATGCCCCGACTGCTGAAGTCCAAATCCTTCTTGCACCTGCCACTCCGCAGGCGCCGCGGGAAACGACCAGCCCATCACAGAGAACGCAGCGCCTCGCGCAGCCCGTTCCCCGGACTTCTGCAAGCCCACCGGCGCTGCGGGCGCAACGGATGGACGCGGCGGCGCTGGCATCGGAGGCTGCGCAGCGGTACGCCCCGGAAGTGGAGGCTGCGCACCAGCCTTGGCGGGCGGTGCGCTCGGTTCTTCTCGAAGCTCGACCGGGGGAGAAATGGCAGGCGGAGTCGGCTTCGCGGCGGGAGATGGCTCGGCCGCAGGAGCGCGCTGCTGCACTGCAGGAGGCACTGCAACTTCCTGGACCGGCATCAGGGAGGCGAGTTTCGCGTCGGCGACGATTTTCACCGCGAGAATCGTTTGACCGCCTTTGATTTCGTCGCCGTTGGCAAGCATCGCATCCTGAATGCGCGCGCCGTTCAGAAAAGTGCCGTTGCTGCTCTTGCGATCCTGAACTCGGCAGCCGCTCGTGCTGCATTCGACAGCAAAGTGCACGCCGGACATGAACGTGTCGTGCGGCAAAGCAAACTGCGCCCGCCCAGCCGCCCGTCCGAAGGTGACCGTCTGCCCCGTAACAACGGCAACTTTTTTTCCGGCAAACGGCCCGGCGTTAATTTCCAGAAGTACGCCCATTTTTTCTCTGCTGGAGGCGGCTTTTGTGCCGCGCACTCTTCTCCGCGCGTCCAATGATAGACGAATCAAAGGTCACGCGAAATGATTCAGAGGAATTCGTTGCGAGTGATACACGCGAAGCTTGAGCCTACTCTTTGCGCGAGAAGGAGATAGCGGAGACGACGGAATCATAAACAGGGCGGACGGCGGAAAGATCCTTTTCGAGGGAGGTCAGCATGAGGACGCCGAGGGTAGCGCCAGATCGGGCATAAACGCGGCGGCAGTAAATGGAGGGGCCGTCTTTGAAGCGAAATCGAACCTCGAGCGCGGCCGTCTCTTCGGCGCCGCCGATAGTGGTAGGGGCGGCAACATCGATTTTGGGCCGAGGCAAATGCTCGCGGAACATCTTAGAGTGGGCTTCGACATACTGGGGTAGCGTGATGCCGGGGCTGAGCGGTTCTTCCATCACACCGATGCTGGCAGGAAAAGCGTCTTTGACAACTTGTTGAATGCCAAGCCCCTCCTGGATTTGCCAACGTTCAGGAATCTTGTGAAAAACCCAGCTTCCGATCGTTAGAGCGGGCGGCAGATCCGGGAGCGCTGAAGGCGGCACGGCAAGCGCCGGCGCTTTTGGAGCTAAAGCGACCGGACTAGAGGAGGCGAGTTGGTAGTCCGGAACTATGCGGACAACGAAAATAGTCTGACCAGATTTGATTTCGTCGCCGCTTGCGACGACGGCTTCCTGAATTTTTTTGCCGTTCAGAGATGTGCCGTTCGTGCTTCCCTTATCGATGACGCGGCAGCCATTCGGGCCACATTCGACGGCGAAGTGCACGCCCGACATCAAATTGTCATGGGGAACGGCGAACTGCGCGCGCTCCGTCGCCCGACCGATGAGGACAGATTGGCCATCCGCCAGCCTTATACTTCTGCTCGCAAACGGACCGGCCTTGATCTCAAGAATCATCCCCACGGATCGGAGCTCCAGGAGTGATTTCTGCAAATACTGGCGTTTATCATAGCAAGTACCGCGGTCTCAGATTTCAGCCGATGCCATCGGCGTTCGGGAAGAATATAGGACAGTTCCGAATCTGCTGTACGCCACCGAAGATTCTGTGACCTATGCCAAGCGTGCTCCGAAGCCTTGAGGCCGATCACTTGGGAAGGGTTTGCCAGCGTCTGAAGGCATAATCCAGTTCGGAGAGCAGAGAGGCATATTCCGGTTCGGTGTCTTCCAGCGTTCTTACCGCAATCACGCCGACGTTGATGCGCTCAAGATCGGCAAGCGAAGGAGCGCGATCTTCCCCGATGCAGCGCGCCATGAACTCCAACTGCGCCAGGATACTCTTTTGAAAGGGATCCTCCGGACTTGCCGCAACGTGTTGCTTGGCGCTGGCAAGGCAAGTGTCAAGAACCTCGGCGAACTTGGATTTCGAAACGATGAGCAGTGCTTTCATATAGGAACAGCCTCTAATTCCCTGGAGTTTTCCAGACCTGTTTTTCTTTCGGAATGAAGTATTGGGTCTTTCCGCCCTTGGTCTCGACAGGAGGGTCAACCCAGTCTGCCCTGACTGGCGCGGCCGTGCTCTTCAAGCAGTTCATCGGACCACCTGGATGGAGGGCTTCGCGCTTGAGGGTTTGTTGGGTGTCGGGAACTCCCAGATCGGTGGGCTTGGCCTTGGGGTCGTCGGTGTAATACTGCCCCTTGCTACCGGGCTTTCCCCAGCGAAGCAACTGATCTGGAGGAGGAACAGTGACAAGCTCCACCGGTTTGGAGTAGTCGATACATCGAAGGTGGCTGCGTATATCCGCCGGAGACATGGAAGGACAGTTGGCGTTATAGAATTTGGCGGCGACGGCTTTGCGAGCCGACTGTTGAAAAGGACCGTCACCTTCCGCCTTGGCGGCGTTGATCAAGTTTTGCTCGTACTGTTCCGGCGTGAGCGGCGGGCCTGGCGCCGAAGAATCAGCGGGCGCAGGTGGGACCGATGCAGGGTTGGGAGCGGAAGATGAGGGAGACGCGGGAGTTGTAGAGGCTACCGAAGGTACAGGAAGCGCCGAAGGTGTCGAAGGTGCCGAAGGCGCCGGTACGCCCGCTTCTCCGATCATGACGGTGAAACAGCCGAGGACGATTACGCCGCCGTGGGCGGTGGGATCGCCGATGCGCGCGGCCATAAGCCCACCGATCAAAACGGTCGGCGAGCCCATGACGATGACGTCCGGGGGGCCGACACAGGTGAGCATGTCGGTGATACGAGCGGCGGGAAGAAAGCCGATAAGTACGGTGGGCTCGCAGGGCGGAAGGATAGGACCGCCTACGTGCGGGACTAGCACGGTGACCATGGGGCAAACGTGCATGTCGGTTGTGCGAGCTGCTGGGGGCATTCTTGCTTTGCTCCGAGACTTGAAATTCTACGTTGCCGGACAAGGATTAATTCTGCTGTTCGACTTACGCAGAGTTGGGTAACAAAGGCCACGGCACATGGGCCGGGCTATAAAGCCCGGCTTCTACATCTTGCCCCCCTTGCTGCCATCATCGGCGGTGTCGGGATCTTTGGGGGCCTTGGGGCTCGTGGGGCTGGATGGGCTGCCCGAACCGGCGGCCCCACCGCTATTGATGAGGACGAGCGTGCCCGAAATGGCGACACCGGCGGGGCCGATGTTAATAAAATTTCCGGAAGCCATGATTGTCAATTCCAGACCGGCTTCGATGACGACGTTCATTCCGGCTTTGAGGTGGATTTCCATGCCGGCTTCGTGGGCGTAGTTCTGGCCGGATTTTTCCTGCAGGTTTTGGCCGACTTGCAAGGACATGGTCTGGCCGACCTGGACGTTTTGATTGCCGGTGACGTTTAGCGAGGCGTCCCCGCCGACTGACTCGTTTTGGTCTTTCGCAATCTGGATATCCTGCTCGCCTCCGACTTTTTCTTTTTGGTCATTTTGCACGATAAGGCTGCGGTCGTTGCCCACGAATTCGCGGGAATCGTGTTCGACCCGGAGGTCCATGTCTTTCTCGGCGTTCATGAAGATTTGTTCGTTGTCTTTCTTGTCTTCAAAGCGGAGCTCATTGAAATTGCTAGAGCTGCCCTTCTTTGTGCTGCGAGTCAGGAAAGTGGTGCGCGTCATGTTATCGGGCAGAGTGTAGGGAGGCATGAGTGCGTCGTTGTAAACGCGGCCGGTGATGAGCGGGCGGTCGGGATCGCCTTCGAGGAATTCGACGATGACTTCCTGGCCGATGCGAGGAATGTTGATGGCGCCCCAATTTTTGCCCGCCCATGGCTGCGAAACACGAATCCAGCAGGATCGCTCTTCATCCTTGATGGGTTCGTCCTGGTCGCCCTTCCTTATGGTTTCGAGGCGATCCCAATGAAACCTCACTTTTACGCGGCCATATTTGTCGGTCCAAATCTCTTCTTCTTTCTTGCCTTTGACGATGGCTGTTTGCGGGCCCTGGATAATGGGCTTCGGGGTGAGACGCTGAGGGCGATAAGGAACATTGAGCGGGATACAGACGAAATTGTTACGGTACACTTCGCCTCCCGTTTCGCCCGAACCAGCATAACTTTGGCCGACAGAAGCCGAGTGCGAAATTTCCGTCAGAACGTATTGGCCGGTCATGTCTTTCCGAGAATGCTCGGTGACATTGAATTTGTATCCGGAAGCAAATGTCCGGCAGTTGCCAGTGCCCCTGACCAACTGATGTATGGCCTCTTCTTCCTGGATACGGAGCTTGACGAGATCCTCGCCTTCGGATTTTTTTGTATGAGGGCCCGGGTAGTCGTAAATCTCATACTTGGTGTTGCCTCCGATTTCATCAATTGTGTGCGTTTTGGCCATTAGAGAAGTTGTGGGAGTCTGGAAGTTGAAGTCCGTTATCGCATATTTGCCGGGGCGGAGTTCCTGTTCGGCGTTCCAGGAAGTGACCAAATCCTCGTCCTTCGTCACGACGCCGCCAGCATAGTTGAAGCGTACTTCGTGCTGGAAAGGGCAGTCCTTGTGAACCTGCGGGTAGTTGGACATAACGAGCGTGTGAGAAGTTTTTTCGTGCTCGAAGAAATAAAAAATGCCCGCTTCCTCCATGAGGCGAGAGACGAAATTGAAAGCGGTTTCGCGGTACTGGACGCAGTACTCATGCGCGGGAAACGAACCATGTTGATCGCGGCGGAAAGACTGAAATCCGTGAATCTTGAAGATGGCTTCGACGATCTCCGGAGTGGTCATCTCCTGAAAAATGCGGCAGTCGGCTGTGCGGGTGAGAAACCAGAGCCAGGGAACCATCTCGGCGTGATAGTAGCTGAAGCGGTTGTCGCCGCCGACACAAGCGAAGCGGCTGATAACACCGTTCCAGTATCTTGTTTTCTCGCCTGGGACTTTCAGCGAGACTGTGACCTGCTTGCCGATAATATCCTTGAAGGAGATCGAATGATTTTCAGAGATCAGCTCCAGAGAGAAGTGGAACAACCCAGAAATACCCTCGCTCGAGTCAAAGCGGTGCAGCAGCAAGACATCTTTTCCGAGAGGGGTATCAATGGCAATGAGGCGATTATCTTGCGTGTAGGCCATGGCGTCCTGTTCCTTTGGCGAAAGTGCACTCTAGAAGTTTAAAGTAAAAACTTCGACCATCTGCCATTCCAAGCTTCTCCTCACCACGACCCGCTCTCAGCGAATCTCTTCGCCCACCTGACCTGCGACCCCGCGCATGATTGACTTTCGCGTGCCTGTCTTCATGAGGAGCCTCACGAGTATGCGAAAACGCCGTTTTCGGCGACGGAGACGTGGATGGCTGCGGGCTTTTGGCGCTCGGCCATGCGGCTTAGCAGATAGCGGGAGACATCCGGGAGCATGGTATTGGTGAGGATGTTGTCGACGTTGCGAGCGCCGGATTCGACTTCGGTGCAGCGCTTGGCGACTTCGGCGACTACGGCGGGATCGTAGGTTAGCTCGATTTTATGATTCTCGCGGATACGTCGTTGGATCTTGGCCAGTTTCAGGGTGACGATCTGCTTCATGGCTTCGTCGCGCAAGGGGAAATACGGAACGGTGACGAGGCGGCCCATGAAGGCGGGCTTGAAAATTTTGTTGAGCTCTGGCTTCAGGGCCTTGGCCAGGCCTTCGGCGCTGGGAGTGGTTTCGGGATCGGCGGTGAGTTTCATTAGAAGATCGGTGCACGCGTTGGAAGTGAGAATGATGATGGTGTTCTTGAAATCGATCTCACGGCCTTCGCCGTCTTCCATGTTGCCTTTGTCGAAGACTTGGTAGAAAAGTTCGAGGACGTCGGGATGCGCTTTTTCGCACTCGTCAAGGAGGACGACGGAATAGGGGCGGCGGCGGACGGCTTCTGTGAGGACGCCGCCTTCGCCGTAACCGACATAGCCTGGAGGCGCGCCTTTCAGGCTGGAGACGGTATGGGCTTCCTGGAATTCGGACATGTTGATGGTGATGAGATTGCGCTCGCCGCCGTAGAGAAAATCCGCTAAGGCGAGCGCGGTTTCGGTTTTGCCGACGCCGCTGGGGCCGACAAGCATGAAGACGCCGACGGGTTTGACGGGATCGTCCATCCCCGCGCGGTTGGTGGAGATGCGCTGGGCGATGGCTTCGAGGGCATGATTCTGGCCGATAACGCGGACCGCCATTAGATCTTTTAGGTGGAGGATGGTGTTGATTTCGTCTTGCTGCATTTTGCCGACGGGGATGCCCGTCCATGCGGAGATGACTTCCCCGACGATTTGCGCGTCGACGCAAACGCGCATGAGCGGCGAATCGCCTTGGAGGGCGTCGAGTTCGGCGTTGAGTTTTTCTAGTTCGGCGCGGAGAGCGGTTGCATCGGTGGCGGGTTGAGCGGCGGTACCGGCTGAAGCGGACATGGCGGCGGGTGTGGTCAGAGCGGGGGCGACAGCTGCTTCCAGCTGCGTCCGAATATCACGAATGCGAGTGACGAGCGACAGTTCTTTGCCGCGCCGCTCTTCTAGAGTCTTGAGGTGGGCAGCGACTTCGGTTCGCTGTTTGGCGATATTGGCCAAGCGTTCGGAATGATCGACGCCCACAGCGGTTTCGCGTTCGAGGACGCGCTGCTGCACGTCCAGGTCATCCACTTGGCGCATGGCATCTTCGATTAGGGGCGGCGTGGCGTTTTGGCCGAGAGAGAGCCGTGCGCATGCCGTGTCCATAACGCTGACGGCTTTGTCCGGCAGCTGGCGGCCTGCAAGATAGCGATGCGAGAATTTGGTGGCGCTGCGAACGGCTTCATCTAGAATGCGGACGTTGTGATGTTTTTCCAGCGAACTGACGATGCCGCGGAGCATGACCATGCATTGTTCTTCGGTGGGCTCTTCGACTTTGACGACTTGGAAGCGGCGGGCTAGGGCGGCGTCTTTTTCGAAGAATTTCTTGTACTCAGACCACGTGGTGGCGGCGATCGTGCGGAGTTCGCCGCGAGCCAAGGCTGGCTTGAGGAGGTTGGCTGCGTCGCCCTGCCCTGCGGGGCCGCCTGCACCGATCATGGTGTGCGCTTCGTCGATGAAAAGAATGATGGGGGATGGGGAAGATTTTACTTCCTCGATCAAACCTTTGAGGCGATTTTCGAACTCTCCTTTGACGCCGGCGCCGGCTTGCAGGAGCGCGAGGTCGAGCGAACGGATCGTAACGTTCTTGAGCACCGGCGGAACATCGCCGGCAGCGACGCGCAACGCGAACCCCTCGACGACGGCGGTTTTGCCGACGCCCGCTTCTCCGGTGAGGATGGGATTGTTTTGGCGGCGGCGCGTGAGGATGTCGATGATTTGGCGGATTTCGTGATCGCGGCCGAGAACGGCATCAATTTTTCCAGCTTTGGCGTTGGCGGTTAGATCGATCGTGAATTGATTGAGATTTTGCTGTTTCCCGGCAGCGGGAATGCCGGCGGCGCCTTGCGGCAGACCCGCGACCCCGATAGGGACGGCTTGCGCGGTTTCCTGGTCTTCGGGAGAACCGGCGACGATGTTCCAAAAATCTTTGTGCAGGGTTTCGGCACTTATTTTTTGAAATTCGCGGGTGATTTCGCGCATCAGCCGCGAAAGATCACCGGAGCTGGCAATCGCAAGGATCGAGAAGCCGGTGCGCACTTGCGCGGAGCCGAAATCGATGGAACCGATGGTCCAGGCTTCGGAGAGCATATCCGTGAGCGACGGGCTGAAAGAGGGAGTGCGGGCGTTTCCGGATTTCAATTTGTCGAGGCTGCGCATGAGATCGCCTGTAAGGCGGGATCTATCGACGCCGAACTGTTTGAGGATGCGCGAAAAATCGCTATCGGTGGCGTCGAGCAGTTTGAGGAGGAAGTGTTCGACCTCGATGTCGTAGTGCGTGCGCGCCAGGCAAAACCCGGCGGCGGCTTCGAGAGCATTTCGAGTGGTGTCGTTCAGCTTGCCGACCAGACCTTTAAGATTTGCCGTCATGACGACCTCGCTTCGCTAAGCATCTTGCTAAACATTGAAAATCGTTTCTTCCGGATGGCGTTCCATGGGCTTTGATTTCATCCAAGTGACCCAGCCCAGCTGCGGAGCGCTCTCGCCTTCGCCACCGAGCTGGCAGCTTGGGGCTTCTTCGCGTTTGAGAATGAGCTGCACTTCGAAATCGATCTCCTCGTTGGTCCAGAAACGCAGTAGAGCGCGGAGCGGCTCGTAGGCGGAGCCGTTGGGGAGAAAGTCGAGATAGTTTTTGAGATCAAGCGGGCCGATGCGGATGCGGGCGCGCGCTTGCTGGTTCCACACTTCGTCGCCGACTACGGCGCCGAGACCTAGTTGTTCGGAGGGGGTGGAGCGCTCGCCGATGCAGCATTCCGTAGTGTCGTCCAGGTGAAACCAGCCGCCGACCAGCTGGATGACTTCAAAGGGTACTTCGAAATAGTCGTTGAGGAGCAGTTCGAGAGCGTGGGCGGAATGAGGGCGCTGTCCGAGGATGCCGGCAAAAAAGAGAAATGCGTCGTCGGGAACGGCGAGTCGTTCCTGCAACCCAGCAGTTCCGAGGCCGATCAAATCGAGCAGATGATGCGAGAAGCGGTCGCGCTCACCGCGTTCGTAGGAAACGGCAAAACGGTATTTTTCCCAAGCCTGGTAGAAGAAGGAAAGCATGCGGTGATGAAACAGGTCGAGAAAATCACGCAGCGTTTTATCGCCGCTGCGCAGCCGCGAGAGAATGAGCGTCGTATAGAAATGCGGCAGAGGGCCCTGAGGGCCGGTGGTGCCCATGAAATTCACAGCGAGAGAAGGCGCTTGGCCCTCGGGCCAGTCGATGGACTGAATTTCGCTGGCGGGGAATGCAAGCGAAGGATGAGCGCCGAGGCGCGCGACTTCATCGGACGGATTTGTAAAACGTCCAAGAGGCTTGCGATCGGGCGCCATGCGTTCCAGCAGACGAATCGCCTGGAAGAACTCGAAGCGATACGGCTCGCTGCGCAGCAGCTCTTCGACTTCCGAAAAATCTATAGGAGAATCACTTCTCCCGCTCTCGGCGGCCATTGACGGAGAATCTCCTTTCTTTGCTGGGTGCGGACAGCCAGCTGGCTAAAGCTGTTCAGTGAAGCGTAATGCCCCAGAAAGTATTCGAGAACGCTGGCAAAGAGGAAGACGCCGCCGCCGACAAATTGTTCTTCGTCGAACTCCATCTCGACGCGGTGACCGCGGACGAAGCCGATGCCATTTTCCGAAATGACGCGAGCGAAGTGTCGCGTGCTCGACAGTTTCATCAATCCGGCGACTTGCCTTTCGTTGTAGCCGGACTCTCCGAACGTATAGAGGCGGAGAATTTCCTGCAACGACTCCTTCCCTTCTTCCACGATGGAAAGATAGTTCAGAGAAAGATGGGAGATGAGGCGCCAAAGCATGCCCTTGCCCGTAGGAGGGCGCACCGACGGCGAGGGCTTGCGCAGGGCCACGATGCGCTTGATGGAGGAGATGCCTTCGAGCTCGAAATCGCCGCGCTCATTGCCCATGGGGAGGCGGTGAGGCAGATCGCGGTTTGAACAGGTGCAGTGGATCGTGGCGGAATCCGTCTCCGGGTGGAGCGGGCGGCCGCTTAGATCCAGGAAAGAAAGGTAAACGTCGGTGCCTTCGTCGTCGCGGCGCGCCGAGGCTTGCCGGCGCGAATGCCAAAAACCTCTTGGACGTTCGCGATGGCGCGAGGTGGTATGGCGGAAGCGGTAGAAAGGCTCAAACTTCAAAACTTCGTGAGTCAGAGGGTCGGGAGAGATAACTTCTTCGATGGAGAAAATTTCCATGGCGCGGCGCCGGCGCGCGTCGGGCGTGATGAGGTATTCGGTATGAGTCTGATCGAGGCGAATAGGCTCAGCGGTGTGCGGAAAAAGATTTACGGCCGGTGAACAGCCGAGGCGAAGCGTCTCCTCGGAAATATTCAGCTCGAGAGTTTGCTGGCGCTCGCTGCGTTCGAAGCGCGAAATGAGAAAAACGATTTCGGTGCGCGGGCCAAAGCCAGAGGTGCGGAGGCTTTCGAGACCTTTCAGGTCGACAAAGAAAAACTTCTCGGGGAAATGAAAATACTCCTGGAGAAGCCGGTAGCCGGAGAACGCCCGGCGCGGATACGGGAGCAGGGCTTCGGCATCGGTGAAGCCGGCGGGTTGCAGCTGCGTGCCGGGGAAAGTGAGGGCATGCTTGCGCGTATTCGGCGTGCGGTCGCGAAGAAGAATCTGCGTGCAGTTGTTGCAGAGCAATTCGTAGAGCGTGTGAATGAGGGTGCTTTCGCCATTGAGATAGAAGCGGAGGGAGCTCAATTCCAATTTATCGAATGCGACGTCGGGAAAACATTCAATCTCGATACGCAACGCTGCAACGGCGTCCTGGGATTTGACGGCCGGACGCAGGCGGTCCGGCGTGACCCACTCGGCCGCGGCAATTCTTAGCGGCCAGAGAGTGGTGTCAAAGCAAGTTTTGAACTTGCACGGGTAGCCGTCGACGGGCTGAGAGTAGAGCACCGAATCGCGCGGAACAGGGAGCCCCGTGCTGAGTTTGCCCTGCTCGGGGTCCAGATGGAATTGCACGATGGTAGACGACGGAATGGGACGGATGTAATGCGGGTAGAGAACACTGAGCAAGGCTTCCGTGATTTCGGGAAATTCGTCGTCGATTTTGAGATGAACGCGCGCGGCCAGAAACGCGAAGGCTTCAATGAGGCGCTCGACATGAGGATCTTCGCAACGGTTGGGATCGAGAAGCAAGCGCGAGGCGACTTTCGGATATTTCTCGGAGAACTCCGCGCCCATCTGGCGGAGATAGGTTAATTCGCGCTCGTAATATTCGAGCAGCTCGTCACGCACGGTCGTCTCCGGAAATCGAAACTTCGAGGCTGGTCAGCTCGATCGAGGCGTCATAGACAACGTGTTCGGGAAGCGGATCGATGCGCAGCATGCCGTCGATCACAAAACGCAGAACGCGCGACTGGCCCGCCACGGGAACCAGGGAAACTCGGACGCCATCGAGTCTTGCTTCGAACGTTTTCACCGCCGTCTCGATCGACTGAAGCAATTTGGTCTGCTCGTAGAGAAAATTGGCGGGCATGGAGGTGATGTCGGGGAGCCCGTAGTAATAAACGGAACGCAGAATCTCGACCGAACCTTCCGGGATGTAATCGGGCGTACGGCGCGTGTTGAGAAGATTCTCGAGGTCGCGGCGGACGGCCGTCTTCAGCCTAGCGAGCGAAGTGCTGCGCGACATCGGCGCTTCCGACTTGATCTTGGGCTCGTCGTCCAAGAGGCGATCGAGCAGCGGCAATCTCAACGGCGCGTTGGAATCGTACTCCGGCATCTATTACCTCAGAGAAAGCGCTTGCCCGGGATCAAGGCGGCAAAGTTTCTGATAAATCTTTTCTTTCTCGGTATCGTCGCGGCCGAGTTTTTCCGCGCAGCGGTAGAGCAGCGCAAGAGGCTGCGCGACGATGGCCGCTTCTTCCCACTCCTCGAGTTTGCGGCGTTCAATTTCTTCGGCGAGTTCGACGAGGATGGGGTAAGCGATGGCTTCGTGCTTGGTCGCGAGAAAAACATTGGCGAGCTGAATGTGCCTCTGGAAGCGGCCGCGACCGGTGCGTTCGTTATTCATTTCGCGCGTCAACATGCCGATGGCTTCTTGCACTTTTCCCGCGCGCGCGGCTTTCATGGCCAGTTCGATGACGTCGGGAGTTTTTTCTCCGTTCGCGCTTTCCGACGACGAACTCGTTAGGGCCGCCGCCGGTGCGAATTCTGGCTCGCTGGGAGCGGGAGGTGCCGGTGGCGGCAAGACATTTTCCTTGAGCCAGGTCTGCGTTTCAAGGTTGGCGGCCGGAGTGTCGTCCATCAAGGAGGAATTGAGCAGATCGGGGTAGTCGGCGAGCAGCGCTCTTAACGCCGAGCGAATACCGGCGGCCACGGGTTCGTAATCCGAGCCGAGAGACTCGCAAGCGCGCACAGCATAGCGCTGCAAATCGATCCAGCCTCGGCCGCAAGGAAGGCTCATAGCCTGTTCCGAGTTTTCCAGAACTCCAGCCCAGTCCCCATCCATGGACATTTTCTTGATGAGCGTGCGCTTTTCCGTCGGCGGAGCCTCGAGCAACGCCGGATTGAGCGTTGCCCCTCCTGCGCGAAGCTCACCCCAGCGCAGCGCGCGCAAGAGCAAATAAGGAACGGGATTGACAGGGCTCTCGTGGCGCAGGAAATGAGCGACGATGGCGAGGCGCTGGACGGCGTCCTCACGATCAGCGGGTTCGGCAGCAACGGATTTTTTCCTGGCGGCTGGCGCGCCCGATGCCGTCGCGGCAACAGATTCCTCGGCCGCCTCCTCGGCAGGTGCTTCCGCCGGCTCTTCCGTCACCTCTTCGGCAGGCTTGTGGTACTGCTTGACCAGATCCTGCACCTCTTCGAGCGCCGTGCGCAGATTGGCAAAGCTTGGTGCTTCGCGGCCGAATTTTTCATCACTCAAAGTCTCGAGCGCCTGGAGCGATTCGAGAGCGGCAACAAGGCTGCCGGCAAGCTTTTCGTAATAAGCATCGCCCGTGACTTTCACTGCTTCGTCAAATTCCTCGGCGGTGCATTTTTTCTCAGCGATAGCTGTTGCCCGCGCAGCGGCTTTTTCTTCGCTGACGGCGTCGGCTTCATATCCGACGCGCCGCGATTCCTGATATTTGAAGTAGTCGAGCTTATTTTTGGTCAGAGGTAGACGGCGCACGCCGCCATCGAGCTTGGAACCGACCCAAGCCAGCGGCCCCGCGCGGAACTCCAAATCGCCCTCATCGATCTCCGGGTAGAGCGTGTCCCAAAACGTTTCCATGAAGCCACGCAGCAAGTCGAGGCCTTCGCGAAGCCCCACGATATGATCGCGGAACATGATGGCTTCGGTGAGCCAAGCGGCCAACTGCAAATCTTTGCTTTTGGTGGAAAGCGCTTCGGTGGTCAGCTTGATAACCAGGGGGAAATCGGCCTTCTTGACTTCGCGGGACCAATCGCCCTGGGGGAGCACATCTTCTTCGCGGCGCGCTTCGCGAATCTTGTCATAGACAGGATCGTAGCGCAGGGTCTTTCCGCTTGGATTGTCCCCGGGGATGGGGTTTAAGAGACCTTCGGGGAGCGGCATGGCCGTTAAGAGGCCGTCTGGGCGATTGCGATTTGGATGTTGCGCAGCTCCAGAATCGGCCATTCCTCGTCGTCATCGGCAAGAAGAATCTTTTGGCCCATGGGAACGGCCTCGCCTTCGTCGGTTTCTTCCCAGACCGTCGCGCGACCGAGGCGAACGGCGGGATCCTTATGCTGGCCGGCAAAAGGAGTCAGCACCGGAAGCAAGACTTCACCGAGTTCGCGCTCCTCGTACTTGTCCGAAGTGCGGACTTTCGCTGGAAGCCACAAGAGATCGCGAAGGCGTTTGGGAGGTGCAATCTCGATCGAAGTGAGAAGCGCGAAAGGGATCCACATGTAACTCCCCGCCGCGAAGACTTCGAGGTTCGGTCCAATGCGCGGATCGCCGTCGGACAAAGCGCGAAACGGCTTGCCGTTGATGCTGATCGAAAGAGGTCCGAGGCCGGAAGTATCCTTCGGCATGGGATATTGTTTCTTGCTGAAAAGATCGTGGCGTGTGCGCTCGGCGTGGAGAGCTGCGTGATAGAGGAGAGCGCCCATTCCCGCGTTGCGGCCTTCGCTGCCAAGAATATCCAGTTGTTTTTCCGCGCGGACGAAGTCACCGGAAAAACAGAGCAGTTCGAAAAGAAAGGTTCGGCGCTTGGCGTCGGTGGGATTGTCGCGCACTTCGGCGTTCAAAGCCTGAATGGCGTCATCGAGTCGTCCCGCCTGAAATAATTGTTGAACTGACATGACACCCCTAATTCAGAACTGGTTCAGAAGCGGTCCCGGAGTAAAAGGGGGACATGACGCGCCGCGCCGCTTCCGGCTGGCTGCCTGCGTGCGCAAACAGCCCAGCCAGAAGCTTCGCAGCAAAGCATTTACATTTTCTTGTTCGCTTGCAAATCCCAACCGGTCATCGTGTTGGCCCCTACCGTGCCGTCGGAGTTCTGGGCCATGTAGTTGTAGGTGATCTTGGCGAAATTGAGGTGGAACGTGTCGATCGGAAGAGTGTCCTTGTAATTAGCGTCTCCGCCGAGGGACTCGTACGAGGAGACCAGCACGTTTTCAAGCTTGATCTTCATGAAATCTGCCTGCGTGCCTCCGGCCCTCCGGCAGGTGAGCGTGACTTCCGGAAAATGCTGACCGCTCGCGCAAGCCAGCATCAACTTGGCGGACGCAGAGTCAATGCGCTTGGAGAATTCAAATTCTCCGAATTGGGCTTTGCCAACGCCGCCGCCGGCGCCGACAACCGCCGCCCCGCCGGGCTGCCTTACGCTAAATCGGAAGCTCATCAAGTCGATTTCGCCCTTGTGTTTATCGTCGAGGGATTCTCCCTTGATGTCACCGATTTTTAGAAAAAAATCGGAATGACTTGTCATGGGAGCCAATTTTGATTCCATTGCTTGCGATGGCATTCTAGTGTCCTCCTGAGTATTCGATATCTGCAGAAAATCCAGTTGCGACCGAGATTCTTGACCAGGCATCCCAAGCAGGAAAGCTCTCTTCCCTCTTTGGCAGCCTCAATGACTCCGCGAGCGGCGGCTATTTTGCCGGAGCGGGCAGTTCCGCCACCAGTCTGAGCGAGACCGTGAGCTCGTCCAACTGGAAGTGCGGCCGAAGGAAAGCGATGGCGCGGTAAGCTCCAGGCTTCCCCGGAATCTCGCTGACTTCGATCTTCGCCTCACGAAGCGGGAACTTCGCCTTGGTGGCGGCACTCGCCTGATCGTCATCCGTGACGTACTGCATGATCCATTGCGTGAGGAACGTCTGGCACTGTCCGCGGCTCATGAAGCCACCGATCTTGTCGCGCATGATGGACTTCATGTAGTGGGCGAAACGGGAGACCGCGAGAATGTAGGGAAGCTGCGCGGAGAGGCGCGCGTTGGCGTTGGCGGCGGCTTTATCGAACTTCTTCGGCTTGTTGGCGGACTGCACGCTGAAGAAGGCAGCGTAGTCTGTGCCCTTGCAGTGCACCAGGGGAATGAGGCCCTGGTCGGCAAGCTCTTTTTCGCGCCGGTCGGTGATGGCCACCTCCGTGGGGCACTTCAAAGCGACGTCGCCTTCGTCGGTGCGGAAAGTATGGGTCGGCAAGCCCTCGACGAGGCCTCCGCCTTCGACGCCGCGGATCGAGGCGCACCAGCCATATTGCGCGAAGGCGGTCGTAAGACGCGCGCCGAGCGCATACGCGGCATTGCCCCAGAGATATTTCGAGTGGTCGGTTCCGTCCACACCCTCTTCGTAATTAAAGTCATCGACGGGCTTGGTGTCTTTCCCGTAGGGAAGACGCATGAGCACGCGTGGCATGGTCAGGCCGACGTAGCGGGAATCTTCGCTCGCCCGGAAGGACTTCCACTTCGCGAATTCCGTGCTGTCGAAAATTTTCCCGATGTCGCGCGGATCGCCCAACTGCGAGAAACTGTCGAGATTCAGAAGCTCGGGAGCAGCCGCCGTCAGAAAAGGAGCATGCGCGCCAGCTGCAACCTGCGAGACCTTTTCAAGCAGCTCGATGTCTTCCGGATGCTTGCTGAATTCGTAGTCGCCGATCAGCGCGCCAAACGGCTCGCCGCCGAAGATGCCGAATTCATCTTCATAGACTTTCTTGAACATCACGCTCTGATCGAATTCTGGAGCGCGCTGGAGGTCGCGCAGCAACTCTTTCTTGCTGACATTAAGGACGCGGATCTTCAGCATCGCGCTGGTCTCGCTCTGATCCATCATGTACTTGATGCCGCGCCAACTGCCTTCCAGTTTTTGAAACGCAGGGTGATGAAGGATTTCGTTCAATTGCAGGGAGATCAGGTGATCGATCTGAGCAACGCGTGCGTTAATCGTGGCGTCGGCGTCGCGCGAGAGTTTCATCTCGCCTTCGAGAACCTGCGCAACGAATTCCTTGACCATGTCCCGGCCGCGCTCACGCGCGACCTGCTCTTTTCCAAACCGCCCTTGTTCAACTATCTGATCCAGCAGGCTCGCTTCCGTCGTTTTGGCTTCCGCCGACTGCGCGGATGCCTTCTCCGGCTTACTCATCAGAGCCTCCCTTGGGCTTGTCCTTTGCGAGCTCTTTCTTGATCTGGTCGGCCTTCTGCGTGTTGCCGACGGCTTCCATCAAGAGATCGTCCAGTTTGTCGTTGCCCTGAAGGGCGCCACGCAGATCGCCGAGTTTTTGGCGGAGCTCGAGGAGTTCGCGCAAGGGTTTGACGTTCTTGGCGACATTGGCAGGGTCGAAATCGTCGAGACTCTTGAAGTCAAGATCGACTTTGAGCTTGCCGGCGTCGGATTCGTCACTGAGCTTGTTGTCGACTTCCAGAGACAGATGCGGCTTGAAACTCTCGAGTACGCCATCAAAATTGTCGGGCGTAATCTCGACGAAGCGGCGGTCTTTAAGCTTGGGGAGAGCTTCGGTGGGCTGGCCACTAAGATCGGCAAATACCCCCATGACAAAAGGCAGCTCCTTTACCTCAATGGCGTCGCCAACCTCAACATCGTACGTAACATGCACTCGAGGCGGACGTACCCGCTCGAGCTTCTTATGGACACTTTCTTTTGGCATGTGTTCCCCTTAAGTCCCCTTCTCAGTGTGGGTAGTGTTTTGAGAACGAGCCGCGTTTCGCCAGGGCAGGTTACCCGATTGCATCGGCACGGTTTATCACGATTCCCGCTGCCCGTCAATTGGTTCTCTAGTCCTAGAACTCCTCCCGATGGCTGAAGCAGTTTCTCAAATCGAGAATTACGATTCTTTCCAATACCCCTCACCACGGAGCGTCTTGGTCGCCGACGGCTTCAACATGGTCGACACTATCGCCGAATCGGCCCCCGACTACAATGCACGGCTGGTGAACTCTGAATGGACCGAAGATGAACCAGTAATTGCAGGAGGGTGGGAGTAAGGCAAATAGGCACGCTGGGGATCTAGACGAGGAGGAGAGCCTTCATCGCCGCGTTAAAGGGCCCGAAGAATTCCGAAAAACCGGCATTCGGGCGATGCTTTGAGAACCGCCTGGCGGCAAGATGTGGCGGCCGCACCTCCTGCCAGAAGTGCCCGTGGAATCCCTTTTGACTTTCACGCACCCCACCTGCTAGCTTTAGCCGCGAGCCATGCGCCAGCTTCAACCTGTTATCTGGTCCAAAGGCACCTTCCTGACGCCGCAACACCTGCAGACGCGCGACCGCTATGTCGAGAGTTGCCTGCAATTTCGGCTGGAAGGGCTCAACTTCCGCCCCTGGGGCTTTCTCGACCTCGAAATCAATCAAGAGGCGTTAACCGAGGGCATTTTTGGGCTTACGCATGCCTCCGGTCTCTTTCCGGATGGCTTACCTTTCGAGATCCCGGAGTCGGATACTGCTCCGGCGCCAAAACCGATCGGACTGTTTTTCGAGGCCGAGCAGAACTCGCTGGATATTTACCTGGCGATACCCGAGCACCGGTCGCACGGCCTGAACGTTTCGATTGCCCAGAAAAACGCCGATGTCCGGTATCTCTCGGAAATCGTTAATCTGAAAGATGAAAATTCCGGACTGACGGAAAAGCCGGTGCAAATCGCGAGAAAGAATCTGCGCTTTCTCGTTGAAGGAGAATCCCGCGAAGGCTGCAATTCCTTGCAGATCGCGCGCGTTCAAAGGACTGGCGCGGGCACCTTTCGGCTTGACCCGCAGTACATCCCGCCGCTGCTGGATATTGCGGCGAACGACTACTTGATGGGAATCGCAAGACGGCTGATAGAAATTCTTGCCGCAAAAAGCAGCATCCTGGCGGGCGGCCGGCGGCAGCGTAGCGCGGGACTAGCGGATTTTTCGGCGGCGGACATCGCGAGTTTCTGGCTGCTCTACACCGTGAACGGCCACTTCCCTGCTTTGCGGCATATTCATGACGTGCGACATGGTCATCCCGATATTCTTTTCCGCTTGCTCACTTCGCTCGCGGGAGCTCTGAGCACTTTTTCGCTGAAGATTCAGCCGAGAGACCTGCCGCTTTACGATCACGAAAACCTTGGCGTGTGTTTTACGGACTTGGATGAAAAGCTTCGAGAACTTTTGGAAACCGTGGTTCCGAGCAATTTCGTCGCGCTGCCCTTGAAACTCGTCAAGCAATCCATCTATTCGACCAGCATCGATGACGACCGCTATCTGGCCGGGACGAAATTCTTTTTGGCCGTCAGCTCCACCATGAACCAAGGAGACTTAATCAAGAAAGCGCCGCAGATGATTAAGGTTTGCTCGGCGGCACAAATTGAACAGTTGGTGCGGCAGGCGCTGCCAGGCATGCAGCTCACGCACGCGGTCAGGCCACCGGCTTCGATTCCGGTAAAACTCAATTATCAATATTTCAGTTTGAACCAGTCCGGCGTCGCGTGGGAAACGGTGACGAAAGGCCGCAGCTTGGCGGCTTTCGTGCCCAGCGACATTCCAGAGCCGCAGCTTGAACTTCTTATCCTGCTGCCGCAGGCAATCTAAACTCCTCCGTTTGAAGAAATCCACCGCTTATTAAAGTGGCGAGCAAGCGGCAGAATTCCTCCGACGGCGTTTCAGGGACGATCCACCCGTTTTGTTTAGCCAATCGGAATAACTCCCTGACGGTTGTCTTGCCGTTGCAGTGCGGCAAAAGAGCGGCCATCCACGGCTGCACCTTGCAATCGGTGGCGAACGGCTGCTCGATGGTGAGTGTGAAACTCTCTTGGGAGATTTCGCCGTCGCGCAGAACGTGGCGCACGAGGATCTCGGTTTGAGGATTAGCCACGGGCTTCACCGGGAGGAGTCGTTCCATGGCATCTGCCATTTGCATTTGCTCTTCCCAGCAGAGAGCCCCTTCGAGAGCGGAAAGCGGCGTGCCGCCACGAATCGTCCGCCGAATGGTAAAAGCAGGCCGCTTTCCCGCAATCCGCTGAATGACGACAATCCCAAGCACCAGCTCGCGAACAGCGTTCTTCATAAAAAGCTTTTCCCACTGGGCGAACTGTTCCCTGCCGCCATTCTTGTTTATCGTTTCCTCAATCGCGAATTGGCGTGGCTCGAAGGTTTGCAGCACAAACAGAGCGACGTCAAAGTCCTGATTCTTCTCGCCAAGCCACGCTCGAATACGGCTCTCGAAATTCATGCCCGGCCGGGAAGTGCCGAGAGTCCGAGAATAAAAACGTCCACCCGGCTTCAGCCTGGCGGGAAGTCCGGCAATGATTCTCTTCGTGATTTCCTCGCCATCCTCGCCGCCGCCATAGAAAATCTCCGCGGTCTGCAGAACGGGAACGTACGGAGGATGCGCTGCAATGCGATCAAAGGTAAGTCCTTCCACCGGCTGGAAGAGATCGCCCAGCCGAAAAGTGACGTTGTGGATGCCGTTGAGAGCGGCGTTGAACTTCGCGAAATCGATCGAGCGTTGCGCGATATCGGTGGCCCAGATATTTTTGGCAGAACGCGCGGCAAGCAGAGCCGCCGGCGCACTCCCCGCGCAAAGTTCCAAAAAATCTTCACAGGCCTCAAAAGACGTGTAGTCAATAAATTGTTTGGCGGACTTGGTGAGCGCCGGATAGACAATGTCCGGAAACATCTGCCGCGGGGAATGATCCGGGTTGCTCCAGCGATCCGAAGCAATGAACAAGTCTCGAACGGGATAAAGAGCGGCGCTGGCTATGCTTCTATTTGCATCGGCAGGGTCGGGCACGATTAGGCCGGTAAGCTGCAAAGCTTCCCAAACCGCGGACGGAAACTGAGATGCCAGTGCCGCTGCGGGCAGCGATTCTCCGACCACCGCAAGGTAGATGAGCGCGTCGAGCCCATCCCCTACTTTCGGTCTCACCGGAGGACGGCCAGAGAGTCCAGCGAGGTCCAACTCCTTCCCCGGCTGGATATCAAGCCGCTCTCGGATAGCATCCTCGGTAAAACCCGTCCGCAAAAGATGTTCCCGCAGGAGTCGAAACTGCTCCGAGCCGACCATTTGCAGAAGCGCCATGCGCGATTTTCACCGACAGCGCGGGCATAATACCAAATACCAACACGGGCAGGGTGAATGTCTTGACATCCATCAACCTAAACGCCATAGTTAGGCTCGTTTCAAGCGTTTAGCGGCTTTTCCGGGTCTTTTTTCCGGCCAGAGATCGATCACCATTCGCAGCCGTCGCAATTCCTCTTGCCCGGGAAATCAGGCCTGGCCGAGCAGCGATGCGGCGATGGTTGCGCTGCGTCACAGGAGAGCGGGTTCGCGCTGGGTGAGACGCAGCATGCCGGCGCCGAGCCTGGCATGATCAACTAAACAATGAAGCATCTTTCCAAGGTGGTGTGGCACGAGGGGATGTACCTGGGCCCCCATCACTTCCAGGTGCAATCCCAATCCTTCGAAGACCTCGTTCATTTTTCGACGTCGAGCCTGTGGTTTGCCCCTTACGGCGTGATCAACTGCAAACTGGATCCGGACGCGCTGCAAAATGGAATGCTGTCCGTCATCCATGCGCGCGGACTGTTCCCCGACGGCATGGCGTTCCAAATGCCTGACGCCGATGCTCTGCCTCCTCTTTTGAACATCAACGAGCTTTTTTCGACTACCCGCGAGTCCTTGCTGGTGCTCTTGGCCGTGCCAGAGCGGCGCCCTGAGGGCCCGAATTGCGCCCTCGATTCCGAGCCGAGTGAAGTGGAAGTCCGCTACCAGGCTGAAATGCTGACGCTGCCCGATGAGAATACCGGGCGCGACGAAAAACAGATCCAGATTGGCCGGAAAAACATTCGGTTTGCGCTGGAAACACAGGACAACGCGGGACTCGTAACGCTGCCCGTCGCGCGTGTATTACGCGATGGCTCGGGGCGATTTATTTTCGATCCGAGTTTTATTCCTCCGTGCCTGCAAATTAGCGCGAGTGAACGATTGCTCGTCATCGCGCGGACTCTCGTGGACGTCCTCGACGAAAAAAGCGCATCCCTTTCCCGGGCGCGTCGAGCGACAGCCCAAGGCCGCGCGGGTTATTCCTCGGAAGAAATCGCCAGTTTCTGGTTTGTGCATACCGTCAACGAAAGCCTCTCCGTTCTGCGCCATCTCGCCGTATCCGAACGAGGCCATCCGGAGCAGCTCTACATCGAGATGTCGCGCCTCGCGGGCGCCTTGTGCACGTTTGGGCTGGAATCCCATCCCGAATCCTTACCCGCGTACAATCACGACGATCTGGAGAAGTGCTTCGGTCCGCTGAATCGGCACATCCGCGCCCATCTCGAACTAGTCGTGCCATCGAACTGTGTGCAGATCCCGCTAGTCCTGGCGGGCAAGAATTTCCGGAATGGCGATGTTTTGGATCAGCGCTGCCTGGATCGCGCGCGATGGGTGCTTGCGGTTCGCGCGGAAACTGGTGAAGCGGAAATTATCGCCAAGACGCCCCGCCTCATAAAAATTTGCTCGAAAGATTTGCTGCCGGAGTTAGTGAAAACGGCTCTGCCCGGCCTCGGACTTGTCCACCTGCCCATTCCACCCTCGGCGATCGCGCCAAAAGTAGAGTTTCAATATTTCGGCATCAGCCGCACCGGCAACTCCTGGGAACATATCGTGCAAACACGAAAAGTCGGCGTCTATGTTCCCGATGATCTACCGGGCGCCGAAATCGAGCTTCTGGTCGTATTGGAGTCTTAGGTTTTGGAGTCCTAGGAGGAACCGGTGGGAGCCACGATGTTCGGGGCCACGAGCCTGCAGCCCCGCGAAGTATCCACCAAACGCCGCGCGGAAAACCTCGCGTACATCTATCAGCAGATTTTGACGGTCATCGTGCGCGTTCGCCAGAACCGCCAGGCCGTTTCGGATGCGAACGCTTTCCGCGCAAACATTCAGGCAGGTTTACGCTCGGCCGAAAAAGATGCCGTGAAGAAAGCCTACGCTCCCGACGACATTCGCAACGCCACGCTTGCGGCCGTCGCTTTTCTCGACGAGTCCATTCTGAACTCCAGCAATCCAGTTTTCAGTTCGTGGCACAGTATGCCGCTGCAGGAAGAGATGTTCGGCCACCACGTCGCCGGGGAAACGTTTTTCGAGAACCTTGAGAAGCTTATGTCTCGGCAGGATTCGCACGACGTAGCCGACGTGCTCGAAGTCTACGCGTTGTGCCTCTTGATGGGCTACAAAGGACGCTACGGCCTATCCGGCCCGGAAGCAACGCGCCCCATCATCGATTCCACGCTGGAAAAAATCCGCCGCATTCGTGGACCTCTTGTCGGACTTTCGCCTGCCTGGGCCGTTCCGGAAGGCGGAGCCGTGGCCGCGAAGCGCGATCCCTGGGTTCGGCGTCTGGCTTTTGGAGCTTCGGGCTGCGTGATTCTAGGCATACTCTTCTTCGTCGTTTTCAAGATGCGCGTGCTTGCAGGGGTTTCGGATATTCACGCGATAGCACCTCTAAACCACCCGTAGGGAGTGGAGATGCGATTTCAATGGCAACATCTCGCAGCCGGAGCGGCTGCCATCGTCGTATTGATGCTGACGTGGTTCGGCCCCCAGATTTTTCACGTTGCTGGCACGAACGCCATCGTTCTGCGCGGCGGCATCTTGTTGCTCGGCGTCATCGCCGTCATCGGCTTGCTCTTGTGGGCCCATTCCCAGATGCCCGCCATGCCCGTCGCTGAACAGATCCAGACCCCAGCCGCGGCCTCCTTTGCCGGCGTCTCCGTTGGGGCCTCGGCGGGAGCTTCCCAGGACGTAGACATTTTAATCCGCGAGGCAAGCGGCAAGGTCGCGTCCGCCCGGCTGGCAGCGGGCGCGCAACTCTCCTCGCTCCCGGCGGTCTTCCTGATCGGCGAAACTGGCGCAGGCAAGACGAGCGCGATGGACCAGAGCGGCCTCGATGCCGAGTTGCTCGCCGGCCAGGTCTACCAGGAAAGCACCATCGTGCCGACGCGCGTGGCGAATCTTTGGTTCGCGCGCAAAACGGTTTTCGTGGAAGCGGGCGGTCCGCTCCTGGATGACTCCGGATCGTGGGTCCGTCTCGTCAAACGTTTTGTGCCCAGCCGGCTCCGCTCCATTTTCGGTGGTCCGAGCCTGGCACCGCGTGCAGCGATCGTCTGCGTGGATTGCGAAAAACTGGTCCGCGAAGCGGCGCTCGACAAAATCGTGGCGCAAGCTAGAAAACTACGAGCCCGCCTCGAAGAGCTCTCCTACCACATGGGCGTGAGCCTGCCCGTTTATGTGCTGTTCAACCGCTCGGATCGCATCCCCTATTTTGAAGAGTTCGCTGGCACCTTTAGCAACGAGGAAACATCGCAAGTCCTTGGGACTACCTTGCCGCTCATGGGCTCCACAAGCTCCGGCGTTTATGCCGAGCAGGAGACCAAACGTCTCACGGCCGCTTTCCAGGCAATCTTTTTCACGCTCGCGGAGTGCCGTCCCGGCCTTTTGAGCCGCGAACGCAACGCCGACCGGCAGGCTGGCGTTTACGAGTTTCCTCGCGAATTTGGAAAACTCAGCAAGCCCCTCGTTCAGTTTCTTGTGGACCTCTGCCGCCCAGGTCATCTCCGCATGGGACCTTTCCTTCGCGGCTTCTATTTTGTCGGGCAACGGATCATCACCGTTTCCGGAGGCGGCGGGCAAACCATGCTTGCCTCGCGTTCCGGGATTCAGCGCGCCGCAGGCGGATTCAACCCCGACGCGACCAGTCTGATCAACGCTCAGGATCCCTCGGCCAAAACTTCCTGGGCCACCGGCACATCGCTCGAAAGCGCAGGTGAAACGCGCAAATCCGTACAACGTGTTTTCCTAAGTCATGTCTTCAGCCATGTCTTGCTCCAGGATCGTGCCGCGCTGGGAGCCAGCGGCACAAGCACTAGAGGCGACTTTGGGCGGCGCATTCTATTCGCTTCTATCGCCACACTGGCCGCGCTCTGGATCCTCTTCACGATAGGTTCGTTCGTTGGAAACTCGCGGCTCGTCTCAAGCGTTCGAAGCGCTGGGCAGGGCCTTGCCTTAGTGCAAAATCTTGGCTCCGAGCAGCCGACCGTTGATTCGCTTCGCAAGCTCGATGCTCTCCGCCAAACCCTCGTCGAGCTTCGCGGCTACAACCGGAACGGCGCTCCTCTTGATCTTCGCTGGGGCCTCTACTCGGGCGACGCGGTGTTCGCCGATGCCCGCGCCATTTATTTTCACGCTTTCGATCAAGTTCTCTTCGCGCATGCGAAACACAACCTCCTTGGGGATTTAAAGACTTACCAGGGCGATCCTCAGCCGACAGCGGATTCCGGCGCCGCCTACGACGCGCTAAAAGCCTACCTGCTCACAACCTCCGAGTCGCCGCGCAATACCGGCGAATTTCTACAAGACTTCCTGATGAAAGATTGGAAGCGCGACTTGGGCGACATCGATCAGGAACGCAACGATCTGGCCGCGCAGCAATTTGCGTTCTACAGCTCCGAATTGACGGTGGATAACCCGTATTCGAAAGCGAATGATGCAGGGCTAGTCAGCCAGGTTCGGGCTTATTTGAACAAATTCTCCGGCCTCCAGCGCTTGTATACGAGCATGCTCACCGATGCCCGGCAGAAGGCCAAAAGCTATCGATTCGCCGCCGCCCACCCTGAAGGTTCAGATGTATTGCGCGCCAGGAACGACGTTGATGCCGCCTTTACCTCCGACGGCTGGAAAATCATGGATCAATCCATCCAGCACCCCAACGCCGTACAGGGCGAGACCTGGGTTCTCGGAGGCGCTACAAGCACGAACCTCAGCACGACAGATCTGAGCGCGCAGCTCCGCGCCATGTACGAGAAAGATTTCATTGCGCAGTGGCGCGAGTTCCTAAACGCGACCGCGATCTCGCCTTATGCCAACGACCACGACGCCGCAACAAAATTGACAAAGCTGTCTGCCAACTCGTCTCCTCTTCTGGCGCTTCTTTGCGACGTTGCAGACAACACCAGCGTGCCGTCCACAGCCGTCAAACTGGCTTTCCAGGCGCCGCAACAAGTCGTCGCGCCTGGCTGCGGCGTGCTGAAAAAATACGACCAGGCCTCCAACGATCCCTACATGAAAGGCCTGCTGAATCTTCAGCAATGCGTTCAGCAAGTCGCGGACGCGGCTCCGGAGCAAAAGAGCGCTCAGAAAACAACGTGTGCGCCGACAGTTTCGCAGGCTAACCTCGCCTCAGCCCAGCTCGCGCAGGGCCTTCCCAACGATCCCGATGGCCACGTTGACAAGACTGTCGGCGCGCTCCTCGATGAGCCCATAAAAGGATTGCAGAGAATTTGGATTTCCACGGGCGGATCAGGCGAAGGGCTTTGCACGCCGTACAAAGCGCTACAAACTGCCTTTCCCTTCAACGCCCATAGCACGCGGGAAATTACGCTGGCCGAGTTCAACGAATTTTTCCAGCCCGCCAAGGGCAAACTCTCCCAATTCCTGGATGCACAAAAAAATAATTTGAGCCTCCAAGGCACAACCTACATCCGCGCGCTCGGAACCTCAACGCCGGTAGGAGGCAACTTCCTTCGCACTCTAAACGAGCTTTACGCCATCCAGCTGGCCGTCTACCCGAACAACGCCACCGATCCGCACTTCGAGTATTCCGTGACGGGGCATCTTCCCGACGCCGGCGGGTTCAAGAACGAGAAGCTGAAATTTGACGGGCAGGAATGGACCATCAGCGGAAGCGGCGGCTCTCGGAAATTCATTTGGCCCGGCACTACTATCGAGGGCGCTGCTCTCAGCCTCGACAGCGGCACGGATCTCGAGGTTGCGCGCTACCAAGGCCTTTGGGCGGTGGCTCATTTCCTCTCCGCGTATAAATGGCTGGCATCGGGGAGCGGCTATGTGATTCAGGGACCGCTGATCGGTCCAACCGGCCAGCCCATCATGAGCAACAACAAGCCCGTGGAAGTGCGCTTTGACGTGGATTTCAAAGGCGTTCCCTTCTTCCAGGCAGGTTTCTTGTCGGGCTACAGCTGCTCCGCGATGAGCAAGTGATTTAGCGCCTTTGGCGCAGCCCTGCATAAAATAAACCCGGCTCGCGTACAGCGCAATTTGTTCGGCTTCGCTCGCCGCCGCCGAGAGAAGCCCCGTCGGCGCGTGACGCTAGAAGCCAATCCCCTCTAGTGGGCGGAAACGATCGTCCATCTTCCGTTAAGCAAGGACAGCTGAAACTTTATCCGCTGGCGCTTGCTGTTGGGCACTCTGGTCATCACCGCGTCGCAGCTGACTTTGGCAGTTTGCCCGCTGATATCCGGTACCGAGCAATTTTGCAGCGCATACCCTTTTCCCCGGCTTTCGTTCAATTGCTTGAAAAGCCTCTCCTGATCCTTCTCATTCAAGTGTGCGACCGCTTTCAATGCGAAGATGTCGCCGTTCTCCATGGCTCTTGCGAAGAAATCCAAAGGCGCCTTGATGCTGCCGAGGTCCCCCAAATGTGGAGCGTTGCCGCCACTAACGCCACCGCCGTTCGGCAAGGCAGAACCGGATTCTCTCAAGTCCGCATCAATCTGCCCAACAATGTTGCGGGCATCACCGCCGTGCCTCCCGGCTTTGTTTGCTTCCGCCATGAAGTACGGCCTGAGGTTGCGCAACGCAATCCGGTTCTTGGCGGCTTCGGCCTGTAAGAATGCGGTTTTCACTCGCGAGAATTCCAGATCTTCCCGGCGTCCGTTATTGATCTGTTGTTTTAGATCGTTGTACTCAGGCAGCGTGGCAGGCACGCCGCTCAATTTCGCATCGGCGTCGTCCCAGCGGGCTTGGCTGATCAGCCCGCGCACTTCTCCCAGCACGGGTCCATAGTCGGGCGAACTCTTGGGCGGATTCGCATTTACATTCGCCGAAGGCGGGGGCTGCGAAATCGCACCGATCTGATCTATGTGAGTTTTTGCGGAAGCCACGAGCACCGGGTCTCCGTTCGGAGCCGCCGCGACCTGCTCGAAAGCATCTTTCGCCTGCTGTTTCTGCCCGGATTGTTCCAGCGCAATCGCTTGCGCAAGCAGCTTTTTCTGTGCCTCGCGGTCCGCAATCGCGAGAAGGGACCGCTGCGCCTGATCGCTGGTCTCTTCTGAGACTCCATCCGCGCGGCGCGCTTGCTCCATATACTGACGCGCGGCAGGGTAGTCCTTTTTCAGAAAAGCCCGCTGGCCATCCTCGTAAAGAACCTGCCAAGCCGGCTTGGCAGGAGTCACCGGCGGCGTCACTGCGGGCGTTGTCGCTGGCGCCGCTGCCTTGCTGGCGATATCGTATTCGCGACGCGTCTCGTCCACCTTCCACAAATTCATTTGAAGCACTTCGTTGAATTTCTCCGCCGCCTCCGGATACTTTTTCTCCTCGTACAAAAGCTTCATCCCTTGGGCGTACAGCTGCTCCACGGTCACGTGCTTCTGCTCAATCTCGCTCACCTGCTGAGCCGCTTCGTCATGCAACAAACCGGGATGGCTGGCCAATTTCTTCCAATCGGCTAAGGAGTCATCCGCTTTGTGATTGTCCCAAAGTTGTTTCGCTTCCGTCTCAAGCGCAACATCTTCCGCGGAAACCTTCTCTGGCGCTCTTCGGAGGATTCGCGCCGCGGCATAAATTCCACCCGCGACCGCAACGAGAAGAACCGCGGCCACCGCGAGCTTCGGCGAAAGCCCTCCCGTGGCGGGCGCAGCTGGCGTCTTCGGCGTTCGTTCCTCGACGTGCACCCGTGTTCGAATCGCCGGAGTCTCGGGCGGTGTGGCCGGCAACGGTGTCAGCACCGGAAGGGAGGGCTTTTGTCCGGACGCCGCGCCAGCAATGCTCGTCGCCGATTGCCCGAATGTCGTCCGAGCCGCCGAAGGCGCATTCGTCGACGGCAAAGGAGGTCTCGGCGGGGTTTGTCCTTCGGTCCGCTTGGTTTCCTGATCTCTGCTCTTCTCTTTCCCCGCTGGCTTGTCCTCTTTCTTCCTCTTCTGTTCTTCTCTTTCTAGGAACGCTTCTTTTTCTGACATCTGCGATAGCAGCATCCTCGACTGCATATCGCTCGCAGGGATTATCTTGTTAGCGATCGCCCGGTCGAGAATCTGCCTTGCACCCGCAAAATCGTCCTTCTCCGCCAGCGCTCGTGCGGCCTTGATCTGCTGATTCCCTTCCTCCCGTTTTTTGTTCCGCTCATCGGACTCCACTTCCGCGGCATGGAGCAACTGCGTCACGCCCGTATCCGGCCCCAGCGTAGCGAGCGTCTGCTTCGCCAAATCAATTGCACCCGTTAGTTCCTGGCGTTTGATCTTGCTGCGAATCTCCTGAATCCGTTGCTGCACTTCCCGCTGAATTCTTTCGCGCTCTTGTAGTTCCTTGCTTTTCTCTTCGGCCTCCGCGGCGAGACTCTTGAATGCCTCTTGTTTGGGAAAGTCTTGCTGCGCGCGCCGCGCTACTTCACCGGCTTCCCGGAAGCGCTGAAGCTCAAGCAATCCGCGGATCTGTTTTTCGCGTTCCTGCTCATTTTTCCTTTGTTCTTGCTGCGCGACCTCGCCCCGTGCATACACCACTAGATCGTTGACCTCATGCTCGGCGGGAAACTCCTTGAGCAGCACTTCGCCCATTGCGACCGCTTCCCTGAGCTTTCCGGCGCCAACCAGACTTCTGAGATTCGTCAGTTCCGCTTCGAGCCGCTTCTTCCTCTTCTCTTCCTGCTCCTCCTGGGCAAGCAAATGCAGAAGATTTTTTACCGTCGTGTCCGCAGGCTGCTCTTTGGTAAGAACTTCCAGCGCCTCGCGCGCCTCCGCCAGCCTCCTCTGTCCCATCAGCCGGCGCACCTCGGAGACGTGCCCCTGCTTTTTCTGTTCGGACTGGTCCGCCCGCGCCGTCTCTTGCAGACTCTTCAGCTCCGGTTCATTTGGAAAGGTCTTTAATCCTTCGGAAAGCAGAGCGAGGCATTCGTCATACTTCAGCTCCGTCCACAACATTCGGGCACGCTGCACGAGTGCGTTCAGCTGCTTCCGCTTCTCCCGCCTGCTTTGTTCCTCGCCAATCTGCCGCTCGAGCTCCAGCGCTTGCGGATGGTTGGCGTCCACTTCGAGAGCTTGCCGCAAAGCCGTCTCGGCCTCGGGAAGCGCCCCTTCCGCCAGGCGCTGCTTCGTGAGCCGCAGCTTCTGTTCCATCTGCTCCGCGCGAGCCGCGCCGGCCTCCACCTCCTCGGCCAGTTTCTGAGCCGGCTCGTAGCGCGAATCCAGCCCCAGGGCCGCCTCCACTTCTGCCTGCGCCTCGCGAAATTGCCCGGCCTGCAAGAACACACGCCCGCGGCTCAAATGCTTTTGTACCTTCGGTTCAATTTCCGTCCGGCGCAACTGCGCCGTTATTTTTTCGAACAGACTTTTCGCTTGCGCGTTCGAACTGTCGATTTGCCGCGCACGGTGCAGCGTGTCCTGCGCTTTTGGAAGGTTGCCCAGCTCGTAAAACTCGCGAGCCCTCTCGGCAAGCACGGCCGCCGCGTTCGAGCGCATCCCGTTCCACACTGGTTCCAAATCCTGCAAAACATCTTCCATGCTCTGGTAGCGGTCGGCCGATTGCTTTTGCAACATCCGCTGAACTATGGACTCCACCTCGGAACCACAATCCGGAACCGCGGAAGCAATCGGCGGATACTCGTCCTCCATAATCGCCCGAAGGATGTCGTAGCCGTCTCCCGTAAACGGCCTGTGGTAGCACAGCAACTCATAAAACGTAATGCCCACCGCCCAGATGTCCGTGCGCTCATCCGCCTTCTTCTTGCGGAAAAGTTCCGGCGCCATATACGCCGGCGTCCCAATCATCATGTTCGTATGTGTTCGCGAAAAATCGACCAGCCGGGCAATCCCGAAATCCACCACCTTTACCACGCCCTCGGAGTTCACCATGATGTTGCCCGGCTTGATGTCCCGGTGAACCACGCGATTCTTGTGCGCGTATTCCAGCGCCTGGCAAATCCGCACGATGTAGCCCACCTTCAAAGCCAGTGGGAGATCGGACTGCCGCACGATCGTTTTTTCCAGGCTCTCGCCATCGAGATACTCCATGGCGATAAAAGGAGTCTCCTTTTCCTGTCCAAGCTCAAAAATCGTCACAATGTTGGGGTGCTGGAGTTTTCCGGCGGATTGTGCTTCCTGGTAAAAGCGCTCCAGTAGATCGGGCCGGTCCACCAGATTGCTGTTAATGGTCTTGAGAGCTACCAGCCGGCCGATGAACGGGTCGCGAGCCTGATACACGACGCCCATCGCGCCGTGTCCCAACTCTCGAAGAATTTCGTATTTGCCCAGTTTCTCCACGGACGGGGACCCTGTGCCGCTCATCGTAACAAATTTTCGCTGCGGCGCAGGATATTAACGCTGAAAGGTAATCGTTAGCGGGAAGCGGACGGTGACTGGCTTTCCACTCGCTCTCGGCGCGGTCGTCTTCCAATGCTTCGAAGCGTCTTTCACTTTCTTCAGGAAATCCTTGTCGGCGTCGCCCTCTTTATCGATCTTTACGTTCCCGTTTGGCTCGACGGTAACCATAACAGTCAGCGAGTACGGCAGCTTCCCCGGCTTGTTCGCCACATCCGGGAAGTCCACCATCGGCACGCCCACCCACTGCAGAGGCGCACTCGCATCCAGTTGTGCGCAAGACACGGCGCCCGCCGCGGATGCGGTTTCCGACGCGCCTCGGCCAGGCCCGCAAGAAAGTGCGGGCAAAACAAGTTTTCCGCCCGTTTGGCTCAAAGCTTGGATCGCGTTGGGTATGGTCGTTTTTACATACAGAGAGGCATTCTCGCGGTAGATCCCTGCGCCAGCGGCTATTTTTTGAAATTCCTGGCTCACGCCATGGCTCAGCGTCTCGATATCTTTCTTCTGTTTCGCCGCTTCAAAATGCTGCACCGCAGCATCGAAAGCCGCCTTGTCGCCGTTCTTCTCCATGGCCGAGGAATAAGCCGTATTCATTCGCTTCTCGAGGTCCTTGCTGGCGGCGAGCAGCGTCGGCTCCTCGACGCGCCCCTCAAAACTATGGATATCGTCCTGCACGCGCTGGATGGCTGTGGGGTCGCTTTTTGTCTCGGCGGCCTGCGCACTGCTTTTGATCTGGTCGAATTGCTGCTGCTCGGCAGCGTGCAATTCCTTCAGCAGTTTGTCGTGCGTCTTGGCCCAGGGCTGGGCCGCATCTGCCTGCGCTTTTGCCGCGTGGAAGGAGTTAGCCTTCAGTGCATCTTCGAAGCTGCTCATTGTCTGCAGCGCCTTGTCCACCACGGCCATCTGCTTCTTCGCATCGCCGCTCTGCGCTCCTTTGCGGTTGATCACCTCTTGGAACTGGTCCTTCGCTTCCGCCCATTGCTCGTCCTTCACGTCCTGCACGGCCGTGTCGAAGCTCTTCTGGTCAGTTCCCGACTGCCGTATTTTGCCCAGGTAATTTTCCGCCTGCGGTTTGAGTGTCGAGCCGGCGATGTTCAAATCCACTACCGCGCGAAATTCCTTGCGAGCCTTCTCAAAATCCTTCGCTTGATACAGCGTTACGCCCTGATCGAAGTGATCCTGCTCCTGCTTGTGCACGTCCGTAGCGCTCAACCCGGCTTTCGCCGCTTCGAGCTCCCGTGTGGCGTCATCGACGTGCCACAAATTCATCTGAATCACGTCCTGAAAAGCTAGCTGCGCGCCGGCATAGTCTTTCTTGTCTTTCAGCAAAGCCTCGGCGTCGTCAAATCGCTTTTGTTCATCCGTCCTTTTCTGATCAATTTGCGCGACCTGTTGAACGGCCTCGTTCTGCAGCGGCCCCTTGGCATTCGCAAGCCCCTGCCAGGCTTGCTCGGATTGATCAAACTGCCGGCTCTGCCAAAGCTCTTGTGCCTGCTGTTTCAGCTTCAAATCACTGACGGACGGAGTTCCTCCGCTTGTCTTGTGCGGCCAGAGCGCCACCGCAAGCAGTAGCACGACCACCAGCCCTATCCCGGCAAGCACTGTCGGCCGCCTCAATATGGGCAGGACTTGCGCCATTACATCGGATCCTTGTTTGGCTTTGGCAAGGGCAACCGCCGGCGTAGACGGCGCGGCCGATGCTACCGCCGCGCTCGGACGCGGCGCTGCCGGTCCTCCCGATCCTGGTGAGCTTTGCCGAACCGCCGGGCTCGCCATCACCGTTGCGTCCACACCGGGCGCTTCCGTTTTTCGCGCCGCCGTATCTTTTCCTGTAGAGTCCGGCCGCCGCGGCACCGCTCCATCTTTTCTTACACCGGGCTTTTCTCCGGCCCCCATCACGCGCGTGGCGGAAAATCCCGTCGCCGGAATGTCTTGCGCGGATTCGCTGACCTGCGTCAGGTCGGTAGTCCGTTGTGTCGGTTTTGGAGCCGCGGGCTTGTCTTTTTTCGCTGTTCCGGCCGGCTTCGCCGCACCCGCCTTCACTCCCGGATAGAGCTGCGTGGCTGCCGGCTGCTGCCCGCTCGCCAGATTCGTAATCTTCGTTTTCAGTTCTTGCATCCGCGGATCGGATGCCTGGAAGATCTGTGTGGCCATCACTTCGTTGAACAATTGCGTCGCCCCGATGTGATCGCCCTTGCTCACCAGGTTCTGTACCGCGGAGACTTTCTTCTCCACGTCATCCTTCTTTTTCCGCTTCTCTTCCGCGCCCTGCAGCAACTGAGTCACGTTCGGATCGGCGCCCATCGTTTCCATGGTCTGCTGAGCCAGATCGATCGCGTCCGTAATCTTGTCCTGATTGATCTTGCTGTTGATCTCGCGGACGCGCCGCTGCATCTCGTTGCGGGCTCTTTCGCGGTCGTCCTGCTCTTTCTTCAGTGCCTCCGCTTCCGTGGCTAGCTTGCGGAACGCATCCTGCTTGGGAAACTCTTCAATCGCTTTGCGCGCCGTATCCAAAGCCTCGCCATACCGCTCGCACATCAGGAATCCCTGGATCTGTTTCTCGCGCTCCTCTTCCTTGTGCTTCTGATCCTGCTGCGCTACTTCGCCGCGCGCGTAATTCACCAATTCCTTTAGTTCGTACTCCTGCGGATACTCCTGCAAAAGCGGCTCGCCCTTCGTCACCACTTGCTTGAACTTCCCTGCTCCCAGCAAGCCCCGCAGACCGGTTATTTCCGTCTCCAGCCGCTTCTGCCGGTTCTGTTCCTGCTCTTCCTGCGAGGCCAGATTTTGCAGATTCCTTACGGCCGTGTCTTGCGGGTGGTCGGCAACCAAAACGTCCAATATCTTTCGCGCTTCGGCAAATTTTTGCTGCCCGAGCAGTCTGCGCACTTCCGCCATCTGCCGCTGCTTCTGCTGTTCCGCCTGGTCCGTTCTGGCCGATTCCTGCAGCTTCTTCAATTCCGAATCATTTGGAAACTCCTGCAAAGCTACCGCAAGGACGGTCAGGCACTCCTCATAATTCAGCTCCGTCCAAAGCGTTCGCGCCCGATGCAGTATTTCGCCGAGCTTTTTCCGCTTTTCCCGGCGAACCCGCTCTTCCTCGATCTGTTTCTTGAGTTCGTTTACCTGCGGGTTGGCCTCGTCCATCTCGATTGCCTGGCCCAAGGCTGCCGCAGCTTCGGTAAGCGCTCCCTCGGCCAAGCGCTGCTTGGTCAATTTTAGTTTCTGCTCCAACTGCTGCGCTTTCGCGGCGGCCGCTTCCACTTCCGCCAGGAGTTTCTGCGCAGGCTCATGCTTTGAATCGAGCCCCAGCGCCGCTTGCGCTTCCGCTTTGGCCTCACGCAGTTGCCCCGCTTTCAAATACCCTTCGCCGCGGCTCAAATGCTCCTGCAGCCTCGGCTGAATCTCGGACCGGCGAAGTTCCGAGGACACTTTCTCCAGCATGCTCTTCGCCTGGGAGTTCCCTACATCGATGTGCAGAGCTTTGCGGAGCAGCGCATGCGCGCGCTGCAAGTCTTTCGCCACCACCAACTCCTGGCAATCCGCGAGCAATCCCGTGACGGTCGCTTGTTGCGCCGCCTTCCAGATAGGCTCGATCGCATGGAGCAGGTCGTCCATCGACTGGTAGCGATCCTCGCTCTTTTTCTCGAGCATTTTGCTGACGATCGCCGCCAGTTCTTCGGTGCACTCCGGCGAAAGCCCCATGAGATCTTCGGGCTTCTCGTAAATGATGTGGAACATCAGCTCGGCTTCGCTATCGCCCGTAAACGGCCGCTTGAACGCCAGCAGTTCATACAGCGACACGCCCACAGCCCAAATGTCTGACCGCGCATCCGCCCGCTCGCCCTTGTACAACTGGGGCGACATGTACGCGCGCGAGCCGATCATCATGTTCGGCTGCGTCATGGACATGTCCGTGAGCCGCGCGATGCCAAAGTCCACCACCTTCACCACGCCTTCTTTGGTGACCATGATGTTCGCCGGCTTTACGTCGCGATGCACCACGTTGTGTTGGTGGGCGTACGCCAGCGCGTCGCACACGCGCACGATATATCCAAGTTTTACGGACAACGGAAGAACGGGCTTCTGCTCAATGATCCGGTCGAGGCTCTCCCCTTCCAGATACTCCATGGCAATGAACGGAGTATTTTTCTCGTGGCCCAATTCGTAAATGGTGACAATGTTGGGATGCTGCAGGGCGCCCGCGGAGCGCGCTTCTTGGTAAAAACGGTCGAGCAGGTTCGTCTGTGCGCTGGGGCCGCCCGTAATCGTCTTGAGCGCCACCAAACGGTCAATCAACGGGTCACGGGCCTTGTACACCGCGCCCATGGCTCCGCGGCCGATCTCAGCAATAATCTCGTATTTGCCTAATAGCTGCACACACGGACCCCTTCGGCCAAGATGGTAACAAAATTAGGGCCAAACCACCCGCCCGGTAAGAGTACGAAAGCCCTATTCGGAAGGTACTGTGCGGGACGCCTAAATCGTTTCCATCTCGAAGCCACCCCGGCCCGCAAATCATTGAAAACAAGGTGTAAAACGGCTGGCAGCGCGAATAGAGAGCCTTCGTCAGTTCGCCTTAGGTAAGGCAGCACGTGCGAGGCCATGGGTGCTGCTGCCCCCACAGGAATCCTGACACCCCTCTGGCGACACCCCATTGGTTCCGAAATTGTCACAGCTTTTTCACACTGGGCCTGGGTCGGCACTACCATCAATCTAGGCGATATTACTAGGCATTGGCAAGAAATTGTCAGGTGGCTGTGTTGGCTTTTGCTACAAGTAAAATAGCCAGCAGATAGAACAGGAACATGAGCGCCAGATAGGTTTTCGCCTGCGGCTTCGCCCCCTGAAATTCCTTCCACGCCAGCACTCCCCAAAGCGCCGCCACCATCGGAGCCGACTGCCCGATCGCATACGAAATAGCCACTCCCGTGAAATTTGCCGCCACCAAATTGAAGACCGTTCCGGTTCCCCAGATCGCCCCACCCAGCAAACCGAGAACGTGCCCGGACGCCGGCCCGCGAAAAAACTCCTGAAACTTCACCGGCTCGCCCACCAGCGGCTTCTTCATAAAATAAATATTCCAAATAAAGCAGGACAGCAACGCGCCCAGCGTCAAGAAAACACTGACGCTATACGGCCCCAGAGTTTCTCCGTGGCTCATCGCGTGCGCCACAAAGGGAGACCACAACCCCATCAGCACGCCGGAGACAATGCATGTCGTAATGCTCTTCTTCGACGTCGAACTCGCCACCCTCGCCAGACTTCCGTAAGCCTTCCCGTCCAGAATCACCGCAATCACCGCGCAAGCCACTCCCGCCGCAAGCAAGCCCGCATTCCCCTTCGGCTGCTGCAAGTAACTCGCAATTCCTCCCACCACCAGCGCAATTCCAATCGAAACAGGAAACGCAATCGCCAGCCCCGCCATGTCAATCGCCGCCACCAGCAGCAGATTCGCCAGATTGAAAACCGCTCCGCCGACAAGCGTGTAAACAATGTTGGAACCGTCCGCCGCTCGCACGTTATTCAGAAAGCTCGACGCATCATTCGAAGTGCTTCCCATGGTGAACGCCAGCACCAGGGAAATCAGAAAAATCCCCAGCGCATAATCCCAATAAAAAAGCTCGAATCGGTAATTCTTAACGCCCTTGAACGTATTCGCCCAGGAGCCCCAACAAATCGCTGTCGTAATCATCATCACCAGCGCAATTTCCAAACTATGCGGCGTGTACATGCTTTAGCGGCTCCAGGCCCAAGTATTTTGCCCTGCGTAGTACGCGACCGAACGCCTTCGTCCTGTTTTTACTCGCTCGTGCTTATATGCGCCGCCATCCACCCTGTCAAGCCGCATTTCTTTTCAACTCTTCTCTCTGCCCACGGCCGCCTCTAGGTCAAATCCACCTTCCACTTCAAGCCAACACTCCCCACAGAACACAGGACACAGACCCGAGGAGATGGATATAATCCGCCACTATGTCCAAACAATCCTTCATCGCCGTCGTCGGCAGCGCCAACGTAGACCTCACCACCTTCAACGACATTTTCCCACGCCCTGGCGAAACCATCTTCGGCAGAAAATTCGATCTCGGCTTCGGTGGCAAAGGCGCCAACCAGGCCGTCGCCGCCCGCCTCTGCGGCGCGAAGGTCGCCATGATCGCCAAAGTCGGCAGCGACCTCTTCGGCCCCGCCACCATCAAAAATTTTCAATCCCAGGGCATCGACGCCAGCCACGTCCGCATTGCCGAAGGGGTCTCGAGCGGCGTCGCTCCCATCTTCGTCGAGCCCGGTGGCCAGAATCGCATCATCGTCGTCAAAGGCGCCAACGACACTCTCTCACCAGAAGACGTCAATGCCGCCGCCCCCCTTCTCGAGAAAGCCGACACCATCGTCATGCAATTCGAAATTCCTCTCCCTACCGTCTATCACACCGTCCGTTTCGCCGCATCCGAAGGCATCCGCTGCATTGTAAATCCCGCACCCGCTCAACCGGTCGACTTCAAGCAGCTTGCAGGCGCCGACTATTTCATACCCAACGAAACCGAAGCCGAACTCATCACCGGCATGCCCGTCCATTCCCTCGAAGACGCCACCAAGTGCGCCAACTTCCTTCTACGCCAAGGCATGAAGCGCGTCGTCCTCACTCTCGGCGAACGCGGCGCCCTTCTCGCCGGCCCCGAGGGCGCCGAACTCATTCCCGCCTTCAAAGTCGACGCCCTCGACACCACCGGCGCCGGCGACGCTTTCATCGGCAGCTTCGCCGTTTTTCTCGGCGAGGGCCTGCAAGAAAAAGAAGCGCTAACGCGCGCAAATCTCTACGCCGCACTCTCCACCACCAAAGTCGGCACCCAGAAATCCTTCTGCAATCGCGCCGATTTCGAAAGAGAATGGCAGATTCACAGCACGCGTCTGTAACGCGCGCCGCACAAAGTGATAAGATTTATTTGGGGCTAACGCAGCCGCTCAAACTCAAAAGAGATTCGAACATGTCCATCATCAACAGCGGACCTCGCAGCGCTCACCAAATCGGCAATCGCAATCTAGAAGCCGCGCTTTCTCCCGCGGACACCGCCCTAGCTCACCTGCGCGGCCGCGAGCTCCAGCCGAATCGCGGCGTCCCTCTCAATCTCGATTGGATCGAGGCCGTTCGCGTCAACACCAGCGCCGTCGAACGCCGTGCCCAATCGCTAGTCACTCGCCGCACGGTAAAAAAGGATTACCAAGCCGCCTGGCTTCTCCGCGCCATCTCCTGCATGGATTTAACCACTCTCTCCGGCGACGACACCGACGAACGCGTCCGCCGCCTCTGCGCCAAAGCACGCCAACCCCTCCAACACGAACTCGTCGCAAAACTTGGCATCGAATCGCTCCATATCAAGGTTGCCGCCGCGTGCGTCTACCACGTCTTCGTAGAAACCGCTCGCCGCGCTCTCGAAGGCAGCGGCATCCGCGTAGCCGCCGTCTCCACCGGCTTCCCCGCCGGGCTCTCTCCTCTCGCCGAACGTGTCAACGAAATCCGCCGCTCCGTCGAAGCCGGGGCCGATGAAATCGACGTCGTCATTACCCGCGCCCACGTCTTCGCCGCAAAATGGCAGGCCCTCTACGACGAAATCGCCGCCTTCAAACAAGCCTGCGGCCCCGCCCACCTCAAAGTCATCCTCGGCACCGGCGACCTCCTGACTCTCCGCAACGTAGCCCGCGCCAGCCAGGTAGCCATGATGGCCGGCGCCGACTTCATCAAAACCTCCACCGGCAAAGAACCTGTAAACGCAACTCTTCCGGTAGGTTTGGTAATGACCCGCGCCATCCGCGAATACGCCACGCAAACTGGCTACGCCGTAGGCTTCAAGCCGGCTGGTGGCATCCGCACCGCCAAACAATCCATTGAATGGCTCTCCCTGATGAAAGACGAACTAGGCCCCGGGTGGCTGAAATCCGACCTCTTCCGCTTCGGCGCCAGCGGCATGCTAGCCGACATCGAACGCCAACTCGAACACCACGCGACCGGCCGCTACTCCGCCGACTACCGCCACCCCATCGCCTAATCCGCTCATCCGTAGGGGCACGATACATCGTGCCCGTCTTCTCTTGGTTCCCGTGCTCTTCCTCCTCTGCTTTTCTTCTCTCCCTTTTCTGCTCTTTCTCGGCGCTGACTCAGCGCACTCTGCGCTATCTTTATTCTTTCTCTTTCTCCTTTTTTCCTCACTTCTTCACGCCTCAAACTCCTTCCGGCAATCCCCCAATTTCCATTACAATCAATTCACAACCATGAGCATCGTAGAAAAATTCGTCACCATGGACTACGGCCCCGCTCCCGAAGATCCCGGCGAAGCCCTGGCTTGGCTCGACAAACACCACAAACGCCGTTTCGCCCATTTCATCAACGGCGCGTGGCAACCTCCGATCGAGGCAAGATACTTCGACACAACAGATCCCTCGACAACCGAAAAATTAGCCGACGTCGCCCAAGGTTCGGCCGCCGACATCGATGCCGCCGTAAAGTCCGCCCGCGCCGCGCTCCCGCAATGGCAATCTCTCTCGCCACACGTCCGCGCAAGATATCTCTACGCCCTAGCCCGCCAAATCCAAAAGCACTCCCGTCGCCTAGCCGTCCTCGAAACGCTCGACAACGGCAAACCCATCCGCGAAAGCCGCGACATCGATATTCCGCTAGTGGCCCGCCATTTCTATCACCACGCCGGCTGGGCGCAGCTCCTCGCTCAAGAATTTCCCGGCTACGAAGCCTGTGGCGTAGTAGGCCAGATCATCCCCTGGAATTTCCCACTCCTAATGCTCGCCTGGAAAATCGCCCCTGCTCTCGCCACCGGCAACACGGTCATCCTAAAACCCGCCGAATTCACCCCGCTCACCGCCCTGGCCTTCGCTGAAATCTGCCAGGAGATCGATCTCCCCCCCGGCGTAGTCAACATCGTCACCGGCGACGGCCAAACCGGCGAAGCCCTGGTTGTCCACCCCGACGTCGACAAAATCGCCTTCACCGGCTCCACCGAAGTAGGCCGAGCCATTCGCAAAGCCACTGCCTCCTCCCACAAAAAACTCTCCCTGGAACTCGGCGGCAAATCCCCCTTCATCATTTTCGAAGACGCCGATCTCGACTCCGCCGTCGAAGGCCTGGTCGACGGCATCTGGTTCAACCAGGGCCAAGTCTGCTGCGCAGGCTCCCGCCTCCTCATGCAAGAAAGCATCGCCGAGCCGCTCATCGCCAAAATCTGCGATCGCATGAGCACTCTCCGTGTCGGCCCGCCTCTCGACAAGTCCATCGACATTGGCGCCATCATTGCCCGTGTCCAACTCGACCGCATCCAGCGCCTAGTCGATCAAGGCGTAGCCGAAGGCGCCACCTGCTGGCAGCCCAGCATCCCCATGCCCTCGCGCGGCCTCTATTTCCCGCCCACTCTTCTGAGCAACGTCCATCCCACAAGCATCGTCGCCCAACAAGAAATCTTCGGCCCCGTCCTGGCCGCCATGACTTTCCGCACGCCCACCGAAGCCGTCGAGCTAGCCAACAACACCGCCTACGGGCTAGCCGCCGGCGTGTGGTCCGAAAGCATCAACGTTTCTCTCCACGTCGCCTCTCAAATCAAAGCCGGCGTAGTCTGGGTCAACTGCACCAATCTTTTCGACGCCAGCTGCGGCTTCGGCGGCTACCGCGAAAGCGGCTACGGCCGTGAAGGTGGCCGCGAAGGCCTCCAGGAATATCTAGAGCCCACCTGGTTCAAACACGCTCCGCAACTCCACCCGCGCCCGCTTGCGATCGATCAACCACGCGACGGCCAATCTCCTGCGCCATCAACCAAAAACGAAAACGGCGACGCCTCTCTCGCCGCCTCCGAAACTCCCTCCTCCACTCCCCAAATCGACCGCACCGTAAAACTCTTCATCGCCGGCAAACAAGCCCGCCCCGACTCCGGATACAGCATCCCCGTCCACGCCACCGACGGCCGCCTCCTCGGCGAAGCCCCGCTCGGCAATCGCAAGGACATCCGCAACGCCGTCGAAGCCGCCCGCAAAGCCACCGCCTGGCCCAAGTCTACCGCCCACAACCGCGCCCAAGTTCTCTACTACCTAGCCGAAAATCTCTCCCAACGCCCGGAAGAAATCACGAGTCGACTTTCTGATGTTGTTGGCAAGCAGCAAGCCGAATCCGAAGTCAGCGCGAGCATCGAACGCATCTTCACCTACGCCGCCTGGGCCGACAAATACGAAGGCACGATCCACAACCCCCCATTCCGCAACGTCACCCTGGCCATGCAGGAGCCCGTCGGCACCATCGGCATCCTCTGTCCCTCAGAAGCTCCCCTTCTAGGTTTCCTCTCTACGGTCATGCCCGCCCTAGCTGCAGGCAACACCGTCATCGCTGTCCCGAGCGAGCTCTACCCGCTGATCACCGCCGACCTCTACCAACTCTTCGAAACCAGCGATCTCCCCCCAGGCAGCGTAAACATAGTCACCGGCCGCCCCACCGAACTCCTGAAGACTCTCGCCGAACACGACGACCTAGACGCCCTCTGGTGCTTCGCCGACGCCCCCACCTGCGCGACCGCAAAATCCCTCTCCATCGGCAACCTAAAACAAGTCTTCACGAACGAAGGCCGCTCCATCGACTGGTTTAACCCCGCCCCTTCCGCCGACCGCTTCTTCCTCCAACACGCCACCCAAATCAAAAACATCTGGGTTCCCTACGGCGAATAGCCGCTCACTGACGAACGGGTAGTCTCTGTCTCCGTGTCTATTGGGCACCACCGAAAATAGTTGCAGCTAGCCTCTTTTCGTCGGTTTCCCTGTAACGTCTTCGGAGGAGGAATTGTGACCGGTGATGCCTCGCAAGAAACTCACTGCCCAGAACTGGAGGAAGACTGCGTAGCCGGCGCCGCCGCCGGAGCCGCATCCTTTATCAAGATCGGCCATCGCGGAAACGCAAAGTTCCCCGCGACATCATCAATCACATTTACCTGGCAAACATAAAGCCCCGGCTTGAGCGATTGCAGCGGCAGGTCGATCTGAAACACCACCGCTTTCCGGTCCGGAGCCGTAACCTCTGTCGCCGCCACTTGCTTCGATTCGTAAACCTTCACATTGCCCTGCAAAAATTCAATGCTGGTCAAGACGTGAATAGATTCGCGGGTCTCTTTGGACTGCGGCGCCTCTGGCGCCGCTTTTGCCGCGCCGCCCGCACTCGCCCTCGCACCGTTTCCCGACTGTTCCGCGGCAGCGGGGGGCGCGGTGGCGGCAACGGCCACCTTGCCCTTCGCCGCGTCATAGATTTCATACTGCAGATACAAATGCTGGTCGCGCGTAAACACATGCGTCACATTCGGCACCAGCTGCGTCTGATCCTGAATCAGCGGGTTCGTGCCCTTCTTCTTCGGCGCATTCGTCACCGGCGCCCGCAAGCTGCTCAGCACCACCGAACTCATCCGCAGCGGCACCTTGCGCAAATCCGGCACCTGCACGTCCGTTTCAAACGATCCCATATGTCCTGTCTGATTCTCGCGCACGATAAATTTCAAATGATAATTTCCCGGAGCCAGCACAAACCCGGTGTTGTACTGCACGTTCTTCCGTCGCACCTGCTGCGTGCTGTCCAGAGCCAGCTTCACCGTGTCGCGAAGCTGCCCAACGGGCACCCGGCCTTTGCCTGTGAGCCGCACCTCGCCAATGATGTCGATGGTCGCGTTGTCTTTGTCTTTCTCCGAGACAAAAGGAATCTGCGAACCGGGCACAACCAGTGAAACTGCCAAATAATAATGCGACTCATCCTGGCGGAAATACGCCGTCCCCGCATAAAGCGGCACATCGGTCTGCGGCAATTCCGCCGCAAGCTCATCCTCGAGCTGCGCTTCGCGGTCCGCGCGATTCAAATGCTGGTAGTCTCTGCCGCTGTAGTATCCCGGACGGAATTCCAGCTTTACGTCGGCACGGTCAACCACCACTTTGAGCCGGCGATAATGCCCATCCTTCAGAGGGTTCGTGCTCGTGAACCCCAGCACGTAATACGCTGAGCTATCTTTCTGCACTTGTGTAAACACGCCGCTGAAATCATTTGTATCGAAGAACGCTTTCCCGCCCGTGTCCGCCGCCAGCGTCGAAAGCGTCTCCTGCGAAGCAGCGTTGTTGTTGAGGTCGTTCAAAACGGCGTTTCCGTTATACGCCGATTGCCCATGCAAGCTGGCGCTCTGCGCTTCGCCGCCAGGAGGGAATGCCTGCAATCCCCGCACATCGACGGGATAAATCGAAACATTATTCTTCACCGCCGCCGCCGTGGCCGCGCGCAGCGCTGACTGATTATCCGTCCCGGTCTGGCTGATTCCATTGCTGAAATAGATCAGCGATTTCTTTTGCTGGATTTTTCCCAGCGCTTGCATGGTCGATTGCAGGGCCAGTAGCTTCCAGTCCGCGCTGAACGTGTTGTAATCCGTGTCGTCGGGCGTGAACGAGCCGCCAGTTTCGGCTGTTCCCTCCGCGCTCCCCGTATCGCCCATGGCAAAACCCTGCCCGGAGTCGGAGGAGTACGAGCTCAAAACGGAAACTATCTTCGGCTTGTCGTCGGTGAAATCCAGGTCGACGCGCATATTCGTCGAAAGCGAAACCAGCGCAACGATGTCCGCAGGCCGCATCTGCGCGTTGATATATTTCTTCGCCGAATCCACGCAGCGATCTATTTGATCGGGCTCCATGGCCGAAAAATCGAAAAACAAAACGATCACTCGCCGGTCGCGCGCGTTCATCACCGGCACGGTGCTCTTTTTCAGCACGCCCGCCGGTCCTGCCGTCTCCGCCGCCGCTTCACCGGTTACCGTTTGTTCCGCGGCTCCGGCAGTCTCCAACTGATCCACGTTTTCAAAATCAAACGTCGAAATCTGCTGCTTCTTGCCGTCCTCGTAAAGCGTAAAATCTTCTTTCTTCAAATCGCGAACAAGATTCCCCTTCTTGTCGCGCACCACGACGTTCGCCAGCACCAACTCCGAAGTGACGCGAATAGAAGATGCCGGAGGTTTCGCCGGAGCTTGCGCATCCGCCGGCGCCTCGGGAGGAGGCGGCGGCGGCTGGGCCTGCTGCGCAAACGAAGGAGCGCCAAATTGTAAAAGCAAACTGGCGCACGCAATGGCCGCGATTTTTCTATCGAGAGCAACCATGGCCTTCTCCCTCAAAACCGGAACCTCGCCTGTACCGTCACGCTCCGCATCGCTCCCGCGCCGGTCACTTCGCCAAACGTGGTCGAGTTTACCGTCGTTCCCAGCGATGTGAAATACACCATATTGAAAACATTGTTCGCCGTAATCCGCAAATCGAGCGAACGGTACTCCTTGATCGTGATCGTCTTGTTCAGCGACATGTTCAGACTCACTTGTCCCGGCCCTTCCAGAATATTGCGCCCCGCGTCGCCAAACGTTGAATCGGCCGGATTCACGCAAGCCGCCGTCGGATTGTTGAGCGTCGTTTGCGGCTGGCAAAACGCCGCAGTGTTGAACCATTCCTTCGTGGTTCGATCACTGATCCCGATCGACTCGCCAGCAACCACGTTGGCGCGCAGAGACCCGCTTACGCCGCGGTCAATATCCAGCGTTCCACCAAGGACTCGAATGGTGTTTGGCAGCCCGCTGGCAACCGTGAAGCCTCCGCTCCACTGCCAGCCCGCGAGAATGTACGACACCGGCCCTTTCTGCAAAAATCTGCGGTTTTCGCCGAAGGGCAAATCGTAAATCCAATTCCCGGTGAATTTGTGGCGCTGGTCGAAACTCGAAAGGCCTCTGTCCGCGGAAATATCAAGCGGATTCTGCGCCACGACCACGCCTCCGCCGCCGATCGAAGAGGCATCATCGATCGATTTCGAGTAAATGTAGGTCGCGTTGAGGCTGATGCCTTTTGCGAGCCGCTTGCGGATACGAACCGATCCCGCATGAAACACCGAGTTCCCCTCGGACGATTCGTACGTGAAGGGTTGTTGCATGGGTTGTTGCGGGTTGCCCGGAATCAGGATGGCCCGCTCGGTGTCGAGCCGCGTCCCTTTCGACCCGTTGTAGTCGATGTTCAGCAAGAAGCCTCCGCCCAAATCGCGCTGTATATCCACGTTCCACAGCTGCACGTAGGCAAGCTTATAGTTTGGATTGATGGCAAAATTATTCGTGACCGTGCCGGGCGTCAAGGCTGGAAATGCATCTGCCAGATTCAGAAAACTCGAGGGAGTGGCCGCGTTCGTGGCCGTCTCGGCGAACGGCGGCTGAAAGGCAAAATTCTGTACCACCGCGGTGTACTGCGCGAGGTTGTAGTTGATGCCGTAGCCGGCGCGCACGACCGTCTGCTTAAGCGGCTTCCAGGCGATTCCCACGCGCGGCGCATAGTTGTTCCGGTCCGGCTTGATCAGCGATTCCGGAGCAACGCCGAACCCCTGAGCGAACTGGCCGGGCTCGACGGGCACCGCCGCCGTAAACCCAGGCGCAACATCCAGATTGACGATATGATTGTCCGCTTCCGTGAAAGGCCCCTGATATTCGTAACGAACACCGAGTAACAGCGTCAGGCTCGCGCGAATCCGCCAGTCATCCTGCGCGAAAAAATCGTAAGAGTTGGCGCGAAAATTATATGTGTCCGTGCCGAACTGCACCGTGCTTTGCTGCGGCAAGCCGAGAAGAAAATCGGCGAGATCGCTGCCCGTTCCGAGCTGCTGAACGCCGCCTACATATTGCGCGGTCGCAAAGCCTGTAAAGGTAAACGTGCCTTCCGCGTTTCGGGCGGCGTGAAAGCTTTGCAAAATCCGACGGTAATCGCCGCCAAATCGCCAGTTGTGTTTCCCATGGTTCCAGATCACAGTGTCCGAGGCGGTGTAGGTTTGGTCGAGTTCGCGGCGGGGCGAAGGGTCGCTCAAACCGGAAAACGAGGTGAAATTGATTCCGGGTATCCCATAATCAAACGGATTGGTAGACACGCCGCTAATTTGCGCCAGGGCCGCCACGTCGGTCACTGTCGAATACAGATTCGTCGTCGAAACATGGTTGTGGTTATAGGTGAAGCGCAGATTATTGTTTGTGTGACCTTTGCCATAAACCCAGGCAGCGGTTGCGTTCAAACCTTGCGTGCCCGTTCCGCCATCGAGCGAAGGAAACGCTCCGACTATGGCGCTCGCGGTCTTCGTCCAGCTCAAACCCAGATTGAGATTGTTCTGTGACCTTCGCCTGCCACCGCCCCCACCACCGCCGCCGCGACCGCCGCCGGGGGTGCGATTTCCCTGCGCCGGCACCGGGCCGAAATTGTGAATCAGCCGCAAACTGACAGAGTCCGAATTGCTTTCCGCGGAGGTCACTTCATGATAGTTCTGTGTCGTTCCCGGAAGATTTGGCAGCGGAATGTAGTTCAATAGCGCCTGGGCTTGCGGCGTGATCTGAGTTGGGTCGATCACATTCGGTTGCCCGCCGAAATCGAACTGCTGCCCGGTCTGTGGGTTGAAGATCGGCGTTGTGAGCGCGGAAAAATTGCCTTCCCGCTCGGCCATCGTGGGCACGGTGGACAGCACGTCAGACGGCGAACTGCCGCGCGTGCCGCTCCATCCTCCGAAAAAAAATGTTTTTCCCCCGCCGTTGTAAATTTTGGGAATGTTCAACGGGCCGCCAACGTAGGCTCCAAAGTGCAGCTGGTTGTAATCGGCACGGGGCAGCGGTTCCCCGTTGATCGAAAACGGCCTGGCATCGAGCGCCGAAGTATCATCGTAAAAATACATGTTGCCGTGCGGCTGGTTCACGTTGAAGCCGCGGCCCATGCGGCCGAAAGCGATCGGCCCGCCGCCTCCGGGGCCGCCGCCAAATCCGCCACCACCGCCCCCAAAACCTCCGAGGCCGTTCTGCTGCGCGCGGTCACGAAATTCCTGGATTCGGTCTTGAAGATCGCCTTCGCTGCCTTGACCGAAGTCTTGCGTACGGCCTTGCGCGCCGCTGATGCTGACCGATTCCGTCGGCGCATCCGCCCCGGCGCCGCTGAGCGGCAGGGCGGCTAAATCGTTGGCGCTCGGGTTCTGTCCAGCGCCTGCAGCAAGACCCGCTTCGCCGGCCGTGGGAGCCGCCTCCGTGGCATCGATCGACAGACTTTGGAAACCGCGCCCGGTCCCGGCAGCCGCGGTTGCCGCAGCCCGCTCGCTGGCCTGTTCCTGCTGCCGCGACGCAAGAATCAATTCAAGGTCTGCTTTGCCGGATGGATTTTCGGGATTCAGCACCACTTCCTGCGTCTGCGTCGCAAACCCCATGAATTCCGCGCGCAAGACGTAGCGCCCGCGCGGCAGCCCGAGCAAAACAAATGTTCCATCGGAAACCGTCGCAGCCGTGTACTTCTTTCCCGTCAAAGTGTTGGAAGCAGTCAGGGTAACGCCCGGCAACGGCGTCTTCCCGCTATGGACGCTGCCTGTGATCTGGTAACTCGCCGGTGGCGCGGGCGCCGCATTCGCTTGCGGCGCAGCGGGCGTACTTTCAGCCGGGACAGGATTCTCTTGCGCGCGCAAATTTCCAATGAAACAGGTCACCAGACCCAGGAAGAGGAAAATCCGAAAAAACAATTTCAACGTTGCGGCTCCGGAGGATTCTGCGGCTTGCTATTGTCTTGCGGCGGTTTCGCAGCTTGACCACCGGCGGCGCCCATCTCTTGCATGCGTTTCCATTGTTCGGGCGAAATCACCATCACGGATTTTGGCTGAAAGACATTGTTGGCCATTCCTCCGCGCACCATGATGTGGTCGCCTGCTTGAATGTCCGCCATGGTGATGCTGTCGCGGCCCTTGCGCAGAGAAGTCTCTTCATTGAGCTCGACGGTCTGTGTGACGTTGTCCGGCCGGAGAATCGTCAGCTTGGGCGCGTCAATCGCTTTCACTTCGCCGAAAACATAATCCTTGCCGAGTTCGCCCTGGGGCCGGCCACCGCCGGGACCTCCGGGACTGCCGCCCGGCGCACCACCTTGACCGCCCGCGCGTGCACCGCCCGCACCGCCGCCAAAGCCGCCGTTGGGTCGCTCTCCAATCATTTCCGCGTTCCAGGTGTGATCGGCGTTTTCCTCGCCGCGCACAAACACCGTGTCTCCGACCTTGAAATCATTGAGTTTCGCGGCCTCGCGCTCTTTACGAAATTGCGTGTTTCCGCTGATCTTTACGGTTACCACGCTGCCGTCCTGCCGGGTTATCTCGAGGGACTGATCGTGCACCGCCGTCAATTTCCCCATCACTCCTGGACGCCGCTCGCCGCCGCGCCCCTGCGCTTGCCCGCCGCCCGAACCTTGCGCTGCGCCCGGATTCTGGGCGGGAGGAGCATCCTGAGGTGACCGCGCGGCCACCTGGAGCACCGTAGCGAACAAACAAATCATTAAGCCAATCAAATATCCCAAAAACACTTTCATATTGACCCGCCTCTTCCCTTGCTGTGAATAAATGTACGCCCGGCGACCTCGAAAAGTCTTGGATATCGTGTCCCCATCTGCTTGCTTAGACGGCTGCTCCTGGAGTTGGAGTTTCCTTGCCTATCCATACGCATTGCAGTCTCTTTAAATTCCGGCCTTTTCTCGACTTAGTTCCCGCTGGAGCACGGAATCTCGAAAAGGAGAGCTTGCTAACGGGCCAGGAAAGCCCCTTAAGCGAAGCCGGCCAGGGAGAGGATTTCCCCTGGCCAGACTGGACACTGAGAGCCCGCGGATAGCGGCGCTTATTTCGTTTTGTAGGTGAAGGTGATTTTCGTTTCTTCGTCCAGCACGAGCGGGCGCACAAAGCTGTACGAGCTTCCAGCGCGGGGCACATCGACGCGCACGGGCAGAACGCCCGACACGCGTCGCTGTAGATCGAGGACGTTTGCGGAAGCGGCGTTGGAAGGTTGCGCCTGCTTCTTCTTCACGTCGCGCCCAAACTGAGGCAAACTCTCCAAGTTGGCTCCGTTGGCCCCCACCTCGACGGTTTCCGCTACGCTGGCCACTTGCAATCCAATGCTGTAGGAAGCCGGATAGTTCGCATCGTAAGTAAGGTCGCGGGCCGTAGTGCTGAATCCGGGCATGCTGGCGGTGATCTTCACTCTTCCCGAAGGCATGTTCGAAACGATCCAGCGTCCGGAGGAATCGGTGACTGCAGATCGAGAAGCGCCGGTGTCCAATTGCGTGACGTTCACTTGCACATTTCGAATCATGGCGCCGCTGGGATCGACGACGTAACCGCCGAGTTGCCCCGGCAAAAGCTGAAGCGGCGCAATCGCGTCTCCCCTTCCAGCCTGGAACGAGCCACTCACGACCTCGGCGCTTATGACCCCTGGAGACGATGACGGCAAGAGGTTCGCAGCGAGAGCATCGCCTCCGAAATCTTTCACCTTGTACTGCTCGGGAAGAAAGACCTCCCATTGCAGCACGGTGATGGGAACATCTATTTTCGGCAGAGAAATTTCCGAGCCTCCCTTTTTGGCGAAGGGCGCGCCGGAGTGCATGAAGACGAAGGAGACTTCGTAAGAATCGGTTGGACGGAATCCGGGACGCAGCAGCGGCACGCGCTGGCCGTCCGCGCCTTCCACCGGCTTGACCTTTTCTCCGGCGACGTCCGCGGAAACGATGCTGGCACCGGCCGGAAGCTCCACTTTCAAGAATGGCTGGACCTGATTTTTTATCGTCAATTTCACTTCGGTGAGCGATCGGCCCTCGGTGGTCACGAGTGTGGTCACCACGGCGCGCTCGGCAATGGCCGCGAGCACGCTGCTGTCCGGAAAGCGCGTCCACTCTAGCAGGAGGCTCGGATTTTCCGTCGGCTGGCGGTGATAACGGAATGCTGCTTGCAGGGGCGAACGCGCCAGAGAGCGCAAGTACGGATTGGTTTCCTTGATGTCCATGCGCTTGAGGCTGCCGCCTTCGCTCGCCGTCAATTCCATGGTGCCAACCCCTTCGACGAGCACTTCGCCCGTCTCGCGTTGTGAATTTTTCACATTGAGGAACGGAACATCCGCTTTGGTAACGCCGATCGCTTTCTCCATGGAAATCAGGAACTGGTGGCTGCGCTGCGCGGGTAGATTCACCTTCAAAGTCAAAACGCCGGACTGGACATCGCTGGAATCCACCGAAGCTCCAGACGCTCCCGTCACTTCGTAGCCGGGGGGAACCTCGACTTCGAATTGCGCTGGCTCTCCCTGGATGACACTGATGTCGGCAAGTACGGCGAGACGAATATCCGCTTCGCTGACGGAAACCAGCGTTTTCACGTTGGAAAGAAAGCGCACCAAGCGCGGGACGACCGGCGCAACCACCTCGCGTGTGGCCCACCAAATACTAGCGGGCTGACCTGGGACGAGCGTTGCTTCGATCGTGGTGCTTCCGTTCGCGGACTCGCGGCTGGTGATCAATCCTGGATTGATCCGGACGTTTGTGTGATCGCCGGGAAGTTCGAGAGTGAGGCGCACGCTGCCTGCCGGCGGCACTGGCAAGTTGAAGGATGCGCGGCCTGTTTCGATGTTCAAGGGCAAACCGGCATCGAGGACGACGGAAAACTCGGCCGGGCCGGCGAGGATGGCGGTTTGTGTGCCGGCTTCTTGCTCAAGCGGAAGACTCTTGCCTTCTTGCCGGGCATCGAGAATGGTCATGCCCGAGGTGAGCGCGACCTTGGTTTCTCCTTTGTTGAAGGTTTCGCCTTGCAATTGCACGGTGCCCATCACGGTTTCGTTGGCAACGCGCAGCTTCAGGTCGCCTCGCTTGATCGTGTAGGGGAGCGGGGCGGATTCGATTCTTCGCGGCGACTTGTTTGCCAGTTCGAGCAGGCGGTTGTATTCCTCGAGGGGCAACGTCACATTGCCTGCCGGCGGAACGGGAGGATTGAGCTTGTCTTGTGCGAATCCCGGGATGGTCATCAGAAATACGACTGCGAGTGCTAGCTTTTTCATCGCCCACCTGCCTTTTTGTCGCGCTGATAGTTCAAGTCAGTGCTTGGAGATTGGCTTTCACCGGTAAGTTCAGAAACGAGATAGAGAGAGGGCCCCAAACCTTCGAAGGAGACTTGGATGGGAAGAATCCCGGCGGCTTTCCCTCCTTCGAGCGTGGCGCGGAAATTATCGACCAGCGATTGCGCGGCGGCTGTTGGAGCGTTCTCCACGGATTCGCTCGACACAGAGAGATTAACGGGCGGAGACAGCGCAGCTGTCCCGGCTCTGGCATTAAAGCTAGATCCTGCTATCGCTGGAGGGGGTGGGGGCGGCGGATTCAGGGCTGCGGACGTGGGTTCCGCGTAGGCTTCCGCACGGAACGAACCGAGCTCGGGCGTCACCTTGAAAAGCGGCGGATGAAAGACGAGCAGACCGGTTCGCGAAACGGGCAGGTCCAGCGCGGGCAATGCGAGCTTGAATTGGCCCTTGTCGTTCCAGGTCGTGCCGCGACTTATATAAATGACCTCGACCGCGAATTCCGGCGAGTCTTCGCCGGAGTGGGCTTTTTCGAGCGGAAGCAGGACGCCGCCGTCAGGTGACTGCCCGGGACGGACAGGCTTTCCCGCCAAGGTAGCGCTCCAGAGCGTGGCGCCTGTGGGCAGAGTGATCTTCAGGAAGTTGCGCTGGTTGTTCCTGACTGCATAGCGCGCTTGCACCAGCTGCTTTCCTTCGTTGGTGATCAGGACGTTGTAACGGGCTTCGGCGACGTTGGCCATCAAGACGGCTTGCGGCGTGTAGCGGGCGACGTTCACGGTGAGAGATCGGGCGGTCTTCAGGTCGCCGGCGCGATAGCGGAACGCGGAGAGCGAAGTCGATTGGCGGCTCGATACGATTTCGCCCAAATCCGTTGCGTCCGCGTTTTCGAGGCCTTCGGATTTGAACTCTTTGATCTCCCCGGCGCCGAGAACTTCAACGGCCACGCCGCCGGTGTCGCGCTCGGCGTTTAGAAGGCGGAGCAAGGGAATATTGATCAGGCCGTCGCGCGGGCTTCGCGTTTCTCCGCTGACGATGAATTTGGCATTTTGCTCGACCGGCTCCAGAAACGTGACCGTGAGCTGGCCATCTTTCATTTCCCAGTCCGCGACCATCGCTCCCGCGACTTGATTGATGGTCACTTTTTCCGGCAGCGAAATGCGGACTTCTCGCGCGGCGCCTTGAGTGACTTCGACGTTGACTTCGGCCACGACGGTCGTCGAGTCTTCGCCGAGGCCGGTCAGCTCCGTCAGCGAGCCGCGCAGGCGCAGGGCTTGCGTGCTGCGGTGATCCTCGGTCTTTCTTTTCCACGTAAACGTCAGCGGCTCGTTGCCGCGCGCGTAAGCTAGCCACCTGCTTTCCGCCCCCGGCTCGGATTTCTCCGCCAAGAGTCCGCCGGTCAACTTGATGTCAACGCCTTGCCTCGGAAGGCGAACGGAGGCGCGCGTGACGCCCGAGGCGGTGGAAGGCAGCGAGATGCTCTCCTCCCCCGCGGCGGAAACTACGGGCAGGGCAATATCCAGCTGCAAGACGGATCGCCCCGGCCGCGAGAGCAGCGCACAGAGTTGGTTGGAGGCTTTGCCGGCGGGACCGGGCACAAGCGAAACAAGCTTGCCGTCGAGTTTTGCCTCGCGCACCAGCAATCCGGCGGGAATCGGGACGCGGACCCAGCCATCCTTTAAAACGTCAACGGTGAGACTGGCACGGCCGGCGGCGAGATCGCCGTCGATGTGCAGGTCGTAATCGACGCGCGTCAGCGTGGCGTCAACAGGCGGCCCTTCGGGCTCGCGGTCCGGTGGATAGGCCCTGGCATGCAGCGAACGATAGTCCCCGATGGTGATCACTACCCATCCTGGCGCGTGCGCGGCAGGCGCGCTCTGCGCGGAAGATCCTTTCGCGCAAAGCAGAAGTGTTGTAAAGACAAAAGCAGAGAAGCGCCAGAACTTGCGATTTTCGTGAGAAAGGGAAACGAATGCACTTGAGCTGTTCATTTTCGACACCTCTAGCTTTCGGAAATTGCCTCGGCTGTTTTTTCTTTTCAACCCGGGGAATGGAGGACCGTCCAGAAGTAATGAGCGCTGTTTTCGACTAGCGGCGCTCTTACTTCTGTTTGTTACCTCATTAGAACTAGCATTCTGGACGCCGGGTTGCTTCTGGCGACGTCCATAGAACGAATTTTCTTGCAAACCTTGCAAGATTTTTAATTACTGGATGCGTCCACTGGCTTGTTCTTCGTTCAGGAAGCGTGCGGCTGGTTGCGGCGGAGCGAGGCTAAGGTAAGGAGGGCTTACGGACACGTTGGATGCTTGAGCCCAGGACCATCAGAACTATTGGGCGCCGTTCGTTTCTTTGTGCAAGCGCCATCCTGGGAGGCGGCTCGCTTCTCAAAGCTATATCGGCCCCGCAGCGGGAGGCGGGACTTGGGGAGCCGGCGCTTCGACCGATCTTACCGGCCGTGTGCAATGCCATTTTCAGCGTCACGGGAAAGCGTATCCGCGCTTCTTCCGCTTCCGAAGCAAGGATTCAAGTGGGCTTAGGCCTTTCGGACGTCTGAAACACGCAAACGCTTGCCGGATTCTTCCGGCGTCGCGTGCGCCAGGGAGTTGCGCGAATCCTCTCCCCGTGCAAAAATCGCGCCATGCAAAACACGAGATTTTGGCTCGCCACCAGAATTTTGCTCTTGGTGGTTTTCTCGGCCGCTTCGGCGTGCGCACAAACCACCCGTCCGGACTCCGAAAAACAGCTTGCCCACGACATTTATAAAGAGTTCATCGAAATTCAGTCGGGCTTTACGACCGGCGCGACGACACCGGTGGTGGAAGCAGCTGTCGCGCGCCTGAAAGCCGCGGGATTCCCCGATTCCGACATTTTCACCGGCGGCGCAATCCCCAAGAAAGCCAATCTGGTCGTCCGCTATCGCGGCACCGGAGCTCAGAAACCAATCCTTTTGCTCGCACATATCGATGTCGTCGAAGCCAAACGCGAAGACTGGAGCACCGACCCTTTTCAATTCATCGAGCGGGACGGCTTTTATTATGGCCGCGGGACCGGCGACGACAAAGCGCAGGCGGCTGTTTGGATCGCCAACCTGATTCAGTACAAGAAGGAAGGATTCAAGCCCGACCGCGACATCATCGTCGCGCTGACCGCCGACGAAGAGGGCGGCGGCCCGTACAACGGAGTGGATTGGCTTCTGAAAAATCACCGCGAGCTGATCGAGTCGGAGCTGGCACTGAACGAAGGCGGCTGGGGAGAAGAATCCAAAGGGAAGAAAATCTCGAATGATTTACAGGTCAGCGAGAAGTATGTGCTTAATTTCCGGTTCGAAGTGCGCAACAAGGGCGGCCACAGCTCGATGCCGGTGCATGACAACGCCATCTATCATCTCGCGGGAGCTTTGTCGCGTCTCAGCGATTTTGGGTTTCCGCTGAAGACCAATGAAGTCACCGCGGCCTACTTCGAGCAGATGGCAAAAATCGAAACCAGTCCGATCAAGGACGATCTCGCCAAGGCCGCGTCCGGTTCGCAAGAGGCGATGGAGAAGGTGGCGGCCGCGTCTCCCGCTTGGAATTCCACGCTGCGAACGACCTGCGTCGCGACGATGCTCGAAGGCGGACACGCCATCAACGCTCTGCCGCAGCTTGCCGCCGCGACCGTCAATTGCCGCGTGCTGCCGGAAGATTCACCAGACTATGTGCTAAGCGCTTTGCAAAAAGTGGTGGCGGACGACCAGGTCAGCGTCAAACCATTGAGCGACTTCAGCAAGGCAGGCGCTTCTCCCCTGCGTCCCGATCTGCTGAAAGCCGTGAGCGATATCACCGCTGAAATGTGGCCTGGGGTCCCGACGGTTCCGATCATGGTGATGGGCGCGACCGACGGCCGCTATCTCCGCGCGCAAGGCATTCCCTGTTACGGGATTCAGGGCTTTTTCATGGACCGCGACGACATTCGTTTCCACGGGCGCGACGAGCGCATGGGCGTGCAGGCCTTCTACGAGGGACAGGAGTTCCTCTACGAGCTAGTCAAGCGGCTCTCGACATCCGCCAAGTAAAAATCGCGCTGGCAGCAAAGACTTTCGGAAGGAGACCACTCACGCATTCTGCCGCAACTTTACAATTAGGTTGCGCACGCTGCGCGCCAGCTCCGCCACTTCTCCGCTCCCTTCAATCTCAAGCTCAATCGCACCGTCCCCCTGCGCAGCATGATCTACCGCCTCTCGCAAACTGATCAGAGGTTTCACCACCTGCCTCGGCAAGACAAAACTCACCCACACGCTGAACAACAGCGTAATCGCGGACACAATGCTCAGCGCCCATTCCGCCGAGTGCATTAGCCGCCGCGCCTCCTTGTGATCGCTTTCGACGCGTTTCCAGTTTTCTGTCTCCAGTTCCGACAGCTGTCCCAACACTTCCTGGCTTGACGTTTGCAAGTCCGCCGTGACGGGCGCCAGTGCGGGATTGCCTGCCTGAACGGTTTCCGAGATTTGCGTATCGAACGACCCCACGCGGTTCCGCAGCTCTTCGATCAACTGCTCGCGCCTTTTCAGCTTTGCACCGCGCAGCAAATCATTCAAATCGGCCTCATAAGCATGCACCACGGCCTGGATGCGGTCCGCATCGCCTTGCCCCGGCTGCCCCATCGCGGCAACCGCTGCGCCGAACCGTTGTTCGTAGATGCCGAGGGCTTCCAGCACCTTCTGCGTTTCTCCCATATCCTGCGGCTCGAGATCCTGTATTTGGCTGACAATCTGTTTGATTCGGTCGCGGGATTCGCGGTTCACATCGAGATAGCTCGCGTCGTGAAGCAAAAGATAATTTCTTTCCGCGCGGCGCGCTTCCAGCATTTCAATCGAAGCTTGCTGCGCCAGCGTCGCCGCGGGGGCATCCACGTTCACGATGCGGTCCACGATCCAACCCATCTCAAACAAGTAATAGACCGCGAGGAAAATCACGGGTACCAGAATCAATCGTGCAATCACGAGACTGTACGCCACGCGCTTCCGTAGAAAGTTTCCCGGCGCAAGGATTTTGAAGTTCTTTCGGATTCCGAGTCTCATAAGCCGGCTCCCGCCAAAGAGGCCAAAGAGTTTGCTCTCTGGTTGCCCGATTGTATGCCAGCAGCCCACACTCGGCGTGTCCTTTTACGTTCCCGTTAATTCCCCGCTCTGCTCGATGTTCCGTTTTGGACAGCTCCGCGGCCAACTCTGAACCATTGCCCAGCATCAAGAAGTGCAGTACCATTCCGTTTAATATCGCCACATGCCTATACGGCGATGGGGGAACCAAATGAAATACGCTATACGGGTCACCCTGGTTTTCAGTTCACTTTGCTTCATCGCTTCCGCAAGCTTCACCCAAACAACTTCCGTCGTTGCGCAGGCGCCGGCCGCACCCTCCGCCGCGCCCAAGTTTACCTGCCGAGCGTCCTTCGGCCCTGCCATGGCCTTGACGCTCCCAGGGCCAGCCGCTCCGTACTCCGCCGTGCAAGAATCCTCGAGCGTGCAAACTCTCGCCGACGGAACCCACATTGCGCACAAGCCGATGCCCGAGAAGATTTATCGCGACTCAGAGGGGAGGACCCGAACCGAGCGCGCGTTCTGCTTGGGACCTGGCGGGACGCCAGAAGCCCTGGTGGTTGAGATCCGCGACCCCGTTTCCGGATATTCCTACATTCTCGATGAACAAAATCAGGTCGCACACCGTTTTGCTATACAAGTTCGGCACCCTAGCGACTCGGCCGTGCGTGCGGCGAACATTGTCTCTGCACAGGCGGCTGCGGGCGTCTTGGTGACCGGCCAGCAGTCTCAGAGATCAACCATGACCACAGAGTCCCTCGGCACTCAAACGATGGAAGGCGTTCTCGTTGAGGGAAAAAGAACGACGCGCATCATTCCCGAAGCCTCGGAAGACAACGACCGTCCGATAACCGTGGTAAGCGAAATATGGAGATCTCCCGAGCTGCAGATTGCCGTGCTCATCAAAACGAACGATCCGCGGAATGGAGAAATGACGACGCGCCTGACCAATATCGAGCTCTCGAACCCGATCCTCTCCCTGTTTCAACCGCCAGCGGACTACAAGATCGTCGACGAAACCGACCGCATCACACTCACTTACACGCAGCCCTGAGCCCGCCCGATTATTTTTTGGCGGTTTGAATCAGCGAATCGATGGAGTCGACGCTGTCGATCAGTGCCTGATCGAAACCAATCTCGGCAAAGTTCACTCCGAACTTTTCCTCGAGGAAAACTACGATCTCTACCGCATCGACCGATGCCAGCCGTCCGCCGAGGAGCAGCGAGACATCATCCGAGAAGGGCTGTTTGTCTCCCTTTTGCAGGAGCAATTCTTTCAAGAAATGGCGAATCTCTTCCCGGTGGTCCATGTGTTTTCCTTAAATCGTCAGATTAAAAAGGTGCGCGAGAAATCGAAAATGTTCCGAAATCGGATAGGTCCGCTCCGTGTAGTCGAAAATGTGGAGCAGGCAGTAGAAAAGCGCGACGCAAAACGTTGGCACGAGGTGGCCGCGGAAATATCCCGAAGGCGCCGGGCCGCGCTTGCGCATCTGGGATATGCAGATGGCCGTGGCCAGCACCGTGCAATAGAAAATGTAGACGTGATAGGCCGCTAGCGAGCGCCACAAACCCAGCTGAGAGATGAAGTTCAAATAAAAAATATAGTGGTAAAAAGCATTTCCAAACCCGGCGGCGGCAAACGTGGCCACCGCGATGCGAAGCTTTTTGCGAGTCTTGAAGTAATTTAAGAAGACGGGGAAAAAGAAGAAATCCACCATCAGCTCTTTGAAATAAAAGTAGTAGCGGTTCCAGAATTCGGCGATCGTTCGCGAAGACAGCGGACGGTAGGTGTTGCGCAGCGCGTTGAAGCCCGCCATGCGGCAGCATGCCACGATGCGATGGCCGACAATAGAGATCGCAAGCATGTCGTCGAGGAAGCCGGTGATTAGGCTGGCCCAGCAGGTGTACCAGGGATACGGAGCGCGGTTCGCACTGTGAGAGAAGGCATCGACAAACGTTGGGATCGCCAGGGAGCCGTGGACGTATTGCGAAAAATACTTCGTAAAGAGACTGATCAGCAGCGACCAGGCAAGCAGCTTCAGCCCCTTCAATTGCGTGACCGCAAGCTGGTCCGCGTCCTTGGCTTCGATGCGGCGCAAATAGCCCGAGCCTTTCACAAAGGGAGTGGTCGGCGATCCCCAGAAAGGACGGTAGGTGCCCAGTTGAAGAGCGAAATCATCGCGGCCGGGCGCGCGGCAGTCCAGCAAGGAGTAGCCGATGAACCAAAGATAGGCGCCCAAGGTCGCCGTGTACTCCCAGACCGTCAAATACCAGTGAGTGTCGTTTGGAAAATAGGCCGCGAAAACCAGGAGCGCCGAGTAGCCGCTGAGAAGAATGAAAACGGGATGGCGCCCGATGAAGGAGCGAGGCCACGCGATAGCGAGCCAAAAGAGCATCGCTCCGGTTCCGATGACGAAAACGACGAGCGCGGCTGTATAGAAAGGATGCGGCCACTTTGCCCACGGAACGGCAAACGTAAAAAGAAGAGTGAGGACAGTGAGGAGAACTCTGCGCCGCACCGGAACAAACGTGATTGCGGCTAGACCGATGCTAAGCGGGAGCCAATCCTGCACGGCAAATCGCAGCCCGAGCGCGAAGAGCGCCAGGATTAGGAGTTTTCCTATCGCTGTCTTCGCGAATTTCTTTGCGGCGGGATAGGTTTCGATGCGCGGAATGATCCGGAAATTCGCAAGCCGCTGCGGCCAGGTAACAGATGGAATCGCCGCAGAGGCTTCCATCGCGTCGCTCACAGCTTTCCTCCGGAGAGAAGCTCGGCAAGTTCTTTGCGGTTTACCTTGCCGTTGGCGTTCAGCGGAATGGATTCGATGTGATGGACGGTGGATGGCACCATGTAGCTCGGCAGCCGCTTCTTGATGAGAGATTTCAATGCGGGATCGTCGGCTCCGATGCGCCCCGAAACGAAAGCTACAATTCCGCTGGCGGAGCCATGCTCGATGGGCCAGGCAATGGCCGCGACAGAATCGGTTTCATAAACTTCACGCAAGTGGGCTTCGATCTCTTCCAGCTCGACGCGCAAGCCGAGCACTTTCACCTGATTGTCGATTCGGCCGAGGTGATGGAAAACGCCAGAGGTGTCGCGGTAAGCCAGGTCGCCCGTGCGATACCAGCGCCGCCCGGCAAGCATGGGAAAGCACTTGCCGCTGAGTTCCGGATCGCCAAAATAACCTGAACTGAGTTGCGGCCCCGAAAGCAGAAGTTCGCCATTCTGGTTGTCCGCGACGAATTTTAGCGAGCCATCGACAATCGCTGCTTCCATTCCAGGAAATGGAGTGCCGATGGCCACGACACCGCGCGCGGGCGTGGCGCTTTCCAGGCCATGGAAGCGTTGCCCGATGCAAACCACAGTCGCTTCGGTGGGACCAAAAAGATTGTCGACGACGCTGTTGGGCGCAGCGGCTTTCCACATGGAGGCCGACGCGACGGGCAGCGGCTCACCCGCGAAAAAGGAATACCGCAGGCTGGTCATGGAATTTGGCGCGAGCAATTTCATGCGCTGCATGCTGGCGGCGATGGAGGGAACGGTGAAGACAATCGTGGGCTGGCGCCGTTGGATGAAAGAAGAGGGAGCCATCATTTGCGTCGCCGGAACCACAAGAAGCGCGGCGCCGTATTTCCACGTGACAAAAAGATCGAAAACGGAAATGTCGAAGGTGATTTCCGTGATGCCCGCCATGCGGTCCGTCGGCTGAATGGAATATTGCGACTGCATTGCTTCGACAAAGTGATTTACGGCGCTGACGGGAATCATCACGCCCTTGGGAACGCCGGTCGTGCCGGAAGTGAAAATGATGTAGCCGGTGTGGTCCGGCGAAACTTCGACGGGTTTGTCGGAAGAATCAAAACCTGGGAGCGCGTCGCGGCCCGAGATGGTTATTTTTGTGCCGTCTTCGAGCTGGCGCTCCGAGGAATGCTGATTTCCGGGAGTAAGGATATTGCGCGGGCCGCGGCTGAGTACGCGGTCGGTCAGAAGAGTCATTCCGCTGGAATCAACGATCAGCGCGTCGAGAGCGATACGTTCGAAGTGCTGCAGGAGCCGCTCTTCAGGATATTTCGGACTTAGCGGAATGTACGTGCCGCCAGCCCAGCAAGTGGCGAGGATGCCGAGATAGGTCTCCGGAGTCCGCGAAGCGAGAATGCCGACACGCGAAGCCCTCGAAGTGGAATGCGTCCGCAGCCACCGGGCGATGGGCTGGACTTGTTCGCGCAAAGCGGAATATGTGAATTGCGCTTCGCCTACAGAAAGCGCGTGGCTGCCCGGGTGAGCAAGAGAGCTTTCATAAAAAGGATGGGCAAGGTTGTGGTGCACGATTGTTCTTCTCTGCTCGATAAAAAGAATACCAGTGGCAGTTGCATCCGAAGGAGGAGAGACGAAAACGCTGTGTTGGAAAGGGCAACCAACAGCCAGAAGCAAGACCTCTCGGAGCCGCCGCGAGGGCGCTCAGAGCGGCGCGGTCAAGGGGAAGAAGGGATGTAGGCTGGATAGGCCGGAGACCATTGGCTGGCGAGGATTTCTGAACGGAGCGAGGAGGAGGAATCGAGCGCCGGGGCCAGGCTGGAGCGCGCCGCTTCCTGGGCCACAGCTAAAGCGATTTCCCGGGCGAGACTACGCAGATCTTTTAAGGCCGGGAGGAGCGGCGCGGACGGATCTCTTAGAGCGGGAGAATGTTCGGCAAGTTTCTGAGCCGCGGCGATCATCATCGCGTCGGTTATGCGCTGAGCTGGGGGGCGCGCGGCGACCACAGCGAGACCGACGGCGGGAAAAATGTAGACATTGTTGCACTGAGAAATGGGAACGCTGCGGCCTTCGAACTGAACCGGCGGGAAAGGCGAACCCGTGGCTATGAGAGCGCGGCCATTGGTCCACCGAAACAAATCCGCGGGATCGGCTTCGGAGTTCTGCGTGGGATTCGAGAGTGGAAAAATAATGGGCCGTTCGAGCTTGCCGGCCATTTCTCGAACGATGCCCTCGGTGAATGCAGAACCCATCGTAGAGAGGCCAATGAGAATCGTTGCGCGCACGTGGTGGATGACGTCGGCGAGGCCGAAGCTAGCGCTGCCAGTGCGCGGCCAGGAAGAAACGCGGCTGAGCGGCTGCCCGTAGATGCGTTGTTCTGGCGTTAGATCCGTGCGCCCGGAATGTAGAAGACCAAGGCGGTCGACCATCCAGAAACGCGAGCGAGCTTCCTCTTCGGAAAGGCCTTCGTTGACCAGAGCGGCGCGAAGATAATCGGCGACTCCAGTGCTGGCGGAACCGGCGCCGAGAAAAACGATCTCTTGATCGCGCAGGGACGAGTTGGCAACGCGAAGGGCGGAGAGAATGGCGCCGAGCGTGACGGCCGCAGTGCCCTGAATGTCGTCATTGAAAGTAAGCATTTGACCGCGATAACGATTGAGAATGGGACGCGCGTGGATGCCGGAGAAGTCTTCCCACTGAAGAAGCGTTGAGGGGAGAATTTGCTTAACGGCCGCAACGAAGGCGTCGATGAAGCTGTCGTACTCGGGGCCAGTGATGCGCGCGTGCCGCCAGCCGAGATATTCCGGGTCGCGAAGGCGTTCCTCGTTATTGGTGCCGACGTCGAGAACGACGGGAAGCGTGCGGGCGGGATGAATTCCGCCGATGAGCGAATAGAGAGAAAGTTTTCCGATGGGAATGCCGAGGCCGCCGACGCCTTGATCGCCGATGCCGAGAATGCGTTCGCCATCGGTGACAACGATGACGTCAACTTCGGGATTTGGATGATTGCGCAGCAAAGCGGGGATGAAGTTGCGCAGCGGATAGGAGATAAAGAGGCCGCGCGGACGCCGATAGATGTGGCTGAATTCCTGGCAGCCAAGAGCGACTACTGGCGTGTAGACGATAGGAAGCATCTCGTCGATATGATCTAGAAGCAGGCGATAGAAGAGAACTTCGTTGGTGTCTTGAAGCTGGCGGAGATAGATGTGGCGCTCGAGATCGTTCGATTTCAGGGAAAAAGCTTGATAGGCGCGAATGCACTGATCGTCGAGCGACTCGACGACGGGCGGAAGAAGGCCGTGGAGGCCGAAACTCTTGCGCTCGTCTTCGGAGAAAGCGGTGCCCTTGTTGAGGGCTGGATTGTTGAGTAGATCCATACCGCGAAGGCGGACGGTGCGAATCATGCTGGCTTGCGGAATTCCGTTCGGAGACATTGCTGCAAAATTGTATCACTGCGGCGCCGGGAAACTGGCGGGATGGCGAGGCTAAGAAAGAAGAGGTTGAATTGGACACCGGGAGAGGTTCATTGTTGAATGCGGTTGAGCCGTTGTGGAACAGAGAAAGAGAGTTTTTCTATGGCCGAGCCGGAAGCAGACCTGAGCAAGAAATATGATGCGGTGATTATTGGATCGGGCGCGGCCGGAGGAATGGCGGCGCACGTACTGACGACCCATGGGCTGGAAGTGTTGATGCTCGAAGCGGGAAAGAAATTGGATATCGAGCAGGAATTGCGTTCGATGGAATGGCCTTATGACAATTCGCACCGGGGCGGGCTTCCGCCAGGTTCGCATTCGCTGAATCATAATGAGTACACCATTCGCAGGCCGCCCTTCGGTGCGGGCTTTGAAAAATCGAAGAATCTTTACAGCTACGTCGGCAGCACAGACTACACAAAGAACATCGTGGTCAACGAGCGGGAAAATCCCTACACGGGCACCAATTACGCGTGGGTTCGCGCGCGGTGTCTGGGAGGCAAGACAAATATTTGGGGACGGCTGGCGCTGCGGCTCTCCGATTACGATTTCAAAGCAAAGGATCGCGACGGCTTTGGCGAGAACTGGCCGATTAGTTACAGCGACATCGCTCCTTATTACGACAAGGTGGATCTTTATCTCGGTATTACCGGCGTGAAGGAAAATCTTCCGTATTTGCCGGACAGCATTTTTCAGCGTCCCACGAAACTGAACTGCACGGAAGTGACGCTCAAACAAGGCATACAGAAAATGGGTCGCGTGCTGACGCAGTATCGCGCGGGAGTGACAACCGACGGCCTGAAGCACAACAAATATCGGAGCCGCTGCTATGGGCGCGGTGCATGCGAGCGAAAAGGCGGCTGCGATATTCACGCGGCGTTCGATTCGCCAACGGGGCTGATCTACCCGGCCATGGATACAGGCAATCTTACGCTGCGAACGAATTCGACCGTTCGAGAAATCACCGTCGATCCCGTCACCGGCAAGGCTTCCGGCGTGCACTTCACCGACTCGCAGACGATGAAAGACTACACGGTGCACGCAAAAGTCGTGATCGTTGCGGCGTCGACGCTGGAATCGGCGCGGCTTCTTTTACTCTCGAAGTCGCGGCTCTATCCGAATGGACTCGCCAACTCGAGCGGGCACGTCGGTCACAATTTTTGCGAGCACATCATGGGACCGTACGTTGCCGGGCAGGCGACGGATCTCGTTGGGAAACCTACGACGCTCGATGACGGCCGGCCGGGCGGTTTCTACCTGACGCGCTTTCGCAATCTCGCGGAGAAACATCCGAATTTCATCCGCGGGTATGGTTTTGAAGGCGGCAGCGGAAGCGGAATGTTTCCTCCTGGAACGGACAGCCCCGGATTTGGCGCATCGTTCAAGGAAGAGATTCGCAAGAATCAGGGTTCGTATATCGCTATGGGCGCGTTTGGAGAAGTGCTGGCGCGCTATGAGAATTTTGTCGATCTCGATCCGGTGGTGAAAGATAAATGGGGCATACCGGCGCTGCGTTTTCATTACAAATTCGGCGAGAACGAACACAATATGGCCAAGGACATGAAGGAGACGGCACAGGAGATGTTCGAGGCGGCAGGCTTGAAGATTATTTATGTGAGCGACCGCGTGCTCACCGAAGGATGGTCGATTCACGAACTTGGAACGGCGCGCATGGGAAACGATCCGAAAACCTCGGTGCTGAATCAGTTTCAGCAGTCACACGACGTGAAAAATCTGTTTGTAGTGGACGGCAGCGCGTTTGTGAACGCCAGTTGCCAGAATCCGACGTGGACGATTATGGCGCTGTGCTGGCGCTCGTGCGACTACCTGGCGGATCAATTGGCCAAGAATGAGCTGTAGCCGGGGACTGAGCAGCAGAAAGAGCGCTGAAAATGCGAGGAAAAATGTCAGCAAAGGATCCCGTCGATTTGAAGCAGGACCGGAGGCAGTGGCTGAAAGCCTCAGCAACGGCTTTGGGAGCGGCGGTTTTGCCGCTGGCTTTGCCATTGAGCGAAACTCGAGCTGCAGAATCACAGGGCGCGCCGGCGCCTGTGGCCGGCAGGCCAGCCGCAGGGAGTGCCGAAGCGAAATCCGGTGCGCGCTTTTTCACGCCGGCACAGCACACGCTCGTCGAAGAATTATCCGAGACAATTATTCCTGCTGATAGTCGCTCGGGCGGCGCGAAAGCGGCAAGGGTGGCCGATTATATCGAGCAGACAGTCGGCGAGACCACGGACGACCAACGGAAAGCGCTATGGCGCGAAGGGCTGCGGCTAGTCGAGTCCATGAGCCAGCACTACAACGGAAAATCGTTTGTCGAGTCGAGCACGGAAGAAAAGATTGCAGTCATCAAAGTGCTTTCGGACAACGCGGAGCTGACCGAGATTCCGGAAGTGCAATTTTTCCACGAACTAAAGCGCTTGACGGTGCGCGGCTACTACACCAGCAAGATCGGGATTCACGACGACCTGGAATACAAGGGCAATCGCATCCTGCAGGAGTTCGTGGGCTGCGATGATCCGACGCCGGGCACTTAGCAAAGCAGGGCGTGGCAAGCCCCGCGGTTACAAGGTTTCTCTTACAAGTTCACTGCAGGGGTTTTTGTGACCCTTGCAATTCTTGGGCGCGAGCAACCAGCTTTCTGAGTTTGCCCTCGATGGAGGCGTCGCCGATGTGCTGGTCCTGGAGGACGCCGTCGGCGTCGATGGTGAAGGTCTGGGGAATGGCTTTGACGCCGAATAAGTTTGCGATCGAGCCGGTGAAGCCACCGTCGCGATAGTGAAGCCAGGTCATATTGTTTTTGGCGATAAACTCCTTCCACTTCTGTTCATCGCTGTCGAGGCTGACGCTGAGCACCACCAGCGGCTGGCCCTGAAACTTTTTGGCGATCTGTTGCATGTGCGGCAGGGCTTCGCGGCAAGGCCCGCACCAAGTTGCCCAAAAGTCGATCAGGACAACTTTTCCGGTCAGATCGTCCATCGAGACGTGCTGTCCATCGAGCGTGTCGACGGCGAACGCCGGAGCCATTCGGGCGCGAGCCAATTCGGGGTCGCTGATGTAACGAAGGACGCGCTGGCGTTGCGGATCGCCGTCGGGCTTCATCTTCACGTACTTTTCGAACTGCGCTTTGGCGGCATCATCCTGTTTGAGGTGGGCGAGCGCCTTTCCATCGGAAATAATCGCTTCGGGAAAGTTCGGGACGGTAGCAAGCGCTTTGGTGAATTCGTCATGAGCGTGAGTGAAGAGTTCATCCTTGTTCTTGTCGAGACCTTCGTCGAAGAAGACAAAGCCCAGCTGAAAATGTGCTAGGGCGATATTCTTCTCGCCCTGAGCTTCGGCAACCATCTCCTCGGCCGCGGTTTGGGCAGTTTTCCATTCGTGGAGCTCAAGGCCGTACTGGATCATTTTCTTTTGGCAAACGAGACAGTGCGCGTCGTCTTGCTTATCGGCTTTCCTGAAGCTGTCGAGGGCGAAGTCGGTTCTGTGCTTGTGAACGTACTCCAGAGCTTCTTTGTAAGACTTCTGTGCTTTTTCGCTTTTGGGGCCTCCCGGCTGATCCTGTGCCAGTAACGGAGTGCCGGAGAGGATGAACAGCAATAGGAGCCGGGAATAGCGCATGGCTGCCCTCCTGTGAAAATCCGTGGCGGGAGGCTATCACGAGTGGGAGGAGTTCCGCGAGGGGTAAGAGAAGATCGAACATTGCAGCGGTTTGGACGTATCCTTATATGTGGCGTCAAAAGAGTAAGCGAGAAATGGCGAGGTTTGGGAGTGTCCGGTCATGGGACAGGCATTCCCATATTCGGCCAGAGCGGCGGGATTCTGGGGGCGAGAGGGTCCCGTAAGATATTGACAAAGCGAGGCTTTAAGCGAATTCTGTTGGGCAAGGGATTTGCGCCTAAGAAGGGCATAACGCTATGGACATCCAAAGACCATCAAACGCAAGAGCCAAGAAAATCCGGCGGATAGCCTACGGGACCGTCGCACTCATGTTGCTGGGCGGCGTGACGTACGCTCTGTCGAAGCTGAAGCCGGCGGCGCCGTCTGTCGACGCCGGGACGGTCTGGTCGGACACCGTGAAGCGCGGGCCGATGCTACGGGAAGTGCGCGGGCTCGGAACGCTCGTGCCAGTGGACATCCGGTGGATCGCGGCGCAAACAGATGCGCATGTGGACAAGTGGGTTCTGCGGCCGCCTGCCATCGTCAAGCCAGACTCCATCATCATGGAATTGAGCGACCCCACGGTGCAGAAGGATGCGGTGGACGCGGAATACCAGCTCAAGGGAGCGCAGGCGGACTACGACAACCTGAAAGTTCAGGTCAACAGCGACCTGATGAGCCAGAAATCGACGGAAGCATCCGTGCGGAGCGATTACGAGCAGGCGAAGATTCAGCACGATACAGATGAAAAGCTCGCGAAGGAAGGACTCACATCACAGCTGATTGAGCAGAAGTCCAGAGTGACGGTGGAGCAACTTAAGATTCGCGTGGAACTTGAGGGCGAGCGAACAAGGATCGCCACAGATTCTGCGAATGCGAAGCTCGCGGCACAGCAGGCAAAAGTGGAGCAGATGAAGGCGCTTTACGGGTTGAAGAGGAGCCAGCTCGAGGGGCTCCATGTGCGCGCAGGGATCGACGGCGTGCTGCAACTTCTGCCGGTGGATGTCGGGCAGCACGTGACACCGGGAATGAACCTTGCGCGCGTTGCGGATCCAAGGAAACTCCGCGCGGAAGTGAAGATTGCCGAGACGCAGGCGAAGGATGTGGTGCCTGGGCAAAAGGCGTCGATCGACACGCGTAATGGAATCGTGAACGGACATGTTTCGCGCGTCGATCCCTCGGTGATTAACGGCACCGTGACGGTAGACGTGACGATCGATGATCCTCTTCCGCCAGGCGCGAGGCCCGACCTGAGCGTGGACGGGACGATCACTCTCGAAAATCTGAAGGATGTGCTCTATGTCGGCAGGCCGGTGCACGGGCAATCCGACAGCACGATCGGACTCTTCAAGCTGACAGAGGATAGCTCGGAAGCGACGCGCGTAAACGTGAAGCTGGGGCGCAGTTCCGTGAATACAATCGAAATTCTGGATGGGTTGAAAGTGGGCGACAAGGTGATTTTGTCCGATATGTCGGCCTGGGATGCTTTCGATCGCATCCGGCTGAAGTAGCCGTACCTGGGGCGGTGGCAGCCGGCCCACAAACGAGTTCGATCTTTATTTCTCTCATTCCGTAGATGGAAGTTGTGGCTTTCTTGCGGAGGCCCAGTGCAGACTCTCTGGCAAGACATTCGCTACGGGTTGCGAATGCTGGCGAAGAATCCGGGCTTCACGGCAGTAGCCATTGCCACGCTGGCCCTCGGCATCGGCGCAAATACCGCGATATTTAGCTTGGTGAATGCAGTGATGTTGCAGTCGCTGCCGGTGCGGCATCCCGAGGAATTGGTGGTGCCTCGATGGTCGGCACACACTTGGCCGCAAAATATTGGGACAAGCAGTTTTGGGGACTGCCGCAGCCAGAATCGCGATAGACCCGGGCCGAACTCAGGCGGCTGTTCGTTTTCTTACCCGATGTTCAAAGAGATCCGTGAACAGAAGAATCTATTTTCAAACGTTGCGGCTTTCGCTGGACCGGCAGAGCTGGACCTGAGCGGGAACGGCCCTGCGAGCATGGCCAGGGGAGAACTCGTCTCGGGAGACTACTTTCAAACGCTTGGTGTGCGCGCCTTGCTTGGCAGAACGCTGGGGCCTTCGGACGAAGAGCCTGACGCAACGCCCGTGGTGGTGCTTAACTATGGCTATTGGCAGAGCGCATTCGGCGGCGCTACCGGGGCGATCGGGAGAACAATTCGGTTGAACGGCGTGGAGTTCGCGGTCGTGGGCGTGACGGAGCAAGGTTTTAGAAGGCTCACGCCGGGAAAGTCACTGGACATGTGGCTGCCGCTCACGCAGATTAAACCGCTCGGACTTCGTTGGGGCAGCGGATCGGATGACACGCGAAACTGGTGGCTGACGCTGGTAGGGCGCCTGAGGCCAGGCACAGTGCCGGGACAGGCCGAGGCGGCCGTGAGTCTGTTTTTCCGCAATGAAGCTCTGCACGGCGAAAAGCCTGCGTTGAAAGAATCCGACGATCCGAAAATCTCGCTGCTGCCTGCGCAGAAAGCCTTGACTGGATTTCGCTCGAATTTCGGGGAGCCCCTTTATTTATTGATGGCGGCCGTGGGGATCATTCTGGTGATTGCGTGCGCTAACGTTGCCGGACTGATGCTGGCGCGCGCGACGGCTCGAGAAAAAGAGATGGCCGTGCGGCTGGCGCTCGGCGCGGGCCGCGGCCGGGTGATTCAACAGCTCTTGACCGAGAGTTTGATGCTTTCCGTGGCAGGGGCGGCGCTCGGAGTACTCGTGGCGTTCTGGGGGGCAACCGGGTTGGCGGAGTTTCTCGCAGCGAATGCATATCATCCCCTCCAGCTCGATTTGCAGCCGGATTGGAGAGTGCTTCTGTTTACCATCGGCGTGGCCCTGCTGACGGGCATTGGGTTTGGCCTGGCGCCGGCGTTTCGCGGGACGCGGATAAATGTCGCGCCGACGCTCAAAGAGAACGCGGGAAGCCTTTCGGTAGCGAATCATGCGGGAGGCAGGCGGTTCGGACTGGGCGGTTCGCTGGTGGTGACACAGGTCGCGCTGTCGATGGTCGTATTGATTGGCGCGGGACTTTTCTTGCGCACGCTGGAGAAACTGAAAAGCATCAATCCCGGATTTGACACAAGCAACGTCTTGCTTTTCTCGGTTGACCCCACGCTTGCGGGCTACAAGGAGTGGAATATTCAGAACGTCTATGACGAACTGACGCGGCGGCTTGTTGCGTTGCCGGGAGTTGTTTCCGCGAGCTATTCCTCGGACGCGCTATTGGACGGCGGACTGTGGACCGAAGGCTTCCATATTGAGGGGCAGCCGGAGAAAAGCTCCGTGGATGTGCAAACACTGGCCGCCGGGCCGGATTTTTTCGAGACGATGCGAATTCCGCTCGTGAAGGGGCGCACTTTTCGAGCGCCAGACATGCGTGCGAAGCTTGAGGTAGCCGTCGTTAATCAGGCATTTGTGCAGAAATTTCTGGAGCCAAGAGATCCGATCGGCGTGCATTTCGGCGGGACAGACCCCACAGATGCTCAGCGGGAAATCGTGGGCGTGGTGGCGGACACGAAGTACGACGACATGCGGAAAGCGGACGAGCCGACGGCCTACCTTCCATTGAAAAATGGCCAGCTCACGTTTGCCGTACGGACGGCGGCTGTTCCAAGCTCGCTTATTCCTGCGGTCAGGAAGACCGTGAGCGATGTGGACAACAATCTGCCCGTTTTCGGTGTGCGCACGCAAACACAGACGATCGACCGGCTGCTCTTCAATCAGCGCCTGGTGGCGCGACTATCTTCTCTCTTCGGGTTACTGGGATTGCTGCTGGCGTGCATTGGGCTGTACGGCTTGCTGTCGTACGAAGTGGCGCGGCGCACGCGCGAGATCGGGATTCGTGCGGCACTGGGCGCGCAGAGGCGTGATGTATTGCGCCTGGTGATAAAGCAGGGTCTCGTACTGGTGGTTTTAGGCGCGGCGGCTGGGATCGGCGCTTCTTTCGCAGTGACGCGCTTTCTGCAGAGTCTCCTTTTCGGAGTTCGGGCTACGGACTTCTGGACCTTTGCGGCCGTGTGCGGGCTGCTGGTCCTTGTGGGAATGTTGGCGTGCTACATCCCGGCGCGTCGAGCGACGCGCGTCGATCCGATGGTGGCGTTGCGATATGAGTAGGAGGAGCTGATGCAAATCCTATGGCAAGACATGCGGTACGGACTGCGGATGCTCGGAAGAAGCCCGGGGTTCACGGCGATCGCTGTGCTGGCAATCGCTCTGGGCATCGGCGTCAATGCAGGAATATTTTCGGTGCTGAATGGTGCTGCGCTGCGGATGCTGCCGGTGCCGAGCGCGGGACAGGTTGTCAGCGTGGATCAGATTTTCCACGGAAGAAGCGTGCGAAATGTTCATGGTGAGCCGACTCTGTTTTCTTATTCCGAATACCAGGAGTATCGCGCGAATAACCATGTTTTTTCGGGCTTGCTGGCTTACGAACCCTTTCTGAACGCGACGCTTGCCGGCGGAAGGGCGCGGCAGCTCTTCGGGCAGCTGACTTCCTGCAATTATTTCGATGTGTTGAGGGTGCGACCCGCCGAAGGGCGCGGGTTCGTCGAATCGGATTGCGCCGCGCCCGACCAGGGCGCGGTGGTGGTGCTAAGCGATGCGCTGTGGCAGAGCGCCTTTGGAGCCGACGCTTCTCTTGTCGGCAAACGAGTGATTTTGAACCGCACGGCGTTTACCGTTATCGGCATTGCCCCGCAGGGATTTGGAGGCACCGAACCGATTCCAAGCGCGTTTTGGGTGCCCATCACCATGCAGCGCGCGATGGAGCCGGACCGCGATTTCCTTGGGGATGCCAACGTAAGCTGGCTGTCGTTGCTTGGCCGCGTCGAGCCAGGCGTTTCAATGGGGCAAGTGCGGGCGGATCTGAGCGTCATCGCCAGCAGCATTGATCAGCAGCACCCGGGACGCCAAACGATTTTGGCAATTCGGACGGCCACGTTTTTTGGCAGGCCCGAAGAACATACTGTTGTGTTGGGAGCGGCAGCCGTCATTTTGTTCGGCTTCGGCTTGGTATTGTTGATTGCTTGCGCGAACGTGGCGAACTTGATGCTGGCGCGTGCAACGGCGCGGCATAAGGAAATTGCGGTAAGGCTCGCGGTCGGTGCGGGCCGCTGGAGATTGATCCGGCAGTTGCTGACCGAAAGTGTGATGCTGGCGCTGATGGGTGGCGCGCTCGGGTCGGTTCTGGCTTTCTGGTCCTTCGAAGCAATCTCGCATTTTGTGATCTCCCGATTGCCGCATGGATTTCCGCCGCTAGCTTTGAATATGGCGCCAGACGTTCGCGTTCTGGGATATGCGTTGGGGCTGACGCTGTTGACCGGCGTGGCGTTTGGGCTGGCACCGGCGCTGCACGCGTCGCGGGCCGATTTGACTTCGGCGCTAAAAAATATCGAAGGCGGCATTGGCGGGCGCGCAAGCGGCGGGCTTCTGCGGCATTCCCTGGTTGGAGCGCAGGTTGCGGTTTGCATGATTTTGCTCATCGCGGCGGGTTTGTTGCTTCGCGGGCTTTACTTTGCGCAAACGGTCGATCCGGGTTTTGCGATGAGCGGAATATCGGTCGTATCGCTGGACTTGCGGACACAAGGATACAAAGCAAAGCCTGCGGCTGAGTTCGAACAACGATTGAAGGAAAAAGTGGCGGCGTTGCCAGGAGTGGATGGGGTCGTGGAAACTGCAGAGACTCCCCTCAGCGACTCTCATGGCTTCACTGGTTTCTCCATTCCCGGCAAGCCTGGTGAGTATGAAGTCGAAGACAATGCGATTTCGCAGGGCTATTTTTCGATGTTGGGGATTCCCATCGTACGCGGAAGGGACTTCACCGAAGAAGAGGTGCACGCCGGAGCAAAAGTGGCCATTGTCACGGAAGCTACTGCGCGAAAACTCTGGCCTGGAGAGGATCCCATCGGAAAAATCTTGCGCGAAGGAAAAGATACCGACCTCGAGATTATTGGCATCGCTCGAGACGCACAAGTGTCTCATCTAGGCGAGAACGCGAAACTCTATGTTTATCTTCCGGCAGGGCCGAAAGAACAATCCGAGCTTCATCTTATGATTCATGGCGGCGGAGGATTTGCGGCGGTGGCCGCAGGGGTTCGCGAAGCTGCGAGCGGGATCGATCCGGACGTGATGGTGGAGGTGACCCGGCTGGAAGACAATATGGAGGTTTGGCGAACGCCGGCGCGGATCGTGGCGGCGCTTGCAGGCTCGCTCGGGGCGTTGGGTCTGCTGCTAGCCTCGATCGGCGTGTATGGAGTGGTGTCTTACGCGGTGAGCCGCCGGACTCGTGAGATTGGCATTCGTATGACGCTGGGAGCGGACGGGCGGGATGTGATGAGCCTAATGCTGCGGCAAAGTATGCGTCCGGTTCTGATTGGCGGAGCGATTGGCATAATCGGCTGCGCGGGCGTTTCCTGGGTTCTGTCAAGCATGCTTTTCGGAATCAGCGCGCGTGATCCGATTGTTTTTGTAGCGGTACCCGCGTTCCTGCTTGGGATCGCGCTGCTGGCCAGCTACGTGCCCGCACGCAGAGCGACGAGAGTAAATCCGATTGCGGCGCTGCGCTATGAATAGCTCTCGGGGGAGCGAACTTATTCTGACGGGTGCGCGAAGATGCTGATGCTGTGGCAGGACGTTCGTTATGGGCTTCGTATGCTGGCGAAGAGCCCGGGCTTTTCCGCCGTGGTCGTTCTTACGCTGGCATTGGGGATCGGAGCGAACACGGCGATCTTCAGCGTGGTAAGCGCCGTGTTGCTTCGGCCGCTTCCCTTCCCGGAACCGGACCGGCTCGTAGACCTCCTTCGCGTGGACTCACGAACAGGAGAGAAATCACGGGCGCAAAGCTATCCTGACTTCGCTGATCTGCGCGCGCAAAGCACATCTTTCGAAGCTGTCGCAGCCTATGACGAAGGTTCCGCGACCATGACGGGGACCGGGGATCCTGTCCATCTAAACACGGGAATTTTTTCGGCCGACATGTTCCGCGTACTGCGCGTTCCGCCGATCATAGGCCGCGAATTTACCGCGGCTGAGGACAAACCGGGAACACATGCGGCCTTGCTGAGTTATCGCCTGTGGAAGACACGATTTGGCGGCGACAAGAAAGTGACGGAAAAGCAGATCGTATTGGACGGCACCCCCTACACGGTAGCGGGAGTTATGCCCGATGATTTTCAATTTCCGCTGGACTCCGAACCCGTGGATCTCTGGACAACGATTGCCGTCGAGGGGGCCGGAAGCCAGGCAGAACGAGGTTCTCATTTCCTGGGAGTGATCGGAAGACTGAGGAGCGGGACAACGCTCGCGGCGGCAAGCGCCGAAGCAGCAGAGATCAGCTCTCGCCTCGGGAAGCAATATCAGGACACCAATAGCCGTTGGCGCATGGCTTTGGAGCCTGAGATGGAAGAACTGGTAGGAGACGCCCGCCCTGCCTTGATGATGGTTCTGGGTGCTGTTGGATTTCTGCTGCTGATTGCCTGCGCCAACGCAGCGAATCTTTTGCTCGCCCGCTCGGCCGGTAGGCAGCGTGAAATGGCTATTCGCGCTTCGCTCGGCGCGGCAAAGAGCCGCATCCTCGCGCAGCTTTTGACCGAAAGCGTGCTGCTCTCCCTTGCGGCGGGAGCGCTTGGCCTGCTGCTAGCCGTCTGGGGAACCGCCGCTCTGGTGAACCTCCCAACGCTCGGGATTCCACGGCTGGCATCGGCTGGCGTTGACGGCCGTGCTCTCATATTCGCCGTGGCCGTGTCTTTGTTCACCGGCATCCTTTTCGGCCTCGCGCCCGCGCTCCACGCTTCGCGCTTCAACTTGTTTCGCTCTCTGAAAGAGGGAGGCCGCAGCGCGACCGAAGGCGTGGGCCGCTCGCGAATACGGGCGCTGCTGGTGATCTCGCAAGTGTCGCTCGCCGTTGTGCTCCTGATTGGCGCAAGCCTTCTCATCGAGAGCGTATTCCATCTTCTGCATGAGTCTCCGGGGTTCGAACCGCAGGGAGTGATGGCGTTTAATCTCGACTTGCCGGACTCCCGCTACGGCAAGCCGGAACAGTCGGCGGATTTTTTCCGTGATTTGCTTGGCCGAATCCGCAGCGTTCCCGGCGTAACGACTGCTAGTGGTGTGCTTCCCCTGCCACTCTCAGGCGACCGCCTGCGGACCTCCTTCGAAATCGAAGGCAAGCCAATGGCGAAGAGCGATCTGCCGAGCACAAACATTCGCGCGGTGGGCCTGGATTATTTCGAGACGATGCGGATTCCCCTCCTGGCCGGGCGCGAATTCGACGCTCGCGACAACCGCCAGGCTCCTCACGTGGTCATCATCAATCAGACGCTCGGGCGAAGATTCTTTGGGAAAGAGAGTCCCATCGGGAAACACATCAAGCCAGGCATGACCTCCGGAAAAACGGATTTCATATGCGAGATTGTCGGAGTCGTAGGAGACGTAAAGCACAGGCGGCTATGGCTCCCGGATGAACCCGAGACGTATGTTCCTTACGACCAGAACCCCATCGGAGGCATGAATATTGTGGTGAGGTCCGCAAACGACCCGATGACGCTTCTCCCCGCCTTGCGAACGCAAGTGCAAGCTCTCGACCCCCAGCTTCCCATCTATAAAGCGCAACGAATGGAAGACTATGTGGCCGCGTCTGTTGCCCAGCGGCGGTTTACCAGCTTGCTTTGCTCGATCTTTGCCGGTGCCGGCTTGCTGCTCGCGATTGTCGGACTGTTTGGGGTTATCTCCTACAACGTTGCGCAGCGCACGCATGAAATCGGCGTGCGCGTTGCCGTTGGCGCGGAGAAGACGGACATCTTGCGGTTGATTCTGCAGGAAGGAATGGCAATTACACTAGTGGGCATCGGCGTGGGCTTGGTGGGCGCTATTGGACTTTCGAGCCTCGTAAAGAGCCAGCTCTTTGGAATCAGCGCGACAGATCCCCTGACATTTCTCGGAGTCGTGGTCACGCTGTCGCTGGTGGCGCTTGCCGCCTGTTACCTTCCGGCGCGGCGAGCGGCGCGTGTCGATCCGATGGTGGCGCTGAGATATGAATAGTTCTCGAATTGACGATTTTTGGGGGAACCATTGAGCAAAGGGATGCGTATTCCCTGTTACCAAGGAATGGAACGGGTAGGCCTGACTTATGAGCGTTTGGCACGTCAAATACGGGGGGTGTTGCGGGTTGCCAAATTGCAGATTGCATCGACTGGGGGGAACGGTCGCTCCGCTCAGCCAACCAAGTACCGGTACTTTGCCACCGAGCCCATCGCTCTGTTTTTTGAAGAGTTCGAAGTCGGTTGGCGGACAATGACAAGCGTCACGGCGAGGGTGAACGCGTAGTGCAAAACCTGTGGAAAGACATCACGTTCGGATTGCGGATGCTGGCCAAGAGCCCGGGCTTTACGGCGATTGCCGTGACCACACTGGCTCTCGGCATAGGCGCGAACACGGCGATCTTCTCGTTGATGAATCAGATCTTGCTGCGGCAACTCCCGGTAAAGGATCCGGGCGAGTTAGTCATTCTGCGGGCTCCCGGTCCAGTGACAGGGGGGCTCGTTTCGAGCGACGGCGACGCGACGGAATCCTTCTCCTATCCGATGTACAAGGGTCTGCGCGACAACAACTCGGTTTTTTCTGGAATTCTGGCGCGTTTCACGTTTTCTGCCAGCGTTGCCAGCCACGGCCAAACAGATCGCGCGACGGGCGAACTGGTCTCCGGCAACTACTTTGGGGTGTTGGGTGTGCAGCCTGCAGTCGGACGTGTCTTCTCAGAGGACGACGATCGCGTGCCGGGAGCGCAGCCGGTCGTTGTGCTGAGCTACCCGTACTGGACGCGCCACTTTGGCGCCGACCCGACCGTATTGAATCAGGTTCTTCTGATCAACAACGTCGAGATGACCGTTGTGGGAGTGTCGCAACCGGGATTTTTTGGTGTGCAAGTAGGGCAAACGCCGGACATCTTCGTGCCCCTGATGATGACGCAGCAGATGTCGCTTTTGGGACAAACGCTCGACGGCTGGAACGATTACTGGATAAAAGTCCTGGCACGTCGCAAGCCGGGAGTCTCGGAGAAGCGAGCCGAAGCGGGTATCAACACCGTGTATCGGCCTCTGCTTGAGGAGCAGCTGCCGCTTATCAAGTCCCCCTGGAATGAAGAAAAGCGCCAGAAATTTTTGAACAAGAAAATCTCGCTATCGTCCGGATCTCGGGGGCGAACCGTTTTGCAGCGGGACTCCGGATCGCAAATCCTGGCGCTTTTCGTGATGGTGGCGTTGGTGCTGCTGATTGCCTGCACAAACGTGGCGAATTTGCTGCTGGCCCGGGGAGCCTCGCGTCAGCGCGAATTCGCGATCCGCACAGCGATGGGTGCGAGCCGCGGCCGGATGATTCGACAACTGCTCGCAGAAAGCTTGTTGTGTGCCCTTGGCGGCGGTGCCCTCGGCATTCTCCTCGGCACATGGCTGATGAGAATCCTGACTCCGATCGTGGTGGCGAACGAGGGCATTCAAGGCTTGACCGACAAACTCGATCCGAGCATCTTGACGTTTGCGCTTGCCGCGACCATTCTTTCGGGAATTTTCTTCGGCCTGATTCCCGCATGGCGCGTGACGCGCATGGGCGTTTCTGACGTAATCAAGGACCAGGGCTCGACCTCTTCCGCCAGCGTGGCGCACGTGGGCTTCCGCAAAGTGCTGGTGGCGGGACAAGTCGCTTTTACAATGCTTCTGCTCGCCGGAGCAGGCCTTTTCATGCGTTCGCTGTGGAATCTGCGAAGTCAGGATTTAGGCCTGAAGACTGACAATGTAGTCACGTTCTCGATCGAACCGCCTCTCAACGGGTACGACACTCCGCGTTCGATTGCGTTGATCGACCAACTCCGCGAGCGCATCGCGGCCCTGCCCGGTGTCAGATCCGTCGGCACGGGAGACGTTCCCACACTTTCCGGCGACGACGAACGCAGCAACATCACCGCCGAGGGTAGCCCGCAACTCCCGGAAGACCTGCAAGATGTCGACCGCGTTGCAGTGAGCCCGGCCTATTTCTCGACGCTCGGCATTCCATTGCTGTCTGGCCGTGAATTCAGTCAAGGAGATGGGGCCACGGCGCCGAAGGTCGCGATCGCGAGTGAATCGATGGTGAAACGGTTTTTCCCCGGTCGGAATCCGATTGGCGCACACTTTGCGTTTGGCGGCGGCAAAGTGAAGCCAGACATCGAGATCGTGGGGGTTGTAAAGGACGTTAAACAGGCGCACGTAAGCAGCGAGGTCCAGCCTTACGTTTACATTCCTTACGCGCAAAGACCCAAACTAACGGGCATGACCTTTTACGTGCGGTCGACGCAAGACCCGCTGCTGTTGGGAACGTCCTTGCAGGGCGAAGTTCGCCAGATGGACGCGAACCTGCCTGTGTACGATTTGAAGACGATGGAGCGTGTGGTTGAAGAGGATTTGTTCTCGGCGCGGATGGTCGCCGTGCTCTCAGCAAGTTTCGCTGGTCTTGCGGCTCTGCTGGCGGCGCTGGGGATTTACGGTGTTCTGGCGTATGTGGTCGTTCAGCGCACGCGAGAGATCGGGATTCGCATGGCGCTGGGCGCAGTCGCCGGGCAAGTGCGCCTGCTGATCGTGAAGGAAGTTGGATCGATGGTGCTGCTCGGAGTCGGGGTGGGCCTCCCGCTTGCTTACGGGCTGGCGCGGCTTGGCGAATCGCTGTTATATGGAGTGCACGCCGGCGACCCCGCGGTATACGCTCTGGGTCTCGGATTGATCGGTCTTATTGCTCTAGCCGCGTGCTTCATTCCAGCGAGGCGCGCCACACGCGTCGATCCGCTGGTGGCGCTGCGTTTTCAATGACCGTACCGGTTTTAGGCGAGCAGAACAGCAGTCGGCAGCACGGCAAAAAGTTTGTAGGATGAGTTTCAAGTCAAATATCGCTTAAGGAGACGAAATGTCAGACACAGCTACGCTGATTAAAATGGAAGGCGTAAAGAAAGTCTTCCTGACCGACGAAGTGGAAACGCATGCACTCGAGGAAATCCATCTCGAGATCAAGAAAGGTCAATACATATCGATCGCGGGGCCTTCGGGTTGCGGCAAGTCGACGCTGCTCTCGATTCTGGGTTTGCTCGATTCGCCGAGCGACGGGATCTACATGTTGAATGGTCAGCCCGTCGGGAAGCTCACGATCAGCGAACGCACGCGCATCCGCAATCGCGAGATCGGGTTCATCTTCCAGGCGTTTAACCTCATCGGCGACCTCACCGTGTACGAAAACGTCGAGCTTCCGCTGACATACCGTGGAACGAGCTCGGCGGAGCGAAAGCAGAAGGTGCAGAACGCGCTCGAACGCGTTGGCATGGCGCACCGGCTGCGGCATTATCCCTCGCAACTCTCGGGCGGTCAGCAACAGCGTGTCGCTGTGGCGCGCGCGCTGGTTGGCGATCCTCTCATCCTGATGGCTGACGAGCCGACTGGTAACTTGGACTCCAAGAACGGCGAAGCCGTCATGGAACTGCTGCGCGACCTGCACCGCAACGGCGCCACCGTTTGCATGGTGACCCACGACCAGCGCTACGCGAACTTCGCGGAACGCACAATCCATTTGTTTGACGGCCGCATCGTAGAAGAAACCAAGGAAGCCGGCGTCAGCGCGTAATAGGTGTTCGGCGAAAGAGGAAGCTGCATGGGAACCATCGGGCAAGACATCCGTTATGGTGTGCGGATGCTCGTCAAGCACCGGCTTACGACGTTGGTATGCGTAGCAGCGCTCGCTCTGGGTATCGGCGCAAACGCTGCCATGTTCAGCGTGGCAGAAGCATTCTTGCTCCATCCCGTTCCCTTCGAGAATTCGGACCGCATTGTAGCTCTTGTGGACTCGCGCCCCTCCAAGGGCATCGACACAAATTCGGTCGCGCCGATCACCTATCTCGAATGGAAAGCACAAGCGCACTCTTTCGATGAAATGGGCGCGTACGTTTGGGACTCCATCAACTTAACCGGCGACCGCGAGGCGGAAAAGGTTCAGGGGTTCGCGGTCAGTGCGAACTTATTCGACGTGCTCGGCGTCCATCCCCTGATGGGCCGCACTTTCCTGCCGGAAGAAGAGCAAGTTGGAAAAGATCAGGTCATCATCCTCAGCTACGGCCTGTGGGAGCGGCGATACGCGTCCGATCCGCTGATCCTCGGCAAGAAACTCAAAGTCGATGGCAAGACCTTTGAAATTGTCGGAGTGATGCGCAAGGGATTTGATTATCCGAAGCCGGCAGAGGCGTGGGTGCCGCTCTCTTTTAACGCCGAGCAACGCACGATTCGAGACTCACGCTACCTGTGGGTGCTCGCGCATTTGAAGCCGAGGGTTCCCTTTGTACAGGCTGTAGCGGAGATGCGCACGATCGCCACACAGCAAGCCGAAGCCTATCCCGATGCTTACAAAGGCTGGACGCTTCGCGTGTTGACGATTCCCAATTTTGCGACCGACGATCTCACGCGGCAGTTCACCTTCTTGTTGTTAGGCGCGGTTGGATTTGTTCTGTTGATTGCGTGCGCGGATGTGGCCAACGTGCAGTTTGCGCGAGTCACCGGGCGGCACAAGGAACTTGCAGTGCGCACCGCGATGGGGGCAAGCCGAAGCCGCATTATCCGCCAATTGCTCACTGAGAGCGTGCTGCTTTCGCTCGCGGGAGCGGCGCTGGGCCTGCTTCTTGCCATGTGGTGGGTTTATTTGATTGTGAACCACATGCCTCCAGAGGTTGCGAGATTCATCGCCGGCTGGAACACCATAAGCCTCGACGCCAACGCCTTTTTGTTCACACTGGCCATCGCCATTGCCAGCGGCATTGTCTCGGGGATAGCTCCCTCCTGGCTCCATTCGCAAACCAACATCAGTGAGACTCTAAAAGAGAGCGGCAGGGGCGCAAGTACGGGCCCATCGCGGCACCGCTTGCGGAGCGTTCTCGTAATCGCCGAGATTGCGCTCGCGCTTATCCTTTTGGTCGGCGCGGGACTGCTTGTTAAGGGCTTTCGCGCGCTTATCGTCGTGCATGAAAATTTTCGTCCCGCATCCGTGCTGACGCTTAGCTTGGTCCTGCCCGAAACGCAGTACAAGGAAAAACCGGGCCGCACAGCGTTCCACGAACAGGTGCTGCAGCGGCTTGCTGCTATTCCGCATGTCCAGTCCGCTGCGCTCGCCACGTACGTGCCTTATGCCGAGGGCGGCGGCACGGGCGTGAATCCCTTCACGATCGAGGGACGCGCGCCGGAAGAGCGCGGCGAGACGCCCAACACGATTGTCGAAACGATCAGCCCGAATTACTTTCGTTTGATGAATATTACTTTGCGCGATGGGCGCGAATTAAGCGATTCGGACGGCGCTGCCACGCAACCAGTAGCGGTGATTAGCCAGAACGTGGCGAAGCGCTACTTTCCTGGCCAAAACTCTCTGGGAAAGAAACTCAAAATCGGCAAGGCCGATGCAGACAGCCCCTGGATGACGATCGTGGGAGTCGTGGACGATGTCCACTACACGTGGGTCGACAAACAAGAATACCCGACGATTTATCGCAGCTATCGCCAAGCGCCTCCTTTCTACAATTCTCTGGTCTTGCGGACCGATGGTGATCCGATGACTTTCGTTTCGGCGGTGCGAAGTGCGGTCGCCGAGGTCGATCCAAACCTGCCTCTGTTCGATGTGCTGCCCTTTGACCGCGTGATCACGAATTCGATCGTGGGTATCGCCTACGTGGCGGCGATGATGGCGATCCTTGGGCTGATCGCGTTGGTTCTGGCTTCCGTCGGGATTTATGGCGTGATGTCGTACTCTGTCGGCGAGCGCACGCACGAGATAGGCGTACGCATGGCCATGGGCGCAACGTCGAAAGATGTCCAGCGGTTGATTCTGCGAAATGGATTGTTCCTGACCGTTGTCGGGATGGCTATCGGTCTGCCGTTAGCCTTGGGGATCGCGTACGCGCTTTCCAGTATTCTTTTCGGCGTGAAAGTTGCCGATCCCTTCGCCTTTATAGGGCTTCCCTTGCTACTGGCTGCGGTTGCGACAGTCGCCTGCTACCTCCCCGCGCGGCGCGCCGTGCGCATGGATCCGCTCACCGCCCTGCGATACGAATGAAACCTGTCACGCCCAACCCTTCGAGGGGCGGGGCTGGTTTAGCGCCTAAGGGCCCCGACCGCGCAACCCCTGGCTGGCGCGAGCCGCCAGTCCCGTGGTTTCGGTCTCCAGGGCGACTCAGCCCCCTCCGCAGCCCCACAGCGGCGCGGATTTAAGTGTGATAGTCTCGAAACGGATTGAGGATTCGGGCGTTATCCTAGTAACGGCCAAGGAGCGAGCGTGGAACCACTGATTCAGTTGCGGAACATGGAGAAAGTTTACGAGGCGGGCGGCAGCAAATTCTACGTTTTGCGCCGCGTGTCGCTGGAGATTCAGCCGGGTGAGTTTGTCACCTTTATGGGCCCCTCGGGAGCCGGAAAATCGACGCTGCTCAGCATCATTGGGATGCTCGATGGCTCATGGACCGGCGAGTACTACTTCAATGGCGAACCGGTTCACCGGCTCAACGTGAAAAAGCGCAACGAGCTCCACAAAGCCAACATTGGCTTCGTTTTTCAAAGCTACCACCTGATCGACAACTTAACGGTGTTTGAAAACCTGGAAATCCCACTCTCTTATAAGAACGTCCCCCACAAAGAGCGCGTCAGCCTGGTTTGCGACATTCTTGACCGCTTCAATATTGTCGGCAAAAAGGACCTTTTCCCCAATCAGCTTTCGGGCGGACAGCAACAACTCGTTGGAGTCGCGCGCGCGGTGATTCAAAGCCCCAAGCTGATCCTGGCTGACGAACCGACCGGCAATCTCCACTCCGCGCAAGGTGAAGAGATCATGGAACTTTTCCGGAAGCTGAATGAAGCGGGCACCAGCATCATCCAGGTGACGCACTCGGAGCGGAACGCCGCCTACAGCCATCGGGTGATTCAACTCAAGGATGGCTGGGTGGTCAGCGAAACCAGCAATGTGGCGAAAGTCGGCTGAGGGCTTGCTGGGATCCCGGAGAGCTTCGCAGCAGCTTTAAGATAGAGACTATCTTCCGACACGAATGAAAAATCCTACGATTCATCCCTATCGCGTCCTTGTGGCCGACGATCAGGCGGACATCCGCGACGCCTTGCGCCTGTTGCTCAAGCGAGAGAGTTACGAGACGCAATTGGCGGCCTCGCCCGCCGAGGCGCTTGCGGCCATCGAATCACGCGAGTTCGACGCCGTAATCATGGATCTAAACTACGCACGGGACACGACTTCCGGCCAGGAGGGGCTCGACCTGCTGAGCCGCGTCCAAGCGGCGGATTCGACGCTGCCCGTCGTGGTGATGACCGCCTGGAGCAGCGTGGAAGTCGCAGTGGAAGCCATGCGACGCGGTGCACGCGATTTCATACAAAAGCCCTGGGATAATGCACGGCTGCTCACAATCCTGCGCACGCAAATCGATCTGCGTAACGCGCTGCGGCAGGCCTCGCGTCTGGAAGCAGAGAATCGCTTGCTCCGTGCCGAGTCGCGCCCCACGCTCATCGCTGAAGCAGCTGTGATGCAGCCGGTGCTTGACCTAATCGGCCGAGTCGGTCCTTCGGATGCCAGTGTGTTGATCACCGGCGAGCACGGCACCGGAAAAGAGGTAGTAGCACAGACTTTGCATGCGCTCTCGCAGCGCGCTGGAAAACCGATGGTGACGGTTAACGCCGGCGGCCTTTCCGAAGGCTTGTTCGAGAGCGAGCTTTTCGGGCACGTGAAAGGTGCGTTCACTGATGCGCGCAATGATCGCGTCGGGCGCTTCGAGCTTGCCGAAGGCAGCACGCTTTTTCTAGACGAAATCGCTAACGTGCCGCTAAATCTGCAGGCAAAGCTTTTGCGAGTCCTCGAAACCGGCGAGCTTGAACGCGTTGGCTCTTCTACGACACGGCGGGTAAACGTGCGCGTTCTGGCGGCCACTAACGCAGATGTGAATTCCGAAGCTGCCTCCGGACGTTTCCGCCAGGACCTGCTCTTCCGTCTGAACACCATCGAAATTCATCTTCCGCCTCTGCGCGAGCGCCGCGAAGATATTCCCTTGCTGGCCCACCATTTTCTCCGCGGTTACGGACAGCGCTATCGCAAGAGCATTTCCGGCTTCGACCCCGGCGCTGCGCAGCTTCTGCTCGAACATCCCTGGCCCGGGAATGTGCGCGAGCTGGATCACGCGGTCGAGCGCGGCGTGCTTCTTGCGCAAGGACAGCTGGTCCGTTCTGCCGACCTTGGCCTGCGCACAGGCTCCGCCGGCGGCGCTATGCGCCTAGAGGAAATGAGCCTCGACGAAGTCGAACGCCACCTCATCCAGCGCACGCTCTCTCGCCACGACGGAAACGTCAGCCAAGCGGCCAAAGCACTGGGACTCAGCCGCAGCGCGATGTATCGCCGGCTGCAAAAACACGGCTTGGAATGAGACGCCTCACGTACGAACGTCGCATCCAGCTTCTGGCGCTGGCGGCGGGACTGCCCGGATCGTCGATCGCACTGATTCTCCTCTGGTACGGCGCCTATTCGTCGCGGACCGCCTGGACGCTGACGTTTCTTATTATGAGTTTGTGGCTGGGCTTCGCACTTTCCTTGCGGCACCGCGTGGTCTTTTCCCTGCAAACTTTGTCAAACCTCCTTTCCGCGATGAGGGAAGAGGATTTTTCTTTCCGGGCGCGCGACGCCAGCAGCGATGATGCCCTCGGCGAAGTGATGTTGGAAGTCAACGCCTTGAGCGAAACGCTCCGCTCGCAACGTTTGGGTGCGCTCGAAGCCACTGGGCTGCTGCGCGCGGTCATGGAAGAAATCGACGTTGCCATCTTCACGTTCGACAACCGCAGACAGTTGCGCCTTGTGAATCGCGCCGGGGAGCGCCTGCTCTCAAGAGCCAGCGAGCGTCTTCTTGGCTTCACCGCCGCGGAGCTTGGCCTTGAGGCATGTCTCGAAGGCGAACCTGCGCGCACGATGGAGCTGAGTTTTCCGGGCGGATCGGGGCGTTGGGGAGTGCGCCGCGGATCCTTCCGTCAGGGCGGTTTGCCACATGATTTGATCGTGCTCAGCGATCTCAGTCGCGCGCTTCGCGATGAAGAGCGGCAAGCCTGGCAACGGCTCATCCGCGTTCTCGGCCACGAACTGAATAATTCGCTGGCACCCATCCAATCCGTGGCGCAGAGCCTGGAAAGCGGGCTTCTGGGGACGGCCAATGTGCCAGAGCTGCAGGGCGGAGCGGCTGCTTCGATTTTGGAAGACATGCGCCATGGCTTGAGCATTATTCGCTCTCGCACGGAAGCACTGGGCCGATTCATGGCCGCTTATGCGCGGCTTGCCCGGCTCCCGCAGCCAACGCTCGCTCCCGTCAATGTGACGGAGTGGATCACGCGCGTCGCCAAGCTGGACGCCCGCGCCAAAGTACGCTTGGAGAAAGGTCCGCCGCTGGTTATCTCGGCGGACGCTGACCAGCTCGAACAACTCCTGATCAACCTCGTTCACAACGCCGCCGACGCCGCGCACGAGACAGGTGGTGGGGTAAAGCTAACTTGGTCACGCTACAGTTCTTATCTCGAAGTCTCGGTGCTCGATGAAGGCCCCGGCATCTCCAACACCGCGAATCTTTTTGTCCCCTTCTTCACCACAAAACCGGGCGGCTCGGGCATCGGTCTCGTACTCAGTCGCCAGATTGCAGAAGCCCACGGCGGCACTTTGACCCTTCAAAATCGCCGCGACGGCCGTGGCTGCGAAGCGAAGTTGCGCCTGCCGATCTGAAGGCCCCTTTCCTCTGGTCATCGTTGAATCCAAACTGGCATGAATCCAGGACCATATTGGAACGTTTCCCAACCTTTTCGCTTTCATGCTTTGCTGTGTCTGCCGGCGGGTCAGCAACACACTCACCACTAAGCCTTTAGCGTTCACGCTATGGCGTGAATTCTCTTAGATTGTGGCCCGTCTTGTGCCTTCGGTAATTGCGCTGTGGACTTGTTAGAGAAGGCCTGGGAATGAGCAAGGTAGCTTTGTTCTTTTGCACGGCGGGGGTGTGGTGTATCGCTCTCGTATGTTGTGGGAAATGTGACGCACAATCGCCCCAACAGGAAGGTCAGCAGAAGCCGCAGCAAGCGGCGAACGTTGTACAACCGGAAGAAAACTCGACCGCGGCAGATGGCGCGGAAAGATCCGCCGTCGGGCCACCAGCGGCAGCTCCTGAGAACGCATTGGGGCTTGCGCTGATCAAAAATTTGGCCCGCGATCAGAAAGCCATATGGACAAGTCCGGCGCACCTCCGGCTAGGCGACACAACGTGGCTTGTGCCGTTTGTCGGGCTCACGGCCGGATTCCTGGTGACCGATCGAGACGCGAGTCTCCATCAATCCAATTCGCCCACTACGCTGCGGCACTACACAAGTTTTTCAAACTATGGCCTTGCGGGAATGGCAGGCGCGGGCGCGGGCCTCTACCTTCTTGGCAAAGCAACCCATGACGAGCACAAGCGCGAAGCGGGGCTGCTGAGCGGCGAGGCCGCCTTGGATGGCTTATTTGTCGCAACCGCGCTTGGTTATGCTACGGGCCGAGAGCGGCCCGGCGTTGATTCTTTTCAGGGCAAGTTCTGGCAAGGGGGCGATTCCTTTCCCTCGACCCATGCAACCACCGCTTGGGCCATCGCCAGCGTCATCAGTCACGAGTATCCCGGACCGTTCACAAAGATACTCGCCTATGGCGCCGCGGCCGCAATCACGTATGCGCGTGTGCGTGGAGAGAAACACTTCCCCGCCGATGCGTTCGCAGGCACTGGGATCGGATGGCTGACCGGCTGGCAGGTTTATCGCACTCACCACAACCCCGAATTGGGCGGAGGCGTCGCGGAGAATCTTTCCGATGCGCCGCTTGTTGAAACGGACCGCACGCCCGCGCAAATGGGCTCGCCCTACGTGCCGCTCGACAGCTGGATCTACCCTTTATTTGATCGTTTGATCGGGGAGGGCGTGATTAGCGACGCGATCCTCGGCATGCGTCCCTGGACCAGGCTCGAGTGCGCCAGAATGATTTCCGAAGCAGGCGATCGGCTGCAAGATGCGAAGCCCGAGTCAATGTCCGTGCGGCTTTACGATTCGCTGCGGCAGGAGTTTGTCTCCGAGCTGACGCTGCTCGCGGGCGGCAGCAATCGCGCCATTCATCTCGAATCCGTTTACGTGCGTGTTACGGATATTTCCGGGCCGCCTCTTACGGACGGCTATCATTTCGGCCAGACGATTTACAACGACTTTGGCCGGCCTTTTCAGCAAGGCTTTAATAGCATCGCAGGATTTTCCGGATGGGCAACCGCGGGGCGCTGGGTGGTCTACGCGCGAGGCGAATATCAGCACGCACCCGCAGGGCCGGAAAATTCACCTGCGGTGCAAAACGTCATCGACAATATTGACGATAATCCTGGCCTCCCTGCAAGCCCGCAGCCCCAGCGCAATCAGGCAAGACTGCTCGACGCTTACGTCGGACTGAATCTTGCAAACTGGCAACTCTCCTACGGACAGGAGAGCCAATGGTGGGGTCCTGGCGAAAGCGGCCCGCTGCTTTTCTCAGACAACGCCGCACCTGTCCGCATGTTCCATATAGATCGCGTCTCGCCTTCTCATTTGCCGTGGATTGGACGATTACTCGGGCCGATGCGCTGGGACGCGTTTTTTGGCCGGCTCCAAGGAAACCTGCTTTCGCCTGCGCCCTTTTTCCACGGCGAGAAGATCAGCTTCAAGCCGACACCGAATCTTGAGTTTGGCTTTACCCGCACGGTCGAAGTCGGCGGCGAGGGACGGCCATTCACACTGGACCGGCTTTTTCTGACTTACTTCAGCGCGACAAGCTACTTTGAAAAGCCGGCTCTCAAGGATCCAGGGAAACGCGACGGCGGCTTCGACTTCACCTACCGCGTTCCGTACCTGCGAAAATGGTTGACCATTTACAACGATTCCATTTCTGCCGACGACCCTTCTCCTCTTGCGGCTCCGCGCCGCGCTGGATTCAGTCCGGGTCTTTACCTGACGCACTTTCCAGGAATACCGAAGCTGGATTTCCGTGTCGAGGCGCCTTTGACCGACACTGTGGGTACAAATGGCCCCGGGCGCTACATCTATTGGGACAACTACTATCACGATCTCTACACCAATCGAGGGTTCTTGATGGGCGATTGGGTGGGCCGCGATGGAGCGGGAATCCAGGCCTGGAGCCGCTACTGGCTAACGCCCAAAAATTCCATTCAAGTGAGCTACCGGCACGTCAAAGTCGACAACAAGTTCATTCCGAATGGAGGCACGATCAATGATGCATCCGTACGCGCGGATTATTGGGTGAGGCCGGCCGTTGGGGCTTCGGCAATCGTTCAATATGAACAATGGGAATTCCCGCTGCTCGCGCCGGGCCTACAGAAAAACGTGACGGCTTCGCTGCAAATCACCTACTGGCCACAGACCCGCGGTCACTGACGAGCGAGCTAGCCGCGGCCACAGGCCAAATTCGGTCCTCACAAAATCTTTAGATTCGTTTCACCCTTTTCTAAGGCTCACCGCGTATCCTAAGGGCTCGTTTTATACTCTTCGCGAATGAACCTCGGCCAACCCGGGGAGCGCTGGGAAGCATCTGCCGTAGGTTCGTTGGCTCTACCCAGGATGAGCGGCGGCCCACGCAACTTGCGAGCCGGACAAAGGAGCGTCGTGTGAGAGATTTGGTTTTTGCTTTAGTGACGATCGGCTTCTTCCTCCTCGCGATTGGGTACTTGCGCGGCTGCGAACGGCTGAAGTAAAGCGGAGATTTCCGATGCTCGAAAATGCTGTCCTTATTCTTATCAGCCTGCTTCTTTTTGGCTATTTGATGTACGCTCTGCTCAAACCGGAGAACTTCTAGGCATGACTGCGAATGGCTGGTTTCAGATCGGGCTTTATGTGCTGGTGCTGTTTCTCATCACAAAACCCATAGGGATTTTTCTGACACGCGTCTTTGAACGTCAAAAGACGTTCCTTGATCCCGTTTTGCGACCTGTCGAACGGCTCATCTACCGCATCTGCGGCGTGGATGAAAACAAGGAAATGCGCTGGCAGGAATACGGCGCGACCATGCTGATTTTTAGCGCCGTTTCGCTGATTTTGCTGTATCTGTTCGAGAGACTGCAGCTGTGGATGCCCTGGAATCCACAGAAGTTCGCCAACGTCGCGCCGGATCTTGCCTGGAACACGGCGGTATCCTTCACCACCAACACGAATTGGCAGGCCTACACGCCGGAAACGACGATGAGTTATCTCACGCAGATGGCGGGACTGGCTTACCACAACTTCGCGTCGGCGGCTGTTGGCATTGCGCTGGCGATTGCCGTGATTCGAGGAGTTTCGCGTCATGAATCGAAAACCATCGGCAATTTTTGGGTGGATTTGACGCGTTGCTTTCTTTGGGTGCTTTTGCCGGTTTGCATGGTCGGTTCACTGGTGCTGATTTCTCAAGGCGTGGTGCAGACCCTGAAGCCTTACACCACGGCGCAACTCGTCGAACCGCAAACCGTCGAGACGCAGGCGCCGGACGGTAAGGCGGTTTCGCAGACCGTCACCCGGCAAGTGATCGCGGTCGGCCCGACCGCATCCCAGGAAGCCATCAAGATGTTCGGCACCAATGGCGGCGGGTTCTTCTATGCAAATAGCGCTCATCCCTACGAAAACCCCACGCCGTTCACAAATTTCTTCGAGATGATCCTCATTTTTGCGATTCCGTCGAGCCTGACCTACACACTCGGCCGGATGACGAAATCGCAAGGGCACGGATGGGCCGTCTGGAGTGCAATGACGGCATTGTTCCTCGTTGGCGTAACAGCGGCATATTGGGCGGAAGCGAGAGGAAATCCCGAGCTTGCCGGCGTGGACCAAACGGCAAGTACGCTCCACTCCGGCGGAAACATGGAAGGCAAGGAAGTCCGCTTCGGCATTGCCAACTCAGCCCTGTTTGCGACGGTGACCACGGACGCTAGCTGCGGCGCGGTAAACAGCATGCACGATTCCTTTACGCCGCTGGGCGGCATGGTGCCGCTTGTGAACATCATGCTTGGCGAAGTTATTTTTGGCGGAGTTGGCTCGGGGCTCTACGGGATCCTCGTCTTCGTCATTCTCGCGGTATTTATAGCCGGTTTGATGGTTGGAAGAACCCCGGAGTATCTGGGTAAGAAGATCGAGGCGTTCGACGTAAAGATGGCTATGCTTTCAGTGCTCATCTCGTCCCTCACTATTCTGGTGTTTGCTGCCATTGCGGTGGTCGCGAAATTTGGCACCTCAAGCATTTCCAATCCGGGCCCGCACGGGCTATCGCAAATTCTCTACGCTTATACTTCCTCGGTCGGAAATAACGGTTCCGCGTTTGGCGGTCTAAACAGCAACACCCTCTGGTACAACACGAGCACTGCCATCGCCATGCTGCTAGGCAGATTTTTTGTGGTCATCCCGATTCTTGCCATCGCAGGAAGTCTCGCGCGAAAGAAGGCGGCTCCGGCATCTCTCGGTACATTTCCGGTGACCGGTCCGCTCTTCTCTATTCTGCTTGTCTGCACCATTTTGATCGTGGGCGCGCTGACTTTCTTCCCAGCACTGAGCCTGGGACCCATCCTGGAACATCTGCTGATGCTTTCCGGCAAAGCATTTTGAGGAGCCTTCCGCTAAGGAAACCATGGACCGCGCATCCCAAGTGAAGTCAAAAGCACTGACGGACACTAAGATCCTGAAGACCGCCGTCGTTGATTCCTTCCGCAAACTAAATCCACGCACGATGGTCAAGAACCCCGTTATGTTCGTCGTGGAGGTGGGAGCTGTTCTCACTTCGATCCAGCTTGTGCGCGATAGCCTCCACCACAGTGGCGAGTTCGGGTTCGGCCTGCAGATTACGCTGTGGCTGTGGTTCACGGTGTTGTTCGCCAATTTCGCGGAAGCCATGGCGGAAGGACGCGGCAAGGCCCAGGCAGAGACTCTACGCAAAGCCAGGGCGGAAACGGAAGCACGGCGCTTGCGTACGGACGGTTGCACGGAGATTGTGCCAAGCTCAAAACTCCGGTCCGGCGATCAGGTGCTGGTTGCCGCCGGAGAATTCGTTCCCGGCGACGGCGAAGTCGTCGAAGGCGTGGCCTCGGTCGATGAATCGGCGATTACCGGCGAGTCCGCGCCGGTGATTCGCGAATCGGGCGGAGATCGCTCGGCCGTCACGGGCGGCACGCGTGTTCTTTCCGATGAAATCCGCGTGCGCATCACTTCGAATCCTGGAGAAACGTTTCTCGACCGGATGATTTGCCTTGTGGAAGGCGCCTCACGCCAGAAAACACCGAATGAGATTGCGCTCAACATTCTACTCGCTGGCCTGACCATAATTTTCCTGCTGGCCGTCGTAACACTTCAGCCCTTTGCGGTTTATTCTGGCGCACCTCAAACGATTTTCGTTCTCGTATCGCTGCTCGTTTGCTTGATCCCCACGACTATCGGCGGTCTCTTGTCCGCCATCGGCATCGCAGGGATGGACCGCTTGATCCAACGCAACGTGATTGCCATGTCCGGGCGGGCCGTGGAGGCCTCCGGCGACGTGGACGTGTTGCTGCTCGATAAAACCGGCACCATCACGCTGGGCAACCGCCAGGCGACTTCCTTTCACACCTGTCCGAACGTCACCGAAGTGGAGCTCGCCAGCGCGGCCCAGCTTGCCTCTTTTGCGGATGAGACGCCGGAAGGCCGCTCCATCGTCGTGCTCGCCAAAGAAAAATATGGGCTCCGTGGACGCGAACTCGCTCCGCACAACCCAGTCTTCATTCCATTTTCCGCGCAGACGCGCATGTCCGGCGTGGACATGGACGGCATCGAAGTCCGCAAAGGAGCGCCGGAAGCCATCGACAAATACGTTGCCGAGAAGGGCCAAGTGGTTCCTGCCGAAATTAAACTCATCGTTCGCGAAATTGCGAATGGCGGCGGCACGCCTCTGCTGGTAACGCAAAATCGCCACGTGCTCGGCGCCATCGCGCTGACGGACATTGTGAAAGGCGGCATGCGCGAGCGCTTCGAACACCTGCGCGCCATGGGCATCCGCACCATGATGATCACCGGCGACAATCCTCTGACTGCGGCCGCCATCGCGCGGCAAGCCGGTGTGGATGATTTCCTTGCCGAAGCCAAGCCCGAAGACAAAATGGCGCTCATCAAACGTGAACAAGCGAAGGGCAAACTTGTAGCCATGACCGGTGACGGCACCAACGACGCACCTGCCCTCGCGCAAGCAGACGTCGGCGTCGCGATGAACACAGGAACGCAAGCCGCCAAAGAAGCGGGCAACATGGTCGATCTCGATTCGAACCCGACCAAGCTCATCGAAATCGTCGAAATCGGCAAGCAATTGCTCATCACGCGCGGCGCGCTCACGACCTTTTCTGTTGCCAACGACGTTGCTAAATATTTCGCGATTATTCCTGCGATGTTCGCCGCCGCCTTCCCGCAGTTAGAGGTTCTAAACGTGATGCGGCTTAGCACGCCAGAGTCTGCAATTCTCTCAGCGGTGATTTTCAACGCGCTCATCATTATCGCGCTCATCCCGCTGGCGCTACGCGGCGTGCGCTACCGTCCAGTGGGAGCGGCGGCCCTGCTACGCCAAAACCTGCTGGTCTACGGCCTCGGCGGCGTGGTTGCGCCATTTCTGGGGATCAAACTGATTGATATGGCCATTACCTACTTGCATTTGGCGCCTGGGAGAGTTCTATGAAGCAATATTTGCGCACTGCTATCCTCATGACGCTAGTGACGACCGTGCTCTTCGGGCTCTTCTATCCCCTCGCGGTTACCGGCCTCGGACAGCTCTTTTTTCGCGCGCAAGCAAACGGCGGGATGATCTTCGAGCACGGCCAAATCGTCGGTTCCCGGCTGATCGGCCAGCCTTTTTCGTCCGCGTGGTATTTTCATCCGCGTCCTTCCGGCGCAGGAAACGGCTACGATCCGGTCGCGCCAAGCGGCGGCGCCTCCAATCTTGGCCCCACAAACCGCCAGCTTATGGATCGCGTGAAAGGTGACGTGGAAAAATTACATTCGGAAAATCCCGGCGCGGCGATCCCCGTGGATCTTGTCACCACTTCCGGTTCTGGCCTCGATCCGGAAATTTCCCCAGCCGCCGCCGAGTTTCAGATTCCGCGTGTCGCAAGAGAGCGCCACATGAGTGAAACAGATCTCCGCTCTTTGGTTCAAAGACATACGCTCGGAAGGCAATTCGGCTTGTTCGGCGAGCCGCGTGTCAACGTCATCGAGCTGAATCTCGACCTCGACGCATCGCATCCCAAACAATAATTTTCAACTTTTCCGTGAAGCAGGCTTTGCGGGGGCGCCCTTGGGCGCTTGGAATCGGTAGCCGACCCATGGCTCTGTCAGAATATATTTCGGCCGCGCCGGATCGCTCTCAATTTTTTTCCGCAGTTGATTGATCACCACGCGCAGGTTTTCCGTTTCTTCCCCGTACTCCGGTCCCCAGACGGCCTGCAGCAACCGCCGATGCGACAGAGGCTTTCCCAGATTGCCTACCAAGTGCTTCAAAACGTCAAACTCTTTCGGCGTCAGATGCACGTCACGCCCGCGCACGACTACTTGCCGGTTTTCGAAATCAATCGTCAAATCCTTCGCGCTAAACGTGGGAATCGCATCTCCGGGCGCGTATCGCCTGAGAGCGGCGCGAATTCGCGCGAGCAACTCTTCGATTCCAAACGGTTTGACCACGTAATCATCGGCGCCGGCGTCGAGAGCGATAACTTTGTCGCGCTCCGCGTTGCGTACGGTCAGCATGATGATCGGCGCGTCGCACATTTCCCGAATTTCGCGCGCCGCCTCGATGCCGCCGATTCCCGGCATATTCACGTCGAGCAAAATCAGGTCCGGCCGTTCCTTGCGAACGGCGTCAACCGCCTCCTCGCCAGTCGTCGCCTCCCGGATGACGTAGCCGTGGCTGGATAGCGTGCTGCGCATAACACGCCGGATTTGCGGTTCATCATCCACCACAAGAATGGCCGCCGCGTTCATCGTGTCTCCCCGGCATTGCGATCCATGGGTAAGGTAAATGAGAAAACCGAACCGTGCCCGAGTTGGCTGGTCACTGAAATTGTGCCCTTGTGCGCCGTGATGATTGCTTTCGCGATCGGCAAGCCCATTCCCGTCCCACGCACGAGGTACCGCTGGTCCTTGCCGCGATAAAATTTGTCGAAGATCATGCCTTGTTCGAAATCATCGATGCCCGGTCCCCGATCCGCAACGCTGGTCGCAACGCAGTCGCCCGCCAGTTCCGCGGAGATAGTGATCGGCTGATCCTTCGGCGAATAAATGTTGGCGTTGTCAATCAAATGCACCAGCGCATCCACAATGCGGTTCAAATCCGCGCGCACCGGCGGAAGATTGGGGCTCACGTTCACTTCAACGCTGCGGCCCGCCAGCGCGTTCTCGCATTGGGCCAGCGCGGCCTCAATGATGTCGCTGATCTGCGTCGGCGCCAGATTCAGTTCAAATTCGCCCGCCTCAAGCCGCGACATCTCAGCTGCTTCTTCGACGAGGCGGTTCAGCCTGTCGCACTCTTCATTAATTATCGTCAGCAGCTCACGCGTCTGTTCACGGGCGGGAATTCCTTCCGCCAGCAGGCTCGTAGTCGCAGCCTTGATCGAAGTCAACGGCGTGCGAAAATCGTGTGCGATGGAATCGAGAAGCGCGGACTTCAGCCGCTCCCCCTGGCGCTCTGCTTCTGTCTCTCCGAGCTTTTCGACGGCCCGCGCTCGCTCGATGGCGATGGCCACCAGGCTGCCCACGGCATCCAGCGTCTGGCGCGAAAGCCGCGATCCGGAAATCCCCAAACTCGCTATGGGGCGAACGCCCATCCGCACCGGGATAAAGTACAACCCTTCTTGGGATTCGAAGATTGCCTCATCCCGAAGAAAGACCGACTTCATTTTCTCCTCATCCAAATGCGCTGCGCCAAATCCGGAGCGGTAAAATTTGTCTTTCTGTGGAAGAAAAAGCTCGGCAGCCCCGCCTTCGAAACTCTCCACAATATAATTGGGAATCGCATTCATCAGCTGAATGACATTCCCTTCCCCCAAAAGTTTTTGACTGAACTTATATAGCCGCTCGATTTCACGCCGGCGCTGATGCGCTTCGTCGGCTTCCTTGCGAATGCGCGCCGAGAGCTGGCTCCCCATAATGGAAGTCACCAGAAACGCGAGCAGAGCCACCCAATTTTGCGGATCGGCAATCGTAAACGTTCCAATCGGCGGAAGAAAAAAGTAGTTAATCGTCAGTACTGCCACAACGGACATGAAGACCGACACGGCCATCCCCCACACGGCCGAAACTGCTAGAATAGCGAGCAAAAAGGTAAGCGCGATCGTTGTTTGATTGACATCGCGCGCGTGACGATAGAAAACGGTGATCCCGGCGACGGTGGCCAGCGACACGGAGAATCCGAATGCGCGGCCGGCGAGCATTCTCTGCATCCTGCTATTCTATCGTATGCACCCTATTTGATACGGAGAACCTGACGCCTTGCCCAAGAAGCCCGAGGATTGGCTCGAACTCGCCTCGCCGCCGCAGAAAGCGCGCGGCATATTTAAGCTTTTCCTGGGATACGCCCCGGGCGTTGGCAAGACCTACAGCATGCTGAGCGAATCGCTTCGCCGCCGGAGCCGCGGCGAAGACGTGGTCATTGGCGTCGTCGAAACTCACGGCCGCAAGGGCATCGAAGAACTGTCCTCGCAAATCGAATCCGTCCCGCGCAAGAAAATCGAATATAAGGGAACGGTCTTCGAAGAAATGGATGTGGATGCCATTCTTGCGCGGAAGCCGGAAGTGGTCCTGGTCGACGAATTGGCCCACACCAATATCCCCGGCAGCAGGCATCGCAAACGCTACGAAGATATTCAGGATATTCTCGCCGCGAAAATTGACGTCGTCTCTACTCTAAACATTCAGCACATCGAAAGTATCGCGCCGGTGGTGCGCTCCATCACGGGAATCACCGTGCGCGAAACGGTTCCAGACTGGGTGCCTCTGACGGCCACGGAAACCGTCATGGTTGACCTAACTCCGGAAGCCCTCCACAACCGCATGAAGCGCGGCGACGTTTACAGCACCGAAAAAGTGGAACGCTCGCTCAAGAATTTTTTCCGCCGCGGCAATTTGATCGCTCTTCGCGAACTTGCCCTGCGCCAGGTCGCCGAGCAGGTCGACCGCAGCCTCGAAACCTACATGGAAGACGAGGACATACGCAAAAACTGGGGCGTGCGCGAACGCATGGCCATTTGTATTTCCGGGAATCCCTCTGGCCAATATCTTGTTGCTCGCGGCGCTCGCATGGCCCGCCGCATGGACGCTGAGCTATACGTCGTTCATGTGGAACGCGAAATTGGCCCGAAAGAAAGCAATACGAGCGCGCTTGCCGCGAACTTACGATTCGCCGAGAGTTTGGGCGCGAAAGTCATTCGCCTGAAGGGGCGCAGCGTGGCCGATAGCGTCGCGGAGTTCGTACGCACGAAACATATTACCCAGGTGATTTTCGGCCGAGCCCCGATTCACGACTGGCGCAAGTATCTCTACCTCTCGGCGGTGCATCGATTCCTGCGCGAATCGCCCCCGGTGGACGTTCATATCGTCACCCAAGAGGCCGAAGAATAGAGATCCTCAGGGCGCGGCAGTTCCCTCGACTGTGCCGCTCAGTTCCAATTCAATCTCCACCGCGGGATCTGCTTTCAGCAGGAATGTATTTGGACTCTTCAATCCCCACTGAATATAAGGCACGCTGAATTTCGCGGATCCCTTCCACCGGTTGCCGTTTAGTTCCGCCTGCACCGGTACAGTCAATTCGTGTTCACCGCCATGCAGAACAAAAGTTCCGTGCAACTGCACGCTGGACGCGCCTTGCGCCAAAACCTTCCCATCGATTCGGTTCGGGCGAAAGATCACTTCGCCAAAGCGCCCGCTCTCAAGAATCTCGCCGTGCATTTTCTTGTCGCGCGAATCGTTGCCGCTCTGGCCGCTGGCAGCATCCGCAACAAACTCGCCGCTGGCATTCCCGCTCGCCGGGTCAAACTTCAAAATGCCGCGCTTCAAACCAAATGTTCCGTGCACCGTATGGAGCGTGGTACCGAGGGTCCAGTTTAATTTGCTCTGCGCGGGATCGAGACTCACCGTTACGTCTCGAGGATTCGCCTGTGCGGAGGGCTTCGAGGGTTCCGCCAAGGCGTGCGCCGCGGCTAGAGTCAGCAGGGCACAAATCCAGGCGAGCCGAACAGGATCCCGGTAAAATCTGTTTTGCTCCGCCTTCATCGCCATCCAATCATGCCGTCAGAAAGCGCCAGCCGAAGGCCGCGCTGGCCGCCGTCAGCTGCAACGGCCGCGTCTCTCCCACATGGTACGCAAGAACGCGTTCAAAGAGTTGCGGCGCAGCTTCCAGCGCGCGCATGGTGCGTTCACGCAGACTGCTCCGCCGGTCGAGCAAAAGCAACAGGTTCCCCACGATCCGCGGCCTCCGGAACAAACGCCGATGCGCCAGGTGATAACTTTTGAGATTGCCCGCAGCAAGCGCATCGGCAAGCGCTATCGCTTGCCGGAAACTGAGCGATAGTCCTTCCCCAGTAATCGCATCGACGCTCCCTGATGCGTCTCCAACCAGCGCAACACTTCCCCGGTGCACCTGTTTCAGCTCAAACATGCCGGTCACCGCTCCGCGTTCAGCGCTCGACTGTTCAGCACCTTTGAGCCGATTCGCCAATTTCGGGAATTTCACGAGCATTTCGTGAAAGCGAGTATCGCGCCGATTTGAAATCAACACGACGCAGACTTCTTCGTCCGCGACTGGCGTCACGTAAGCCTGCGCTTCTTTGCCCCAATGAACCTCCGTAAGATCGCCCCAGGGCGCCAGCCGGTAATGCACTCGAAACGCGCATCTGCTTCTCCGCGGCGCCGAACTCTCCAAGCCGCTCCACCTCCGCACGCGCGAGCTGCTGCCATCCGCGCCAACGACCCACCGCGCCCGTATTTTATTCCCGGCGGCCACGACTCCTTGTTCCCAAAGCCCCGTCACCGGCGTATTCCAAAGCAAATTAACTCCGCAGTCCCGCGAGCGCTCAATCATTCTTTGATGCAAAATCTCCCGGCGTATTCCGAGTCCGGGCCCGCCAGGAAAGCTCGCGCTTACTGAGGCGCGCTCATCCTCAAACTGTATGCCCCGAAAAGCGCACCCGTCCGTTTCGAGCAGTTCGACTCCGAGTTCACTGAGCGCCTTTAGCCCATCAGGCAACAACCCTTCTCCGCATGCTTTTCGGATGGGAGGCTTCGCGCCATCGGCGACCGTCACGCGCAAACCCCGAGCCCGTGCGGCCATCGCGGTGGCCAGCCCGGCGGGCCCCCCGCCAACAACGAACACATCCGTGTCACACGCCATCAATCCTCCATTGCCGCAAAAGCTTGCTTTTCTGCACAGATCGGAAGGGTTAACAACTGAGGGGCATCCCGATGGAACCTGGCGGCGAGAGAAGCTTCCAGTCGGTCAAACGGCAACGGCCCGGCCGGGCTGCCGTGTGCAGTTACTCCCCAAGGGACATGGCCGCCCTGGTTGCCTTGAATCCGATCATAACTATAACGGTGCTTGAGACGAGCACCTGTGCAATTGTGAACAGCCGGTACGAGCGGACGAACAAGGACGGCCGAAGGCTCTCTCCTCGGCAGCCATTTGTGCTCCAGTCCCAAGATGGCCCACACGCGCATGCACGCAAACCCGAAAGCTGCGATTTTAGATGCGCTCCCTGCGCGGAAAGTGTGTCTCGAAAAACCACGAAACCTTCGAGGTTTGCGCGGCTCCAACGGAATTCTGTACATAAGCCATACTTATCTCGATGAATAAAAGTATTAATTTGACTGATTGACTTCTCGGCCTCCATCCTGTAATCTTCATGGCGGCTAATCATGATCACTGTCGCCATCTCGAAGCATCGGCCCGGCTCTCTATCCTTTTTGCGGGGCGCTCGAATTAGCGTGGCCGTCGGAATTATCCCTGTCATCGTACGGGGAGCAAAACTATAGATGATGGCCGCCTAACACAGCATCACCGGGGAGTTTCGGGGCCATCATCTAAACCAAGATGATGGCCTCAAGTTTTTTGGGACCATAATCAGAAGCAACTGCTTGAGAAAGTCCGCAGAGGAGAACGCAACTGTGACTGGATCTTCGTTGAAGTCTCGCAGCAGCGCCCTGATCGACGGTCCCCATCGCGCCGGAGCGCGCTCCATGCTGCGCGCTTGCGGGCTTCGCGATGACGATTTCAGTAAACCTCTCATCGGTGTTGCGAACACGTGGATCGAGATCGGCCCGTGCAACTTTCACCTTCGCGAACTGGCCGTGCACGTGAAGGAGGGCATTCGCGCCGCCGGGGGCACTCCTCTCGAGTTCAACACGGTTTCCATTTCCGACGGCATCACCATGGGCACGGAGGGCATGCGCGCTTCGCTGATCAGTCGCGAAGTGATCACCGATTCCATCGAACTCGTCACCCGCGGCAACATGTTTGACGCCCTCGTGGTTCTTGTTGGCTGCGACAAGACCATTCCAGCCGGCATCATGTCGTTGGCGCGTTTGAATATTCCCGGCCTGGTCCTCTACGGCGGCTCTATCGCCCCGGGTAAATTTGAAGGCCATTCCGTCACCATCCAGGACGTTTACGAAGCGATCGGCAGTCATTCGCACGGCGACATGTCCGACGCACGCCTCAAAGCGCTCGAAGAAACCGCATGTCCGGGAGCGGGCGCCTGCGGTGGGCAGTTCACCGCCAACACTATGGCCCTCGTCTGCGAGTTTCTCGGCATTGCACCGATGGGCCTTTCGAGCGTTCCTGCCACGGATTCAGGCAAAGCTCACGCTGGCCATCGCGCCGGCGAGCTGGTCATGGATCTTCTGCGCGGTAATGTCACGCCATCCAAGATCATCACCAAGGCTGCCATCGAGAACGCTATCGCTGGAGTCGCCGCCACCGGCGGCTCGACAAACTCCGTCTTGCATTTGCTCGCCATTGCCAACGAAGCGGACATTCCTCTGAGCATCGACGACTTCGACCGCATCAGCGCGAAAGTCCCCATCATTGCCGACCTTAAACCGGGCGGCCGCTTTGTCGCCACGGATCTTTATGCCGCTGGCGGCACTGCGCTTGTCGCTAAACGGCTGCTTGATGCGAAATTCCTTCGCGGCGACGCGATCACCGTCACCGGCCGCACGATTGCGGAAGAAGCTGCCGCTGCAAGAGAGACTCCTGATCAGGAGGTTGTCCGAAAAATCGACGCGCCGCTGAAACCGACTGGTGGCCTCGTCATCTTAAAAGGCAATCTCGCGCCAGAAGGTTGCGTCATAAAGGTCGCAGGCCACAATTACCAACACTTTCGCGGCCCGGCACGCGTTTTCGACAACGAAGAACTTGCTTTCGCCGCTGTCGAGAAGAACCAAATCAAAGCTGGCGATGTCGTCGTCATCCGCTACGAAGGCCCCAAGGGTGGCCCCGGAATGCGTGAAATGCTCGCCGTTACCGCCGCACTTGTCGGCGCGGGGCTCGGCGATTCCGTCGCTCTGCTCACGGACGGACGTTTTTCAGGCGCCACGCATGGCTTTATGGTTGGCCACGTCGCTCCCGAAGCCGCGAACGGCGGGCCCATCGCGGCCGTTGCCGATGGCGACACGGTCGTCTTCGACATTCCAAGCCGCAAGCTTGACGTTGAATTGACCGACGCCGAGATTCAAAAGCGCCTCGCCTTGTGGAAACCGCCCGCTCCGAGATTCACAAGCGGCGTGATGGCCAAATACGCTTTGCTCGTTTCTTCGGCCGCCATCGGCGCGGTCACAGCCGTGCCTGCGTCTTTTGCATACCCAACTCAGCCTCAAGCAATTGCGCCAGCAACTCCGCACGCGCAATTGGGAAGGACTCTATGAAGCTCACTGGCGCAGAAATCCTCTGCGAATCGCTCACCAAGCTGGGCGTGCAACATATTTTCGGATATCCCGGCGGCGCTATTCTCCCCGTCTATGACGCGCTCGGCAAATCCAAGCTCCATCACATTCTCGTTCGCCACGAACAGGGCGCCACGCACATGGCCGATGGTTATGCCCGTGCCACCGGCGGCGTGGGCGTCGCCATGGCCACGAGCGGCCCCGGCGCAACCAACATGGTCACCGGCATCGCCACCGCCATGCTCGATTCCTCGCCAGTCGTCTGCATCACCGGTCAGGTGAGCAGCAAGCTGCTCGGCTCCGACGCCTTCCAGGAAATCGACATCACCGGCATCACCATGCCCATCACGAAACACAACGTAGTCGTCTCTCGCGCCGAAGACATCGCGCGCACTGTCCGCGAAGCGTTCGTCATTGCAAATACGGGACGCCCCGGCCCCGTTCTCGTCGACATCACCAAAGACGCGCAACAAGCTTCTTGCGAATTCGATTGGGAAGCTTCCGCTCCGAAACTTCCTCAGAAGCGAATCCGTAATGATCACAACCAAGCCGAATTCGATCGCGCTGTCGAATTGCTCAACACCGCCAAGCGTCCGATCATTCTCGCCGGTCGCGGAATCATGCTTTCCGGCGCGATGCGCGCGTTCGAGCAGTTCGTTCGCACCTGCGACATCCCCGTCGCCATGACGCTTCTCGGCATCGGCTGCTTCCCTGCTTCCGATCCGATGAACCTCGGCATGATGGGCATGCACGGCGAAGCCTGGGTCAATCACGCCATTCAGGAATCGGACTTGCTCATCGCCGTCGGCATGCGTTTTGATGACCGCGTCACCGGCGATCTGCGCACTTACGCAAAGGGCGCCCGAAAAATTCACATCGAAATCGACCGCGCCGAGATCAACAAAAACGTCCAAGTGGATGCCGCTCTCATCGGCGATGCTCGCGAAACGCTCGAAAAGCTAATCCCGCACATCGTCAATCCCGACCGCGGCCCCTGGCTAGCGCATATCAAGGAACTCAAGGGTGACTCCGCCGTGCGCGACATCCAAAGCCTCCCCGACAACGGCCATCTCTACGCCGCTCACGTCATCAACGATCTCTGGAAAGAAACGCGCGGCGAAGCCATCGTCGTCACCGACGTCGGCCAGCACCAGATGTGGGAAGCGCAGTACTACCACCACAATCAGCCGCGCACGCTCATCACTTCCGGCGGGCTCGGCACGATGGGTTTTGCATTGCCCGCGGCGATCGGCGCCAAATTCGCCAAACCAGACTCCGAAGTGTGGGTCGTGGTTGGCGACGGCGGCTTCCAGATGACCATGTGCGAGCTAGCCACCATCGTCCAGGAGAAAATCAACATCAAGATCGCCATCATCAACAACGGCTTTCTCGGCATGGTCCGCCAATGGCAGGAATTTTTCTACGACAAGCGCTACGTCGCCACGCCGCTGGTGGCGCCGGATTTTGCCGCGCTAGCGAACGCCTTCGGTATCCGTGGCGAGCGCATCACGCAACGCGGCGACGTGCTCCCCACGATTCGCTCCGCGCGCGAATGTAGCGAAACCGTGCTGATCGATTTCCGCGTCGAGCAGGAAGATTCCGTCTACCCGATGGTTCCGGCGGGCGCGTCGCTCCACGAAATGATTCGCCGCCCCAATAATCCGCTGGTCGAAACGGCCACCGAGCCATAGGAGCCGCTGGTAAACCATGAATAAAGAGGACAGCACATGCAAACACTAGTCGCTTACGTCGAAAATAAACCCGGCGTGCTCAACCGCGTCTCTTCCCTCGCTCGCCGCCTGGCTATCAACATCGATTCTCTGACGGTCGGCCCGACAGACAATCCGCAAATTGCCCGCATGACCATCGTCGCGCACACCGACGAAAAGGGCGGCCATCGTCTCGAAGCAAGCCTTGAAAAACTCGTCGACGTCCTTCTCGCCGAGAATATTTCCGAACGCTCGCTGCTCGAGCGCGACTTGGCGCTGATCAAGGTCCTCGCCGACCAGCAGTCCCGCCCGCACCTGATGGAACTCATCAAGGTCTTCCGCGCGCGCGTCGTGGACGTCGCTCCCGAATCGCTCATCATCGAGGTCTCCGGCACGGTCGACAAAATCGACGGCCTCCTCGAAGTCCTGCGCCCGTTCGGGGTCCTCGAAATGGCCCGCAGCGGCCGCATCAGCATGACGCGCGGAGGCGACCTGCTCCGTCCGCCGACAACGGCAGCCGCTCCCGCGCAGTCCCTGGTGACGAGCTAGATTCGTGGAGGGGACCACAGTGAGAATAACCCCCGTAGAATCAATTGCTACGCCAAGCGCCGGAACTGTTGTATCGAAGGGACTGGAAAAGCTCTAAACCCAGGCCGTAACCCGGCCCAAGAGGAAAAATGGCAAATCTCTACTACGACGACTCCGCGGATCTCGCCTTAATTCAATCGAAGAAAGTCGCCATCATCGGTTACGGCTCGCAAGGCCACGCGCACTCGCTCAACCTGCGCGACAGCGGCGTAAGCGTCCGCGTTGGCCTCCCCGAAGGCAGCGCCTCTCGCGCCAAAGCGGAAAAAGAAGGCCTCACCGTCAACACCCCCTCGCAAGCCGCCGAATGGGCCGACGTCATCATGATTCTCGCGCCCGACACCAAGCAGCCGAAACTCTATCGCGAACAGATCGAGCCGCACCTCAAGAAAGGCAAAACGCTCATGTTCGCACACGGCTTCAACATCCGTTTCGGCACCATCAAGCCACCGGCCGACATCGACGTCTCGATGATCGCACCCAAAGCCCCCGGCCATCGCGTCCGCGAAGTCTTCACCGAAGGCGGCGGCACGCCCGCGCTCATCGCCGTCGAGCAAGACACCAGCGGCACCGCTAAGGCTCTCGCGCTATCCTACGGCAAAGGCCTCGGCTCGACGCGCGCAGGCGTCCTCGAAACCACGTTCACGGAAGAAACTGAAACTGATCTCTTCGGCGAACAGGCAGTTCTCTGCGGCGGCGTCAGCGAACTCATCAAAGCGGGCTTTGACACGCTCGTCGCCGCGGGCTATCAACCGGAAGTCGCTTATTTCGAATGCATGCACGAGCTCAAGCTCATCGTCGACCTCATCTACCGCGGCGGCCTCAGCTACATGCGCTATTCCGTCAGCGACACAGCCGAACACGGCGATTACACCGCAGGCCCACGCATCATCACGCAAAAGACGCGCGAAGAAATGCGCCAAATCCTCGCCGAAATTCGCGATGGCAGCTTCGCAAAAAAATGGGTCGCGGAAAACGAGGCGGGCTGCCCCAATTTCCTCGCCACACGCAAGCGCGAGCAAAGCCACCCCGTCGAGCAACTCGGGCCCAAGCTTCGCGCCATGATGCCTTTCCTCCAGCCCGTCATCGCTCCCGGACTCGAGGAAAAAGCCGCCGCCTCCAAAAAAGGATGAAACAATTTGACGGATCATCCCGTCTTTGTCTCTTGAACGCAGAATCCAGGTATCGTCCGGCGCACAGGTTCTCGCGAGGTTGCCGCGAAAAACCTCTGTTCTTTTTGTCGTTTCATCTCTAAGTGGGTATCAGAATTAACTATTCGTCATAGTTGACACGCCTCAATTTTTAGGCAATTCTCTGGCGCCATGAAACGACCACAGGTTCCCCCTCAAGCTTCGGCTCCTTCTCTCGCGGAGCGCATCGAACTCCTCAGCGCCAAGCGCCAGGAGATCATTCGCCCAATCCTCGAGCATCCCCGCGACTACGTCCTCCTCAGCGTGCGCGCCATGGCCAAGCGCCTTAAAACCGACCCCGCCACCGTTGTTCGTATCGTTCGCGGACTCGGTTTTGCCAGCTACCGCGATTTCCAGCGCCATCTCCACGATCTCTCGATCGCCTTCGCCACTTCGCTCGACACCATGCAATCCGCCGGCAAGGTGACCAGCATGCCCGCCTACGTTCGTGATGCGCTCGAGCAAGACCTCAAGAATCTGCACGGCCTTAAGAACAGTCTCGACGCATCTCGCTTAATCTCCCTTGCCAAGCGTGTATACGACGCGCGCCGCATCGTGCTCCTGGCCGGCGATTTAGCCGCTTTCCTGGCCGATTATTTGGAATATCAGATCACGTTGCTCGGCTTGCCCGTCTTCACAGCCACATCCGCGGGACGCATCACCCACCTCGTCCGAACCGTCAACAAGAGCGATCTCGTCCTCGCCATCAGCTTCCGCCGCGGTCTCCGCCAAACCGTCGAAGGTGTGCATCTGGCCAAAGCCCGCAATGCCTACTGCGTCGGCATCACTGACACCTACGTTTCCCCTCTCGCCCGCGAATGTGACGAAGTCTTTCTCGCCAGCGTCGAATCCACTTCCTTTGGCGCCTCGTACACCGCGCCCGTCGCCCTCGTCAACGCCATCCTCGCCGCCTGCGGCCAGTATCACCGTCCGCAAACGCTCGCCATCGTGAAGGAAATAGCCGAAGAGCAGCGCAAAGGCTTCCGGTGGTATACGGTCTGATCCGAGCTCCGGCAAATTGCAACAAACGTTTCTCTGCTTCGTCGTAGTGCCCATGCATAGAGTGAGGATTAGGGACGTTTTCTGAACCGGCTCTTTCCTGGCTCCTCGGGAACCACATTTTGGCAACATTTGTATCTCGCGAACTTTGCTATTCTCGGTTATGATGTGTCCCCTGATCGATAGCTCCGGTGTAAGGGATGTCGGGGCAGTGGTGCCAAAAAGCGAGGACGATACACCGCCAATGAATGAGTCTAGGTCCAATAATCCTCGCGGCGCCTTGCGCCTCTCGATCGCTGCACTATTGCTCGTCTGTTTCGTCTTTTGCGTTGCTGCGCAAACCCCGTCGTCTTTAGAACCCGGCCCCAAACCGCGCGATGTGTCTTCTGATTGGAAGCAGTTGGTGGGCATTTACGCAGACGAAGACCGCAACTCGAAGCATAGCTTTGTGCTGCTCGAAGACGGTGGAAAACTTTACTGGAGGGAGGACACCGGGCAAACCTGGCCCTTCCCCATAACGGACGGGATGGTATTCCCACCAAACGAAGCCGGGCGTAAAGTACCCGGTCACGACATAATTCGCGATGACGCCGGCAACGTGATCGCGTTCTCTTATCTCAATTCCGGCTACATCCGCACGGATCCCGGCAAAGATCCGTCGCACGCCTTCCGTATCAAGCCCTCTCAGCCCGTAGACACGCTCCGGCAAGAAGCTCTTGCAGCCTCACCTCCTGTCGAAAAGGGCCCATTTCGCAAGCCGGAACTCGTGGAACTGACGACCCTGGACCCCACGATCCATCTCGACATCCGTTACGCCACAACAAACGATTTTCTCGGCACGCCCGTCTATACGCAGGCGCGCGCATTCCTGCAGCGCCCCGCCGCCGAGGCTCTCGTTCGCGCGCTGCACAAACTCGAGCCGCTCGGTTACGGATTGCTCATTCACGACGCCTACCGCCCCTGGTACGTCACCAAGATTTTCTGGGACGCTACACCTCCGGAAGGCAAAATTTTCGTGGCTGATCCGTCAGAAGGCTCGCGCCACAATCGCGGTTGCGCCGCCGACCTCACGCTCTACGACCTGGCCACCGGTACGCCCATCGAAATGCCCGGCACGTACGACGAAATGTCTCCGCGTTCCTTCCCGGACTATCCCGGCGGCACCTCACTCGAGCGCTGGCATCGCGACTTGCTTCGCCGCGCGATGGAGTCCGAAGGCTTCACTGTCTATGAGCACGAGTGGTGGCACTTCGATTACAAAGACTGGCGCGAATACCCGATTTTAAACATCAAGTTTGAAGACTTGCATTCCGGCCAGGGACTCGCTAGCGCCCAATAGCGCGCAGGTCCCAGCCGATTTTTCTGGAGGATTTTATCTTGCATACCAGCCGCCGCTTTTCCCGGTTTGCCGTTGCGTTTTGTTCAGCCGCGCTCTGCTTTGTACTGGTCTCCGCGCCGCCTTCGCTGCACGCGCAATCGACAACCACTCTCGCCGAGCGCATTCAAAAAGTGATGGACCGCCCCGAATTCGCCCGCGCGAATTTCGGCATCGAGTTCTACGACGTCACGACCGGCAAAGTCGTCTACTCGCTCAATGCCAACAAACTCTTCGTCCCCGCCTCGACGACCAAGACTCTCACCGAAGGTGCCATCCTCGCAAAGCTCGGCGCCGACTACCGCTTTCACACCATCATCTACCGCACCGGCCCCATCGACAAAAAAGGCACTCTCAAAGGCGATCTCGTCCTCGTCGCCAGCGGCGATCCCAACCTCTCCAATCGCATCCAGCCCGACGGCACTCTTTCCTTCGTCGATGAAGACCACGCCTACGGCGGCCCCGCAGTGGCAGGCGACCCGCTCGCGGTCATCAAAGTCCTCGCCAAAGCCGTCGCCGCCAAAGGCATTCACAAAATCGAAGGACGCGTCCTCGTCGACGCCAGCCTCTTCCCCGACGGCGGCAAAGAAGGCGGCACTGGCGACGTCATCTCGAGCATCGTCGTCAATGACAACGTGATCGATCTCGTCGCCGCACCCGGCGCAAAAGCAGGCAATCCCGTTACGCTCGACGTTTCTCCCAAAACGGCATACGCCACGTTCGTCAACCACCTCACCACTTCTGCCGCCGGCGCCAAGCCCGATATCCAGGACCCCGCCGTAGTCAGCAATCCCGACGGCACAGTCACCGTCACCCTCAACGGCAGCCTCCCACTCGGCTCGCAGCCCATTACCGCGCCCTACGGCGTCCCCTCACCCACAAAATTTGCCGAGACCGTTCTCGCTGAATCGCTTGTCGCCGCCGGTGTTGAGATCAAATCTCCCAAAAACGCTGCCGCCCCCGACTTCAAAGCTTTCTCTCATCTCTACACCTCCGACAATCAAGTCACCGAGCACGTTTCTCTGCCTCTTGCCGAAGAAGTGAAAGTCACTCTCAAGGTGAGCCAGAATCTTCACGCCAGCATGGGGCCGTATCTTCTCGGCGCGCTCATCGCGAAAGATCTGAACGATCCCGTCCACTCAGGCTTCAAAATTGAGCGCGCCTTTTTGCAAGACGCCAAGCTCGATCTCTCCGGCCTCTCGCAAGGCGACGGTGAAGGCGGCGATTGGGCCGATCTCTTCAGCCCGGACTTCATCGCGCACTACATGGCCTACTGGAACACGCGGCCCGACTTCCCTGTTTTCTTCAAAGCCCTTCCCATTCTCGGCAGAGACGGCACGCTCGCCAAAATTCAGGTCAACAGTCCTGGCGCCGGCCACGTCTTCGCAAAAACCGGCACCTTCGGCTCCGAAGACAAGCTCAACGGCAAAATGATGCTCAACGGCAAGGGACTCGCCGGATTCGTCATCACCGCCAGCGGCAAAAAGCTGGCCTTCGCCGCCTACGTCAATCACGTCTCGCTGCCCCCTGATCCCGATGCAGCGCAATCGGTCGGCGGACAAGCTCTCGGCGAAATCGCCGCAGCCGCTTACGACGCGCCGCTCGACGCTCCCTCAACGTCGGCTTCGGCCGTCCCAGACAATCGGACGATGACAACCGCCGTCGGGCTATACGACATCATTATCCGCAACGGCCACATTATCGACGGCACCGGCAATCCCTGGTACGCCGCCGATGTGGCCATCCAAGGCGACCGCATCGCCGCCATTGGCGATCTGAGCAAGGCTGCCGCCAAGCGCGAAATCGACGCCAAAGGCCAAGTCGTCTCCCCCGGTTTTATCGACATGCTCGGCCAATCCGAATGGTCTCTCCTGCTCGACAATCGTTCTCTGAGCAAACTCTCCCAGGGCATCACTTCGGAAATCACCGGCGAGGGCGGTTCCATCGCTCCACAAACGGAAAAAACTCTCGCTTCGATGAGGCCCCTCCTCGAGCAATTCAAGTTCACGGTTGATTGGACCACGCTCGACGGCTATTTCCGCCGCCTCGAAAAGCAGGGCACGCCCCTCAACATCGGCACCTATGTCGGCTCCGCGCAAGTCCGCGAAGCGGTCATTGGCGATGACGATCGCGCTCCCACCCCGGCCGAACTCACTCAAATGGAGTCCCTGGTCGAGCAAGCCATGAAAGACGGCGCCCTCGGTGTCTCCAGTGCCCTCATCTACCCGCCAAATTTTTACGCGAAGACCGAAGAACTCATCGCGCTCGCCAAAGTCGCTTCCAAATACGGCGGCCTCTACGCCACGCACATGCGCAGCGAAGGCGCTTCGGAAATGCAGGCTCTCGATGAAGCCATTCGCATCGGCCGCGAAGGCAATCTTCCGGTGGAAGTGTTCCATCTGAAAGTCAGCGGCAAAGCGCGCTGGGGCAACATGAAAAAGGTTGTGGCAAAAATTCAAGAAGCGCGGGATTCCGGGCTGGACATCGCCGCCAGCATGTATCCATATCCTGCGGGCGGCACGGCGCTCGCCTCGGCTCTTCCACCATGGGTTGCCGACGGCGGCACGCAAAAGCTCCTCGCCCGTCTGAAGGATCCTGCCGTGCGCGCACGCATTAAAGAAGAATTGAAGGGCGATCATCCCAACTGGGAAAATCTCTATTATGATTGCGGCGGCGGCGCTGGCGTCCTGCTCGCATCCATCGAAAAGCCCGAACTAAAACAGTTCGAGGGCAAAACAGTTGCGGACGTCGCGAAGGTCTGGAAAAAATCACCCGATGACACGCTGATGGATTTCGTCGTCGCCGACAACGCGCAAACCGGCGCGCTCTATTTCATGGCCAGTGAGGAAGATATCCACACCGGTCTCGAACAACGCTGGACCAGCATCGGCCTCGACGCCAACGAAATGTCCCTCGATGGCCCCATCTTCGAGGCGCACACGCATCCGCGCGCCTTCGGCTCCATGCCGCGTTTTCTAGGCCACTACGTTCGCGACGAACACCTCATGCCGCTCGAATCCGGTATCCGCAAAATCACGTCGTTCCCCGCGCAGCGCGAACATCTCGAAAGCCGCGGCATACTAAAGCCAGGCTATTTCGCCGACGTAACGATTTTCGACCCGGCGACCATCATCGACAAAGCCACCTTCGTAAGCCCCGCGCAACTTTCCGAAGGCATCGCCTACACCATCGTCAACGGCCAGATTGAATACGATCACGGCAAACTCACCGGCGCCACCGCCGGCAAAGTCCTCCGTGGCCGTGGCTGGCAACCCGACGTACACTAATAGTCGAGGGAGTCGCCGCCGATCATGGGAAAAGTCTTTTGCGGAGTCTCCGGCTGGGCTTACGCGAAATGGAAGCCGGATTTCTATCCGGCCAAGTTAAGCTCGGCCAAATTTCTTGGCTTCTACGCAAGCCGCCTGAACTCTGTGGAAGTGAACTACACATTCCGAAGCTTCCCCACGGAAAAATTGCTCGGCAACTGGATTGCCGCAACTCCTCCCGGTTTCAAGTTTGCCGTAAAGGCGCACCAAAACATCACGCACATTAAGCGCCTTAAGAACGCGGGCGACGCGATAGCAAAATTCGTCGCCTCTCTAAAACCTCTGCAAGAAGCAAACAAACTCGGCCCTGTGCTTTTTCAACTGCCGCCCAATCTGAAATTTGATCTGAAACTCCTCGAGGACTTTCTGGCAGAACTGCCGGGCAAAACCCCTTGCACGATCGAATTCCGGAACGCATCGTGGTTTAACGAAGATATGTTCGGCGCTCTAACCAAGCAAAACGTCGCGCTCTGCCTCGCAGAAAGCGATGACCTAGTCACGCCCGACAAGCGAACTGCCGACTTTTGTTATTTGCGTTTGCGAAAGGAAGGATATTCAGCGAACGATCAGAAAGCCATCGCGCGCAGAGTGCGAAGTCTAGCCGGGCACGGCGAAGCCTTTGCCTACTACATGCACTTTGATGCGCCAGAATGCCCGTTACAAGCCGAAGAATTGCTACACGCCACCGAATCAACTTAGCGAAGTCTTCCCCATCTCCGCGACGCGCCGCTCATACGTCATTTCCGCCCATCCATGCTTCCCGAAATACCGCAAGACGATCTTATGTCCCGGCTCGATCTTCGCCCGCGCCTTTGTCAGCGCATCGGAAAGCTCCACCCACGACCCATCCACCAGATAACTCCCCTCCCAGCCTCGCAGCTCGAAATGCCCGTCGTTCTTCAGGATCAGCGGCGCCGCCGTGCATCTGATCACTTTCCCCTGCACCACAGCCTGTGTGCACTGATAACTCCCCGATACGTCCACAGTCTGAGCCTTGGCTGGAGCATTTAAGACCAAACAAAGCATTGAGTAGGCCACGTACCTCAAAAAGCTCTGCGCAACCCGTTCGAGTCCCATGGGGTCTCCGTAGCCAGGAGGCGTAGCTGCGGGGCACCGTCCCTGGCCATTGGTACAGGTGCAAGTCATCAGCCAAGCCCGTACCTCGTAAATCATTCACAATAAATGCCTTAACAAATACATGGACCTGTACCAGAGTGTCCCTCGGGAACATTCGTTCCGCTTTTTCGCACTCCGAAGGAGTTGCCTCCCCGGAGAGTTTCCCAATCACGAGGAGTAGTAACAATCGGCCAACTGTTCACTCAAATGGCAACTCGGCCACCGCCTGCCCGTCCTTCCGCGGGTCCGAAGCCCCATAATTCACGCCCGTCAGAAAATCGCGCAACACCGCCTGCCCGCCGCCCACCCTGCTGGAAAACGTCCCCAGCACCTTAATCTGGTGCCCCTTGGCCGTCAATTCATCCCGCACCTTCCCGTTGAAGCGGTTCTCCATCTCCACGTCGCATCCCGTAAACGTATATTTCGTGAACCGCGCCGCCTCCACCGCAGCCTGAATGTTCATCTTGAAGTCGGCAATGTTCGCGATGAACTGCGCGTGCGCCTGCGCCTGATTCCAGCCACCCATGATCCCAAACGCGATGCGCTTGTCGCCATTCTGCGCGAACCCCGGAATAATCGTATGCCTCGGCCGCTTGTGCCCCGCCAAAGCATTCGGCGACGCCGGATCCAGCGTGAACAACCCGCCGCGGTTGTGCATCACAAATCCTGTCCCCGCGGCCACAATCCCCGACCCAAACGCCGAGTAATTGCTCTGAATCAGCGAAACCATATTTCCGTCGCGGTCCACCACCGTCAGATACGTCGTATCGCTTCCGCCCGCAATCTCTCCCGCGGCGATGTCGCACGCCGCCTTATCCGGATCGATCAACTTGGCCCGCTCCGCTGCCCAATCCTTCGAGATCAGGGTGGCCACCGGAATTTTTTGCCCTCGCGGATCGCCCAAATACTTCCCCATGTCCGCATAGGCCAGTTTCTTGGCTTCGATCTCTGTGTGCAGCGCCTTCGTCGACCCAAACCCCGAATCCTTTTCCCCTAGCGGAAATTTCTCCATGATGTTCAGCATCTCGAGCGCCGCCATGCCCTGGCCGTTCGGCGGCATCTCGTACACCGTCCAATCGCGATAGGTGGTCGAAATCGGCTCCACCCATTCGCTCGAATACTCCGCCAAATCTTTCTCCGTCATCGTCCCGCCGTGCCGCTTCATGGCGTCCAAAATCTTCTTCGCAATCTCTCCTTTGTAAAACGCATCTCTTCCATGCTCCGCAATCTGCCCGAGCGAAGCCGCCAAATCCGGGTTCTTGAAAATATCCCCAACCTTTGGCGCATGATCCCCCGGCAAATAAAGGCTCGTCGCCGCATCATCCGTCCGCAAAAGATCCACTTCAGCAGCCCAATACGCCCCATCCCATTCCGGCACCGGAAAACCGTCCTGCGCCGTTCGAATCGCGGCCGCCAAATCCTCTTTCAATTTCTTCCGCCCAAACTTGTCCGCCAATTTCTGCCAGCCGTCCACCACTCCCGGCACGGTGATCGAGTTCACGCCCGTCTGCGGCATGCTTTTCAATCCCTGCTTCTCCAAAAACGCAATCGTCAACCCCTTCGGCGCCCACCCGCTGGCGTTCAATCCATAAAGCTTGTTGGCCTTCGCGTCATACACAATCACAAACAAGTCCCCGCCGATCCCATTCATCATCGGCTCAACCACACCCATCATCGCGTTCGTAGCAATCGCCGCATCCACCGCGTTCCCGCCCCGTTCCAAAATCCGCACGCCAGCCTGCGATGCCAGCGGCGACTCCGAAGCCACAATCCCGCCCTTCGAAATCACCATCGACCGCGTCTGGCCACGATCCTGCGCATCCGCCTCGACGCTCATCAGCGATAAGCCTCCCGCCAAAACGAAAACTCCAAATCTGCGCCACCACCGAGAATTTCGCATGATCCCTCTCTTCTCTTCGCCCACAACGCCACGCATCTTACGTTAATTTCACCCGCTGGGGTTACTCAGAAAGCTACACCCACATCTCCGCGCCTCAGGCAGTCGGAGCTAAAATAGAAAACCTCCTCGTGCCGAGCGGTTCGAGGAGGTTTTCTGCTTTTGTATAACTTCTCTTTAGAAGTGATGGTCTCCATTGTCGTCATCACTCTTCGGTGCAAACGCCACTCCGCGAAACACCTCTCCTGCCCGCGCAGAACGCACCGTCTGAAAAGTCCCCAGCCAACCGCCGGCAGGAGGCGTGGTTGCGGAGATTAGGTCGGTCACCTTCACCAGCTTGTTCGGATCCGCACCGTTGTCGCCATTCGCGCTCACCGTTGACGTGATGGCCCAAATGGTAACCGTACCGTCATGATTTACGCGTCCGGCGATGTTACGGCACCCACCGGTCGCCGGATCAATCGACGCCGGATAGTGGTCCACGCTGTATTGCACACCGATGTTCAGGCCATTCTGCAGTACGTAGACCATGGTCCAGACGCCATTCTGCAGCACCCACTTTTGCAAGCCCGCCGTCGCCTGTGACTGCGCGTCCGCGACGTTTCCGTTCACCGGCGGCGTCACAAACGTCCCATCGCCCTCGTCGCACACATACAAAGTGTTGGCATTCGCGAAGAACATCCCGAATGGAAAGTTGGTGTTCGTGCTGTTTTCGGTGTTTGGAAAGCCGGGCAGAATTGTCAGCGGCACGGTCGCCAACTCTGCTGCCGTGCCCGTTGGTAGCGTGCCTTGAGTGCCCTCTTGGAACACCGAGTTGATTCCATTGCCTCCGCTGCCTTTGCTGACGTACACGGTGTTATTGAAAATGGTTAGGCCGCGGAAATTTGTGTCCTTGCCCGGCTTGTCGCCGGATAGGAACTCCAGCCTCCCGATCATTTCGATGCCGAGGCTCGGGGGTGCTGGGGGCACGGGCGGCGTAAGCCCTGGAATCAACAGCTCTGCGCCTGTCGCATTGATCAGTTCAAATCCCGCCACCGTAAGTGCAAGCTGCTTCTTTCCGATATTCCCGCTGTTGTCGTTGCCCACCATGTAGTAGGTGCCGTTGCTGCCCTTGATCGCCGCGCGGCCGTTGTCGCCGCTATACGCATTTCCGTCGGTGATGCTGAGATGACCATCCGCATCCACTTCCGCCACCGCCCGATAATAGGATGTGGGGATATTCGGCGTACTCTGCAAGCTCGAGGTGACCGGATTCGTCGGATCGCATATCGCCGGAGTATTAGAAGCCGAAACGTCGATCAGATTTGGCGCCGTCGGAGAAAGGTCCGTACCGCCGCATCCCACGCCGCCGTGATAGCCCATAAATGTCAGCGACTTGCCGTCCACGGAGAGGTTCAATGCCAGCTCCGACTTCGAGCTGAAGCTAGTCACGATCTTGTCGCTTGGGATTGGCAACGTGCCGAGCACCCAGCCATCCTCGGTAATGTTGTCCAGAAAAATCGGTGAAGTAATTCCAAAGCTGCCATCGCTGCCGGAGTTATTCCAGACGTTGTGCGTATCCTGATCGTTGGGAGCTTCGCCGTTATCGCTGGCGAACCCGCATGGAACCGCCACGGGCGTGGCGCCTCCTGCGATCAATGGCACTTGCACCGTCAATCCGGTTGCGCCTCCCATGCATCCCGGAGGCAAAGCCTCGCCCGCGATCACGGTGGAAGCATTTCCCACATACACGCTCTTGCTCAACACCAAACTATCCGGAGCAAACTGGAAGTGTCTCGAATGACCATGATCATCGTCATCCGCAGCCATCCTGCTGACCAATACTCCTCCCGCCAGACCAAATGCTGTTGCCACCGCCAAAACCGCTAAAGCACGCCGTTTTTTCACAAGTGTAGCCCTCCAAGGCGCACGAATCCTCCCACACCCGAAGAACTACAGCTTTGCCCCTCCGTTAAGAATCCGTGAACCCTGCGTTGCAAGTACTACTACTTGCAGGCCGGAGTCCGTCGACCGTTCCCACGCTCACCCACAAATGAGCCCTTCTCGCGCGCCTCACGGCGTCGGCTGGACGTGTTCTAAAGGGCTCCAGTTTCCGGTGAAAACGGACGCCGGATTGAAATTCGGATTATCACTCAAGACGACCTCATTGTTATTGTTGCCATTCACCCAGGCGTGGCCATACATATAGCTAAGCTCATAGGTTTTCCCGGTTGCCGGGTCGCGATACGGCTCCACGCCGCGAGTGATGCGATCAGACCCGACAGCCGCTTGGTCGGCGCCTCGCTGCTGGTTGGCGACGACTCCCTGGATAACTTCGACTTCGTGCTGTTGAAACTGTCGAATGATTTCCGCTCGTATTTGCCGCTGGCTTTGTTGGGCTTCAGATAGCTTGTTCACCATTCCCAGGTATTGACGCATCCAGTCGGGTTCCGAGCTCACACTGTCGCGAATCGTCCGGAATAGCTTCTCGTTGGCCTCCAGTTGTCCTTGCGGTGCCCGCATGGCGAACAGCATGACCGCGCGGCAATCAATTCCTTGTGTCGTGGCCCCGCCTGTCGCGATGGCGGTGGCCTGCGCGAAACTCACCGCCGTGATCCACTCTTCCACAGGTTGCCCATCGAGATCGTATTTGAGACGAGCTCGGGCGGCGTCCGCCCGAACCTGCACCTGCTGCCCCCCGCGCAGGGCCTGCTGTTGCACACCTGCCGAACGGCTGTTCATCGCTTGGTTCAGTTCGGGCATGGGCTCGACGGAAACGATTTCCTTTCCTGGCCTATAGCGCGGGACGACCACCTTCCGAAGAACATCTTCCGCAGGAACGGGTGCATTTACCGGGCAGGGTTTCAACCCCACCTTCCCCCCTGCCTGATTTTCCATCACCAGATATTTCTGAACCGCTGGATCCTTCGAGAACTGCCACGAGAACGAGGGGAACGCCTCGATCACTAGCCGCCCGTCGGGACTCTGCGCGCGAAAGCTGACTGCGGCAAGGTCCGTGAAGCATCCGCGGTTTGCCCATTGCACCTTGCTCTCAAATTTCCAGTCCGTAGGAATCAGCAGATCGGCGGCCGGGACAGGCTTTTCGAACCCGCCCTGGTCGATCACCTGCACATGTTTCATTCGGAAATAATCCTGAGCGCCAGCCGTTTTCGTATCATTGCCCGCCGCCGACGCGAGCGCCCCACAAACGACCATTACCGCCGCGCCACTCGTTCGCATCCATCCCGCATTCCCTATCATGGGTCCCCCAGAAAAGCCTCACCAGCCGAAACTTCAAGCTAATCCATCAACCTCTCGCGCGCGTACAATACCATTCCCGACGAGCATCGTCCAAGAGCGGCAGCTCTTGGCAATCCTAGTGGACCAGCCTTGAGTCCCGGCCCGCCAAGAGAGGAGGGTGGACGATCCCGCCCTTCGCAATGCGGCAATGCACAGCACGTCCGCAACCCCTTTCCACTCACTCCTCACTACCCACCACTCACTGCTCCTTGTACACTGTACCCCGCCTCCGTAATCGGCCAGATCCGGCCGCTGCGGAGCCAATCCCCATGCCTGAAGAAAAAAAGCCAGCGCCCTCTTCGCTCGCCAGCGTCTTCGCACCAGCGTCAGCCAAAGACGCGCAGCTTGAGGCCCAGATCGATGCCCTGCTCTCGAGCCGACACGCCGATCCCTTCGCGCTTCTCGGGCCGCATCCCACCAGCCACGGCTGGGTCGTTCGCTTCTTCCGCCCCGGCGCGGCCGACGCCAGCATCCTCCTCGAAGGCTCAACCGAACCCATCCCGGCACGCCGCCTGCGTCCCGAAGGATTCTTTGAAGTCACACTCCCGGAATCGCGGCAAACCGCACCCGCCCCCAGCGCCTATCGCATCCGCTATCGCACCGGCTACGGCGAAACCGTCGAAACCTTCGACACTTACGCATTTCCCTTTCTTCTTAGCGAGTTCGATCTTCATCTCATGGGCGAGGGCCGCCACTACGACACCTACGAAAAACTTGGCGCGCATCTCAAAACACTCGAACGCGTCAGCGGCGTTCACTTCGCCGTTTGGGCGCCCAGCGCGAAACGCGTCAGCATCGTCGGCGACTTCAACCGCTGGGATGGCCGCGTCGATCCCATGCGCGCCCGAGGCTCCTCCGGCATCTGGGAGCTCTTCGTCCCTGAACTCGCCGAAGGCGCCATCTACAAATACGAAATCATCGGCGCCAACGGCAATATGCTCCCGCTCAAAGCCGATCCCTACGCCTTTCGCGGCGAGCTTCGCCCCAACACTGGCTCGGTCGTCGTCAATCTCGACACTTATCAGTGGACCGATGCCGGCTGGATCTCCGAGCGCTCACAAAAAAATTGGCTCGAATCCCCGGTCTCCGTCTACGAAGTCCATCTCGGCTCGTGGCGCCGCGTTCCAGAAGATCACAACCGCTGGCTCACCTATCGCGAACTCGGCGATCAGCTCATTCCGTATGTCAAAGATCTCGGCTATACGCACATCGAACTGCTTCCCATCATGGAGCACCCTTTTGATGGCTCCTGGGGCTATCAAACCATAGGCTATTTTGCCGCCACGAGCCGCTACGGCTCTCCCGCTGAATTCATGGAGTTTGTCGACCGCTGCCACCACGCGGGCATCGGCGTTTTTCTCGACTGGACTCCCGCGCACTTTCCGCGCGACACGTTCGGCCTCGCGGAGTTCGATGGCACGCATCTCTACGAGCATTCCGACCCGCGCCAGGGCACGCACCCGGACTGGGGCACGCTGGTCTACAATTACGGCCGCAACGAGGTCCAGAACTACCTCATCTCTAACGCCTTATTCTGGCTCGACAAATATCACATCGATGGCCTGCGCGTGGACGCCGTTGCTTCCATGCTCTATCTCGACTATTCCCGCAAAGCGGGCGAGTGGATCCCCAACGAATTCGGCGGCCGCGAAAATCTCCATGCCATCGCCTTCCTCAAGCGCATGAACGAAGTCGCCTACGGCCGCTTCCCCGGCATTCTCACCATCGCCGAAGAGTCCACCTCCTGGCCGAGCGTAACGCGGCCCACCTATCTAGGCGGCCTGGGCTTCAGCCTCAAATGGAATATGGGCTGGATGAACGACACGCTGAAATATTTTTCAGCGAATCCCGTCCACCGAAAATATGAACACAACAAGCTGACTTTCTCGATGCTCTACGCTTTCTCCGAGAATTTCATGTTGCCCTTCTCGCACGACGAAGTCGTCCACGGCAAAAATTCGCTCCTTCACAAAATGCCGGGCGACTTGTGGCAGCAATTTGCAAACCTGCGCCTCTTGTTTGCCTATCAGTGCGCGCACCCTGGCAAGAAACTCCTCTTCATGGGCCAGGAACTCGCGCAGCGCGGCGAGTGGTACGAAGCGAGCAGTCTCGACTGGCACCTGCTCCAATACGATTCGCACCGCGGCGTGCAAAATCTTGTCCGCGATCTAAACAAGCTGCTTGCCGCCCAGCCCGCCTTGCATGAAGTCGATTTCAACTGGCAGGGATTCGAGTGGATTGACGCCAACGACGCCGACAACAGCGTGTTCGCTTTCGCGCGCCACGGCAAAAAGCCAGAGGATTTGCTAATCGTAATTCTTAACGCCACTCCGGTCGTTCGCGAAGGCTACCGCATCGGCGTTCCCCAGCCGGGCTTCTACTCCGAAATCCTCAACACGGACGCCGCTGGCTACGGCGGCTCCAATGTAGGCAATCTCGGCGGTCAGAACGCCTCAGACCAGCCGTCCCAAGGACGGCCACATTCACTGGTTCTAACACTCCCGCCCCTGGCCGCCGTTTTCCTGAAATGGCAACCGAGCTAAGCCCGCCAACCCCCCCCGCTTGGCCGGTCGTCCCACAGGCGCGCTTACCCTGGGCTCGAAGGGCCGTGCCTCGTGGGCTAGCCGTAGGGCTTCGCTCGACTAAGCCGACTGGGTCGGCCTCCGGCATACGTTTGTGCCGGAAAGGTTGTTAATCCCGGAACTTTTCCCACGTCTCATTCGTATGTATCGGCAAATGCCCAAAGGAGGCATCCCGCTATGACTAGCCGCACCGGGCACCTTTTCCCCGTAATCGCCTTTTTGGCCGCCACTTCCCTTTTCGCACCTCTCGGCACTCGAGCACAATCGAGCGCAAGCACTTCGAGCACAAGCAGTCATGGAGATCGCTGGTTGCACGTGCGGGTCATCAGCACCAACGCCAAAGGTGAGACCGTTCGCGTGAATGTCCCACTCGAATTGGCGGAAAAAGTTTTGCCGGCCATCGATCATGACCGCCTCCACAACGGAAAAGTACGAATCGGTTGCATGGATTGCGATGGCGTGGATGTTCGCACCCTGTTTGAAGCCGTTCGTTCGAGCAAAGACGGTGAATTTGTGACGGTGCAGAGCAACGATGCCGACATCAGCGTGATGAAGAAGGAAGGGATGCTGTACGTTCACGTGCACGACAAAAACAAGCCCAAGCATTCGCAAGTCGAGGTCAAGGTTCCGCTGAAAGTGGTGGAAGCGCTGCTCTCTGGCTCCAAAGACGAGTTGGACATCGTGGCAGGATTGCACGCGCTTGCGGGGCAAGGCGACGTCGAACTGGTTTCCGTGAAGGACGACGACAATACTATTCGCGTCTGGCTGGATTCCAAGAACGTCACCACGGATTAAAAGAGAGGCTTCCCAGTTTCGGGCTCCGGGAGGTCCCGCGCAACAAGCGGGGGACGGGAAAGGAAAAGAGAAATGGTATTGCTCGCGAAAATCGCTCTGGGATTTGGGGCCACGGTGGTGATGGCGGGAGCTTATACGTTTCACGAAGGCTTGCTCCGTGTCGATGTCGACGAAACTCACGGCAAGGGATCACACGTGCATGTGTGGGTGCCGGCGGCGATAGTCCCGATGGCGATGCACTTCATCCCCCGCGATAGGATGCGCGATGCCGGAGAAAGGGCCCGGAACTTCATGCCCCTGGTGCACGCCGTGGCGAAAGAACTGCAGAAATATCCCGAAGCGGAGCTTGTGGAAGTCCACGACGGCCCACAATACGTGCGCATCCGCACGCACAACGGCAATTTGCTGGTTGACGCGGACGAACCTGGACAGGCGGTGCACGTGTCTTGTCCGCTCGCCACAATCGACGACGTTTCCCGCGAGCTCGCGACGTTCGCCCCAGGCTCCTGAGGCGATTCGAAGGCCGAGCAAGACAAAGCTCAAGCTTGGGCCCCCTCTTCGCTTCTTTCCTGTATGACAGCGTCCCAGCTTTTTGTCGCCCGGCCTAGGAACTCATTGAGGATTCTGCTTTTCGATCATCTGGCGTTTCATCGCTTCCGGATCGAACTTCATGGGAGTCCCGGTAATGTGGTCTTTGGCATCGGAAATCGACTTGACCAGCGTCATTGAGTTCGTCGGGGTGACTTCCTTCACCAAACTCATGGGGGTGACCTTGGAGCTCGCCCAAACATCGCCTTTTCCGTCGTCTTTCGCCCAGTGATCGCAAAGGAAAGTGCCCGCCGGGACGGTAACGGTCTCCTCTCCAATTTTGTGCCACTTCTCCAACTCGTCGGTCACATGTGAGCGCTGCTGCGCGGCCGGGTTCATGGGCATTTCCATGGCCGGCTGGCCGGGCTGCTGAAAAATCATGCGATGAAACTGGAAGTCAACTTTTGTGACAAGCATTTTTGCGTAGACCATCGCGCCACTTCGTTGATCCGAGTGGCCGAACTCGAGCCAAAAGGCGTCTTTGCCGTCGACAGCTTCCTGACCAACCACGGTCATTTCGATGGTGCTTTTCTTCTGGTCGCGTTCCGTTTCATAGACGGCGCCACTTCCAACTACGGGCTTAAAAATGTCGGCGATGGCAGGCTTTTTGAAAAAGTCCATGCCCATCTGAGCACGGGCAGCGGTTCCGACTGCCAAGCACAAGCCCGCAGCCAATAGCGTTACGTGCAGTCGCTTCATTGTGGAGCTCCTTAGTCTGATGTGCGCCGCCAGAAGGCGGAATTCTCTAGCGCGGAATAGCCCCAAAGCTATCAGCTTGGCGGAGGCGAAGCAATCGGAGAAGAATCTTGGTGCCAAAAAAGAACATGGCTCGGTTTCGACGGCGTGGAGCGCCGCAAAGAGGGGCGCCAGAGAGTGGATGACGGCGAAGGAATGAAACTTACTCGTAGGCCAAGGCGACCACGGGATCGTAGCTTGCGGCGCGCAGTGCGGGATAGATGGCGCCGATGGAGGCCCCGACGAGAGCCAGCAAAGCGGAGGAAAAGACCCATTGGGTGGTAATTAAAATCATGAGACTGGGGTTCGTCTCTTTCATGATGGCCTGGAAGGCGAATGTGAGCACAATTCCGAGGAAACATCCGCAAACGGTAAGTAGGAGAGTTTCGCCGAGCAACATGCGAAGAATTCCCAACCTGGAAAGACCGAGAGCTTTGAGGATGCCAATCTCGCGAGTGCGTTCCATGACCATGGTGTGCATGTTCAGAAGCACGACGAGGAAGCTGATGACGAGGCCGAGGCCAACCATGCTGCGGGTAAACGGCCTTAATTGAGGAAGATTGGAGGAGCTCATGAGGGTGACGAGTTCGTAGGTGGTGCGCACACTGTCCAGAGGAGAGAGTGCAACAATTTGCGCGCGAGCGGCTTCGGTATCGCCTTTGCTTCGGACGTAAAACATAGAGACGCGCTTTTCCGCTCCGGCGATCTCCTGCGCGGTCTTCAGAGGGATAAAGTAACGCGCGCCTTTGCCATGGGCGACGATGCCGCAAACCGTAAACGTATGATTCAAAAGAGTGATCTGCTGCCCGACCTTCAGATGTTTCGTCTGGGCGATGATGTCATCGGCGATGGCTTCATCGGAAGATTCGAACGGTCGTCCCGCGCGAAATAAAAATCCACGGCTGAGGGCATTGAAGCGTTTGTAGTCGATGCCATAAACGAGGGTCAAGTTCTTTGGTTCCGTGAGGATAAGAGTGGGAGCGACTTCATCGACAGCGGGAAGCAAGGCAATTTTGTCGCCCAAGGATTCCTGCATGACGGCACTGGAGAAAGCAAAGAAGATGGAAGAGTTGGGAGGCTGAACGAGAAGATCGGCGCCGACACCCTCGACGCGCTTTCCCCACTCGGAAATAATTCCCGAAGTGAATCCCACAATGAGAAGGACCAAAATGACTTGGATGGCGATGGCGATCACGCTGAGAACACTGCGCAGCGGACGGGCAACGATGTTGCCCCAAAGCATTTGGAATAAGGAGAAAGTTCCGTCAAAGGTCTCATTCATCAGGAAATCCGACAAGCCACTGTATCACTGGCGATGAGACCGGTCAAAATTTGGAAAGACGGGAGAGGCAAGAGTTGTGCCGAACTCCAAGAAAAATATTTCTGGACGATTAAGTTTTCAACACAATTGTTGATAAGTGTGTGGAAATTAGGGCGGTGGCGCGAGCTAACTTCACTTTCTTCAACGGCCTGATGCTGTTTGCACAATTTCAGGGCAATCGATTTTTTCTTCGACGGCAGTGTGCGGCAAGACGAATGATATTGCGCGGCGCAAAGCACGGAAAATGAGATCAGTGCGAGAGTGGAACACAAAAATATTTGCGGAGCTGCGATGTTCTGGAGCAAGTCTCCACTGGCGGAAACAAATTAGTACCACTTCGGCGGCCGCTCGAGGCGCACTTTGATGACTTGGTGAGGATCGGTAATGTCATACCAACGTCCGTACGTCTTCCAACCTTCGGCAATGATTTGAACGAGCGCACGACCGAGAGGGGCTTCCGCAACGTGCGCGATGCCTTCGCGGTTGGTTTTGACATTTAATTCGACTTTCTTGTCCTTCTTGATGGCGTGCTCTTCGATATACTTCACGTAGACGCTGGCGTTTTCCACGGGAACGGCCTTGTCGCCACCAGTGACTTCGATCGTCAAACGGCTTGGTTCATCAGATTGTGCTGGAGCTTTTGCAGCAGGCGCGGGCGAGTCCTGGGCAGCAACGCAGACCGCAGTGGCAACGAGCAGAGAGAGAAACAGACAACTCCATTTTGAGCGAGTAAATTTCATGTTCCTTTGGACCCCATCCTCCAAGGAATGACGTTACGGCCACAAGTTACTCCGCTAGGAGCTAAGATGCAAATGCGGGTCCGGATGCTGCTCGGTGGAACTGGCTTGGGGAGTGGAAGCGATGTATTCCTCGCAACAATTCGTCGCGGCATGTTTGACTCGCTGGTTTTGGTCCTGTAACTTCTGAAGAATCTGCTCTGCAGGTAGTTGAGAGCCGCCAGCGCAGCGAAGGACCCCTAGTCCCGCAACTTCCACATTGCAGGGGAACCGCAGCAGACTTTCCGTGCTGCCGTGGACTAGCCGCATGAGCATCAGGGTCGCAAGGTAAGAGGAGATCACCATGGGATTTGCCACGAACGCGATACACGTCGGGCAGGAGCCTGATCCGGCGACAGGAGCGATCGTTGCGCCGATCTATCAGACGTCGACGTACGTCTACGAGGAGCTGGGCAAACACAAGGGGTATGACTACGCGAGGTCGAACCATCCGAACCGGAAAGCGCTGGAGCGGACGGTGGCAAAACTAGAAGGCGGACACAGCGCGTATGTTTTCACGTCGGGAATGGCGGCGATCGACGCCGTCTTCCGTCTCTACCGGCCGGGCGACCACATTGTGCTGTCGGAAGCGGTGTATGGGGGAGTGTACCGGCTCTCGACGCAGCTGCTGGTGCATTTTGGATTGGAATTTAGCTTTGTTGATACGTCGATTCCGGCATGCGTGCTGGCAGCCTTGCGGCCGAATACTAAGATGATTTACATCGAGACTCCGACGAATCCGACGATGCGCGTGACGGATATCGGGGCAATCGCGAAATTGGCCAGCGAACGGAATGTGACGCTAGCGGTCGACAATACTTTCTTGAGCCCTTATTTGCAGCGGCCTATTGAGCTGGGCGCGCAGATTGTCGTGCATTCGATGACGAAGTATTTGAATGGGCACAGCGACTGCACAGGCGGAGCGGTGGTGTTGACGCGACCGGACGACGCGGAGAAGATTTATTTCATTCAGAGATCGGCGGGAGCGGGGCTGGCGCCGATGGATTGTTTTTTGATTTCACGGGGGCTGAAGACATTGGCGATACGCATGTTGCAGCACAACGCCAACGGAATCACCGTGGCGCGGCACCTGGACGCACACCCAAAGGTGCGGAAGACACATTACCCCGGATTACCGACGCATCCGCAGCACGATATTGCGCGACGGCAGCAAAAAGGGCCGGGAGCAATGATCGCAATTGATTTGGGTTCGCTCGAAGCGGCGCGGCGATTTTTGAATCAACTGAAATTGTGCTCGATGGCGGAGAGTTTGGGCGGAGTGGAAACGCTGGTATCTCTGCCGGCGCAGATGACGCATGCGTCGATGCCGCCGGAAGTGCGGGAGCGGATTGGGATTACAGAAGGATTGGTTAGGATTTCGGTGGGGATTGAGGACGTAGAAGATATCATGGCGGATTTGGATCAGGCTTTGTTGTACGTCTGAGGCCAGGAAAAAGAAAAGATTAAAGACAAAGAATTTGCCTGGAGGACGCCCGGGGCAGGGAGAAGAGCAACCGACTAAGTGTTTTCGTCGAGCCAGTCGAGGTAGGCTCCCGAGCCGGCGACGATGGGCAGGGCGATGAATTCGGGGACTTCGTAGCTGTGGAGGCGTTTTACTTCCCTCTCCAGGCCGCCTAGTTTTCTAACCGTGGTTTTGATGAGAAGCAAGACTTCGTGAGTTTTTTCCACTTTTCCTTCCCAGCGATAGTACGAATCGATGGACCTGCGGAGGACGTTGACGCAGGCGGCGAGGCGTTTTTCAACCAGGCTGCGCGCGATGAGTTTTGCCTGGAGGGGATTCGCGCAGGTGACGAGGACGAGGCGGTAGTTGTCGGCGGGCTTCATGTGGCGGTCTCCAATGAGTGCATCGGGTAGTTGTTGTATATAGAGCGGGGCCCTTCAGAACCCAGGGCAAACAAGCCCCTCCCCCCTAGGGTGGTTCCGTATTCGAAAAACTCGGATAGAATACGACGGTATGAGCGCTTCACCTACATTGAATGCATCGCCGATCAAGTTTGGCACATCCGGATGGCGCGGGTTGATTGCCGATGATTTTACGTTTGCGAACGTGCGGCTGGCGGTGACGGCGATCGCGGAGCACGTGAATAGCAAGGCAAAGAATCCGACGATACTGGTCGGGTACGACACGCGATTTTATTCGGAGGAGTTTTCGCAGCTGGCGGTGGCGATTTTGCAGGCGCACAAGATTCGAACTTTGCTTTGCGAGACGTTTACGCCGACGCCGGCGGTCGCGTTCGAAATTCAGCGGTCGAAGCTGGATGGGGCGATCAACTTCACGGCCAGCCATAATCCGGCGCAGTACCACGGGCTGAAATTCTCTTCGGCGGATGCGGGGCCGGCGCTGCCGGAAGTGACGAAGGATATCGAGGCGCGGGTGGCAAGGATTATCGCTAAGGGTGGAGCGTATCCTACTTCTCCGGCGGTGCCCTCGGGCGGAGTGAAGACGGAGACGGTGAATCTTCGCGAGAATTATTTGAAGCGGCTGGAAGAACTGGTGCGATTCGACGTGCTGCGAAAAGCGAACGTCAAATTCGTGACGGATGCGCTACACGGTTGCGGAGCGGGATATTTGGACCGGGCGCTGGCGGAGCACGGCGTTATTGTGCAGGCGATGCGGACGGATCGGGATTGTTTGTTTGACGGGACGGGGCCGGACGTCAGCGAGGAAAATCTTGCTCCGCTCCGTAGGGCCGTTGTGGATTCAGGCGCGGCGGCGGGACTGGCGACCGACGGAGACGCCGACCGGTTTGGAATGATCGATCGCGACGGCACATGGATTCAGCCGAATCACATTTTGGCGCTGGTGTACGACTACATGGTGGAGACGCGAGGATGGAGAATGGCGGCGGCGCGGAGCGTGGCTACCTCGCAATTGATCGATGCAGCGGCCGTAGCGCATGGGCAGAAAACATTTCAGACGCCCGTGGGCTTCAAGTATATCGGGCAGCTCATTCGCGAAGACAAGATTGCATTGGGCGGAGAAGAGAGCGCGGGGCTGACGATTCGCGGGCACGTGCCGGAGAAGGATGGAATTTTGGCGTGTCTTCTGGTGGCGGAGATGATTGGGGCGCGAGGGACTTCGCTAGGCCAACAGATTCGCCAGCTTTTCAAGAAAGTGGGAAGAGAATTCTGGCCAGTGCGCGAAAATTTGCACTTGAATGACGAACAAAAGGCAAACGCGGTGAAGAAGGTGGCGGTGGACGCTTCGACACTGTTAGGGCGGAAAGTTGTATCGACGGACCGGACGGACGGCGCAAAATTCAGTTTTGAGGATGGTTCGTGGATGCTTTTGCGGCTGTCTGGGACGGAGCCGTTGTTGCGCTTGTATGTGGAAGCAAATAGCGCGGCGGCTTCGGCGAAGTTGACGAGCGAGGCGGCGAAGTGGGTATTGGAAAAGTGAAGAAGGAATTGAAGAACGTGCCGGTCGAGGAGAAGATTCGATCGCTGATGCAGCAGTATGGACGAGGTCTTTTGGGATTGCTGATGCTGGTGATGATCGTGCACGACGTTTTTGGGACGCATGGATTTTTGGCGATGCGGCGGACGCAAAACGAGATTCGGAAGGTGAAGGCGAATCTCGACGCGTTGAGCAAAGAAAATGCGGCGCTGGAACAGGAAGTGAAGGATCTGAATAGCGATCCTCGATTGATCGAAAAAATCGCGCGGGATGATCTGGGTTTGGCGCGGCCTGGCGAGATCATTATCAGGATTCCCGCGGGGCAGCAGTTGGAACAGAACTCCGCTGCAAAACCCTAGACCAGAGCACTGGTTAAGGCTAATTCCCTCCTGCAATTTGATTTCCTTCGGCTGGCCTTTCAGGTCAATACGGGCGCGGGCGCCAGCTTTTGCGTTTTCACGTGGCGGTTCTTCCATTTGGTGCGCAGCACGGATAACCCCAGCATGGCCAGGAAGATGATGCCGAGGCCGATGGTGGCTTCGAGAACGCTGCATTGCCGCTTTGGAAGAATCGAGAAGCGACCGTAGACAAATTCGATGTGGACCCAATAGACGAGAAGGGATGTTTTGCCCAGCTGGATAATGGGACTGAATCCCAATTGTGCCAAGCCCCAACGGCACCACGCGTAGACACAGAATAAGATAATCAGGAGGATGCCGCAGCGCATCAGGAAAAAATTTGGGCTGGTGTGCCAGTAGTCGTAGACGGAATAGAGCTGGATGGGGGAGGCATCTAGTTTGATCGAGAGGAGACAGGCAAGTATGCCTGTCCCGCCCAGGGCTAGAAAGATTATGCCTTCGTAGCGCTTGGCGAGATCGGTGAAAAGGAAGAAGCCAACGGCCAAGCCGACAAACGCGAAAGCGGACCACGGGAAGAGCGGGAAGAGCCACGGTTGCGGATGGCCGAAGATGTGGACGCCATTGATGTAAGACTCAAGCGGCCAAGGGAGTTGGCTGGGGCGATAGGTGGTCCAGAGGTGCGGGGTGACCATGGCTACGAGTGCGGCGGTGAAAAGACCGGCGAAGATTCCTCGGTTACGAGAGGATCGGACGGTTCGCGGAATGGCGGGAGCGGAGGCGTTGGCTTTGGCAGAGCTGCGACCTGCGCTGAGCCAGCAGAGAATGCCCATCAGGATCATGGAGAAACCGAGAATGTTCAGGATATCGACGCGCAGGATGTCGGTCCAGGGAGACCAGCGGTAGCCAAGCGCGTATTCCTGGAGGCGGAAAAGAAGACCGAGGGCGAAAACTTCGGCGCCGCGGCGAATGGTTGTTTTTGCAATATCGCCGCGAGTGGCGCCTTTTTCGCGGAGGCGCTCCGTGACCAGCGCGAAGGAAACGCCAGAGAGAAAGATGAAAAGCGGAGCGGGGAGTGTGCCGCCGAGTTGCGACCAGACAAAGACGGCAGAGTTTCGCGCTTCTGGGCTGAGCCAGGAGTCGTAGCAGTGTGTTTGAAACATAAGGACGCAAGCTAGGCCGCGCATCCAGTCGATGTAGGAGAGGCGCTTCATGGCTGCCGCCGTGCACGTTGCACGCTCGCTCTATTGTGATGAGCGTCGTTCGGCCAAGGATGGCGTTGGATTTGGGATGGCATGTGTGCGCTACAATCTTCTCTTTCTTTTCGAATGTTGAGCAGGCAATTTGCCAGCGACGCGCCAACTCGGTGTGCTTCCGATGCTCGGCCTGTGGGCCGGGTTATGCCTTACGGGAACGTTTTACGCCACCTGGCATGGGTACGGCGGCCGCGGCTTCGCATCGACGCTGACGGCGTTTGCATTCTTTTTTCTGGTAGTGCTGCTTTTCGCCGCGCGCGGCGTTGCTGACGGTCTTGCGGCGCGCTTCGGCCCCGGCGGAGGCATCGCGTTAGGCGCCGCCGCGTTCCTTGCATACCTGATTTACGGGCTGGGGACAAATACTTTTACGCTGGGACGGGCTGGGGCGGTGGCGTGTCTCGCGTTTGTGCCGATGGCGCTAACGGCGTCGGCCGAACGGAAGCCGGGCGGGACTTGGCAGGATTATCTGACGCTGGCGGGTGTGTGGGTGGCGGTGAAGTTTGGGCCGTCACATTGGCTTTGGCCATATCCCGACGGGCGGCTTGCGTACGTCTTCACGGTGCTGCTGGCTTTGAGCATTGCGCTCGCGGTGTTCGTTCTGTTGCGGCGGGTGAATGGAATTGGGTATTCGATTGGGTGGGGTCGGCATTGGGGACTTTACGTCTTCGGGAGCTTCGCCGTGTTTGGTTGCATCGCGATTCCTCTGGGGACGGCGATGCATTTCATCGCGTTCGCGCCGCAATGGCATGCGTGGAGTTCGCTGGTGTTCACTTCGCTTGGGATTTTCTTTTTTACGGCGTGGCCGGAAGAATTTCTATTCCGAGGGTTGCTGCAGAATATGCTGGCGCGGTCGTCTAAGAGCGATTTGGCGGGGTGGTGGACGGCGTCGGTGCTGTTTGGGTTCTCGCACATCACGAATCTGGGATTTCCCAATTGGCGATACGTCATTCTGGCGTCGATCGCAGGAATTTTTTACGGGTGGACATGGCGTAAGACGGGGTCGATCTTTGCGTCGGCGATTGTGCACGCGCTGGTGGATGTGACCTGGCACTTCTTGTTCCGGACGGGGTGACACGTTGGTGGCCAGGGTGAGTTATCGCGAGCTGGCTTGATCCGAAGAACAGGCCAGGAAACACGTAACCCGAGAGCGGAAGCGAGCTTGGCCTGTTTTTGATCGAAGGAGATCGAATCTTCTTGTGCCCAGAACGGAAGCATGGCGGGCAGCAATTGGGGCGGCCGGTTGGTAAGCCGGAATGATGCGCACAACCCGAGATTCAATATCCTGGAACAAAAGGCGGTTTCGAGCGTACTTATAAGCAGTGGGGAGGGGGCGATGGGAACGTTGCGGCAGGATGTGCAGTTTGCGCTGCGGATGATGCGCAAGAACCTGGGTTTCACGACGGCGGCGGTGTTGTGCCTGATGCTGGGCATTGGAGCCACGACTGGGATTTTCACGGTGGTGAACGCCGTGCTGCTGCAGCCGCTTCCCTATTCGCATCCTGAACAACTCGTTCGCGTGTATACGGAGTTTCCGACGTTTCCGAATGGCGGGCTGCACCGTTTCTGGACTTCGGGGCCGGAGTTTATCGATCTGAAACGCGACACGCACTCGTGGGCTGCGCTCGACGCGTGGATCGCCGGTGGCGTGAATCTCGCCGGGAAAGTAGAACCAGTTCGGGTGAACGCCGCCTATGTAAGCGGCGGACTGTTGGAATCGCTCGGAGTGTCACCCGTGAGCGGACGTTTGATCGCGCAGTCAGACGACATCCCGGGAGCTTCCGTCGTCGCGGATATTTCCTACGGGACATGGCAGAGCGTTTTTGCGGGAGATCCCAACGTCCTGGGGCGCGAAACACGGCTGGATGGTTTGAAGTGCACGATTATCGGGGTGATGCCGAAGGGATTTCAGTTTCCTCCGGGCGAACAGGATCCGCCGCAAGTCTGGACGGCTTTGCAGCTTGACCCCGCGAAGCCGGGCGGCCGCGGCTCGCACAACTATTACTTGCTGGGACGTTTGAAACCGGGCGTATCGGCGGCGCAGGCGCAAGGCGAGCTGCAGTCGCTGGTGCAAAGCTACGGAGAGAATCGCGCCCCGCAAACCCACAGCTTCGATCCGAAGACTCATACGATCGTGAGTTTTCCGTTGCAGGCGGAAGTAGTTTCGACCGTGCGGCCGGCTTTGCTGATGTTGCTGGGAGCAGTGGCTTTTGTTCTGCTGATCGCGAGCGTGAATGTGGCAAATCTGCTGCTGGCGCGAGCGGAAGCGCGCCGCCGAGAGATTGCGATTCGCGGCGCTTTGGGAGCGAGCCTGGCGCGGCTGGCGCGACAGTTTGTGACCGAAGGAATCCTGCTCGCTTTTTGCGGAGGACTGCTTGGCGTAGCGCTGTCGTATGCAGGAGTGCGGCTGGTTCAGCTCACGAACGCGGGAGGAATCCCGCGCGCCGATGAAATCGCGATGGACTGGCGAGTGCTCGCATTTACGCTGGTGACAAGCCTGGTGACGGGAGTGCTTTTTGGCCTGGCGCCGCTGGCTCCACTTTTTATGAGCGGAATTTCCGAATCGCTGAAAGACACGGCGGGGAGTACGACGGCAGCAGCCGGCGCGCAGTTTTTCCGCCGAGCTTTGGTGGTGGGCGAGCTGGCGATGGCGCTAGTGCTACTGATCGGCTGCGGGTTGATGCTGCGTGCTTTTTGGAAGCTGCAAGAGGTGCACACCGGACTTCGCCCCGACAACGTGATCACGATGCGCGTATCGTTGCCCAGCGGAACATATACAGACGCGGCAAAGATGACCGATTTTTGGACACGGTTGAACGGACGGCTCACCAATCTGCCGGGAGTGCAATCGGCCGCGTTGGTTTCGGGCTTGGCGCCACTACGTCCGCCAAACATGAACGACACGGGCATCGAAGGCTTTGTGATGACCAAAGACGGGCCGATACAAAACGTGGATTTCTATCAAGCTGTGAGCAAAGACTATTTTGCGACGATGGGAATCCGGCTGATGGATGGCCGTTTTTTTGACGATCGCGACGTGCAGGACGCGCCGCAAGTCGTAATCGTCAACGAAGCGATGGCCAAGACCTTCTGGCCGAATCAGAACCCCATTGGACGGCGGGTGCGTCCGGGAAAAGATTGGTGCACGATCGTCGGAGTCGTGGACGACGTAAAGAACGCCGGACTCGACCGGCCGGCGGGCACTGAGTTGTATTTGCCTTACCGCCAGCCGGCAGGAGCAGGCAACACGGACATGTACGTGGTCCTACGGGCGCAGGGCGGCGATCCGCGGGCTCTTGCAGGGCAAGTGCGTCAGCAGATGAACGAGGTCGATTCATCGCTGCCGCTAGCGGATGTACGGCTGATGGAAGATGTTCTTTCGCGCGCGCAGGCAAGGCCGCGCTTCCTGACATTGCTCTTGACGCTTTTCTCCGTTGTGGCGCTGGCTATCGCCACGGTGGGGATCTACGGAGTTGTTTCCTATTCGGTCGCCCGGCGAACGAAGGAGTTCGGTTTGCGCATTGTACTGGGGGCGCAAACGGGCGATGTGCTTGGACTGGTGATGAAACAAGGAGCGGGGATGATTCTGATAGGAGTTGCATGCGGACTCGTCCTCGCCCTTTTCTTCACCCGGCTGATGGCGAGTCTGCTTTTTGGAGTTACGCCAACAGACCTGGCGACGTTCGCGAGCGTAACCGCAGTGCTTTTCGGAGTGGCGCTGGCGGCATGCTACATACCAGCGCGGCGAGCAACGAAGGTCGATCCCATCCAGACGCTTAGGTACGAATGAGCACTGGAATCTGTACCCGTGGATGGCTCCTCGAAAATCACGGTTAGGACGAATTAGAAGGCGGAATTATTGCGACAGTTGGGAGCGAAATCGAACGTAGGAGTCGTCCGTAGCTCGATAAGAGCATTGATAAGACCGGTGGAATCCCCAGAACCGCAAGTCACAATCGTTACAGCGATAGGGCCAAACAAACGCAAACCGGAACCAGATGCGCTCGATAGTTCCTTTCCTTTTGGATCTCCGCACGGAACTGCTGGCGCAGACAGGGCACTGACGGACTGTTTTGCCAAAAGTCAGATGCATGAGAATCGATCACCATCCGTTTCTGTGAATACAAGTATGGGGAAGGCCCGTCTATGTAGGGGGATGGAACAGCGGCGTTGTGCACTGCTAATATCCTGACCCTTCGAGCAGTGTTTTCCGGAGGCACGGTACGAGACAGGTACCAAGGCACTTTGAGCCAGCCCTGAGAAAGCAGTTTGAACCCGGAGAGATTAGGAGGGCGATGCGGCGGAGGTTGCATTGGGCATACGAAAAGCGGGAGAGTACCAGAGTGGAAGAAGCGGCCAACCACGAGAGCTCGAAAAGAGGAACAAAATGAAAGAGATGACTGCGGAAAACGCGATGTTCTTGCTGCACGGAATGTACTTGCCGGCATTGAAGAATGAGAGCCAGGTGACGAAGAAAGTGATCGAAGCGGTGCCTGCCGATAAGGCGGACTACCGGCCCGATCCAGTATCCAAAACCGCGATGGAGTTGGTGAGACATATCGCGGCGGCGGATGTTCGGTTTGCGGATACCGTGATCAATGGAAAGTTTGATACAGGCGCGTTGCTTCCCGCGGAGCTGAAGACACCAGGCGAAATCGCAGCGTGGTATGGGCAGGCCTATACCGAGAGACTCGACGCGCTGTCGAAATTGACGAGCGAACAGTTGATGAAGATGGTGGATTTTCGCGGGATGTTTCAACGGCCGGCGGCAACATTTTTGATGTTTGGAGCCCACCACACGATTCATCATCGCGGGCAACTGAGCGCGTACCTGCGATCGATGGGGGCGAAGGTGCCTTCGATTTACGGCGAGAGCTACGATTCTGAACTGGCGAAAAAAACGGCGCAAGCCTAGGGGCGTTCCATTCCTGCCTGAAATTTCCAGAAAACTTCCGGCGCAAATCGCAACTTGATCGCGCTTCTCGTGTTTTATAAATAGCTGACAACAAGTGCCCTGCAATGCCCCGGGGACTTTACACGAATCGCTGTATGGTCAGCAAAAGTCGGCGATGAGAAGCTCGAACGAATCCTAAGGAGGATTGCAAAATGTTCCGAATAAAGGGATATGTGGGGACCCTGGTATTGGGTGCGGCAATGCTTGCGCCGCTTTTGACAAGCGGATGCGCCGAACACGTGCGGTATTACGACGAGTATCACGCGGACTATCATCCCTGGAACGACGGAGAGGGGCGCGCGTACCGTGTTTGGATAGGTGAGAGACACTACGAGTACCGCGACTTCAACAAGTTGAACAAGGAGCAGCAGCGCGACTATTGGAACTGGCGTCACGACCATCCCGGAAGATATTAGTCTTCCTGTTCCGTGAATTGGAAAGACAAATCCATCTCGGCAAACACAGATCATGGGAAAGCAGATTGGGGAGGCGGATTCCGGTCCGCCTCCCCAATTCACTTGCAGAGTCGTCGAAGGTTCAAGCGACCCGAAACAGAGCCCTGGCAAACCCTGGCAACCTCAGAATGCTAAATTAGCGGACGACGCCGCTGAGCGGGCTGGAAGCGGAAGCGTAGAGACGTTTGGGCATGCGGCCAGCCAGCCAGGCTTTGCGGCCGGCCGAGACGGCTTCGCGCATGGCTTCAGCCATCAGAACAGCGTCGGCGGCTTCGGCAATGGCAGTATTCATAAGAACCCCATCGGCACCCAATTCCATGGCGACCGCAGCGTCAGAAGCGGTACCCACACCTGCGTCGACAATCATGGGAACTTCGGTAATGCGTTCGCGGAGGATGCGCAGGTTGGCGGGATTCTGAATGCCAAGGCCGGAGCCGATGGGCGCAGCTAGCGGCATGACGGCGGCGGCACCCGCATCGATGAGCTTGCGGGCGGCGATGAGATCGTCATTCGTGTAGGGGAGCACGACGAAGCCTTCTTTTACGAGCACGCGCGTAGCTTCGATGAGCTGCTCGGTATCGGGGAAAAGCGTTTGCTGATCGCCGATAACTTCGAGCTTGACCCAGTTGGAGAGACCGACTTCGCGGGCGAGGCGGGCGGTGCGGATGGCTTCGTCGGCGGTGTAACACGCGGCGGTGTTCGGCAGGATGAAGATTTTTTCGCGATCGATGTAGTCGAGAAGCGATTCTTTGGAGCGGTCGGTGAGATTCACGCGGCGGACGGCGACGGTGACCATGTCGGCGCCGGAAGCGGCGTGGGCGCGAGCCATTTCCTGAAAGCTGCGGTACTTGCCTGTCCCCACAATCAAGCGGGATTTGAATGCGCGGCCGGCTATGATCAGTTCATCGGACATTAGGTATCCCTGCCGGGATTTTAAACCTCCGCGGGCTTCACTACAAATCGGAAAAAGGAAAAACTCTTGCGGGGGAGGGTCGGAGTTCGCCGAAATGAGCTTGGGAATTCGGCTAGCCAAAAGAAGGATAAACGCGGCGGAGATCTTGGCGCCTAATCCTGCAGGATGGGGCGAGGTTCGGAGACGTCGGCATAGAGGCGCTCGATCACGTCGTGAAACTGCTGCTCGACGACGCGGCGCCGCAGTTTCAGCGTGAAGGTGAGGCTGCCGTTGTCAAACGTGAAGTCCTCGGGCAGGAGCGCGAAACGCTTGATGGTTTCATACTGAGCGAGGTTCGCGGTGAGGCGCTTGACTTCTCCTTCGATGAGCAAGCGCACGAAGGAATGCGCAACCATCTCCTTGCTCGAGGAAAATTTGATTCCGTGTTCCGCCGCTTTCGCCGCTACCGTCGTGGGGTTCGGCACGATGAGCGCCGAAATGAATTTGCGTTTGTCGCCGACGACCATAGCATTCACGATGAATGGGCTGGTCTTTAAGGCGTTTTCGATGGGTTGCGGCGCGACGAACTTTCCGGCAGCAGTTTTGATGAGGTCTTTTTTGCGGTCGGTGATGAATAGATAGTTGTCTTTGTCGAGGTAGCCGATGTCGCCGGTGCTGAACCAGCCGTCGGCGCTCAGCACTTCCCGCGTCGCCTCCGAACTTTTGTAATAGCCCTGCATGACGCACGGACCCTTTGCGAGGATTTCGCCGTCTTCGGCGATGCGCAGCTCGACGTTGGGAATCGGCTTGCCCGAGCTGCCCATTCTGTTTTGTGGATAGTTGGATGTCAGAACCGGAGCCGTTTCCGTCAAGCCGTAGCCCTGGTAAATCGGAACCCCTACCGCCCAAAAGAACTCAGCGAGTTCTTTCGCAAGCGGCGCGCCGCCAGAAAAGACGAGGCGCAACTTTCCGCCGGTTCCCTCGCGAATCTTGGAGTAGACCAGCTTGTCGGCGAATTTCCAGGCCAGCTTCACGCTCGCGCTGGTGTTCTGTTCGCCGGAACGCCAGAGGGCTGAGCGGCTTGCGGCTTCCATTGCCCAGTCAAAAATCTTTCGCTTGAGGCCAGTCTGTTTGCTTCCCTGCTCCACCACGCGCGTATAGATTTTTTCGAAAACGCGCGGCACGGCGGCAAGAAGAGTGGGATGGATTTCAAGGAGCGCCTGGGCGACTTGCTCCACTGCTTCAACATAAGCAATCGTCACGCCGTGGAAAAGGTGGGCGTAGTCGAGGGTGCGGCCATAGACGTGGGCGAGAGGAAGGAAAGAGATGGCGACGTCATCCTTCGATTCAAATTTGACGTTGGCGCAGGAGTCCGTAACGTTCGAACAAAAATTTGTGTGCGTCAGCATGACGCCCTTGGGCTCGCCCGTCGTTCCGGAGGTGTAGATGATCGAGGCCAATTGGCCCGGCAGGACCTGCGATGCGCGCATTCGGTAGGCCGCGACATCGGCGCCGCTTGCGGTGGCAATCAAGGTCTCGAAACGGAGGTAATCCGGCGGCAGCTCGGGGCCGCAATCAGCGAGGATGATTTGCTCCAACTCGGGGAGCTGCGCGCGAATGGACTGCAGCCTGTGCATTTGCGCTGCGCCGGCGGCGAAGGCGAACTTTGCGCCGCAATGCTTGAGGATGTAGGTGATGCGTTCCGGCGATTCGTTGAAATAGATGGGAACGGTTACGCCGCCGGCACCTGTGATCGCGAAGTCGGCGGTGTGCCACTCTGGACGATTGGCCGCGAACAGGCCCACGCGATCGCCCGGCTTCACGCCGAGCTCAACAAAAGCTGTGGAAAGCCCCGCGACGCGGCGCAAGAGTTCTTCGGAGGCGATCGGTTGCCACCCATTGGCAGAGCGAAACATCTGCGCACGAGGATTCGGCAGGGAGTCGACAGCGCTGAGCAATCGTGAGGGGAGCGTGCCGTAGTTCATCGGATGTCTTGACTCTACCCTAGGCCATTTCAGCGCGCAATCCAACCACAGTCCTATGATCAACGCGTCAGGACAGTGCGCCGGGCCGGTGTGGTGCGGGCGGCGGCGCTGCGTTAAGATGAAATGCGGAGTTTCCTCATGAGCGCGACGCTTTCCGGAACAGTTCCCGATAGTTCTTTGTCCAAAGGCCCTTTTCGCGCTGCGCGCGGGACGACGCTTTCCTGCAAAGGGTGGCAGCAGGAAGCGGCCTTGCGCATGTTGATGAACAATCTCGACCCCGAGGTTGCCGAGAAGCCGGAAGATTTGGTGGTGTATGGCGGCACCGGCAAAGCGGCGCGCAATTGGGAATGTTTTCACGCGATTGTGCGGTCGCTGAAGGCGCTCGAATCAGATGAGACACTTTTGGTGCAATCGGGCAAGCCGGTTGCCGTTTTCCGAACGCATGAGTATGCGCCGCGCGTACTTCTTTGCAATTCCAACCTGACCGGCCACTGGAACAATTGGGAACGATTCAATGAGCTCGATCGCGCGGGGCTGATGATGTACGGTCAAATGACCGCGGGCAGCTGGATTTACATCGGCACGCAGGGAATTTTGCAGGGCACGTACGAGACATTTGCGGCGGCGGCGAGAAAACATTTTGGCGGCGATCTGGCAGGCAAACTGGTCGTAACCGGCGGAATGGGCGGAATGGGCGGCGCGCAGCCGCTTGCCGCGACGATGAATGGCGCGGCGTTTTTAGGTATTGACGTTGACCCGGAACGGATCAAGCGGCGCGTGAAGGGCGGCTACTGCGACGTCATGGTGACGAGCCTCGACGAAGCGCTGCGTATTCTGAAAAATGCCGTTCGCAAGCGCGAGGCTGCCTCTGTCGGATTGGTTGGCAACTGCGCCGATTTGATTCCGGAGCTGGCGAAACGCGGCGTTGTCCCGGATCTCTTGACGGACCAGACCAGCGCGCACGATCCCATCGGCGGCTACGTGCCGAATGGCATGTCGCTCGAGGCCGCGCTGGAGCTGCGCAAAAACGATCCGCAGGACTACCGCAAGCACGCGCTTGCCGCCATGGCGCAGCATGTCCAGGGCATGCTCGAATTGCAGAAGCTCGGCGCGGTCACCTTTGATTACGGCAACAATATTCGAACGTTCGCGTTCGAACACGGCGTCAAAAATGCTTATGACTTTCCTGGATTTGTGCCGGCGTATATCCGGCCACTTTTTTGCGAAGGCAAAGGGCCCTTCCGCTGGGCGGCGCTTTCCGGCGAGCCTTCGGACATCGCGCGGACCGACCAACTTGTTCTCGAAATGTTTCCGCACGACGAACACTTGACTCGGTGGATCAAGCTGGCGCAGAAACGCGTGAAGTTTCAGGGGCTGCCATCAAGAATTTGCTGGCTCGGCTACGGCGAGCGCGACAAATTTGGTCTCGCGCTGAACGAACTGGTGGCGCGAGGCGAGTTGAAAGCGCCGGTGGTGATGGGGCGCGATCACCTCGATTGCGGTTCGGTTTCTTCCCCATATCGCGAAACGGAATCCATGCTCGACGGTTCCGATGCGGTTGCCGATTGGCCGCTTCTGAATGCGCTTGTGAATACGGCCAGTGGGGCGTCGTGGGTTTCGATTCACAATGGCGGCGGCGTGGGTATCGGGTATTCGCAGCACGCCGGGCAGGTCACCGTGGCGGATGGCACGAAAGAAATGGCCGTGCGCATCGAACGAGTGTTGACCAACGATCCCGGTATGGGTGTGGCGCGCCATGTGGATGCCGGCTATTCCGAAGCAGTAGCATTCGCCAAGAAGACCGGCGTTAAAGTCCCCATGTTGTAGAGAGTATCTTCCCCGCCCGACCGCGCATCGAAGACGGAGCAGTTCAGCAGGAGGAAATCATGTACGTTATTTTGGGAGCCACAGGAAATACTGGAAGCGTCGCTGCTGAAACACTCTTGGCCAAGGGCCAAAAAGTGCGCGTCGTAGGACGCAGCAAGGAGCGTCTTTCGAAGCTCGTTGCTCGCGGCGCGGAAGCATTTGAAGCGGGCATGACGGATTCCGCGGCTTTGACCAAAGCCTTCACCGGAGCGCGAGCAGTCTATGCGCTGCTGCCGCCCGATCCGGCGAACCCGCATTACCGAGAGCATCAGGATGAGGTGACGAACTCGATCGCTGTTGCACTCGAAGCCGCGGGCGTTACGCATGCGGTGGTTCTTAGCAGCTTTGGCGCAGACAAGGCGGACAAGACCGGTCCCGTGCTTGGGCTTCACATTGTAGAGGAAAGGCTTGCTCGAATCCCCAAGCTCAATGCGCTTTACCTGCGAGCCGGCTATTTCATGGAAAACACCCTGCCTCAGGCGGGGATCATAAAGAGTTTTGGAATGATGGCCGGTCCGGTCAGCGCGGACCTGGCGATGCCGGTGATCGCCACTCGCGACATCGGCGCGGCGGCAGCCGAAGCGCTTCTCAAACTCGATTTCAACGGTCAACAGAAGCGCGAACTGCTCGGCCAGCGAAACCTCACGTATCGGGAAATTGCGAAGATTGCTGGGGCGGCCATCGGAATACCGAATCTCGTCTACGTCCAGCTGCCTGCCGAGCAGGTTATTCAAGGGATGACGCAGATGGGTATGTCCAAAGATATGGCAACACTGCTCTGCGAGATGTGCGACTCGCTGAATAACGGGCACATGTGCGCGCTCGAGCCTCGTTCAGCGTTGAATACGACGCCGACGTCCTACGAAGAATTTGTGCAGAAAGTGTTTGTTCCCGCCTATAAAGGGCAAGCCATAAGCGCGTGAAGTAGGACAGACATTCTTGTCTGCCCAGTTTTTTTCACATGGTCAGCAAAAAAGCAGGAGACAGACAGAAATGCCTGTCTCACCGCTCGTGTGCACTCCCGTCTTCTATCCGGCATAATACTTGGGCCTTGCCTACTTCCCTGCTCATCACCGGCGCCTCACAACTTCTGACACTGCGCGATCGCGGCCCGCGGCGCGGCGCGGCGCTTGCCAACCTCGGCATTGTCAAAGATGGGGCCCTGCTGGTTCGCGATGGTTTGATTGCCGCAGTGGGAACCCGTGCAAAAATCGAAGCACTCCCGGAGGCGGCTACCGCAGAAAGGCTGGACCTTGGCGGCCGTGTCGCGTTGCCAGGCTTTGTCGATTCGCACACCCATCTAATCCATGCCGCCAGCCGAGCCGAAGAATATGAGCTGAAAATTGCTGGTGCAAGTTACGAAGAAATCGCCCGCAAAGGCGGAGGGATCTTGAACTCCGTAAGAAAGCTGCGAGCGGCAACTTCGGAGGCCTTGAAACAGCGAGCGCACCGTGCGCTCAGCCAATTCGCCGCTTATGGCACGACAACGATCGAAGCAAAAAGCGGCTATGGCCTGGATGCCCTGAGCGAATTGAAAATTCTGCGGCTGCACAAGGAGCTTGCCACCGAGCAGCCTGTGGATATCGTCTCAACTTTTCTTGGCGCGCATGTCGTTCCCGCTGAATATCGCGGATCGTCCGCGGGAGTGAATAGCTACATTGCGCTGCTCACCGAAAAACTGATCCCCGAAGTGGCGGAAGAAAAGCTCGCGGAGTTCTGCGACGTCTTCTGCGACCGCGGGGCGTTCACTCGAGAGCAAGCCAAAGAAATCCTCGAAGCTGGCAAGCAACACGGACTCGTGCCCAAGCTCCACGCGGAACAGCTCACACGCACGGGAGCAACTCAACTTGCCGTGAAACTCGGTGCGGCCAGCTGCGACCATCTCGAGCAAGTCAATGCCTCTGACGTGGCGGCCCTGGCCAAGTCGCAGACCGTCGCGACGCTCCTTCCCGGTTGCGATTTCCATCTTGGTTTCGCGCAGTACGCGCCAGGCCGCAAACTAATCGATGCCGGCGCTATCGTTGCTCTCGCCACGGACTACAACCCCGGCACCAGCCCGACCATGAGCATGCCGATGATCTTGTCGCTGGCCTGCAGCCAACTGAGGATGACCCCCGCTGAAGCCATCGCCTCCGCGACCATCAACGGGGCCTATGCCCTGCGACGCGAAAAACACGTCGGCTCACTCGGGGTTGGCAAATTGGCGGACCTCGCCGTCTTCGAAGTGGCCGATTACCGCGAAATTCCTTATTATTTTGGAATGAACACCTGCTGGTTGACCATGAAGCGGGGTGTCGTGGTCCATGCCGCCGACAAAGCCAAAGCCTGACCCGCAAAAGAAACCGGTCAAAAAGATAAAAGTCCTGCAAGTAAAGAGGACGCAGCAGAAATCTTTGTTGTCGGAGCACTTTTATCCCGTTTTGGGAATTCTCTTCGTCGTCGCCGCTTTTTTTCTTACGGCGTTCGGGTACAGCCTCTATGAATCTGCGATCATTGGGCTCTGGATCGTAGGAATCGTGTTTTTTATCAGGCAAGTGGTTCAATTCGTGAAGGGCGAGCCGGCTTCGAGGAAAGCGGAGAAAAATCCACTGGCGTCGATGCCATCGAAAAAATACACCCCACCCGCGCTACCCCGCGTGAGTAAGGATTTCCGGCCAATGCCGCCGGCAGGGGACAAAAGATATCCCCCTCCGAGCCCCTTTATCAAACCGCCAAAATAAACAGCGAAGAGCATTTTGCACCCCCGACGGCACTTCCCGCGGTGTGCGGTTGGCTCTCGGGGCACAAAATCTCCTATGATGGTCTGGTGAGACGCGAGGGACACGTTTGCGATGAAACGACTGATTGAATGCGTGCCGAATTTTTCCGAGGGGCGAGATCCCGCGAAGGTCGACGCCATTGTCTCGGCGATGAGCAGCGTCTCCGGCGTTTACGTCCTCGACCGCGAAATGGACGCGGATCACAATCGCTCGGTCATTACGCTGGCGGGCGAGCCGGATGCCGTGGCGGAAGCAGCACTGCGCGGCGTCGGCAAGGCCATGGAGCTGATCGATCTGACGAAGCACGCCGGAGCGCACCCCCGCGTGGGCGCGACGGACGTCGTTCCGTTCATACCGATTGAAGGCGTCACCATCGAAGACTGTGTCGCTCTGGCACACCACACCGGGCACGAAATTTGGGCACGTTACAGAATTCCGGTGTTTTTTTACGAGGCCGCGGCGAAACGGCCGGACCGCGTCAATCTGGAAAATGTGCGTCGCGGCCAGTTTGAGGGCTTACGCGAGGAGATGAAGCACAATCATGACCGCCAGCCGGACGTAGGCGAACCGAAACTGCACCCGACGGCGGGCGTTACCGTAGTTGGCGCGCGCAAATTTCTGATCGCTTACAACGTGAATTTGAACACTTCGGACGTTGGCATCGCCAACAAAATTGCCAAGGCTATCCGGTTTTCCTCGGGCGGCTTCCGCTACGTCAAATCCATGGGAGTGGAGCTGAAGGCCCGCAACCTGGCGCAAGTCTCCATTAACCTCACCGATTTCGAGCAAACTCCGATGCACCGCGTCTACGAAATGGTGAAGCGTGAGGCGCAACGCCATGGCGCCGTGCCCGTTGGCAGCGAAATCGTCGGGCTGCTCCCCAAGAAAGCCATCGAAATGGCGGCGGATTTTTTCCTGCAATTGGAAAATTTCTCCCCCGCGCAAGTGTTTGAAAATAGGCTGGCCGCTGCGCTCGGCGGAACATCGCTCGAAGCACGCAAGGACGGCAAATTCGCTAACTTGGCCCGCCCGTTTCTGGAAGCTGTGGCGGCACCGACAGTGACCCCGGGAGGTGGAAGCGTTTCCGCCATGGCTGGCGCGTTGGCGGCTTCGCTGGGTCAAATGGTCGCTGGCCTTTCTCGCAAAAAGAAGTCTCAGGCGGCTTATGTCGACAGGCTCTCTGAGGAACTAAATGCCCTGCGCCGCACCGCCGACGAACTTGCGGAAGCTATCGACCTCGACGCGGCTTCCTACGACGCGGTAATCAGCGCGTTCAAGCTGCCGCAAGGCAACGTCGAGGAAGTGCAAAAACGGGAATCCTCCATCCAAGCCTCCACAAAACGGGCCTCGGAAGTCCCGCTGCAGGTGGCCGAGCATACCGTTGCCCTTTTCGAACGACTGGGACAACTGGATGCTATCGCCGCCGCATCCATGAGGTCAGACTTGGAAGTAGCACGCTACATGGCCGCGGCGGGGGCACGCGGGGCTTTAGCCAACGTCGAGATCAATCTCGATGTAATCACCGACAGCGCCTACGTGGCGTTGATGCGCACAAAAGTCGCCTCTCTTCGCGAACGATTGGGGAATGCACCCCGCTCGACGACCGCGTAGAATAGATCTTCCCCCAGCCATCGAAAGGAGTACTTCATGAAGTTTACAGCGAATTTAGGCCCGGCCAGGATTGGGCCGGCACTTCGGAGACTTTTGGCCACGGGCCTCTTGCTTGTCATGCTACTGGCGGTGTCCAAACCGGCGCAAGCTGGCACGCTCGGCGCCGATGTAATCGGGATGTTTCCGAAAGACGTGGGCGAATTCGGCTATGCCGACCTGAAGAAAGCGCGAACCTTGAAATGGTTTCCGCAATTGCAGGAGCAAGTGCTTCCCGAGCGGTTTCGCCAATTCGAGAAATTCCTGGCTTCTACTGGCAATGACCCCAACAGCCAGGTCGACGAGATCGCCTGGGCTCTTGTGGCCGAGGGATTGAGCTCCAAGACCGAGGGCGCTGGCTCAGACGCAGTTCCCAACGCTGAACAGATGGTGGGCATCGCACTGGGCAACTTCAACCAGGACTCGACCGCCGCTTACTTCAAAAAGCAAAAGCTTCCGACGACATCATTCCACGGTTATACCCTTTACGCGTTTGGCACGGGAACGGGCGCTACGGACCTCTTCTTTGTTTTCATCGATTCCAGCACGGCCGCTTATGGGCACAGGAGCATTCTGGAGAAGATGATCGGCGTGCGCTTCGGCGATGAAGACGGCCTGATGCGCAACGACAAGTTCTTTTCGCTGATCAACGAAGCCAACACTGGCAGCTCCGTATGGCTGGTCACCAATCCTGCCTATACTCGCTTGGCGATGCAGCAGTTGGCTCCTGAGATCCAACAATTCCCCGAAGCCGCAAAGCTGGTGATGCGCATGCAAAACTCTATTATCAATATCGAAGCCGGAAGCGACCTCGACGCAAAAGTCCAGGCCATCTGCGGTTCGACCGATGACGCCAACACGCTGGGGCAGCTGCTGCAAGCGGGCTTCCTCTACAAGCGGTACCAAGCGCAAAAAGACAATCCGGACCTTGCTGCATTGCTCGATCAGGTTCGCATCACTCCGGGAGGCGACCGCGTGACCTTGCATATGTCCCTGAGCGACGATCAAATGACTTCGCTGATCAAGCACAATACCTTCTCTTTCAAAATGTAGCTTTGCGAGGCGCCACACTTCAGAAACACAAAAGCCGGACACGTCATCGTGCCCGGCTCTTTAGTTTTCTAGAGAGATTTACTGGATGGGCGGGAGGTGACCCAAATATTTCGTCAATCGCGTTATCGCTAATCCGCCGCGCGTTTCATACTGAACGCGGTCGACTCCCCCTAGCCCGCCTGATCCTCCGACCTGAGTCGCAAACCCCGCGATCCGGTCAAGGCCGACGGCCGGCGCTGCGTCGCCCTCGTGAGCTATCGCGATTTCGATGCGGTCTGGATGACGCATGAGTGTCACTGTTAGACGAGCGTGGTCCCCGGTCAAACCCTCAAACGATTCCAGGCAAGCAGCGACGATGGACTTCTGCAGCTCGGCCGCCTCTTCGCTCGTCAGGCCGGCAGCCTCGGCCAGGTATCGCGCAGCACCTCCTGCCGCGGCCGCCAGCCGCGCATCGGGATCAATCTGCAACTCAATGACTTTGAAATCAACGGTCACTGTAGTTGTTCGCGAGGGCCACATCGCAAGCTTCCCGGCAGTCCGGGCAATAATACAGTCCGTCTGCGCAGAGCTTCACATTGATTTGCCCCTTGCAAATCGTGCAGTATTTTTCGCAATTGCAATTGCCTTCTGTCTTGTCACATTGTCCGCAAACGATGGGACCCGCCATGGGAGCCTCCAAGAAAACTCTACCTGACGTTGGCAGAGGCCAGCAAGCTAGACGTTCGGGCTATGCCGCGTTTCTTCTATTACATTCCGCGTGGCTCGGTTGCACATCCGTTTTCCGTCAATCTCTTTTGCTTATCCCGTTGCATGCCCCTTCTTTGACGCGTTTCGAGGTGCATGTTAGTATCAATTTCTTCCCGAGCACACGGAATGGAATCCGTCACGACTCCTCTTATCGCCGAACTTCGTAAGACGCCGCTGAACGCGGTACACCGCCGTTTGGGCGCGAAAATGGTCAATTTCGGCGGCTGGGATATGCCTGTCGAGTACCCCGCAAGCGGCGGTCTGGTCGCGGAACACAAAGCGGTTCGCTCCAGCGTAGGCGTTTTCGACGTCAGCCACATGGGCGACATTCGCATTCGCAGCGGCCGCACTCCGGGCGGCGCACTTGCAGCTGTCCAGCACATCAGCATGAACGATGCGTCGAAGCTCGCCTTCGGCCAGGCGCATTATTCGGCCATGCTTTATCCAGAAGGCACTTTCGTCGACGACGTGATCGTCCACCGCCTCGGCGAAGACGACTATCTGCTGGTGATCAACGCCGGTACGCGCGAGAAGGACGTCAGCTGGGTTCGCGAAAACACGAATGGCTTCGACTGCGTCGTCGAGGATCTCAGCGACGCTTACACCCAGCTCGCGATCCAGGGCCCGCGCGCGCAAGAGGTGCTGCAAAAGCTGACCGACGCAAACCTCGCCGTCATCAAAAATTACTGGTTCACGCGCGGCACTGTCTGCGATTTGAAAAACACGCTTATTGCACGAACCGGCTATACCGGCGAGGACGGCTTCGAAATCTATGTTCCCTCCGACGCCACAACGAGCGAGATGGTCTGGAACAAGGTGATGGAAGCCGGACGCGGGTTCGGCATCATTCCCTGCGGTCTCGGCGCCCGCAATACGCTTCGTCTCGAATCCAAAATGGCGCTCTACGGGCACGAAATCAGCGACAAAATCAATGTCTGGGAAGCGGGCCTCGATCGCTACTGCAAAATGGAGAAGGGCGATTTCATCGGACGCGCGGCGCTAGAACGCGCAAAAACCGCGGGCGTCACGCGCACGCTCGTGGGTCTCGAAATGGTCGACCGCGGCATCGCACGCGATGAATATTGCTGCTGTAACGGAAACGGCGAGGTCATCGGCGTGGTCACCAGCGGCTCGCCCTCGCCGACGCTTTCGAAGAACATCGCGCTAGCTTACGTCCCGCCTCCCATGTCGGCTCTTGGCACAGGGATCTACGTGCAGATCCGCGCGCAAAGGTGCAAAGCGCAGGTCGTCGCAACACCGTTCTACAAACGGCCCAAGAGATAGCAAGTATCAAGCCGGCAACAAGTGGGGGGAACCAGCAGGCAGGGATTCCATGATCGAAGTTCTCGGTGAACATCCTGATTTGAAGAAGTCGTTGGAAGAGGCCGCGGCTGCGCCGAGGAGCTGGTCAAAAGATTGCAGCTATGGCACTCCGGTGCGAAACGATATTTTTTCGAACGACTAAGGAGATTTGAACATGGCGTATCCGGCGAATTATCGCTACACCAAAGAACATGAATGGGTGGACGTGAAAGGCGACGCGGCCGCAATCGGCATCACCGATTACGCGCAGCATGAACTTGGCGACGTGGTCTTTGTCGAGCTGCCGAAAGTTGGCTCGAAGATCGAAGTCGGTAAAACGTTTGGCACCGTGGAGTCGGTGAAAGCCGTCAGCGACATCTACGCTCCGGCTTCGGGCGAGGTCGTCGAAGCCAACGACGTCCTGCACAACACTCCAGAGAAGATCAATACCGATCCGCATGGCGCGGGCTGGCTTATCAAAGTGCGCCTCGCCAATCCCGCCGAGATCAGCGGCCTGATGGACGCCGCCGCTTACGAAGCCTACATCGCCTCGCAAAGCAAGGAAGCCTCGGCCTGATGCGCTATCTTCCGAAGAGTCCCGCCGAGCGGCAGGACATGCTCGCCGCCATCGGCGCAAAATCGATCGAAGAATTGTTCTCAAGCATTCCGGAGCGCTACCGGCTTCGCGAAGCTCTGGATTTGCCAGGTCCGCTTTCGGAAACGGAGGTCATCGAGTTCTTCAAGGCCCGAGGGGCGGAAAATTCCGGCGGCTATACGAGTTTTCTCGGTGCCGGGGTTTACAACCATCTTCGTTCCGTGGTCACCGATGCAATCATCCAGCGCGGAGAATTTCTCACCTCCTACACGCCCTATCAGGCGGAGATCACGCAGGGCACTCTGCAAGCCATCTTCGAGTTTCAAACTCTGATGTGCCAGCTCACCGGGCAGGAAGTCGCGAACGCCTCGATGTACGACGGTTCCACCGCCACAACCGAAGCGGTATTGATGGCCGAGCGCCTCACGGGGCGTAGCCGCATACTTGTCGCGCGCTCCGTCCATCCGGAATATCGCGACGTCCTGAAGACCTACGCCAAGAATTCGGGCTTGCACGTGGAAGAAATTGGCTACGGCGCAAACGGCACTCTCGATCAAAAAGCGTTGCCGGCCGCGCTCAAAGACGATGTCGCAGCCGTAGTGGTACAGTCCCCGAACTTTTTTGGCGTAATCGAGTCGCTGGCTCCGCTTGCAGACGCCGCGCACGCTTCCGGCGCGCTATTGGTTACCACAATTACAGAAGGCGTTTCACTCGGCCTGGTGCGCCCGCCTGCCGAAGCTGACATCGTCGCGATGGAAGCCCAAAGCTTCGGACTCGCTCCGAGCTATGGCGGCCCGTTCGCCGGCGTGGTTGCGTCACGCGATAAATTTGTCCGTCAAATGCCCGGCCGCCTCGCTGGGCAGACCACCGACTCCGAAGGCCACCGCGGTTTCGTGCTCACGCTAGCCACTCGCGAACAACACATCCGACGCGAAAAAGCCACCTCCAACATTTGCACCAACCAAGCCCTCTGCGCGCTGGCCGCAACAGTCCATCTCACACTCCTCGGCAAAGAAGGACTGCGCGAGATGGCTCATCAGAATCTCTCGAAGGCACAATTCGCCCTCGCCGAACTCGAAAAAATTGCCGGCGTCCGACGCGCTTTCGAAGCCCCGTTCTTTAACGAATTTACGATCGAGCTGCCGCGCTCGGTAAAAATCGTAAACGCCTATCTCCTGCGCGAAAAAATCATCGGCCCATTCGTCTTGGGCACGTCCTACCCCGAACTAACGAAGCACGCCCTAGTCTGCGTCACAGAAACAACGACCCGCGCCGAAATCGAACGCTTCGCTGCCGCGCTGCGCCGCGCCCTGGAGCAGCCACTTTAGGAGAGAAAATTCCTTTGTAGGGGCGCCGCATGCTGCGCCCCTACGAGCGCAAAATCAAACATGACCGACAAAATCAAAAAAGCGACGCGCCACACAAACCAGAACGAAGGCCTAATCTTCGAAAAATCCTCGCCCGGCAAACGCGCGTTTGAATTGCCGCCGCTCGATGTCCCCGCCGCTGACGCCGCAAAATCGTTAGGCCCCAATGAACGCCGCGAAGGCGTCGAAGGTTTTCCGGAAGTCAGCGAAATCGAAGTCATTCGCCACTTCACGCGCCTATCCACTTGGAATTACGCCATCGATCTAGGCATGTACCCGCTAGGATCCTGCACAATGAAATACAATCCCCGCGTCAACGAATTTGTCGCCCGATTGGATGGCATCGCGACCGAACATCCCTATCAACCGCAAGAACTCTCCCAAGGCTGCCTAAAAATTCTGCAACTCCTCGAAAAATGCCTCCTGGAAGTCACCGGGATGGACTCCGTGACGCTGCAACCCGCCGCTGGCGCGCAAGGAGAATTAACCGGCCTGCTGCTAATCCGCGCTTACCACGAAAAAAACGGCAACCCGCGCAAAAAAGTTTTGATTCCCGATTCCGCGCACGGCACCAATCCCGCCACGGCGGTGATCGCCGGCTATGAAGTGGAAAACATCAAGTCCGAATCGCACGGGCAGATCGACGTCGATAAGTTGCGGGACCTCGTTACCACAGACGTCGCCGCGCTGATGATCACCAATCCCTCCACACTCGGCATCTTCGAAGAGCGTATCCCCGAAATCGCAAAGATTCTGCACGACAAGGGCGCCCTCCTCTATATGGATGGCGCCAACATGAATGCGCTCACCGGCATCACTCGCCCGGGCGACCTCGGCGTTGATGTAATGCACCTCAATCTGCATAAAACCTTTTCAACACCGCACGGCGGTGGCGGTCCCGGCGCCGGTCCGGTTGCGATGAAGAAAATCCTCGAACCCTTCCGCCCGGTTCCTATCCTCGTCGAAAAAGAGGGCGGCCGTCTCGCGCTCGAACAAATGCGCCCGGATTCCATCGGCCGCGTCAAAGCCTTCAGCGGAAATTTCGGAGTGCTCGTCCGCGCTCTCGCCTACATCCTCGCCTACGGCCCCGGCGTCCGTCAGGCCACCGAAGACGCCGTCCTCAACGCAAACTACATTCGCAAACATCTCGAAGGCGTTTTCGATCTCCCCTATTCCCTGCCCTCGATGCACGAGGTAGTTTTCAGTGACGCCATTCAAAAGAAAAATGGCGTCAACACGATGGACATCGCCAAGCGCCTTATCGACTACGGTTTCCATCCCTACACCACCGCTTTCCCGCTGATCGTTCCGGGCGCGTTGATGATCGAGCCCACCGAATCCGAATCCCGCGAAGAGTGCGACCTCTTCATCGACGCTATGCGCTCGATCGCCGAAGAAGCCGCCACGAACCCCGAACTCGTCAAGACCGCGCCACACACCACCCGCGTACGCCGTCTCGATGAAGTCGGCGCCGCCCGCAAACCGATCCTGCGTTGGAAGCCGCAAGCGTCTCGGCCCGAAGCGGCGGATTAGTCCGAGGCCGACAACTGCCTTTTTCGGGGCGCTTGCTTAGCCGTCGCATTTTGCTTTGAAGCACACGGCAGGACCGCGCTCCTTCCTCCGCCTTCGTCGGTGCCTTCAGGAAAGAAAAAGCGGGCGCCTCATCGACGCCCGCTTCGGGCAACGCGATTTGTGTGACCTGCGAGTTCCTATTTGTTGTCGAAGTCGAGCCCAGGCAGCACTCGAGTACCTTCTTTCTGCACGGCCTGCAGGCTAAAGGGATCAAGCCCCAGCGCTGCAAGGATTGTGGGGGCAACTTGCATCGTCTCCACCGGAGTCGTAACCGTCTTTGCGCTAAAGCTCGGGTTTGACACCAGCATGATTACGTTGACGTCGTCGTGGGCGAATCCACCATGCTCCGCCAGTTTCTTGGTGCTGCCAGAGTAGGTAACGCCGACATTCGGAGTGACAAGGATGTCCGGCGTGCGTGGGTCACCATTCGGCGGCAGTCCCGGCGCATTGTAAATCTGAGTGATCCCGGGGCCAGCGAAAATCTGCCCGATTCCCGCGATGTTTGCGGTTGTCGGTGATTGTGTTCTAAGCATGCCAACCGCGCTCGCGGTGGTGCAGCTGCTGTTCAGCCAGATGAGGGAGACATCGTCCTCGGTCGGGCCGATGCCCGTGGGGTTGGACGGAGATTCGGAAAGGGGCAAGCAGCCCGCGCCATCCAAAATAGTGGCGGGGGATGTGGTTACCGGCCCAGTTGCGGTGATTCCCTGGTAGCGGGCGGAATCGATGGGGCTCTGCCCGTGCTTGGCCGTTATGATGATGAGCGTCGAGTCGTAAACACCGTTCTTCTTCAACGCGGCAACCATCTTGCCGATCGAGGCGTCCGCGAACTCAATTTCACCCAGCAACGACTGAGTCGGTGTGCCTTCTGCGTCCAGGTAGCCGCCTGTCAGGCTCACGGACTTCTCGATCAGTTTCTGGCCGACGCTGACCACCTGGAAATTCATGCCTAAGAGGTTGGGCACCGGTGCTCGGGACTTCCCGTTGTGTGTCTTGCCGTTGATCTCGTTGAGAACCGCGTTCACCTTAAGCGTGTCGTAGCACTGAATGTTCTGGAAGCTGTCCGTCCATGCGTTCGATGCGGCGACTGCTGTTTGGTCAGGCAGGGGATTGCAGCCGGCAACGCCGGGCAGATTCACAGGAATAGAATTGATGTCCGGAGCGTAGTAATCGTCAATGTTGGTTCCGTCGCCGGGACCGGAGACTGCGGAGTAGGCAGGATGCTTGTCGGACCACGCGGTGTAACCCCCCGCGGCATGGATGACCCCATAGATCGTGTTGGTCCTGACAAAGTTCCACGGAAATACCGGCGCGCAACCCTTGGCCGGATCGCGAACCAGTCGCTTCGCATCAATCGAAAGAATTCCTCCGTCGGCGCCGTTCGGGGCTCCGCCGTTGAGCTGCGTCTGATCGATATCGACGCCCTCGTCGTACTCCGTCGTCGTCCCCGTAGGAGCTGCTCCGGGGGTGCAGGGGCCACCGGCTACTCCGTTGCCCGTCGTTATTGTTGGCGCGTCCAGCGAGCGGTCATAAGCTACATCGTAAAATGCCCCTACGGTGCGCGGGGATCCGCCCGTCATCAAAGCCATCAGACCAGGAAACGAATCGGACGTCTTTGAAGTGGACGTGTCGAGGTAATTGACGGCCGTTTCGCCTAGCTCAGCAAGGTTTGGGCAATAGGGTTGGCCGTTGTTGGCACCGCTAACTCCTTTCGAGCAATTGAGATAGTCCAGGGCATGCATGCCATCAATGCTGATGAGCAGAACGTGGCGAATGCCGCGTCCCCCCCAGTCGCTTTGATGGTCGTGGTCCTGCGCCCCTGCCACCGGGACCATGGATGTCGTCAACAAGAGAGCTGTGGCCAAAGCTCCTACGGATTTCAAGCGGATCATTAGAAAACCTCCTAGCCTGAAACCGATAGCAGTTCCGGGTTGGCTTTCCGTGAAGACGAGGTTAATTCTTGATTGCAAGCGAGGTGGCGGCATCGCCGCGGGCCGCCGGACCTGACGAACGCCACGGTGGCCCCGCCACAAGAGGATTGGCTGAGATTTTACAGAGAAATAACGCCTGCGTATCCTTCGCCGACTAATACGCTCGTGGAGGTTTTACATGAAGGCCAAAAGGCGAGTACTAGCGGCAACTGCCGCGGCGGTAATTCTAGGAACCTGGACACCAGGTGCGGTGGCGGATACAGACAGGGGCTCGATTCATATAAAACATGTGCTTCTGCTGAGCATTGACGGCATGCACGCTGTGGATTTCTACAACTGCTCCCACGGAATTGCGGGCGCCAATGGCGGAGATCCATATTGCCCAAACATGGCGGCGCTGAGCCGTACGGGTATCAACTATGTCGGTGCCATTTCGTCAAAGCCCTCGGACTCTTTTCCCGGGATCGCGGCGCTAGTCACCGGCGGCACCCCCAAGTCGACGGGCCTCTACTACGACGTGGCCTATGACCGTTCGCTCGATGGCCCGGCAACGACGACCGGTACTGGTCTGGCTCCGGGCACGTGCACGCCATTTGCGCCGCCCAACGGAACAACGACCGACAACGATCAAGGCGTGGACATTGACGACACCAAGCTGAACGGCGGCGCACCCGGCGCTTCGTTGACAGAGGGTGGCATCGCTTCGCTCGACCCCACTAAGCTATCGCGTGACCCAGCGAGGGGTTGCGCTCCGGTCTATCCTTGGAATTTCGTTCGCACCAACACGATCTTCGGCGTCGTCCACGCCGCGGGCGGCTACACTGCGTGGATCGACAAGCACCCGTCCTATTCGATGGTGGGTGGACCCGGTGGCCACGGACTGAATGACTATTTTGCACCCGAGGTGAGCTCGAACGTTGTGGCACTGCCCGGTGTAACTACCCCGCAAGGCGTCTCCTGCGCCACCGTCCAGGACTCCGGCAGCACATCTGGCTGGAATAACAGCTTCGCAAATATCCAGTGCTATGACGCACTTCGGTTGAACGGTTTGCTGAACCAGATTGCTGGCAAGACCCACAACGGCGCGCCGGCAGAAATTCCGGCGGTTTTCGGCATGAACTTTCAGGCCGTGTACACTGGCCAAATCCTCATCGAACCGTCCCTGGGCACGGGCGGTTACCAGAACGCCGCTGCTTTGCCCAACCCGGAGCTCGTGAGTGAAATCGCTTACGTGGACACCTCTATCGGCGTGCTGGTTAGCGCGCTCAAACATGCTGGCATCTACGACGACACGCTAATCATCATCACCGCGAAGCATGGCATGTCTCCGATCGATCCGAACCAGTTGGTCACTAACCCCTCCAATACTCCGGCCACGCTACTCGGTACGGCCATTCCCGCCTCGGAGTCCCCATTGACCCCCGGGGGCATTGGTGCCACTGAAGACGACGTCTCCGTGCTCTGGCTGAATAAGGGCGCGAGCGTGACCGCCGCCGTGCAAGTGTTGGAAAGCAATGCGGCAGCTATCGGCCTCGGTGAACTCTACTATGGCCCGACCTTGGCGCTGAACTACAATGTCGGCGGTCCGGAGCCAGGCCAGGATCCGCGCTCGCCAGACATTATTGTGACACCCAACGTGGGTATGACCTATATTGGCACGGGCTCTGCCCTCGGAGATCACGGCGGCTTCGGTCATGACGATACCAACGTCATGTTGTTGGTAGCTAATCCAAGCTTCTACCCACAGACCGTTTCTAACGCTACGACCACCACGCAGGTCGCGCCCACGGTCCTAAAGGCCTTGGGCCTCGATCCGCAGGCCCTCGACGCGGCGCGAATCGAAGGTACTTCGGTGCTCCCCGAGGTTGCGGCGCAGCTTAAAAGACAACCGTAAGAAGAGCAGTGAGCAGGGCAAGAGGGGCCGCGCAGTCGCGGCCTCTAGTTCGTCGACATACACCTGTTCTTCGAAGCCAGTGCAATGGCCAGGGCTCTCAGCCGTTTTGCGGCTGGGGGCCCGCCCTTTCTCGCTCTCTTTTCCTTAGTAAACAACCTTTGCTCTCCTGAATTCCCTGCGTCTCTCCGGCCTCGCGTCTGAGAGCCTCTTCTCACTTTTGAAATTTCACGCTATCCAGAATCGATGAAAACGTCTTGTCGTACTTTTCATAATCCTTCTGCGGCGCCACGCAAATGAAGGACACCAGCCCCTCAGGCCGCATCACGGTAATCAGCCAATCTGTCTCCTCGCCGCCCGCCGGAGATTCATTGGTCAAATACGTGGAAAGCCCCGGCTGCCCGTTAACACGCACGCGTCCTGGCTGCCGCTCGATCTTCATCTTGGGATTGCCTTTTTGCAGCATAACAATCAGCTCCTGCGTCGCCTTTTCCAGCGTCTTTGCCTCGCTGGCATCTCCCTCGGCTTTCGTTGTATTCACTATGACTCCGTACGCCAGCCCCGCTTCTCCGTCGCCAACCTCCATCACTCCGCCGTCCGGCGCGAACGAAACACTGTTTTTCTCTCCATACTTTTTCCAGTTGTCTGGATATTTCATCGCGTAGGCGGCCGCTTGATACTCCGCATAGTTCGCCGAAGGCAACGAAGGCGGTCCAATCGGTCTTGGTATAGGCGCGCCGCCGGCAGGAATCTCCTTCTTCACAACCGGCAGCGCCAAAACCTCGCGCTTGATGGCATCAAACTCGACAGAATCTTTCTTCATCTTCGCCGGCAGCCCGCCCAGCTTATCGATCTCCTCCTCCACCCGCTCCACCCGATTCTCTGGGTTCGGATGGTCCGAGAAAAACTCTGGCGGGTTCTGCCCTTTGCTGTCGGCTTCAATCCTCTCGAAAAACTGTGCCAGTGCCCGTGGATCGTATCCCGCATCGTAAAGGACTTGCGTACCCATCACGTCCGCCTGCATCTCGGAGGTACGCGAATATCGTAGCAGCACGCCTCCCGCGCTGAATCTCCCGAGTTCGGTCAACAGCGCTCCCCCGGCGTTGTCTCCCAAAATGGCTCCGAGGATTCCCACGAACCCCTGCGCCGCCCGCGCTTTTGTCGCTTCCGTTGTCCCATGCCGCAGTGCCACGTGCGATAGCTCATGCGCAATCACTCCCGCAAGCTGCGCCTCATTATCCGCGGCCTCGATGGCCCCCCGGTTAACGAACACATACCCACCCGGCAAAGCAAACGCGTTGATCGCCTCGTCATTCACGCAATGAAACTCAAACGGGTACTTCACTCCTTCCGTTGGCAGCTTCGCGACCAGTTTCCAGCCCAGCTCCGTCAGGTAAGCGTCTACTCTCGGTGCTTTGCACGGCGGCAATTGTTTCTCCGCGTCCGCCGCAACCTGCTTGCCCAAGTCGATGTCTTGCTGCGGGGAATAAACATTCCAACCCGGCTTCAACTGTGTCCGCTGCGCTCGTGTGCACTGCGGAATCAGGAGGCAAAGCGAAGCCACACACACCACTCCCGGCACGTGCAGAGAGCACACCCGGTTCTCCAGGCTGTTCCAGGCATCCTGAAATAACCTGCCTCGGTCTCGCCGCAGCTGCTTCATCGCTCCTCACGCCCAAGCATCGGGAGTCACGCGAACCGCCCGGCGATATTCGCCGCACCGTACACTTCCACCAAATCGCCGAGTGCACGCTCATGCATCGAAAATCTCCGCCGTTCTCAATAACTTTACACTGCGGCGCACACAAAAGAAAAAGCCCGGGAGGAGTTCCTCCCGGGTCGTTTAGAATTCAGAAAGCTGGTCTAATCGTTGGTTTAGCGAGCCATTCGTGGCGCGGGCTCGGGCCCGATCCCCGTGGAAGGCGCTTCAACGCTTCTGCCGCTTCTCGCCTGCGCCGCTCGCGGGGCTGCAATTGCCTCCGCCCGCCGCGCCGGGATCGCCAGATTCTCCCCTTCTCGAACAAAGCTCAATCCTTCATGGTCCTTTTTCCAATCGATGCACACCAGGTCTCCCAGGTGCACCTGCTCCGTAGCAAGTAGATTCGCCAGTGGATACACGACGTGTCGCTCGATCGCCCTCTTTAGATGTCGTGCTCCGTATCGCTGGTCGGTTCCTTCCTGCAACAGAAACTCTCGCCCAGCCGCCGTAACCCGGAATAGGAACTGCCCTTTGGCCGTCTCCAAAACTCTTTGCTGCACTTGCCCAAGCTCAATCTCAAGTACTTCCTCGAGCTGTTCCCGGCGCAGAGGATGGAAGACCACTACTTTGTCCAACCGGTTCATGAATTCGGGCGAGAACTTCCTGCGCGCAGCTTCTACTGCCGTCCGTTCGACTTTTTGGTCAAGTCCCGCGGCCGGTTTGTCCTTCGGCTGCACAAAGCCCATACCGCCTTGCATCAGTTCCGTGATCTCACCGCCACCCAAGTTGGACGTAAGGAAAATTACCGTCTGGGACAAATCCACTCGGCGGTTGTCGCCCAGGGTTAAAGTTGCCTTATCCAACATGCCCAGCAGCAACTGCCAAAGGGCATCCGACGCCTTCTCAATCTCGTCAAACAACAAGAAGCTCAGTTTCAGCTTTTCCGTATGGCTTGCCGCCAGCGCTTCCTGGGTAATCAGCGGGTGAGTCTCGCGATGTCCCAAATACCCCGGAGGCGAACCAATCAGCTTGGCAATCTCGTGCGAATGCTGGAACTCCGCGCAGTCCACCTTTATCAACGCGCGCGCATCCCCAAACAGAATCTCTGCAGCCGCTTCCACAATGCGTGTCTTGCCCGAACCGGTCGGGCCAAGGAACAGCAGATTTCCCACCGGTCGCCCCGGCGAGTTCAATCCGGCGCAGAAGACTTGATACAGGTCGACCAGCGCCTGCACACCTTCCGCCTGTCCGACGATCTTAGCGCGCAAAGCTCCTTCAAAATCTCGGCTGTCGGTACTGCGAATGGATGGATCCAGTTGCTGTCGTGCAGCGGCTTTCATAGCTTTGTTCCCTTCCGCAATCACTTGCCCAAGACGCTCCGCGCGTCTCAGCCATGCGCTTGGAGGGAAATAGAGCATGAGAACTGCCAATCCGCGCCCTCACTCACATGATCACAAACTGGTACAAACTCAATGACATACGAGTATTGCAATTATGGAAACCGTCTCACCCCGTGAGACGGTGTTCCATAGAGGTTCAAAGTGAGAGGATGAAACAGTTTCTGTCAACCATCCGACGACAAAAAGGGGCGCACCCGACTCGGCGCGCCCCAAAAATCCCTCGAACGAATTGATCTCTCTAGCGATCCATCTTTTTCCGCCCCTGCGGAGCTGCTGCGGGTGCCACAGACGGTTGTGCCGCGCGTAGTTTTCGCTCGGCAACCACCACCTCCGTGGGTGGATCGGCTGTCTTGCCGTCTTTTACTTCGGCAGCTGCAGCAAGTTGCCCAATCTGGGGCACCGTCGGCGACACCAGGGCGCCTTCACCCTCTCGAGCGAATGTTAATTCCTTGTGCTGGCGGTCCCAATCGATGCACACCAAATCTCCCAGGTGCACCTGCTCCGTAGCCAGCAGATTCGCCAGCGGATACACCACGTACCGCTCGATGGCCCTCTTCAGGTGACGCGCTCCGTACCGCTGGTCAGTCCCTTCCTGCAGCAAAAAGTCTCTTCCGCCCGGTGTGACACGGAACAGGAACTGCCCTTTTGCTGTTTCTAGGACTCTCTGCTGCACCTGTCCAAGCTCAATCTCAAGTACTTCTTCAAGTTGTTCACGCTTCAGGGGATGGAACACGACCACCTTGTCCAGCCGGTTCATGAATTCCGGCGAGAACTTTCTCCTCGCCGCTTCCATCGCCGTGCGCTCCACCTTTTCGTCCAATCCCGTGATTGGCTTGTCGGTCGGCTGAATAAAGCCCATTCCTCCGTGCATGAGTTCGGTAATCTCCCCGCCGCCCAGGTTCGAGGTCAGGAAGATTACCGTCTGGGACAAATCCACTCGGCGGTTGTCCCCCAGGGTCAAAGTCGCCTTATCGAGCATCCCGAGTAGCAACTGCCACAAGGCATCCGAGGCCTTTTCAATTTCGTCAAACAGCAAAAAGCTCAGTTTCAGCTTTTCCGTATGGCTCTTGGCCAATTCCTCTTGCGTGATCAGCGGATGCGTTTCTCGGTGGCCCAGATACCCCGGAGGCGAGCCGATCAATTTAGCAATCTCATGGGAGTGCTGGAACTCCGCGCAATCCACCTTGATCAGCGCGCGTGCGTCTCCGAATAGAATCTCCGCGGCCGCTTCCACGATGCGCGTCTTGCCCGAACCCGTCGGTCCCAACAAGAGGAGGTTCCCCACCGGCCGCCCCGGCGAGTTCAATCCCGCGCAGAAGACCTGATAGAGGTCCACGAGCGCCTGGACACCTTCCGCTTGTCCGACGATCTTCGAGCGCAACGCCGTCTGAAATTCAATCGTCGTGTTGCTGCGGAGATTTGGATCGAGTGGCAGTATTTGGGAGCTCATGGTCTCCTCCTAGCGGCCTTGCATCCGCAAGGTCGCGTTGCTGAACCGCCCGCGTTTCCGGTCAAACTGATGCAGTTTCACCTGAAGTGTGGACTGCAAGAGCCGAAGCTGCACTAAGAGCTCTCGCGCCACCGTGGGTGTTCCAGAAATCCGGAGAAGCGGCGGAAAGAGGTCCGCCAGGTCGAGATTGAGAGCTCGCAGGTTGGAGACGAGCTTCTGGATCGCCGGAGAGCTGGCATCGGCTAGATCCACTTGCTGATTGGTCTGCGCGCGCAGAGCACGCCAATTCAACTCCACGAAGGGATGCTTCTTGGAAACCTCGCGCACCACTTCGTCTGTAATTCGCGCGCTTTCCCCGAGTCGCGCAAGATGCAGTTGTCGCACTTTTCCGCCGCGGCGCACATTGTGCACCAAATAGAACGAATTCCCTTTCCGGCGGACAAAAGCCATGACCTCACCTCGAGTCATTGATCGTACCCGTAGTGTACTTTCGTTCCACTACGCCGTCAATGAACGTTCCGTACTAGGCCAAACGATTGTTTTGCAACGGTAATGCCTACAACGTAGCGAATTTGCTCCAGTTTCGTTCATTGCTTTTTTCGCTTTGTTTCATCAGTTCCATGCATCGTCGGCTTTCTCTTCACTTTGCTTCTCTTGCTTACTTAGATGCGCGGCGAAGCCGTTTGATTGTTCGGCTACTCGCTCTCGGCTTGTAAAACTACTTACTCACCGGAACCTGCTTCAAAAGCCGCTCACTCCATAAAACACGGTAGCGCCGATTATTTCTCTTGTTGGGCTTCTCGCCTGCTTTTACGATGTATGGCGCGTCTCGAGAGAGCCCACTCAGGCAGTAGTGTAAGGAGTCGCCCCGCCGTGTCTTTCGATCCCGTCTACCAGCTCGTGAAACAAATTCCCCGCGGCCGGGTTCTTACCTATGGAGCCCTTGCTAAAGCCTTGCGTCTCCCCGGTGGCGCACGCACCGCCGGCCGCGCCATGGGCGCTACTCCTTCTGGAAAGGGCATCCCCTGGCACCGCGTCCTCGGCGCCAACGGCAAAATCCTAATCCGCGAACCCTATGCCTCCCTCCAAAAAAAGCTCCTAGAATCCGAAGGCATTCCCGTCGTCGAATCCCGCATCAACGTAAAAAAACATCTCTGGACTCCGCCGCGCAAGAAATCATCCGCTGCCAAGAAAACCCGCAGGTCCGTTGCCCTTCGATGAGAGAGTTATGTCATGCTGAGCAGCAAATCTATACTCTTAAAGGAGGAATCGTTCCATGCCCTATCGCAATTACGGATTAATCTTCGCTGGGCTGCTCGCTGCCTCGTGCGCGGCTGTCTCATTCTCAGCGGGCGCGCAACAAGTCCCGCCGCAACTCCATCCGCCCGCGGGCGAACAACTTCTATTACAGGTTCATGCGAAAGGCGATCAGGTCTACATCTGCAAAGGCGATGCCGCGCAATTCGCCTGGACCCTGAAAGCTCCCGACGCCCAGCTGTTCGACAAAGACGGCAAACCCTTCGGCAAACATTTCGCCGGACCGTCCTGGGAAGCGAATGACGGGAGCCGTGTTACCGGAAAAGCCGTCGCCAATGTGCCTTCACCGGACGCCGATTCCATCCCCTGGCTTCTCGTGAATATCGCCAGCCATGGTGGTAACGGTGTACTTTCCCGCGCCACATCCATCCAGCGCCTCAACACCAAAGGCGGCAAGGCGCCGGCGTCGGGCTGCGATTCTGAGCACGCCGGCCAGGAAGTGCGCGTGCCGTATTCCGCCGACTACCTTTTCTACGCTCCGAACTAACTCACTGCGCGGCATCCCGCGATAGCCGGGAAAGCTAGCACTTGCGTTATCCTTAGGTACGTCTTTGCGTACAACAATATAGCGCTCAATGCTCATGGCAAATCCGATCATCCAAGTTGAAAATCTGGTCAAGAGCTACGGCGACGTGCAAGCCGTTCGCGGCGTCAGTTTCTCCGTCGACGAAGGCGAAGTCTTCGGCTTGCTCGGACCCAACGGGGCAGGAAAAACCTCGACTGTAGAAATTCTCGAGGGCCTCCGCGATCTGGACGGTGGCCGCGTCTCGGTTTGCGGGCTCGATCCTGAACGCGATTCGAAAGCGTTGAAACACGAAATCGGCGCCGCTCTGCAATCTACTTCTCTTCCCGATAAACTTCGCGTGATGGAAGCTCTGCGCCTGTTCTCCAGCTTTTACAAACGCCGCCGCAATCCCGAAGAGCTGCTCAAACGTTTCGGCCTCGAAGAAAAACGCAGCACGTTTTACAGCCAGCTTTCCGGCGGCCAAAAACAGCGCCTAGCTCTGGCCATGGCCCTCGTCAACGATCCCAAAGTGCTGTTCTTCGACGAGCCCACGGCCGGCCTCGATCCGCAGGTCCGCCGCGAAATCTACGACATCATCGAAGAGCTTAAGCGCGAAAAGAAAACCATCGTCATGACTACGCACTACATCGAAGAAGCCGAGCGCCTCTGCGACCGCGTGGCCATCGTCGACCACGGCAAAGTCGTCGCCCTCGGTACCCCGCGCGAACTGAAAACGCGTTCTGGTGGCACCACGCGCATCGAAGTCCGTCTGGCAAAACCCGAGACCGACGGCGCCTTGAAAAAACTGGAAGGCGTCGCGGACGCCCGCGAAGTCGATGGTGCCTACGTGATTCATTCGCACCGTTCGCCGCAAACTATCGTCGCCATCGTCAAACATCTCGAAGCCCAGGGTAATGAACTCGTCAGCCTCGAAATTGCTTCACCCTCCCTCGAGGACGTGTTCATCGAAATGACCGGAAGGAGACTCCGCGATTGAGAAACTTCGCCACGCTCACCCGCATGCGCATTCAGCTCACGCTGCGCAATAAAATGTTTTTGTTCTTCAGCGTGATCATGCCGTTCGGCTTTTTCTTCCTCTATGCCGGAGTCTTTGCGAAAGGCCAGCCCGCTGGCGTGCGCTTCTTTCTCGGACCGGTCGTCGCCCTCGCCGTAATGGGCAGCTTCTGGGGACTCAGTGCGGCCCTCGTCATGTTCCGCGAACAAGGCATCCTGCGCCGCTTTCATGTCACGCCGATCACGGCCAGCGACATGCTCGCCTCCAGCATCGTCGCGAATTACGTCCTCATCTTTCCCACCGTTCTTCTGCAGTTTATCTTCGCGCGCACCATCTTTCACGTGACCCATTTCGGCAACATCTTCGCAACGTTTATCCTGATAAGCATAGGCAATATTGCCTTCGCCTCTCTAGGCCTGGTCGTCGCCAGCGTGACCAACACCATGCAGGAGACCCAGGTCATTAACCAGCTTATCTGGCTTCCGTTGATCTTTCTCTCGGGCGCCACATTTCCTCTCGCTTTCCTTCCGCAGGTCGTTCAAAAGGTTTCCTTGTTCCTTCCGGCAACCTATCTTGTCCAGGGACTCAGCCGTACCATTTTTGAATCTGCGCACATATGGGACCACAACGTTCTCATTTCGCTGGGTTCGCTTGTTTTCTGGGCTGTCCTTACTTTTTTCCTTTCCGCGCAGCTCTTTCGCTGGGAGCCGGAAGTCAAAGTGCCCCGCAAAGCGAAACTGCTTGTCCTCGCGACCATCATTCCTTTCCTGCTTCTCGGCTTTTGGGAGAACACATACGGCAACATCCCGGCGCAAGCTCAGTCCGCCCTCGATTCCTTGAGCGAGCCCGCGAAATCCGCGCCTTCGCCCGATCCCGGGAATCCGCCTGATTTGCCCAAGTGATCTGACCCTACCGTCCCCGAGCAAATTGATACGCGCCAATTTGGATTTTGCGCTGGTCACCACATTACATACACTTCATTGACGCTCCCCGCCGCGTACCGTATTCTGCACTTTTGAGGCTTTACCGCGCGTGGCGCCACCAAAAGGACACCATCATGCCCATCCAAAAAACCGAGAAAATCTGGCACAACGGAAAGTGGATCAACTGGGACGACGCGACCCTCCATGTCCTCTCCCACGTCGTGAGCTACGGCTCCGCGGTCTTTGAAGGCATCCGCTGCTACGACACCAAACAAGGCCCCGCCATTTTCCGCCTCCGCGAGCACATGCGGCGCCTCATCAACTCCGCGAAAATTTACCGCATGGACTTGCCCGTTAGTCTCGACGATTTTTGCAACGCCGCCACCGAACTCGTTCGCGTCAACAAAATGACTTCTTGCTACGTCAAGCCTATCGTCCTCCGCGGCTACGGCGAAGTTGGGGTAAATCCCCTGAACTCGCCCATCGACATTTATATGGCCTGCTGGCACTGGGGCGCGTATCTCGGCCCGGATGCACTCACAAAAGGCGTCGAAGTTGGCGTCAGCTCCTGGGCGCGCATCGCGCCAAACACCCTTCCCGCGATGTCCAAAGCGGCCGCGAACTACATGAATTCGCAGCTCATCCGCATGGAGGCCTCCTTCAACGGCTACGCCGAAGGCATCGCGCTCGATTCCGGCGGCCACGTCAGTGAAGGCTCCGGCATGAACGTCTTTCTCGTCCACGACGGCACGCTCTACACGCCCCCGCTCGCCACCAGCATTCTGCCTGGCATCACGCGCAACACTGTCGTCGCGCTCGCCGAAGATCTGAACATTCCCGTCAAAGAACAGGTCATCCCTCGCGAAATGCTCTACATCGTGGACGAACTCTTCTTCTGCGGCACTGCGGTCGAAATCACGCCCATCCGCTCGGTCGACAAAATCCAGGTCGGCAAAGGCGTAGCAGGCCCCATCACGCGCCGCCTCCAGGAAGAGTTCTTCGCCCTAACCAGCGGCACCAAACCCGATCGCCATAACTGGCTCACTCCCGTAAATGCCCCCGTGGCGGCAACCTCTCGCTAACTGGAGCCACCGTCTTCTCATCCTGGGTGTTCACCACGGCACACATTGGGCTGGTACTAGAGTTTTTCTAATTAGGGACTTTTGGGGGATTCCTCAGCCCCTCGCATTCTTCCATTCTACGCATTGCAGTTGGGGCACACGTCTCATCAGACCCGCAGCTTATGAGCACTCCGCAGAATCGATATGAAGTTCTCGAATCGCTTGGCACAGGCGCCACCAGCCGTGTCGATAAAGCCCGTGACACCGTTATTGGACGCACCGTCGCGCTAAAAACCCTGCTTCGTGGCTTTGGCTCCCGCGATCTCCAGCAGCAATTTCTCCGCGAAGCCCAGATCATCGGCGGCCTCTCGCATCCCAACATAGTGGCCCTTTTCGATGTCGGCACCAACAGTGAGGGTGCGCCTTATTTCGTTATGGAATATGTTGAGGGGAAAACGCTGGAGTCCTTTTTCAACACGACCCCTCTGACTGTAGCTCGCGCCGCCGCGTGGGCGGGCGATCTCGCGACTGCACTCGGCCAAGCCCATCGAGCCAATGTCATCCATGGCGACGTGAAGCCCGCCAATATTCTCGTGACCCTCGCTCAACAAGTGAAACTCGGGGATTTCGGCATTGCCCGCTTTTCGACGCAGGCTTCCGGTGGCGGGAATCTCATGGGTACTCCGGCTTATCTCTCGCCTGAACAGATTCTCGGTAATTTGCAGGATAGCCGTTCCGATCTTTTCTCTTTGGGCATAGTTCTTTACCAGATGTCGACGGGCAAGCGGCCGTTCGATGGCGATTCCGTCGAGGCCGTATGCGCGCAAATCATTTCGAGCGCCCCGCTGCCGCCATCTCATCACAATCCTTTGCTCCCCCGCCGCGTTCGACCAGGTGGTGATGCGCTGCCTGTCAAAGAACCCCGACGACCGATTCCCCACCGCCGAGGCTCTCGCCGCCTCTGTCTACCCCTTCGCGCGAAATGCAGACGCTGCACCTTTGCGCTCCAACTCTAGCGCCACCAAGCGCCCCAATCTCGCCTGGTGGAACCGGCCTCTTCGGCAAAAAGAGCTGTGGACGGTTGCCGCCGTTCTGCTCCTTCTCATTTCCGGGGCCTCGATTGTCTCTGCGCTTCGTAAACACGCCATCCCCAGCCTGACCTCTTCTGCGGCCATGGTCGATCGCCCTGCCGTCACTGCGGCCCCGAGCCCGCCGTCTTCCTCAATCCTTATTGCGGCGACCAGTCTCACCCCCTCTGAAACCGCGGCTTCGCCGCCAGCCGACGCTTCGTCTGCCTCCATGAAGCCCCAGGCGCTGGTTCGACACACCTCCACGCCGTTGAGCTCGAAGATTTCTCCGCGGGCCAGATCATCCACACCAGAGCAACACCGCTCTGATTTGACCGCCGGGCCGGCGAGTCCCGCACCGCTTGGACAGCCTCTGGCTGCCCTGCCATCCAGTAGCGCCCAGCTGCGTAGTCCCAAGCAACTCGCTTCTCTCAGCGTCGAGATCGTCTCGACGGTCGCCGAGGAAACCCTCGCTGTCTACTCTGGCCAAGACCTTCTCGTCTCCACTCGGCTAGACGCAGTCCATCTGGGCGAGCCGCTCCATTTCGACTGCCCTCTCTCCGCCGGGGCCCATCCCCTGCGCGTCGTGCTGTACCGCGCTGACCAGAGCCTGCATGCGCAAAAAGAAGGCTTCGCGGAGATCGTCTCCGATGGTTCGAACACTCTTGATATTCGCATCGACCGCCGTGCGAAATTTCTCGTCCGCAAGGAAGCCACGCTGGAAGTCAGCTGGCCAAACCCGCACGCTGCGGCTGGTAGCTATGCTTCTCAGCTTGCAGCCGTCCCCACTCCGTCAAAATGACCTCGGGTCGGAATATTAAAGCTACTAGCTTTTTCTACCGGTCCGCCAGCGCCAGGAAACACTTTGCTCTGAAACGGATGCACTAGCCAGTCTCCGAAAGGCTGGCGTTTCTCTTCGCGTTCCAGATAGAATCCTTCCCGGTCGCAGCGGGCGCGCTTCGTTCCCCGGCCGGGAGGTTCCTTGATGTACAACCTTGGGCAGAAGCTCACGGCTGAATTCCTCGGCACGTTTGCCCTGATCTTCTTCACGGCAGGCGCAGCCTGCGTGGACTGGTACCCCCACGCATCAAACGCCCTCGGCCTCCTCGGCATCGCCCTCGCGTACGGCCTCACCATGGCCATCATGGTTTGCGCCCTCGGCCACATCTCCGGCGGCCACTTTAATCCCGCCATCACCATCGGCTTCTGGGTCACCAAGCGGCTCAACACGCTCGATACGGTTGCCTATTGGATCGCCCAACTCGCCGGAGCCACGGCCGCCGCGTTTCTCCTCAAAGCAGTCATCCCAGAGGACACCTGGCACGCCGTCGCTCTCGGCACGCCTATGTTCGCCCACGACTTTACGCGTCTGAACGGCATGATCCTCGAAGGCATCACCACCTTCTTCCTCGTCCTGACCGTCTTCGCCACCGCCGTCGATGAGCGCTCCTCCTCGTTCCGCCCCGTCGCCGGTTTCGCCATCGGCATCAGCGTCGTGTTGGGGATCATGGTGGCTGGTCCTTTCACCGGCGGAGCGCTCAATCCCGCCCGCGCCTTCGGACCGGCGCTAGCATCTTCCCACTGGCAAAATCACGGCATTTACTGGGTCGGCCCGCTCGCCGGAGGATTCCTGGCCGGATTTCTTTACGATTCGCTCTTCCTGAAGAGAGCCTAGACTCCGGCCGCCAAAGAAACACCTCTGTACAAAACGGGACACAAGCCGAAATCCCGGCCGCGAGACACTGTCCTTTCGTTCAGGTGACTACCGCGCAACGGTACAGCGCACCTTTCTTGCCCACCCCTATTTCGGATGCTAACGTCGCAAGTCAGTCGTATTCTCGCGGAGCTCACAACGACATGGCAATTAGCATTGACGATCTTCTCCGGCGCGCTGTCGAAAACAAAGCCTCGGACCTCCATCTAAAAGTTGGCAACCACCCTTACCTGCGCGTCGACGGCCTTCTCGCGCCCATCACCGACGTCCCCCGCATCACGCCGGAAGAAATGCTCTCCATGGCGTTCAGCATGATGACCAACCGCCAGAAACAGAAGTTCAAGGAAACCGCCGAATTGGACATGGCCTACGGCGTAGCCGGCCTCGGCCGCTTCCGCGTCAACGTTTTCCAGCAGCGCGGCAACGTCGGCATGGTTCTCCGCGTCATCCCCACGAAAATTCGCACCATCGAAGAACTGAATTTGCCCAACGTTATTGGGAAGATTTGCGAAGAGCAGCGCGGCCTCGTTCTGGTAACGGGAACCACCGGTTCCGGTAAATCCACGTCGCTGGCCGCGATGATCGACCGCATCAACGCCAACCGTTCCGATCACTTGATCACCATCGAAGACCCCATCGAGTTCCTGCACCGCGACAAGCGCAGTTTCATTAACCAGCGCGAAGTAGAAGTCGACACCGCAAATTTTTCGACCGCGTTGCGCGCTGCCCTTCGTCAAGACCCCGACGTAATTCTGGTCGGCGAAATGCGCGACCTCGAAACGATTTCCACCGCGTTGCTCGCCGCCGAAACCGGCCACATGGTTTTCTCTACGTTGCACACTCTCGACGCCACCGAAACCATCCAGCGCATCATCGCCGTCTTTCCGCCGCCCGAACAGAAACAGATTCGCTTGCAGCTCGCCGCCACGCTCAAAGCCATCGTCTCCCAGCGCCTCGTGCGCCGCGCCGACGACAAAGGCCGCGTCCCGGCCGTCGAAGTCATGATCGCCACAGCCTATATCCGCGATTGCATCATCAACGCCGACAAAACGCGCCTCATCCACGACGCCATCGCCGCCGGCACCAGCCAATACGGCATGCAGACTTTCGACCAGTCGCTCTTCGATCTCTACACCAAGCAGCTCATCACGCTCGAAGAAGCGCTGCTCCGCTCGACGAACCCGGACGAATTCCAGTTGCGCATCCAGGGTATTCGTTCCGCCGCCGACTCCGCCCGCGAGGAAATGGAGCGCCAAATGGCCGACTTCGAGCGCTTCGCCCGCAAGTAGCACAGACTTCAGTCTGTCGAGGAGCAGCCCGCAACTCAACGCACCAAGGAGGTCCCATGCAACGGAAGACAGCTCTCGCCTTCCTTATCGCCATAATCTTTCTTTCGCAGCCCGCTGCGCACTGTTCTCCCCGACCGCTCAGCAAAACTGAACTCTTGGCGCTGGTGGCAGGCGACATCCTTCCAGAAAACGTCGCGTTTGACATCCAGTCGCGCGGACTCGCTTTCGTCCCCGATGCTTCCTATAAGTCGCTCCTGAAATCTGCTGGAGCCGACGCCAAAGTATTTGCGGCGATCAGCGTCGCGAAGACCACGCCGAGCGAGGCAAGCAACGCGCCCGACGCGCAACTCCTTCAGCATCTGAGCCACGCCGGCGCTTTTGTGAAATCAGCCCAGCTAGACGACGCTGGCGGCGAACTGACTGATGCTCTGTCCAACAGCAGCGCCAAATCTGAAATCGGCTTTGTCATGGGAATAGTCCTGATCAAGCAGGAACGCTACGCGGAAGCTGGCGCAATCTACTCACAAATCCTCTCTGAAGATTCCGAGTTCCCCGAAGTACACGCGAGATTGAGCCTCACCTACTTTCAAACCGGCGACCCGGACGAAGCCCTTCGTCAGGCAAAAGCAGCGCTAGCCGAAAACCCCAACAATCCCGTCGCTCACTTAAACGCCGGCCTTTCCCTCGAAGCGCTTCAGCACATCGACGCTGCGAAAGAGGAATACCAGAAATCCCTCCACTGCAAGCCCGACTATGTCCTGGCCTATATCAGTCTCGGCGACCTGCTGTCCCACCAGAACGATTTCGACGGTGCGATCGCGCAGTACAAGAAGGCTCTCGCCCTGCAACCCGATAACAGCCGCGCCCGTTATAACCTCGGAGTGGCTTACGACGGCAAAGGCGATCTCGTGTCCGCCATTCGTGAATACCGCGAGGTCAAGCGCATCGATCCCAAGCGTCTGGAAGCCCGCCAGAATCTGGCACATGATCTCCTGAGTACCGATCTCGGCGCCGGCATCAGCGAATTTCAGGAACTTGTGCAAGTCGCGCCGGACTGGCCGATTTGTCATCAATGCCTTGGCAACGCGCTCACCGATGCCGGTCGCTACGCAGAGGCCGAAAAAGAACTCGAAATCGCCATGCACCAGGATCCCGCTTCGGCCGGCCCTCTCTACAGCCTGGGGAGAACCTACGAAATTCAAAACAAGCCCGACCGGGCTCTCGAACTGTATCGCAGGGCCGAGAAGCTCGACGGCACGGATACCTACTCTTTTACCGGCGCGGGCCGCATCCTAATGGCCAAGAAAGACTTTTCCGGCGCCCTTCCCGAGCTACGCCACGCCGTTGAAGTCGACCCCGCCAATGCCGATAACCATGCTCTTCTCGGCGAAGCCCTTCAAGGCGCTGGCGATGCCAAAGCCGCCCTGGTCGAGTTCCAAGAAGCCGTTTCTCTCTCTCCGAAGAACCTCCACGGACGACTCGACCTCGCCGTCGCTCTCGAAAAGAGCGGCGACTGGATCGGCGCTTTGCAGAACTACCATCAAGCCGTCCTGGAGGAAACTCCGCCCAAAGGTACCGGTGTCCCCGAACCCTGGTATCGTGCCGGGGACAACTACACCCAAGCCCAGCAGCGTTTCCAGCAGCACCTCGCCGACCTGCGCTCGGCCGGAAAAGCTTCCGAAGCGGATACTCTCGAAGCTCGCCTCAAGGAAAAAATCGCCGCTCCCAATCTCGATGAGCAATTTCACGCTGCCATGCAAAGCAGCGTGCAAGCCAATGCTGAAAAGCGCTTCGACGAGGCCGAAACGTCCGCCAAAGAAGCCGTCGCCATTGCCGAAAAAGTCCAGCCCATGGATGGCCGCCTCCCCGAAGCCCTCGGCCAGCTCGGCAACGTTTACACCTTCCGTGCCCAATACAAGGAAGCCGGAGAAGCCTATGGCCGCCAGCTTGCCCTAAGCCAGAAACTCTACGGCCCAGAATCGCCCATGCTTGTCACCTCTGTCGAAGCCATGGCTATGCTCGCCTTCTTCCAGCAAGATTTCGCCACAGCCGAAGCCGATTTCAAACACGCCCTCGACCTCGACGTGAAAGCCTACGGCGAAAACAGCAATCAAGCTGCAACCGCTCTCAGTGGCCTCGCTCGCGTTTATTTCACCCAAAAAGATTACGCCAAAACGGAAGCCGTCATGCAGCGTACGTTGAAAATCTTCGAAACGATTTACGGCCCGGACAGCATCCAGCTTGGCATGCCCATTGCCGGCCTCTGCCAGGCCTACGACGCCTCCGGCCAAGCCGAAAAATCCGCCGCCTGCCACGCCCGCATGGTCTCCCTCGAAGAAAAGCAATTCGGCGCCGAGAGCCCCTATCTTCTTCGCGACCTCGCCGCCGAAGCCCAAGCCCTCCGCAAACTCGGCCGCAACGACGAAGCCGCCAAACTCGAACAACGCACCCAGTCCCTCCAATCCGCTCAGGCAAATCCTAATTGATCGCTGCGAAGCGCTGGGAACTTGGATTTACGCGTCCGCTAGGGCGAAGTAATTGCTCCATTTTCCGTTAGCAGTTGATTGCTCGCTCCTGTTCGTCTTTACTTCCTTGCTTCATTGCTTCTATGCTTCCTCCATGTTTGGAAAGCCGCGCCAAGTAGAAACGGAAACGGAATTGTATGAAGCCGCCGTGCGCGCCCTCATGCGCCGCGCCTATTCCGTCTACGAAATGAAGCAGCTCCTGGGGCGCCGGACCGAGGACGATAACCTCCTTCGCACTGTTATGGACCGTCTCAAACGCGCCAAGATGATCGACGACGAGCGCTTCGCCAAACAATTCGTCCGCCAGCGCACGGAAATCCGCCGCCAAGGCAAATTCCGCATCGCCCGCGACCTGCGCGCCCGCGGCGTCCCCGACCGCCACATCGAAGCCGCCCTCGCGGAGACCGCAAAAGACACTGACGAAGCCGCGACCGTCCGCCAGCGTCTAGAGCGCCAACTCCGCTCCTTCCGGGGCGAAATCACCGAAAACAAAATCGCCTCCATGTACCGCAGCCTCCTGCGCGCCGGCTTTTCCGCCGACATCGTCCGCCGCGAACTCAAAGCCGTCACTCGCGAAGAAGTTCCCGAAACCGAAGCCCAGCCAGACGATTAGCGACCACCCGGCCAAAAACTCCGCGCAACCGAAAGCCGTACACCGCATCTTAAACTTCGGCTGTCGCTTGTAAAATTAGCTCTGCGCTCGGGAGAAAAGATGGACTACATCAACCTCGGCAAGACCGGCCTCAAAGTTTCGCGCATCTGCCTCGGCTGCATGACCTACGGCCAGCCTGCCACTGGCAAAATCAAGCCCGGCAGCCACGCCTGGGCCCTGAACGAAGAAGAGAGCCAGCCATTCCTCAAACAGTCCCTCGACCTAGGTATCAATTTCTTCGACACCGCCAACGTCTACTCCGCCGGAGCCAGCGAGGAAGTCGTCGGCCGCTTCCTCAAAGCCAACGCGCGCCGCGAGTCCGTCGTCATCGCCACAAAACTAAACGGCGTCATGCGCGACGAACCCAACGGCAAAGGCCTTTCCCGCAAGGAAATTTTCTTCGAACTCGACCAAAGCCTCCGCCGCCTCGGCACCGACTACGTCGATCTCTACCAAATCCACCGCTGGGATTACGAAACGCCCATTGAAGAAACTCTCGAAGCCCTCCACGACGTCGTCAAAGCCGGCAAGGTCCGCTACATCGGCGCATCTTCCATGTACGCCTGGCAATTCACCAAAGCGCTCTACGTAGCCGACCTTCACGGCTGGACGCGCTTCGTCTCCATGCAAAATTATTACAACCTGATCTATCGCGAAGAAGAACGCGAGATGATGCCCGTCTGCCACGCCGAAGGCATCGGCGTGATTCCCTGGAGCCCGCTGGCACGCGGCCGCCTGGGTCGCCCGTGGCAAGCCGAAACCACCAAGCGCTGGGAAACAGATCTCTTCGCGAAGACTCTCTACGAAAAAACCGAACACGCCGATCACAAAGTTGTGGATTGTCTCGGCGACGTCGCCGAAAAGCGCGGCGTTCCCCCTGCCCAGATCGCGCTCGCGTGGATGCTAGGCAAATCCTTTATCACGTCGCCGATTGTCGGCGCCACCAAACCTCATCATTTAACCGACGCCGTCGCAGCCCTCTCCGTAAGACTTGCGCCCGAGGAAATCAAGTCCCTCGAGGAGCCCTACACGCCACATCCAGTGTTGGGCTTCAGCTGAGTGGTCTTACCGAACCGCTCTTCAGGAATCCGCGTTTGTGCCGAGGGCAAGCCGGTACTTTCGATAATCTTCCCCGGACCCAAACCAATCTGGAAGGTTTTCGAGAAACACCGCACCAAATTTTGCATTCAAGGCCTGACTACCTCCCGGACGCGCGTGGCCGTACACAACATCGAATCCTTTTCCCGCGGCCAAGCCGAGCCAGTGCGCTTTCAAAATGGCTCCATAACCCCGTTTCTGAAAACGCGGAAGGATCGTGTTCGAGTAGCAGCACACCGCATTTTCTCTTTCGTTGGCGGGCAAAACCAAAAGATCATTGAGAAAGTCCGAAGGGCTGGCGAGAGGGATGCCGTAGGACTCGCCGACAAGCTCTCCATCCACAAACATCCACACAAAAAACGCGCCCGGCGTGTTCCAGACTTCCTGCTTCTCAGAAAGCCCGAGCTGCAAATTTGGATGATAGACCGATTCAAACGCCATGGTTTTCTCAAGCGGAACGGCGTAGTCAAATGTGATGACGGCCACTGCATCCCCCGATTCTGGCGAGTTTGTAAAGCTTGGTAACGCGGCCTGATCGCCGCGGACTTCCAGGAAACAAGTCTAGCAACGCCCGCGTTCCCTCTCGCGTCAAATTCTCCGGGATGTGGCCAGGCGGAGAGATATGCCAATTCGCTCCCGAATGGCGCGGGCTGCGTTCACTACATCTCTTCTGGCTATGTTAGGATTTCTCGGCCCGCTTTTCGCAGAATCTCGCATGATATTTCAACTCAACGAATTCGCAGAGCTTAAACCAATATGCCGATGACGAGCGATGTTCTGGTAATGGGAGGCGGAGCAACCGGCCAGCTTGCGGCCGCCTACTTCCGGAAGCGTTTTCCAAATCTGAAAGTCGCCGTAGTCGAGGGTCCGCACAAGAATCGTCCCATTGTGGGCGAATCGCTCGTCGAGGTGAGCGTCGATTTCCTGTTCGAACTGGGCCTCGGCGCCTACCTGGTCGAAAAGCACTACCCGAAATACGGACTCACCTATTACTTCAAGCCCGATATCGACAATCCCGCGGATCGCACTTACATCGTCGACGAAATTCCGACGGCCCCGCCCATCCTCTCCTTCCAAATCAACCGATTCACTTTCGATAAAGAGGTTCGCGACCGCAACACGGTGAACGGCGTCGAGTTGATCGACGCTACCGTAGCCGGAGTCGAAATCAACGCCGCTGGAGGCAGCGGCGCCCTGCACACAGTGACCGTGCAAGACCCCGCGGGCGCAAAACAAACGCTAACCGCGCGCTGGCTCGTCGATGCCACCGGCCGTAACCGAGTCCTGCAGAAACACCTGCAACTCCAGGAAAAGGTCACGGAACAGAAAGACGTTTTCTGGTTCCGCCTGGCGAATTTCAATCCAGAAATTCTAAGCCACATTCAGGCCATCAAAACGCCAAACCGATGCTACGTTCCTTACTACGCCACGCATCACTTCTTCGGAAAAGGCAACTGGATCTGGTACATCCCGATGCGCTCGCCGGAAAACACGCCGCTCGTAAGCATCGGCATCACCTACCGCAAGGACGTCTATCCGCACGGCGAAGTGCGCACTATGGAGCAATTTTTGGAGTGCGTCGGGCGTGAACACCCCGTGCTCGTCGAGTTGATCCACACTGGCACGGTGGTGGACACGAATTACTACAATTCCTACATGTGGGAATGCCGCCAGCGTTATTCCTCCGATCGCTGGTACATCATCGGCGACGCCAGCGATACCGTTGATCCGCTCTACAGCGTTGGCTTGGCTTTATCGACGCTGCAAATCCGCCAAATCGCGGCCATCATCCAAAGAGAATTAAACGGGTTTGACACTGCGGAGTTCACCAAGGATCTCGACTCGGTCATCACCGCCTTTCAACGCGGCGTGACGCGCGATACTACTCGGCTCTATGCGTGCATGAGCGATGCTTATCGATGCCATCTTGGCGTGCATCTGGCAGTGACCAAACTCTTTCACCTCGCGCTCCCCTTAGTAATAAACGACTACTTGTGGGACCCGCTCGGCGTGAAACTCATTAACTGCTTTTCCAGCCTCGAAACACTCGAGGGTGATTCCAAGAAAATCCAGGAGCTCATTCGCGAGGTTGCCGCGAACTCGAAGAACCGCACCCTCGAGAACTTCATCAAAGTACAGTCCGGCGTGTCCATGAATTTCGGGTATTACGAGTTTCATCGCGAGGAGGACATTGCGGCGTCTTTGTCGAAGATGGCGTTTCACTTCGTGCGCTTGCGCCTTTCCCTTCTGAGAAAGCTCGGCTGGCGCGCGCTGATTAACTTTAAGCAGCAGCGCGCATTACTCAAAGATTTGTTCCGTGGGCTGTTCCTCGTGCCCTTCTATGGCAGCAAATTGCGGAAAAACTGGCTCGTACGGATGAAATTTTCGTCACGCGAAATGAGCCTGGCGAACAAAAAAGCCGAACATGTCGAGATCGGCGGTTTGCCGATCAGAAATGACGAGTAACGCCACGGGATGGCCGCCATTTATCTTCTGTTTAGACGCTCCGAGATAGTTTCCTTCACAGACGGAGAGCCACGCTAACTGTACCGAGTCGCTTCGACGGCAGTTTGATTCTCGAAATGGCTTCCATCGCAAGGGAGTTTTCGCATGAAGACAAATGTTTTCGTAAAACACGCAGCTGGCGCGCTGGCGATTCTGCTAGCGGCATGCTCATTCGTGATGGCGGCAGCGGACAGCTATCACCTGCTAAAGAAATATAGCTTTGGAGCAGCCGAAGGCAGCACTCGCGAATACTTCGACTACATCACGGTCGATTCTGCCGCGCGCCGGGTCTACCTTTCACACGGCACGGAAATCAAAGTCATGGACGCTGACACCGGCGCCCTCGTCGGCAACATCACCGGTTTGAAGCAGGATCACGGCGTAGCGGTCGCCAGCGAATTCAACCGCGGCTTTATCAGCGACGGTGCGCAAGCGAAAGTAATCGTCTTCGATCTGAAGACGCTCAAGGTGTCCGGCGAGGTCGAGGCGGACAAGGACGCCGACTGCGTTATTTACGATTCGTTCTCGAAGCGCGTGTTCGTGATGGATGGCGATCCGCACAATTCGACGGTTATCGATGCCAAGAGCGGAAGCGTAGTGGGAAAAATTGACCTGGGCGGCGGCCCAGAATTTGCCGTGGCCGATGGCAAAGGAACGGTTTTCATCAATCTGGAAGATAAGAGCGAACTTGTCGCTATCGATTCCAATTCGCTCAAGATCAAATCGCGATGGCCGCTGGCTCCGGCCGGAGCGCCGACAGCCCTTGCAATGGATATTCAACACCACCGGCTCTTCAGCGCTGGCCGCAATCCCCAGATGATGGTTGTACTCGACTCTGACACCGGAAAAGTCGTGCAGTCTTTCCCCATTTCCGCGGGAGTGGATGCCGCAGCTTACGATCCGGAGACCGGAATGATTTTCGTTTCCACCCGCGAGGGCAAGGTCCACGCATTTCACGAGGATTCGCCCGGCAAATTCAGCGAAGCTGAAACCATCACGACGGAATACGGCGCCAAAACCATGGGACTCGACAGCAAAACCCACAAATTGTTCCTGGATACCGCGGACTTCGGCGAAGCTCCCGCCCCAACCGCGGATCGGCCGCATCCGCAACGGCCGGCGTTGCCAGGAACATTTCACGTTTTGATCTATGGACGCTGACGAATTGGTCCGCTCTGACGGAATAAGAATCACTTCGCGTAACCGGTCATAAGACCAACTCAAAGTACACGAGCGGGGCTTTGCGGTAGACTACGCGCCCTACTTCGCGGAAGCCGCACTTGGCGTAAAACGCGCCGGCGCCGGCCTCAGCATCAAATGCGTCCAGGCGGATCGCATCGGCAGGCCACGCACGGGTTTGCTTCACCGCTTCTTTGATAAGCTGTCGGCCGATTCCCTGCCGTTGCATGGTGGGAAGCACGGCCATGCTGATCAGATAGAGCGCCTTATTTACCGGCGTGAAGTAGGAGACGTCAATCGCCCAGGGCTTTTTGGTAGGAAGATGCAGCGTTCCCGCGATTGTTTTGCCTCTGTGCGCGACCAGCACTCGGGAGTGCCGCATGCCGAGCAGCACACCTTTTTCCGTCGTGCGCCAAGACCAACCTCCGCGGCCGTAACGTTGAGTCAGATCTTCTGCTACCGCGCAATGCAACGCAGCAAGCACAGGAGCATCGGATTGAGTAGCGATAGAGAAAGAGAGTTTCATTTTTCGCAGCCGCGCCTGAAACTCTAGGATTTTGCAGGGTTATTGCATTGAAACGCAAGACGCGGACACGACTCGAAATTCGGGAAGCCGCAGGCTGGTTCGATGGGTTGCCTGGTCGGGCGTTCAAGGCGCGGGTCGCGTGGAAGCGCGGCAGGCCTTGCGGAGACCGGGACTGACCGTCTGGCAAAGGAATTGTCAACCTCGCCCGAACCTCCGCCTGGACGCACGCCTTCTCGTATACCGACAAATGTATACTGTCTGGCCAGTAAGCTCTTCAGTCCCTGGCGCAGCTCTTTCGTCCATCGGGAGCTGTAAAAACGTGCTCACCGCCTGGGCAACCTGTATCGTGACTATCTCGTGCTCGGGCATCAGTAATTCTTTGATCTTCGGCTCGTCTTGCTTCCTCAGCTCGCCTTTCTTCATCCGTGCGCCGGCTGGCGTCCTGGCCCGGATCTCCCGTCGCGCCCGTTGCGCCTTGCGGACCTGCTGGTCCTGCCACTGGGGCAGCTGCTGGAGCAGCGGTGCAACCGGCCACAAATAGCGCTAGCGAGAACGCGCCCACAAGTAACGATATCTTCATTTTCATCTGATTTTCCTTCTTCCCTTGGTGCCGCACGCCTTGGAACGCGGCATCGTCCAACCACCACAAGCAGGTTGGATACTACCCGAGTGCCGCAGTGGCCGCTGTCCCCATTCGCACACTCGCGAAACTCGCTGCCCCCATGTCAGGGATAAGCCCTGTGTTTGCCACCCTTACAAAAAACACCGGGGCGGGGGTCATCCCTTTCCGCCCAATTGCCGCACTCCTCCACCTCTGCCATAATCGTCGGTCTTACGAGCGCCGCAAACTCAGCCAGCGTTGCACAGCGAGGATATCCGCGAAGCCATGACGCCTTCTGAAGCCACGAAAATGAGCGGAAACGAGATCCGCGAGATGTTCCTCCGCTTCTTCGAGAGCAAAGGCCACCGCCGCGTCCGCAGCTCCTCGCTCGTCCCTCACGGTGACCCGACGCTCCTGTTCACCAACGCCGGGATGAACCAGTTCAAAGACGTCTTCCTCGGCCTCGAAAAGCGCGACTACAACAAAGCCACTACGGCGCAGAAATGCGTCCGTGCCGGCGGCAAACACAATGACCTCGAAAACGTCGGATTCACCAAACGCCACCACACCTTCTTCGAGATGATGGGCAATTTTTCCTTCGGCGACTATTTCAAAGAAAAAGCCATCCCCTTCGCATGGGAACTGGTCACTTCGCCCGAGTGGTACGGCATCGCGAAAGAGAAACTCTACGTAACGGTCTTCGGCGGCGCCGAAGTAGCTCCCGGTGCAACGCTAGGGATCGATGAGGAAGCCCGCAAGATCTGGGAAGGCCAAAATGTCCCGCCCGAGCGAATCGTCCCAGTTCCCGGCCTAAAAGACAATTTCTGGGCTATGGGCGACACCGGCCCCTGCGGCCCCTGTAGCGAAATTTTCTACGACATGGGCCCCGAAGCCTCCGAAGAAGGCCATCCCAACTGCCAGTTCCCCTGCGACTGCGGCCGCTACGTCGAAATCTGGAACCTCGTCTTCATGCAGTTCAACCGCGACTCCACCGGCACCCTGACGCCCCTCCCGAAGCCCTCCATCGACACAGGTATGGGCCTGGAACGCACGGCCGCCGTCCTTCAAGGCGTCATCTCCAACTACGACACCGACCTCTTCGTGCCGCTCCTCAAGCGCGCCGCCGAACTCTGCGGCGTAGACCTAAATCGAGAAGAGAAAATCGAAGAAGGCAAAGGGGGTGCCGCTTCCTTGCGCGTCATCGCCGACCACGCCCGCGCGACAACTTTTCTTATCGCCGATGGCGTTGCTCCTTCGAACGAGGGCCGAGGATATGTGCTCCGAAAGATTATTCGGCGCGCTATTCATCACGGGCGATTGCTGGGCGCAACAAAACCCTTTCTTTACGAGATGATTCCAACCGTAACGCTACTAATGCAAGGCGCATATCCGGAACTTACGGATGCCACGAAGCCAGTGAAAGACTCAGTGCTCGCTGAGGAGACGCGGTTTGGTCACACTCTCGAGCTCGGCTCGAAAAAGCTAGACGAGAAGATTCGTGAATTGTCCGATAGGACGGAAGACGACAGCAACACCCAGCTCCGGACGCGCCCGCAGTACGACGAAATCGAAAATCAACAAAGAAGAGCGGCCATTGCCGAAACAAGCGTTGGCGTGTTCCCAGGCTCAACTGCTTTTGAGCTGTATGACACGTTTGGACTGCCCGTCGACTTCATTGCCGACGTCGTTCGAGATCAGGGACTGAAATTCGATGAAGCCGGATTTGAAAGAGCGATGGAGGAGCAGAGGACTCGGGCGAGGGCGTCGTGGAAGGGCGGGGCCAACAAAGAGGCGGTGAGTCCGGCGTACGTGAAGATTGCGGAGACGTTCAAGACGGAGAAAGATTTTTATCACGGGACGTCGGCGAAGGATGCCAGGATTGAGGCGATTCTTACTAAGAGCGGGCCGGTCAACGAACTAAAGGCTGGCGAATCGGGCGAAGTGGTGCTGGATCGCACCGTGATTTACGCCGAATCGGGCGGCCAGATGGCCGATACGGGGGCGTTCTACGACAACTCCGGCGCGCAACTGCTCGCCGAGGTTACGGGAGCTTACTACCCCGTTGCAGGCCTTGTGGCACATCGCGTAAACGCGAAGGAAACTTTGCATGTAGACGATCGCGTCTCCGTTGTAGCCGACGCAGAACGCCACGCGCGGATTATTCGCAACCACTCGGGGACGCATCTGGTCCATGCGGCGCTGCGTAACATACTGGGACCACACGTGAAGCAGGCCGGCTCGCTGAACGCGCCAGAACGTCTGCGGTTCGACTTTTCTCACTTTGCCCACGTGGATGCCGAGGAGTTGAAGGACATCGAGCAGCAGGTAAACGACGAGATCCGCCACAACACGAAAGTAGGAACTGAGATTACGTCACTGGACAATGCCCTGGCCTCCGGAGCTCTGGCCTTCTTCGGCGACAAATACCCCGAAGCCAACGTCCGCGTCGTCACCATTCCCGACGAGCGCTCGCCAAGAGGCTTCTATTCCAAGGAGTTGTGCGGCGGTACGCACGTCCGCCGCATCGGCGACATCGGCGTCCTCAAAATCGTCAGCGAAGGCTCGGTGGCCGCAGGCGTACGCCGCATCGAAGCCGTCACCGGAATCGGCGCCCTGGAGCACTACGAGAAACAGGCCCAAATCCTCTCCCAGGTAGCCAGCCGTCTAAATACCAGCGAAGACTCCGTCTTGGCCACGGTCGAGAAGCTCTCGAACACCGTCAAGCAGCTTGAGAAGGAGCTGGAAGGCCAGAAGCGCAAGGGAGCCCTTGGGCAGCTGGACCAACTGGCAGACCAGGTCCAGACCATCAAGGGGGTAAACCTGATTGCAGCGGAAGTCTCCGGGACGGATAAGGAAAGTCTTAGGCAATTGGTGGACTCTCTCAGACAAAAAATTGGGTCAGGGGTGGTTGTCCTCAGTACCACCGATGACGGAAAAGTAGCCCTCATCGCCGGGGTAACCAAAGACCTCACTGCTAAAGTCCATGCTGGCAAGCTGATACAGGCACTGGCAAAATTGGTCGGCGGTTCCGGGGGCGGAAGACCCGATTTGGCGGAGGCTGGCGGAAAAGACACATCAGCCCTAAAAAATGCCCTAAGTACCATCCCCGCGCTCCTGGAACCGTTGCTATGATGCTGCCAGCGCCAGAAGCGTGTCCAGCAGGAGACATTCGCGCGGCAGTGAATCAGGCGCGGCTCCGGCAGAGGGCACGGCTTCGCAGTTAGCAAGACGAGTCGCTCCGACCGGGTCGGAGTGCCCCGAACACGACTAAAGTGGCATCACCGTTGCAAAGCCTTCCCTGAGGCAAGATGGACAAACGCAAGTATCAACGCACGGCAAAAGCGGCCAGCATCCATTTGGGAGCATTCGTTTTATGTGCAAGCTGCTTTGCACCTGGAGCGAGCGCCCAGATCGCCAGAACGGTAGACCCCAGCGGGCGGGAAATGTTCGTAAACGCCGATCCGCCGGTGGTGGTCAAGCTGGCAGCCGCAAAGTCGCACAAAACCATCTACCTCCCTGCGGAATCTACCTTTATGGGCCGAAGCCGTCCGGAAATGAATATCGACCGGGACGGCGCCGAGAAACTCGTGAAGGAAGCGGCAGAGAGGCACAACGTGGACCCGGCATTGGTCCGCGCTGTAATCGAGACGGAATCGAACTGGAATCCTACCGCGTATTCCCGCAAGGGAGCAGCCGGACTGATGCAGTTGATTCCGACTACGGCACAACGGTACGGTGCAAACGACGTGTTCAACCCGCAACAGAATATCGACGCCGGGGTTAGACATCTTAAGTGGTTGCTGGAACGATACAATGGCAACCTGGATTTGGCTTTGGCGGCGTACAATGCGGGTGAGGGGGCTGTTGATCGGGCTCACGGCATCCCTGCGTTCCGAGAAACTCGGGACTACGTGCAAAAGGTACAGGATGCATATTTCCGGCCTGGATCGGGTCGTCTTGAGAGCGCGTTTTCGAATCCGCGCGCCATCCACAGAGAAGTCGATCCTACCGGACGCATCATCTTCAAGAACGATTGATTCGCGAGTGCCTGAGCTGGCGACATTGCGCCGGCCAGTCAAAGTAAAGTGGTCGCTAGGCGATCCTAGAACTGAAGGCCCGTGGGGCCGAAGATTTCCATTCCTAGAATGTAGGGCGCGCATGTTGGGGGTCCGAAAAAATTTGAACAGGAGCTTCGCCCGGCTTTCGCCAGTTTTTGTAACGCTGGGGATTGCAGTGGGCGTGGTCTGTGGAAATCCGTGCGCAAGTTTTGCGAAAGCTGCGGCGGGCGACACTTCAACAACTAGCGCGGTGAAGCGCGAGGCTGCGGGAGCACAGTTTGCTCGAGCGGAAGAGCAGCGCGCGAATTTGAACGGCAAGCCGGCGGAGAAGCGCACGCTGGCGGAATACAAAACCGTAGTGGCCAGCTATCGCCGCGTGTACTTGATTACGCCGCGAGCGTCGGAGGTGGCCGATTCCCTTCTGTCGGTCGCCGAACTGTATACCGAGATGGGTGACCGGTTCGGGGGAAGTTATTATCAGTTGGCGGTCGATTCTTACCAATTCCTCGTGCACCAATATCCTGGGAGCAAGTACAGCCAGGACGCGTTACTGCGCATTGGAAAATTGCAGAGAGATCAACTGGGCGACAGCGCGCAGGCCTCGAAAACCTACGAAGACTTCTTGAAAAAATATCCGCATTCGCCGCGCAAGCGCGAGGCGCAGGAAGCCCTGGCAGAGTTGGCGCTGTTGAAGCATAGCGATGCGCCCGATGTTCCGGAGACCGCACCTGCTCAATCGATGGCTGCGGCGCCCGCGGCTGTGCCCGCTGAAACGGAGACTCCTGGACCCGTGCACGGGGGAGTGGAGGCCACGGGGCGGACCGGCTCCGAAGGCGCGCCACGCATCCGGCGGATCAGCGCGAGCGCCAATGCCGACGCCACGCGCGTGATCATCGATCTCGAGGATACGGTGCAGTACAGCTCGGCGCGAATCTCGAATCCCGACCGCATATTTTTTGATTTGCATTCGGCGCGACTGACGCCGGAGGTGGCGCGCGGAAACGTGCAGGTTTTTGGAAATTTGCTGACGGGAGTGCGCGTCGCGCAAAACCAGTCGGGCGTGGTTCGCGTGGTGTTGGACGTGAGTGGAGTAAAGGATTATGCCGCGTCGCTGCTGAGCAATCCGCCGCAGCTGGTGATTTTCTTGTACTCAACGGTGCGTAATGGCGGAGCGGTGTACACCGCAAAATCAAAACCCGCGAAGCCGCAAAGCGGCCCGGGTGATGCGAGTGAGGACGCGAGAGCCGGGTCGAACGATTCTGGGAACATGAAGAGTGTCTCTGAAAAGGATCCAGGAGTGGATCCTGGCCCTGCACCATCGAACGCCATGACGCGAAGTACGGCCGCGGGTGGGAAGAATTCTCGTGGCAAGCAGCTGAGTTCGACCAGTGCGAATACGGTTGCCAACACCAATGCCAAACCTGACCTGATTCGGCCCAGCAGCGCGCCGCAGCCGACGCGGGATGGGCAATCCACGCTAACGCGGGCGCTCGGATTGAAGATTGGACGCATCGTGATTGATGCGGGGCACGGCGGGCATGACACCGGGACGATCGGCCCGACTGGCTTGATGGAAAAAGATTTGTGCCTTGATGTAGCTCTGCGGCTGGGGAAAATCATCCAGCAACGGCTGCCTGGTGCGGACATCGTGTACACGCGGTCGGACGATACGTTTATTCCGCTGGAAGAGCGGACGAACATCGCGAATCAGGCGAAAGCCGATCTGTTTATTTCGATTCACGCGAATTCTAGCCAGGACCATGCGGCGCGCGGCGTCGAGACGTACTATTTGAACTTGAAGGGTTCCGCGGAAGCGATGGAAGTGGCGGCGCGCGAAAATGCGTCGTCGGACCAAGGCATCCACGATCTTGAAGATATGGTGAAGAAGATTGCGCGCAACGAGAAGATCGATGAATCGAAGGAATTTGCGGAAGATATTCAGGATTCGCTCGCGAAGCGCATGCAGAAAACAAGCAAGACGGTGAAGGATCGCGGAGTACGCAAAGCGCCGTTTGTGGTGCTGATAGGCGCGGATATGCCTTCGATCCTGACGGAGATTTCCTTCCTCAGCAATCCGGCCGACGAGAAACTCTTAAAGCAACCGGAATACCGGCAGCGAGTGGCAGAAGGGCTTTATCAGGGCGTGGCGAGTTATCTGCAAAGCCTGAACAGCATGACGGTGAATCTGCCCGGAAAAAGCGGCCCTAGCCGTCCGCCTGCGGCCACTCCAGTTGAACAATCCCGGAACCAAAGGTAGTCTGTTGGTGTCTAAGCGATAGCAAGGGATGCGCCGACTATCACTCTTCGTTTGCGGTACTGCGCTGCTCAGCGCGACGGCGCTCTCTGCCCAAGAGAGCCCTTTGCCAAAGCAATTCCTCAACTGGAAGCTGGCCAATTGCGCCGCCAAGCCTGTCGTTAATGCCAATTGGAAAGAAACCGGTATGCGGGAATTCAGCGCGTGCCAGTACAACGATGGCGACAGAGTCATTTGGATTTCGGGCGGCCGTTATCATGACCCGAGCAGCGCGTTTGAGGTTTATACGTCGCGGTTGAGAGCAGGAATGGTTCCGACAAACGTTGGGCAGGTGTCTGCGTTCGATAAAGATGGCGTGAACATTTTGGAAGGAACTCTTGTCCTGTCCTCCACGGCAAATATCTCCAAGGAGGATCTGGACGCGCTGGTGAAGGCCGTTGAAGCGGGTAGTGAGAAGGGGCCCCTTCCGCCGGTTCGGACGTATCTGCCAAAGATGGGCCGCTTGCTCGGAACCGAGCGTTACGCGCTGGGGCCAGAGGCCTTGCGGGCAGCGCTGCTTGAGTTGGGACAGCCAGACATGGCAGTGCTGGTCGATGCGGCGGGATTTTCTTCCGGCGCCGAAGCCATGCTGGCGCGCTACTCCAACCCGGGCATGATGGGGGGCACAGGTATTTTGCTGCTGCTGGAATACCCGACCCCGCAGCTAGCCGAACAGCACATTCATCATCTGGAAGAAGTGGTTCCGGCAGCGGCGAAACAAGCGGGAACGGAGATCGAGCGGAAAGGCTCGCTGCTTTCGATGGTGTTGGCGCCAAGTTCGGCGGGGTATGCGAAGAACCTCCGTGAGGCGGCCGACTATGAAACGCAGGTGACGTGGAACGAAGCGAGCCAGACGGCTACCGACCCGCCGATCACGAGCATTATGGTTAAGATTTTTATTGGGACCGGGGTTTTCATGGTGGCGGCGGTGGTTCTGGGCATCGCGTTTGGCGGCGTGCGAATAATTACAAAGAGATTCTTCCCTGGCAAGGTGTTTGACCGGCAAAATCAGATGGAAGTGCTGCAACTGGGGCTTTCCGGCAAGCGAATTGATCCTAGCGATTTTTATTGAGCGATTGCCCCGATTCGGAGCAGTGCGCAATTCGCACCCCTGAGAATCGAAGAAAAGCGGCAGCTGGGTTGCCGCATTCCCTATAGGCCCCCTCCAGAAATATAACTGGATGGTTTTCCGAGCGTCTAACTAGGACGCTTCGGTTTTGCGTCTTGGTGGGGACCTAAAGGTATCGTAAAATTTATGGTTGCAAGCTCGGAGAAACCCCGGCAATGCCCCTTTTACAAAGGATGAGAAAAAGCTGGCGAGAGCCTGCGCTGATGCTAATGGCGGCTGGTTCGCTCTTGGCGGTGGGGTGCGGGCAAAAAACCTCGGCGGGAGGGCCTGGAGCGGGCGGGCCGCCGGCGATGCCTGTACAGGTGCAGGTGGCGCAATCGGTTCGAATCCCGGACACGACGGAGTATTTGTCTGTGCTGAAGTCGCGGCAATCGGCGGTGATCAATCCGCAGGTGGAAGGGCAAATCACGAAGATATTTGTGAAGTCGGGCGACGAAGTGAACGCGGGCACGCCGCTTTTGCAGATCGATCCATTGAAGCAGGAAGCCACGTTGAATAGCCAAGCAGCGACGCTGACCTCGCAAGAGGCGAATCTGCGGCTGGCGAAGATTTCGCTGGAGCGGGCGCAAAAGCTGTTCGAAGCGGGAGTGACCAGCAAGCAGGAGTTTGATAACGCGCAATCGAATTACGACGCAATCGCTGCGCAGGTGAAGGCGCTCGAACAGCAAGTGGAACAGCAGAAAGTGGAGTTGCATTATTACAAGGTGAGCGCGCCAGCGGATGGGATTGTCGGGGACATTCCGGTGCATGTCGGCGATCGCGTGGCAGTTACGACACTCTTGACTACGGTAGATCTGCCGGGAGCGCTCGAAGCATACATTTATGTTCCGGCGGACCGTGCGAAGGATTTGAGGTTGGGCTTGCCGGTGCGATTGCTGGGCGAGAACGGCGAATCCGTTTCAGATACCCGCATTACGTTTGTCTCGCCGCAGGTGGAGACTGACACGCAGACAGTTTTGGCCAAGGCGGCGGTCGAGAATGCGAAGGCCAAGCTGCGCATCGCGCAACAGGTGCGGGCGCAAGTGACGTGGGGCTCGCACGACGGGCCGGTGGTGCCCGTGCTCGCGGTACTGAGAATCAACGGGCAGGCGTTTGTGTTTGTTGCGGTGAATGAGGGAAAAGGAACCGTGGCACGGCAAAAGCTTCTAAAACTTGGCGACACGACCGGCGACAACTATACGGTGCTCGACGGGTTGAAGGCCGGCGACCACGTCATTCTTTCCGGAACGCAATTCCTGCAAGATGGCGCTCCCGTATTGGAGCAGATTCAAACAAACGCGAAGCCGGGCGACGGCAAGAGCGCCGCAACGCGCTAGGCGCCGTCAACTCCATGAGCGGCTCTCTCTCAATCCAAATAAAGGCGGAAACCGGCCTTGTTCGTTGATTTCTTCATACGCCGGCCCGTGTTTGCGACCGTGTGCGCGCTGATGATCATTCTGGCGGGCGCGATTTCGATCCCGTCGCTTCCCGTGGCGCAGTTCCCCGATCTGGCGCCGCCGCAGGTGGTAGTAACAAGCGTTTACATCGGGGCGAACGCGCAGACCGTGGAATCAGCGGTGACGATTCCGCTGGAGCAGGCGATCAACGGCGTGCCGAGCATGAAGTACATCACGTCGACAAGCAGCAACAGCGGCGCGAGCACGATCACGGTTACGTTTGACGTCTCGCGCGACGTGGATCTTGCCGCCGTCGACGTGCAAAACCGCGTGAGCCAGGCGCTGGGCCGCTTGCCCAATGAAGTGAAAAACACAGGTGTGATTGTCACAAAGCAGGCCAGCGGATTCGTGTTTGGAGCCGGCGTTTATTCCGAACACGGGGAGTACGACAGCCTTTTTCTGAGCAACTACATCGATGTTTACGTGAGAGACGCGTTGAAACGCGTGCCTGGAGTAAACGACGCGTTCCTTTTTGGAGAGCGGAAGTACGCGATGCGCGTGTGGCTCGACCCGGCGCGCATGGCGGAACGCGGCCTAACAGCCTCGACGGTGATCAACGCGCTGCAAGAGCAAAACGTGCAAGTGGCCGCGGGACAAATCGGGCAGCCTCCAAACGCGGGTGAGCAGTCGTTTCAGATCAGCGTGAGGGCCGTGGGCCGGCTGACGAGTCCGGCGGAGTTCGAGAATATTATTTTGAAGACTGGGACAGGCGGCACGCTCGTGCGGCTGAAGGACGTGGGGCGCGCGGAGCTGGGGGCGGAGAATTACGACGTCCTGGTGCGCTATAACGGCTACGACGGAGTGGGCTTTGGTGTGACACAGCTTCCGGGCGCAAACGCGCTCGATGTAGACCGCGCCGCGAAAGCCGAATTGTTGCGGCTTTCGAAGAGTTTCCCGCCGGGATTGAAGTATGCGGTGGCGTTTGATTCCACGACCGTGATCGGCGAATCGATCCAAGATGTGCTGATCACCCTGGCGCAAGCCATCTTGCTGGTCATCGCCGTGATCTATTTGTTTTTGCAGGACTGGCGAAGCACGCTGATTCCTGCGGTGACGATTCCGGTGTCGCTGATTGGCACGTTTGTTTTTATCAAGCTGCTGGGATTTTCGATCAATACGCTCACCCTCTTTGGAATTACCCTGGCGACCGGATTGGTGGTTGATGACGCAATCGTGGTGATTGAGAACGTCGAGCGGCACATCATGGAGGGCATCACGGAGCCGCACAACGCGGCGTCCGTCGCCATGAAAGAAGTGGCCGGGGCGGTGATCGCGACTTCGCTCGTGCTGGTGGCGGTGTTTGTTCCCGTCGCGCTTTTTCCAGGCACCACGGGGATTCTGTTCCGGCAATTCGCGCTGACCATCGCGTTTTCGGTTTCCATCTCGGCATTTAACGCGCTGACGCTGACTCCGGCGCTGTCTGCGATTCTGCTGGGAAGGCATCGCCAGCGCGCGGAAGGGAGAATTTTTCATGCCTTCAATCGGATGGTTACCGGCGGAACGAATCTTTATCGCAGCGCGGTGCGGTATGTGATTGGATGGAGGTTCGCAGCCGTTCTGGTTTTCTTCGCAGCGCTGGGATTAACGTATTGGATTTATAACAAAGTGCCCCGGGCGTTTATTCCCGAAGACGATCAAGGCTACATCATCATCGCGGTGCAAGCGCCGCAAGGCGCGTCCTTGCAGTACACGGTAGCGATCTGCGCAAAGGTGGAAGAGGCGCTTTCGCATGTTCCGGAGATTGAAGGCGCATTCTCGCTTCCCGGGTTCAGCCAGTTTGGCGGCGCGCCGAATCGCGCGGTAGTTTTCAGCAGCTTGAAACCTTTCGCGGAGCGCAAAGGCGCGCAGCATTCGGCGGCAGCGGTCATCCAGCGATTGCGCGGACAGTTGTTTGGCGTTCAGGGGGCGCTGGTCATTCCCTTCAACCCCCCGGCGGTACAAGGCTTGGGGCAATTCGGCGGATTTCAGTATGAGCTGGAAGACCTGGGGCGAAATTCGCTTCAAACGATTGCGGATACGGCGAACAAACTGGCGGCGCAAGGAAATGCGGGCAAGGACTTGGTGGGATTGTTCAGCAGTTTTACGGCAAACGACCCGCAATATCTCGTGCAGATCGATCGAGAGAAAGCGAAAAGTTTGCAAGTGCCGTTGAGCCAGGTGACAGATGCCCTGCAAGTTTACATGGGCTCGGTGTACGTCAACGATTTCGATTTCAACAACCGGTCGTACCGCGTGTACGTGCAGGCGGACAGCCAGTACCGTTCGAAGCCGAAGGATATACAGCAATACTATTTGCGGTCGGACACGGGCATGATGATTCCGCTGGACAATCTGGTCACCGTAGCGCCCACGCAAAATGCCCAGGTGATCAGCCACTACAACCTTTTCCGGTCGGCGGAAATTGACGGATCGGCGGCGCCGGGCCACAGCTCCGGCGAAGGCATCACGGCGATGGAAGAGTTGTCGAAGAAAGCGCTGCCGCAAGGGATGACGTATGAGTGGAGCGGGCTTTCGCTGGAGGAGATTCAGTCGGGGGGCAAGGCGCTTATCTTATTTGGGCTCGGACTGGTTGTGGTTTATCTGACTTTGGCGGCTCAGTATGAAAGTTTCGTGCTGCCATTCATAGTGCTGATGGCCGTGCCGGTAGCGATTTTGGGTGCGCTCGGGGCGCAAGCGCTGCGAGGACTCGAGAATGATGTTTTTTGCCAGATTGGTTTGGTGATGTTAATCGGGCTGGCCAGTAAGAATGCGATTTTAATTGTGGAATTTGCCGAGCAGTTGCGCGAGCAGGGCATGACTATTGTTGAAGCGGCGATTGAAGCGGCGCGGATTCGGCTGCGGCCGATTCTGATGACGTCGTTCGCGTTTATCCTTGGTGTGGTACCGCTGGTGCTGGCACAAGGGGCCGGGCGCGCGGGAAGAATTTCGGTGGGAACGACCGTGTTTGGCGGAATGATTGCTGCGACGACGCTGAACCTGCTATTTATTCCTGTGCTTTATGTGATTGTGAAGAGCATTTTTCCGGGCGGGCGAACCAAGACAGCCGCGCCTGAGCATTCTTCTTCGCCGTTTGAACAATTAATTCCTTGATATTTGCTTCGGCGGAGTATGGCTACTCCAATTCACTGCCTTTTGAGCAGGCACATGCCGGACCACGGGCGATCACGGCGTGACTTTTCCGTTTCGGGGAGAAGTGCGAAAAGCCTGAACAAAAGGGAGAGACGCTTGAGACGCGCGGCACTTTTGAGAAGGGATTGCACGTCGACGGGCTTCCAGCCGTAAGGGATGAAGAAGTTCGGGCCTTCAGGCGGAGCAAATTTGAATGGCGCTGCTTCGTTGAGCTGCTTGGCCATTCTTTTTGCCAGCAGACGGAGAAGGCCGGGCGAGGCAATATCGAGAATCCAGGATTGAAAACTGGGAGGAGCGGCGAGGTCTTTGGAGAGGCCGGCAACGTCCTGGGCGCTTAGATAGATGAGCAGACCCTCTGTGATGATAAGGGCTTTGCTCGAGCGGCGGCCGAGTTCGCCTAAGAGATCGCGGCGCGCGGCGACGTTGGATAGATCGAGGCGGATGCGTTCGAGGGAGCAGACGGGCTTTTCGTCGCGCAGAATTTCTTCTTTGTAGGCGAGAATTTCGGGGAGATCGACCTCGACCCATTTAAGAGATGCGGGAAGCACCATGCGATAGGGGCGCGCATCGAGGCCGGCGGCGAGGTTGACGACCATGTCGACGCCTTGCTGGACTTGCTCGTTGATGAATTGGTCGCCGAGACAGGTGCGCGTGATCATGCTCCAGTCGCTGTCGCGCCCGAGGGGCTTGGACTTTGCGATTTGCTCGCCGCGTTCGCCGGCGAGGCGGCGCGCGAAGGGATCACGGAAATGGGCGTCCGGGCGCTCGGTCTCTCGCGCGCGATAGACGGCGACCCAGCGCGCGGTGTCGGAGATGTTGCGAATCAGTGGTTCAGAGGGGGACTCCAAATGCGGCTCGGGCCGAGATTGTGCTGCGGGCTTTGATTCGCTCAAGTGAATGCCTCGCACAACTTTCGTTGATCGTTGATTCGGTCAAAGGAAGTTTAGCTTTTTGAACGGCGTGCTTACAACACAGCACCGTTCTCTTTTAGGCCCGGAGCGCAGAGCTACTCTCCTTCGCCGGAGCCTGGTCGGCAGGCCAATTGATAATTGGGATGAGCACCCGTGGACTGGCCGGCGAGGAGTTCGAGTTCCAGCCGTGCGTTGTCGGAGCGCATGCCTATCGGTCCGTTGAGGCGCCCACCTTCGGCACCAACATCGCCTAGCCACACGAGATTGTTATCAACGTAGACATGCATTTCCGCGCCGTTCATCTCGGCGCGCAGCGTGTGCGCGTCGCCGGGGCGTAGAAGAGCCACGGGCGAACTGCGGACGGGCTTGATGTTGCGATAGCCGCGGTTGCCGCATTCCGCGCTGGTGTGCTGGCCAGGATTGGATTTTACGGAGACAACGAGTTTCGACTCCGGTCCGATGCGCCACATCACGTAAACGAGATTGCAGGCGTCCTGGGCGCGAAGCTTCAGGCCAAACTGGCGACGCATTTCACCGGAGCCGAGCGGCTTCTCTCCTGGGGACGGGCCGAGATAGGTGAAACGGGCTTCGACGTCTTGCGTGGTTGCAACGGTGACGAAAGCGCGCATCTTGGGCACGTTGACGGACATGCGGTTGCCAGAAGATTGCTCGAGCGCGCCTTCGGTAACGCAAAGCTTTGCGTGAGGCACAGACAACCAGTTGGTGGCGGGCTGACCTTCCATCCGGGTGTTCAAAGTAAAAAGCAGAAAGCAGGCTGAAAGAACGAAATTGGCAAAATTTTTCATATGAAGGTTGCTCCCGGCGCTATGCGGAATGGTTTGGTGGCCAGTCTGCCACCGGGATGTCGTATATAATCGCGGCCAGCATTCTGAATCGAGAAAGCTATATCATTCGACAGGGCAAGTCGCCATGAATAGTTTAGGGTGATCGGCTGAAGTGAGTTTGTCGGCGGCAGTGCTGGAACAATTGCTAAAGCAGAGGCGGATGGCGTGAATTTCGAGTTCAGCGAAAAAACGAAGGAATTACAACGACGTTTGCAGGCGTTCATGGACGAGCATGTCTATCCGAACGAGACTCGATATCTCGAAGAAATTGAGCGCGACCGCTGGAAGCCATCGCGAGTGATTGCAGGGTTGAAACCAAAGGCGCGTGCCGCAGAGCTCTGGAATCTTTTCTTGCCGAATGACGAGAGTGGAGCGGGACTGACGAATCTGGAATACGCGCCGCTTTGCGAAATCATGGGGCGCAGCGTGATGGCTGCGGAAGTGTTCAACTGTTCAGCGCCCGACACGGGAAATATGGAGGTGCTGGCGCGCTACGGAACGGCGGAGCAAAAGGAGAAATGGCTGAAGCCGCTACTTGAAGGCGAAATTCGATCGTGTTTTGCAATGACAGAACCCGAGGTCGCTTCCTCGGACGCGACAAACATTCGCGCGAGCATCGTGCGGGACGGCGACGAATACGTTATAAGCGGCCGGAAGTGGTGGACGTCGGGAGCAGGCGATCCGCGGTGCAAAATCGCGATTTTTATGGGCAAGACAGATCCGGCGGCCGCGACACACAAACAGCAATCGATGATTCTGGTCCCACTCGACACACCGGGAGTGAAGATCGTGCGTTTGCTTAGCGTGTTTGGCTACGACCACGCACCGCACGGACATGCAGAGATTGCGTTCGAAAACGTGCGCGTGCCTGCTTCGAATATTCTGCTTGGCGAAGGTCGCGGTTTTGAGATTGCGCAGGGGCGGCTCGGGCCGGGACGTATTCATCACTGCATGCGATGCATCGGCGTGGCCGAGCGGGCGCTGGAGACGATGTGCAAACGCGTGCAGGCGCGCGTGGCGTTTGGAAAAGCAATCGCGGAGCAAGGAACGATTCGCGCAGATATCGCGGCCTCCCGAATGGAAATTGAACAGGCGCGCTTGCTGACGCTCAAAGCGGCTTGCATGATGGACGCCGTCGGGAACAAGGAAGCGCGGGCGGAAATTGCGATGATCAAAGTTGTTGCGCCCAACATGGCTTTGCGCGTTTTGGACCGGGCCATTCAGGCGCACGGAGGAGCAGGAGTTTCCGCGGACACTTTTCTAGCCGGCGCTTGGGCGAATGTGCGCACTTTGCGGCTTGCGGACGGGCCGGACGAGGTGCACGTAGAGTCGATCGCAAAATCGGAACTGAGAAAATGGGGAAAAGCGCGGAACCAAGCACAAGCGGATTAAACAGTGCCGCGCGGTGATGCTCAGTCTGGACTGGTGCTCCGGAGGGACGAGTGGCGGCTGTGACCGTGGAAACACCTGATTCTTTGAAAGAATATGTGGGCAAAGAAATTGGTGTTAGCGATTGGCTGACGATCACTCAAGAGCGCATTGCTCAATTCGCGGAGGCTACCGAAGACCGGCAATGGATCCATCTCGATCGGGAGCGGGCGGAGAGAGAGTCGCCGTATGGGACGACAATCGCCCATGGTTTTTTGACGCTGTCGTTGATCAGCCGGTTTATGAAGGACGTGATTCAGGTTCGAGGCGGAACCGGAATGACGGTCAATTACGGGTTGAATCGCGTGCGATTCCCTTCTCCCTTGCGCGCCGGGTCCAAGATTCGTGCGCGCGTCGCTCTGCTAAGCGTCAAAGAGGTTCCCGGAGCTTATGAAACTTCATTTTCCGTGACCATCGAAAGCGAAGGCAGCGAGAAGCCGTGCTGCGTCGCGGAATCGATTGTGCGGTATTACCGTTAGTCCCTCTCAAACTTCCAGTCACCTTTGGCATCGGAATGAAGCGCCGCAGAAAGTGTCAGATAGCGCCGGTTTCGGCGGTTCGCTGAGCAGCGCGCAACAAAAGGCTGATGCGCTGCGGCATGGTCGCGAACCGTTGGTCGTGAGTCAGGCCTTGGTGATAGCGGTAATAAATCTGCTGCACGATGACAGCGATTTTGAACCGGGCAAATACCAAATAAAACGGCATTTCGGAAATGTCGCGGCCAGTTTCTTGCGCGTAGCGCTGGACGAGCTCGGCGCGCGTCAAGCTGCCGGCGGCGGCCGTCGGTCCCCAGCGCGTTTCGAGAATCTCCGGTGGATCGCTAGCATCCACCCAATAAGCCAGCGCGGAACCTAAATCCGTGAGCGGATCGCCGATCGTGCACATTTCCCAATCCAAGACCCCGATAATTTTGGTGAGATCGCGCGGATCAAAAACCACGTTGTCATATTTATAGTCGTTGTGGATGAGGGTGGCGGCGCTCGAAGCGGGGATGTGCTTCTGAGTCCAGGTGGAGATGGTTTCGACTTCGGGAATATCGTGCGTCTTCGATCCGTAGTAACGCTCGATCCAGCCGCGCACTTGGCGTTCGAGATAGCCCTGAGGCTTGCCGAGGTCGGCGAGGCCAACAGCGCTGTAATCGAGACTGTGGAGAAGCGCGAGATTGTCGAGGAACGATTCACTCACTCGCCGCGCCACTTCCGGGGAAAAATCGAGTCCGGGCGGAACATCTCGGCGGAGAATGACGCCGTGAATTGGTTCCATGAGATAAAACGGAGCGCCCAACACGGAGAGGTCGTCGCAGAAAAGAAGTACCTGCGGAGCTGGGCCATAGTGGGCGTGAAGTTTTGAAAGCACGCGATATTCGCGGCTCATGTCGTGGGCGGTTTTGACTTTGCTGCCGAAGGGCGGACGGCGAAGGACCATTTCGCGCGAGCCGACCAGCAGCGAATAAGTAAGATTCGAATGGCCGCTGGGATATTGGCGGACCACTAGCGCATCGGTTTCACCCGGGAAATGTGCGCGAAGGAAAGGCTCCAGTTTGGCGAGATCGAGCTCTTCTCCCGGGCGAACGGCGGTCGTTTGGTCTTGAAGATCAGCCATGTTTATTTCGCGACTCTGCTTTTACCGATACGTCAGCAAAGTGGGATCGTCTAAATGCTGAAAGGAGTTGAACGTGCTCAGCGTGAAGCGCTCCGCGGAAAACAGAAATTCGCTGTACGAACAATTGCGGGGCATCCACGCCACTTGCAAAGTGTCTTGCGGTGATAGGCGCAAAGCACGTTGCACGGATACGGCGACGGGCCCGCCGGAAGTGAAAATGGCGCAGGTTTCGCTTTTGGTTGCCGTGGACAGGAATCGTGACAGGCCGCGATTGACGCGGGCGATGAACGCCTCCCAGGATTCGACGCCGTCAACGGCCAATTCCCCGTTCACCCACATAGTTACAACCGCATCAAAGAGCTTTTGGAAGTTCCTGCGGCGTTGCGGAGGGCTGTTTGCAGTTTTGACGGCAGCTTCGAGATTGCGGACGTGAGAGTTAGTCTCGCAAAGATGCGCCAGGCTTTTCTCAAGCACGACGTCACCTTGGAATTCGTCAAATTCATCGAGCACCAGAGTTTCCGGATAAGCCAGGCCGTGCTTTCCATAGGTTTCGCGCACGGCCTTTTCGGTGTCGCGATGGCGAACGCGCGGGCCAGTGCAAACACGATCAAACGCGATTTTGTGGCGAACCCAATACTCTCCGAGAATACGAGCCTGGGTTTCGCCAGTAGCGGAGAGCTTGTCGTAATCGGGCTCAAGAAAAGAAGCTTGTGCGTGGCGAACCAGAAAAACGCGTCCCATGCATCACCCTGAGAAACAGCGAACCATAGAAGAAAAATACGGAAAGCAAAGACAGGCGACCCGCCTCGGGGCTCCGAGGCGCTAGGCGGTCGCGCTTTGTTCCTTGTTGAAATCGGCAAATTTCTTGCCTTCTTCCGCCAGTCGCTTCAGAAGCGGAGCTGGCTCCCAAAGTTCGCCGTGCTGCCTGTGAAATTCCTCGACGCGGTCGAAGACCTTTTTCAGACCGACTGTGTCGGCGTACCACATGGGTCCGCCACGATAGGACGGGAAGCCGTAACCGTTCAGGTAGATGATGTCGATGTCGACGGCGCGCAGGGCGTAGCCTTCCTCGAGGATGCGTGCGCCCTCATTCACCAGCGCGTAGACGCAGCGGTCGACAATTTCTTCTCTGGAAATTTGCCGCTGAGCGATGCGCGCTTCCACGGCCCATTTGCGCACTAGCTGGGCGACTTCCGGATCAGGAATTGCGCGGCGGTTTTCGTCATACTTGTACCAGCCAGCTCCGGTTTTCTGGCCATAGCGGCCCATCTCGCAGAGATTATCGCCGGCAAACGCCTGGCGAATTCCTGGCTTTTCCAAGTGCCGATATTCCTTGCGGATTCGCCAGCCGACATCGAGTCCGGCGAGATCGCCGACAGCGAGCGGACCCATGGCCATGCCGAATTCATACATCACGGAATCGACAGCTTCGACGCTCGCGCCTTCTTCCAGAAGAAAGACGGACTCGCGGACATAGGGATGGAACATGCGGTTGCCGACAAAGCCGCGGCAGTTTCCCACCAGGACGCCGATCTTGCCGATTTTCTTCGAGAGCTGCATGCAGGTGGCGATGACCTCTTTGCTGCTGGCTTTGCCGCGGACGATCTCGAGGAGGCGCATCACGTTGGCAGGGCTGAAGAAATGGGTGCCGATCACGGATTGCGGACGCGCGGTCGAGGAAGCGATCTCGTCGATGTTTAAAGTTGAGGTGTTGCTGGCAAGAATCGCTCCGGGTTTAGAGATGCGATCGAGTTCTGCGAAGACTTCTTTCTTGAGAGCCATACCCTCGAAAACGGCTTCGATCACCAAATCGGCATTTGCGAAAGAATCGTAGCTGAGCGTCGGCTGAATCAGCTTGAGGCGTTCGTCAACGAAGGCTTGCGTGAAGCGCCCGCGTTTCACGGAGGTCGCATAATTTTTCTGGATGTTTGCGAGACCTTTGTCGAGAGCGGCCTGATCGGCTTCTTTCAAGAGAACGGGGATGCCGGCGTTTGCCAAGACCATGGCGATGCCTCCGCCCATCGTTCCCGCTCCGACGACGGCGGCGGAATTCACTGGAATCAGCGGGGTCTCCTTCGGAATGTCCGGGATTTTGGTCACTTCGCGCTCGCCGAAGAAAACGTGAATGAGGGCCTTCGATTGATCGGAGAAGAGGCAGTCCATAAACAGCTTGCGCTCGAGTTTGCAGCCCTCTTCGAACGGGAGTTTCGCGGCGGCTTCGACGGCGTCGATGGCGGCGAGCGGCGCGATCATGCCGCGCTGCCTTTTGCGGGCATTCTCGCGCGCGGCGGCGAAGATTGCAGCGTTTTCTTCAGCCGAGCCAAGCTTTTCGTTGCGGTCGCGTGTCTTGCGCACGGCTTTGCCGGCGACTTCGTGCGCGAACGCGACGGCGCCGGTTAACAAGTCGCCTTCGATCAAGCGATCGATGATGCCTGCGTTCAGTGCATCTGCGGCCTTGATGGGATTGCCATCCGCGCACATTTCGACGGCTTTCGCAGCGCCCGCGAGGCGGGGCAAGCGTTGCGTTCCGGCCGCGCCGGGAATGATGCCGAGTTTTACTTCCGGCTGGCCGACTTGCGCGCTTGGAACTGCAACGCGGTAGTGGCCGGACATGGCAAGCTCGAGGCCGCCACCGAAGGCACTTCCGTGAATAGCCATCACGACAGGCTTGCGGCAATCTTCAATCTTCAGGAGGAGCCTTGGCAGTTCCAACCCGCCGCCCGACTTGCCGGAAGTGATTTTGCCGAATTCCTTGATATCCGCGCCGGCGACGAATGTTTTGCCGCCACCAATGAGCACGGCGGCTTTGACGAAATCGTCTTTGTCGATCTGTTCGATCGCGGCAGCGATGCCCTCCGGCACGCCGGGGCCCAACGCATTTACCGGAGGGTTGTTGATGGTGATAACGGCAATGCCATTTTCTACCGCAAGTTGAACTAAGTCGCTCATTGTGGGCCGCTCTTTCTTAAACCATATTACTTGGACTTCGCGGAAAAACCCGTCTGTGCCGGTTGTCCCCGACCAGACTTAGGCTCCATTTATAAGACTTCTCATTTACGGCTGGCAAATTCGGGCCGGATCGTGTCTTGCCCACCCCAATATTTTTTGCGCAGTTCCCTCTTCAGGATTTTGCCCGTGCCTGTTTTCGGCAGGCTATCGAAAAACTCCACCGAGCGCGGCGCTTTGTAATGCGCGATGCGAGCGCGGCAAAATTCGAGCAACTCAGCTTCCGTAGCTTGCGCGCCGGGCTTCAAGACGACCAAAGCTTTCGGCACTTCTCCCCATTTCGCATCCGGAACGGGAACGACGGCAACTTCATAGACGCTAGAATGCGCGAGCATCGCTTTTTCCACTTCCAGCGACGAAATATTCTCGCCGCCGCTGACGATGATTTCTTTCTTGCGGTCGACAACGAGAAGGTAGCCTTCGTCATTTATGGTAGCCATATCGCCTGTATGAAACCATCCGCCGCGCATGGCTTCTGCGGTGGCTTGCGGCTGCCCCCAATAGCCTTCCATTACCACATCGCTTCGGGCCACGATTTCGCCGATGGTTTGGCCGTCGTGAGGCACATCCTTTTCGTTTGCATCGACAACTCGCAGTTCGACGCCCGGAATGGCGAAGCCCGTCATAGCTTGGCCGATGTATTTTTGTTCGCCTTGCCAATCGAGGCCAGGCTTCATCCTGGAAATCGAGAGCGTCGGAGAAGTTTCCGTGAGGCCATAGCCAGAGCGGCAGCTCGCGCCGAGTTTTTCCTCTGTTTCGCGCACCAGGGTGGGCGAAGACGCCGCGCCACCTATATTGATGATTTTTAAACTGCTCAGATCGTGCTTCGTACGTTCGGGACAATTCACCAGCGCCGTGGCCATCGCCGGTACAAGGCACATATTCCGCACGCGTTCCTGTTCTATCAGGCGGAAAATCGCAGCTGTTTCGAATCGCCTCAGCATCACGTGCTTCCCGCCGGTCAAAGCCAGCGCGTGCGGGGTGCCCCACCCGTTGGCGTGGAAGAGCGGAATGGTGTGCAGCTGAACGGCTTCGGCGGTGGGATCGTCCGTGAGGCAAGCGTAGAGGGCGTGCATGTACACATTGCGATGCGTCAGCATCACGCCTTTGGGAGTGGCGCTGGTGCCGCTGGTGTAAAAAATCTCAGAGATGGCGTTTTCATCGATCTCCATGATGTTGGCGCGCCGGGGTTCAGCGGCAGCGAGCAGTTCGTCGTAGTTTCTTGGCGCGAGCCAATCTGCTTGAGGTGCGGCATCGAGAAGGGAAAAACTCTCGACCGTCGTGGTGCTATGGCGAAAGGAATCGACGACCGGAAGAAAATCTTTCTCGAGAAAGAGCACCTTTGCCCCAGCGTCGTTCAGGATGAATGCAAGCTCCTGCGGCCCTAGCCGGATATTCAGGGGCAGTAGGATGGCCCCCGCGTCGAGAACGCCGTAGTAGGCTTCGAGCAAACGATGGCAGTTCATGCTAAGGAAGGCAACGCGGTCGCCGGGTTTCACTCCGGCCGCGCATAACGCGCCGGCAAGAAGAGCAGCACGATGGGCAAATTGCGCATAGGTGAATCGCAAGTCGCCGCAAACAACCGCAGTCCGGCGCGGAAATTGTTCTTCCGCATAACGCAAACATCGAAGTGGTGTAAGTGGGATATTCATGTGGAATCCAGCGCTATTCAGGCGGTCTGCCCTCCATCGACGATCAAAACATGTCCGGTGACGTAGTCGGAAGCGTCGGAAGCAAGAAAGATGGCCGCACCCTTCAAATCGTGGTCATTGCCGAATCGCCGCAACGGGATCTTCTTCAAGAAATCTTCCTTGTTTCGTTCTATCACGACTTGCGACATGTTCGTGGGAAACCAGCCAGGAGCGATCGAGTTTACCTGAATGTTGTAAATGCCCCACTTGCAGGCCAAATCTTTGGTAAAGGCTATCACGCCACCCTTGCTGGCGTGATAGCCGATGGCCTGAAATTCCGGGGGAGCGCCGCGAATGCCCGCGACGGAGGCTATGTTGATGATCTTCCCGCGGCGCTGCGCGGTCATGAATTTTCCGGCAGCTTGCGAAAACAGAAAAGTGCCCGTCAGGTTCGTCTCGATCACTTTGTTCCAGTGTTCGAGGCGCATTTCTTCGACCGGCGCGCCCCAGGATGTGCCTGCGTTGTTGATGAGAATATCGATGCGGCCGAATTGAGCCATGGCCGCTTCGACAACAGCCTGAACCTCGGCCGGATTTTTCACGTCGCAACCGAGGGCCAGCGTCTTCACTCCGAGGCTCTCTAACTCAGCGGCGGCCCGTTCGCAGCGCTCCTTTTTGCGGGCGCACAAGACGAGATTAGCCCCCATTTCCGCCAAGCCTTCCGCCATTTGGCGGCCCAGGCCAATGGAGCCGCCGGTGATAATCGCCACGCGTCCAGCAAGATCAAAGAGTTGTCGGACATTCATCGTCGGTTGCATGCTTTCCCGTTATATCTGACGTGGTGCGGAGATTCATCCGTTGCCTGCCTTAAGCATAAGGATTCGCGCATTGGAAAATACTAGAAGCTCGCGCGTACGCCAAGCTCGAATTCGATTATCGGGCGAGACGAAGTGGACCGCATGCGCCGCGCTCCTTAATGCGTAGCCGAAGGCCCGCCGTTGAGCGAATCTCGCATAAAGCTTCGCCCGTGGCGTTCGGTCCCAAGCAGCAGGAGGACGGCGAGGGTCAGGATGGTTACGGCTTCAAAACCGGCGATGGCCCACTGGTATCCCACGCGGTCACGCAAAGCGTACTCGATTGTATTTGTAGGCGACGCGAACAGAATTCCCAATTGATAAGTAAGTCCGGGCATCAGTCCTCGAGTCGTGTCGGCGGACATTTCGTTCAGGTGCACGGGGATCACGCCCCAAGCGCCCTGCACTCCCATTTGCATTATGAACGGAGCGAGAACGAGACCAGCTAAACTACCCCCGAACGCCCAAAGAGGAATGATAACCAAACAGATTCCCATGGCCGCGATCATGCTCCTGCGCCGGCCGGCGACCTGCGAAAGGTGTCCAAAGATTATGGCGCCGACGACCGCTCCGACGTTGTAGAAAATTGCAATGTTCGCAACTACGGCAGCCGAGAGGTGATGAACCTCCTTCAAAAAGTCCGGGTAAAGATCCTGCGTGCCGTGCGACATGAACATCATGAAAGTCATAAGCACGACCAAATAGAGAAACCGTTTCCAATCGAGTATCACCGTGCGCAAGACTTGGCCGGTGCTGGCTGCCCGATTTTGCTTCCATGCTTCCGACTCTGGAACTTTTGTCCGGATGTAGAGCGCGAGCAGCGCAGGCAGCGCGCCAATCCAGAACATCGGGCGCCATCCCCAAGCCGGGAGGAGAAAACGTGCTGCGATCGCGGCAAGCAAATAGCCGATCGAATAGCCGCTTTGCAAGATGCCACTCAAAATCCCGCGCCAGCGCACCGGCGCAGCTTCCATCGTGAGTGACGCGCCAACCCCCCATTCGCCTCCCATGCCGATGCCAAATAGGGCCCGCATAACCAGAAAAAAAGTGTAGTTGGGCGAAAAACCGCAGAGCAGTTCGATCAGTGAGAAATAAATGACATTCGCCATCAACGGTTTGCGCCGGCCAAAGCGATCGGACAGTACGCCGAAAATCACTGCCCCGACCGGACGCATGGCAAGCGTGGCAAAGGTGGTGAAGATGATGTCTTTCTTGGACACGCCGAATTGGCGAGCAAGGACGTCGTACATGAACACAACGACAAAAAAATCGAAGGCGTCTAGTGTCCAGCCAAAAAAACCCGCGAGTACCGCGTGACGTGCGTTTGATTTCGATTTAGCGGCGGGATCCGTTATTTGCACTCGCTGAGCCTTTGCCGAGCTGAAGTTGACGGCCTGTCATTGTAGCCACCGCTTTCGCGGTTTCCGCCTGGCGAATTCCATCGCATTTTCGTTTTACGCAGGCAACAATTGTCCACGAGTTTCGACTCCAAAAGGAATTAAAAGAAGGCCGACGGCAAATGCCAGCGCGGTCATTGCCACAGGAATTCCGAGCGAGCCGTACCTCTCCACGCCGCTGCCTACAAGAAATGTGATCGCCGCTCCACCGAAACGCGCAAAGGAAGTGGAAAACGCGAAGGCGCTTGCGCGGCACTCTGTAGGATATTGCTCCGGCAGCCAAAGCGTGTAGACAGCGAAGTTCGCCCCACCGAAACCGAGAAAAAACAGGCAAACAAAAAACCAAGGAAACGCGGTTGGGCCGAGATAAAAAACTTTGCCAAAGGTAAGGGCAATAAAAACCATCATCAGGGCAAAGAAAAAGCCCAGCGCACCACGACGGCCGAACCGTTCGGCAAGCCAGGGCATTGCCAGACATCCCAGAATGGTTGCGAACGCCACCAGCATGGTAGCGCGAGAAGCAAGCTGGGCGGCCTGAGGCCCAATGCGCCCCGCGGCTTCCGCAAGAGAAGTTACGGCCGCGGGAACGTAGACCGTTCCGGCCCAAAGCCCACTGATCGAGGCAAGCATAAACAGCGAGTTCAGAATGGTGCGGCGACGCAACGCGGGCGAGAAAAGCGCGGCGAAAGGCTGGTAGATCTGCCAGGACCGAACGACTTCTGCTTTGGCGGACCACCGCGAGGGCTCCGTGACGCCATGACGCACCCACGCCAGGAGAAGCGCCGGCACACCTCCGACAGCAAACATATAGCGCCACCCGTAATGGCTGCCAATCGCGTAGTTGGCGATCGCGGCGAGAAATATGCCGACATAATAGCCCGTGTGCATGTAGCCCGCTCCTGCGCGCCGGCGCCTTTCTGGCCACTCTTCCGCGACAAACGTGCCGCCCATAGCCCATTCGCCGCCAATTCCAATTCCTGCGAGTAAGCGAAGAATCGCCAACTGCCAGACGCTGGTCACGAGAGCGCTGAGAAGCGTAAAGATGGAATACCACACAATGGTCAGCATCAAGGTGCGAACGCGGCCGAACTTGTCGCCTACCGGCCCCCACAGAAACGCCAGTCCCCAGCCGAGCAGAAAAAGAGCGAAAAGCAATCCCCCGTAATAACCAATGTTGCCTTTAGATGCGATGATGCCGGAGCGAGGAAGAAGTTCACGCAGCGAAGGCAGCAGAACGAGCGCGTATATAAAAGAATCCATTCCGTCGAGAGTCCATCCACCCCAAGCAGCCCAGAAACCCCGAATTTGATTTCGAGTGAGCGGGACGCGGAGAGAAGTGGGTGCGTTCGGAGATTCAACTGGCATCGTGCGAGGCACTATATCAAAAAGCAATGGCACAAGAAGCGAGAAGTAGAATCTCCAAATCCAATTTCACCGCCAATGGCTGTGATGTAGACTCTCTGATTCATTTGAGACGATACCTGGTTTTGGGACGGATAACCTAGGCTGCTGTTGACGGCGCACCGCGGAATGGTCAAGGCTCGCAGTGCGCGCCCCCATCGAGCTCTGCGAAATCTCTCTTTATGAACATTCACGGAGAACCAGGGAATCCAGAATCAAGCGTTCACCGCGTGCGCACCATTCCGTCGCTCCGGTGGTGGATCGGCGCGCTCTTGTTCGCCTCGACGGTGATCAATTATATCGATCGCCAAACACTTTCCCTGCTGGCTCCCTATCTCAAACAGGACTACCACTGGACTAACACGGATTACGCCAATCTGGTCATCGCGTTCCGCGTTGCCTATGCCATCGGACAAACTCTCAACGGCAGGCTGATGGATCGCATCGGCACCAGGCGCGGACTAACGCTGACCGTTCTGTGGTATTCGATTGTTTCCGTTCTTACTCCGCTCGCTCGCGGCCTCTACTCTTTCATGGGCTTCCGTTTTTTCCTCGCGCTTGGAGAATCTGGCAACTGGCCCGGTGCAACGAAAGCCGTCTCGGAATGGTTTCCCAAGCACGAGCGCGGCCTTGCCACAGCGTTATTCGATAGCGGCTCTTCCATTGGCGGAGCTATCGCCCCTTTCGTTGTTCTTTGGCTGTACTTCCGATGGGGCACGCGCCCTGCATTTGTTGTTCCCGGTCTGCTGGGGTTCTTGTGGCTAATCGCTTGGCGCTGGCTCTATCGCCTGCCTCAAGACCATCCTCACATCAGTATCGCCGAGCGACAGATGATCCTTGCCGACCAAAAGGAAGACGAAACTCCAGCGAGAACAGCGCCACGCTGGCGCGATCTACTGAAGCTTCCGCAAACCTGGGGCACTATCATCGCCAGGAGCTTCACCGACCCAGTCTGGTTCTTCATCGCCGATTGGTTTCCCATTTATCTCGTCGCCAAAGGCATCGCTCTCAAAAGCGGCCTAATCGCCGTCTGGATTCCATTCATCGCTGCCGATCTGGGGAATTTCTTCAGCGGCTGGCTTTCCGGTCGTTTGATTAAGCGAGGCTGGTCTACCGGAAACGCTCGCAAAGCTCTCGTCATTTTCGGCGGCTTCGGCGTCATGCTTCTCATTCCGACAATTTTTACCGTGAATCTTTACGCGCTCACCCTTCTGTTCGCCCTCGCCACGTTTTCCTACGCATCTTTCACGACCATCGCTAACGTGCTACCTTCTGACCTTTATAAAAACGAATCCGTGGCCACCGTAAGCGGCATGAGCGGCACAGGAGCCGCGCTCGGTACGATCGTGGTATTCGAATTAGCGGGCCATCTTTCCGATGCGCGTATCGCGACGGGGACGCACTTGTTCGACCCGCTCATGATCATCGCTGGCCTGATTCCGTTTGTGGGTATGATTCTTGTGCTGCTGCTCGTGCGCAATACAAAAGCAACAGATCAAGGCCTCGTCCGCCGCATATGAAGTTTTCGCGCAAACTGTTGGCAGGTGCGTTGGCAATCAGCAAGGCTGGGGCGGGATGAATCGATTGCTACTTGAGGAGGATAGGTGAAGATCACGGATGCAAAGGTTTTGATCTCTTCTCCAGGCAGGAATTTCGTAACGCTGAAGGTCTACACTGACCAAGGCATTTACGGCCTCGGTGACGCGACGCTGAATGGCCGTGAGCTCGCCGTTGCCGCCTATCTTTCCGAGCATTTAGTCCCCTGCCTCATCGGCCGCGATCCTTTTCAATCCGAAGACATCTGGCAATATTTCTATCGCGGTGCGTACTGGCGCCGCGGCCCTGTGACCATGGCCGCAATCGGCGCCATTGACATCGCGCTCTGGGATATCAAAGGCAAAGCGCTCAACACTCCCGTCTACAATCTTCTCGGTGGAAAGAGCCGCACGGGCGTCATGGTCTACGGCCACGCCAACGGCCGCGACATTGAAGAGACACTCGATGAGGTTGGCAAATACGCCGCCATGGGCTACCGCGCCATTCGCGCGCAATCGGGTATCCCCGGCATCCCTTCAACTTACGGCGTTGCAAAAGACAAGCTCTACTACGAACCTGCCGAAAAAGGCCTACCCAGCGAAAATCTCTGGTCGACGGAAAAATACTTGCTGCATGTCCCAAAGCTCTTCGAATCCCTGCGCGTGAAATTTGGCGATGACGTTCATCTCCTGCACGACGCCCATCACCGTCTCACGCCGATCGAAGCGGCTCGCCTCGGCAAAAGCCTCGAACCCTATCATCTCTTCTGGCTCGAAGATGCCGTCACGGCGGAACTCCAGGAAGGTTTTCGTATCGTTCGCCAGCACACCACCACGCCGCTCGCGCTCGGCGAAGTTTTCAATACGATATGGGACGCCAAGACCGTCATCACCGAACAGTTGATCGACTACATTCGAATGGCCACCGTCCACAGTGGCGGCATCACTCATCTCAAGAAAGTCGCGTCGCTTGCGGAGATCTATCACGTCCTTACCGGCTGCCACGGCGCAACGGATTTGTCGCCTGTGTCCCTCGCCGCCGCTCTTCATTTCGATATTTCGGTCAACAATTTCGGGATCCAGGAGTACATGCTACACACGAAGGAAACCGACGAAGTCTTCCCCCACTCCTATTTCTTCAGCGACGGCTTCCTGCATCCAGGGGACGCGCCGGGTTTGGGGGTCGACTACAACGAAAAGCTTGCAGCGACATTTCCGTACGAACGCGCCTATTTGCCCGTAAATCGGAAGTTGGACGGCACCATGTTCAATTGGTAGTTCCAGGGAATTAGGCACCATCCACACGCTATACGCAATGAAGGGATCTTTACTTGGAGAAATAAACCATGGCATACAGCAAGCTCGATCTAACCGGCAAATCGGCAGTAGTTATCGGTGGCACTTCTGGCATCGGCCGCGCCATCGCTCTCGGCCTCGCCGAAGCCGGTGCCGACGTCGTCCCCACTTCGCGGCGCGCCGACCAAGTCGAATCCACAGCGCGTGAAGTGGAAGCGCTGGGCCGCCGCTCCCTTCGCGCAACCTCCGACGTCACCGACCGCGCTTCGCTGCAAGCGGTGCTCGACGCCGCGGTAAAGGCCTTCGGCAAAGTCGATATCCTAGTGAACTCCGCCGGACGCACAAAGAAGGCCCCCACCCTCGATTTTTCCGAAAAGGACTGGAACGACATTTTCGAAACGAATCTCACTGGCATGGTGCGAGTGTGCCAGATTTTCGGCCGGCACATGCTGGAACGCGGCTACGGCAAGATCATTAATGTCGCCTCGATTGGTTCTTTTCGCGGAATGATGGAAGTCTCCGCATATTCCGCCAGCAAAGCCGCCGTCGTATCGCTCACACAGTCGCTAGCCGTCGAATGGTCCGCGCGCGGCATCTGCGTGAACGCCATTGCTCCCGGCGTCTTCCCCACCGCGCTGAATCAAAAACTGCTCGACGGCACGCCGCGCGGCAACGAATGGCTCATGCGCACGCCCATGAAGCGCTTCGGCCAGGTCGAGGAGCTTGCCGGAGCCGCCATCTACTTGGCGTCCGACGCCGCCAGCTACACGACGGGCTCGGTGCTCGTTGTGGATGGGGGAATCCTCGCCAGCGGCGTGAACCAATGAGCGCGACGAGCTAAGCAGTTGAAAGCACCTTTGGTACATACTCATCCGACCACAAATCTACTACAACTTAAAAAACAGAATCACAGCGCCTATCAACGCAAACACCGCTGCCGATGGCACGCGACGTGTATCTCAATCTCGCCTACCTCGGTGATTCGGCGGATGAACCTGGACTCGAACCGGGCGGATGGAAGTGAAGAATTTCAAGGGGTTGGGCGGGGCAAACTTGATATGGCTGTTGAAACTTGTAGAAATCGCCTGGTCTGTCCCTGGGCCCCGACGAGGATAGGAAGAAGTGCCTATCTACTATCTGGCTCAACTGGTTTGCGCGTTGTCAGACAATCTGAGATCAGCCCGCTTTGACTCTGCCAAATCTCGCCGCTTTGATCTGTGCAAAATACAAATTTGCCGGTTCTTCCTGGAATTACCGGAGCGGCAGTAATTGTGTAGCGTCCGACCGTTTCACCGAGGCCCTGGGCGCATTGGATCTCGAAGTGGTACCAAGACTTCGTACCAGACGCCAAGACCGGATCTACGGAGCGAGCGTCTGGCGGTGATTCGAGACCTTGCTCGGCCAGATCGCTCAGATTGCATGCGAACCCGATGTTCGGATGCTTGGCCGCAAAATCGCGTTCAGCAGAACTTAAATTCTTAATGTTTTGCACCGCGTGGCGATGATTGAGGAAGATGCGCGGAGCTCTGGGCGGAAAGACCACCAGCCAGAAGGCCACTGACATCAAAACTACCAACAATACCAGGGAGACGGTCGATTTTGTGAACCCCATATCCTCGTAGCTCGAACGAGACGATCACGGCCTATGATGGCTGGCAGGAGATCATCGCGGATTATCCAAAGCAGATTCGTATTGAGTAGTCCCTAATTCTCGGGTGCCGGATCATCCTGCCACTTTCTTCGCCTGCGCCCGAAACTTCGCCCAGCGCCTCTTGGTAGCTTTACCGATCCTCGCTCTTGCAGCCGCTGACAAGACGTGCTTTTTTACGACTTTGATTTCCTTGCTCGTTGAATCGCCCAAAGCTTTTGCAGCCGCTCGTACTCCGTTCAACTGGTGCTGCAACTTGCCGAGCTGCTTTTCGAGTTTTCTCTCTTCGCGCTTGATCGCTGCCAAGATGTCCATAGAGCCTCCGAGGGAAATCTATCGCAACCAGGGCACGCGCACCAGACTTGGGGCCGGAAGCAAGTAACTCGGAAGTAGCTCGGCAACGGTGGTAGCCTCAGGCGTGCCCAATCCCGAACCGCAACCGTGCAAACATTTCAAGCCAATGCATATCACCCCGGCATTTCTGAAACATCTTCCGAAATGTTCCGCGTGTAAGGCCGTGAAGGAGCAAATTAAAGAACTGTTCGCTGCGATCAGAGCGACGAAGCACGCAGAGTCAATTCGTGCTTTGAGAGAAGCAGCCCGTGATAGCGGCAACCGCATCCGGGCCTGGAAGTGCGGAGCCGAACGGAAAAGACTGCAACAAGAAGGATTTGCGATCATTGCGCCGTCAGCGCCCGCTGTTCCACAGGTCCAAGAATAAATGTGGCGGGGCCGCTATCGGCACCCGTTCGGTGACGGTGTTTTTTTACGAGGACTTGGGCTAGATAGGGTCGCTGCTTTATGTTGAGATGGCAGGAAAATGGATATTCAACCTAAAGCAAAGGTACAGAACCAGAATCGCGCCCAGTGTAGATAAAATGAGGCCGGCGGGATGATAGCGTTCATTTGTGGAGCGCGAAAACATGTGGGAAACGCCGCCGCCGATGACCGAGCCGACGATGCCTAGCGCGACCGTCCAGAAAAGCGTCATGTGCACGTGCATGACGTCTTTCGCGATAACGCCCGAAATGAGGCCAATAAGGAGATACCAGATCAAGTGGAACATGCTTTTTCTCCATCCTTTGCTTTTGGGGCGTTGTCGAGTATTAGCCCTGGGTTGGCGATTAGCCAGGAGTTCCTAATGTGGACTTCTGGCCTTGCAGTGTAGGCTGCTGTCGGTGGTGCGTACTGTTCACTTTTGTGCAGTTTGTAGATTTCATGGATCGGAGGCAGTAACTCCGGAGAAGGCCGGGTTCCCCGACATGGGGGTTAAGTTCCGACTACGGCGTTTTCATCTCCAAATGAGACTCTTTCCCGATATAGAGTTCCCCGAGTATGACTGACATTCGAATCGGAACTAGCATCTTCACCGCCGACGGCTGGCTCGGCACCTTCTATCCGAAGGGCCTGAAACCCCGCGACTATCTGAGTTACTCACCCGAAACTGACCTCTTGCCGTACTTCGCATGAAAGTCGCACCACCGAACTTGGGATTTTTCGAGCTTCTTTCGAATCCTCAAAGTTAAGATTCTTAAGCCCGACAACGGCCCGACAATTTTCGGTCCGTTCAAAAGTTCGGTTTATCGTCTGGCGGTACCTTTTTGGGAGGCTCCTTCTTCGGCGGAGGAGCCGTTTTGGGTTTAGCGTTTGGAGCCGGATGTTCCGACTCTTTTTTCTGCGGAGGAGGAGTGGTCCGCTTGGCCTCCGGCTTCGGAGCTGGTTTCGCGGGAGCTGGTTTCGCGGGAGCCGGTTTCGCGGGAGCCGCTTTCGATGGTTGCGGATGCGCGGACGAATCTGCTGGGGCGCGGTGCTCGGCAGGTGTGGGAGACTTAGCTGCAGGATGCGCCGGCTCTACAGTTTTCCTTGAGGGTTCGGCAGACTTCTCGGCTGGCCTTTCGGCGGGCTTTTCACCAGGCTTTGCCGGTGCAGGACCGGCCGCGGTCGGCTCGACTCGATTCGGCTGAGCGTTGGCCGGCTGCGACCGTTTTGCTTCAGCAGGATGAGCCGCAATGACCGGAGCTATCGGTTTGCCTGCGGCAAGCGGCTTCGCCGCGACAACAACGGCAGGACGCCCGTGATTCACGGAGGCAAATTGCTGGTGGTTCTGTGCCGCCTCACGCTGCTGTTGGATCTGCGTGGTCAGCGGAGGGGTACGTTGCTCGCGCGTCGCGGCGATTTCTGATGGCAGAGGCTTGCGAGTGACGCCTCCGGGGCCGTTATAGCTGACACGGTTAACCGTCGTTATGTTGACAGTCTTATTGTTGATGACGACGGTGTTCGTCACTGTGCGGTTGTACACCTGAACGTTGGTGATTGTGATGTTGTTGACGGCGCGGTTATAGTCGAAACGATTTCCGCTCCAATATCCGCCCTGATAACCTACGCCGATGTACCCAAAACCATAGTTGATGCCGCCGTAATAGCCGATATGCCGGCCCCAGAAACCATAGTGGAAGCGATACGTGCCGCCCACAAATCCCCAATATCCCGGCGTCCACAGGACGCCCACTTCGGGCGGCCGAGCCCACGCGCCTGGCACCCAGTAGTAGCCCTGCGGGGCGTAGCTCCAATATCCAGGCGTCCAAAGGTAGCCATCGTCGGGACAGTCGGGCTGCGAATATTCCGGCAGAGGTGGCGGAGCTTCTGAAGCTTGAAGGACCGGCTGGCCATAGCTCGAATCCCCTGCGTCGTCGTACTCGCCGCCGCCATCGGGATCGTTCTGGTCCTGCTGGCCGGTATTTCCCGTCGCCTGGGTGTCGCTGGTCGGAGCCAGGTTGGCATCAGCCGCCTGATCCTGCGATTGGTCGGTCTGCGCCGGTTGAGTCTGTGCGCTGCTGTCCTGCGTGTCGCTTTTCTCACATCCCGCAACGCCAACTATCAATGCGGTAAGCGTAAATGCCTTGACGATAATAGAGGATAGCCTGCAGTTTTTGCTCATGTTGTTCGTCATCCAGAATGCTTTCGGTGAGTAAAATTTTCGCTCAGAATGGACCCGGGCCTTTCGTTAGAGTATGAGCAGAGGCCCTAAAGTTAAAATAGGGGAAACAATGTATTCGAGAGGGATACCCGCTGTAACAGGGAATACTCAAGGGGCACGTTAATATTACAGAGAAAGTCAGTGAAGTCACCACATTTTTATCGGAGCTATCCGGCTCCGCTGCGTCTTTTTCTGAAAAACATTCGACCGGGATGAGCGTTTCAAGCCTTTGGTCGGGTTGACACGAAGTATTTTGCGCAGACGTGAGCGGCGAATTCTTTATCTCTTTGGGCTTCATAGTGACCCTTCATTTGGTCGAAGGAATCGCCAACAAGAGCTCCAGGAGGCCGAAATACCCACGCACACTGGGAGCAACCGTAGCCTTGGAAATCCTGAAGACTAATCCAGACAAGTTTCCGTGGATTCGGCAAGTTCTCTCCGTGCACTTTCTGGCTTATAGTCTCGGAGGAAGCGTAGCGTTTGTATCGGTGAAACTATGTAGCCAACGAAATGAAAAGCGGCAGCTACGGATTTGTGGAATGAGCAGCAATTAAGGTAGGAGCAGGCACTTGAGTCCAGTTTCCGGCTCTCACACGTTGCGAGGTCTGCGCTAAAGCCGAGTCCAGTCACGCGAAAGCCGAGCAGGAATTCACCTTCGACACGTCAATTCCTAGCTGGCACGGATGGCACGAAGGCAGCGTCCAAACCGCTCACGTATCCAGCTGCGTAACGCTGATCATTTGTATGGCGAGTTTGTCACTAAAATATTAGAGTTTTTGTGTCATGCGTTACCTATCGCTCGACAGTTCAGTCCGCGATTTTCGCTACGCGATCCGAAGTCTGCGCAAGGATCGACGATTTGTCACGACGGCGGTGTTTGCGCTGGCGCTGGGGATAGGCGCCGCGACAGTCGCGTTCAGCGCATTCTACAATTTGTTGTTCAATGCATTTGCAGCGAAGGACGCCGGGCGGTTGGTTGTCTTGTCGATGCAAAACGCAGAGGCGGGCGGACACCCCGAGTTCGACTTAACGCCCATCAGGGGTACGCTCTCGGACCTCGATGCGATTCGGAGTCAGAGCCAGGCGTTTGAGGATGTTATCGGCTTTGGCCGCGGGATCGAGTTGCTGAACGACGGGAAAGGCAATCACCAGGTCTATGTCGGGTATGTGACGGGGGATGCGTTTGATTTTTACGGAGTGCCGCCGTTGCTGGGACGCGGACTTATTCCTGCGGATGTAAAGCCGGCCGCTGCTCCGGTCTTTGTAATGAATTATGGAACCTGGATTGGAGAGTTCGCTGCGGATCCGGGGATCTTGGGGAAAAAGTTCTTGCTGAAGGGCAACCCGCGGGCGCTAGTTGGTATTATGCCGCCCCGATTTCAAGCGTTTGGAGCGATGAACCAAGTCTGGGTGCCGATTACGGACGGACGCGGAGCGGGAGGAAAGGAAGAGGAAGAATCGTTCGGCACAATGATGGCGCGGTTGAAGCCGGGCGTGAACATCGGCGAGGCATCGGCGGAGCTGGACGTGATTGTCAAGAGAATCGCCAAAAACAAACCCGAGGAATTTCCGAAGCATTTCACGGCGCGAGTGCAAGCAGCGACCGATTTCATGATGGGGCCGTGGGGCATCGGGAGCGCAGGCGGGCCGGAGACGGAACACTTCGACATCAGGCACATGTTGTATGACTTGCTGGCGGGCGTGATGATGCTGCTTCTGATTGCGTGCAGCGGCGTGGCGAATTTATTGTTGGCGCGCGGAGCGGCAAGAGAGAAAGAGATCGCAGTACGGACGGCTCTGGGCGCGTCGCGCTGGCGCTTGGTACGGCAATTGCTTGCCGAGAGCGCGGTACTGGCGATTGCGGCGTGCACAGTGGGATGCGGTTTTGCTTATTTCGGGATGAAGGTGGTGACCGCGGCTATTCCGCACAAAGGGCAGAGCGCCGGTGGCGAAGCGGTGATCGGATTGGATACGACGGTTTTGGTTTTTACGCTGGGCGTCACGGTGTTGACTATGCTGCTTTGCGGATTGGCTCCTGCGATTCATGCTGTCGGGCGGGATGTGCAGCCGATGTTGACGGGCAGCGGGAAAGGGACAGCCGGGAATTTCCGGCATGGAAAGTTTCGGGCGGGACTAGTGATCGCGGAAGTAGCGTTGTCGATCGTGCTTCTGACGGGTGCGGGACTGATGATTCGGAGTTTCTACGAGCTTACACACATCGATTTGGGATTCAACGCGAAGAATCTGTTCTTTGCGCCGGTGGGGGCGTGGGGAAACAGGGCGACGCCACAACAGCAAGACAATGCGAAGAGAATCGAGGAAGGATTGAAGGCCATACCCGGCGTGACGGATCTCGTGGTGAACAATTCGCTGCCAGGCTACAACCCGGGAATGCGCTTTGAAACAAGGGTGCCGGGTTCAGAGCGATTCGAGAGGATTGGGTTTGATGGCTGCAGCGAAAATCTTTTGCGCGCGCTGGAAATGCAAATGGTAACCGGCAGGTGGCTCTCGGCAATTGAAATTGATGAGGCACAGCCGGTCGCGGTCATCAATCAAACGATGGCAGCGCACTTCTTTAACGGTGAGAATCCGCTCGGGCGGCAAATCGAGGCAAAAGACTTCGATGAGAAAGTAGCGCCAACGCGCGATGTCTATTTTCAAGTGATAGGTGTGGTGCGCGATGCGAAGAACTTTGGGCCGCAGGTGCCAGTGCTGCCCATGGCGTTTGTTCCGTACACGATTCGTGGAGGAATGCTTTTCTATCTCAAGACGAAGGGCGATCCTGCACTCTTGATGAATCCGGTTCGGCAAGCCGTTTGGGCAGTGGAGCCAGACGCAGTTTTTTCTCCGCAGATGGGTCCGTATCTAAAAGTTTTTTACGATTTGACGTATTCCACGCACGAATTGGGATTGACGACATTCACAGGACTGGCCGGGATTGCGCTGTTGTTGGTCGTGGTTGGCGTGTTTAGCGTAATGGCGTATACGGTGTCCCTGCGGACCCAAGAGATCGGCGTGCGGATGGCGCTGGGTGCGCAGCAGGGCGAGGTGTTGGGCATGGTCTTGCGACACGGATTGGCTCTCGTCGCTGCGGGACTTGCCACTGGGCTCCTCGCAAGCTTCGGGCTGACGCGATTTTTGGCGAATCAGATTTGGGGGGTTTCGCCGACGGATCCGTGGACGTTTGGGGCGGTGGCGGCGCTGATGGTGGTGACCGGATTAGCGGCGTGCTGGTTGCCAGCGCGGCGTGCGGCCAGTGTCGATCCATTGGTAGCGCTGCGGTATGAATGAAGGGAGAAGACAGCTAAGTCCATCTGGTTAAACGCGCTTACCAGAGAAGGAGCTACCGAGGCAATTGCCAGCCTCATCCAGCAGATGTAGTTGGCAGGGCACCATCTTCGGTAAGGCGTGCGGACACTTGGATTATTTCAGCGTGGCACGTCACGCGGAATCCGCGGTAAGCTCCCCTCTTCGCTTCTTGGTATCTGCTTACTGGTGTCAGATATTTCTTTCCGCCTACTCCTTCACATGCGCCAACGGAATCTGCGAAAACAATTGCAGATCGATGATCATGTTCAGCCGCCGGTCCAATTGAAAAAACGTCGCCGCCTTCCTTCCCGGCAACACCTGGCTCACCACCGGCACATACTTCAAGCGCAGCGCCTGCGCCTGCCCGTCTGCCTCCAACCAGTGCCGCACGTAAATCAGTGCATCTTCGTCTGTCATCGTTGCCCACATCTCCGCGTACTGTTTCAACAGCGCATACTTCTGATTGTTCACTTCTTGCAAGTCCTTCACGTAATGGTTGTAGATCGGCCAGAACTTCTGCGCCTCGTTATCCGACAGCGACATATTCTGCCCAATCACCTGCATTTTCATTGCCCGTAGATCTTGCCGCAACAAAGCAATGTCCTCGTCGGTCACCGTCGGGCTGATGACCTTCTCCACGACAACTTGCTGCCCCTGTGCCGCCACCAGCGCCTTCGCCCGCGCCGCAGCCATCCCCCCACCCAATGCCGCCGCCACCACCATGCCCGCAACAAAGGCCCCAGCCAATCTTGCCATTCCCGTTATTTTGCATTTCACAATTTTTCTCCTTACCTTTGTCCCCTTGCCACAAAGAACCACTGAGAACAGCAAGTCCGAGTGCATGCTAATACAGATGGGCCGCTGACGGAATACTATCGGCATCGAGCGAGAGTCAACTCATGATCAACGCGGAAACCGGACAATCAAGTGCCGACAGGGGGCCGCCCCGCTACTGTGAAGCTCTTATCGAGGGGCACCCGACCGACCCGAAAGTTGAACAATGTAAGGGCTGTGGTGAAAAGAAGTATAAAAATTGCGACGAAGTACTGAAGAGCTTGCTGGTCGATTGCGTTTGCGGAAAGGCCACAATACCGACAATTCTAGACGCCAAACCGATTGGTGGGACGAAATATCAGTCCTTACACCCATATTGATTCCCATCGTGTTAGAATTTTTTTTCCCGTTCGTCTACGAATGCTCCGTCTCCCTACCTTGGAGATTTATGAAGCCAGCTTTAACAGCATTGCGTTCGAGGATTCGTGTCGGAAGTTCCGAAACATTCTCGGCCCAAGAGCAGCGCAGAAGATTTACATCGAGAGCGTGACGGAATCTCAGGTAAGCGCGATGGACGTGCTCGAAGCCAAATTCCACGAAACTTCCAACAACCTTCCAATGGGCAGGAACGGCCTGGTCAACTAACTCCGCGTAACAGCCTGGAAAATTTTGGAGCCAACTCCGAGAATCGAACTCGGGACCCCCTCATTACGAATGAGGTGCTCTACCAGCTGAGCTAAGTTGGCTTGCAAACATTATTTCACCAAGCCTATTAGTTTGTCCAACGCTTCCCTGGATTCTGCTTCCGGTGTTTCCACATAAAAATTCATTGTGGTAGACAAATCTGAGTGGCGAAGAATTGCTTGAATAATTTTTGGCTTTACGCCCATCGTGTAAAGATTTGACGCCAGCGAACGGCGGAAACACCTCCAGCCCTTCCACTTTGGAATTGTCTCGTCCAACTGAAACTCATGGTCATCGGGATGTTTATGTTTGTAGTGACCGCAGACGGCGCAGGGATGATTGTGCGGCGTACTAAGTTTGGGAGGTTCATTGAGGTGCCGCGTCGTTCGCCTTGGAAAATCCAATCTGTCGGCTTCAAGGTCTTCCCTAAACCCTCTTCCTCCGCAGGACCCTCCAAATAGTCGCGATAATTTTCTAAGAAGGACCGCAGAATAGGGATTAAAGGAACTGTGCTTTCGCTCGATTCAGTTTTTGGCAGACTCTCTTTGGTCCACCACACCGTTCTCTCCACCGACAATTTGTCGCCTTGAAAATCCCGCCACCGCAAGCCGCGAAGTTCCGCCAAGCGCAGCCCGGTAAACGCAGCGGTCGCTACCACCGCGAACGCTGTTCTTCCGTTGTAGTCGGATGCATAGCAAGTCGGCAGTAGCTTTAGAATCTCGGCCATCGTGTAACATTCGCGCAAAATTTCTGTCAATTGAACGACAAAAGTTGGGTTCTATTACCGCGATCTACTTTCGCCTTACCTCGAGAAGGGATACATCGCCCAGCCAATCCCCACCCCAATCAGCAGGAACAGAAACAACGACCAGATGATGTATTTTACGCGTTCGTTCGCCCGGCGGCGGCTCAAAAATCCGAACGCCACGGAAATGAGCAGCGCGAAAAGCGTCATCGACTGAAAATGGGTGAGATTAAACGCGATCGCCACAATCACGCCTTCCGCCCTCGCGCCGCTTCATATGCGTGTAGCGCCGCCAGCAAGTTCAGTACGCCCGCTGCCGCAAGAAATCTCGTTCCGTAGTCGCCCTCCGCATGCGCTACATCCGAACCTTGCGTTTCGAGCGCACGCGCCGCAAAATAAAATGATCCCGTTCCGAGATCGGCCACATAACCGAGAATTCCAAACGCGTCGCCGCCCTCCGAACTGAAAACGTTGCCACGCATTCCAACGCCAAGAAAAACCAGCGCGCCCACCGTCAGAAAACATCCGAGCGCCCTGCCCCACATTTTTTGAAGCGCATGACCCAATCCTGGAACAAGCCATCCCGCAACGCCAATGGCAAATGCCAGCGCTTCGCTCCTCTGAGGAAGTTCGCTGGAAGCATGTTCGCCGGGAGCACGCTCGCTTGAAGTATGCTGGGGCGTTGCCGCGACTCCCGTGGTTTCGTCTGCCATATTTTGGTCCGTATGCTCGTTCACAAAAAACCCGTTTTGCCTATGCCAGCAACGCCAAAATCTCTCTCTGTATGGCTCCTGTGACACGGGCTTCTTTTTCACCGATGTACACATTCACCTCGCTTCGAATGCCAAACTCCGGGAGATAGATTCCCGGCTCGATCGAATTGCAGGTCTTCGGAATCAGATGCCGCACGTCGTGCGTCTCGAGCCCGTCCATGTTGACGCCGTTGCCGTGCACGGTTTGCCCGATGTTATGGCCCGTGCGATGGAAAAAATATTTTCCGTAACCCGCTTTGTCGATTACTTTGCGCGCGGCCTTGTCCACTTGCCATCCCTGCAGCGGCTTCCCTGCCGCGACGCTCGATTGAATCAACTCAACCGCTTTGTCTCGCGCCTCGCGCACGATTCCAAAGACCTTGGCCATTTTCTCCGGGACCTTCGCGCCGAGATACCCGACCCAGGTGATATCATAGTAGACGCTTCCCGCCGCCTCCGTTTTTCCCCAGACGTCCAGCAGCAGCAAATCGCCTTCGCGAATCGGCGACGCCGATTGCAGAGTAGGTCCGTAGTGCGGATCGCTGGCATGCGGTCCGACGGCGATATCGGGCCCCTGCTCCAGCGTGATGCCAGCAGTCTCAAATTCCTTCAGGATCCACAGCTTCAAATCGTATTCCGTGAACGTCTTTTTCTCACGCACATTTTTTGCCGCAAGCTGAAAGGCTTCACGCACAACGCGGTCGATCACCGCGCCTGCTGCCAGGTGAGATTCAAGCTGCGCCGGGCTCCAGCACGCTTCGTGTTTCTGCACTAGGTCGGCGGAGCTCACCACCTTCGCTCCGGCGCTGCGCACAAGCTCAATCGTTCCAGCGTCCACCATCGCTACGTAAGGAATGGCGTTCTTCGGCGAATATTGCATCGCGATATTTTTCGCGCGCCCCAAAAGCTTGCCGAGATTTTTTCTCAGCTCCTCTTGCCCGGCATAAAACAGCGTTTCGCCCGGCAACGACGCAAGCGATTCCGTTTCGATTTTGTGCACTAATTTTCGTGGCGTCCCCTTCGCCGGCACAAAGTAATACCAGCGGCGCGTGCGCATTCCCGAAGGAAGTTGCAGAATTCCCTGCGCAATAGGGTCGCGCCCGCGAAAGTCGTAGAACAGCCAGCCATCCAGCTTCGCGGCTCGCAGGTCGCTCTGTATTCCACTGATATCAGTGCCCATGTTTAGATGACGTCCTGTCTATTCGCCGAGTTTCAGAAATGCGCGTGGTTACGCGTCGCGCGTCAGAAGCCCCAACAATTGCTGCTTCGTTACGCCGCGAATTTCGATGCGTTTGATGCGGCTGCGCTCACCGCCAAGAATTCTAACAGCCGACTTGGGTGTTTTCAAAAGATGCGCGAGGAATTCGACCAGCGCCTCGTTCGCCCGGCCTTCCAAGGCAGGCGCTTGCAGCCTTATCTTCAGAGCGCCTTCCATCACTCCAACGATTTCGTCCTTGCTTGCCCGCGGCTGCACGCGAACCGCAAACGAAACCGTCCCAGCCGCCAGGTTCTCCGCGATTTCCGCAAACATTGCCCGCTCACCAAGCCCGTTCATATTGCAGAGGTGCCTTGATCTTCACATCCAGAGCCTTCGCCGCCCTCCTCGGCCAATACGGATCGCGCAGCAATTCGCGCGCGAGAAAAACCAGATCGGCCTGCTCGGTAGCTAAAATCGTTTCCGCTTGGATTGGCTCGGTGATCATGCCAACAGCGCCCGTCGCAATGCCGGCTTCCTTGCGTATCGCCTCCGCAAATCCAGTTTGGTATCCCGGGCCCAGAGGAATTTTCACCCCGAGCGCCGTTCCTCCGCTGGAGGCATCAATCAGATCCACACCCAGGGGCTTCAATTCACGTGCCAGCGCGATTGTCTGTGCCAAATCCCAGCCGCCTTCTTTCCAATCCGTCGCGGAAACACGAACAAAAAGCGGCAATCGCTGCGGCCAAACTTCCCTCACCGCGCATACAACCTGAGTCGCCAGGCGAATTCGATTTTCAAATTTGCCGCCATACTCGTCCGTCCGCGTGTTCGAGAGCGGCGACATAAATTGATGCAGCAAATACCCATGTGCGGCATGGATTTCGATAACTTCAAAGCCAGCCGCCAGCGCGCGTTCCGCCGACTTCCTGAATGCCCCTACGGTCTCCCCAATCTCGCTCACGGACAATGCATGCGGCACGTTATAGCCCGCATCAAAAGCCAGCGCGCTCGGCCCAACCGGCTCCCACCCGCCATCTTGCACGGAGACAGGCTTTCCTCCAGTCCACGGAGGCATGGTGCTCGCCTTCCTCCCCGCGTGTGCCAGTTGCATGCCCGGAATCGCTCCATGCGAGCTAACAAATTCAACAATGGGCCGCCAGGATTCGACGTGTGCATCTTCGTAAATCCCAGTGTCCGCCGACGAAATTCTTCCCCGCTTCTCGACCGCGCTCGCCTCGGTAAATACCAGCCCCGCGCCCCCAATCGCGCGGCTCCCCAAATGTACAAGATGCCACGCCTGCGGATGGCCTTCTTTCGCCGAGTATTCGCACATCGGCGAAACCACGATCCGGTTCTTCAGCTCAATCTCTCGTACTCGAAATGGACTAAAAAGCTTCATCCGTGTCCCCTATGAAAATTATTGGCCAATTTGCATCGCGCCGATGGTGCCGCGCGTTCCAAACAACGCCGTACCCACGCGCACCTCCGTGGCACCTTCTTCGATCGCCACTTCGAAGTCGTGCGACATGCCCATCGACAGCACCGCCAGCGCGCAGCCAAGCCGGTCAGCCAAACCGTCGCGCAATTCTCGCAACCGCCTGAAATGCGACCGCGTCTCTTCCGCATTCGCCGTGAAGGGTGGTATGCACATGAGCCCAGCCAACTCCAGTTTGGGCAGCCCAGCGACCTTTTCCGCCAGCGCGGGAAGCTCTTCCTCTGCTGCGCCGCTCTTCGTCTCCTCCTTCGCGATGTGTACTTCGATGAGTACGCGCATCCTTTCGGTTACACCGGTTTCGCTTCTTACGCGGTCCAGACGTTGCGCCAGCGCGAAATCATCCACGGAATCGATACTATGGAACAGTTTCGCCGCCCTCGCCGCTTTGTTGCTCTGCAAATGCCCAATGAGATGCCACGTTGCGTTCAAATCCTGTACCCCGCCCTGCTTCCCTTCCCACTCCTGCACGCGATTCTCTCCAAAATGACGCAACCCGGCTTCATAAGCCTCGCGAATAGCCTCCGCCGGATGCGTCTTTGAAACGCCAATCAAGGTAATCTCTTCGCTGCGTCGTCCAGCTCGCCGCGCTGCTGCAGAAATTCGTTCCTGGACCTGCAAGAAGTTATCTCGGATCAATGTCGTCGCCATATGCGAATTGTTCAAATTTAAATCCTAGCACGCACAGCATTGCAGCGTTGAGGGTCTACGGTTAGACTGGCTTTCGCACATGACTTCCCCAGGAAAACTCATCGCCATTGAGGGCATCGACGGCAGCGGCAAACGCACGCAAGTCGATCTGCTCGAAAAAGCCCTGGTCGCGGCCGGCCATGCCGTTTTTTCCACCGGTTTCCCGCAATACGATTCCTGGTTCGGCAAAATGGTCGGCCAATTCCTGAACGGCGACTTTGGCGCGCTGGAAACGGTTGACCCGCACTTCAGCGCACTGCTCTATGCGGGCGATCGCTTCGAAGCCAAATTCCGCCTGGAAACAGCTCTGAAAATGGGCAAAATCGTGCTGGCCGACCGCTACATCGGTTCGAATCTCGCCCATCAGACCGCCCGTGCACCTGCTGCGGATCGGCCGGCTTTCGTCTCCTGGATCGAGCATTTGGAATACAACATCTACAATCTGCCGCGAGAAACGATGGTGCTCTATCTCCGTGTCCCTCCCCGCCAAGCCCAGGAACTCGTCGCGCGCAAATCCGCTCGCAGTTACACAAAGGTGAAGCAAGATCTGCAGGAAGCCAGCCTCCGCCATCTCGAGGATGCCGCCGCCATGTACGATCAGCTTTCGCGCCGCCCCAACTGGGCGACCATTCCCTGCTTCGACGAAGCCCGCGGCTCGATGCGCCCTCAAAAGCACATCGCCACGGAAATTCTCGCCGCTGTCTTGCAAGTTCTTTCCCAGCCCGTCGAAAAGGTAGGCCGGTGAAACATGGGCTTCTCCGAATTCCTCGGCAATGAACGAATCGTCGCCGCCCTGCGCGGCGCTCTCCGCAGTGAACGTGTTCCGCACGCCATGCTCTTCAGCGGTCCACGCGGCCTCGGCAAATACACGCTCGCGCGAATGTTCGCAGAAGCCGCCAATTGCGAGCGCCTGAAAGACGATTTCTGCGGCGAGTGCGAAACTTGCAAGCGCATCACGCTGCTCGCTGACCCCGAACATCTCATCGAACAAGGTCTCGCCGAGCGCGGCGAAAGCGCCGACGCCGCCACCGTCGAACGCATCCCTCTCATCCTCCAAACGCATCCCGACGTCTGGGCGCTCGTGCCCGATCCCGTCCGTCTAAAGAGCCCCGTGGCTCGCCCCATGCTGCGCATCGGCCAGCTCCGCGCCGTTCAACGCGCCGCCTATTTTCAACCGATGGGTCGCCGCCGAGTTTTTATTCTGGATGGCGCGGAAACCATGCATTGGAATGTCGCCAACGTGTTCTTAAAAATCCTGGAAGAACCGCCCGGCTCCGCGACGCTCATCTTGACCGCGCCATCGCCCTACGCGCTGCTCCCGACCATCGTCTCCCGCTGCCTGCAATTTCATTTCGCACCGCTCTCGCAGCCGGACGTCGAAAACATTCTCAAGGAAAAAACCGATCGCAAACCGTCTGATCTCAAGCTCGCTGCCCAACTCGCCGAAGGCAGCCCCGGCCTGGCCATCGAAATGAACGTCGAGGAAACCGCCGACCGCCGCCGCAATGCCCTGCGAATCCTCGAACGCGCCGCGCACGGTCAGGGCTTCGCTCAGCTTTTCGCCGCCACTTCAGCCCTTGCCAAAGACCGCGAGTCGAGCTTCGAAGATCAACTAGGTGCCTTCTACGGCTTGCTTTCCGATCTCCTGGAGCTGACTTCCGGCGTCGAACAACCAGCTCTGCGAAATGTTCCGCTGGCCAAAGAGCTCGCTGCGCTGGCCCATTCCATTGATTCCCGGTGGGTTATGCACGCCATCGCTGGTTTCGACGAATTGCATTCCGGCGCGCGCCGCAACTTAAATCGCCAGCTCGGCCTGGACGCATTGGCCACCTCGCTTGCATCAGAATCCTAGCGTTTAGCGGCGCTAACGCGCCATTTATGCTCTTTTCTTTCAGCTATTTCGATTTCAAATTTTTCCGACTCTGACTGTAACCCAGCGCCGCAGCCATGCATCTCACCCAATGAACTCACCCCACCGTTAGCTGCAAGGAGAAGTCATGGTGAACCGCAGGATGTTTCGCCCGGGGTTTCCGGACGTGAAGGAGCAGCCGCCGCAAAGAATCTCGCACAACGGCCCCGCTCCCAGTAAAAAACCCGCTCCCCCAGAGACGACCCACGCTGAGAACTTCTATTGGGTCAAGCAGATGCAAGGTCATACACCGATGGTCGTAGTTCTCGACAATGGCGAATCACTCCGTGGCACGGTCGAGTGGTACGATCGCGATTGCATCAAGCTCACGCGGCAAGGCAATCCCAATCTGCTCATTTTCAAGCGCGTTATTAAATACGTGCATAAGGACGGCGAAGAGGCGGCAGCGGGCGGCGACGAATAGGCGCTCCAGCCCTTTCTGTTCTGCTCTTCCACTTCCGGCTTTAAGTTCTAACTATCGAAGGAAGTGTTACTGAGGGCTAACGAATGCCCCCGCGCCGCTCCGAACGTGAGAAGCGCCTTTGCTGCCAGTGTCCCGTCCTCTTTATAAATCTCGCATTCCGTCACGACGAAATTTCGTCCTGTTCGTAAGACGCGCGCGTCGGCTTTGATCCTGCCACCTGGCACCGATTCCAGAAAGTTTATTTTCAGCTCCACCGTAGCGATATTCGTCCCCTTAGGAACGGTCGTATAGGCCGCAATCGCGGCCACCGTATCCGCAATCGTCGCCAGCACCCCTCCATGCATCACGCCGTGAAGCTGCTTGTGCCGCGGCCTCACCTTCATCGTGAAAACGGCCCGCCCCTTCTCCAGGCTCTCCAGCTTCAAACCCAGCAGCGCCGTCGCCCCGGTCACATTCGTCCGCCGCCGCAGCGCTGCCTCATACTTCTTCAAATCATTGAATAGTTCCGAGACCATGAACTGATCGCGCTCCCGTCAATACCCAGATCGATGCCCTGATAGTCAAAAAGTTCAGTACGCCGATAGGCCGCCATCCAGTGGAACTGCCGCACCTGTCAGCCAGCTAGATTCCTCCGATGCCAAAAAGACCGCCATTTCCGCCACATCTTCGGGTCGCCCCATGCGCCCAAGTGGAATCGACCCAATCCTCGCCTTCCGCAGAGCCCTTCCCTCCGCCGAAGCCGCAAATAGCCCTTGCACCAATTCCGTCTCAACAATCGACGGACAAATGCAGTTCGACCGCACATTTTCATGCGCGTGATCCAGCGCCATCGCCTTAGTCAACAAAGTCACTCCACCCTTTGACGCACAATATGCCGCGCGATCCTTCATTGCCACCAGACCCAACACCGAGCCAACATTCACAATCGCTCCACCGCCGGCCTTGCGAAACTCGAGCAACACCGCTTTACACATCAAGAACGGCCCTTTTAAATTGATGGTCATCAACTTGTCCCACTGCTCCTCGCTGGTCCCTTCAATCGTGGCGACGTGCAAAACCCCGGCGTTGTTCACCAGCACATTCAGCTTCCCGAAAATTTTCGCCGTCTCCCGCACCGCGCGCTGGGCATCCCGCTCTTTGGAAACGTCGCATGCGATGGCCAGTCCGCTGTCTCCCTGCTTTTCCAGTTCACGCAAAGTCTCGTCCAGCTTCTCTCGACGCCGTCCTGCCACGGCGACCTTCGCCCCTTCTCGCGCAAACGCTAGAGCGATCGCCCGCCCAATCCCTGTTCCCCCGCCCGTAATCAGGGCTACCTTGCCCACCAGTCGTGTCACGGTTTTGCCCCCTCCCGCGTCTAATGGAGTGCCTTTGCGGCCTCACAGAGAGGCTAGGCGCGCACCACCAGGTAGGCGTGTGCCAGAAATGTCCAAATCCCGCAACGGAGCCGTTTGCCGATAGAATGCTGCCTCATCTGGACAGGATTGACAACTGAGGACCTCGGAGATCCTCTTTCATGAAAATCGGCATCACCTGCTATCCCACCTACGGCGGCTCCGGCGTAGTCGCCACCGAACTCGGCCAGGAGCTTGCCGCGCGCGGACACGACATCCATTTCATCAGCTACGCCCCGCCCATCCGCATGAACCCCAACGACCCGCACATCCACTTCCACGAAGTTGAAGTCGCCAGCTACCCGCTCTTCGATCACCCGCCCTACACGCTTGCGCTCGCCACAAAAATGCTCGAGGTTTTCGAGTCCGAATCGCTGGACCTTCTCCACGTCCACTACGCGATTCCCCATTCGGTCAGCGCTCTCCTTGCGCGTTCCATGGCTGCTCCGCGCCGCCTGCCCTTCATCACCACGCTCCACGGCACCGACATCACTCTCGTCGGCAGCAACCGCAGCTATCTCCCCATCACGAAGTTTTCCATCGAGCAAAGCGACGGCGTCACCGCGATTTCCCGCTATCTTCTTAACCAAACCATCAAAGAGTTCGACATCAAGCGCCCCATCGAAGTCATCCCCAATTTTGTGAATTGCGACCTCTACACGCGCAAACCGCAGCCTGGCCTCCGAGAAGAATGGGCCCCTAACGGCGAGCGTATCCTCATGCACCTCTCAAATTTCCGCCCCGTGAAACGCCTCACCGACGTCGTCGAAATATTCGCCCTGGTCCGCGCCAAAATGCCCGCCAAGCTCGTCCTCATCGGCGACGGCCCGGACCGCGGCGCCGCGGAATATCTGGTGCGCAAGAAAAAGCTCCAAAAAGATGTCCTCTTCCTCGGCAAGCAAGACCAAGTCTATGAAAAACTCTCCGTCGCCGATCTTTTCCTAATGCCCTCGCAGCTCGAATCCTTCGGCCTCGCCGCGCTCGAAGCCATGTCCTGCGAAGTCCCCGTCATCGCCACAAACGTCGGCGGCGTCCCCGAAGTCGTGGAACACGGCGTCGACGGCTTTCTAGTCGAACCCGGGGACGTAAAATCCGCAGCTAACTACGCCATCGAAATCCTGTCCCGCGCCGACCACGGCCGCGAAATGGGCCATACCGCCCGCATCAACGCCAAGAAAAAATTCTGCGCCAACGACGTCATCCCCGCCTACGAAGCCTATTACCGCCGCATCCTGGAACAAGCCTCCGCCGCCCGCGCGTAGCTCCGGCATCATCAAAATACCGCCGTCATCAAGAAACCGTCCTTCAGAGGAATCTCCTTTTTCTTCTCTCGGTACTCTGCGTCTCTGCCCCCTCTGTGATAGTCCTTTTCTTTCTTTTATCTTCTCCCGTCTTCTCCGTGTCCTCTGTGCCCTCTGTGTTAAAATCCCCCTTCAAATTCACCACCAACAAACCATCCATGCGCCGCCGCGGTTTCCTCCAACTCTCCCTAAGCACTCTAGCCGCCTCCGCTGTCGCTTCTTCATCGCGCGCCGCCGAACTCCCCAAACTCGGCGAACTCGCTCACTCCAAAGGCCTCTTCTTCGGCACGGCCGTCTCCGACTCCCAACTCCACCGCCCCGAATTCACACCGCTAGTCCTCGACCAATGCTCCATCCTAGTCGCCGAAAACCAGATGAAATGGCGCGCCACGCATCCCGAACAAGACCGCTTCGATTTCACCCAAGCCGACTTCTTTATGGACTTCGCCGAATCCCATCACATCCCGGCCCGCGGCCACAATCTCTGCTGGCACGAGCACAATCCCCCGTGGCTCGACTCCGCCATTACCCAACAAAACGCCGTCTCCCTACTCACCACGCACATCCAGACCGTCGTCGCCCGCTACAAAGGCCGCATCCATTCCTGGGATGTCCTCAACGAAGCCATCGATCCTACGCACAAAAATCCACAAGGTTTGCGCAACTCGCTCTGGCTGCAAAATATTGGCGAAGACTACATCGAACTCGCCTACCGCATCGCCGCCAAAGCCGATCCGGCCGCCATCCTCACCTACAACGACTACGACATCGAAACCGACGCCACCGCCCAAGACGCCAAACGCGAAGCCATCCTCGCCATGTTGCAACGCTTAATCAAAAAAGGCGTCCCCATCCGCGCCCTCGGCGTGCAATCCCACCTGCGCACCAACGAAGGCACCCCCACCTGGAACGGCCTCAACAAATTTTTATTGGAAATTCAAAAACTCAACCTGCAGGTCTTCGTCACCGAACTAGACGTCGACGATTCCGCGATGCCCGCCGACATTCCCGAACGCGATCGCCAAGTCGCCCAACTCTATCGCAGCTTCCTCGAAAACATTCTTCGCCACAATTCCGTAAGAGCCGTCCTAACCTGGTGCCTCTCCGACCGCGACTCCTGGCTCCAAAACTTCCGCCCTCGCAAAGACGCCCTCCCTCAGCGCCCCCTCCCCTTCGACGCGCAGCTCAATCCCAAGCCAAGCTTCTACGCCCTCCACGATTCCCTTGCCTCAAAACCATAACCGGCAGGGTCCGCACATCTGGCCACTGCCGGGTTCACTCGCCCGGCGCCTGCATCGCCGCATTCCGCGGTGCTCCGACGGGCCTTTCTCTGCTTAACGAACCTGCCGATACCTAAGTCCCTAGAGCCCCGGTGTGGCCGTCACCTTCACCTTGCGAGCCACCCGGTGCGCATTCTGCTTCCGCTCGTTCGAGTCATTGCTCGCCACGCTCTGAACCGCGTGCGCCGCAACCTGCACTCTCGCAGGCTTCTTTGCAAGGGGCTTCGCCACCGGATAAGCATCTTCCACTCCCGTATCTGTGAAAATCGCGGGGCTAACCTCCTGCGCCTTGCACGACGGCGTCCACCCCAGCAGCATCGCCGCGACTCCCAGAGTCCCGACCCACACCGTTTTCGGCAACAAAGCTTTGAAATTTTTCATGGCCATAGTCCTTCCCTCTTTTAAGTTTCTGCGGTTTCGAACGCGCGAGGCCGCCAGACCTGAACGCACCGGCATCGTGCATACGTTTTCGCACACCACGCTTTTTCTGCCAATGCACGCAATCTGGAAAAGGAATGAACAAAAGGTGAACGCGTAACTCACGCATTCCACGGAAGTTTTACGCAACTGCTGAAGCATCGGCCAGCCGCCGTACCCGATCCTCCGCGATTCTGCTACGCTTGGGCCGAGCAATCATCGCACAGCACAGGAGCAAACACGTGACAGTCGTAGCCGGAGTAGACCTCGGCGGAACCGCCGTAAACTACACCTTGGTGAACGCGCAAGAAAAATTTCTAATCGACGGCCTGTGCGAGCATCCCTCCCTCGCCAAGCAGGGGCCGGAAATCTGCCTCCGCCAAATCGCCGACGGCCTCCAAATCGCCGCCAAAAACGTAGGCGTTCAGCTCTCCGACATTGTCGCTCTCGGCCTCGATACACCCGGCCCCGCCAGCGCCGCAGGCCTGCTCAGCGCCCGGGGCTCCACCAACTTCGTTCACGCCAACTGGGCCAGCTTCGACATCCGCGATGGCCTCGCGCAAAAACTCGGCAAGCCCGTCTCCTATTTAAACGACGCTAATGCCGCCGCGCTCTGGGGCCACTACGCCATCTTCGGCGCGGACAGCCGCGAAACCTCCATCTCCATCATCATCGGCACCGGCAACGGAGGCGGCATCATCCTTGATGGCAACGTCGTAAAGGGCAAAAACGGTTTTGGTGGAGAACTGGGCCACGTCCTCCTTCCCTATCAAAGTATCGCCGGTACGCCAGGCATCAAGCCGCAATGCAATTGCGGCCGCATAGGTGACCTCGAGTCCCTCTGTTCCCTCACCGCGATCGAACGGAATCTCCTCCCCTATTTTCTTCCGCGCTACCCCGGCCATGAGCTGGCCAAACTTCCGCCCCATCAAGCCGCAAAGCTCGTCCGCGGCCTCGCCGACAAGGGCGATCCCCTCTGCAAAGAAATCTTCCGCGTCCAAGCCCACGCACTCGGACTCTTCTTCGACGAAATGATCAATACCTTCGACCCTGACGCCCTGATCGTCGGCGGCGGCGCCCTCGAGGCCAGCAAAGAGTTCCAACAATGGTTTATGAAAGAGATCCGCGCGGGGATGCCCGATCAGCGCGAAGAGCAAGCTGGCATTCCCATCCACGTCATCCCCAACGGAGACACTGCCGGCGCTCGAGGCGCCGCCATCGAAGCCCTAAAACTAGCCCGCCAAAGCGGCCTCATGTAGCAGAGACCGGAATGGCGTTATACTTCGCGAAAGAATCCCGATGAAAAAGCTAAGCCTTCTCATCCTGGCGTTGCTGATCGCAGCGACCACATCCCCGGCGAAAAACCGGCACTGGAAACCAGCGAAGGTGGAAGTCACTTCGGAAACCGATGTCTCTTCGAAATTGTTGGGCGATAAAAACACCATGCACTACACCATTGAAACCGAAGATACGATTTATTTTGTCGAATATTCCTACAATCCGGACCGACACACCGATAGCCGCGGACCAGCGGTTGCCGTGAACGAGCTAACGCAAATTGCCATCGAGGGCAGACACGCCTACGTTCTCGACGTCACTGGCAAAGAAGTGAAGATGCATATTTCGAAAAAGATTAAAAAGTAGTTCCGGCAGTCAGGAAAATCTTCGCCAAGATACGAACCGGTGCCGCGTTAGCTCAACCGGCGAACTTCTAGAGACCCGCTAGTAGAGGCCGCGGATTTTTGTGCCAGGTTTCGCGCCACAATTTGTTATCCTGCGTCGCGTGGAACCTTCCTTTCTGATTGATACCGATACGGCTTCCGATGACGCCGTTGCGCTGATCATGGCGCTGCGCTCTCCCCAAATCGAGGTTCTGGCCATCACCACCGTCGCCGGAAACGTGGATGTCCATCAAGCCACTCGCAATGCTCTCTACACGGCAGAACTTTGCGATTCCCATGTCCCTGTATTCCCCGGCGCGGAACAACCGCTAAAGCGCCCGCACATCAATGCGTCCTGGTTTCACGGACGCGATGGCCTCGGCGATCACGCCTACCCGCCCCCGCACCGCGCCCCCGAAAAACGAAGCGCCACCGAGGCCATCATCGATACAATCGAATCTCACCCCGGCCTGGTCATGGTCACGCTTGGCCCGCTCACCAACGTCGCTCTCGCCTTGCAAATGAAGCCCCGCATTGCCGGAAAAGTCAGCCGCTGTGTAGTCATGGGCGGCGCGCCCTGCTGCGAAGGCAACGTCACTCCCGCCGCCGAATACAACATCTGGTGTGATCCCGAAGCGGCGCGCATCGTGATGAGAAGTGGCCTTCCCATCGAGCTCGTCGGCTGGCATCTCTGCCGCGGCGAAGCGGTCCTCAATCCATCCGACATTCAACATGTTCTGGGTTTTGCCACACCCGTCGCGAAATTCGCTATCGAGTGCAACAGCCGCGCGCAACAAGCCTTCCTCGAGCAATCCGGCGAACACGGCATCTCTCTGCCCGACCCCGTCGCCATGGCCGCCGCCTTGGAGCCCTCCATCGTCACCTCACAATCGGAGCATTTCGTCGAAGTCGAAACGCAAAGCGAACTCACCCGCGGCATGACCGTAGTCGACCGCCTTAACGTCGCCCACAACGAACGCAACCGCGAAGTCTGGGCCTCATCTCTCACCGCAGGCCAAAAAGCGAAGGTCTTCTGGAGCATCGACAACGCTCGCTGGAAACAAGCTCTCTACGCCGCGCTCAGATAGGGCTGCAGTCGGGGCGCCCACCGAATTGTGCTGCTCCGCTTCTTTATTGAAGCGGCGCGCCAAGATAAATGATTCCGGTCTGAATACCGAGAAGAGGCTACAGCCTTTAACTCAGGGCTGCTCGCTCTGCTTTCCTATTCGTCCATCCCATCAACCCACAAGCTGCAAATCCGACCGCATTCAAGATGCCATGAAACTCCGCCATCTGCCGGATATTGACGAACGCTTGCAGGGGATACTCACCAATCGCCCAGACCGCCGCCAAAATCATCCCAGCTGCGACGGACGCACCTGCCACAACCAACAGCCAGCGCCCGCTGCTGTTCTTCGCGGAAATGCCCAAGCGAACCATGCCACTCGCAAGTCCGAGCTGACCCACGGCAATCAACAACGCCGCAACCAGCTTCACCTTCGGCCCAAGCAAAAACGCCAAGCCCAAAATTCCCGGCCCACACACGACGGCAAGAAGCGCAACTCTCAGGAGCGCATTCCACCGGCTCTCGTGGAATCGCTCATAGGTAAGCCCGGCAAGCACCGCGGAAGCAAACCCGGCAAAATGAAAGTGCACCGCAGTTAACAAAACGATTGGCTCTCGAAATGCCAAAATTTGCAATCCGGCGCGCGACGCGACCAGCCACGCGCCCGCAACCAGCAAGTAACCTTCCCCCACCGCAAAGCAAAATTGCGTGAAAGAATTCGTCCCAGAGATCACAAATCGTCGCAAGCCGTCGCCGGCGAACACAGCGCACACCAAGAGCCAGGACCCGGCGAACCAAGCCGCCGCGGTTCGGTTATCGAGAAAGAACGAAACAGTGGTCAGCGAAGCCGCCGCGAACAGCACCCAGTCCAGAACGCCGCTGCTCTTGGTATTTGAGGTGCCCTTGATTAGATCCGCGCCGAGCGGAACAACCAGCCACGGCCCCAGCAGAAACAACACTTCAATGATGCCGAGATGTGCTTTGGGTGAAAAACTCGCAACCGCGAGAGCCACCCAAATCACGACGCCCAGCAAAATCTGCGGACGAAGAGCGCCTAGTATTCTGGATTTCTGACTCATGGCCGCGGCTCAGCCGCGCGGCAGAAATGCCGCCGCGCCGTACGCCACGGTAAGAAATATAGCCGCCGTGGTAAACGCAATATCCCCCAGCCGGTTCGTGCGCCGCAAAGAAGCATCGTAGTAAAGCAGCTGCACTGGCGCGCGGAACAGCCAAAAAACCGCGATCCCCGCAGCCAGAAATCTCCCGAGGCCTTTGCCGCTGGCAAGGTCGGAAGCAAATCCGAGAGTCAGCGCCGCGAACAACAACAACACACCGACGATGTACACCGAATGCACCACGAAAATTTGCCGGATGATCGGCGACACGCGTTCGAGGTTTTCCTGGTAATTCAATTTCCGTGGCAGGAACAAATTGGAAGCCGCGATAAGGATTTGCACAAAGCCGGCCAACCATAGGAGCACAAGCAGGGCGTTCATGATGGTCTCCTCTCGAGCGCTAAGCTCGCTTCGTCACTTCAGAAATTGGACAGCTGACCGCGACACAACTCCGATGCATCGCGATCGACCGATACCAGCTTCTCAGCGCCCCCATCCCTCCCGGTACTCTGCTAAACCACACCAGCGGCCGTGCCCACCAAATTTCGCGCGCCAAAGCCACTGCCGCATCCGCTCCCCCAAACTGCCGTCCATCCGAAAGCAAAAGTCGTATCTCGCGCAGCAATTCATCGCGCGTCATTCCAAGCAAAGCCCCGACCCGCGGATCCTGCAACGGCGCCACCGCCAATCCGCGCCGCTCCAAAATCGGCGCCAGCCAGCGCGCGATCCTGGTACAAAACGCGCACTGCGCATCAAAGAACAACCACCCCCGCGCGTGCCGCCCTTTCCCGTCCGTAAACTCCGATGTCAGCGAGATCATAGTTCCTTCTTTTCCGCTCGCAGAAACAACATCGTGGCTGCGCCAGCCGCCGCGAATACCGAATAGTCGAGCGGAGCTTTGACGCCGAGTGCCACAGCCATCGCCAAAGCGAACAGACAAAGCAGCCCGGCACTCAACCCGGCGACTTCGCGCTTCCACAGCCCTAGAATTAGCAAAACCCCAAGGCTGCTCTCCGCAATCGTGACAATCCCGGCCAGAATCGGCGCCAGTCGCTGTGGCAGAAAGAAGTTCAGCACCGCCGTGTACTTCACGAAATTGCTCCAGTTTCCCCAAGCCGCTTTGGGGGAACCCGGAGGTCCCCATAACCCAAACCTGTCCGCGACCGAAGAAAGAAACCCGGCAGCAAGGGCGATCCGCACGCAAGGCACGAGCAGCCGCTCTGCCACTCCCATGTTCGCTCGCATAACTTTGCTATCGTCCGTGACTGTCGCTGCTTGCATAGCCTTCTCCAGAGACCGCATGTGCGAGCCCCTTCCTCATCCGTTCGCCGCCTTCTTCCCCAGCAGCGTTACCACTTTCCCCCGCAACTTCCCAACTCCCTTCAGCGCGGCAACCGGCATTCGCAGCACTTCGTCAAACAGTCCCGTCATTATGGTCAGAAACTCCAACATGCTCTCCAGCCGCTCGCGTGTGTAGGCGCCCTCCTCCCCGTTAGGGTGGGCCTTCGCTTCCGCCACACACTCCGCGAGCACCCGCAGAGTCGGATCGATCTCGCGCCTCTTCCGCTCTTCGCTCACAATCCGGAAAATCTCCCAGACATCCTTGATGGACTCGAAGTGGTCGCGTCGGTCGCCCAAAACATGCACTACGCGCACGATCCCCCACCCCTGCAGCTCGCGCAAACAGGTACTCACGTTCGACCGCGCCACCGCCAGCGTGGTCGAGATCTCATCCGCCGGCACCGGCACAGGCGAAAGGAACAGAAGAGCGTGCACCTGGGCCACGGTGCGGTTAATGCCCCAACGGGTGCCCATCTCGCCCCAGTGGAGAATGAATTTCTGGGCTACGGGTGAAAGTGTCGCTTTAGTAGTGTCTGTCATTTCTGTTATTTCTCTCTGTACTGAAATTACCGTAAAGACGGGTGTTTGTCAAGCTCATTTTTGACCGGTCGGCGCGAGATTTCCTAAGGCCAAGGTTAAAAAGCTTGGGTCCGCACACCTGTCCCTTTTCCGACCTTTCTTGCCATTTACGCGCACTCGCCGATTTGTCAAAGTATTGCCAGAGAGGATCTCGTGCGCTGGAGCTTCTACAAAACTCGCCGCAGCAAATCCGCAGCGATTGCCGCGCTTGCGGCTGTCATCTTTACGTGCGCTGTGGTGCCCTTCGGGGTTCGCTCGGCGCCATCGCAGGCCCAAGCAGAAGCAAAAACAGCGGATGACTCAGCTATCGCCTCCGTTTGCCCCGTTGTTTATCCCGACGATCAAAGCCCAGCCGCGCACGGCTACCACTACACATTCTTTGGCAACGCTTTCTTTATCAACGACGAGGGGTACCTGCTCACTGTCTCTCACGTACTGGAAACGTTTCACGACGGCGGCCAGCCTTACATTCTCGTGAACCGCCCGAACTCTCCTCCCAAACTTCTGCAAGTCACGGTCATCGCGAAAGATCCGGCGCACGACGTGGCCATTCTTCGCACCACGACCAATCCGTTCACCGGCAAGTACAGCGTCACGTTTCTCCCGCTTGCCGCCGACCCAGCCGTTAAAGGACAGGCCGTGCTGGCCCTTTCACTGCACCCGCAAAGGCTCCAGAATGCTTACAGCTTCGAGTCGACACGCGAAGACTCCTCCCCGGGCACAGTTCTGAGCTTTGAATCCACGCAGCTAGAAAAGTCCGCTCCCGCCGCGGATGTTTTTCTTCTCAGCCATCCGGTTGTGAAAGGCCAGAGTGGATCTCCTGTGCTCGCCACCGACTCCCACGCGGTGGTGGGTCTCGTCGAAGGGCTTTGGCTCCGTGGCACTTCGGTGTCACTCGCCAAATCCAGCGCGCTGCCGACCGGGACTCCCGGCGCCGCCATTCCGATTCAGTACGCGCTCGCACTTCTCAAGGAACACAATGTCTCCTGGCGGGGAGTTAAGAAAGGCGACGAGCGATCTAAGGAATGACGACAAGTCTGCGGCTGCGTTCTGTCCGCTGCCAGGCTTGTTCGATATCGGCGAGGGGAATTTTTTCGGTTTCGATGCGTATTGTGCCCGCGGCTCCCCATGCCAGGACCTGCTGCATGGCAGCAACGAGCACTTCGCGCGCCGGCATTCCGGCGGTTCCCAAAATTGTCAGTGCGGTGCTTCGCAGGACCGCGGCGGGTAACGAAATGGTTGGTCCTGCGCTTTCTCCTGCTTGCAGCAGGCGTGTCTCGGGATTCACGGCGGCAAACTCGGCGCGCGTAATGGCAGCGAGAAGCACTTCGGTCGGACGACCCCAAACGTAGTCGACAATCACATTGAATCCGCGGTCGCCAGCCTCGCTTGCAAATGCTTTCTTCAAGTCATCGTCAGGCTGGTCGAGTCGGATGGTCGCATCCGCGCCTAACTCGCGGAGTTTTTCGAGCGCTTCCCGGTTGCGTCCAGCGCCGATTACGCGGCCCGCACCGAGCAGCTTCGCGATCTGCACGGCGAGCGCCCCTGTAACTCCCGTCGCTCCGAGAATGAGCACCGTCTCACCTTTTGCAACGCGCGCGCGGTTGTTCAGAGAAAGCAGTGCCGAGACGCCGGGATTCGGCAGCGCTGCGGCCGTGGCGTCATCCATGCCGGTCGGTACCGGAAAGCAAAATCCCGCAGGAACGACGGTGCGCTCCGCCATCGCGCCGTACGGGCGTCGCGGCCCGCCAAAGAAGATGCGCGCCCCATCCAAGAGCTGGCCGACTCCGTCCGCTCCGCACACCACTGGCAGCTCGCGCGGACTCGCGTAGTGCGTGCCCGCGGCAAGTTGCTTATCGATCGGTTTCAGCGACGCGGCCAGCACGCGCACAATCGCTTCGCCAGATCCCGCGGCCGGTTCAGAAAATTCCTCATAGCGCGGCGGGTTGCCCAACTTATGTAGTACGGCTGCTTTCATGCTGGCTCTCGTTTCTCTCGCAGCTCGCTCGATCTCGCTCATCTCTCGGAGCTGGCGTGCACTCCAATTTGCCTCGCAGTATGCCATTATTCGGGATTGGGAGTTGATCAGCACGCCCGGGCAAGAACGGGTACGGCAGCGCCGAGCCTCTTCAAGGGATTGGGGCGCACTTTGCCATTACCGGACAGAGATCCAGGTTCAGAGCCCGTTGCTCGGGGCAAACCTTTATGTTGTCATACCAGCTCTTCACAAACTGGAGGTCTGAGGTGACACCGAACGATTTTCGCAAGCTGGCTTTGAGCTTCCCGGAAGCCGAGGAGCGGGCGCACATGAATCATCCCGATTTCCGCGTGGCGGGCAAGATCTTCGCAACGCTGGGCTACCCAAACACGAACCGAGCCATGGTGAAGGTCACACCTGTGGAGCAGGAGATGCTGGTGCGGGCCGAACCATTGGTCTTCACACCGGAAACAGGCGCATGGGGACGCCAGGGATGCACGAGCGTCAGTCTCAAAGCCGCCAAAATAACTACAATTCGTCGCGCTTTGGCCGCGGCCTGGCAACTCGCTGCCCCTGTGAACCTTTCCCAGCAATTTCCTATGGATGCAGCCGCAGCTTCGGAGGAAGCACCGAGAAGCAGGGTGGCACATTCATCTCGAAAAAAATCCAGCGGATCGTCAAAACTCAAGGGCCGACGTCACAAACCCCGCTGATTCCTGAGTAGCGATGTCGATATCCGGGTAGCCTGTTCGTCTAACCTACAGGAGGCAACAACAATGCAATTTCTTCTTCTTATCTATGACACGGAAGCGAACTTCCTGAACATGACCCCTGAGCAAGTCGGAGCCATGTATCAGGAATACGGCAAGTTTACGCAGGAAATCACGGCGGCCGGCAAACACCGCGCAGGGGGGCAGTTAAAACCAATCTCGTCGGCTTCGACTGTTCGCGTGCGCCATGGCAAGCGCGTTGTCACGGATGGCCCTTTCGCGGAAACCAAGGAACAGTTAGGCGGGTACTATCTCGTGGAAGCGGCTGATTTGGATGACGCGATCGCCATGGCCGGCAAGATCCCCAGTGCGCGCACAGGTTCCATCGAGGTGCGGCCGTTGTGGGTCCACGAAGCTCGGGCGGACAGCGCGAAGGGCTAACGCCCGTCACTTTCAAGAAGGGCGGTGATTCACCGTCACCTGCATGGATTTCGAGAAGCTTCACCGCGAGGAATCTGGCCGCATCCTCTCAACGCTCATTGGTCTCCTCGGCGATTTCGATTTAGCCGAGGAGATGCTGCAGGAGGCGTATGCCACGGCGATTCAAAAGTGGCCCGCTGACGGTGTGCCCGCGAACCCTCGCGCCTGGCTGGTCAGCACGGCTCGCAACAAGGCCATTGACCGGCTCAGGCGTGATCGGTGTTTCGATACAAAGCGCGATGAGATTGCGCGTTACGCGGAATCGACCGTCCAACCGGATACTGATGCGACAGACGAAATGTTTCCCGATGACCGTTTGCGACTGATTTTTACCTGCTGCCACCCGGCGCTCCCCACGGAGGCGCAAGTTGCGCTGACGCTGCAGACTGTTTGCGGTGTAACGACTGAGGAAATCTCAAGAGCCTTTCTGATACCGCTAGCAACAATGGCGCAACGGCTGGTGCGGGCAAAACGGAAAATTCGGGACGCTGGAATTCCGTATCGGATCCCCTCGCAAGATGATTTGCGCGACCGGCTCGAGGCCGTGTTGCTGGTGGTATACCTTATTTTCAACGAAGGCTATCTGGCGAGTAGAGGGGATGCGCTGATTCGCCGAGAGCTTTGCGCGGAGGCGATTCGGCTCGGGCGGGTTCTCTGTCAACTTCTGCCTCAACAACCGGAAGCGCAAGCGTTGCTGGCCTTGATGCTGCTTCACGATTCGCGGCGCGACGCGCGCGTCAGCAGCCAGGGCGAGCTCGTTTTACTGGAAGAGCAGGACCGCAGTCTCTGGCATCGGGAACAGATCAAGGAAGGCACCGGCCTGACGGAATCGGCGCTGCGCAGCGGAGCGGCCGGTGCTTACGCGGTGCAGGCGTCCATCGCGGCGCTGCATGCGAATGCCAAGACGCCGATGGACACGGACTGGCGGCAAATCGCGGGATTGTATGACATTTTGTTGAGGGACAATCCTTCGCCTGTCATCGAAGTGAACCGGGCCGTCGCGGTGGCGATGGGCCGCTCTCTCGAAGAAGGGCTCGCACTACTGGACGAGCTGGAAAAACGCGGCGCGCTTGCTGAATTTCACGTTCTCCCTACGGCACGCGCGGATTTGCTTCGGCGACTTGGAAGAAACGGCGAGGCAGCCGACGCGTATCGTCAGGCGCTCGCGCTCGCCACCAACGATGTGGAACGCCGTTTTTTGCGGGGCGCGCTGGCCAAGATTGAATCCTGACCAATGGTTAGCGGTACATTTTTACTTGGGTTTTCCTGTCCTGTAACATCAGATTCGTGAAGCCTTTCGAGTTACTCGACCAGACGGAGCGTCCAGACGGTACCGTCATGAAGCTGATCTGTCGCGGCGACGAGTACCTCATACTGGCCGACGGCGCGATCCTTATGTCCAGCCGCATGCACGGCTCAGAGGAGGCGCTGGCCACGGTTGCGTGCGAAGGGTTGAGGAGGCTGAAGCGGCCTAGCGTGCTGATTGGCGGTCTTGGGATGGGTTTTACGCTACGCGCGACGCTCGATCTTCTTTCACCGGATGCGACGGTTGTCGTCGCTGAGCTGGTGCCCGCAGTGGTGGAGTGGAATCGTGGTGCGCTCGGACCGCTGGCGGGATCCCCGCTGAAGGATAAACGGGTGCGAGTAGAGACAGGGGACGTCGCCGTCACACTGCGTTCCGGCCGCGGCCAATTCGATGCCGTGCTCCTGGACGTGGACAATGGTCCGGCCGCATTTACCGCCTCGAAGAACGCCGGGCTCTATGACAAGCGCGGAATAGCAGCCGCGCGCGCGGCTCTGAAAACGAAGGGCGTGCTGGCCGTCTGGGCGGCCCGAGATGATCGAAAGTTCGAGCAGCGCTTGCGCGAAGGCGGATTCGACGTTCGGGTGCGGAGCGTGCGTGGTCGCGTGAAAAAGGGCGGCCCGCGCCACACGATTTTTCTCAGTCACAAGTAATCCAAACGTTGCGACGTTTGATTGACGGTCGTGGACGGTACCTACTCCAGGGAATCCCGAAAGAGCAACGGGTACGAGATAGAGATTGTGGATGATCACTGATCTGTCCATTTCTAGGCGGCATGTGGAGGAGAGGATTAAGCGCGACGTTCGGCCGATGGCCGAGGCGAAGCAAGGGCAGGTTCCTGCACCGCGAAAGCGCCAGCTGGGCTGGCGCACTCCATGGATAAAAATCTTAAGAGCGGCTGACGCCCGCGGCCAATTGGGGGATAATCGTGCACCTTAGGACGGATGCACGGGGTAAGGCCCGGCTAGAGCGGATTAGGAGAACAGTCACGATGAGGGCAGGCACTTTTCGCTGTGGTGTGGCTCTGGGATTCGTTTTGTCCATTGCGGGCGGAGCGGCGCGGGTTGTTGGGCAGCAAGCTGGTGGCAGTGAGCCCGCGACCATCGATATGACGGTGGCGAAGCCGGAATCCGTGGGATTTTCTTCGGAGCGGTTGGAGCGGTTGCACGCGTTGATGCAGGAGGCGGTGGATGCGAAGCAGTTACCCGGGGCAGTGACGCTGCTGGCGCGACACGGCAAGGTCGTTGACTACCGAACGTATGGAATGCGAGATGCTGCCAGCGGGGCGGCGATGACGCGCGACACGATCTTTCGTGCGTTTTCGATGACCAAACCCGTGACCGGTGTGGCCATGATGCTGCTTTACGAGCAGGGGAAGTGGCTGCCCTCGGATCCGATCGCGAAATACATTCCTGAATTCGCGCACTTGAAAGTGTGCAAAGGAGTGGACGGGGCGGGAAACATGATTCTGGAGGACCCCATTCATCCGCCGACGATGAAAGAGTTGATGACGCACACGGCGGGCTTTGTGTACGGTTTTTTCGGCAACACGCCGGTGGACAAGGAGTATCAGAAAACGGGCGTGATGCAGTCGAAGTCGCTGCAGGAATTTATCGGCAAGCTGGCGAAGATTCCTTTGGCGTACCAGCCGGGGACGAAGTGGGTGTACAGCGTTTCAATGGATATTCAGGGTTACATCATTGAAAAGCTGTCGGGGCAAATGCTGCCAGATTTCATGCGGGACCATATTTTTAAGCCGCTGGGTATGAAAGACAGCGGGTTTTTTGTGCCAGCGGACAAGAGAGGGCGATTCGTAACGATCTACCGGAGCAATGAAAAAGGCGAAGTGGTTCCGGCGCCGGGGTTCGGCGGCGACTACGCGGAACAACCGACGATGGCGTCCGGAGGCGGCGGAATGGTGACCACGGCTGAGGATTATTTTCGGTTTGCGGAGATGCTGGCAAACGGCGGAGAGCTGAATGGCGTGCGGATTTTATCGCTGGCGTCGGTTCAATTGATGAGCACGAATCATTTGGCGGCGAATCTTTTGACGGGTGAGTTTTCCATCGGCGCCCAGGTGATGCGGCCGGGCTTGGGATATGGATACGATTGCGCGGTCGAGTACGACCCGGGGGAGGCCAATCTTCCGGATGGGCGCGGGACGTTTTTCTGGGATGGAGCCGCAGGCACGTGGTTTTGGATCGACCCGACAAACGATATCGTTTTCATTGGAATGGTTCAGCGGGTGCTGGGCCCGGACAGCCCTCAAGTGGAGTATCAGAGCCGGCCGGCGGTTTACCAGGCGCTGGTGAATCCGAAGAAGTAGGAAGACGCGAGCGCGCCGATCGCGCGCGCCGGAAATTCTCACAGCTCCCGCTTTCATGCATGGCGGACGGTTACTCATGCTACCGGTTCCAGGACTTCACCTTACCGGTTAATAAGGAGCCAAGGCCTTCTAATTCAGCGAAACCACTAACGCTGGTTCCCACCAGAATTCAACCCTACAGGACCGCGCTCATCAGATTGACAACAGGAAGAGTTTTCACGAGAGGGAAAATCAGGCTAGAGAACAGGGCGATAGCCGTTGGAGTGTCACCGAGAAGGTGGGATCGGCTTGCTGACATGGTAGCCGCGAGGAACCGTGAACAACGCAGCGGCGGGTTCCAAGCGCGAGATGTCTCGAAGTTGGAGAGTGTGGACGGTGGCGTCCGGACCGACCTGTTTGACAAGAAGAAAAGCTTGGAGCTCCGGTGAAAACCAATAGTCGGTGATGGTAGTGGTGGGGTGGCCGGGGCCAGTGGATTGGGCGGGGTAAGTTGTGGACTGGTGACGGCGACCGTGGCGCATGGTCATTCCGTCCAGGTCTTCGGGGGCGAGTTCTTCCTGTTGGATCTCGGTCTGCGGCGTCGGTGTAATTATGCCGGAAAGTATAGGAGGCTCTATTGAGATCGGGAAACCAGGGGACTTACGTGGCTGAGGGGGAAGGGTGGACTATGAGATAGCGACTTTTTGAGCGTGGAAGAGGGTGATGGTGTTCTTGCGAACCGGGTCGTCGATGAACGTCTGAAAGAGACGCGCGTCGACCGGAGCGCCTTCGGGATTGAGGTTGACATCGACGCGAATGCGCCCTTGCGAGTTTCGGGCAACCTTGGTGTGGAAGAGGCGCAAGTCGCCTTCACTCCGAGACTCGGGGTTCCAGCATTTTCGGCTCACCAGGAACCATGTAGATTCTCATTGTCCGGTAACGCCTAATCGGGACTTGTGGCCCGGTCGCGTTTTGAAATTATGATCGCCCACCCTCCGCAGGTAAAGCCGACCGATGCTGCTCGCAGGCGAATTGACGACTACGAGCGGGGTTTGATGCCGCTGGGGTTGGAGAGATCGAGTTCGAGACGGAGTTGTTCGTGATCGCGGCGTAGATCGCGCATCAACGACAGGAACTCGGGATGGGTGCGGATGCTGCGTAGATGGGCGTCGTTTTCGAAGGCGCGATGATTGGGCAGACCGATTTCGGAGGCGCGCTTGAGTTCGTGAATGGCTCTTTCGGGTTTGCCGCAGATTGCGTAGACTTCAGCGGTGGTATGCATCATGTGGTGGAGATGGTGCACACTGTGTTTCGATGTGGCGGCTTCATCGGCAAGTTCTTCGGCGCGTTTGAAGTTTCCTTCGCAGGCAAGAATCAAACCTTCACAGGCCGTGAGTTGCGGCTCACCAGAAATCATTTGCTCGGCCCGGCGCAGGAGTTCGCGGGCTCTTGCTAGGTTACCCAAATAAATGTGAGGCAGCGGCGCTTGAATATTGGCATAAATCAAGGCAGGTTCACGCGCAAGCGACTGCTGGTAGTGATGATCGGCGAGTTCGTAGTCACCTTCGTACTGCGCGACAAAACCTCTGAACGCGTAAGGCAGGGCGAATGCGGGCGCGACTAAGGTGGCTTCGTTGTTGTCGTCTGTCCCAAGTTCGTGGAAGCCATAGTGGACTAAGATTGTGCCGCGATATGCACGAGCGGCGTAGAAGTTTGGATTGATCTTCACTGCGGAATTGAAAGCGCGAAGGGCTGGACGAACCTGAAATCCGCGGCCCGGAGACCATGAAATCCAGCCGCGCGAACAGAGTGCGTTGCAATTGATGGGGTCGAGTTCAAGCGTGCGAATGACCGCTTCTTCGGCGCTCGCGAACCATTTCGGGTCGGAATCGAGAGAGATTCCAATTTGGCAGCGAATGATAGAGAGAAGGCCCCAGGCCTCGGCGAAATCGGGATCAAGGTCGATGGCGCGTTCAAGCATCTCGATGGCATTGGTCAGATCGTATTTGTTGAAGCACATCGAGCGATCGACCGCGCGCATGTACAGCTCGTAGGCGAGCGGGTGCCGCGCAGCCGGAACGTCAGTCGAAGAATTCTTCTCATGTTTGCGCGGCGTAAGCGCGGTGAAGACGGAGTCGGCGAGATTGTCTTGCAGCGTGAAAAGATCCCCCATGTCGCCGTCGATCTTGGCCGAATGTGTCGAGCGTCCTTCACGCAGTTCCCACACCTGAACGAAGACGCGAACACGCGTGCCCATTTTCTGGATGCTGCCTTCTGCGATCATGTCGACATTGAGCTCGCGAGCGATCTGCGACCACTCCTTGTCGCCGTTGGAGTACTTCACAACGGAGCTCGTCGGACGAACGACGAGACTCGGCGATGAGCCGAGGCGATTAGCGACAGCGTCGGCGAGTGCGACGGAAAGGAACTGATCGTCGGGCGACGGAACGCGAAACTGGAATGGCACAACCGCGATGGATTTGCGTCCCGTTGGGCGCGACGACAAAACGATGTTTGGCGACGGAAGAGAAAGACTCTTTAGGGCTTGGACGATTTCGGAGACGCGCTGCGGACGTCGCGCCGGATCCTTCTCCAGGCAATGAAAGATGAGGTCGTCGAGCGTTCGCGGAAGCCCCGGATGAAGTGTGCTGGGCGGTGCCGGCGTGCCGGTCGCAATGTCATGCATGATTGACAGCGCGCTGGGTCCGGTGAACGGAGCTTGGCCAGTGATGACTTCATATAGAACGCAACCGAGAGAGAAGATGTCAGATCTGCGGTCGAGATTGTGGCCGCGAGTTTGTTCGGGCGACATGTAGGAGACAGTGCCGACAATGACGCCGGTATTTGTGATATGCGTTTCGCCAGAGTCGCGGAGGAAAGTTGTGTCCGGGGCTGGAGCTGGTGTTTCGTGTGAAGCATCGGTCGCGCCGAGCACGGCCGTTGGCCCAGCAAAAGACCTCTGATCGTCGTGCAGCTTGGCGAGGCCGAAGTCGAGAATCTTGGCGTGCCCGCGTTCGGTAACGAAAATGTTGGCGGGTTTTACATCGCGGTGGATGATGTTTTTTTGATGGGCAGCGTCGAGCGCGTCGGAGATTTCGATGCCGAGCGTGACGAACATTTCAAAAGTGACCGAGCGATGTGCGATCAGTTGTTTGAGCGTGGCGCCTTGCAGGAACTCCATCGCGATGAAGGCTTGGCCGTTTTCTTCGCCGAAGTCATGAATAGTACAGATGTTCGGATGATTAAGCGCGGAGGCGGATTGCGCTTCGCGCTGGAAGCGCGCGAGAGCGCTCGGGTCGTTGCTGACACCTTCGGCAAGGAATTTCAGCGCGACGTTGCGGTGTAGGCGGTTGTCTTCGGCTTTGTAGACGACGCCCATGCCGCCGCTGCCGAGGCGTTCGAGGACTCGGTAGTGAGAAAAGGTTTGGCCGAGGAGCTTGTCGGAGCTGGACATGCGGAAAGACATGTTAGATGGCTGTTGAGGTAGAGGTCAATTAGAGCGCTTAAAAAGGGTGCACCCCATAGAAGTGAGAACTGCGTGAGAATAGGGTGGTAAGAAGGTATTCTTACGGCTATTATAGCCGTAAGGAGGAATCATGCCCGATTCTCGCGAAGTTCCGCAACGTATTCGTGATCTCGCTACGCAGTTGGCGAAGGCTAAGCCCATGCGCCGAGGCTCGCTCTCGGAACGTTACGTCAAGTGCAGTAAGCCCGGCTGTCTCTGTGCCAGCGACCCCGACGCACGCCACGGCCCGTACTTCAGTCTCACCCGAGGAGTCGGAGGGCGGACCGCATCTCGTTTTGTCTCTGCCGCCCAGGCTGAATTGGTGCGCCGTCAGGTCCAGGCCGGCCAACATTTCCGACGTCAGGTGGAGGCTTTTTGGGAGGCTTGCGAGCAATGGGCCAATGCCCAACTCGAAGGTCCGGCGGCCGCTTCCGAGGCCGCCCAAAAAAGGGGCTCCAAACAGCGCTGGAAGGCGAAGTCGCCCAAGAAGTGGAAGCTCTCTTAGGTCGGGAAGCCCTCGCGGAGTTGGATTTCGAGGCCCTGGAAGTCGCTTTGCGGCAGCGTACTCTGCGGCTCGCGGCCCACGCCATTGAGCAACGTCTCAACGCCGACCTTTCCGACCAAGCGCATGCACTTCGTTGTCCTTGTGGAAACGCAGCGCGCTATGTCGCACGCCGGACCAAGAACTTCGTAAGCGTGCTGGGCCCTTTGCGACTCCAACGCGCCTACTATCATTGCTCCAAGTGCGGCCACGGCTTCTATCCTCGTGATCAACAAATGGGGATAGAAAACACCTCCCAGTCTCCGGCACTCACACGCATGATTGGCACCGTGGGGGCCATGGTCAGCTTTCAGGAAGGCAGTGAGTTGTTGCAGGAACTGGCGGGCGTGGCGGTGGATGCCCAGCAGGTGGAAAGAACCGCAGAAGCTCTAGGAAAAGAGCTGGCTGAAGATGAATGCGTGCACACCGAACCTTTGGATTCTCTTCCTCTGCCACGGACTCTGTATCTCGGTATGGACGGAACAGGGATTCCTTTGCGCCCAGAGGAACTCGCCGGCCGTATCGGCAAGCAGCCGAACGGATCGGCCAAAACCGGCGAGGTGAAACTCTGCACCATTTGGAGCGCGGAATCGCTCGATGCCGAAGGCACTCCCATCCGCGATGAAGGATCGGTCACCTATTCAGCGGCCTTGGAGAGTGCCTGTGTGTTGGATACCGCTGCGGGACGTTCTCCCTTTGCCCAGCGCGCCTGGCGCGAAGCCACACGCCGCCGCTTCTGCCAAGCGCCACGCAGGGTGGTGCTCGGAGATGGGGCTCTTTGGATTTGGAACATCGCCGACGATCAATTTCCCGATGCCACGCAGATCGTCGACCGCTACCATGCCAAGCAGCACCTGAGCGATCTCGGAAAAGAACTCTACGGCCCCACCAACCCACGAGCTGCTCAGTGGGCGGAACGCCGGAAAGAAGAACTCGATACCGGGAAATTCCGGGCGCTACTCACCGCCATCCGGCGCCAGGTAGCTCGTTCTGAAGAGGCACGCCGCTGCCTCCATTATTTCCAGACTAACCGAGAACGCATGCGCTATCCGGAGTTCCACGCTCAAGGTTTGTGTACTTCCACTGGCGTGGTGGAGGCCGGGTGCAAGGTGGCCATCGGCACGCGTCTCAAACGCGCCGGCATGCACTGGACCGTCCCTGGCTCCAACGCCATCATCGCTCTCCGCTGTGCCAAGCTTAGTGGTCGCTTTCAGGACTTCTGGGAGCGTAGGACGGAACGTAGGGCCGCATGACTCATCACTTTCTTGGGGTGCACCC
>Ga0210395_10000017_pt1 | contig 252091 bp, 206 predicted proteins | sample IncBWH4OmetaG_FD_150861 | JGI IMG/M metagenome (GOLD analysis project Ga0210395, IMG submission 150861) | Forest soil microbial communities from Barre Woods Harvard Forest LTER site, Petersham, Massachusetts, United States - Inc-BW-H-4-O ... | reverse complement strand
GCCTCGGAGAGTGCGTTTCGTTGTCAGTGTCGTTTTCACACCGACGCGTGGGGTCATCCATCCTAGCTTCCCTCTCAGAGGCAGGTGGGAACGAATTGCGAAAAGTGGCGAGCAAGCCCCTTCCCCCTCGCTCGCCTCTCTTCTCAACTCGTCATGTGAAACGCACTCATGCCCCTCCCTAGTGCACGGCCTGCGCCACTCTCTCGGGCTCGCTTGATTTTTGCCAAGTCATTTATTAACAAATACTTGGGCGAACAAAATCCCCGACCTTAGCGTGCCTATTCCGCCGTGCCAGTCCACTTCGGAACTCGCTAAAACTGATTCGGGAAATAGTGCCTTCTTCCTGCTTCGCCTTCGTATCTGCCACCTAGTTCCAGGACCCTGGTAACAAAATTTTCAGGCTCCCGGCGCTATCGGTTTTTTGCGGGAATTCTTAGAGAATCGCCTTATGCCCTTGCTCCCTGGCAACCAGCCCCCCCGGCGCACTGTTGGACTTGCGACCGCAGCCTTACTTGCGTGTTTTCTCGGATGCACGCTCATTGTTTCGGCAGACACGCCTGGGGAATTGCGAACCGCCGCAGTCGGCACTTGCTACTGCCGTTGTGCGGAGTCGAGAGCGCACAGGGACTGCGTGAAGATGTGTGAATCGCCGAAATATGCTTCGCGGCGCTGGGCGACGACTTGCGCCAAGCCGCGATTGAAGCTGCCTGTCGAGAACCGCGATGCGGGACCTCGGTTTGAACATCCGGGGCGGAACGAAAGAGCGGATATCGCAAAGCCAGCGGCGGCCAGCTAGACCAAAGTCTCGGAATGCTTTGGCTGGGCGGCAGAACTTCGAGCTGAGTGATCGGGGGTTGCCGCTTGCTCGCCTAGAAGCTTCGCTAAGATCTCTGGAATCTCAAAGATAGCTCGGTTGTCCAGCGCAGCCACATTTCTTCGAAGTTCAGCCAGCCGTGCCGGTTCGAGCATTTGGCGGACGCCCTCCACGATTTCGTTGAAACTGTCTAGGACTATGCCGACGCTGTTTTCCTTAACCCACTCGGCGTTGTAACGTTCCTGCGGCAGTGTCCACGAATTGCATTCAATGAGAACCGGAAGCTTGCGAACCATGGCTTCGGCGATGCTGCCGGGGCCGGGCTTGCCGATCAGAAAATCGGCGGCGCGCATGAGTTTCTGAATTTCCTTTGTAAAACCGACAATATACACGGGCATGTCCCATTTTCTGCTGCGGAACTTAGCGGCCAGCTCCTCGTTGCGGCCGCAGATCAGGATCAGCTGAACGGGAAGATCCGCTGTATTTAACCGCTCGGTTATTTCCAACATGGCTTTGGAACCGTGGCCGCCGAACAGTACGATTGCCGTCGGCAAATCCGGCCGCAGCTCCATTTCCTGACGAAGGGCCACTGGATCGACGTCTTCTTCCACGTAAAAGTCCGGGCGCAGGATCATTCCAGATGTCTGAAAAATATGAGAGTTATCGTGGCCAAAGGCACGCGCTTGCTCGGCGGCGCGCTCGGTGCCGGCTATGACGTACTGCTCCTTGATCGGCTCGATCCAGAAGCGCGGCGGGTAATCAGCGAGGTCCGTAATAAGGGTCACAAACGGCCTGCCGGGATAAACGGCGCTCCAGCTTTCGTAGATTTCGCGATTGAAATGCGGGATTACTGAAACAAGCAGATCCGCAGGATGCTCGCGCCAGAATTCTTCGAGCAGGCGCACCATCGGACCGTGGAGGAGGCGAATCGTAAGCTGTAGCACCCGCAGAAGGTACTTGCTACCGAGGGTCCAGCCGTTCTGCAGCATGAGGTTGTATTGCTGCTGGATGCGGATGCCGGTTAGTTTGCGAAGCACGTCCAAGCGGTCGGTCAAATCCTGGAATTGCACGAGTTCCACTTGCCAGTCACGGCCCTGGCGGGCCGCGATGGTCTGGAGGGCAACGGCGGCGTTACGGTGCCCACCGCCAGCGTCGTGAAAGACTACGTGAATTTTTTTCATGGTTTTGATTGTGCCATACGCTTGATGTTCGCCACGAAGAGCAAGCTCCATGCCATGTGGATAACTTTGGAAGTCCAATGTGCTCAAGGAGTTCCATGGACACATTAACCTACAATTCGCGACCTCTTCATGGCCTGTTCATATCATGGATTCACAATAGTTTCATGCGCTGCGACCTCCATGTTCACTCGATCGCATCAGGCATGTGCAACACTCCCATTTTGAACCGGATCTGCCGCGAGTCGTATAACCAACCCGCGGAAGTTTACACCCGGCTGAAGCAGCTTGGCATGTCCAACGTCACCCTAACCGACCACGACTCCATAGATGCTGGGGAGGCCCTTCGTAAACACCCCGATTTCTTCCTTAGCGAAGAAGCGACCGTTACGATGCCGGCTGGAACCGAAATGCACCTGGGAGTCTACGGAATCTCCGAGCGAGACCACGTTGAGATCCAACGCCGACGTAAAGACTTTATTTCCTTGATGATGTACCTCACGGAAAAGAAACTGTTTTTCAGCGTCAACCATGTTTTCTCCGGGCTGACAGGGTGCCGCCTTGAGGAGGACTTTTGCTGGTTTGCCTCGTATGTACCGGCGTTTGAGATACGGAACGGCCAGATGTGGCCGAAGGCCAATGAGAGCGCCGCACGGCTGGCTTCGCGACTGGGCAAAATCGCCGTTGCTGGGAGCGATTCGCACACGATTGCGGGCGTCGGTCGGACTTACACGGAGGTTCCTGGCGCGCGCACGGTCGAGGAGTTCTTCTCAGGGCTGCGCGCAGGTAATGGACAGGTTCACGGAGTGCATGGAAGCTACGGGAAATTGACCGGAGATGTCTTCCGCATCGTGTGGGCTTTGTGGATGGAAAAGCCGTGGACACTGGCACTTATGCCGCTTGCACCGCTGGTTCTCGCGTTTACGGCAGGCCACTGGGCGAATGAAATTCGCTTCTGCGAGAAATGGTCGGCTGCCCTGGAGCGTGGGGAAAAGCACCGACGAATGCTTTGGGATATGGATTCTAGCTTCGAGGCGAACTGGGGCTAGATGGGCTGAAAACCATGGCTGTGGCACGCACTCTCTGGGGATTTATCGAACGGCGCGATTACCGCGTGATGCGGCGGATGAACCGCTGGCGAGCGCCCCGGTGGGTGCGTTTGTGGATGATCCTGGCCACGCGAATGGGAGATGGCTGGCTGTGGTATGGGTTGGGGATCATGCTGTTGATCGATGGAGGGCCTCAGAAGTTTTCGGCGATTGGCGCGGCGGGGGCGGCGGCGGTTTTCGGGATTTTTGTGTTTAAGGTATTGAAAAGACTCAGCCAACGGCCGCGGCCATGCCAACTGGAGCCGCATTGCTGGTCGAAGGTGTTGCCGCCGGATAGGTTTTCGTTTCCTTCCGGACATACCATGACGGCGTTCTCCGTAGCGCTCGTGGTAAGTTACTTTTATCCATCGCTCGAGGGTCCGTTGTTTTTTCTGGCCATTAGCATCGCGATTTCGCGGATTGTATTGGGGATGCATTTTTTGAGCGACGTACTGGCGGGGATGGTTTTGGGTGTGGCACTGGGATGTGCTTCGATTACTACATTTGCCTCGCTTGGGTGGGTTTAGAGGTAGACAGAATCACGAGATTTCCAGAGCATTTGCCAAAAACAGTCTATTGACGCTCGCCAAATAGAGAGTCGTGTGAGTGGTTGAGAATAGCGGCAGCAGAGCTGCCGCACTCCAAAAGGCTTTTACCTTCTACAAGGGTTTCGGGTGGGCGGCTAGGGCTTCGCGGAATGCGGCTAGGTTGCTTTTGTCTACAGTGGCTGTGCCGGTGTCGACCCAAGCCGGCATGGGAGCAGCGGGCGCGGTACGCCAGTCTTTGAATTCGTGGACAGCGTTGTGGTGCAGATCGTCAGCAAACTTTAGACCGTAGTAGGCCATGATGTACGGTTTCTGCACGATCGTCGCGTTAATCCAGCCCTTTTCAATCGCATCGAGCGTCTCCGGGTCTTTGTCGAAGGAAACGATGGCGATTTTGCCCGTCAGGTCGAGGCGGTGGAAGGCTTCGGCGACGCCCGATCCGCCTGAGGCTTCCAGACAAATCACTCCGTCAACCTTTTCCTTCTTTGTGAGAAGCGCAGAAATGCCGTCGTTGGCATTGCGGGCGTCTCCTTTGTCGTCGATGGTCTGGGCAATTTTGATGCCTGGGTATTTCTTAAGAGCGTCTGTGACACCGCGGACGCGCTCGTCCAAGTTGAGCTGTCCTGGTATGGAGATGATGACTACCTGACCTTGTCCCTTGAGAATATCGGCCATGCGCTTGCCGCTTTCCTGGCCGGCGCGGAAGTTGTCGGTTCCGACGAACATAATGCGGTGTGAATCCGGTGCATCGGCATCGATGCAAATGACGGGGATGCCTTGGAGAACCGCGCTGTCAATCGCGGGCTTGAGAAGCTGCTGGCTCATCACGGAAATAAGAATTCCGCTGGGATGAAGGGCGACGGCTTTTTGAAAGGCGTCCAACTCTTCTTGCGGCGAGAGAGTGGCGGGGCCGTCCATTTCGGCTTTGACACCCATGCCGGTGGCGGCGTCGCGCAAGCCTGCCTCGGCTTCTTGCCAGTAAGGCAAGTTGATATTCGCGGAGATTAAATAGTACTGCTCCTCTTTTTGATGATACGGCTCCTGGCAGGCAGCGAAAGTTGCTCCCAGAATGACAGCCATACTCGCGATGCTTTTAGAATGGAGTTTCATGAAAGGTCTCCTTTGCACGAAGTAGCGGCTCGGGATCGACAAAAAACTAGAGACCCGAAGTTCCTGGCGCAAGAGGGTACCACAAGAGTTGCAGAGTACAACTGGCGGAGCCGCCCGAGAATGGGCTGGGGTAAAGCCTTCAGGAGTGCGCCGTGAAGGCCAAAATCGTGGTGACCATACGAATACCTTTCGAGGAGTGATTAGCGGGAAGTCGCGGACGAAGAAGGCCAAAGAGAGGCCAGTGCAGCCCGCAAACCCTTCTCGTCCAGGCCCGCATGTGGGAAAACCACTCGCCCGGATGAATCGATAAGCACGAAAAACGGAATGCCGTGCGAAGGTAATTTGTCCAACCATTCTCTCTCTCCACCATTGCTTCTGGTTCTGGCAGTTCCCGATAACTTGTGCGTAATCGAGTCTGACCACCTAGCGGCTTCGGGAGATGGCAAGGCGGGCAGGAGTGATTGATGACTTGCGCGTTCGAGCTCTCTTACCCCTTTGGTAGCTAAGCCCGAACGGGGCGCTGGGCGGAATCCCATTTCTATAGTCTGCTGGTAGTGCCATCGACACTAGGGCTCTCGGAAGTGATCTTTACAAGGGTAGGGAGAGGCAATTTTGCAGCCTGGCTTGCCAGCAGCGGATGCGAATCACGTAGCTTCGGTGGAGAGGAGCGGCCGCGCCTCCGAGCTCGCTTTCCTGCTGCAGGTGTCGCGGCCGGGGCTTTGGAGCACCACGGCTTTGTTTTATCTGATGCCGCTGGGGCGTGCGGATTTTTTGCATTCGCGAACGCTGTGGCTGGGTCTATTCTATGTGTTGTTTCCGTTGGGATTTCTTTTGTATGGCGTGAATGATATCGCGGACGCGGAAGCAGACCGGCTAAATCCGCGGAAGGGAACTTTTCTGTTTGGGTCGCTCGGCGCGGCCGAACAGCTCGCCGCTTTGCGGTGGAAGATCGCGGCCGTCCAGATTCCCTTTCTGATTGTCTTTTTTGTCCTTATCGGGCCGCGCATTTTGTCTTGGTTTGCAGCTCTGCTTCTTGCAGTCGGGATTTACAATGCGCCTCGTTTTGGATGGAAGAGCCATCCTCCTTTCGACGTGCTGATTCAAGCGAGCTATCTTTTGGTGTTTGTGCTGAGCAGCTGGCTGAATGGCGCGGCGCAGCTTCCTTGGCAGACTTCTGTGTTTGGCGCGATGTTCGCGATGCACTCGCACATTTTTGGTGAAGTGATGGATATCGAGCCGGACCGTCTGAGCGGGCGGCGGACAACCGCGACGTTGATCGGCGCAGCGACTTCGAAACTTTTGATCGCGGGGATTTTGTGCGTGGAGGCAGTGCTGGTTTTTGTGTTTTTTGGAGATTTAGTGATCACCGGATTTCTGGGGTTTGGAGCGGCGTGGTTTGTGGTGGATGCTTTGGTGATTTGGAAAAATCGGACGTATAGCCCAATGGAAATGAGACTTTTTATGTGGGGCTGGAACGCGGCGGCCTTGCTGGGCATGTATTGGAATTGGTCGCGCGGCAGCCTGACGCACTTGCGGCACGCCGCAGGGCTTTGAGCATGCAAAGCGGGTACGTTCTGGAAATCAGCGTGGAGAGCATCGAAGCGGCGATGGCGGCGGAACGCGGCGGGGCCGATCGCATCGAGTTTTGCAGCAACGCGCGCGTCGGCGGAACGACTCCGAGTGACGAGTTGTTGAGAGCTGTGCGCGAGCGGGTGAGTCTGCCTATTTTTTCGATGGTGCGTCCGCGCGGGGGGGATTTTTTTTACTGCGAGACCGAGTTCGAGGCTATGCGGCGTGACATCGATGCCGCCAGAAAATTCGGTATGGACGGGGTTGTTTTGGGCTTGCTAAACGCCGGCGGGGAGATCGATGTCACACGAAGCGCGCAGCTCGTCGAGCGGGCGGGGCCTCTTCACGTTACTTTTCATCGCGCTTTCGATGTATGCGTTGACTTAGGAAGGTCTCTGGAGGACGTGATTGCGACCGGCGCAACCAGACTGCTTACTTCCGGCGGGAAGCCGACAGCGCCGGAAGGGCTGGGAGTACTTGGCGAGCTGGTGCGAATTGCGGAGGAGCGGTTGATCGTATTGCCGGGGAGCGGGATTCATGCTGGAAATATTCGGGAAGTGGTACGGAAAACAGGGGCTTCGGAGTATCACGCGGGATTGAGTTCCGTGGTTGCAAACGCGACGGTTAATATCCGAGCGTTCGAGGAAGAAGTAAGGAAACTAGCAACCGTATTGCGCGATTGTGAATGAGGTTGACGGAGAACGGCCTGCGAATCCCTTGTTGATTGCAACCTGAAAAAGAAGGGCACGACGAATCGTGCCCCTACAACGTCGTAAGAAAAATCAAAACCGCTTAGGCCTTTTGGGCTTGGCGGCGGAGGAACGTCGGAACGTCAAGATCGTCGGCGGGAACTTCGCGGCTGACGTCGCGGACGTTTTGTTGAACCTGATGGACAACGTTCGGTAGCGTTTGCTGTTGCGGAACCGGTTCTTCCACTTCGCGGCCAGCTTTCCACGTCTTAGGAAGGAAAGAGGGTTTTTGCGGGATGTTTTTCTTGTTGGCTTCCTTGAAACCGGCGGCGATGACGGTGATTTTTACCGCGTCTTTCATGGAGTCATCCATGACGGCGCCGAAGATGATGTTGGCGTTTTCGTGGGCGGCTTTCTGGATGACGCTGGAGGCTTCGTGGACTTCGTGGAGGGTGAGGCTGGAACTGCCGGAAATGTTGATGAGGATGCCTTGCGCGCCCTGGATGGAGTTGTCTTCGAGGAGCGGACTGGAGATGGCGCGGTTGGCGGCGTCAATGGCGCGATTTGTTCCTGTGGCGATGGCCGTGCCCATGACCGCGTAGCCCTGGCCGTGCATGATGGCTTTGACGTCGGCGAAGTCGCGGTTGATGATTCCTGGGACGGTGATGATGTCGGAGATGCCTTGCACTGCTTGGCGAAGGATGTCGTCGGCGATGCGGAAGGCGTCGAAGAAGCTGGTGCCGCGCTCGACGGTGTCCATCAGGCGCTCGTTGGGAATGACGATAACGGTGTCGACCGCGCCGATCAGTTCCTGCAGGGCTTGTTCGGCCTGGAGCATGCGGCGTTTGCCTTCGAAGGCGAAGGGTTTGGTGACGACGGCAACGCTTAGCGCGCCCAGTTCACTGGCGAGCGAAGCTACCACGGGCGCGGCGCCACTGCCCGTGCCTCCGCCGAGGCCGGAGGTGATGAAAATCATGTCCGAGCCTTCGAGGGCTTCGATGATTTTGTCGGTGTCTTCGAGCGCGGCTTTGCGGCCGACTTCGGGATTTGCGCCCGCGCCGAGTCCTTTCGTAAGCTTTGCGCCAAGCTGGAGTTTCGTCGGCGCCTGCGAAAGTTTGAGCGCTTGCAAGTCCGTGTTGGCGGTGATGAACTCGACGCCTTCCACTTTGGCGCGGATCATGCGGTTGATGGCGTTGCATCCCCCGCCGCCGACTCCGATGACTTTGATTTTTGCGGGCTGCAGCTCTTCGCTGAAGCTCATGCGTATTCCTGCGTCTTTTGTTGTCATGCGTCCCTCAGCCTTCTCCAGGTTCGCGACGCTGCGCTCGGGCGGGTTCACGAGGCGCCTGCGAACATGGACTTCAATTTGGATACGAAATTTCCGGAGCGCAGCGTCGCGTTGCGCCGCGTTTTCGCCCCGTACATCACCAGACCAACGACCGTTGCATATTCCGGCTGGGCTACCTGTTCGGGTAGGTCAGCCAAACCTTTGGGCTCCGCGATGCGGACGGGCAGATGGAAGGATTGCTCGGCTAGATCAATCAAGCCGTTGAGGCGTGCGCCACCTCCGGCGAGGATGAAGCCGGCGGGAATTTGACCGTCGAGTCCGGCGCGCTGGAGATCATCGCGGATGAGCGAGAGGAGTTCCATGGAGCGCGGCTCGATAATGTCGGTAAGCATGCGGGCGAAGATGGTGCGCGGGGGACGATCACCTACACTGGCGATTTCGATGGAAGTGTCTTCGTGGAGAAGCGAAGAGGCGGCGCAGCCGTGGCGGCGCTTGATTTTTTCGGCTTCGGGGATGGGAGTGCGGAGGCCGACGGCGAGGTCGTTGGTGAAATGATCGCCGCCGACCGGGACGGCGCCGGTGTGGCGGACTACGCCGCCGCCGTAGACGATAAGTTCGGTGGTGCCGCCGCCAATATCGAGGAGGCAGCAGCCGAGGTCGCGCTCGTCCTGCGTGAGGCAGGCCTCGGCGGAGGCGAGCGGCTCGAGGACGGTGTCGCTGACGAGGATTCCAGAGCGATTTGCGGCAGTGACTAGATTTTGCGTGGCGGCGATGGACGAAGTGACGAGATGGACGTTGGCTTCAAGGCGCTGGCCGACCATGCCTACGGCGTCACGAATGCCTTCCTGCGCGTCGACCGTGAATTCATGGGGCAGAACGTGGAGGACTTCGCGGTCTTCGGGAAGCGTGATGTTGCGGGCGGCGTCGACGGCGCGGCGGACGTCGTCGCGTTCGATGTCGCGGGAGCGGTTGCCGAGGGTGATGCCGCCGCGGCTGTTGACGCCGCGGACGTGGCTGCCGGCTACGCCGATGACGGCGGACTCAACGGGAACGTTGGCGACGCCTTCGGCTTCCTCGACGGCGCGGCGAATCGAACTGACGGTGGAATCGAGGTTGACGATGAGGCCTTTGCGCAGGCCTTTGGATTCGGCCGCGCCTAGCGCGAGAAATTTTACTTGTTCGCCGTCGATTTCAGCGATCAGCGCGGATGTTTTTGTGCTGCCGACATCCAGTCCAATGATGTAACGATCTTTTTTTGCCAAGCCGCCGCTCCCACCTTGGATCGATAAATTTTTGTACTGCTAATTTCCCTACTCACTTAATTTCTCAACTTCGCTGCGCTCGCGGTGTTATCCGCGTTTACGACTACTTGCCGGGAATATTGCAAATCGATGGACTGCACGCGGCCGGCGTTGGCCTGCCATTGCGCGAAATTTTCCACGAGCATGCGGTACTTGCCGGTGAAATCGCCTGCGCCGAAGTGAATGGTGACGGCTTGCGTGTCAGTTGCGGAAGCCAGGCCGGTCATGACCACACGAAGATCTTTGGCGTTCGAGAGATCGACTTCGCTGACGCGGTCGGAAGATTCGGAGCGCACTAGGTCGGCGTCCCGCAGGAATTCCTGATACGTCTGGATGCGTTTTTCTCGCTCTTCGCGCGGCATGCTATCGGGCAGGCCGGTGACGATGGGGAAATGCAGGTCTTCACCTTCGGGGCGGTCAAGGATCACGCCGTGGGAGTCGACCAGGAAGAGTTCATTGCCGTTGCGCAAAAATGCGATGGGAGTGCGCTCGGTTAGTTCGACGCGGATACGGTTCGGCAAGATGCGCTGGACAGCGGCGGATTCGACCCAGGGAAGCTGCTCAAGTTCGGCGCGCCGCGAGTCGAGCGGAATACGGAGGACGCTGTGGTTGCGGTCGTGCGCAAAGGGTTGAAGGACGGCTTCGCGGCTGACGATGTGGTTGCCGGTCAGCTCGATCTGATCGGGCTTGAGCAGCAGGACTTGCGGCGAATAGAGCAAGAAGCGACCGGCGACGATAGCGCAGGTGATGCCGGTGGCACCCGCGATAGTCCAGACGAGGACGCGGCGATAGAACGTCCAGCTTCGGCCGCCAAATTTTTTGCGGCGAATTTCCAGAGGCTTTTGGCGTCGCAAATAGCGCGGCTCCTCGTCGGCGAGCAGTTCCGGGCGGTACGGCTCGGCCGCGGCGTTGCCGCGTTGCATGGCTTTTACGCGTTCCAAACGACCACCTCGTGCTCGAGAATCACACCGAAGGATTTTTCGACGCACTCGCGGACATTGGCGATCAGTGCGAGCATGTCCTTCGCGGAAGCTTTGCCTGCGTTTATAAAAAAATTGGCGTGGCGGTCGCTGACGCGGGCGTCGCCTACGCTCTGGCCTTTGAGGCCGAGCTCATCAATCATGCGACCGGCAGATGCGCCTGGAGGGTTCTTGAAGATGCAACCGGCGCTCTTCTGCCCAAGCGGCTGGCTCGCGCGGCGCTTTTCATTGCAGATGCGAATTCCTTTTAAAATTTCAGGGTACGGTTTGGAGGGTAATTCCAGCTTCACTGCGAGCATCATATCATCAGGCGCAAAAGATGTGTGCCGGTATTCGAAAGAAATTTGATCACCTTCGAGAGTTTCGAGTTTGCGGGCGGCGGCGCGGTAGAGTTTGACCTGGCGGACGTAGCTGCCGATTTGCATGCCATAGGCGCCGGCGTTCATACGAAGGGCGCCGCCGATGGTGCCGGGGACGCCGATGAGGCCTTCCATGCCGCCGAGGTCGTGCTTAGCGCAGAAGGTGACGGTGCGACCGAGGTCGGCGGCTGCGTCGACTTGGGCAAAGTTGCCTTCGAGGGCGATGTCCGGAGTCGGAGAGGCGAGCTGCAGGATGACCCAGGGGAGCTCGCCGTCACCTACGAGCAGGTTCGAGCCGCCGCCCAGGAATTTGTGTGGGACGGCTTGGGCGTCGAGAAGATTCAGCAGGTCGGGGATGGCTTCGTGTTTTGTGATGCGAAGCAGATCGGTGGCGCCGCCGATGCCCAACGAGGTGCGTTCGGACAAGGCTGCGCCCTGCCTGAGCTGGACACCCAATTCCGGCAGCGCGGCGACGATTTTGGGGTCTTCAATGCGCATGGTGAGTCGGATCGTGTGTCGGATTCTCCGTACCTAGAAGAACCATCAGTTCGTTGCTGGCCCGGCTGACGTTTCCGGCACCGATGGTCATGATGGCGTCGCCGGCGCGGGCTTCGCGCAGGAGGAATTCGATGCCGGCCTGCATGGAGCGGAAATAGTGGACGTTTTTATGTCCGGCTTCGCGAATGGCGTTGGCGAGCGCTTCGCTGCTGATGCCGGGGAGGGGAGCTTCGCTCGCGGCGTAGATGTCTAACAGCACCAGAATGTCGGCTTGATTGAAGGCGCGGCAGAAGTCGTCCCAGAGGTGTTGAGTGCGTGAAAAGCGGTGCGGTTGGAAGAGTACCAGGAGGCGGTTGAACTTGCAGCCGCGGGCGGCTTCAAGGGTGGCGCGAATTTCGACGGGGTGATGGCCATAGTCGTCGATTACGGCGACGTCGTTGACGATGCCCTTGATGTCGAAGCGACGCCCGACACCCGTGAATTTGGCGAGACCTTCGCGGATTAGATCGCTGGGGACATTTAGATAGAGAGCGACGGCAGCTGCGGCGGCGGCGTTGCGCACGTTGTGGATGCCGGGCGGATGCATCAGGTGGAACATGCCGAGGTCTTCGCCTTTGAAGGTGAGGCGGAAATCGCTGCCGAGGCCTTCGAGTTTTACATCGCCGATGACAAGGTCTGCTTGGCTCGAGGTGCCATAGGTAATTATGGGGCGCTTCACATCGGGAAGAATGGCCTGGACGTTGGGTTCGTCGAGGCACAAGATCGCGGCGCCATAAAATGGGACGCGGTTGACGAACTGGATGAACGCGCCTTGAATGTCGGCGAGCGAGGTATATTGGTCGAGGTGCTCGCGATCGATGGTGGTGACGACGGCGACAACAGGAGCGAGCATCAAGAAGCTGCGGTCGCTTTCGTCGGCTTCGACTACGAAATATTCGCCTTTGCCGAGGCGGGCTGTTGTGCCGGCTTGATTTACTCGACCCCCAACCACGAAGGTGGGATCGAGATGCGCGGCGTTTAGAACCGAAGCGACCATGGAGGTCGTGGTTGTTTTGCCGTGCGCTCCGGCGACGGCGATGCCGTATTTCAAGCGCATGAGCTCGGCGAGCATTTCGGCGCGCGGGATTACGGGGATTTTTCTTTTGTGGGCTTCGACGACTTCGGGATTGTCTTGCCTAATGGCCGAAGAGGTCACGACCACGTGAGCGCCTTCGACGTTGATGGCTTTGTGGCCCTCATGAATCGTGGCCCCAAGATTTTGCAGGCGCTCGGTGATGTTTGAAGGTTTGGTGTCCGAGCCAGACACGGAATAGCCGAGCGTGAGCAGGACTTCGGCGATGCCGCTCATGCCGATGCCGCCGATGCCGACCAGGTGGATGCGCTGAAAATTGCGGAAGGAGACCATCATGGATTTGTCCTCTGAGCAATTCCTTGCACGTTGGCGGCCTCTTCGATCAAGTTGACAATGTCTCGCGTTGCATTGGGTCGGGCTAACGAGCGGGCGGCGTTTGCTTGTGCCTCGATCTGCTCGGGATGGCCGAAGAGAGAGAAAATCTCGTTTGTCAGACGCTCGGCGGTGAGTTCGTTCTCGGTGATAACACGGCCGGCGCCGGCGCGCCGCATTTCTTGCGCGTTGTGCAACTGGTGGCTGTCGGTGGCGGCTCCGAAGGGAATGAAGATCGCGGCGCGGCCCGCGGCTGCGATTTCCGCTGCAGTGATGGCTCCTGCGCGGCAAACGATAACGTCGGCCCAGGCAAAGCGATCGGCCATATTGGCGAAGAAGGGGACAACCTCAGCGTTGATTTCGCGCCGCGCGTAAGCGGTGCGCACCGCATTATAATCGCGTTCGCCGGTTTGATGCACGATGGACAGATCATTTTTTCGCGCGGCGAGCTGGTCCATGGCGTCGACGAAGGTGCGGTTGATGGGTAGCGCGCCTTGGCTTCCGCCTGTGATTAGCAAGCGGAAGGGCTTTTCGAGTTTTCTTGGTGTGATGGAGAAAAATTCCGAGCGCACGGGGCAGCCCGTTACGACCGCCTTTTTTCCCCAGGCCCGTGCAGAAATTTCATAGCCGGTGGCGATGCGATTGGAGAGTTTCGCAAGGAGTCTATTGGTTAGGCCGGGCTCGGCGTTCGGTTCGAAGATCACATTGGGTACGTGGCCGAGCCAGGCTGCCAGCAGCATTGGACCGGCGGCGTAGCCGCCTACGCCGAACGCGACGATTGGTTTGTGCTTTCGCAGGACGCGGCGCGCGTCTTGCATCGCGGGGACCAGCATCGCGAGATTTTTTATGAGCGTGGCGCCGCCTTTTCCTTTTAGGCCGGCGACTCGCAACGTTTCGAGCGGCAGACCGGCTTGGGGGACTAGCTTCATTTCGATTCCGCGTTCGGTTCCTACTAGCACGACTTCTCTTTCTTTGCCGCGTGAGAGCCATTCTTTTGCGATAGCTAGCGCGGGGATTACGTGGCCGCCTGTGCCGCCGCCGGCGATTAGCAGTTTCATGGGCGGGGCTCTGGCGGTGGGTGGAACGGACAGCCACGGCATGCCGTGCCCCTACGGCCGAAAGGTCTTTGCGACTTGCTCAGATGGCTCATGTTTCGGTGGCCTGTTGACTAATGTTCAAGAGGACGCCGGTGGCCAGGAGCATGACCAGGAGGCTCGAACCGCCGTAGCTCACGAAGGGGAGCGGAATGCCTTTGGTCGGCACCATGCCGAGGACGACGGCAAAATTGATTAGGGCTTGGCTGAGGACCAGGGCGGTGATTCCCAGCGCTAGCAGGCGGCCGAAGCCGTCAGGGGCGGCGAATGCGGCGCGCAGGCCGCGCCATCCGTAAACCAAGAAAAGCGCTATGACTAGCATTGCGCCGATGTAGCCCAGTTCTTCGCAGATCACGGCGTAGATAAAGTCGGTGTGCGCTTCGGGCAAGTAGAAGAGTTTCTGTTTGCTCTCCATCAGCCCGACGCCGGTGAATCCGCCGGAACCGACGGCGATGAGCGACTGCATCAATTGGAAACCAGCGCCTTGCGGATCGGAATCGGGATGGATGAAAGAACTCCAGCGCGCATTGCGGTAGGCGACGCGAGTGATGAGCAGATAGGCGATAGGCAACGAGGTTAGGAATCCGCTGGCAATCCATTTCCAAGACATCCCAGCGGCAAAAAGAATCGTTGTGGCTACCAGGACGATATCCACGGCCGTGCCCATGTCGGGTTGCGCCAGAATCAGGCAGACGAACAGGAGCACCGGGCCTGCGACCGGAAGGATGGTCTGGAGCAGATCTTCTTTGCAGAACTCCATGGATGCTTTATTGCGACGCTTTTGGTCGAGGAACCACGCCAGATAGAGTATGACCGCGAGCTTGGCCAGCTCGGACGGCTGAACGCCGACGGGGCCATAGCGAATCCAGCGATGTGTTTCATGCGACTTGTCGAGGAACAGAGTTCCGACCAGGAGAAGCAAGACAATGCACAAGCTCGAATAAACTACCGCGGGCTCGCGCAGGCGGCGGTAGTCGGTACGCATCATAGCGAACATTCCCAAGAGACCGAGGACCAGCCAGACGGCTTGACGAACGAGAAAATAATAGGAGTGGGAATATTTGTTTTCGGCAGTGACGGCGGAGGCGCTGAAGATCATCACGGCGCCTACAAGGCAAAGAATGACAGTCACGCCAAACAGCCAACGGTCCATTTCCAGACGTCTCGGCATTCTCGTTCACCCTTTTCCGGAAGTCGCGCCTGCGGCTTGCGTTTCGAGTTGCCTCACCAAATCCTTGAATACGCGGCCGCGGTGCTCGTAATTCTGAAATTGGTCGAAGCTGGCGCAGGCTGGAGCAAGGAGGACGACGTCGCCGCGTTGGGCGGCGTGGGAAGCGGTTTCGACGGCGCGCTCAAGAGTTTCGGCGCGTTCAAGGGCCACGCTTCCAGAAATTTGGCTTTCGATTTTTTCGGCGGCGGCGCCGATGAGCAGAGCGAGAATCGCTTTTTCTCTCAGGGGCTTTTGCAGGACGGTATAGTCGCTTCCTTTGTCTTTGCCGCCGAGAATAATGAGGATGCGGCCGGGGAAGGCGTCGAGTGCTTTGAGCGTGGCGTCGACGTTGGTGGCCTTGGAATCGTTGTAGTAGCGCACGCCGCCAACTTCGGCGACAAATTCGAGGCGATGCTCGACTCCCATGAAGGTGCGCACGCCTCTGGCGACGGCTGATGAGGACGCACCAGCGATGCGGGACGCGCTGGCTGCTGCCAGAACGTTTTCGACGTTGTGTGCGCCAGCGAGGGGGATATCTTCCAGTTTGAGGAGGACTTCTTCCTCGCCATCTTGTCGAAAGACAATTTCCTCGCCGCGAACGTACGCGCCTTGCGCGAGGCGTTGCTTTCTGCTGAACCAGTAGACGCGCGGAAGGGATGGAGCATACGGCGTGGTCGCCGCATCATCCGCGTTCAAAACCGCGGCATCGCTACTCGTTTGATTCTCGAACAATCTCGCTTTCGCCGCGCCATAGACTTCGATGGTGTGATGGCGGTCGAGATGGTCTGGTGTCAGGTTTAGAAAGACGCCGATGTTTGGACGGAACGTATCGATCAGTTCGAGTTGAAAGCTGCTCAGTTCGACGACTGTAAACGTGTTGTCCGTTATCGCGTCCACGCAGGCGATGAGCGGCGTTCCAATATTTCCCGCGAGGATGGTCTGCATGCCAGCCGTTTTCAGAATGTGCTCGATAAGCGAGGTGGTCGTGGTTTTGCCGTTCGAACCGGTGATTCCAATCAATCGGCCTTTCATGAAGCGATAGGCCAGTTCAATTTCGCTCCAAATCTTGACGCCTTTGGCGCGCGCGGCTTGCAGGTGAGGCGCATCGGCGGGCACGCCGGGACTGGGAATAATCAAATCCTGATCGAGAAAGGTTTTCTCGCGGTGGGCGCCGAGTTCGAGCGCAACTTGTACGTTTTTCAGGTTTCGGATGGCATCGCCGATCTCGGTTTCGCTGCGGGAATCGGTTGCCGTCACGCGCGCACCTCGCGCGGCACAAAAAAAAGCTGTGGCCAAGCCTGTCCGCGCCAGCCCAACGACCAGCACGCGCTTTCCCCGCAACTCTGTAGCAACCGGCATTGCTCTTTGTCGATCCCGCTCGACTTCAAATGCGGAGTTACCTCAGTTTCAGCGTCGTCAGCGCAAACAGCGCGAAGACCAGCGCTGCGATCCAGAAACGCACGATGACTTTCGACTCGCTCCAGCCCAGCAGCTCAAAATGATGATGGATAGGCGCCATGCGGAAGATGCGCTTGCCGCGCAACTTGAACGAGCCGACCTGCAGGATCACCGAGAGCGCTTCGATAACGAAGATGCCGCCAACAAAGAACAAGAGAATTTCTTGCTTGATGATGACGGCTACCGTGCCCAGAGTCCCGCCGAGCGAGAGCGAGCCTACATCGCCCATGAAAATTTCCGCTGGGTGGGCGTTGTACCAAAGAAAACCAAGCGACGCGCCGACCAACGCGCCGCAAAAAACGGTGAGTTCGCCGACGCGCGGGATATATTGAATTTCGAGATAGGTGGCCCAGCGCGAATTGCTGCTCACGTAGGTAAGAACGGTGAGCGCGCCCGCGGCGATGACGGTGCAGCCGATCGCAAGGCCGTCGAGGCCGTCTGTGAGATTCACGGCGTTCGAAGAACCGACGATGACAATGCAGACAAAAGCCAGAAACGGAAGAAACGCGAAGGGCCAGAAGTGCTGCGAATTCATCAGGGAATGGAAAACCAGATCGGGATGCAGGCGTTTGAGAAACGGAATCATCAGCTGCGTCGAGTACGCGTAGTGCGTAACGAGCACGAGCAGCGAAATGCCCACGACCAGGCTGACCAGCACCTGAAAGTAAATCTTCTTCTTCGCGGTGAGGCCAAGGTTGCGCTGCTTGGAGACTTTTGCGTAGTCATCGATAAAACCGATGGCGGCAAAACCCAGCAGCGCAAAAAGCGAGAGCAAGATGAAAGGGTTGGTCAGATCGGCCCAGAGCAGCGTGGGCACGGCGGTGGACAAGACGATGAGCACACCGCCCATCGTTGGTGTGCCGGCTTTTTTCTGGTGCTCTTGCGGGCCTTCTTCGCGGATGTACTGTCCGATTTGCAGTTCGCGCAGGCGCCGAATCAGCCAGGGACCGAAGACGAGTCCGAGAAACATCGCCGTCAAGCTGGCGTAGACGGTGCGAACCGTGATGTAACGAAAAACATTTAGCGGGCTGAAGTAGCGCTGCAGAACGTGGTAGAGCAGGTAGTAGAGCATTTAGTGCCGTACCTCCTGCCGCGGAATTTCGCCGGGAGCGGCGTGATGTGTGAGCAGCGTTTCCACGATGCGCTCCATCTTTACTCCCCGAGAGCCTTTCACCAGCAACATATCGCCCGGCGCAATGAGCTCTTCCAGAAATCTGGCCGCGTCCTCAGAAGAAGGGAAAAATCGCGTCTGCGCGCGCGGAATTCCCGCGGAAACGGCGCCTTCGACAATTTCTCTAGCGTCGCCTTCGACTCCAATCACCCAGTCGACTTTGCCCGTATTCGCCGTGAAAATGCCTGCTTCGCGATGCAACATGGGAGATGACGCGCCAAGCTCTCGCATTTCACCCGCGGCCAGAATCCGGCGCTGGAAATTCGGCGTCGCCGCCAGGACCTCTACCATAGCGTGGAGGGCGGCGGGGCTCGAGTTGTAGCTGTCGTTGATCAGCGCCGCTCCATTTGAAAAACGCAGCAGTTCGCCGCGCATTGCTGGCACTCTCAGCGTTCGAAAAACGCTTTGCGCTTCGGCAGCGCCGATGTTCCAAACACTTGCAGCCGCGAGCGCGGCAAGCGCGTTGTAAATGGCGTGACGCCCAGGAACAGGAAGCTCGAGCCGCACGCGGCCTTCAGGACTCACATAGTCAAACGCCGAGCCCAGCGCACCGCGGTCTTCAATCGCGGCCGCAGAGAAAAATGCGGGCGCATTGATTCCGTAAGTGACTACACGGCCCGGCGCAAATGGGCCAAAGGCGGCGACGCGCGGGTCGTCCGCGTTCAACACGGCGGTGGAATCGTGTCCATTCAGCCCCTCGATGAGTTCGCGCTTGGCCAGTGCAATTTCATCGACCGACGCGAAAAACTCGAGATGCGCAGGCGCAACGCGCGTCACAACACCAACGTCGGGGCGCGCAATCGCGGCGAGCCGGGCCAATTCTCCGCGGCGCGACATGCCCAGCTCGAGTACGGCGGCTTGATGCGTTTCTTCCAAACGAAAAAGCGTCAGCGGCAGGCCGTACTCGTTATTAAAATTACCTTCCGATTTCAGGACCCGCAGCCTCGCGCCCAGCAGTGCCGCCAGGATCTCTTTCGTTGTGGTCTTGCCCACGGAGCCTGTGACGCCGGCAATTTTGCCGCCCCAGGCTTCGCGAACCGCCCGAGCGAGCTGCTTGAGCGCTTCGAAGGTGTTCTCCACGACGATGCAGCGATTCCGGACGGCATCGCCGTAGCGGTGGGCTTGCGACTCCGCCACCACCGCAGCGATGGCCCCACGCCCCATTGCACTCGGAACGTGATCGTGTCCATCATGACGCGGTCCGTGGATGGCAACGAACAGTTCTCCGGCACGTAGCGTGCGAGAATCAATCGAGACGCCGGCCAACCGGGCCAGGGGGTCGAGTCCCGCCCCCGCCCTAGCACCCAAAGCGCCAGCCACTTGTGCAATCGTCCACCGCATAAATGCCTCAAGGGGTTTGCTTTACGCAGATACCCCGCGTATCGGTTTGTAGTCACCGTATTTTGAGGGCTCCTCCTTTCGCGAGTTGACATCTGGCTCGCGCGCCCTCGCCACACTTTCTAGCCAAGCTAGACAAGCGCGCTACGTGCCAAACTTTGTGCCGTTTTTCGGCTCTCCCCTGCCAATTTCTGTCTGAGCTTCTCCATAGCCTCGTTCCCGCAGGGCCCGCTTCGCGACGTCGCGATCGTCGAATTCCAGGGTTCTGTCGGCGAGGATTTGATAATTCTCGTGGCCCTTGCCAGCGAGGAGAACGATGTCTCCAGCGCGCGCTTCGTCCATCGCGACGCCGATGGCTTTTTCGCGGTCGGGTTCGATCAGATATTTTCCATTTGTCTTTTGGAGACCCACGATGATGTCGGTGATGATTTTCAGCGGGTCCTCGGTGCGCGGATTATCGCTGGAGAGAATCGTGAGGTCGCTCAAACGTCCCGTCACTTCGCCCATGACTGGACGTTTGGTGCGGTCTTTTCCGCCGCCACAGCCGAAGAGCGTGATGATGCGGCCTTTGGGATTCAGTTCGCGTGCGGTGCGAATAAGATTTTCGAGCGCGTCGTCGGTGTGCGCGTAGTCGACAACCACGAAGAACGGCTGGCCCAGATCAATGCGCTGGAAGCGCCCGGACACGCTTTCGAGGTTCTGAATCCCGGCTTCGATGATCTCATTGGAAAGTCCGAGAGCTTGCGCCGCTCCGATGGCTGCAAGAATGTTGTAGACATTAATGCGGCCTACGAGCGCGGACGCTACCTGCACTTTTCCGTTCGGTGTTTGCGCTGTGAAAGTGAGGCCGTTGAAGGTCAGTTGAAACTTTTTCGTGGTGATGTCCGCACCGGATTCGAGGCCGTAGGTCACAGTTTTCTCGGCCAAGTTGGTCAGCCGTTTGCCGTATTCGTCGTCCGCGCTGATCACTGCGGTTTCCGGCGCGCCGGCGCCCGTGCCTTCGAACAGTCGTTTTTTCGCGGCGAAATAGTCTTCGAAGGTTTTGTGATAATCCATGTGCTCGCGCGTCAGGTTTGTGAAAACGGCTGCGGCGAAGTGGCAGCCCCACAGGCGATCCATCACCAGCGAGTGAGAACTCGCTTCTAGAACGCCATAGCGCCCGCCGGCATCGCGAATCTCGGCAAGAAACCCTTGCAAGTCGACCGATTCTGGCGTGGTGTTAGGCGCGGGATATTCGCCGAGAGGAGTGTGATAGGCGATCGTCCCGAAAAGACCGGTCTTCGCACCGGAAGCTTTGATGATGGCATCGATCAGCGACGTGGTCGTGGTTTTCCCATTCGTTCCCGTGACCGCTGCGAGTTGCAAAGCTTTCGCCGGATGCCCGAAAAAGTTGGCAGCAGTCACAGCGAGCGCTTTGCGTGATTCGCGCACCTGGATCCAAACCACACTCGAGGGAATCGCCCCTGGCGCACTCTCTTCGCTTGCAATCGCCGCCGCGCCGCGCGAAACGGCATCGCGGATAAACGTGTTCCCATCAGTCTTTGCGCCGTGCAGCGCAAAAAAGAGCGCGCGCGGCTGCACCTTGCGCGAGTCACAAGCGACCTGGCGAATCTCCATTTCCTGCGCAGATGGGGGGATGTTCGCTTCTGTCCCCAGGAACAAATCGCCCAGTTTCAAACTTCGAGGGGAGACACGGGTTGGCCCTGAATCTTGCCGGCCTTCATCGGCGCGGTTCGTTTTGAAGTTGCTGGTGTCTTCTACGCTCAATCCAGTTCTCATCCTAATTCCTGATTCCCGGGCGCGTCTTCGATTTCTTCTCGAGCGGTGTCCCGAACTGCACGGTGATTTTCGCGCCGTGTCTGACTTTGGCTCCCGCCGCTGGCGATTGTTCGGTAGCGAGATTGCTGCCAACCAGAACAGGTTCCAGCCCCAGCCGCAAAACAATGTCCGCTACGTCGCGCATGGTCTTTCCGCTGAAATCAGGCACCTCAATGTCGCCGCCCTGGTCCACGGCAACCGTCAGGACCGGCTTCGTGGAAGCCGGCTTCTCCCGCCCAGCCACATTTGCCATTTGTGATGCTGTGGGAGGGGGGTCGGGCTGGCCAGAAAAATCCACGGCAGAGGAATCTTCAAGCGCGTTCCCGTCCTCGTTGGCTCGCTTCATGTAGGCGGTCTCGATGAGCTTCGGATTCAGCGGAACATCGCGTGAAACGTCGAGATACGCCAAAACCTGTTCGGCGATGCGTTTGAAAACCGGCGCAGCCACTTCTCCGCCTTCATGCAACCCGACCGGAGAGTCCAGCGACACCAGAATGGTCACGGCCGGGTTGTTGATCGGCGTAAACCCCGTGAAGGAGGCAACATATTGCGTTGGCGAATACCGCCCGGTCGTTGGATCGATCTTCTGCGCGGAGCCCGTTTTTCCCGCCGAGGTCCACCCATCGAGATGGGCCGGCGTACCTGTCCCATGCAACACGACACCTTCCATCAATTGGCGCAGCGTCGCCGCGGTCTCGGGGCGGACGACGCGCTTGGGTTCCGCCGTCGTGAGCGGTCCCTCTTCGGGCAACACTTTGTCGCCCCGCCTCAATTGAGAGACGACGTGCGGCCTGTAGAGCAATCCCCCGTTGGCAATAGCAGAAACCGCCGTAATCAACTGCAACGGCGTCACGCCAACTTCCTGCCCCATGGAGATCGAGCCGACAGAAATCGGCTTCCAGTCTTCCAGCCTCGCGACTCGGCCACGGCTTTCGTAGGGTAATTCCACTCCCGTAATCGCGCCGAAACCAAACGCACGAATGTAGTCGTAAAATCTTGGAGCACCCAGGCGCAGGGCAATCTTGATGGCGCCGACATCGCTGGATTTCGCGAGAATATCCGCAACGCTCAGCAGCCCAAACGGTTTGTGATCGCGGATGCGATGGCCGGAGATGTAGACAGCGCCGTTCTCGCAATCAAACACTTCGTCGGGCCGAGTAATCCCCTGATCGAATGCCGCGGCTAGCGTGATCAATTTGAATGTCGACCCCGGCTCGTAAATCGCGCTCACAGCGCGATTCATCCAGTTTTCCGAGGGAGCATCGCCGGCTTTGTTAGGATTGAATTTCGGCCAATTCGCCATCGCCAGAATTTCTCCCGTATTGGGATTCATGACGATCGCTGTGCCCGCAGCCGCATGGGTCTTGGCCATGGCCGCGCCGAGTTCCCGTTCAACGATATATTGAATCTTTTCATCCAGAGTCAGGACTACACTGGCGCCGCGTTCGCTCTGCGTTTCTCCGCCATCGAACCAGCGCTGCTTCGCGTCTGCCATCACGACGATGCGTTCGCTTTTGCCGCGAATCTGGCTGTCCAGTTCGCGCTCGATGCCCACAAGCCCTTTTTCATCGACGTCGACAAAGCCCAGCACGTGTGCCGCAAGATCGCGTTTGGGATAAAAGCGCTGATTTTCTTTCTGGAGGTAAATGCCCTTCAAGTTCAACTTACTGATGGCGTCCGCTTTTTCCGGAGGCAGTTTCCGCGCAATCCAGGCAAACGAACGCGAGGATTCGAACCGCGCTTCAATTTCCTCCTGCGGCTTGTTCACCACTCCCGAAAGCAATCGCGCCGCCAGATTTTCGTCAGCAATCTCGGAGGGCACCGCAAATGCGGAGTCCACCTGAATGCTCATCGCCAGCGGTTTTCCGTTCCGGTCGTAAATCGCGCCGCGCTCGGGAGTTATTTCGAAGGTGCGCTGCTGCTGCCGCAGAGCGCGCGAAAGATACTCGCTGTGACGATACAGCTGGAGGTAGCTCAGCCGCCCGAAAACCGCGCCCATCCACAAGAAGGCCACGCCAGCGATGATGAGCAAACGGACGTGGACGCGGTCTTGTTGCATGGCAAATTCAGGTCGGCAAACACTCCGTTTGAAAGTTCAAACTGACGAGCAATTTTTCGTTTTGGAAAGCAACGCCGGTCGGCGGTATCACGGCGCCCGGTTCGGCCGCACGTAGTGCACGGCGGCTTCTTCCGCGCCATCCGGCGCTTCGTAGTCTTGCACGTGCGTCGGCAAAGGCTCGGTTAGGCCAAGACGGCGGCGCGCGATCAGGTCGATGCGCATCGGATCGCGGAGCCCCGCAATTTCCAGTTTCAGCTCCGAATTTAATGCCGCGGCTTTCGTCTGCTGACCTTTCAGATCTTCGAGTTGGAAGCTCAAATCGATGCAGCGGAAATGCTGAAAAATGTACAGCATAAAGAACGCTGCCACGAGACTCCCCATCGCGACCGTGCGCCACAGATTCCGCATCTTTGCCGGCTCGATGCTGCGCACTAGACGCGAGTTGTCAATCCGCTTGACGGTGTGAAACTCCGCCGTTACCGCTCTCTTTCTCTTGCCCTTCATAACTACACTCTTTCTGCGCACCGCAGTTTCGCGCTTCGCGAACGCGGATTGGCCGCCTTCTCTTCTTCGGTCGGCTGGATCACGTGCCGGGTGAGCACTCGGAGCGTCTTCTGGCGCTCTTCCTCTTGAAACGCGTGCTTCACGATGCGGTCTTCGCGCGAGTGGTAGCTAAGCACCACCAGGCGGCCGCCGGAATTTAATGCAGCAGGGGTCCGTGAAAGAAACTGCCCGAGTTCCTCCATCTCTCGATTCACCGCGATCCGCAGCGCCAGAAACGTTTTTGTTGCGGGATGCAGTCTCTGCCTTCCCCATTGCTTACGGGCCCCTGCTACAGTCTTTGCCAAGTGCGCGGTATCGCGTACGGGCCGTGCCCGCACGATCGCCTTGGCGATCCTTTTGGAATCGTGCTCATCCGCTTCGTGGTAGAGCAGGTCGGCAATTTCTTTTTCCGACCACTGATTCACAATTTCGTCTGCCGTCAACTCATCGGCCGTGTCCATCCGCATATCAAGGGCGGCCGCTTCGCGGAACGAAAATCCCCGCTGTCCTTGATCAAGCTGCATGCTCGAAACTCCCAAGTCGGCCAAGACCCCGTCCACCTTCTGAATCCCCAACTCTTGTACGACCTCCGCTATCTTCGAGAACGGCGATTGCACGACCGTCACTTTCGCCCCAAAGCTCTTCAACCGTTCCCGCGCCAGCTCTAACGCCTGTGCGTCCCGGTCCAGGCTGATCAACCTGCCCGATGTCAGCCTTGCGGCGATCGCTTCCGAATGCCCGCCGGCTCCCAGCGTGACGTCGATGTAAATTCCTTCCGGCCTGATGCCCAGCCATTCCAGCACCTCTTCCAACATCACCGGCGTATGCGCCGCACTCAATCTGTTTAGCCCTTCGTGTTACTGCCCCGCCCCACCGAAACCGAAATTCGTCGCTCGTAATTTCTTTGCTTCTTCAAATCCCCAGCGCCGTATCATCGGCAGCCGTATACGGCTCGTTCTTCAACTTATCGAGCACCCGCGTGTGATTCATCACTTCGAGATAGTTCAGTGCCCCGAAAACGTCCACTTCGCCCGTCGTTTGAGCCGCATCGCGCAGCACGGCCGGCAAAAGCACTCTTCCCTGTCCGTCCAATTCCGCATGCTGTCCAAAGTAGCTCGTTCGCAACAGGAACTTCTGCTTCGCCACATGAGTGCTCGGCAATTGCGCCAGCTTGTCTTCGATTTCCGACCAAACCTTCATGGGATAAATTCTTGCCGTCTCGCCCGTCGTACTTGTGATATAAAACTGGTTGCCATACTCCTTGAGCTCGTCCAAAAAGACCGAGGGAATCTTGAGACGCCCCTTCTCGTCGACTTTCGCCGGACAGTTTCCCCGCAGCTTCATATTCCCTATTCAATTGCTGGTTTTGGACGTCCACTATGCTTACGTTCACGATTGCCCTCGAGAACGCGTTGTCAGCCCGGGAGAAAATCTACTTCGTCCTACTACTAACCACTCTCTGCCACTTCTTGCCACATATTAGGTTGGTTTCGAGCATTGTCAAGAGAAAACATGCGGTCTTTTGAAAAATTTGTGTTTTCTCACTATCGCGGAAATATCAAATTTTCCCTACTACAGGTTGTGGTTTCTCTTGCAACGCATCTCTACCCTTCGTAGGGCTACTTACGCCGCTCGGACGTACCACTTTTGGCGGGCTCTTCCCTCCGGTTCAAGTTCGTGCTACACTCTGAAGCGCTTTGATTTTGAATCTCGTTTCGCACTAGGAGCCTCCGACCATGGAATGGACAACCCCTCAGCACGAAGAGATCGACCTGAACTGCGAAATTAGCTCGTACGCCAACGCCGAGCTGTAAAGCCTTGACCGCGCCCAGCGGTCATCTTTCCGCGTGCTTGCATGCGCATTAAGGTCCTCGGCTCCGCGGCCGGGGGCGGCTTCCCCCAATGGAATTGCGCTTGTCCTCAGTGTGAGGGTGTGCGTTCCGGCAAGCTGAAAGCTCGAGCTCGGACACAAACGCAAGCCGCAATCTCATCGGACGGCGCGCGCTGGTTCCTGCTAAATGCCTCCCCCGATCTCCGACAACAGATCCTCTCTTCGGCTGATTTTGTCCCTCCCGGCGGTTCGCGAAACACGCCGATCAACTCGGTTGTGCTCACAAGTGCCGACGTGGATGCGACTATGGGCCTTCTTCATTTACGCGAATTTCACCCGCTGCATATTTTCTCGACGATTGCCGTGCGGCGCATACTGACGGAAGAAAACAGCCTCTTTCGCGTTCTGGCGCGTTCCAATCCACCCGTCAAATGGGAGACGCTCCCGCTTGATCGCCTCATGCCGCTCATCCCGGCGTCACCGGCGGATAAGAAAAGCGGCCTCTTCTTGAAAGCGGTATCGCTCAACGGAAGTTTTCCAGATTACGTCAGCGAATCCTTGCGCAACACGCTCGCACCAGAAGAAGCCGTCATCGGGCTGACGTTTGTCTCCAAAGAAAAAAGACTTTTCTATGGCCCAAACCTTCCCGGAATTGGCGATCACTGGTTGCGCCTCGTTGAAGAGAGCGACCTGGCTCTGCTCGATGGCACTTTCTGGAAAGATGACGAGCTCAACTCCATTCGCAAAGGCAGCAAATCCGCCCGCCAAATGGGACATCTGCCTTTGTGGGGCGATCGCGGACTTCTCCGCCAGGCATTTCGGCCGAGCAAAACGCGCCGCGTCCTCGTTCACATCAACAACACCAATCCGATATTGAATGACGAGAGCCAGGAATCGCGCATCGTCCGTGAAGCAGGCTGGGAAATCGCCTATGATGGAATGGAACTTGCGATATGAGCCGAGCCCAATCCATCGATGCCCCGCTGCTCTCGGAAGCCGAATTCATTGCCGGCTTCCACGCCATCGGTGACGATCGCTACCACCACAAGCATCCATTTCATGCGCTCATGCACGAAGGAAAACTGACGCGCGGCCAGCTTCAGGCTTGGGCTTTGAATCGCTATTACTATCAAAGCCGCATCCCCATCAAAGACGCAGCCATCCTGTCCCGCAGCGAAGATCCCGCTTTCCGCCTGGCGTGGCGCAAGCGCATTCTGGATCATGATGGCGACGGCGTGAAACCGGGGGGCATCGAGAAGTGGTTGCGGCTGGTCGAAGCCACCGGCCTTTCGCGAGATCAGGCGCTGCAGGGCGAAGGAATTCTTCCCGCCACGCGCTTTGCCGTTCAGGGTTACGTGGATTTCGTTTCTACGCGCTCACACCTGGAAGCTGTAGCTTCTTCCCTTACTGAACTGTTCTCGAAAAAACTCATCACGCTGCGCATGGATCGTTTGCGCCAACATTATCCATGGCTCTCGAGTGGCCTCGACTATTTCACCGGCCGTCTCACCCAAGCTCCCGAAGACTCGGACTTTGCCCTCGCCTGGGTGGTCAAGCACGCTGAGACGCGCGAACAACAGGAGAAAGCCCACGCCGCCTTGCGCGCCAAATGCGACATCCTCTGGGCCCAGCTCGATGCTCTCTATTTCTCTTACGTGAATCCCGGCTGGCCGCCTCCCGGCGCTTTCCGACCAGTAGCCGAGGCAGGCTCCGCGTGAGTGTTGATCTCAACAGCCACCCACGTCTTGCCCCGGGCTGCCGCATGAACGAAAAGACTCAACAGCCACGCACGTTGCTGATGCCCGAACGTGCGCTGCGCCTGAATGGCCCGAGTCTGGAGATTGTCGAGCGCTGCGACGGCCAGCATACCGTTCAAGAAATCATTGCGGAACTACAGCAACTCTACGCAAAAGCTGACCCGGCAAAGGTAGAACAAGACATCCTCGGCTATCTGGCCCTGTTGCAGAAGGAACGCGCACTGGACTTCGTGCCATAGCCCGTGGAGTGCGGGAGCCCTGCTCCCGCTTTTCGCAACTTGCGGCACAACACGCATGACAATTGCTACCTCCAATCCGCTCGCTCTGATCGCCGAACTCACTCACCGCTGTCCGTTGCACTGCGTCTACTGTTCTAATCCTCTTGAGCTCCAAGCCCGTGCTACGGAACTTTCCACCGAAGATTGGTCCCGCGTCTTTCACGAGGCCGCTGCCCTCGGCGTCCTTCAAGCCGATTTCACCGGCGGCGAACCTCTCACTCGCCCGGACATCCTCGAACTGATCCGCGGCGCGCGCGCCGCCGGCCTCTATGTCAATCTCATCACCTCCGGCTTGCCGCTCGACGAATCGCGGCTCGAAGCCCTCGTCCAAGCGGGCCTCGATCACTTTCAATTGAGCTTTCAGGGCGCGCGCGAAGCAATCGCACAAGAAATCTCCGGCACCAAAGCTCATGCGCAAAAGCTGCGCGTCCTCGAATGGCTCAAGCGGCACCACATCGCCGTTACTCTCAACTTCGTCATTCACCGCCGCAACATCGAGCAGCTGCCCGGGATGCTCGCGATCGCCGAATCTTCCAGCGCTAGCCGCGTCGAGTTCGCCAACGTTCAGTATTACGGCTGGGCCTTCGCCAACCGCGATGGGCTTTTGCCCACGCGCGAGCAGCTCACGCAGTCCATCGATTTTTTGAAGAAAGCGCAGGAACGCCTGGCGGGGAAAATCAGAGTGGAATATGTCGTTCCGGATTACTACGCGAAATATCCGAAGCCTTGCATGGGCGGCTGGGGCTGCAAACTCATGCTTATCACGCCGAGCGGGGATGCGCTTCCCTGCCACGCCGCGCGGGTCATTCCCGGTCTAACTTTCGAAAGCGTGAACAACCGTAGCCTGCGTGAAATCTGGGAAGTCTCCGATGCGTTTCAAAGATTCCGCGGCGAGGCATGGATGCAGGAACCTTGCAAAACCTGCGACCGCCGCTCAAAGGATTTAGGCGGCTGCCGGTGCCAAGCTTTTCTTTTGGCCGGTGACGCGGCGGCAACCGATCCCGTTTGCTCGCTATCGCCGCAGCGCCCCAAAGTCGACGCCATCCTAAACACAATCAACTCTCTAGGGGCGGGGCTTGCCCCGTCCGTTGAGCCATCGCTCACCAATCCCGACTGGCTCTACCGCCCGAATCCTTCCTAGGCGGTTGCGGGCGCCTCGGGCTGCCGCTGCAAAGGCATGACTACGAGAAAAATAAATATCATGCTCCCCAGGAAACAAAGCGTGCCAAACACCGCCAACGTATAAGGCGCTCCAATATGTTTTGCCACACCGCCGGCGATCAGCGATCCAATCGGTTGCACACCCATAAACATCGTTGCGTAAACCGCCATAATCCGCCCGCGCAGTTGATCCGGCACACGATTCTGCAAAGTCGTATTGGTCGCGGCCATCTGCACGGTGGCGCAAAATCCGACCACTAGCAGTACGGCCATCGAAAGCCAGAAAAATTTCGATTGCGAGAAAATCACCAAACCCACCGCGAAAAGTGTTGACGTCGCGCCAATCCACCGCGCCAAACCTTTGTAACTGGTCCTCGCCGCAAAATGGAGCGCACCCAGTACCGCCCCCACTCCCGCCGCGCTCATCAATAATCCAAATCCCTTAGCGTCACGATGCAAGACCTCGCTCGCAAAAATTGGCAAAAAAACCGAGTACTGCAGTCCGAGCAAACTCAACATGCTCAAAAGCAGCAGTGTCGAACGAATGGGCAGATCGCTCATAGCGAAACGAAAACCCTGCATCAAACTCTGCCACGGCGAACCCGCTTCCTTCTTCGTTTCTCTCTTCGTAATCCGCATAGCCAGCAGTGCGCCGATCACCGCCAGAAAGCTGATGCCATTCAGAAAAAAACACCACGCCGGCCCTTTCCACGCCAACGCAAACCCCGCGATGGCCGGGCCCACCACACGCGCTCCATTAAAAATGGAAGAATTTAAAGCAATCGCATTCGGCAAATCCTCTTTGGAGACCATCTCAACGAGAAACGCCTGCCGGATCGGCACGTCGAAGGCATTCACCACTCCCACGAGAAACGCGATAAAGATCAGTTCCCATACCTGAATAATGTTCGCGAACGTCAATCCCGCCAGTACAAACGCCAGCACCATCGAGACCGTCTGCGTCCAGATCACGCCATGATGGCGGTTGTAGCGGTCGCCGATGTAGCCGCCCAGCGCCGCTAGAAATAGGATGGGAACCTGGTTCGCAAACCCGAACACGCCCAGCAGCGCCGCGGAATTCGTCAGCTTATAGACCAGCCACAACTGCGCCGTGGTCTGCATCCAGGTGCCAATGAGCGAAGTAAGCTGGCCCGCGATAAATAATTGAAAGTTGCGATGCTGCAGTGCGCGAAAGCGCGGCGACAAAACGGGAATGGTGCCCTCCCCTCGTTGGATGCGCGCGAGGTAACCTAGTCACGATGCCGCGAGAAGAGCGCCATTGTCAACGAGCGCGCGAAAATGTTCCTGCGCCCGCGAGTGCCAGATTGGCTCAATTTAAGTTTGTAGGGGCGGGGCTTGCCCCGCCTTGCTGTGGATTGCTTCTGTGTCGCCGTTATTGTGGAGCGAAACAGTTTCTATTTCCCACTTTTGCTTTGGGCTGTTAGCTGTCAGCTGTGAACTGTCGGCTTCGTTACTCGCCGGGAGGATCGGGCGCCCCGCCAACATGCAAATGGCTCAAATCCCGCAGCGTCGCCTTATCCTCGTCGCTCATGCCTTCGGTGAATTTCGGATCATTCAACCGCTGATTCCGCGCCGATTCCGGCATATTTTGAAGCACGCGTAGTCTCTGCCGAATCGCCTGCCGTCGCTCCACGGGCATCTGCCTCCACTTTGGCAGCACATCATTTCGGATGTGACTCTGCTGCTGAGGAGTCATCCTATTCCACTGTTCAGCTCGATCTTTCAATTCCTGTCTTTGCGCCGGAGGTAGATTCTTGTATTTGTTGTTGTTCTCGAGAATCCTTTGCCGGTCCTGCGGCGGCAGGTCGCTGAATTTCCTCTGCGGCTGCGGCGGATTGTACGAGGACGGCGGCCGGTTCGGATTGTTGTTAGGATTGGGGCTAGGACGCGGCACGGAGTTCGGACGTCCCCCGTTTTGCGGCGGTTTTGCCGCATTCTTCGGCTGCTGATGTTGCGGCGGCCGGTTCTGAGATTTCGGAGGCGTATGCTGCTGCGGCGCCCAATGTGCAACGCGGCCGTGCTGCGCCATCGAAGGCGTCGCCAGCACTGCGCTGAGGCCCATCGCCAGCAAACATCCTGCGAGTTGGAGTCGAAGTCTCATCAATTACATCGTCTGACTATTACCGTCGTTCTTCGGCTGGCCCTCGTTTTGGTTTTGATCCTGATTACTGTCGTTTACATCATCCGGCTGCACAGGTTGCGGCAAATCCGTCAGGGCTCCAAAGTCCGAAAGTACGTCAAAGTTCTCGAGCACCGGCAAGTCCTGATCGATCTGCGCTTCATCCGCCGCCGTTAACGTCCTGGGATCAGGCGGCCGCGAACCAATCCACACCGTCGCCAGCAACAGCAACGAAGCCGCAAACGCCACGCGTGGCGACGGCGTAAACCATGCCCACCAGCCCTGCTTCACCGGCTCCGCCGCCACTCGCGCGCGCACTCTCACATCAAACGCCGCCGACGGCTCGATCTGCGGCAACTCATCCAAGAAGCCCGCCACCGCGCGAAACTCATTCACGCGCAGCTGGCACGCTCCGCACGCGGAGAGATGCTTCTCCATCTCCAGCCGTTCGCTCTCTTTCAAGCGCCCGTCCACGTACGCCAAAACTTTGTTTTCCATTCGCGTACAACTCATAACAACCTTCCTTCTCTACCCAAGGTCTACTTCTACACTCACTTGCAGCGCGGGTTGTGGTTCCTCTACTTCCCGTGCCTAGCCACGAGGGGGGCTAGTTCCACTCGAAGCGTTTCGTATGCCCGGAAGAGCAGCGATTTCAAGGCGCTCTCCGAACATTCGAGAATCTTTGCAATATCTCCATAATCCAACTCCTGGTACTTGTGCAGGAGCACCGCCGCGCGCTGCTTTTCCGGCAGCTTGTCAATCGCGTGGCGGATCATCTTTTTCCGCGCCTCCTCCACCATGTACTGCTCGATGTTCGGATGCTTCTCGGCGATGTCCATCACCTTCTCATCGCCATCTTCCGCATCCACGGTCACCGGCGCATCCAGTGAGACTTCCATTCGCTGGTGGCGGTTGTCCCGCACCGAGTTCAACGCCAAATTTGTCGCGATCCGGAAAAGCCACGTCGTGAATTTGGCGCTCGGCACGTAATCTTTCCGTGCGCGATACACTCTCAAAAATACTTCTTGCGCCAAGTCTTCCGCCTCTTCGCGCGCCCGAACCATGCGATAGAGAAAGTTGACAAGGGGTGTCCTGTAGCGCTGGAGCAGAAGCTCGAACGACTGTTCGTCGCCCGCCTTCACGTCCAGCATTAGTTGGACGTCCGACCTGGCCATAGCCGCCACATTCTATCGAACCCTAGCGGGCTCTTAAAGTTGCAAATGTCTATCCGGCGTTCAGGCGAACGCGGGGCGAAGAGCGAACGAAACTAGACGTGAAACAAGTGCTGCATTATCAACACCGTGGCTACGCCTACAAAGACCAGCGCCGCCATCCTCCAATTCGGCTCGCGGTTCACTTCCGGCAGCAAATCCGTCGCCGCGACATAAACCGTCACTCCTCCAGAAAGCGGCAGCGCGTACTTGAGTTGGCTCTGCAACACGCTGGTCGACAAAACTCCCAGCAGCGTCGCTGCTCCCAATAACCCGGCTGCAAGGATTGCGTTGCGCCTCCCCTGCCCGCTCGCCAGCACCACCGACGCCACCGTGAAACCCTCCGGCAGCTTGTGCAGAAACACGGCCATGAAAATCATCGCCCCAAGCCACACCGAAACCAAAAATCCCGCGGCGATCGCCACGCCATCGAAAAAAGTGTGAATCGTCAACCCCAGCAAAATGGTCGTTCGCGCATGTTGATGGCTCATCTCTTCGTGATGGGTCTCTTCCCCAAAATGAAAATGAGGCGCAATGGTGTGCTCAAAAAGATGGACGAGAAAGTATCCGATTAAAACAAAGACCAGCGCCTGCTCGCCCGCCAAATGAATAGATTCGGGAATCACATCGACAAACGCTACGGCTAGCATGTAGCCAGCGCCCAAGGCCAAAAAATACTGCAGATACTTCCGCGGCCAATCCCGCCGCACAACGAAATACCCGCCAACCAAATTCCCTGCCGCCGCGACCAACCCCAGCCCCGCCGCCAGCGCCGTCCGAAATGCCAAATCGTGTCCCATATGGAGTGCGGCAGCCCTGCTGCCGCTTTTCTAATTTACTCAACGCCACTCGATCTCAATTTCTCCATGTCCTCTCGGATCTCTGTGTGAATTCTTTTTTCCGAATCTTTATTTTTCAACTTCATTCCTTCTCTATTTCTCATCCCGAATGCCGAAACAAAATCACATCCCCTTCTTGCACAATATATTCTTTCCCCTCCAACCTCACCTGCGCCTTCTCCCGCGCGGCCGCAATACTCCCGGCCGCCAAGAGATCGCTGCATTTCACCACTTCCGCCCGAATAAATCCCTTCTCGATATCACTATGGATCGCTCCTGCCGCCTTTTGCGCCGTCGACCCCTTGCGAATCGTCCAAGCCCGCACTTCCGGCTCGCCCGCCGTAAAAAACTGAATCAATCCCATCAAGTCATACGTCGCGCGAATCAACCGGTTCAACCCCGGCTCTTTCAATCCATACGAGGCGAGCAACTCCGCCGCTTCTTTCTCATCCATCTCCGCAAGTTCCGCTTCGAGCCGCCCGCAAATCGCCACCACCGCCGAATTCGGCTTGCCTTCGAGAGCGCTCAACTTGTGCCGCTCCACGGCCGCATCCAGCTTATCCGCTTCGTCGTCGCCCAGATTCAGCACATACAAAACCGGGCGCGCCGACAAAAATAAAAATCCCCCAATCGGCTTCCGCTCTTCCGCCGTCAACTCCAACTCCCGCAAAGGCTTCTCCGATTCCAAATGCGCCTTGCACTTCTCCAAAACCGCCTTTTCCGCCAGCAAAAGAGGATCGCTCTTCTTCTTCAGATCCTTCTCCAACCGCTCCAACCGCCGCAAAATCTGGTCGTGGTCTGAAAGTATCAATTCCAATTCTAGATTCGTCGCATCCCGCAAAGGATCAATACTCCCCTCTGAATGCGGCACCGACGGATCGTCAAACACGCGTATCACGTGCGCGATCGTATCCACTTCGCGCAGCGGCGCCAGCGCATCGCGGTTCTTCTCCTTCTGCATCCCGCCGAGATCCACGTACTGCACCGTCGCATATGTGATTTTCTTCGGGTTATAAAGCTTCGCCAGCTCGAGCAGCCGCGGCTCCGGCACCTTCGCCACGCCAACGTGCGTAGCCGACCCGCCGCCCTTCCCCTCGACATTCGCCTTCGTCAAAATCCGAAACAGCGTCGTCTTTCCAACCTGTGGTAGTCCAATAATTCCTGTTTGCATAAACTAACGATCCTAGCACACCCTTGCGCTCATCCATTTCCAGACCGCTGCGCTCCCGGATTGCGTCTATGGATTGCGTCTAGGGCCTTGTTCTAGCCGCCGTTCTCCACTATCATCCCACACAAATTGGGCTCCAACCGTTGTCTACCCAATGGGATAAAAAAATACTTGCTCCGAGGTGCAAAATGCAAAAGGTTGTGGCCGTGTTTTATGGCGTCATCGCCTATGTCATTTTCTTCGCCACGTTTCTATACGCCATCGCATTCGTCGGCGATATATTCGTCCCAAAAACCGTCGATTCTGGCTCGGGAAACTTTTCCCTTTCCGCATTGGCCATCGACGCTCTCTTGCTCGGACTCTTCGCCATTCAGCATAGCGTCATGGCCCGCCCGTGGTTCAAGAAAAGGTGGACCCGCTTCATCCCCCAGCCCATCGAGCGCAGTACCTACGTCCTGCTCGCCAGTCTTTGTCTGCTTCTGCTCTACTGGCAATGGCGTCCCATGCAGGAAGTAATCTGGTCCGTTCACGCCAAAGCAGCAGTCATCACCCTTCAGGCGGGCTTCTGGCTCGGATGGGGGATTCTTCTCATCAGCACTTTTTTGGTGAATCATTTCGATCTGTTCGGTTTGCGGCAAGTCGGTCTCTTCGCCAAAGGCGAGCATTACACGCCCATCAACTTCAAGCAGCCCGCCTTCTATAAGGTTGTCCGTCACCCCATCTATTTGGGATTTCTCATCGCCTTCTGGTGCGCTCCCACGATGACCTTGGGCCACTTGATCTTTTCCATCGCTACCACCGGTTACATCCTGCTCGCGATTCAATTCGAAGAGCGCGACCTCATCTCGTACTTCGGCGATGCCTACCGCGAATATCGGCTTCGCACTTCCATGCTGTTGCCGATTCCAAAAGGGTCGCGCGCCACTCGCGTCGAATCAGACTGATTATCTTGTGACGCGATTTGTCTTTGCGATCGGCTCGAAATAAATAAACCTCGGCATTCTGCGCTGGAAAATCTCCGTTTTCTACGCATAATGGGTAGCCCGCAGCGGACGCTTTCCTCTGCGGGCTATGCAATGCCAATTACACTTCTGGATCTTTGCGCCTATCTAGGTCTCATCGCCGTCGGCGCCATCACCATCAACATGCTCCTCGGCGTCATGATGGCCTTCCGCTACAGCCCGGTGCGCAAATGGCCGCACCGCCGCTTCAACTATTTCCGCTTCCACAACTGGACCGGCTACATCGCCCTAGTCGTCACGCTCCTCCATCCGCTCCCGCTGCTCCTCAACAAATCTCCCAGGTTTCGCTTCCTCGATATCATCTATCCCATCCACTCCCCCCAACAACCCCTCGAAAACACCATCGGCGCCATCGCCCTCTACATCGTCGCGATCATGGTTATCACTTCCTACTTCCGCATCCAACTAGGCCGCCGCACCTGGAAAGCCTTCCACTTCACCGTCTACCTCGGCGCAATCGCCTTCTTCTACCACTCCCTTTTCACCGACCCCGACCTAAAAGGCGCCCCCATTGACTGGTTCGACGGCGGAAAGGTTTTCGTAGAAATCTGCGCCGCGATCATCCTGGTAACCGTCATTCTCCGCGCCCGCCGCGCCCGGAAAAAATCTCGCCCTGCCGGCACGGCGGGCCGACGCGTGAACTTGGGAGCCTAAGCGGGAGAGAATGAATCAGAAACGTCCTTAACATTTCTCTTTGCTTTTTCTTCTCCCGACTCTAAGCTATTCCCCGCCATGATGCTTCCGATCACCACGCTTTCATTCGACCTCGCCGCGGCCATGCAACATCTCGCCGCGAAAGACGAGCGCCTGGCCGAGCTGATCCAATCCACGCAGCAATTCCAACTCGACGAAGTTCTCGCCGAAAGCCCCTACGAAGCCCTTCTCGAAGCCATCGCCTACCAATCCATCTCCGGCAAAGCCGCCGCCACCATTTTCGCCCGCATTAAAGCCCTCAGCTCCACCGGCCGCCCCCCTAGCCCGCAAGAAATGCTCAAGCTCCGCAAACAAGCCCTCCGCAAAGCGGGCCTGTCCGGCGCCAAAGTCGTCGCCATGAAGGACCTCGCAAAAAAAACAATCGAAGGCGTCGTCCCCACCCTCGAAAACGCACAAAAACTCTCCGACGAAGAACTCGTCGAGCGCTTAACCTCCGTCCGCGGCATCGGCGCCTGGACGGTTGAAATGTTTTTGATCTTCCGCCTGGGCCGCCCCGACGTTCTCCCCATCCACGACCTCGGCATCCAAAAAGGCTGGTCCATCACCTACGGCAAAAAACACAAGCCCAAACCCAAAGAACTTCTGGCCTTCGGCGAACGCTGGCGTCCCTACCGCACTGTCGCCAGTTGGTACATGTGGCGCGCCTGCCATCGCGCCGGCAACGCCGCCATGCGCAAAATCCGCCCCGCCAAAGTCCGCCAGAAGCCCCGCAGGAAGGTCAAATCCAAAGCCCGTAAAATGTAGGCGCCGGGCTTTAGCCCAGCCTAGTTTCTCATCCTTCCCTTTTCTCTCTAATTCACCTCAATCCGCACCAGCCCTCCCCATCAACTAGCCGGGCTCAGGAGCGGCCGCTCTCCACATCTCCCCGGCAACAATTAAAAACCAAATCGCTTGCCCAAAAATCAATATCGCAAATCCGTGCCGATCCGGCGTCAATAGTCCCGAGCAAATCGCCAACGCCGTCACCAGCCCCAAGATAACGCCATAGATGCCCACTCCCAACCCCAAGCTTCGGTGCCGCAAAATCGCTACCGACCACAAGGCGATCGCTAGCGACGCCCCCACTGCATACACCCGCGCAAACGCCTGATTCACCTGAAAACTGAAATTCGCTATCATCCGCCACGTCTCGCGAGTCTCCGGCGTTGCCGCCTCGATCAGCCGCATCAACTTCGGCGCCGCCAACCCATTGAGCGTCCCCGCGTTCATCACCGCCGCGCTGGCAAACGCGAACAGCACGAGCCCCGCCCACGCCAGCCGGTCCCCGCCCTCCAGCCGCCGCGACATTCCCCATGCTCCGAGAAATAGTACGGGAACAGTCAGCAGGGCCAGCGAATGCACGCCAATGCTCAGTCGGATCATGTGCTCGAGTTGCTCTGGCCGGATCTTCCCGCCCGGATGGAAAATCATTGTTATAATCATGCCCGCGGATCCGGCGATCAGCGTGATTGCGCTTCTGCGTTCGTCAGTCATGCGTCCGACAGTAAGGATGGTTCACCGGACCGTCAACGCCAATTCGCAGCACGCACCGAGATACCGAACAAAGAGCCGCCGAATGTCCAGAAACTTGCCGCCTTCGCCAAAACCCGCTCGCGGAACCGCGCGACAATCTTCAACCTGGCCCGCGGCAAAGAAAAAAGTCGCCTTCTCACTAGTCAAAAAGAAAATCGATCGCCGCGTTCGCGCCACACGCGATGGCCTCGGCGATGCCCTCATCGCCCTCATGCACGAAAAACCTTTCGAAACCATCACCGTTCAGCACGTCCTCGATCGCGCCAAAGTCAGCCGCTCCACCTTTTACGCCCACTACAGCGACAAAAACGATCTCTTCCTCAGCGACGTCGAAGAATTCTTCGAAATGTTCTCCACCGTCCTCATCCGCCGCGGCGACACCTCGAACCGCGTGGCCCCCGTCCAGGAGTTCTTCTCCCACGTCGCCGACATGCGCCAGTTCATCTCCTCCTTAACCGGTTCCGAGAAAGTTCGCGACGTCATGGAGCTCGGACAGGGACATTTCGCACGCGCCATCGACCAGCGCCTCGCCGCGCTTTCCGCAACCCGCAACCTGTCCGCCGCTCGCCGTTCCGCCTTAGCCCACGCCAGCGCCGGCTCCCTCTTCTCCCTGCTTGACTGGTGGCTCCGTCATGGCGGCTCGTCAACGGCCGCCCAGATGGACGCCCTCTTTCACCAAACCCTTTGGTCCGGCATAACTCACTCTCCGAAACGCGCCCCTTCCAATCCGAGCCGGATGCCGCTGCACAAACCCCTTTGATGCCTGGCCAAAAATCTACCCTCAAGGAGAGAGCCTTGCCCCTCCTCTACGCAGAGGAACGCCCGCGAGCAGAGTCTTTTCATGGGTCTAGTTCACGGTTCTATGGATACGCCGGGATAGGGGCATAGCGGAAACGGATTCTAGCGAGAGAACCCTTGCGCAGAAACTAACTCCCTTACTATCAGGTACATGGCGGCAATTCCGGCCAGCAAAACGCCGCTCTCGAGCGAAACCGAAATCCGGTGCAACCGGCTGAACTCAGCAAGCAAAGGGTTGTCCGCTGCCGTTGCCTGAATCGAGCCCATCTGAACCCTCAAAACGGCCATCCTCGCGCTCACCGTAGACTGCGAGATCGCCGTGAATGCGATCATCAGCAAAACGCAAAGCGCCGCCGGAGTCACAAAACTCGCAAAGCCTCGCGTCCGCACCAAGCGCACCAACAAAAACAAAACCCCCAGTGCGATTCCGCCAAGATGCATGCGCGTAAGCGAAAACCCCACGACGGCTCCGGCCTGGTCGCGATTCGGCGCCAGCACGTGAAACGTCCCCGGCGCCACTACAAAACTCAAAAACACGTCGCTTCCAAGCCACAAGCTCAAAGCCAGAAATTCAACTGTGCGAAGAATCGAGGTCACGGCGAGATTATACGCTGTCAGCGTAACTTCTGGAGGATGCTGCTCCTACTCGACCGCGCCGCTCAGCTTGCGCGTACCCGACACGTAGGTCACCGTGTTGGTCACCATGTAGATCGGCGTGACGATGATCGAAACGACGCCCCACGGCCCTAGAAGCAGATTCTTCCCCATGAACTCCCAATACTTGCCGCGCATGCAGGTCTTGCACATATTTGCCTGTATGGTTCGCGTCTGCCGCAAAACAATCATCCCAATGTTGTGGTGGAACTTAACTTGGCTGGTCTGCCGCATATTCCCGCAGATTTGGCACTGTCCCATCATGCCGTCCGGCCTGACCGGGCTTGCCATATTCATCGGATTCGGATTCACCGTACCCATGGATGCCTCCTCGACAAAGCAGAAAAATGGATTGGGCCCAGACCGCTCGAACTGGCACGCAGTTATTGGATGGTCACTTATACGGCCAAGCCGAAATTAATTCAACAGAAGTCTCGCCCCTCAACGTGTTTTTCAACCCCGTTTTACCGATTGATGTAACCACCGATTGAGCACACGATTCGCTACTTTTTGATTCGCTGGAGGGATTGGTGCCAAAATGAGAAAGTTATGGTGGGCGACAAAGGACTTGAACCTTTGACCTCTCCCGTGTGAGGGGAGCGCTCTAACCAACTGAGCTAGTCGCCCGGAGCCAGTACAGCCACAACGCTCTAAAACGTCATCTACCTATTTGTAGCAGGAAGGACCCAGGTTTTCAACCGATGTCCACGGCCACTTCACAGATCGTCTCGCAGCTGCAGCGCTCAATCTCTCGCGCCATTTACGGTAAGGAAGAAGCTATTCAACTCGCGCTGATCACGCTTCTCGCGCGCGGCCATCTGCTAATTGAAGACGTTCCCGGCGTTGGCAAGACGACTCTCGCGCAAGCTCTCGCTAAATCGTTTCACTGCACTTTCCAGCGCATCCAGTTCACTTCGGACCTTCTGCCCAGCGACGTTCTCGGAGTCAGCGTATACAACCCGGAATCGCGCGAGTTTGAGTTTCGCCCGGGGCCGATTTTCGCCAATGTCGTGCTAGCCGATGAAATCAACCGCACCACCCCGCGCACGCAGTCGGCTCTGCTCGAAGCGATGAACGAAGCTCAAGTCACCGTGGACGGCAAAACTCTTAAGCTGCCGCACCCGTTCCTGGTCATCGCCACGCAGAACCCCGTCGAGCATCACGGCACCTACCCCCTGCCCGAATCGCAGCTCGACCGCTTTTTGATGCGCATCAAAATGGGCTATCCCTCACACGAGACCGAACGCGAAATCCTGCGCAAGCATATCCATGATGACGCGCTCGCAACCCTCGAGCCGGTCGCTGACGTCAGCGATGTTTTGGAAATGCAGGAATCCGTCGCTCGCGTGAAGGTGGACGCCAGCTTGCATGACTACGCTCTTGAGATTGTCAATCGCACGCGCAAAACCGAGCAGCTCGCTTTGGGCGTCAGTCCGCGCGGCACGCTCATGTTGCAGCGCGCGGCGCAAGCCCGCGCTTTTCTCGATGGCCGCGATTACTGTTTGCCGGACGACTTCAAGGTGCTTGCTGTCGCCGTTTTTTCGCACCGCGTGGTAGCCAGCTCGCGCCACGCTTCCCTTCAGAAAAAATCGGAGACGACCGAATCCGTCCTCCGGGAGATCGTCGACTCCGTTCGCGTACCTCTGTGAGTCTATCCTCGACAGTCGCGCAACTCTGGGCCAAAGCCGATCGCTCCGCTGTGCGCGCTTTCTTTCTTTCGGTCTCAGCGCTGGCCTTTGCGTTGCTCCTCGCGCTCTATTCCGGCACAGCCGCGGAGTTGGGCCATCTGGCGCTTGCCATTGCTTCCGCCCTCGGCGCTCTACTCGTTGCGGCCTGGGTAGCCGTCACGCTCGTCCCGGTTCTCGCCAAACGCACGCCTCTTCGCTGGATCGGCTACAAAATGGAGTACCGAGTCACCCGCGAAGGATGGATCTACATCCTGGGGATCTTCTTGGTGGCCGTGGCCGCGCTGAACACCGGCAATAATCTGCTCTTCCTGATTCTCGCAAGCCTGATCGCCATCATTTTAATGTCCGGAATTCTTTCTTCCGTCACTCTCTCCGGCGTCGAGATGCGCTTGCAGTTGCCCGATCACATTTTCGCGGGCCAGCCGGTACGCTCACTGGTCGAAGTGCACAACGAAAAGCTGACGTTGCCGTCGTTCTCCCTGCGCGTCGAAGCTGTCCGCGGGAGAAATACCGTGAACTCCCCCATGCTCGAGACGCCGGTCTATTTTCCCTACATTCCGAAACATGACCGTGTGCAACAGCACGTACCCATGACGTTTCCGCGCCGCGGCATCTATTCGCAAGAAGCGTTTCGCATCGTCACGAGATTTCCCTTTGGTTTTTTGCAGAAAGCGCGGCGCATCGATTTGAAGTCCGAAGCGCTCGTCTACCCTTCGGTCGAACCTACGCGGGACTTTTTTGAAGTTCTCCCTGGCATGCAAGGCGCGCTCGAAAACCTGGCCAAGGGCCGCGGCCAGGATTTGTACGCGCTGCGCGACTATCAACCGCGCGACAGTTCACGCCACGTGCATTGGAAAGCCTCCGCACGCTTGGGTTCCCTGATGGTGCGCGAGTTCACGCGCGAGGACGATTGCCGGGTTATTCTCGTGCTTGACCCGCATGCTTCCGCCGGCCTCGCCGCAAAAGAAGCGGAGGCCCGCTTCGAGCGCGCCGTGACGATGTGCGCCGCGCTAGCCTGGCATTTCTACGAAAGCAATGCCGTACTGCAATTTCGCACTGCGGGGTTTGAAACTCCGCTCGTCGAAGCCGACGAGGTCATTTTCAATATCCTCCGTCACCTCGCTACCGCAAAACCTTGTCCGCCGGACCCCAAGCGAGCGCTTCTTTCGGAACTGGCCAACGCGCCAGAGATCTTCCGCGTGATCGTCACCAGCGAATCCCGCGGCTCCATCCCCTCCAGCATTTGGAACCAGTCCTGGGTCATCTTTCTCGAAGATTTGGCCCCTTGACCTGCGCGCGTTAGGCTTTGAGCTTTTATTCGTAACGCAACGCCACAATCGGATCAACGCGCATCGCCCGTCGCGCGGGAATGTAACATGCGGCAAACGAGACTGTAGCGGCCACGACTCCTGCCGCCGCAAACGTGAGCGGATCACGCGCGGTAATTCCGAAGAGCAGGCTGGCCATCAAACGGGTCAGCACAAAGCCTCCTGCCATTCCAATGGCCGTGCCGAGAATGGCCAACTTCATCCCTTCGCCGACCGCCATTCGCAACACGCGCCAACGCTGAGCGCCAAGAGCAATGCGTACACCGATCTCTCGAGTGCGCTGGCTGATCGAATAGGAGAGCACGCCGTATACTCCTACGGCTGCCAGGAAAATGGCCAGCACCGCGAACAGTGCCACCAGGGCGAGATTGAAGCGCTCCGGCGCCAGAGATTTATCAATCGCCGCGTCCATGGTCTTTAGATCGTCGAGCGCAATTTGCGGATCTATCGCGGCAACCGAAGAGCGTATCGAAGTGAACACTAGCGCAGGATCCGTGCTGGTTCGCACTGCCAGGTGAAGCGTGCGCAGCTCGTCAAAGTCCTGGCTTTCCAGCGTGGCGTTTTGTTCCTGCAAATAAGGCGTGTACGCGTGTGGACCGGCCGGAGCCTGCAGCGAGTCATCCTTCACGTCGCCGGCGACGCCAATCACCGTGCGCCAAAAGTCGCCGCTGTATCTGATGCGCTTGCCAAGAGGATCTTGGCCCGGCCAATACGTTCGCGCGGCAGTTTCGCTCACGATGACTACGTTGGGAGCTCCGACGATCTCGGCCGGAGTAAAATCTCGTCCCCGCTTGAGCGTAATGCCCATGGCGCCAAAATAATCGCCCATGATCCAGCTCTGCGTGATGCTCGGCAGGTTATTTCCGGAGCTTTCGTTGCCCTCGATGGTGACGGCGTCACGCTCTTCCACGGCCAGCGGCAAATCCGTGGAGAAGCCCGCGGCGCTGACACCCGGCAGATTTTCCGAGCGGGCTAGCAATTCCTTCCAGAAACCACGGATGGAGTCGGCTTTGGAATACGCGCGAAGCGGCAAAGCAATTGTTGCCGTAACCACGCGCTGCGGCCGGAAGCCGGGGTCCGTCTTGAGAAGTGTAGCGAAGCTTCGCGTCAACAAACCCGCGCCGATGAGCAACATCACGGCCAGCGCCGTTTGCGAAACGATCAGCAGGCTCTGCAATTTGCGCCGCCCGCGCGATGGGCCTCCGCCTCTGCCGCATTCCTTGAGCGATTCGAGCGGATCTATGCGCGTGGCCTCGATGGCTGGCGTAATACCGATAAGAATCGCCGTCGACAGCGACAGCACCAAAGCGAAAAGAAACACGTGCCAATCAATCCGTACTTCCTCCATGCGGGGAAGGCCAGCGGGCGCAAGCGACAAAATCAGCTCCATGCCCCAGCCGCCAATCAGAATTGCGGCAAGACCCGAGAGCAAGCCGAGGACCGTGCTCTCCGTAATCATTTGCCGCGCAAGCCGCCAACGATCAGCTCCGAGCGCCGCGCGCAAAGCAATCTCCTTCTGCCGGGCGGTGGATCGCGCGAGTAGCAAATTGGCGACGTTGGCGCAGGCAATCAGGAGCACAAAACCTACGGCGACGAGAAGGAGCAGCAAGGGAAGGCGCACGTCGCCGGTTACAACTTGGCTGTACGGAGCCACGACGGCGCCGACATGCGCACCCCTAAAAAAAGCCACCAACGGCGCAGGGTAGAGCGCCTCGACTTGTCCAATAGTGCGGTTTGCATCGCCCTGCGCCTGCTCAAAGGTCACTCCGGTCTTGAGCCGGGCCACCACGCTATGGTTGTACATGTTGCCCCAGCCTTGTCTCTCTTCAGGTGTAAACGACATGGGCACCCACAGATCGGCGGGTGTGGTGCTCCAGACTCCTCCGCGAAGCGGAAATTCAAACGTCTTCGGCATCACGCCAATGACCGTGTAAGGTTGGCGGTTTAGTTGAATCCCTCGGCCCAGAATGCTCGGGTCCGCGCCATAGGCTTGCTGCCACAAGCCGTAACTGAGGACGACAAGCGTTTGGCCGGACTGGTCTTCTTGCTCGGTGTAGGTGCGGCCCAGAATCGGAGAAACCCCTAGAAGGGGAAAAACGGAGGCGGACGCGCGAGCTCCCGTGACGCGCTCCGGAGTTCCCGTCCCGGACAAATCGAAATGCTTGTTGCCGTAAACTCCCATTTGCTCGAAGGTTTGCTGGCGCTCGCGAAAGGCGGTGTAGTCCGTCGCATTCATGGGAATGCTCGTGCTGAACCCGGGAAGCTTTTCGAGGATATAAACGATGCGGTCAGAATTCGGGAAAGGCAGCGGGCGCAGGAGCACGCTGTTTACGACGGAAAAAATCGCCGTGTTGGCGCCAATTCCCAGGGCGAGAGTCGCTACTGCGATTAATGTCACGGTCCAGGATTTGAAAAGAACCCTGATCGCGTAAGCCAAGTCCTGTTTGAAACCGCGCATGTTCCCTCCAAAAAGCAAACGCGCCGCGGAAAACACCTTTATACAACGAGATTGCCAGCAATGGGACGCCCACGGCAAAGCTAGCAACTTGCCCGTTTTCAGCAGCTTAAAACATCGAAAAGCCAATGCGGAGGCGATTGGCGTTCGATTTTGGGATTGACCGTCCGCCGCCGGACAAGCCCAAGAGAAAACCCAGCAAGGTAAGCGCATGTTTCCTTTTCTGTGGGAGAATCCTGCCTGCCATGCTAAACCGTGACGGGATCAAAACTTTTCGCAAGCAATTGCTCGCCTGGTTTACGCAATTTCAACGGGATTTGCCATGGCGGCACACCAAAGATCCTTACGCCGTCTGGATTTCGGAGATCATGCTGCAGCAGACGCGCGTCGCGGCTGTGATTCCATACTACGAGCGATTTCTTGCGCGCTTCCCCGACGTGCGTGCCCTCGCGGAGGCATCGCAAGAAGAGGTGCTGCGACTGTGGTCCGGCCTCGGATATTACAGCCGTGCGAGAAATCTACAAAAGGCGGCGCAGCAGATCGTCGCTCTGTATGGCGGAGAGTTTCCGCGGGACGAAGAAGAGGTTATGGCGCTCCCTGGCATCGGTCCCTATACCGGTGCTGCCATTCTCAGCATCGCGCTCGGCGCAAAACAAGCAGTCCTTGATGGCAACGTCGCGAGGGTGCTAGCGCGGCTTGGCGCCGTTCGCGGCGATTTCCGCGAGCCGCGCCGCTGGCAATCGCTTCAAAGGTCGGCAGGAGAACTTCTGGACCGGAAATCACCTGGGGATTGGAATCAGGCCATGATGGAACTCGGCGCCATGGTCTGCACGCCGCGGGCACCACAATGCCTGCTCTGCCCCGTGGCCAAATTCTGCCGCGCCCGCCAATCGGGCGATCCCGAGGCCTTTCCCGGAAAACGCAAAAAGCGCGAAGCCGTGCAAATCGTTCTCGCCGCCGCGGTGTTTTCCACTCCGCGCGGCCAAACTCTTCTCATGCCTCCGCCTGGAGACAAAAAGGAGAACAAGCCTGCTGCCGACGACGTCGCCACGCTCGTCTCGCGAATGTGGCATTTCCCAACGGTCGCGATTCGCAAGGATGCGTCGACGGAATTGAGAAATTATCTTGCTGACTCATTGCCGCCCGGCAACGGCGCTCTTCAGTTGGAACCGCTCAATCGAGTCCGCCATGCTGTGACCTATCGCAGCGTCACGGTTCTTGCTTTCCGCATCGCCATTGCAAAAATCCCACGCATCCAGGGCGCTCGGAGCATTCCATTAAAAGATTTCTCAACGCTGCCCGTCTCGAATCTCACGCGCAAAATCGCGCGCGCCGCCCTTTTGGAATCAACGGAGCCCGCCGCGAAGCCGGACACCTTGAAGTTATCGTTGAAACCATAAACGTTATCGTTTCGCGTTGTGTTCTCCGCTGCGGGCCGACGTAGTGCTAGGATGAAATGGTCCTCTATGGCCGCCTCCGCATCCGTCGCGAGTGTCCCCGCGCTCCCCGCCGAGCGTTTCTTTCGCACTTCTCTCTTCTTGCTCATGACAACTGCCGTCGCCACTCTCGTCAGCACGGGAAAACTCGATCTGATCACGATGATTGTCGCGCCTTCCGCCGTCCTCTATAAGGGTGTCCGCTGGTGGCGGCGCTGCCCCGCGGAAATTCCTCAGCGGATTGCGACCCGGCTGGTCGTTGCGTACTTGCTTGTTTTCCCGGTCGATGTCGTCTTCCTCTCGCGTTCCTTTGTGTCGGCTTCGTCCAATCCCGCGCTTTATGCCGCGCTTCTCGGCGCTATCCATTTTCTGCTGTTTGTGATGCTTGTCCGGCTCTACAGCGCCAACACGGACCGCGACGCGCTTTTTCTGACGATGCTCTCTTTCGCGGCCATTCTCGCTTCCGCCGTTCTCACCATCGACACGACTTTCCTGGGTCTTTTCTTTCTTTTTCTTTTGTTTGGCGTGGCTACTTTCGTCGGCCTGGAAATGCGCCGCGGATCGAAGGGCGCGATCGCTCCGGAAGTCGATGTCCAGCCCAAACAGGAACGCCGTCTCGATCGCGCGCTGGTCCTCGCCGCGCTCAGCGTGGCCCTGGGAGCCATGATTATCGGCGGTGCGCTCTTCTTCTTCTTTCCGCGTTTCAGTGCCGGCTATCTGGGCCGCACCAGTTTGCAACCGACGCTCATGTCCGGCTTCAGCGACGATGTCGAACTGGGGCAGATTGGCGAGATCAAGAAAAACTCGGCCGTCGTCATGCGCGTGCGCACCGGCAAGCCGGTGGGTTATCCGGCGCTCCGCTGGCGCGGCATCGCGCTCTCCGCGTTCGATGGCAAGCGCTGGTCCTCGCCCGACCGTGACTCGGTCACCATTCCTGCGGGAATGAATGGCTGGATAAGCCTCATGGAACGGCCACCCGAGCTGGATCCGACCACGACCGTCCTGCGCTACACCATTCTTCTCCAGCCGGTCGCAACCGACACGGTATTCGCACCTGCAAACGCTATTTCCATTCGCGGAAATCTCTCCGGCGAGGGCTCCAACCAGGAGCTAGGCGCGCGACGCAGTTACATTATCCGCGATGCGACCGGCTCACTCTTCAACCCTTTCCATAATTTCACCACGCTGCGGTATGAGGGTTTTTCCCAGCTTCCGGCGAGGAATGTGCCCAGGTTGCGGGCGGCTTCGACGGACTATCCCGAAGAGATTCGCGACACTTATCTGCAATTGCCGAAACTCGATCCGCGGATACCGGAATTGGCGAAGCAGATCACGGGGCGCGCGCTAACCCCCTTCGACAAAACCATCACGCTGGAAAATTATTTGCGCTCGCACTATGCCTACAATCTAAACCTTACGGGAAAACCCGGCGACGATCCCCTCGCGCATTTTCTGTTTGAGACACGCTCGGGCCATTGCGAATATTTCGCTTCGGCGATGGCCATCATGCTGCGCACGCTGGGGATCCCCACGCGGGAAGTAAACGGGTTTTTGCCGGGCGAGTACAACGACCTCGGCGAGGACTACATCGTGCGCGCCAGCGACGCGCACAGTTGGGTGGAAGTCTATTTTCCCGGCACGGGCTGGATGACTTTCGATCCCACGCCGCCAGGAGCTGAAGATGCCGGCGGTTTCTTCTCACGCCTCGGCCAGTACATGGACTGGTTCGAGCTTTCCTGGAACGAGTGGGTGATCAACTATGATTTCATTCACCAAATCTTGCTGGCGCAAACCATGCAGCGGAACACGCGCTCGTGGACGGAGGTCGCGCGCGCGTGGTTCGTGCACCAGCAGGCGAAAGGACGGCGGTGGATGAGGACCTGGAACGGCGGGCTGCGCTTGCTGCTCCCTCTCGCCGTCGCGTTGTTCTTGCTGGCGCTGCGGTTCGATTTGGTTGTCGCTGTGGTGCGGCGGTTGTGGCTCTCGTGGCAGCTTCGTTCGCCGGAATCGGCGCGTTCGAATCCGCAGCTTGCCTCGCGGCTGTACGGCGAACTCCTATACTTGCTTGCTCGGCGTGGCTTCACGCGCCACCCTACGCAAACGCCGTTCGAGTTTGCGGCCGCCATCTCGCAGCCACGTGTCGCGCCGGCTCTGCAAGAATTCACGCAGCACTACGCGCAAGCTCGTTTTGGCGGCGCGCCTTGCGACACGATTCGGCTCCGCGCCCTCCTCGAGCAAATCCGTTCATCCTTCGCTTCCCGCTGAACCTACAGCGAGACTAGCTGGACGGCCGAAGAACAGCCTGCGGTTGAGTAGCCGCGCTTTTCAGCGGCCCGCTCCCGCCGCTTCTCATCCGGCATTCGGTTAGTCATGGTGGAAATAGAAGACTCCGAATGCTAAGCAAGTGAAGCGAGCCGTGTTCGTCGGGTACGTGGCACTGTTTTTCGGGTGCCTCTTTCTTCTTGAACGCGCATTTGGATTGGTTCATTGGGCAAACTGAGGCACTACCGAGCCGTTTGGTTTCCTCCCTCCGCAGCGTGTTACAATTGACAATTGCGCTAAGGCGCTGATTTACTGCCTATGACTAAGGTCGGATTTGTGAGCCTGGGATGCCCGAAGAACCTCGTGGACAGCGAGGTGATGATGGGTATTCTTACGCGCGAAGGGTATGAGTTGACGCCGCGCGCGGATGAGGCTGAGATTCTCGTCGTCAATACTTGCAGCTTCATCGAATCCGCGCAAAAGGAGTCGGTGGACGCGATTCTGGAGATGGCCGAACACAAGAAATTTGGCGCGGCGCGCAAGCTTATTGTCGCGGGATGTCTTGTCGAGCGGTTTCGCGAACAGATCCTTGAGCAGGTTCCGGAAGTCGACGCCGTAGTGGGAACCGGCGAAGTGGAACGCATTCTCGAAGCGGTCGACGGCGATTTGCGCGTGCTGCCTCGGACCCCGCCAGCGTTTCTCTATCACGACCTGACGCCGCGCGTGATCACTACGCCGCGCCACGCCGCGTACATCAAGATTGCCGAAGGTTGCGATCACCCCTGTACGTTCTGCATCATTCCGCAATTGCGCGGAGCATTTCGCAGCCGGCGCTTTGAATCCGTGGTGCGCGAAGCGGAGAATCTCGCGGCTTCGGGCGCGCGCGAAGTCACTTTGATCGGCCAGGACACGACTTCTTACGGCGAAGACCTCGGCCTCCAGAATGGCCTGGCGCAATTACTCGAACGGCTGGCGCAAGTCGAGGATTTGCTTTGGGTGCGTTTTCTTTACGCCTACCCGAATCGCGTTACGCAAAAATTGTTGGATACACTCGCAGCGCATCCGCGGCTGGCCAAGTACATGGACATGCCGCTGCAACACGCCAGCCGTAATGTTCTGGCGCGGATGAAGCGAGGTTCGCACGGCGACGCCTTCTTGAAACTCCTAGAGCGCATTCGCGCGACGATTCCTGGAGTTTCGCTGCGTACTTCGTTCATTGCGGGCTTTCCGGGCGAGACGGAGAAGGACTTCGAGGAACTTTGCGACTTTGTGCGTGCAGCGAATCTCGACTGGATGGGCGTGTTCGAGTATTCCGATGTGGACAACGCGAACAGTTACGGACTCGACGCGAAAGTCGACGCGGATACGATTACCGATCGACGCAACCGCCTGATGGCTATCCAAAAGAAAATCTCGCGCGAGAAATTGCGCGCCTGGAAAGGCCGCACGGCCACGGCACTCGTCGAAGGCGCGTCGAAGGACAATCCGCTGGTGTGGGAAGCGCGCCTGGAGGGCATGGCGCCGGATATCGACGGCAAGCTCTATTTGACGGACATTGAGTTGCCGACAGGCGAAACCGCCGAGACTGGCGACATCGCGCGGGTTGAAATCATCAAAGCCGACACCTACGACTTGATCGGCCGCGTCGTCGAGATCTTGCCTCGGTTTCGGCCTATCGGCAGCGGAATCAACGACGCGTCGTCGATGCCCCGTGTTCCGCCTGCCGAGAAACTCCATCGGATTTCCACTGGCGCTCCGCTTCGCGTCCTCGGCTGAGCTATACTCACTCTTCAAGAAACTCTACTCGGCGGTCTCTATGATCTGTGTGTAAAATCCTTTTTACACAGAGGTCACAAAGAACACTGAGTTCACAGAGAAGAGAAAATAACGGCATCGTGGTTTGGCGAGAGGCGAACCGCGAGCCGTCGGGAGCTATTCTGATGAAACATCGCTGCCCCATTTGCAAAACACCGACCGATTCAGAGAGTAACGCGGACTTTCCCTTTTGCAGCGAGCGCTGCCGCGACCGCGATCTGGGCAACTGGGCCACCGAGAAGTACGTCGTGTCCGAACCGGTGTTCGATATGAGCGAACTCGAGGCCGGCAAGAATCCGAACGAGCAGAAAGCTGTCGACGAAGACGAGGACTTTAAGGGGTTCCGCAAGCCCGATGACACCATCCATTGAAGTTCCCGCTGAGGCTGCTCCGCCGAAAAAACCGCGCTTGGCGCTTGCGATTGCCACCGCCCTCGGGGTGGGCTATCTGCCGAAGGCTCCGGGCACGTTTGGCTCGCTTGTAGGAATCGCGGTCGCGATCCTTACGCACCCAGTAAGTCTGTTCATTCTGCTAGATTCCACGATCAACCATCATGCACTGTACGCCGCCATAGGAGTCGATCTGCCGCCGCTATATGAGCGGTGGGCATTCGCAGTTCTTCTCGCGCCCTCGATGTTCTTTTTTCTCTGCGTCAGCTCGATCGGCGTCTGGAGCAGTTCACTAGCCGCTGCTTACGCCGGCATATCAGACCCGCAATACGTCGTCATTGATGAGGTAGCCGGAATGTTCTTGACGCTGGTGCTTGGAATCGCACCGCTAGGTCCTCCAACACATCTTCTACCTACAGAGAGCGCATCCGTGTTCGCACTTTACTCGGGATTGAGCCTGCTGAATTGGAAATATCTGCTGCTGGGATTCTTGCTTTTTCGCTTGTTCGATATTTGGAAGCCTTTTCCGGTGCGCCAACTCGAAAAGCTTCCGCGCGGATGGGGCATCATGGCGGATGACTGGATGGCAGGCATCTACGCTGCTATCCTGTTGCGAGTGGCGCTACACTTTGGGTTGCTTGGCTGGGTATGAAATTCGGCTTCGGGTCTTCGGCAGAAAAAAACGGCATCCCCCGTATAGATAGAGTTGCGCCTGCCGCTGCCATTCCTGGCGGCGAGATTGTGTTGCACGGAAGCGGATTCGCTTCGCGCGCGCACCCGCTGCCGGTGGTGCGTTTTGGCGAAGTGGAAGCCGGGCTCGCACTCGCCAGCGAAAACCGGCTGATTGCGCGGGTTCCAGAAGGGGCGACCGGCGGCGTGGTCCGCGTGTTCAGCGCGGCAAACGAAAGCCAGCCGCATCCCGTCTCGATCGGCGTGCAAATCGCGGACAATTTGCATCCCATTGCAAATCCCGCCGTCGATTCGTATGGCAATACCTACGTTACGTTTTCCGGCAACCGCGGGCAGCGCGTTCCTGTTTCGCTGTATAAAATTACAGCGAACTACAGCGTGAAACCTTTCGTCACTTCGCTGGTGAATCCCAGCGGCCTGGCGCTGGACCGCGCGGGAAACCTCTTCGTCTCTTGCCGGAACGACGGGACCATTCACCGGATTACTCCGGAGGGCCGCGCCGAACAGTGGATCGAAGGCATGGGCGTCGCCACGGGCATTGCGTTCGACCGCGCCGAGAATCTTTATGTGGGCGACCGCAGCGGAACCATTTTCAAGATTAGCCCAAGCCGCGAGGTTTTTGTTTTTGCGACCATCGAACCGTCGCTCGCGGCGTATCATCTCGCGTTTCATCCGAACGGCGATCTTTATGTTACGGGGCCGACGACCTCGAGCTACGATCGCGTCTACCGCATCACGCAGGGCGGCGAAGTCAGTACATTCTTTCGCGGCCTCGGGCGTCCGCAAGGTCTGGCGTTCGATCGTGATAGCAATCTCTACGTCGCGGCGTCGTATGGCGGGCGTCGCGGCATCATTCGCATCACGCCGCAAGCGCACGCCGACTTAGTTCTAAGTGGCTCGGGGCTTGTCGGCATGGCGCTGCAATCCTCCGGCCGCGCCATTCTCGCTACCACCGGTGCGCTCTTCACGCTCGACTGGGATGTTCGCGGCTTGCCACTTCTCGGATAATTGACACCATGAAAGCAGAAATCATCGCAGTGGGTTCGGAGCTGCTCACGCCGGACCGGCTTGATACCAATTCGCTCTTCTTGACGGAAGAGCTGAACAAGATTGGCATCGAGGTAGTGAGAAAGACTGTCGTAGGCGACAACCGTGATTTGTTGAGCGATGCGTTTCGCGATGCGCTGAATCGCGTGCCGCTAATCATTTCGTCGGGCGGGCTCGGTCCAACGGAAGACGATCTTACGCGCGAGACCGTCGCTGACCTGCTCCATCGCAAGCTTCGTCGGAACGACGATATTTTGCGTTACATCGAGGGGCGTTTCCGTGCGTTGAATCGCGAAATGCCGGAGGTAAACGTGCGCCAAGCGATGGTGCCCGAGGGCGCGGAAATCCTGGAGAATCCGCGCGGAACAGCTCCCGGTTTGTGGCTGGAAGACGGCGGACACTTGATCGTGCTGCTCCCGGGTCCGCCGCGCGAGCTGAAGCCGTTGTTCCGCGAACAGGTGCTATCGCGGCTGGAGCGCCGCGCTTCCAGCGTGCGCATGTTTCATCGCGAGATTCGCGTTACCGGCCTGGGCGAATCGCACGTAGAGCAGCGCATTATGGGCATCTACAAGCGCTTTCCCGAGGTGAACACCACTGTCCTCGCGGCGCCTGGCGAGACGCAGGTCCATCTGCGCATCTGGACGGGCGACCCGGAACACGCGAAAAAAACTTTGGACGAAATCGTAAGCGGCTTCCAGATCGCTCTTACTGATCGCATCTTCAGCCAGGATGGCTCGCCGCTCGAGGAAGTGATCGCGGCGGAGTTAACCATGCACAATGCCACGATCTCCGCGGCGGAAAGCTGCACGGGCGGCCTTTTGGCGCAGCGGCTGACGAGCATCGCGGGCAGCTCTTCGTATTTTCTGGGCGGAGTGGTTTGCTACAGCAACGAACTCAAGACGGCGTGGGCGGGCGTGCCTGCGGAACTCATTCAAGCCAAGGGTGCAGTCAGTGCGGAAGTGGCCGTGGCCCTAGCGGAAGGAATTCGCCGACGCGTGGGCAGCACTTTCGGGGTAGGCATCACAGGAATCGCGGGACCCGGCGGAGGCACGGAAGAAAAACCGGTGGGAACCGTGCATATCGCGCTCGCACATGCGGGCGGCGTCAAAGAACGCGGCGTGCGCTTCCCCGGCGACCGCGAATCGATTCGCTTTCAGGCTTCGCAGGCCGCGCTCGACATGGTCCGCATCCACTTTCTCTACAGCGGCAAGCAGCTCTCGACACGGGCTTGAATATGCGCCTCTTTGTCGCGCTAGAGATTCCCGCTGCTGTGCGAGACAAGCTGGCGGCATTCATTAAGGACATGAGCGCTCTCTCCGAGCAAGTCGAACAAAAGTGGGTGCGCTGGGTGCGCCCGCAGAATCTTCACTTAACGCTGAAATTCATTGGCGAAGTGGCGGATGGCAAGCTCCGTGACATCCGCACTGCTCTCGCGACGGTTCGAGGCAATGGGCCGCTCGAAGTCCGATTCCGCGGAATGGGCTTTTTCCCCGATGAAAAGCGTACTACTGTCCTCTGGACTGGCTTGGACGCCAGTGCGACTCTTCCATCTCTCGCAGGAGCGATCGACAGCACGCTCCTATCCCAGGGCATAAGGAAAGAAAACCGCCCTTTCGTCCCGCACCTGACGTTGGCGCGGTTCGCGCCTCCCGGCATGCAGAAAAAGCTGCTTGTCGCCATCAAGCAGAACGGCGAGCGCGAGTTCGGTTCGTTCGAGGCTCGCGAATTTCATCTACTCGAAAGCAAGCTAAAGCCCACGGGAGCCGAGTACACTGCCCTCGCCTCTTTTCCCATCAGTTCGGAGGCCTAGCGCCAGATGGCCGAGTTGAACGCGACACTTCTCTCAATTCCAGCGGCTACGTACCTGCTCGGCTCGATGCCGTTCGGGCTGCTGCTGGGCAAGCTCTTTGGCGCGGCCGACGTTCGCAAAGCGGGCAGCGGCAATATCGGTGCGACAAACGTTGCGCGCGTCGCTGGGCCGCTCGCGGGGATACTCACTTTGCTGCTGGACGCGGCGAAAGGGGCGCTTGCCGTTTTGCTTGCCGCCCGGCTCACAAACGACAGTGCCCTTTGGATGATGATTGCCGGCTTGTGCGCGCTCGTCGGGCATTGCTTCCCAATCTGGCTGGGATTCCGCGGAGGCAAAGGCGTAGCTACTGCGGCGGGCGTATTTCTGGTGTTGTGCCCGCCGGCGTTTCTCGGCGCGGTAATCTTATTTATTCTTGTGGTTCTTTATTGGCGCTTCGTGTCGTTGGCATCGATCTCGGCGGCGGCGGCCATGCCCTTGTTGATCTATTTTTTTTGGGCGCCGCATCATGCGCCTCCCTACGTCGTCACGTTCGGCTCGCTGGCCGCGGCACTGCTGATCGTTTACAAGCACGACGCCAACATACAGCGGCTAGTGCAGGGCGACGAACCGAAATTTTCATTTCGCAAGAGAGCGAGTAAAGAGGACGCGCCTTGAAGCGTATCGCCATACTTGGCGGCGGAAGCTGGGGCACGGCACTGGCCATTGTGCTCTCTCGCACGCACAAGACGCATGAGATTTCCTTGTGGCTTCGCGATGCCGCGCTTGCGGAATCGATCCGGCGGGACCGCGAGAACACACTCTATCTTCCCGGCCACAAACTGCCGGAGACGGTCCAGGTCACTCACGACGCAGCTGCGGCTTTGGAAAGCGCGGAAGTGATCGTTGGCGCCGTCCCAGCAGCGCACGCTCGCGGCGTTTACCAGCGTGTTCTGCCGCAAATCGTTCGGGGCGCGGCGATCGTGAGCGCCACGAAGGGACTTGAGCCCGGCACGCACGCCCGCATGAGCGAAGTCATTTTCCAGAGCTCCCAAGACGTTTGGCCGGAATTTCCTCCGCGTATCGCGGTTCTTTCCGGACCGTCTTTCGCCGCGGAAGCAGCGGCCGGCCAGCCTACGGCGGTTGTTCTTGCGTCGAGCGATCTCGCCCTCGCCGATGAGCTCCAGGATGAATTCGCTGGCCCGACTTTTCGCCTGTACACCAACGGGGACGTCCTGGGCGTCGAACTTGCCGGGGCCATGAAAAATGTGATGGCCATCGCGGCAGGTGTCTGTCAGGGCATCGGCCTCGCCTTCAATCCGTTGGCAGCGCTGATCACGCGGGGCCTCGCAGAGATGACGCGGCTCGCCGTCTCTCTCGGTGCGCGCCCGGAAACGCTCAGCGGGCTTGCGGGTCTTGGCGACCTCGTTCTGACCTGCACAGGGTCCCTGAGCCGCAATCGGCATGTCGGCATTGAACTCGGTAAGGGCCGCTCGCTGTCGGACATCCTGGAAGGCATGAAGATGATCGCCGAAGGCGTAGGTACTGCCGGAGCTCTCTTGGCGCTCGCGCGCGAGGCTGGGATCGAAATGCCAATAACGGAACAAGTCGACGCCATCCTGCATCTGTGCAAGCCGCCTCGGGAAGCTATCCGAAGCATCATGGACCGGCCCCTGAAGCGCGAATAACGGCAGGAATTCAGCCCTTTCTCAAGACCTGTCCGGTCTTCTTCGGAGGCAGGTCGAGCGCGGGAACGGCCACTAGTACCAAGGTTCCAGTTGCAGATGCGCGACGCCCGGCCATTCGCAACCCCCGCTGGTCCTTTTCTTCCCCTAAAATTAAGAGTCGATATGCCGGAAGCCGTTTCAACTACGTGGCAACGTCTGCGCAAGGGACGCGTGCGCATTTTGTGGCTCGTTCTGGGCGCGCTGCTGCTCGTAAGCGCCCTGCCCATCGGGCTTTACCACCGCCAGGTGCTCCAGCTTAGCCAGGATAAGCTGGGAGACAACGAACGCGTGCAACAATCCGATTTGACCCGTTCCCTGGCCCAGGAAATTCAGCTTTTCGAGTTCAACCAGACCCAGCAGCTCTTCAGCGAGCGGCAAATTCTGACTTTGACAGGGCTCATCGACAATGTCGAAGACCCCGCCGCCGAGCCCAAGGTCACCCGGCTGCTCGGGGAATTTGTCAACAGCAACCGGGACACATTTCTTTATCTAACGGCGGTCGATAAGAACGGCAAAGGCACCAGCGCCTCCCAAGGCAATTTCCGCGCGGATCAGGATCCGTTTGTGGCCAAAGAGCTGCAGCGGGCCTTCCAGAACTGCATGCAATCCGACCAGTTACACATCGTTAAGTTTCGCAGCGATCCTCTTGCGCTCGCACCGGACAACGAGCCGGCCTTTGTACTCGCTGTGCCGCTCAAGGATTTGACGGGGGACTATACCGGCATGCTTGCCGCGGTCGTTTCGCTCGAGCCGATTTTGCACCGCTTACGGGACGCCAGCGTGCGCGGACGAATGGTTTTCGTGGTGGACCACTCCGGCCACATCGTCGCCCATCCGGATACAAAGAATTTTGTGCCCGGCGCCGAAGCCAGTGGAAAGCTCGTCGACCAAATTCGCGCTCTGCCCCGGGACCTGCGCAATACGGAAACGATTCGCTTTACAGAAAAGGGGACCAAGCATCCGGTCGAGATGATCGGTACGTACAGCACGTTCCCAGAGGTCAATTGGGCGGTCGTCGCCGAACGCAGCCTGGACGACGCTCGTACCGATGCGGGTGTGACGGAATTAAACCGCCAGGCTTTGGCTTTCGTTACCGTGGTGGTTCTTGTGGCCATCCTTTTCGGTTATTTTTTTGCCGTGGGAATCAGCGGGCCGATTCGCGGCCTCGCGGCTTCCACGCGCGCCATCAGCCGCGGAGAATTTCACCAGCGCTCGCCGGTGCGCGGCGCTTCAGAAATTAGCGAGTTGGCTGAAAACTTCAACAAGATGGCGAGCGACATCGAAGAGTACATCGAAAAGCTGAAAGAAGCGGCGGAGGAAAACCGCGAACTGTTTATCGGCTCGATTCGTATGCTTGCCGCGGCCATCGACGAAAAGGATCCGTACACGCGCGGTCACTCCGGCCGCGTGGCGAAGTACTCCGGGCTTATCGGACGGGAACTCGGACTTTCGGCTGAAGAGCTGGACAAGTTGCGCGTCGCCGCTCTGCTTCACGACGTTGGCAAAATCGGCGTGGAAGACCGCGTCCTGAAGAAGCCCGGTGCATTGACCCCGGAAGAATTCGATTTGATGAAACAACACACCGTGAAGGGCGCGAACATCATGCGCCCGGTTTCACAGCTGAAGGAGATGCTGCCCGGCATCGAGCTGCACCACGAACATATCGATGGGCGCGGCTATCCGTACGGCCTGCAAGGTCAGCAGATTCCGCTGATGGCGCGCATCATCGGCGTGGCCGACACGCTCGACGCCATGACCACCAATCGTCCGTACCAGTCGGCGATGGACATCGAGTTCGCGCTGAACCGCATCAAGTCTCTGACTGGCTCGAAGTTCGACGCCGTCGTCGTGAACGCCCTCGAATCCGCCATCAATTCCGGGAAGCTCCGCCTCAGCGCCGTCGAAGTGACCGTTTAGAAAAATTGGAGGTCGCCGTGAGCAAGTTTGCGACAGCAGCCGTTCCCGCGTTGCTCATCGCGCTGGGCGGCTGGTTATCGGCGTCCGAAGACAAATGGAAGCGAGTCTCGTCGTTTCAATACGATTGGGATCATCATGGTGCCGAGTTTATCTTCGAGTCCCAGCATCGGGGGCCATCGCGACCAGCTCATGCTCGAGGAGCTTCTCGATTTGGACAGCGACGGCATCCCTGAGATTGCCGGGAAAGCTTGCATTTCGCAAGCATGGGGAAACGGCCTGCTTACCTACGATCCGTTCAACGTCTACAAACTGAATGCAATTCCAGGTGGTCCAGCGAAACTCTCGCTTGCACTTTCCAAGAGCTACCACCTAAAGCATTACTACGGGTGGGCGGCACCGAACTGTAGCGAAGACTTCGCAGTCGTTCTGCACCCACGAGGCGGAGACAAACCGGCGGTGGCTCCCAAAGAGCGGGCCGAGAGGATCGAGGAGGCCAAGCAATAGTCGGGGAAGTGTGGGTTTCGCCGACATGAGCAAGACATGGAGATCGCGGCGGCCTCGCGCCGAGCGCTTCTGTTACAATTTTAGATCGCGCTGACTGCAAAGCGCTCAATGGCATGATTTCGCTCTTTGGAAAGCCGGAAAAAGTCGAACCGTCGCTGCTCGAACGGCTGAAAGCCTCAGTTAGCAAGACGAAGGCGGCGCTGTCTGATTCCGTGGAAAACATTTTCCTCGGCGAGCGCAAGATTGACCCCGCGCTTCTGAAAAAACTTGAAACGGCGCTGCTCTCCGCCGACCTCGGCGTGAAGCCGACACGCGAAATTCTGGACGCTGTGCGGGAAAAGCTGGATCGTAACGCGCTCTCGGATGCCAACCAGCTCAAACGCGAGATTAAGTCGCACATCGTTCGCATCCTTACGATGAGCGAGGGCAAGCTGCCCGACGGCACGACAGGCAGCACGATCGCGCCGCCGGCCAAAAATCCGGCAAGCTCATCCAACGGTTCCGGCCCGCGCGTGATCTTTATCGTCGGCGTGAACGGCGCCGGAAAAACCACCAGCATCGGCAAGCTCGCGAATCGCCTGCGCCAGGAAGGTCTCAGCGTTGTGCTGTGCGCTGCCGATACGTTTCGCGCCGCCGCTGTCGAGCAGCTTGAAATCTGGGCGCAGCGCAATGGTATCGACGTAATTAAACAAAAGTCAGGCGCCGATCCCGCTGCCGTCGTTTTCGATGCGATGGCCGCCGCGAAAGCGCGTGGCGCGGATGCCGTCATCGTGGACACTGCCGGCCGCCTGCACACCAAATCCAACCTCATGGCCGAACTCGAGAAAATGAAACGCACCGCAGCTAAAGTCATTCCCGGAGCTCCGCACGATGTTCTGCTCGTGCTCGATGCCACCACCGGCCAGAACGGTCTCGCTCAGGCCCGCGAATTTACTTCCGCGGTTACCGTCACCGGCATCATTCTTACGAAACTCGACGGCACGGCCAAGGGCGGTATCGTCGTCGCTATCGCGCGCGAGCTAGGTTTGCCAATCCGTTTTGTCGGCACCGGCGAGCAGATCAACGACATGGTGCCCTTCGACGCGGAAACCTACGCCAACTCTCTTTTCGATTAAACTTTCGACTGCGAAATGGACGCTCACGCCACTCGCTTCATGGAACACGCGCTGGAATTGGCTCAGAAAGGCATCGTCCTCGCGAGTCCCAACCCCGTTGTCGGGTGCATTCTCGTCCGCGAAGGGCAAATTGTGGGCGAGGGATTTCACGAATATGAAAAGCGCGATCACGCGGAAATCGTCGCGCTGAAATCCGCCGGCGAAAAGGCGCGCGGCTCCGCCATGTACGTCACACTGGAACCGTGCAATCACACCGGCCGCACCGGTCCTTGCACGGAAGCAATTATCGCCGCGGGCGTTCGGCGCGTGGTGGCAGCGATGGAAGACCCCAATCCCGTAAACTCCGGCAGGGGCTTCGATCGACTCCGGGCAGCCGGAATCGAAGTCTTCACCGGCGCCGGTGAAGATGAGGCTCGCGATTTGAACGAAGCCTTCGCTTGCTGGATTCGCACAAAAAAACCGTTCGTCACGCTGAAGTCCGCCCTGACACTGGATGGGCAACTCGCTCTTCCCCGCGAGCGAAGCAAGTTACACAAGAGACGCAGCAAGCAGAAACGGATGAATTGGATTAGCTCGGAAGAATCTCGCGCCGAAGTTCACCGCATGCGTCACGCCGCGGACGCTGTACTCACCGGAGTTGGCACAATCAAGATCGACGACCCGCTCCTCACGGATCGCAGCGGAATGCCGCGGCGAAGGCCTCTCTTGCGCGTCATCCTGGACGGGGGCCTGACGATTTCGCCGTACTCCCGCATCGCGCAGTCCGCGCGGAACGATGTTCTGGTTTTTACGCAACAGCATCCAAATACGCAAAGAGTTCGGGCTTTGGAGAAAGCCGGCGTCGAAGTCGTCCGCGCCGCTTCGCGCAACGGACAAATTCATCTGGAAGCCGTCCTCGCCGAACTTGGCCGCCGAGAAATCCTCAGCGTACTTCTCGAAGCTGGCCCGACGCTCAACGGGTCGGCCCTCCTGGCGGGCATAGTGCAGAAATTGTTCCTCTTCTACGCCCCCAAAATCGCGGGCGAAGCACGCGTTCCGTTCGCTATCGCGCCGAATCTCACGCTCCCGCTGCTACAAAAAGTTCGCACCCAAGCATTCGGACCCGACATCGCCATCGAAGCGTACCTGCAAGACGTATACCGCTGACTTTCGAGTGCGGCCGCCCTGCTGCCGCTTTTGCGGCGTCACAGGGGCGCTGACTCGGAAAACGGGAGCCCGGCTCCCGCACTCCACCCAGCTGCATCACTCGCTGACGCGCAGCACCGCTGCGCCTTCGATGGCGTCATTTTTCAGGGCATTCAACGCACGGTTGGCTTCGCGGAGCGGAAAGACCTGCGTGTGCATGTGGACCGGAATCTCCGCCGCGACCCGCAGAAAATCCTCGCCATCCTGGCGCGTGTTGTTCGCCACGCTGCGAATCATCCGCTCCTGATAGAGCAGATCGTAGCTAAACGACGGAATCGCACTCATATGAATCCCACCCAGCACTAGCACCCCGCCTTTGCGCAACGCCCTAAGCGCCGCGGGAACAATCTCGCCAGCTGGTGCAAAAACAATCGCGGCATCCAGCTTTTCCGGCGGCGCATCGAGTGTGCCGCCCGCCCACGCGGCGCCCAACTCAAGCGCCAGTTTCTGATGACGCGCATCACGCGTCGACGCGTATGCCGTCACGTTCCAATGCCGTGCCACTTGAATCGCCACATGCGCCGCTGCGCCAAAACCATAAAAGCCAAGCCGACCGCCAGGCTTGATTCCCGAAAGGCGCAGGCAGCGGAATCCGATTATCCCCGCGCAGAGCAGCGGCGCGGCCTGCTCGTCGGCAAATCCCTCTGGTATCGCGTAAACGAAATCTTCGGGCGCAACGGTGTATTCCGCGTAGCCGCCATCAACGGTGTAGCCGGTGAAGGTCGGGTTGTCGCATAGATTCTCCTCGCCGCGGCGGCAGTATTCGCACAAACCGTCGGTGTGGTGCAGCCACGCCACGCCAACACGGGCGCCAACCGCATAACGCCGCGCGCCTTCGCCAAGTTTCTCAACAATGCCTACGACCTGATGCCCCGGTATGACTGGTGATTTCCGAGGCGGCAATTCGCCTTCGATCACATGCAAATCCGTCCGGCACACACCGCAAGCGCGCACGCGAATCAGCGCTTCGCCCTTGCCGGGGTTTGGCACCGGCACGTCGGTGAACTGCAGAGGATTCGTTTCAATCCGCGCGGGAGCGTTAAGCAGGCAGGCCTTCATGGCGGGACCTCGGATAGTTTTCGCTGTTCCCTCAAGGTTTAGTTTAGTGCTTTCTTTCCTCCGAGCGAAATGCTGTACACTCAAAAGGAAAAGCGCACAAACCGGGCAAAGCGGGGAAGATAGGCAGGCCGTGTTCACAGGAATCATTGAGCATGTCGGATCCATTGAGTCGCTTGAACTGAAGGCGGGCGGCGGGCGCGTCACGATTCATGCCCCCAGCCTTGCTCCCACGCTAGTGCTGTCAAACAGCATTGCCGTAAACGGCTGCTGCCTCACGATCGTCGCTTGTGGCAAAAAAAGCTTTTCCGCTGATCTTTCTGGCGAAACCATCCAAAGAACGACTTTCGGCGCAAAAGACGGCACACAGAAAAAAGGGACGCGCGTTAATCTCGAACAGCCTCTCACCGCCGGCAAAGAATTGGGCGGCCATTTTGTTCAAGGACACGTTGACGGCACCGGCCGCGTGACGCACCTGAACCCAGAAGAAACGGGAAGCAGCAATTGGTGGTTCGGCGTCGAACTTCCAGAAGATTTTGCGCGCTATATCGTGCCGAAAGGCTCCATCACCATCGACGGCATCAGCCTCACCGTCGCGCGCTGGAATAAAAGCACGCGCATCGTGGAAGTTGCCGTGATTCCCTACACCTACGAGCACACCAACATTCGCGACCGCAAACCCGGCGACGCCGTAAACCTCGAAGGTGATGTTCTGGGAAAATACGTCGAACGCTATCTCGAAGCGCGCAACGACCTACCGGCCGAACCAATTTCGAAGATTAGTCTGGAAGAGCTGATCGAGCAAGGATTCTGAACAAAACCCAGCCCTGTCGTTGATCTGTTTGCCGGTGCGCTTCTCGATGGGCCTTCAGCTTACCGCCTCTCGCGCCTTCGCACGCGCGCCTCGCCAATAAAGCACGAGTCCAATCACAATGGTCGCGACCGTGCCGACCACCAGCTTCATTTCGAACCCAAACTTGTTCGTCGAATCACCGGGCGGAACCAGCGAAACAAATATGCCGATCAGCACAATCAGAAAGCCCGTGCCGGAAATGGCCCACACGCCAGCTTTGCCGCAGGGGATCAGAATTGCCTCCGAATTTTCCTTGCGATCTTTTCGCGAAAAAAGGCGTATAGCCGCCGCAAACATGTACAGAAACGGGATGAAATAAAGGATGTTCGTCGCGCTCACTAGCACGTCGTACGCGCCCCGCGTCGATTCGTTGATCTGGCTGACCAATAGAATGCCGCACGAAAGCACGGCCTGTACCAGAATCGCAACGTACGGCGTCTTCCAGCGGGGATGAATTTTCCCAAACGCCTGCGGCAGATAGCGGTCAATTCCCACGACGAACGGCACGCGCGCAATCCCAGCCACCGTGCTTCCAACTCCGCCGGCGTTTCCGAGCGTCACGACAATCGCCGCTACAACTCCCAGAAATCCAATGCGCAAGGCGATCGATCCCACCGTGATGGCGTGAAACACCCCGCTGGTGTTTGACACTTCCGCCGCGGGAACCAGGATCAGCACGGCGATCGTCGCCAGGATATACATCAGCGCGATTAGCACAGCGGCGGCATAGAGCGCGCGCGGCAGTGTTCGCCGCGGATCGCGCACTTCCTGGCTCATGGCAGACACAAGCGCGAGGCCGCGGAAGGCAAACGCGATCTGCGACCAGAAATTCACCGTGTCCCAGTTCCACGTCGGCAAAATGTTGTGCAGCGTAAAAAGCGTTACCGCGCCGTGCTTCATAGCGATAATCGCAGCGACGCCGACCACTGCCATCAGCGGCAAGTACGTCGAGACGCCGCCGACGTTCTGCAGCCACTTGCCGATGTTCAGCCCGATGATGTTCAGCCCGACGGCCACGATCAGGTATCCGACAGAAAGGAGAAGCAAAAATGTGCGGTCGTGCTCCAGCGCCGCGCCCCGTTCTCCCAGGATGTAAGCGCTCATCGCTGCACTGGCGAGCAAGAGCCCGGGAAAATAAAAAACGGTATAGGCCCAGTAATTCCATCCGGCGACAAAACCGTGGAAATCCCCGAAGGCCTCCTTGGTCCAAACGTACAGGCCGCCTTCTTCCGGAAATCGCGACGAGAGTTCGTTGATCACCATCGCCGATGGAATAAAGAACAAAACCGCCGCGATTACCCACAAACTGATCGAAGATGGGCCGTTGTGCGCGGCTGCGGCAACCCATCGCGGGCCCAGGACCGTGGCGATGTTGAAAAGTAAGACATCCCAAAATCCCATGGTCTTAGGAAGTTGCCGGATCGGATTGGATTGCGCGCCGCTTGTCTCAGTCACGCAGCCGTCCTCCTCAATTCGCATTCCAAACTCGCCGCCTCAGGCATACAGACCCTTATAGTATCGGTACCAATCGCTCTGAAAGGTCTCGCGCGGATCGTATTGCTTCTTCAGGCCTAGAAAATCCTGGAACTGCGGATACGCGGACGCGAGGTCGTCTCGGGTGGCAAAGCGGTTATAGGTGAGATAAAAACTTCCGCCTCTTTTGTTGGCGGCGCGGATGAGCTGGCGGCACACCTCGCCGGTTTTCTTCAAAGCTTGCGTCTCGCCGGAAGTGTGCGGAGAAAATATCACGCACGCGTAGCGCTTCTTCGCCCATGCAAGAAAAGAGTCTTTGTCCTGCTCTATGAAGCGCACGGTTCCGTAAATCAGCGGCATCCCGCTTTCGAGCAAAACGCGCCGCGCCTCTTCGAACAAGGAGGTCAGCTCGTTGCGCGGGACGTACACCTCGAGAATCAAGTCCGCGCCCACGTAGTCCGCGCCAAGCCGCTTTTCGATCTCCTGGTGATATCCGGCGGGATAGGTACTCAGCTGATGTAAATCCGACCATTCCACGTTGCCGTCCTTCGATAACTCCAGCTTTGCGTAACGCCGGTATGCCGACCCGCGATCGCGATGCGCGATTTCCAGCAACGCCGTCAACATTTTCGCGTCGATATCCATGCTCTCCGTTCCAAGCGGCGTTTCCGGCGGAACATTTTCGTACGTCGTCAAAATGCCCGTGCGTAGAAAATCGCGAGAAGTCTCATCGATGTTGTACTGGAAATAACCAAATGGCGCACCTGCAGCCTTGCGCCCTTCAATCAGAGCTACCAACTCCGTTGTGGTTCGCGTCTCGACGTGCCGCCGGACCTTGCCTCTCGGCGCCAGCCTCAATCCAGCCGCGGTAATAATTCCAAAAAGTCCGTAGCCTCCCGAGGCAAGCGAGAAGAGTTCCGCGTTTTCCTTGCGGTTGCATTTCTTTATTGACCCATCCGCGGTAACAATTTCGATCCATTCTATGTCGCTGATGATCGGGGGCGTGCCGAGACCATGGCCATGCGCATTCGCTGAAATCGCGCCGCCGAGACTCATCCGGTCGGCTCCGCCCTGTTTCTGGAGAATTCCCCAGATCACATTTTCTTTTTGTAGTGCAGTATATCCATGGATAAGCTCCGGCCACTCGATGCCCGCTTCAACATGCAGTACTCCCGTCTTGTCGTCCAAACTGATGACGCGGTTCATCGCACGCATATCCAGAAGGACGGAATCCGTCGCGAACTGCTGCCCGCCAGCGGCGTGACGGCTGGCGGAAACAGAAAGAGATCGGCCGTGTTTGGCACAGTCGCCGACAAGATTCCGAACTTCTGCGAGCGAGGTTGGACGTGAAATGCTTACGACCCATGTCGGATTGAGCCCGGTGTGCACGTCATTGACGAGCACGCCTTTCGACGCTGGAAAAACCGTTGCAGAACCCAGCAGCGGCGCAGCAGCCATGCCCCTCAGAAAATTTCGGCGCTTCATCCCCGCGCCGCCTGGTTCACAGAGTCACGTCCAGCGCGGGAATCAAAGCATCCTGCATGCGGAAGTTGTGGAGGAAAGGATCTTTCGAGTTTTCGAAATCGTCCCAGGGCCCGAAAAACCCGACGCGGCCCTCCTGCAAGAACACCACCGTGTCGGCGAGTTTCTTCGCGAGATGCGTGTCGTGCGTCACCACGATCGACGTGCGGTGAAACGCATCCTTCAAACGCAAAATTAAATCGCCCATGTGCCCCGCCATGATGGGATCCACCATGGTCGTCGGCTCGTCGAACAAAATCGCGTCGGGATTTTGCGCAAACGCGCGCGCCATGGCCACCGCGCGCTTCATTCCCGTCGATAATTCGCTCGGCAGTTTATCGAGGACCTCTTCCACTTCCAGCATCTTCGCCAACTTCGCCACGTACGCATCGATATCTTCGTTTTCGAGCCCCGGCTGCTTTTCGAGCGGGAATGCAATGTTTTCCGCGACTGTCAACGAATCGAAGAGAGCGCCCGACTGAAACACCATCGTCACTTTTCGTCGAACTTCTTCAAACTGCTGCTCGTTGAAATCCGTGACGTCTTGGCCGTCCACAAAAATGCGCCCCGAATCCGCTTTCATGAATCCCATGATGTGTTTGAGCGAGACCGATTTTCCCACGCCGCTACGTCCCATGATCACGCAAGTTTCGCCGCGCTTCACCGTGAAGCTTACGTTTTTTAGGACATAATTGTCGTCAAACGATTTATTCACGTCGCGAAACTCGAAAAAGTTTTCCGAATGTGGCGCAGGGCCGCCGCCTGCTTTAGCGTCCGCTGCGGCGGATCGCTCGCGCGCTCCGCCCGTTTCCATCGCTGCCACACCGCGATTAATGTCGTTTGTGTCGGCCATTCTGAGCTTTCTTTGTCCCTTGCTTGCTTAAACCCCGCGTCCATTGCTGGGGGGCGTCCGCTAGGTTTGCCCCGCTTCCGCGATCCGGCGCGCTTCCTCGTAGTCCATAGCCGTATTCATATTCCAGAAAAGCCGGCCTGCGCTATCAAATCGTTTCCAGTCTCGCGCGTCAAGAACTTCTGCGTGCAGTAGTGATATGCCCTGGGTCACTTTGCGAACGCCTCGCTCGAATGCGGATTGCAGCGTCTCCACGGCATCGGTTCGCCAGCATGCGCAAAGCGGCTCAGGTCCATGTTCGGAATGCGCCAGAACCACTTGAGCCTCGCTCTTCGCCGCTCCCTCCGCGAGAAAGTTCATCCAGTCCACGGTTAAAAACGGCATGTCGCAGCTGACGATCACGTTCCACGCGCACGCTGATTCCTTCTCCTGCGTGTGCAATAAAGCTGTGACGATTCCGCCCAATGGCCCCTGTCCCGGCCAGCGATCCATCACAATTTCTGTTTCGAAATCCGCGTATTTTCCCGCCGCGGCAACGATCTTCACACGCTCGGTGATAACCCTCTGCAATTCAATCATTCGTGCCAGCATGGACTTCCCCGCAAGTTTCACGAGTGCCTTGTCACGCCCAAAGCGCGTGCTTCCGCCACCCGCCAAGACGTACGCGCCGATCTTCTCCTTGCTGCTTTTCTCTCCCATTCTCCGGCTCGCGGGGTCCTTTCTTTTCTCCGGGTCCTCTGCGACCACTGGGTAGATGTTTTATTCTTCTTCGAGCGGCTCTCTTCCCGGCCGCCGAATTCCCAACTCGCGCAATTTTTCCTGCAGACTTTGCCTGTGCAATCCAATCGTCGCCGCCGTCCGCGAGACATTCCACCGGTGATCCGCCAACTGCTTCGTCAGATACGCTACCTCAAACTTCCGCTTAGCCCCGCGAAAATCCTTGTCGCCAAACCCATTTTCGCCGGCGTCGTCGGATTTCTTATTCGACGCCGACTCTCCATTCACAACTTCAGGCGGCAGGTCGTCCATCCCAATCTCCTCCCCGCGGCACAGCACCAAACTCCGCTCCAACGCGTTTTTCAACTCTCGAACATTCCCCGGCCAGTCGTAGCGCTCGATCGCCGCCATGGCCTCCCGCTTCAGCCGCGCTGTGCGGCCGAGTCTCGTTCCATGCATTTGCAAGAACGCCTCCGCCAACACCGGAATATCAGCCTTATGCGCACGCAAAGGCGGCAACTCAATCGTCACCACCCGCAAGCGGTAAAACAAATCCTCTCGAAACTTCCCCGCCCGAATCTCCGCCGCCAGATTGCGGTGTGTCGCACTGATCACCCGCACGTCCACGGGGATCGGCTGCGTCCCGCCAAGCCTCTCAATCGTCCGATTCTCCAAAGCGCGCAAGACTTTCGCTTGCGTTACAGGATTCATGTCTCCAATCTCATCTAAAAACAACGTCCCGCCCGACGCCAATTCGAACTTTCCTTTTTTCTGCTGGGCGGCCCCCGTAAACGCCCCACGCTCATACCCAAACAGTTCCGACTCAATCAAAGTCTCCGGCAACGCCGCGCAATTCACCGCCACATAGGCCCTCCCCGCACGCGACGACCGGGCATGAATCTCCTGCGCCATCAAATCCTTCCCCGTCCCGCTCTCGCCGAGAATGAGCACGGTAGAATCCGCCGGCGCCACGCGATCCGCCATCTCAAACGCCCGCCGCATTTCCGCGGTGCGCCCGATCATCTGCCCGAACTGTCCCTCCATCGCCATACGCCGTCGCAACGAATCGTTTTCTTTTTCCAGCGTCGCTACTTTGAGCAAGTTCGCCACGCGCTGCCGCAACTCCTCCAGTTCAAACCCCTTCACCAAATAATCCGCCGCTCCAAGCTGCAGCGCCTCCACCGCAGTCTTCGCCGTGTCCAGAGCCGAAACCATGAGCACCGGCAACTCGCTCCCGTTCTCGCGCATCGATCGCAAAAAGTCCAATCCGCTCTGCCCCGGCAACACCACATCGAGCAAAACGAGATCCGGCTGTTCCGTGTTCAAAGCCAAGCGCGCGGCCTCTGCCGAATCCGCCTCAGCGATCCGGTATTTCGCCTCCAGCGCCCGGCGCAGCCCGTAACGCGCCGCCGGTTCGTCATCCACAATCAATATCGTTTTCATGTTTTTTCCTAACTCTTACTTCGTTGCTTCCTTGCTTGTTCTCTTTCTTGATTGGCATCATGACTTCGAACCGAGTTCCCTTGCCGTCCTTGACCGGGCTTTCCCAATCCAGCTTTCCACCAAACTCCACCACACGCCGCGCCACAATCGCCAAACCCAGCCCCGTCCCCTGCGTCTTTGTAGTAAAAAATGGCTGCAAGATCTTCTCGCGCGCGTTCTCTGGCACGCCAGGCCCATCGTCTTCCACCGCAAACAAAAATCCGCGGCCATCTGCCGAACCACTCACCATCACGTGACCGCCGCGAGCCGTCGCTTCCAACGCATTCACCACCAGATTGGACAAAATCTCGCTGACGGCCTCCGAACTAGCCGCCAATTGTGCTCCGCCGTCCTCAACTCCCACTTCAAGCGCAATGCCACGCCGCTCCGCCTCGTGCCGCAAGACCCCGCCAACTTCCTCCGCCACAATGCTCGCATCACAACTTGCCGCCGCAACCCCACCCCGAATCGCCGGCCCGCTGAACTGCAGCAACTGGTTCAGCTTCGATGACAACCGTCCAATCTCCTCCAAAACCATCTTCGTTTCGACGCGAAAGGATTCTGGTAATCCCGGGTTTTCCAGCTGCACCTGCAAAATCGTCTTGATCGACCCCAGCGGATTCTTCAAATTGTGCGAAATGCTTGCCGCCATCTGCCCCAACACCGCCAACCGCTCCCTCTCCGCCAATTCCCTCTCCAGCTGCAATTTCTCCTCGATCAACCGGCACAAATCCAGGGGCCCTGGCAATTGCTCGCACAAAAACTCCAGCGCCGCCGCCGTCTCGCCCGACAACATTGCCCCGTGAGCCTTCACGCGCAGCGTTCCCAGAACTCGGCCGGATTGCCGGATGGCGAATACACCCTCAGAGTCATCTGCGTCCGCGACAAGCTCCACTGCGCTACCAAGAAAAAGGTTCACCTCAGCCAGCTCCAACTCCTCTCCAATCCACTTATCGATAAAAGCTGTTAACTTCCCCAGATTGCCCAGCCGAGCGACTTCCTGAATCGGCGTCATCATGCGCTGCGCATGATCCATTTCTTTTTGCGCGGTCCGGCGCAAAATCCCTCGCATCAGCCGCTGCAGTGGCTCGAAGAACACCACAGGAAGAAACAGCAATAGGGCCGCCGAGGCCTCGGGCGGCAGATACGGCTCCATCCACAGGCTCACGCGGCGAACCAGACTGAGATACAGGAGCGCCAGAAAAGTGGCAAAAACCGCGTAAATAAGATTCCTCTGCCTCCCGATTTGCAAGAAATTGAACTTCTGAACATTCCGTATGAGCATCGCCAGAGGCACAACAGCCAGCCAAACGACGAGTGTAATGTTGATGTCGATGGAGACACTGTCTGCCGTGCCCTCTCCCCATCTGTGAACAATCAAGTGAAGCGTGAGCATGTAGCCAGCGATCGACGCAAGGTCTACGAGCAGTGAGCGATGGAACCTGTGTTGTTCCTCGTCTGGCGCGGCTTTCATGAATCGCCATTGCCATATGGCCCCAATCACCAGCGCTGCAATGAGCCACAGCTGAAACAGCCACCCCAAACTGTTGCTCGGTAGAAGAAAGTCAAACCCACTGCGTAGCCGAAGCGCGCCGTAAAGCTTCGGAACAAGCAAGACGGCTGGCAAATAGGCCAGCGCCAGCCACAATTGCCTCTGAACCCCTGGGGGAATGAGTTCTCGGATGTGTGCATACTCGACTTGTAGGTGCACGAGCAGGGAGGGCAGGAACCACAATCCCAGGCACACCAAGGTCCAGCAGAAAATCGCAAGAGACACGGGAACCCGCGTGTAGAACAACTGCGCATTCAGCGCCAGAAGAGACCCACCGAAAAGGCAAACTAGCGAAAGACACAAGAAGAAAAATATCCGCTCGAAATTCCGCTGCCGACGGTGCCCGAGAATCACCACAATCCAAAAAAATGGCAAGAGCGTCCCCGCCGTAAGCACAATCAGCCGGAAATAAATAGAGTAGTGCAAAGCTTGACTCGGTCGCGATTCTATCCCCCCGAAAGGCAGCACGGCAATCGCCAAGTGTCGTATTTTTCTTGCACCAGCTAAGCTACTATAAATAAATGGCTTAACGGTGCTCGAAATCCACAGGCATACCGTCTATCTGTCCTCTAAATCCTTGACATGCAACACTTTTCTGCTATATTAGCAGTCGGCTGCGAGGAGTGCTAATTCCTCTTCTGTGCTCCCAGTCTCTGTTCAAACCGCAAGATCAACTATGGAGGTTCTTCCAAGATGGCAGTGAATCTGACCCCGCTACACGACCGCGTAATCGTGAAGCGCATTGAAGAAAAAGAGTCCGTCAGGGGCGGCATCATCATCCCTGACTCCGCAAAAGAAAAGCCCATGGAGGGTGAAATCATCGCCGTTGGCGCTGGCAAGCGCGAAAAAGGCGAACTGATCCCTCTCGACGTGAAACCAGGCGACCGCGTTCTGTTCGGCAAATACAGCGGCACCGAAATCAAAATCGAGGACGAAGAGTACCTCATTCTTCGCGAAGAAGAGATCCTCGCCAAACTAAGCGGCGCAGCCAAGGCCGCCAAGAAGTAACCACGTAGCGCCGGGCTTTAGCCCGGCAGTTCGGCCCTGTAGTGGCCGGTATTTAGACCGGCGCAGTTCTCTTCAAAAATTGGCAGTCGGCAGAAAGAACATCAGGAGGAAATACCAGTATGGCGAAGCAGATTGTAACAGGTGAGAATTCCCGCCAAGCGATTCTACGCGGCGTGAACGCACTCGCCGACGCAGTAAAGATCACCCTCGGCCCCAAAGGTCGCAATGCGGTGATCGAAAAGAAGTTCGGCGCGCCGATCATCACCAAGGACGGCGTCACCGTGGCCAAGGAAATCGAGCTGCAGGATCCCCTCGAGAACATGGGCGCGCAGATGGTTCGTGAAGTCGCTTCGAAGACGTCTGACGTCGCGGGCGACGGCACCACCACCGCAACCGTGCTTGCACAGGCGATCTTCCGCGAAGGCGTTAAGACTGTCGCCGCAGGCGCCAGCCCGACCGCTCTCAAGCGCGGCATCGAAAAGGCCGTCGAAGTGGCCGTCGAAGAAATCCGCAAGCTCCACAAGGACGTCAAGGGCGAGATGATCGCTCAGGTTGGCACCATTTCCGCCAACAACGACAAGCAAATCGGCGGCATCATTGCCGAAGCCATGAAGAAGGTCGGTAAGGATGGCGTCATCACCGTCGAGGAATCCAAGACGATGGAGACCACCCTCGAAGTAGTCGAAGGCATGCAGTTTGACCGCGGCTACCTCTCGCCCTACTTCATCACCGACCCCGAGCGCATGGAATGCGTCCTCGAGGATGTTCGCATCCTCATCCACGAAAAGAAGATCTCCTCCATGAAGGACCTGCTCCCGTTGCTCGAGCAGACCGCCAAGATGGGCAAACCCCTATTGATCATCGCTGAAGACATCGAAGGCGAAGCGCTGGCGACCTTGGTCGTCAACAAGCTCCGCGGCACGCTGCAGTGCGCTGCCGTCAAGGCCCCTGGCTTTGGCGACCGCCGCAAAGCGATGCTCGAAGACATCGCCACCCTCACGGGCGGCAAGGCCATCACCGAAGACCTCGGCATCAAGCTTGAGAACGTGAAGCTCGAGGACCTCGGCCGCGCCAAGAAAGTCACCATCGACAAGGACAACTCCACGATCATCGAAGGCGCCGGCAAGTCCGCGGACATCGAAGGCCGTGTGAAGCAGATTCGTTCCCAGGTCGAAAACACCACCAGCGACTATGACAAGGAAAAGCTTCAGGAACGCCTTGCCAAGCTCGTCGGCGGCGTTGCCGTCATTAAAGTCGGCGCAGCGACCGAGACCGAATTGAAGGAAAAGAAGGCGCGTGTCGAAGACGCAATGCACGCCACTCGCGCGGCTGTCGAAGAAGGCATCGTTGCAGGCGGCGGTTCAGCGCTGCTTCGCTGCATCGCGGCCGTCGAGAAGCTCAAGCTGCACGATGACGAAGCCGTTGGCGCAGGCATCGTGAAGCGTGCTCTCGAGGAGCCTTCCCGCCAGATCGCACTCAACGCCGGTTTCGAAGGTGCTGTGGTGATCGGCAAGGTTCGCGACTCGAAGGACGAAAACTTCGGCTTCAACGCCGAGACCGGCGAGTACGGCGACATGGTAAAGATGGGCGTTATCGATCCAGCAAAAGTCACCCGCCTGGCGCTGCAAAACGCAGCTTCCATCGCGGGCCTCATGCTCACGACCGAAGCCCTCATCGCTGAAATCAAGGAAGAAAAGGCTGCAGCAGCTGGTGGCGGCGGAGCCCCCGGCGCAGGCGGCATGGGCGGCATGTACTAAATCCAAGCAGCACAGGCACTCCGCCTGTGCTCCGGTGTGGCTTTTCCAGCACGCCCAAACCTCAATCCAAAGGGCGTCCTCGGTGCAAACCAGGACGCCCTTTTTATTTGCTAATCTCGGAATCAAATAACCGCGCTGTTTGAGAATTCCCTCGACTGGTACGAAAGGCCAGTTGGATTTACGTGGCGGCCCCCGGGCGTCCTATTGCCCAATGCAACTCCGCGCGCCAGTCTGAAGAATAGCAGCGTAGCCTTACGGAGAATTCCCTTTGTCTATTTTGTTCACCAGTCTTTGGCCGGGTTTGGTGATCTGGTCGGTCCTTTATGTGTCCGACTACGCCTTCACGATAACGTGCGCCCGGCTCTACCGCTCCGGCGTGAAGGAAATACTGGTGTTCGAAGGCAGCTTCGAACTCACACCTTATTACCAGCGAGACATCGATTCGCTCAAGCTCATCAGTCCGCGCTTCATTGCCATGTTGTTCATTTCCGGGCTCCTGCTGGCCTGGATCTGGTTCCTCGCCTCGCAATCGGCGCAGGAGTTCTACGTGTTCATGCTGGGATTCATGGTGCTTCTCGAGCTGGCAATCCATGTCCGCCACGTTCGAAACCTTTTTACGTTTCGCATGCTGCGCGAACCAGGCAGCGTGCGCGGCCGCATCGAGTATCCGCGTCCGTTCATCCTGCGGTCATCGTCCATCGAGTTATTCGCATTTTCAGGCCTATTCTTACTGCTGTCCGGCTTCACGCAAAGCTGGTTTGTGTTTGGGGGAGCCGCTTCGTGCGCCTTGACAGCCCTGAAGCATCGCCAATTGGCGCGAAGACTTCTTTCGAACACGTCAACGGCACAGCCTCAAACCTCTTCCTAGCGTGGGAAGGCAGTCAAGTCCGTTTTCCTTGCCCCGCTCCCACCACCTCCGCTAAACTCGTCGAGCGTCGCCACAGACTCTTCAGGGGAGAGTCACAACATGCCCGGACTTTTGCAGCGCCTCATGCCGCGCGAAGAGGGTTTTTTCGGCCTTTTCGCCCAGCAAGCCGAGAATATCCACAACGGGGCGGAAGCCCTCCTCAAAATGCTCTCGCATTACACGGGCGTCCCCGAGCAAGTGCAGATCGTCAAGGCCATCGAGCACGAGGGCGACGAAATCGCTCACCATCTCCTCATCAAGCTGAACCAGACTTTCATCACGCCCTTTGACCGCGAAGATATCCACACGCTGTGCAACCAGCTCGATGACGTCATCGACCTAATCGACGCCGCCGCCAGCCGTTTCGTCCTCTATCGCGTGGATTCTATCCGCGAGGGCACCGTGGAACTCGTCAAGGTTCTCGTCTCCGCCACCGTGGAAGTGACCGCCGCTGTCAAAGCCCTAGGCACTCCCGAAAAAGCCCTCAAGCACTGCATCGAGATCAACCGCTACGAAAACGAAAGCGACCGCCTCTGCCGCACGCTCATCGCCCAGCTATTCGACGAGGAAAAAGATTCCGTCCAAATCATCAAGTGGAAAGAGATCTTCGAAGTCATCGAAACCGCCGTCGACAAATGTGAAGACGTCGCCAACGTAATCGAAGGCGTCATCATCAAGAGCGCCTGATTCGCCGATGACCAGCTTTTCACTCCTAATCCTTGTCATCTTTCTCACTCTAGCCTTCGAATTTTCCAACGGCTGGCATGACGCCGCCAATTCCATCGCCACGGTCGTCTCCACCCGCGTCCTCACGCCGCTTCGGGCCGTCGCCTGGGCCGCGTTCTGGAATTTTATCGCCGCCTTCGTTTTTGGCACCGCCGTCGCCGCCACCATAGGCAAAGGCATGATTCACATCGAGCTAATCAATCAGCAAGTCCTGCTCGCTGGCCTGCTCGGCGCCATTTCCTGGAACCTGATTACCCTTGTTCTCGGACTTCCCACAAGTTCCTCCCACGCTCTCATCGGCGGCTACGGCGGCGCCGCTGTCGCCTTCGCCGGCTTCAAAGCGCTGATCCTCAGTGGATGGGTTAAGCCGGTGGTGTTTCTTTTTCTGTCGCCGATTGTTGGAATGATTCTCGCGATCATTCTAACGATCATCACCAGCTGGATCGTCCGCCGCCAGCGTCCTCAGAAAGTGGATCGGTGGTTCCGCCGCCTGCAGTTGCTCTCCGCCGCGCTCTTCAGCCTCGGCCACGGTACGAATGACTCCCAGAAAGGCATGGGTATCATCACTACGGCGCTCGTCGCCGGAGGCCTGCTCAAGTCCTTCTCTGTTCCCTACTGGGTCATCATCTGTTGTCACTTAGCAATGGCCGGCGGCACTATGGCCGGCGGTTGGCGCATCATCAAGACCATGGGCCAGCGCATCACCAAGCTCACCCCGTTCGGCGGCTTCGCGGCGGAAACCGCGGGCGGCCTCACACTCGTCATGAACGCGGTCTTTGGCATTCCCGTCAGTACCACTCACACCATCACCGGCGCCATCGTCGGCGTCGGAGCCACGCGTCGCCTCTCCGCCGTCCGCTGGGGAGTTACACGCCGCATCGTGTGGGCCTGGGTCCTCACCATTCCTGGCGCTGCCCTCATCGGCGCCGCTCTATTCCATCTCCTCGCCCCTCTTCTGCGCTAACTTTCCCCCCTGCTCCTTCGGTGTTCTAGGGCTCGCTCTCCTTCACCGCTAATCTGCACCACTCTAGCGATTTTCTTGGCTTTTCCATGATTCTTTTGATACACAATCTCCATCAAACCACGGGAGGTCTAGATGAGCACATTTGCCCGTTTGACAGGCGCACGCGAGCTGAATCTTGAGCTGCTGATCATGCGCGTCGCTTGCGCTCTTCCGTTCATCTACCACGGCTGCGCAATCTTGTTTGGAATGTTCGGCGGCCCAGGCCCGCAAAACTTTGCTGCCTTCATGCGCATGCCTGTCGCTGTCGGCTATCTGGTTGGATTAGCTCAATTCGCCGGTGGCATCGCGATACTAGTCGGCGCGCTGCTCCGCGTGGGAGCGGTCTGTGTCATCATCGTAATGCTGGGCGCCATCTTCATCGTTCATCTCCCGAAGGGCTACGACATCGGCCACGGCGGCTTCGAATACGCCCTCACGGAGATGCTGTTAGCCCTTGGCCTGTTGCTCGCCGGTCCCGGCAAGTATTCCCTCGCCGGCGTTCTCCCTGCCCCGCTACGCAAGTTGTAGCAAGCGACAAATTCGCGTTTGTCAGGCGTGAAGCTCGTACAATGCGCTTAGGATGTTCTCCGGTTAACGAGTCGCGTGCTGGTGAAACATTGAGTCCGTCGTGAAGGATTGCATTCGCTCGGGAGGTGCCCAATGCGCTTGATGAGATTTGCCGTCCTTTCCCCAGTTTTCCTTTTTGCCGCTCTACTCTTCACCGTGCCTTCCAAAGCCCAAAGCACGGAGGACGATTCGTCTGGACCCCGCGGTAGCGTTCCCCGGTCCTCCGCGAACCGGTACCATTCGCATGCCCAGAGCGACGGCACGAGTGTCGGAGCCGAGATTCTCACTCCCAAGCAGGTGCTGAAAGCCTTTGTCTCCGATTTGAATCGTTGCTGCATCGTTGTGGAATTCGCCTTCTATCCCGGCAAGGAAAGCGTTCCGCACGATTTGTCGCTGGATGATTTCGCCTTATACATTTCCGGGAGCGATATAGGCACAAAGCCGCAGAGTGCCACCGTAGTCGCTGCCTCGCTGCAGAAGAAAGCCGGTTCCGGACCCCCAGTTTCAGTGCAGACCGGCGCAACCGTTGGCTACGAATCCGGTACGTACACTGATCCAAACACAGGGCAGCCCACAAGAGTTCATGGCGTGTATACCGCGACGGAAGTGGGAGTTGGCGTGGGCCGTCCCGACCCAGCCCCAGGTTCAACCGAGCGGGATCGCCAGATCATGGAAACGGAATTAAGCCAAAAGGGACTGCCAGAGGGGAAAGCTGCAGCTCCCGTCTCAGGATACCTGTACTTTTCCATTCACGATCGCAAAAAAGACGCCAAATACAAGTTGGAATACGATTTCAACGGCGAAAAACTGGTTCTCTCGCGGCCTTAATCTCTCTATTCGAAAGCAAGCCATGAAATCCTCTGGCTGGCGGATCAATCAATACGATGTCTTGCCTGACCGCGTCATTGTTTACATCTGGCCCCACGCTGGCGGCTCAAAATTTACTTTCACCTTCAAACCTCGCTTCGGCCTGCGAGCCCTCTCCGCCCCTTCCATCCTCTATGATTACTACAATACCGAAGCTCACGTCGTCGTCGAACCCGCCCAGTTCACGGTGCAATAAGCGCGGCCGGAATCTTCGGTTCCGTCTGGACGCGATGTGATACGGGGTAATCGCTGCCCTGACACAAAACCTTTAGCCGCCGCATCCAATCCGCGTGCGCCGCAATTTTCATCCCTGGGGTATTCCTCCCTGGACCGTCGATTTTCGTCCCGCGAAACGCCCCCTCCCCGGCCAGGTAGATTTCGCCGTCATCGGCGCCGGCTTCGCAGGCCTTTCGGCCGCAGCCTGGCTCGCCAAGCTAGCCCCCGGCAAATCCGTCGTCGTCCTGGAATCCGAATCGATCGGCAACGGCGCCAGCGGCCGCACCGGAGGCATGGCTCTTTCCGAAACGGCTGCCGGCCCACTCCCCGGTCTTGGCAACGTTCTCGCCGGCTACAAGAAAATCCTTCGCGATCTTCAGGTCGATTCCCGCCTCACACTTCCCGGCGCCTGGGAACTCGGCCGCTCCGGGGCCCCCAAAGACTCCGACATCTCCTGGAACGACTCCGGCAATCTCCGCGTCGTCAAAAAAGTACCTGGCGGCACCGTCGACCCCGGTAAAGTCGTCTCCGGCCTAGCCCGAGCCGCACAAAAAGCCGGCGCACAAATCATCGAACACGCCGAAGTTCTTTCCATTTCGCCCTCAGCGCACAAACACGGCAAGCGCCGCGCGAACACTGCACTTCACCCTGCCGTCGCGAACGATTGCGATCTCCCGCTCACTCTCCGCGTCCGCATGAAAAGCGCCCGCCGCGTTAAACAAAAAACTATCCTCGCCCGCCAAGTACTTCTAACCACCAACGCCGCCTCGCTTCACCTCACCGGACTCCACAACCAAGCCGAGCCCAAACTCACCCTCGCGCTAGCCACCGCTCCGCTCACTACCGCACAACTCCGCGCCACCGGCCTGGCCGCCCGGCACCCCTTCTACACCATCGACTTCCCCTACCTCTGGGGCCGCCCCCTCGAAAACAACAGCTACATCTTTGGCGCAGGCCTCGTCCCGCCGCCAACTTCCTGGAACGCCATGTTCTCCCGCGATTTCTCCAAACGAAAACCGCAACACGCCTTCAGCGAACTCCTTCGCTTCCACATACACCGCGGCGCCTCCGCCAAAACCCTAGCTTGGCTCGAGTCCCGCGTCCGCAACATGCATCCCGCCCTAAAAAATATCCGCGTCACCCACCGCTGGGGCGGGCCCATCCTAATCACCAAAGGCATGCATCCCGTCTTCCGCCACCACGCCCACCACAAAAACATCCTCGCCCTAGCCGGCTTCAGCGGCCACGGAGTAGCCCTGTCCGTCTACCTAGGCCACTGGGCCGCTCAATCCCTACTAGGACAACGCCCCCTCCCCCACTGGCCTCACTAACTACGCCTTTGTCGACATGGGCGACCAGGTCACTCTTCGGCAAGTGTTATCCCGAGCGCAGCAAAGGTCGAGAAGAGCCCGCAATCGCCGTTCGGATGCATGCCGGAATCCTTTGCTGCGCGAGGCGTACCCGCGGCGTGCCCTACGCGGACCTCGCCTTCCCCACTCCGGGCACCTTAGCTGCCAGCAACTCGAGCCGATGAATCTGCGGCTCCTTTGCCAAAAGTTCCGCCGCCCGCCCAAACAGCGCCTTCGCAATTTCCCCGTTAATATGCGCGTCGCGTCCGCTCTCATCCGCAAATGTATCGAAAATCCCAAACCGCGGCCCGCCCAGCTTCATCGCGTACCACGTAATCGTCCCCTGCTCCTTCTCCGCCAGCGCCTGCGCCGACTTCAAAAACTCCGCCACTTCCTGTTCCTTACCCTGCTTCGCTTCCACTTCCGCCCAAATCGCTAGTTTTGGCATCGTTCTGCCCTCCTCTTCGTACGATGCGCGCCGCCGCGTTAGGGTTCGCCCCGAATTTTCCACCATCACCCGCGAGATCCGCCTCGTCCTAAGCTGATTGTTTTCAGCTGTGTTTAGATCGAGCCCACTTCGCTGCCATAATTTCCCACAAGTCATGCGAACTATACTAAAAAGGGACTTAACATCGAATTCACTTCGTTGTATCACTTCCCGCATTCGTTACGTTGCGATCGCGGCCGTCTTCTCAATTCCGCCAAATCGCTCCACGTCTCTCCTTCTTCTCCGCCTCTGCGACCTCCGCGTTAAAATCTCGACACATCCCCGCCTCCCAATTGTTTCGGCCGGCCAACCAACCCACCGACCGCCCTCTTTTTCCACACCCAGCAAACTTTGCACCCGCAGCAAACCCGTAAGCCGTTTCTCATCTATCGTTTACTTCATACCCCGCACACGCGGGGTTGGAGTATGACGGCAACGATCCCGTTCCGTTTCCCCACCCGATGCCACACTCGTCGCCGGTCCTCCTTCCGCCCACAACTCCTTTAAATACAATACTTACAAACCCCCTCGTAAACACACATTCTAAAGTACTTACGCCGAAGCTAAGTCGGGTTGATGCAACAATTACAAAAAACAAGGGGCTGGCTAGGGCTTCTCGCCAGCGCTGCTACTCAATTACTCATGACTCACTACTCAGTCTCCCCATCAATCCGCTACACTATGCCTTCGAGGAACGCCATGACTGCTGACCAACCCACTTTCGCCACCGTCGAAGAAGCCGTCGAAGAAATCCGCCAGGGCCGCATGATCGTCCTGATCGACGACGAAGACCGCGAAAACGAAGGCGACCTCACCCTCGCCGCCGAAAAAATCACCCCCGAAGCAATCAACTTCATGGCCAAGTTCGGCCGCGGCCTCATCTGCCTCGCCCTCACCGAGCTGCGCTGCGACGAGCTCCATCTCCCGCTCATGTCCTTGATCAACACCTCCGTCCACGGCACGGCTTTCACCGAAGCCATCGACGCGAAAGTTGGCATCACCACCGGCATCAGCGCCTCGGACCGCGCCATCACCGTCCTGACCGCCATCGACCCCAAAACGCGCCCTCAAGATCTCGCCCGCCCCGGCCATATGTTTCCGCTTCGCGCCCGCAACGGCGGCGTCCTCGTCCGCGCCGGCCAGACGGAAGCCAGCGTCGACCTCGCCCGCATCGCCGGACTCAATGCCAGCGGCGTCATCTGCGAAATCATGAACGAGGACGGCACCATGTCCCGCGTGCCGCAGCTCCAGGAATTCTGCAAACAGCACCATCTGAAAATGCTCACGGTCGCCGACCTCATCCGCTACCGCATGCAGCACGAGCGCTACGTCCGCCGCGTCGCCGAAGCCGTTCTCCCCACGCGCTACGGCGACTTCCGCATGATCGCCTATGCCAGCGACGTTGACCACGACCAGCACATCGCGCTCGTCCGCGGCAGCCTCGAAGGCGAAACGCCCGCGCTCGTCCGCGTCCATTCGCATTGCCTCACCGGTGACGCGTTCGGCTCCACGGCCTGCGATTGCTCTGAACTCATCTCGCGTTCGTTGGCGGCCATCGCCAAAGAAGACCGCGGCGTCTTCCTCTACCTCCACCACACCGGCCGCGGCTTCAGCGTCGAAACCGCCGACGAGCCCGGCGCGCTCCCCCAAATCCATTTCCACAAGCGTGGCCAGCTCGACCGCGAACCCGCCCGCCAACGCATGGTCCAGCACGAAAGCGGCATCGGCGCCCAGATCCTCATCGACCTGGGCCTCAAAGACATCCGCGTTCTAACCAACCATCCCAAAAAAGTAGTGGCCCTAGAAGGCTATGGCATCCGCATCGCTGACCAAGTCCCCCTCCGCATCGAATCGCCAGCGCGGACCACGCACCAGGTCCTCTAGTGAGTTCCCAATTCGTCTTCCCAACGCCTCCAAAGCCGCTTGCGATGACACTTGCGGAAGCGAAGTTGCCGCCTAGAAAATCTTGTCCACCGTTACCGGCCCAATGCCCCGCGCCCGCTGTAACTCTTCCGACGTCGCCGTATTCAATTTGATGGGCGCAGGCGGCGGCTTCTTATTCGCGAGCGGGCTCTTCCTAACGGCAAAGAACGCGACGGGAGAGCGATTCGTGCAAACGAATGCCCCAACATAACGGTATGTTAATTCGCCAATTATAGTTATAAGTGAATAATACAGTCGGCCGCAGATTAGCTGAGCTTTTTCCCCTGCGCGTCGAAGGCTTCGAGCTCACCGAAGAGCGCGGCTTGCGACTCAATTTGCGCGCGGTCGCCGACCACCACGATTTGCATGTTAGCGGAATCGAGATACTTGCGCGCCGTCTCGATCAAGTCCGCTGGAGTGAGCGCACGAACTTTTGCGCGATACGTCTCGAGATAATCGTCGGGCAATTCGTTCAGCGCCACTACGGCAACCTGTCCGAGCAATCCGTTCTGTGTGGCGAGCCCCATGGAAAATATGCCGCTCAGATAATTCTGCGCATCCGCCAGCTCGGCTTCCGGAACCGGCACGGAGCGCAGCTTATCCATTTCGTAAAAGATTTCCGTAAGCGAAGCCGCAACGACATCATTGCGCACCGCCGCCGAAACAGAAAAGTAGCCGTGCTCTCGCAGCGCGGTGACGCCGCTTCGCGGACTGTAGGTATAACCTTTGTCTTCGCGAATGTTCATCACCAGCCGCGAATTAAACGCGCCGCCGTACAAGCTGTTCGTCAGGCCGAGCTTGATCCAGTCTGGATGTTTGCGCGTGATGGCATGACACCCGGCGAGAATTTGCGTTTGCACTGCGCCAGGCGAATGCACGAGATAGACGTGGCGCCCACGCGGATTTGCGGGAGCAGCAAACGACTTTGTTTCTGGCCTTTTTCCCTGCCACGCGCCGAATACTTTTTCGGCGCTTTCTAACATCGCGTCCGGCTGAAAATCGCCGACCAACAGCAGCAATCCATTCTCAGGCGTATAAAAGTCGCGATACACCGCGATCAAATCGTCGCGTTTGTACGCGGCAACTTGCTCCTCGCTCGGCGACACTTGCGCGTAAGGATGAGCGCCGAACAAGACTTTACGCAGCCGCTCTCCTGCGAGGAATCCCGGCTCTGTCCGGCTCAGCTTGACCTCCTCTAGCTTTTGCCGCTGTTCGCGCTCGAACTCAGCTTCCGGAAACACCGCCTCTCTCGCCAGCTCGTTCACCATGCCGAGAAGTGGCTCAGCTAACTCGGACAGTCCGGCAAAGGAAATCGAACTCGTGTCTGAACCCGCGCTCGTTCCAAGATCCGCGCCGATGCGCCGCAAATCCTCTTCGATCTGCCTGCTCGCTCGCCTGGCCGTTCCCGTTCGCACCATGCTGGCCGTCATCTCCGCCAGGCTAGGTCCCCGGTCGATGACTTGAACGTTACCGGAACGGAAATAGAGGTCGCCGTGAAATTTCGGAATCGTGTGAGACTCCACCAGGATCACTTCGAGCCCGTTCGAGAGGCGCGCCCGTTTCCGGTTGGGCCATGTGGCTTGCCGCTCGGCAGACAACGCCGGGACTGCATTGTTCACTTCGACCGCGCGCGTTGCCATTACGCAGCTTCCTTTGCGACGGTCGTCGAAGGAAGCCGAAACACGATGGCTCGCTTTTCACTGCGCAGATATTTCTTCGCCGCCGCCTGAATTTCTTCTCGCTTCACGGAGAGAAAACCATCGAGCACGGTATTCACGAGTTGCGGCTCGCCATCAAACAGCGTGAAACATGCCAGCAGATGCATCAGGCCATAACGCGGCATGCCTCCGTGCCCACCTTCAAGCAAGGAAAAATAGTCCGATTGCCATTTCACTTTCAATTGTGCAAGTTCGTCTTCGCTGATGCCCTTCTCCTGAATTTCACGGATGACTTCATCAAATGCCGCCAGCGCCTGCTCGCTTGAATACTCCGGCTTGTGCAGAATACGCGTCACCATCTGCGTGGGGCCGTTGTAGCCGAAAATATCCTCGATGCCGCCGTCGAGTTCCACAGCCACCTGTTTTTCCAGCACCAGGTCGCGGTAGAGTTTTCCCGCACGCCCGCCGTGCAGCGCCTGATCGAGCAGCGCCATCGCGCACCAATCGGCGGTGCGGCGCTTCGGCACAACATATCCAATGGCCATCGCAGGCAGCGTGCCGAATTTTTCTTCCACGTGTCCACGGCGCTCTTCGGCCTGTTCGGGTTCGGTTGGATCCGCAAATGACGGCGCCGGCCCGGCAGGAATGTCGGCATACAATTTCTTCGCCAAAGCAAATCCTTCCTCGGATTTCACGTCGCCAAGCATGAGCAGCACGGCGTTGTTCGGAACGTAATAGGTCTTGAAGAAAGCTTGCACGTCGGCGAGGTCCGCGGCATCGAGATCCGCAAAATCACCGTAGAAATTGTGCGAGTTGGCCCAATTGCGAAACGCCACTGGCGGCAAGTCCAGCCAGGGAAATCCTCCGTAAGGCTGGTTCAGAACATTCACGCGGACTTCTTCTTTCACCACGTCTCGCTGGTTTCGCAAGTTTTCATCGTCAACTTTCAGCGCGCGCATGCGGTCCGCTTCGAGCCACAGCACTCTTTCGAGCGCGTTAGACGGAACGGCCTCGTAATAATTCGTCACATCGTAATGCGTCGAACCATTCAAAACGCCGCCGCTCGAATTGATGAGCTTGATGTGCTGCATTTTCGGCGCGTTCGCCGAGCCTTGAAACATCATATGCTCGAAAAGATGCGCGAAGCCGCTGCGTCCGCGCGGCTCGAGGCGAAATCCGATCTTGTAATACACTCCCACGGTTACCACCGGCGCGGTCGTGTCTGGCGCGATGACTACTTTCAACCCGTTGGGCAGCGTCGTACTCTCAATCGCAATCTGCGGTTGCTTCACCCTTGTCCCCCCGTCCCTTTTACCTTTGACTTCTTGTTCACAACAACCTTTTCCAAATCCGCCAGCATGGCGGCGGAATCCTGAGCCAGAACCAGCGCGGCAAGCCGATTCACCGCCTCGTAGGCCCGCGCGAATTCCACAGGCATATCCTTCATCGCTTCCATGTGCGTCGCCACCACACCATAATCTCCCCGCGAGAGCGGCCCTGTCCACGCCGCGCGTGGCCCCAGCCTTTCAAAATTTTCCAGCACCTGGCGCGTCAGCGGCAGAAGCGCCCGAACTGCTTCGCGCCGCTTCATGCCTGCCGCCGTCATCAGCCGCGTCGCCGCTTCCATCAGTACCAGTACATTCCCCGCAGCCAGCGCCCCGGCCGCATGATAGAGCGGTTTCTTGGATCCATCGATGTGCACCGGTATTGCGCCGAGAGCGCGCGCAATCGCTCTAGCAATGCGGGCCGCTTGAGCATCGCCCTCGATCGTAAAAACTTTTCCATCGAGAGGCGGAACACCCACCCCGCTAAACGTCTGCAGGGGATGCATCGATCCGACGGACGCGCCGTACTGCCTCAGCGGATCGAGAACATCCGAGCTCAGAGCCCCGCTGGTGTGCAGCACGATTTTACCGCGCAGCTCCTCGGCGCCAATGCGCGCCAACTCCTCGGCTACCTCGGCTACAGAGCGGTCCGGCGTAGTAATCAGGATAACCTGGGCGGCGACCACTTGACGCGTCAGGAAAGCATGCGCGTGCCCGGCTCCGATGGACCGTACAACTTTGCGGGCGGTAGGCTCGCTGCGCGTCACGACAGCGCCGATCTTCCATCCCAACTCGCGCAAGCAGCGTCCAAGTGCGCGGCCTACGCGACCGGCGCCGATAATCGAAATGGTCCCCGACATTACATGTTAGGATAACCCGAGCTCATCACTCGATACCAATTTTGATGCACACTTTTGGACTCGTTGTTTTCTCTTTCGTCGCCGCCATCTGGGTGTTCTACGCTATCCGCGGCGCCTACAGCGCAGCGAAACTCCCCTGGATCAGGAATTATCGGCCTGCGGAAGATGGCAGCTGTCAGAAAATCTCGCTTCTGTTCGCCGCGCGAGATGAAGAAGAAAAGCTCCCTCGATCGCTTGCAACTCTTGCCGCGCTCGACTATCCACATCTGGAAATAATTGGCGTGGACGATCGCTCGCAAGATGCCACAGGCCGCATTCTTGATGATTTTGCCTCGGCGCATGCGCGTTTTCGCGCTGTCCATGTCTCCCAGCTTCCAAGCGGCTGGCTCGGCAAACCGCATGGCCTGCAAAAAGCGTTCGAAGTCTCTACCGGTGAGTGGCTTCTCTTTACCGATGCCGACGTAAATTTGAAACCGGATATCCTTCGGCGCACGATGGCGCTCGCGGAGCAACAAAATCTCGATCACCTGACGCTGGTCTGCAACGTGGAAATGCACGGCTTCTGGGAAAAGACGCTGCTGACATTTTTTGGTCTGGCGTTTCATCTATCGACGGATGCCCAGAGCGTAAGCAATCCGAATTCACGCGCGTACGTGGGTATAGGAGCCTTTCAATTGCTCCGGCGGAGCGCTTACGAAGCGATCGGCACCCACCGCCGTTTGGCGATGGAAGTCGTCGACGATATGAAACTCGGGAAACTCGTGAAGCAATACGGTTTTCGCTCTTGCGTCGCGGTCGCGCAGGATTTTGTTTCGGTGCGCTGGCATGCGGGAGCAAGAAATATCATTCGCGGCGTGACGAAGAATTTCTTCGCCGCCTTCGGATACAGCGTGGCTTTCGCTTTGGTCGGGCTCACTGGAGTGTTTCTACTGAACGTACTTCCATTCCTTGGCATTTTCGCCGGGCACGGATGGATTCGCATTTTTTCGGCGATAGCGGTGGCCGTGGCGCTTTGTATGCATGGCGGCGTGAACGTGGTGAACAAAGTTTCGCCGCTGTACGCGCTGACCCATCCGATCGGCGCTGCCGTGTTCTGCTACATGATCGTGCGTTCAACCGCGGTTACGTTGTGGCAGGGAGGAGTGACCTGGCGCGGCACATTTTATCCTCTGAAGGAATTGAGGCGCGGGGTTGTTTGATGCGATTGTGCAATGTGGCGCGCCGTTCCCAGCCAGGCGGGACGAACTCGGGAACGGGCGTGACCCTTCTGGGGTAAACAAGCGCCGCTCCCTACAGATTGGCTTCTGGTTCGGCAGCGGGGGCCGGCTCGATACTGAAAAGGCCCGTTACGCCTCTCTGCTTTAGCGAGCGGATGCGGTCGCGCAGTTGCGCGGCGCGTTCGAATTCAAACTTTTTTGCGGCTTCGCGCATTTGTGTTTCGAGTTGTTGCAACATCTCGGCAAGTTGCTGTTCGTTTTTGATCTTGGATGTGGACGCGTCCAGCTCCGTGTCGTCCGCGGGAATCGTCACGTAGTCTGCTTCGACGATGCGCGCCAGATCCATGTCGACGGACTTGATGATGGACATCGGAGTGATGTTGTTTTCCTTGTTGTACTCGAGCTGCTTTGTGCGGCGCCGGTTGGTCTCGTCAATCGCCTGATTCATCGAGCCGGTACGGCGATCGGCATACAGGATTGCGCGGCCTTCGACGTGGCGCGCGCACCGGCCCATGGTTTGAATCAGCGCGGTCGCGCTTCGCAAATAGCCTTCTTTGTCGGCGTCGAGAATGGCCACCATCGACACTTCCGGCAGATCCAATCCCTCGCGTAACAGGTTGATACCGATCAGTACGTCGAATTCGCCGCGGCGCAGGTCGCGCAGGATTTTGATGCGGTCTAGCGTTTCAACTTCGGAATGCAGATAGCGGCAGCGCACGCCAACTTCCGTAAAATATTCTGACAGATCTTCCGCCATTCGCTTCGTCAGGGTGGTCACTAGGACGCGTTCGTTTTTTTCCGCGCGCTTGCGGATTTCCTCAAGCAGATCGTCAACCTGGCCCTTTACCGGACGGATCTCCACTTGCGGATCGACCAGCCCCGTCGGGCGAATGACTTGTTCGACTACGACTCCTCCCGACTTCGTCAGTTCGTACGGGCCAGGCGTCGCGGAAACGTAAATGACTTGATTCAAGCGATGCTCGAACTCCTCGAAGGTGAGCGGGCGATTATCCAGAGCGGAAGGCATGCGGAATCCGTAGTCGACAAGCGTCTGCTTGCGCGCGCGGTCGCCATTGAACATCCCGCGTACCTGTCCAACGGACTGGTGCGATTCATCAATGAACATCAGAAAATCCTGCGGCACGTAATCGAGAAGTGTTGGCGGGGCCTCGCCGGGGAGGCGGCCGCTGAGGTGGCGCGAATAGTTTTCGATGCCATGGCAGTAGCCGATGGTACGCATCATTTCGATGTCGAACATAGTGCGCTGAACGACGCGCTGCGCTTCAACAAACTTGCCTTGTTTCTCCAGTTCTTTTTTCCACCACCAAAGCTCTTCCTGGATCGTGACAATGGCCCGGTCGCGGTTTTCCTGGGGTGTCACATAGTGATTCTTCGGAAAAATCGTGACACGCGGTAAATCCTCCTGGCCGCTTTTGACTTCGCCGCTGAGCGGATCGATCTGGCGAATTTTGTCGATTTCTTCGCCCCACATTTCGAAGCGGAACCCGTCGTCTTGGTAGGGCGGATAAATTTCGATCATATCGCCGCGAACACGGAACGTGCCGCGGCGCAGATCCTCTGAACGTTCGTACTGGATATCCACAAGCCGGCGAAGGAGCGCCTCGCGCGAACTGTGCTGGCCTTTCTCGAGGGTAATCAACATGCCGTAATAGGCCTCCGGCGAACCGATGCCGTAGATGCAGGAAACGGAAGCGACAATGATGACGTCGCGGCGCTCGAAGAGCGAGCGCGTGGCGCTCATGCGAAGTTTGTCGAGCTCGTCGTTGATGGTGGCTTCCTTGTCGATGTAAATGTCGGCGGAAGGAACGTAGGCTTCCGGCTGATAAAAATCGTAGTAGCTGACGAAATATTCGACGGCATTTCCCGGGAAAAACGATTTGAACTCGTGATAGAGCTGCGCGGCGAGAGTTTTGTTGTGCGCGAGGACGAGAGCGGGCCGGTTGCAGGCTTCGATCAGCTTGGCCACGGTGAATGTTTTTCCGGAACCGGTGACGCCGAGGAGCACCTGGTGCTTGTCGCCAGCTTCAATGCCGCGAAGCAGCTGGTCGATGGCCGCGGGTTGGTCACCGCGTGGCTGATAATTGCTGCGCAGCTTGAAGTTCATGGAAGGGGTCTCCCGGCACGAATTTCGAGCACTGCCGAAACCTTTATTATACTCCTTGATGCAAATCGGTGTGGGTGGCTTGAGGGGAGCAACCAGAGAAGCCAGCGGGCCGCGTTTTACCAGCTATCCCCACCGGCGCGCGGCGGCCAGGCGCCCAACGCGCTCCGCACCAGAACGATCTGGCCGACGTGGTAGCTGTTGTGTGCCAGTGTCTGCCAAAGAATCGCGAGTACCGTGGACGTGCGCGTTTCTTGCTTCGGATGCATTGCGGGCACTTCGCGATTTAACTCGCTCGCATCGCCTTCAGCCATCGCCGCCAGCACGCCGATCATTTCAGCAAATCGGTCGGCCTCCTTTTTCCATTCGGCTTCGCTCGCGGCAGCGGTATTTGGCGGCCAGCTCTCCGCTGCGTGCTCCGGGTAGTGCGGCCTTTCGCCGCGAATTCTGCGGAGTTCGTAATCCGTCCAATAATTCACGTGCCACACAATTTGCCAGACCGAATGCGTAAGATGGTCCACATGACGCCACGCTAATTCCGCGGAGAGGTCTTCGACACAAGCCAACGGATTCGCGTGGGCGCCTTTTCCATAGAGCAGCTCGATCAATGTGCGTTCCGGCATGATGGTTTTCCTTGGAGGAAATATTCGATCTCGTGTCAGTGATGAGGGGCGAGCGTCTCCGCGAGCAGCGTCACTTGCGCGTGGCTCTCCGCATCGATCATGTAATGAACGCGATTGGAGCCATCTGTTTTCGCGACGATGACGTTCATCGATTGATTCGCGTCTTCCGTCGCGCGCACGACCAAGCCCGTTTTCAAAGAGATGTAGGTGATGGTTTCGTTCTTGCCCTTGGCGATGCCCATGGTTCGCAGGTCATGGAGCTTGTAATCCTCCGGCGTGGCGTCTTTTTGCGACGATTTCTGTTTTAGAATTGCAGTTGTCAGAATCACCGCGCATTTTTCCTGAGCTTGGTCTCCTGAAGCGAGATCGCCCTGAAGCGTTACTTGCATCGCGCCGCACGGCGCATCGTTCACGTACTCGGATTCCTTTTCCCAGGAAAGGCCCGCCAGCAATGCGTTGGAAATCGGCTCTTCGGCTTTCCATTTCTCACCGGGTTTTATGCCTTTTTCCGGGAATGACGCCCCGCCCCCGAATCGCGCCACCCATTCCTGCCAGGCGGCTTGCTCTTCGGAAGAGAGTGTATCCAGGCCTTCGATGTCGGTGACTTGTCCATCCGCGTGAAGAACAAATTCCACGGTCTTTTCAGGTTTGCCGGCTTTTGCTGCTTCGCCGGGGTTTTGTACGGCATTCGGCAGTGCCGTGGAGTCAGCAGATGAGTCGTTAGGGACAACGGCATCTGGCTCGAGGATTCGCGTGCGCAGACGCGCTACCTGCCTGCCTGCATCGACGCGCAAGTCCTCTACCTCGGCGAGCAGAAGAAGATTTTCATTGGTCTGGCCGCCGGCCGGAGACATGGGAGCGGCGACGGTGCTTTCGGTATTGGCATTGGATTTTGCGCTGTAGCCAATTTGATAGCGGATGGTCTGGCCGACGGCGAGTTTGGGGAAGAGCACGACGCGGTCGGCGTTATCGCGCGCCGCGCACGGGACTGCCGCGGCGATCAAGCAGCACCCGAGCAATCGCAGACATTTCTTCATAACAGGCTGTTCATGGCAGGCGCCCCTGCGGGCGTCATTTCTCCGGCGTTTTGAAATGTTTGTCGAAAAACTCGATCGTGGCGTGATACGCAGCCAGCCAGGTTCGATGCAATAGGAAATCGTGAATCTCATCGGGAAAAACCAATTGTTCGAATTCGACGTTTTGTTTTCGCAGCGCCTCGGCAAGATCGACCGTTTCTGCGAACGGAACGTTGCGGTCGTCGTCGCCCTGGATCAGAAGGACCGGAGAACGCCACGTGCTTATGGAAGAAAGCGGCGACGATTCCCAAGCAAGTCTAGCGAAATCGGTGCGATCCGTTGGCCTGTAGGCCGAAGCGAAAGTGGGAATCTCCGTGTTCCAATCGTGGACCCCGTGCATGTCAACGCCCGCCGCGAAAAGATCGGAAGCTCGAGCGAGGCCAAGAGCCGTCAAGTAACCGCCGTAGCTGCCGCCCCACAGGCCGATGCGCGCCGGATCGACGTCTGGTCGCGACCGCAGATAGAGTCCAGCGCCCTCGACGTCGTTGTATTCGCTGGCACCTGCCGCCCCGTAATTGAGAGCTTCGCGAAAATTAAGCCCATAGCCGATGCCGCTCCGATAGTTCACCGCCAGAACGATGTAGCCGCGGCTGGCGAGGTACTGATTCATTGCGTAAGCGTTGCTGTAATAATACATATAGTGAAAGCCGAGAAGCATCTGGCGGCGCGAACCGCCGTGGAAGAAGCAGAGCGCCGGATGACGCGCGCCATCGCCGGCGTTGCGTGGCAGAAAAAGCTGCGCGTGAATCTGCATGCCGTCAACGCCAGAAAGAATCACTTGCTGGGGCGTTACCATGGCGCTCGCTGGAAAATCCGCTGGAAGCGATTCCGGCGCGAGGTCGCGGATTTCGCCTTTGCCTGCGACAAGTGCCGGGCGCATCGTAGTATGCGCGTCGGAGCGCAGAACCAGAACCGTTTTATCGTCGCTTGCGAGTACGGGAGCGGTTTCGATTCCCGCGCCTGAGGTTACGGCTTCCGGATGGTCGCCGGTGGACGACACTTTCCACACGTGACGGCGGTCAATGTCGTCTTGATTCGAAGAAAAGACAATGGTCTGGCCGTTCGAGCTGGCCGCGACGTATTCCACTTCGAAATTCCCCGGCGTAAGCGGTTTTGCTGCGCCCCCGCTTACAGGAGCGGACCAAAGGTGAATCCATCCGCCGCGTTCCCACGGGAAAACGATCCGGTCGCCGGCGGCCCAGATCAACTGATTCTCTGCGACAACTTCGTGAAAAACGCTGCCGCTGCCTGCATCCGCATGCCAAATTTCCTGTCCCTTGCCCGTTGTGGCGTCGGCGATGCGGATGGACCATGGCTGCCCTTCGCGGTCCGGGCTAAACGGAAGCCTGCCCTTGGCCACCGCGATACGAACAAATGCAATTCTGCGGCTGTCGGGGGACCAGGCAGCTTCGAGATCTGTGTCCACGCTTGGTTCAAGATAGATCAGCGACTTCGCCGCGACGTCGTAAACGCCAATGAAGCCGTGGTCTCCGCGGCGGCTCGCAAAGGCGAGCTTCGAGCCATCGGGCGACCAGCGAAGTTCGCTCGCGCCGCCGTTCGAATGAATCAGCTGCTCAGCTTTGTCACTCCCATCCAGCTTTGCAATCCACACCTGCGTCTTGAAAATGAACGCGACGCTGCCACCCTTCGGTGACACGGCGGGTGAATGGCCTTCGCCAAGTTTTTTTGGCGCGCCGCCGTTAAACGAAACGGCCCATATATTCTGCTCGACGCCCTGCGGCGAGTTTTGCGGATTGGGATAGGAGGCGTTGGCGAATTCGAGATCGCCTCCGCGCGTGTAGACGATCGTTTCGGCGTCGGGTGCCCAGCTGAGCATCCCGAGATCCTGGCCGTCGTCGTCCTTGTACGAAGTGATTTGCCGCGACTTGTAGCTGCCGTCAGGCGCGGGCTCCGCGATCCAAAGATTGCGAGCTCCATTCGCATTGAAAACCCACGCGACACGGCCCTTGGCTGGCGCAGGGGTCAACTCCGTCGGAAACGGCGCACTCAGAAACTGTTCGAGGGTCGGCGCTTTTTGCGACTTCGCTGCCGGGCATATCATCAAAGCTGCAAGGATCACCAGCGGAACATAGCGTTTCATCAACAGCCTCCACGGATCGTAGAATTTTGCCGCCGAATTCGTCTTTGGAAAATCGAGCTCGAATCTCAGTCCGCGGGCTGGCGCGCGGCCGTTTTTTCCGCGGAGACGCGCGGCCCATCCAGCGGCCCCGATATTTTCAACACGTGACCGGCGTCCTTCACGCCGATCGTCCTGCCGCGCCGTTTTCCTGCACTCGCCGTTTCAATCGTGAGATCGGCGTCGCGAGCGAAACTCACCGTGCCTTGTAAGGAAGTTTGCTCCGCGCCGGATTCGAGCGTCAGATTCTCGACGATGACGCCGCGGTTGCGCATCGTAAACGTCCCTGCGCCGCTTGTCCACCGCGAAGTGCCGGCATGTGGCGCGCCGTCGGACACGCTGGCACTCACGTCCCAGCCTCGAAATTCCGCATTCTTGAGCTGAACTTCACCGCCGCCAGCCAATTTTTGCAGAAGTTCGTCTCGACCGACGCCTTCGGTAACGACATGCACCCTGCCTGAAGCCAAGCCCGCGAGGCGTTCTGCGAATCGCCCTGCCCCTGGCATTTCCGCCAGATTCACGCGGTCGAGCTCCGCGGTCACTTCATATTTCGGAAGAGGAGCAAACTTCGCAATCACCTGCGCGTGAACCGTGCCGCCAGCCCAGTCCGCCTCCGCTTCGCGCACGTTGAGTTGCAAATCATGCAGCGATCCCTCCGCGCGGACGTTTAGGAGCTTTAGTTTCTCGACCGTCAATTCCCCAATGTCAAGTCTGCCCTCGGCATTGACTTGGCGGACCAGTTCGCTCGCGGCGGGACTCGGCGACGATCCGCCGAGGAGCGAAGGCAACAGTCTCTGCAGCCAGTTTGGCCTCGCCCGGGGCCCCACCCATCGATCAAGCTCCGCAGCGTTCATGCGGTCGGTAGTCAAATTAAAATTCCATTTCGGACCGTCTTCGTTCCCGCCAATATTTGCTTCCGTAATCGAACCGGACCAAGTGCTGCCGAAACCGGTAACTTTCGTCACCTCCACAGTGCGCTGCCCATCTTTCCAGTTCAGTGTACTTGCATCCACAGCGAGCGGCTGGTTCAATCCAGCGATCGCGAGCTTCGCTTTGCTAAAAAGAACCCTTCCGTTCCAACGGCCGACGAAAGGCTTCTGCCATTCCCATCGAGTCACGGCGAGCGCCTCTCCAGTGAGCTCCCATCCGTGATTCACCGGCCGGCCCAAGGCTGCCGCGGCTTTCAGCACGTCTTCCGCTTTTTGCACATGGCCTTCGACGCTGATGCCGCCGGATTGCGTGCTCAGATCCTGATTAAACGTAACGTCCGCGGCGTTTTCCATCAACGTCGCTATGCGACGCTTCCTGGGTGCGAAAACGTCGCGGGCCGAGCCGCCCAGCGCAATCCGCACAGGATCGGATACCAGTTGGTTTCGTTCGCGTCCAACGTGCACGGGACCGATGCGCACAGGAAGTTTGAGGCTCGGCACTTTTACAACACCGCCATTGCTCGAGAATGCAGCCCCGTCGATCTCCAGCGGCCAGCCGCGCAGCGTCATCGCGCCAGTAAAGAACTGCTCGGCCGAAATGCCTTCTTCTATGCCGGGATGAAACGCTCTGTACCACGCGAGCAGATCGCTCGCTTGAATCCCAGAGGAATCCAAATGCACCTCGAACGCCGCCGCAGGCCCGGAAACATATTTTGCCCCGCCTCGCAGATTCGACCGCGGCCCTTCGATCGTGACTTCCTCCGCATGCACGCTTCCCGCAGCCACGTTCCAATGCCCTTTGACGCCAAGCCGCAGTCTGGGATTATCGCTGCGCTCGATCAAATCCCAGCGATGGATTTGCGCCGCGCGGGCCTCCACGGAAATAGTCCATTGTCCTGGCGGCATGTCGGCGCTCGATCCTGAGCCGGCATCCGACGCGCCACTCTTCAGCATGCCGTCCAGGGTAAACACGCCGCGCATGCCGTAATCACGGCCGCTCAGCAGCCGGAACAAATCCGCGAGCGAAACTTCCTCCCAGTGCACGCTAATTTGCGCAGGTTGCAATCGCACCGAAGTTCCAGCAATGTCGCCCTGCACTTTCACCGTTCCCGCCGATTGCAGCACGACGCCGCTGCGCCACGGCTGCGCCTCCAGGCGCAATTGCCAGCGCCCTGGCACAATCTGGTCAACGCTTCCTGAAACGCCGGTCATGGCAAACGGAAGCTTGTCGTCGGTATTCTTAAAATTAATGCGGCCATCATCGAAATCGATCTTCAGCAGCCGGTTCACCGGCGCGATGGCAGACGGCGGCCCGTAGACGCGCGTGTTTGTTTCCGCGGAAGCTTTCGGCGGTGGAAGCCAGCGCTCCAGGTTCCATCTTCCTTGATTGTTGCGCACCAAAATCAAACTCGGCCGGCTAAGCGAGAGTGTTCCGAATTCGAAATGGCCAAGCAGCAATCCGGTCCACCGCAGCCCAGCGGATAAATTGTCCGCGCGTAAAAAATATTCGTTGCCGAACGCAGGGTCTTCGCCGACCGACACTCGTTCCGCATCCAGCCTAGGAGCCGGCAATAGCTGCACCGCGAAGCGTCCGACCTCGACGGGCCGGCCAAATGCCATTTCCAGTTGGGCAGTGAGGTAGGTGTGCATACGGTGCGTGCGGACCAGCAGCGACACACCGATCTGCATGGCTACAACCAGCGCCACGATCGTAAGCGCCAGCTTCCACCACTTGCGCGGCATCTTCATGTTGTCCGGAAGTTTCGCAGACTGGGCTGCAAATGAAAAGCTACTGTAAGACAGACTTCGCACTGCTTTTGCTTCGTCCTAGAAGCCGGCTTTCCTCGAGCCTCTCCAAGCAAAATTCGTCAGAGAAAACCTGTCGAGCTCAGTGCACCGTGTGCAGCATCCGGCTCCAACGCGTGCGAGCCGGAAGGTGTGCAAGCGTGTCGAAAACTCCAACCAATCGCTGGATGAAAGTGGTTTGCGTATAGTCACTGCTCGTTGCATCCACCGACCAATAAATCAGGAATGGCCGCCCCATAATCGCGCTGCGATCCACAAAACCCCAGTACCGGCTGTCTGAGCTGCGGTCGCGGTTGTCGCCCATGGCGAATAATTTCCCGGGTGGCACTACGATTTCGTCACCCTGCATATAGCCGCGAAGCGTTTCCCTCCAGCCCGATTCCGGAACAACCTGCGGGGAAATTAGCATGCCCCTCGGCGGAGGAAAAGAATAGTTGAAGTTGTCGTACGGAGCCGACGGGTCGTGCACCACATATGGCTCGTTCAGCGGCTTTCCATTGACGTACATCTGCTGGTCGACGAGCTTCAGGCGGTCACCCGGCAAGCCAATCACGCGTTTCACAAAATGCTGGTGGTCCGCATACGGGTACTTGAAGACGATGATGTCGCCGCGCTCCAGCGGCCGGTATGGAAGCACTTTCTCATACCAAGCGCCGCTGCCTCCGAAGATGAACTTGTTGACCAGCAAATGGTCACCAATCAGCAGCGTACCTTCCATGGAAGCCGATGGAATTTTGAATGCCTGAACGACAAAGCTGGTTCCGAACAGCGCCAGTAGTACGGTCACCAGCAAGGATTCCAGGTACTCGGAAATGGTCGTCGGATCTTCGTGCAGCTCCTCTTTTTTCGTCTCGGTCGGAGCCACCGGATCCACGGGCTCTTCGACCTTCAGCGCCGTTTCTTCTGCCATTCGTTCTCAGCCTTTCCGTTCCACGCGCGCGTCAGTTTCTCCCCAACAGTTCCATCGCGCTCTGTGCCGCCCGCTGCTCGGCTTCTTTCTTTGTGCTGCCCTCGCCGCTGGCCATGCGCTCGCCCTTGATCCAAACTTCCACCTGAAAAACCTTCTGATGGTCCGGCCCGCTTTCGGCCGACAACCGGTATTCGGCAGGCGGCTTCCCTTGTCCCTGCAAGAATTCCTGGAGAGCTGACTTGCGGTCCGAATCCGCAATTCGCTCGCCGCGCTCCTCGAGCGCTTGTTCAAACAGCAGCCGCTTAAGCATCTCCCGCGCAGGTGAGAGTCCGGCATCCAGATAAACCGCGGCGACCACTGCTTCGAAGGCATCCGCAAGGAGCGCCGGCTTTTCCCTCCCGCCGGTCTTTTCTTCGCCGCGTCCCAGCCGCAAATGCTCGCCAAGCCTTACGCGGCTCGCCGCGTCAAAGAGAGAGTGCGCATTCACAAGCCGCGCCCTGCTCTTCGAGAGCTGGCCTTCGCTCCACTCGGGAAACGACTCCAGCAGATATTCTCTCGCCAGCAACTCCAGAACAGCGTCCCCGAGGAATTCCAGCCTCTCGTTGTCCTGGATCGCCGCCACTTCTGCGGAATCTTCCTTGTGCTCGGCGCGTAACTCCGGCACCGCGGAGCTGTGCGTCAAAGCGCGCTCCAGAAGCTCCGGTCTTTTGAACCGATAACCGAGACGCTCTTCGAGTCGCTCTGCGTCACTTTGTGTCATGGACCTGGACAGCGCGCTGCACTCTGGCGACGCTTATTTTGGTGCGCTCAATTGCGTGGCGCCCAGTTTCTTTGCCTCTTCAGCACCGCTCTTGCACGTCGGCTGCAAACTGCCCGGAATGGACGCGCACCTGGTGAAAGCCGCCACCGCGGCGTCAAAATGGGAAGTCTTCTCGTTCGAAATGCCCAAAACATAGAAGGTCACAGGATCAGCTTCCGGATTCGGATCCACCTTTGCAGACGCTTCAAATTCCGGGATCGCGTCGTCAAATTTGCCCCGTCGGAAATAAACGAGTCCCAACCCTCCATGCGCCATGGCCAGCGTCTGGTTTTTGGCGAGCGTGAACTGCGCGTCTGTCATGCCTTCGGGCTTGGAAATCGTGGGAGTGAGTTCGATCGCCGACTTGGAAAATTTTTCCGCTTTATCCAGTTGCTGCGCGGCGTTCGGCATATTCGAGTTCCATGCTCGCGGCAGAGTCTGGCCCAGAATTGCCAGCGTCTGCACATCGGTAGGAGCCAGCGCCACATCTTTTTCGCCTGCGTCTTGCATTTTCTGAATCTCGTTCTCCGCCAGGTAGAGTTTCACGAGGTTCGAATACACCACCGCGAGGTAGCGGCTCTGCGGATATTTCTGCACAAATGCTTCGCCAGCCTGAGTTTTCTTGGCCCCGTCGGTTATTGGCAGGGCATCAAACGCCTTAAAGTCTTTGTCCTCTTCCGGGTTCACCGGAGGCGCCGGCGTGTCCAGTGTCAGAGTGTTTGCTTTGTCTTTATCGGTCTGCTGCTGTGCGGGCGGAGCGCTCTGGCCACTTTGTCCGCTTTGGGTGCTGCCGCTCTGTGCCGCTGCTGCAGCGCATCCTAACAAGAAAATTCCTGCAAAAGCCCCCGCTTCCATCCACTTCTGCCACGTTCGCTTCATTGCCCGCCTCCTGTTAATTCTTCAAGTCGTCGCCCAAGTCCAGGAACTTGGGTTGTTCCGAATCGTTGTTCTTTCCAATCTTCTTGCCCTTGTCGTTCCTTAAATCTAAGGCCGCTCCGCCGGTTTCTCGAGGTTCACGGCTTCGAGACCTTTCTGCGCCGCTTGCCTTGCCTGCTCCGGTCCGCCGGGCACGGCGAGTGCCGCTTGAAACTCGCTTTTCGCCAGTCCCTGCTGCCCTTCATCATCATAAATCCGTGCCAGATAGATATGCGACCACGTCAGCACCATGGGATCCTGCTTCGCCGCGTGCTCTCCCGTCGTCAGCCTGCCAAAAACTTCTTTGGCGCGCGGCCCATCGTGCTCGAGCAACGCCACCAATCCCAAACCGTACCACGCGCGGATCTGGTCCGGATACTTCGCCAGCACCTTCTGAAACGACTGCTCCGCCGCTCGCGGATTTTTCTCCGCGATTCGCTTCTCGCCATCCGTCAGCTCGGCGATCGCTTCCGCGTCGTTCGGCACCGTCGTTGGCGGTGCCACCTTCCGCCGCGTCACTGCTTCGCTGGCAGGATCGTCCGTGCTGTGCCCTCGATCCGAAAAAGCAAATTTAATACCTTCAATCCGCTTGGTTTCCGTCGTCAAATTGACGCCTCTCACCAAGTCCGGGAAATAGAGCGCCATGGACGGCTCGGCGCCCTCGTATTTAGCGAGCCCCTCAAACAGTGGCCTTACCAGCACGTAGCCGTCCGTATCATCGCGGTCTATCGCCGCGTCTCTTTCGCCGGGCGATTGCCGCTTCAGCTTTAGCTCCACCGCCCGCACCAAACATTCAGCGAAATAAGACTCATAATCCTCTTTCAGGTCCGGCGCCAGCCGCGGCGCCAGGGCGGCCTTCTCAAAGAGTTGCCGCTTTACCGCCAGCACGTGGGGATATTGCTGCGGTAGCGGATCGAGCAAGAAGTGCAAAAAGGCGTGTCTTATGATGTCGGTAGGAATGTCATCCGAGCCACTCAGCACGATCGAGTAGTGTTCGCCCGAGTTCCGCACGTTCGTGATGCGCCCGACCAGCGGCTCTAAAATAATCGTAAACGTTCTCGCCGACGAAGCATCCTGCAACTGCCGCAGATAACCCGTGGTCACAAACACGATCTGCGACACCGGGTCATGCACCTTGGCAATCTCTCCGTTGTAGATGGGCTGCAATCCACGCCACAACTGCCCGATCTTTTGCTCCTGGTAATAGTTCGACAGGATTTCGCTGAACCCCTCTAACGCCAGCACTTCCGTCGGCTGATCGTCTCGCTTGACGGTCATCTCGAACCTTGGCGCAGGCCCCGACAGCAGTCCAAACCAAATGTAGCGCGAGAGCGTCGCTCCCGAATCGCGTACAACATGTTCCTTGTAGAACTCCCTCACCGCGTCCACCGCAGGCCCTTGCTGGTGCTGCATCTGCTCGCGAAGCCGCGCGCGCAGCGGATGCCAGTTTTCCGCGCTCACGTTCGATTCGAATCCGGCCGCCAGCAGCGCGCACATTGTCGTAAACATCGCCTCGCTGCCATCCACAGAAACGTTTGTGACTGGCGCAATCTGCCGAGGCGCAGGAGGCAAGGGCACCTGTGCGCCAGCCACCAGCGGTCCCAATAAAAAGACAGCCACCGCGCACAATCCCGCCATCGCTCTTTGCCAATGTTGTTTTGTCATGAACTCTGCCGCAGTTCTCGCTCGAGCTGGTTACTCTCTCAACCGCTTGTTCAACTTCTGAGGTGGGAGCGACGCCGGGTCTCTCCCCACTTCTCCGCCTCTATCCCCTGGGGCGCTCACTATCCTGTGGCCACCCTGCAGCATCTTGTCAATTTACAAGCGCCCTTCCCATCCGTCAAGGAATCAACCCCTTGTTCAGCCCGCTCGCGATCCAACTCTTGCTACTCTGGCAGGCATCTGTTAACAGTGAGGATGCGTTCACACCCGCCGCGGGATGGCCCGACTTTCATGTGTTCCCTGCTTTCAAAAACGGCCGGCTTTTTCTTTGCCGTTTACGTTCTCCCCGGGATTTTGCTCTTGACTCTCGATGCTCAGCTTTTTCGCGAGGACGCCCGAACGTCCGCGGGGCTTCCCGCGCCTCTCTGCTCGGCGCAGGACTCAGCTGCCGCGCCCGCTCCCTCAGGCAAGCGTCGGCTCTCGCAAGAAGTTCAACTCACTGGGGACTCTTTCTGGGTTGACACCGGTATCGACGTGCAAGCAGGCGAACACGTCGCCGCCACAGCAACTGGAGTTCTTCGCTACGCCGACCAGCAAACCGACACCGCTCCTGCCGGAATTGCTCGCGGCTTCAAGGATCTTCTGCGAATTCTGCCCTTCAATGAGGCCGGCCGCGGCGCGGTGATCGGGCGCATCGGCGACAGAGACACCTCGCAACCGTTCCTCATCGGCGCGAAGCGCGATCTCGTCTCGCCTCTCTCGGGCCGCCTGTCGATCGGCATCAATCAACTCAGCAGCGACACCGGCGACGGCACGTATTCGGTTCACATCGAGATTTACCCTGCCGATGCCAACGCCGTCCTCTACATCGCCAAAGCCGTGCCCGGCATACGCGGCGTCGACAATGATCTCTTCGCGAAAATCCCTCGCCGCATCTCCGATAAAGCCGGCGACCCCGGCGATATGGTCAACTTCCTGCTCATCGGCTCGCAAGTCACCATGGAAAAAGCATTCACAACAGCCGGCTGGGTTAAGGTCGACGCCAACGTCAAAGAAACCGTCCTCCACGGCTTCCTCGAAAGCATCTCGAAAGAATCCTATCTCACCATGCCCATGAGCCCGCTTTATCTCTTCGGCCGCCAGCAGGATTACGGCTGGGCGCATGCCGAACCCATCGCTGTCGTCGCCTCGCGCAATCACCTGCGCATCTGGAGAGCTCCGTTCGAAGTCAACGGCCACACGCTCTGGGTCGGCGCCGCCACCCACGACGTCGGCTTCGAAAAAGATCAGCGCAACAACAACCTCACCCACAAAATCGATCCCAACATCGACCTCGAACGCGACTACGTCGAAAAAACACTCACCTCCACAGGCTTCGTCGCCGAAGTCACTCACGTCCTGCCCTCGAATCCGATGCTGGAGGCCAAAACCGCCACTGGCGGCAACTTCCATTCAAACGGTCAGGTACTCGTCTTGAAACTCGGCGAGTCTTCCCAAAAGTAGCTTCTGAAGTGGTCGCGGCCCGGACTTCGCCTGTCGAGGCGCGACCCGACACACGGTTCAGGAGACGTGATTACGACAGTTGGAGTATGATGGCGCCCGCCGAGTACCTTTCATCCGGCTCGTCGACGTCACCCGGAGCCCATCATGCCCGTGACCAAGCCACTCAACGAACCAGCGCGCCTCGCCGCTCTAGAGCGCTACGCTATCCTCGATACCGATCCAGAAGACTCCTTCGACGATCTAACTCGCTTGGCCTCTTTCATCTGCAAAACTCCCGTCGCCCTCATCTCCTTGATCGACGACAACCGGCAATGGTTTAAGTCGCGCGTAGGCGTCGCGGTTTCTGAAACGCCTCGCGAAGTCGCCTTCTGCTCCACCGCCATTCTCCAATCCGAAATCTTCGTCGTTCCCGACGCTCTCCAGGACGAACGGTTTCGCAACAATCCCTTCGTCGTCGCCGACCCACACATCCGTTTCTACGCTGGCGCTCCCCTCATCAACGAAGACGGCTACGCCCTTGGCACAATCTGCATAGTCGATCAAACGCCGCGCGAATTGACGCCGGAACAAAGAGACGCGCTTAAGACCCTGAGCCGTCTCGTACTAGCTCAAATGGAATTTCGCCGCAACTTGATCTTATTGAAAGAAGCCCTCAGTGACCGCACAAAAGCAGAGCACGAGCGCGAACAAGAGCTCCTAAAGCTGCAAGCCACACTGATGCGTGTCCTCGGCCTGCGCCACTCCGTCTCAGCAAGCCGATCCGCCACTACTTAAGCACTGGGGACCCAGCTAGTCTTCTCTGTGAACACTGTGCTCTCCGCCTCCTCGGCGTAAGACTCTTTCTTTTTTGCGATCATTTTCTAACTATTTTCTTAGACTTTTAGCCAGCCCCAACCGCACGTCGCAAAACGTCCCTCGAAATATTCGCCCCGCTCACCACCAACACAACGTTGTCGCCAAATCCCACGCCCCCCGCCAGCAGCGCCGCCGTGCTAGCCGCCCCCGCCGGCTCCGCCAAAACATGCTCCTCGACAAGCAGAATCTCTATCGCTCGCAACATCGCCTCCTCGCCGACAAGCACAACGTCATCCACGAGCTTCTTGACGTCGTGCACGTTCGCCAAGTCGGGCGTCCGCGTAGCCAGCCCATCCGCAATCGTGTCGCAGGTCTCCGTCCCCACCACTCGATCTTCTTTCCACGACCTGTAATAAGCCGGCGCGCGCTCCGCCTGCACCCCGATGATCCTCACCCGGGGCGCAATCTGCTTCACCGCCGCCGCAATCCCCCGAATCAAAGCCGTATCCCCCATCGGCACCACAATCGCGCCGACGTCCCTAAGCTGCTCCAGAATTTCACAACCAATCGTCCCTGGTCCCGCCGGCAAATTCCCATCGGTAGCGTCATCCAAAAAGTAAACGCCAGGCCCCGCCGCATACTCCTGCGCCAACTCAAACGCCGCCGCCAAATCCGTCCCACCACTCTCCACAGTCTCCGCCCCCAGCGAAGCAATCCTCCCGCGCTTCACCGGATTGCACCCCGCCGGCAAAAATATCCGCGCCTTTATTCCCAGCAGCTTCGCCGCATAAGCCACTGCAGCCCCATGATTCCCCGTGCTCGAGGCAATCACTTCCTCCACCCGCCCCCGCTTCAATCGCGTCGCCAACCCCCACAAAGCCCCCCGCACCTTGAACGACCCGGTAGGCAGCTCCGCCTCCAGCTTCAACCAAACCCGCTTCCCCACCCTCTCACTCAAATACGGCGCCGCCACCAATCGCGTCGCCTCAAAATACCCCGCCAGGAATCGCTCCGCATCGCGAATTGCCGCAAGCGCCGGCCGAATTTGCAAACTGGCTTCACTCACTCCTGAACTCATTGCGCCTCCCAACCCATCTCATCGACTATCCTTCGCGCTTGCCGCTTGCATCGCCGCCAAGCGAATTTGCGTCAATCGGTATGACGATCCCGGCAAAAGCAAGGTATTGCCAGGTTTTTTCACACGCTGGTAGTCCGCCGTCGCCACCTCATTCTCGCCATACTGTTCAGCGATGCGTCCGAATGCATACCAATAATTCGGATCCGGTTCCTCCAGGTTCAATTGATCCATGGCTTGGATCAAAACTTCCCGCGCTTCTTTAGTTTTGCCAATCTCCGCGTACACGCATCCGAGCGTATGCAAAACTCCTGCATTGTTGTTCTGGCTCAACTGCGAACCTTTCACGGCAATATCCACGTCTTGCTGCTCCACTTTGGAAGTGAAAAGCGCATTCCACGCCACTCCGTTCATGTCGGAAGATTCCGCTTTGCCCGCAGCAATCATCTTCAGTCCCAAATCGTGGGCCGTAACGTAGTCTTCGCGCGCCACCGCCGTATAAACGAATGCTCGCTGCACGTCAGGATCATCGGGAAGCCGTTTAGCCATCGCCTGCGCCAAGGCATCCGCCTCAGCAAAACGTCCAAGTCCTCGCAAAGCAATCTCATCGTCAAAAAATAGCTGTTTCGATTCCGCGTACTGCTTCGCCAACTCCGCCGACAGCGCGTGCAGTTTTTCGTACTCGTCCAGATTGCGATAAGCGCCGAGCAAAGCCACCCCAAGATTAAGTTTCTCTTCTTCGCTTTTCGCAGCCATTCGTGCCGGTTCCAGAATTGCCACTCCGTCCGGCGCCGTCTCCTTCGTCTGCGCAAGAATAGCTGCCGCCGCAATTCTCGGCTGCTCCGCGTCAGCCTCTTTCCCTTTTGTCCAAATGCGCGGAAATGCGTAACCCGCCAGCGGATCGTCTCCGCCCGCCAAGTGCTCTTCGTCGCGCACCCAGTCCAACATCAGCTTCGCACCGGCTGTATTCCCCTTGTCCAGACGGTCCAAAATCTCAAGCCCGATCGCATTCGGCCTTTCAGCTCCGTCGAGAATCCGGTAATTTCCGTCCTCTTTGACTACCCACATCGTTATCTTGTTCGCGCCCAGAGGCCGTAGGGTGACGCGGTATCCCATGGCGTCGTCGCCTTCCACCTGCACCTGCATCGCTGTCAGAACGACGTCCAGCATCACGTCCGCCGGAAACCCCGTGCGCGAAAGCGCTCTTCGCAATGTCACTCCGCTCTTTAGCGTATTTTCTATTTCTTCCGCGCCAGACTTGTGCAACACCTTCTGCGCATTCCGACTATAGAGCCCGCTTATCGCTTCGAGCGTGATCTTTGGGTTCAGCACGACCAAAAACATTTGTGTCACGATGCCCGATGGACTATTCTCCGCCTTCATTCCCTCATGGGGCTGCGCCTTTCGCAGCATAGCCGCAAGTCCAATCGAGTTCGACGCGTTGCTCCCTGAGGCTCCGGCTGCCATAAGCTCCGCCGCTTGAGGATACTTTCGCGCTCGCATCAACAGCTCGCCCGCCCCCTTGAGCACATTTTTTAGATCTGTTTCGTTTCCAGTCCGCTTCCTCGCCTCGGCTATTCCCGCTTCGGTGCCGTTCAATGCCGTCTCCGATGCCACAATGGCGCCATTCAGTTGCGGATTCAGGCTCTCGGCATTTTTCTTCGCAGCCGCAAATTCGCCCGCATAAAACAACGCAAACGCCAGATTGTTGCTAAGTCCGATGTCCGCCAGCTGCTCATCCTTCAGACTCTGGTATTCCGCCACAGCCTCCTTCATCTTGGCGCCCGGCCCGTAACGCTCGCCCTCCGAGTTGTATTCCAGCAAAATCGCCAGATTCCCCACGATGGCGGTGTCCCCGGAATCGAGTTTCTTTGCCGCGCGAAATGCGGCTTCCGCTCCGGCATAATCGCTGCCGCGCCGGTACCGCCGTCCCACAAGATCGTATTCGAGAATTTCCGCGAGCGTCTTTTGCGCCAGCGCTGAGTCAGGCTCCAGTCTGACCGCTGCGTGCGCCTCGTCCCGCGCCGCCTGCCCCATTCCAGCTGCAAGAAGCACTTTGGCTCTCTGCAAATGGTGCAACGCTTCTTTCGGATGGCGCGCGATTAATTCTCGGCTCGCCTGGAAAGCCTCCCGCATCTTCCCTTGGTTCATCAGTGCTTGTGTCGTTGGTTCAAAATAAACGAAGATTGCCGCGCCTTCACGCAACTGCGCCACCTTGTTGCGGAGGTCCGTGGCCTCGGGAATGGTTAGCCGCCGCTTAACGGTGTCGAAGCGAAAAATCGCCCGCACGCTTCCGTCGCCTTCGCTCGTAAATTCCTCCGTCAAGGTTGCGGGGCCCAAAGACAGCTTTTTATCCGGCGGTAAGGGCTTGGCTTGGAAGCCCAGCGGCGGAATGATCTTGTACTGCCATTCATAAACAAATGGCAGCGGCAATTGATAATCGGCGGTGCGCAGCTTCTTCGGCTTGTCTTTCGTTTCCTCGGTCCCCTTCTCTGGCTCCTTTTCGCGTTCCCTCAGTTCTCCGGGAAGCCTGTCAAACAGAGACTCCACGCGGATTGCCACAAAGGAACTGTCCAGATCCGTGAATCCTCGTTTGGCGGCGCCTGCTTCCAGTACAAGTTGAAAAGACTTAGACAAATCACGCGGATCGGACCGCTCCCAGCGCGTCAGTTTCTCCGAAATATATTCATTCGAAATATAGCCCTTTAAATTTTTCTGGCTGTCCTTATCATTGGCATCCGCATAGGAAGCACGGAACTCGGACTCGAACACTCCCGACGGTTCCGAGGTCTCCACTACACGGGCGGGCCCGTTTTCCGCCAGATAGAATTCTCTCTTTTCCACAACATGATTTTCCTGTGACATTGATTCAGGAATTACCACTAACGCTGTGCTCTCGGCTCTGGCGATCAGCGCAAGCCTCCCTTGATCCGATTGCGGCACCTGTCCCAGCCGCGCGTACTCGTCAGTTGCATCAATCCATAGTTCCGGCGTTCCCGGCACAAACACGATCGCGTGGTCGAAGAGGCCCATCCCCGGCATCTCGGCGTTTACGTCCTCTCGCTCCCCGGCGTTCAGTAAAGCTACGTACGCTGGAATCCCCGCCGCCCGCAACATCGCCACCGCCAATGTCGCTTTATCTTTGCAATCCCCATATTTGTGTTTCAGTGTCTCCGCGGGCGCGTGCGGAATGATCGCCGCATCTCCAAATTCCACTCCCGTGTACCTCACTTCTTTGCTCAGATACTGCAATATGGCCGCCGCTTTTTCTTCACGCGTTGTTTTTCTGGCCATCAGCCCGTTCAGCAACGGCTGCACATCCTCTACCGTCGCTTTCTCCTCCACAATCCTCCCGTACCCTTCCGCGATGCTCTGCCACGAAGCCCCCGTCGAGAAAGTCACCGCTGGTTGCGACGGTACATCCTTGGGCAGAAATCTCTCCGCTTCGTCTAGCGCTTCCATCGGCCCCGGTTCGAAGACAATCTGCGTTCGTCCGTTTGCTTCGCTCTTTTGCGGCTTCAAGCCGGGCAGCAGTTGCGTCGAGTAACGCAGAGGAAGTGACGCAGGCGCTTCCAGCGTGAGCTTAGATCGCTCCACGGGCACGCCGCGCCCAAAAAAATTGCGATCGACGACCCCGGCCCCGAAAAATGGTGCGGTCTCCGTGTTTACCTCCTCTTCCTCCACGATCGATCCCGGCGCAATCGCTGGCAGAGGCGCCCGCAAAACGCGGCCGTCTCCGTATGTCTTTTCGTCTTGGTCCTGTGCGGGAGCGTCCGTAATTGTTTTTGGATCGAGTGGATGAACCGCATTGTCTGGCGTGATGACGCGCGCGCGCATGGTGGGACGCTGCTCATGCCATGGCTCCCATTGCAACGATGTCGCGTCCCAACCGTCGGCACCCCTCTGCGTCAGCACCTTGTACATCAAATAGTGCGTGTGTACAGCTTTCCCGTCCGTTTCGAAAACGTAGCTATCCTCTTCATCGAGAACAACCGCGTCCGTCCCTTGCTTCACGCTTACGCTCGAAGCCGCCCTGTTGATCGCAGCTCCATCCGCCGTGAACCGTGGCTTACTCCAAATGTCAGCGTCATCCGCGGCGCTCTGCACCACGGGAAATAGCAGCGCGCCGAAAACTGCGAGCGCGCGGACACGCCGATAGGTCATAGGATTTGCTCCAAATTGAAAGTTCGTTGAAAGTATCGTGCTTCCCCAACCAACGCAAGGCCAAGCGCCGCATCCCCGTGGCTTTAACCAGCTAGTTGTTCCCGACTTCTCTGCGCTGGCTCGGTGAACTCTGCCTCTACGTTGTCTTTTCTTGTTTCCGACGTTTAGTGACGTCGTTTAGTGACGTCGTTACTTCTCTACGTCATTGCATCTCAAACGGCGATAGCGGCCGCTTCCTTAGGCCTCGACGCCTTCCACAAACCAATGTACGGCTCCAACTCCTTCATCATTTTCTGGAATTGCGGAATGTCCAAAGACTGCGCTCCGTCGCTGATGGCCTTTTCCGGCGCGGGGTGCACCTCCACGATCAGGCCGTCCGCCCCAACCGCCACGCCTGCGCGCGAAACGGCGGGCACCAGGCTGCGCTTCCCTGTTGCATGGCTAGGATCCAGAATTACCGGGAGGTGCGTCAATTCATTCAGCACTGGAATCGCCGCAATGTCGCACGTGTTCCGCGTTTCAGTTTCAAACGTGCGTATCCCGCGCTCGCACAGAATCACATCGGAATTTCCGTGCGCCACGATATACTCCGCCGACATCAGCAGTTCCTTGATCGTGCCACTCATCCCGCGCTTCAAGAGCACCGGCCGCCCGCATTTTCCGAGAGCCTTCAGCAGCGCAAAATTCTGCATGTTGCGCGCGCCCACTTGCATGATGTCCGCGAACTGCGCGATCAAATCCACGTCGCGGTCGCTCATCACCTCCGTGATAATCGCCAGACCGGTGGCTTTCTTGGCTTTTTGCAGCAATTTCAGCCCTTCTTCTTCCATGCCCTGAAAATCGTACGGTGAAGTCCGCGGCTTAAACGCACCGCCGCGCAGGATTTTCGCGCCCGCCGCAGCCACGCCCTCCGCCGCGCGCATGATCTGTGCTTCCGATTCCACCGAGCACGGCCCCGCCATCACCACAAATTCATCCCCGCCAATGACGGTACCGTTCACGCGCACTCGCGTCTTCCCCGCGCGGAACTGCTTGCTCACGAATTTGTACGGCGCAGAGATGCGCACCACTTTCTCCACCTGCGGCATGGACTCGACCGACTCCATGCACGCCGTCACGTCACCCACTCCCACCACCCCGATCACCACGCGCTCTTCCCCCTCGATCGAGTGCACCTTGTAACCGAAATGTTCCACCTGGTTGCGCACTTCATCGATCTCCTGCCGCGTGGCGTGCATCTTCATCGAAATAATCATGGCTTCTTCCTCTCGCTTCTATTTTTTCTTCCCGGCTTCTGCTTTGCATCGGACTTCTCCGAGACATTTCGTTCCACAAAATCCTGACTTCTCCCAGAAATTTCCGCCCCAAAAACAAAAAACCCACTCTCTGCGAGTGGGCTAAACTTTTCTCCGCTGTTTCTAATTACAGAATCGCCCCTCGCCTCCTAGATAGGTGGGTACCAAAATCGAAACCAATACGAGTAGGCGCCGCGATTCATGAGCGTATTCTATTTCGTCTTTCGCTCGGAAACAACAAATATTTCATCCCCCGCTTTTCTGGGCCGATCTCTTCAGCTCGCGCGTAGAACACCGCCAATTCGCCGGGCTGCCAAGCGCACGGCTCCAAATTTCAATGAAGCAGCACGGCGATGCGGTAGCGTGTGAAACCGCCGGCATCGCCTCCCTGGCACGCGCCCACGGCCCCCTTCCGATACCTCCCGCTTTTGATCTGCTGCAAAAGCTCGGCGGGGAGCTTGTTGAGATCCGTCACTTCGAATCGCATTACGTATAACACCGAATTGCCCGCATAACCCCGATCCATGCCACACGTCTTGCGCGCGTCCTCCGTTACGTCCACGGCAATCAGATCCGTTCCTTTCAGCAGCGCAACCACTTTCACCTCCTGCTGCGCAAGGCTCAAGTCCGCGACCTCCCTGGAAAAGTCCTGCACGGCAAAAAGTCCGCCAATTCCGCGCGTCGCTCCGATGCCTATGGCCGTGAGCTCGGCGTTAAGAATATTCCTTCGGTGCCCCGGAGAATGCATCCACCCGTCATGAATTTCCTCCGGATTGGGACCGATGGCGACGTTTTCAGCCACCATGTCGTATTTTGCGCCAGCCTGGGCAGCGCGCTGATCAAGGGGAGGCTCGCCCGGCAGCTGATGCGAGAGGGCATTTTCCTGCGCCATGAGCTGGGCGTGCTGGCGGGCGGCGGCGGCGAGGGCATCATCCCATTTAAGCGCGTGCAGTCCAGCCGCAACACGTTCGCGGTTAGTGGCATCGAGCAGGAGTTTTTCGTCAGCTGAGGGATGCGTCGAGAGCGGCGAAGTCCGAACTGGCGGACGATTCTGCGACTGGTCTTGAGAATGGGCGGCGCAAAGAAAGGAAAGAAAGCAGAGTGCGGCCCCCGCGCCTGCGGTTCCAAAAAAGCGCGGAGTTTTCATGGAGCGTTAGCCGCGCACGTGCACAGCGTTGAAGTTGAGAATCACGTGGCCGCCGGAAGTGGGCCGGCCAAAACTCAGCATCGGGCGAAAACGCGAGAAGAGAAGAATTTCGTCGAGCTGATGGCGCAGGGTCGGGCTCGCGGGACCTGAAAGAATCTCGTAGTCCACCATCTGGCCGCGGGCATCGACGGTGACATAGACCTGCAGGCCCTGCGGAAGAGAAAGTTCAAGTTCATGCTGCTCGGATCCCCAAGCTTGCGGGTAATCGGAAATGGATACCAGCTCGGCGGGACGAAGTATATCGAGAGGCACATCATTCGCTACCGCTTGCACAGTGATGCCGGGCGCCATCAATTGCAAAACCAGAGCGAACACCACAACGGCGGAAAAAACTCCGCCAGTGGCTGGTACGGTGAGCGGACGAAAAACGTTGTCGAGCAGAATTTCGGCGCGGTCGCGCATCTTGCGCAAGCGGCTGGACCAATCTTGAGAATGCTGCGCCTGCGCCGCGGCCACTTTAATGCGAACGGCCAGGTCGGCAGGCGGAACATTTTTCGGCATGCGCGAAAGCAACACGGAAAGCTTGCGGAAGCGCTCGAGCTCGGCGCGGCAAACAGTGCAGCCGTTCAGGTGCTGGCCGATCTGTACGCGTTCCGCAGCCGACGTCGTGTCCGTGAGGGCGTCGTCGAGATAGCCCGCGAGTTTTGTCCGAACCGTGGTGCACTTCATGGGAGCCCCTCCCCCGCGGCGCTGGTGCCCAGGGAACTCTCTGGAGAAGAATCGTTTACGCGCCGCGCGGCCGAATATGCATCGCCGAAAGGCGACGGCTGCGGCTCGACCACCGCGGCGTGCGAAGAAGTATGCGATTCGTGCTCGCGAAGCAGCGGCTCGAGAACTTGCCGGAGAGACCGTCGGCCGCGAAGAATGCGCGACTTCACCGTACCCACGCTGCAGTCCAGAACTTCCGCGACTTCGTCGTAACTCAATCCTTCAAGATCGCGCAGGATGACGGCAGTCCGAAAAACGTCCGGCACTTCTTGCAAGGCGTGCTGCACGGCCATCTGAATTTCCCGGGCAGCTAGCTGCTCAAATGGCGTCGCGCCGAGATCCTCGATTTCGATAGCCGCGTGCCCCTCTTCCGGCTCCGCGTCGATCGAAACATTCTTTTGCAGATGCCGCTTGAACCACCGCTTGTGATTCAGCGCTTCGCGAATGGCGATGCGGTAGAGCCAGGTTTTGAGCGAGCTGCCCTGCCGGAACTTGCGTATCCCGCGAAAGGCCTTCAAAAAAACTTCCTGCGAACCGTCGGCAGCGTCGGAGGTATCGCCGAGCATGCTCAAAATCAAATTGTAGACCGGGGCGTGGTAATGGGTGACCAGCCAGTCGAATGCCGTTTCCGAGCCGGCTTGCAGCTCGGAGACGAGTTCGGCTTCATCGCGGCCCCAAGAAAGGGCGCTGGCCCACTCGGACACTGTCGGCCTTTCCGGCCCGGTTGCTGGCTCGCCCGGACCACCCTGCTAATAGGTCCACGTCAACAAGCTTCGTCAGATCGTTGGACCCAGGCCTTCTTCTGAATGCGACCCCCGGCTCTCTGTTCTGGAATCGCCTTGATACCGGGACGGCGTTCTGGCATTGCCGACCCGATGTCCCGTCTAAATATGTTAGACACCAGGGGAGCGGAAATGTTTCCCAGCGGCCACCAAGTACTAACACCTGTGATTCTGGCACTTTGCAGGTTGCGGCGCAACGGTACCTGCGGCCAGTCGTTGGTGAGGCCCCCACCCCGTGGGTAGCGAGAGAACCGTGAAGTAAGCCCATGAAAGGAAGGGGGTTGCGGGCGTTGCTTTGCGTACGCAGAGGTGCGAGAAGGGATCCGGTCATGAGAGGAAGTGGTTTATTAGCGGACAGAGAGTGTTGACTGCGTGCTCGATTGACGCTGTGACGATTGCTGGATTGTAGGGCGCCGGCCCGGAAAAGCTCGACAGCAGACTGCCTTCGAAGATAAAAGTAGAGTCAGCAATAATCACGACCAATTCAGAAGAACTTCGCACGCGGACGGGGAGTTGCTACGACCACTATGTCCACGCTGACCGAGCTCGAATTCCTGCTGGTATCCAACGATTACGCCACACTGACCGCGGTTTCCGGTGGCGTGAAGAAGTATGGTGCGAAGCTGGGGCTGGTGCCCACGGCAGAGGCGGCGCGAGAATATCTGGAGCGGAAAAAAATTGATGGCGTGTTTGTGGATATGCAGGTTTCCGGGATGGCGGGATTGATGGAGGCCGTGCGAAAAGGGACGTCGAACGGGAAGACGGCGATTTTCGCCGTCGTGCAAACCGCCGGCCAGACGACGGCTACGCTGAACGCCGGCGCGAATTTTGTGTTGCGAACTCCGCTGAGCGTGGAAGGTGTGGCGCTGCACATCACAATTGCGAAAGACATCATGCTGCGGGAGAGGCGGCGATTTTTTCGTCATGCGGTGAACCTGGTGGTGATCCTGAAGGATAGTGAAGGGGAACAGCGCGGGCGAATCATCAACCTCAGCGAAGGAGGGATGGCGGTTCGGGCGGTGAAAATGCTAAAGCAGTGGACGGTGTTAGAGTTTGCAATGGAACTCGCACCTGGGGTGGATTTGAGCGGGAAGGGGCAGGTGGCCTGGACCAGCTCGGATGGGATGGCGGGTATATTGTTTCAGACGTTGCGGGGGATGGGGCGTGGGTATCTGGGGGCCTGGTTGGCTGGCCGAGAGCAGCTTTCGCGGAAGACGGAAGAGCATGAGAGTCCGCGGTAGCCTTGGGCTTAGAACGCAGTCGGAAGGCCATCGGGAGCGGCGAACGAGGCGGAATAGAGGGATTGATTAAGTTGAAAAAGCCAGGATAGTTAGGTCCCCGTTAGCGTAAAACCTTTAGTAAAATGGAAGATTACGGTAGAGAACGAGGCGCTTCAGACTGACGGATCGGTCCAAAGGGACAGTTTGCGCGTGTACGCGGATTGCTTGATTCCATCCCCCGGATGGATGCGGGCGAGGCGGAGAAGACGGAATGAAGTGGTCGGATGAGACGAAAAATGCGGCGACCGCGGCGGGGCTGGCTGCGGTGTACTTCGCCGCGGGGAAACTGGGTTTGCTACTGGCGTACGTGCATGCGAGCGCGACGGCTGTGTGGCCATGCACGGGGATTGCAATCGCCGCGCTGTTGATATTCGGATACAGGGTTTGGCCGGGGATTTTGATTGGGGCGTTTTTCGTCAATTTGACGACGGCTGGCACGGTGGCGACGTCGATTGTGATTGCCGGTGGGAACACGCTGGAAGCAATGGCGGCGTGCTATCTGGTAAGCCGATTTGCTGGAGGCAAGGAATCGTTCGCTCGGGCTGCGGACATTTTCAAGTTTGCGCTACTGGCAGGAATGGTTGCAACGACACTGAGCGCGACGATTGGAGTCGCGGCGCTGGCGGCCTGGGGATTCGCGGAATGGAACGCGTTCGGCTCGATCTGGTGCACGTGGTGGCTGGGCGACGCCGTTGGCGCCGTGACTCTGACGCCGCTGCTTCTTCTGTGGTGGGAGAATCCTCGCTTACGGTGGACTCGCGAGCAGGTTACAGAGCTGACTTTTCTGTTCTTGGGGCTTTTTGCCACTGGTTGGGTCGTGTTTGGCAAGCCCTTCCATTCTGAACTCAAGAATTATCCTCTCGAATATCTTTGCATCCCATTCTTGATCTGGGCGGCGTTTCGATTCGGGCGGCGCAAGGCAGCGACCGCTCTCTGCGGGCTTTCAGTGATCGCAGCGTGGGGCACTTTGGACGGGTACGGACCATTTGCAAGGGAATCGCAGAACACTTCTCTCCTTTTGATGCAGTCTTTCATGGGGATTATCGCCATCATGACAATGGCGCTGGCGGCGGAGATTAGCGAGCGCAAACGGGCTGAGGAACGCGTGAGGAATTTGGCGGTGAGCGATCCTTTGACAGGGCTGGCCAATTACCGGCAGTTGGTCGAGGCGCTCGAGACGGAGATCAAGCGGTTTGGTAGAAACGAGCGGCCGTTTGTGGTTTTGCTGCTGGATCTGGATGGGTTGAAAAAAATTAACGATGCGATGGGGCACATCGTGGGAAGCCGGGCGCTGTGCAGGCTGGCGGATATGCTGCGGCTGTATTCGCGGGAGATGGATACGGCGGGTCGTTACGGCGGCGACGAGTTTGTGTTGATCTTGCCGGAGACAGATGCCGAGGCGGCGCGGATGGTGGCCCAGAGAATTTCCCGGCGGCTGGCGGAAGATGGCGAGGAGCCGAAGATCTCTGTGAGCATCGGCATGGCAATGTATCCGGACGATGGAGAGACCTCGAACGAAATTTTGGGCGCGGCGGACCGCGACCTATATCGCGAGAAGGGTGTTCCAAAGAAGAGATTTTTGCTGCCTAGTTGATCTGAATCTTGCCAGACTGGAAGGCGCTCGCATTTCGTTCCATACAATTTATCTCATCGTTGGACAGAGGGTGGGGCAAGCCCACCCTACAAGACTCGCCGTTTACTTCAAATTTGCGTCGAAAAATTTGGTGGCCATGGTGACGGTTTGCGCGTGGATTTCGTCGCGGAGAATGCCAGCTTGGTCGAGGCAGAGTTGCGGCTTGGTGCGGTCCCCGAGTTCAGCGCAGGTGTCGAGAAACGTATAGTGGCCAACCGCTTGAAAGATGGTGAGTTGTGCGCCGGAAATTTTGGCGGCGAAGAATTTCGCGCTGGTTTCGAGAGGAACAATATTGTCCACGGCGCCGGCAACGATTTGCGTTGGAATGGAGATTTTGGCGAGCGAGGCGGGATCGAAGGCGGGGCCGAGCGCGGGGGCCATGGCGAAGATGGCGCGGATGCGCGGATCGCGATGAGATTTCGCGCCTTCGCGAAGAGCGGCTTGCACGGCGGGATCGCTTTGCGCGAGAGCGGTGGCTTTCGCCATGAGACCCGGGAATTCCGGGGGGTCGGTGCAGAGGCCATCGGCCTTCGGAGACTTGCAGAATTCCTGAATGCGAGAAAGCTCTCCAATGCCGCCGGCGATTTCAATCATTGTGAAGCCGCCAAGGGAAAAGCCGGCGGCGCCGACGCGTTTGGGGTCGATGTGCGAACCAAAGGTTGCATCGGCGAGGATTTGATCGAGCACGCCGCTTAAGTCGGCGGCGCGTTCCCACCAAATAGAAAATCCCTGAATCGTGTAATCTTCGAGCCCGTTATTGCCGGGATGATTTACAGCGGCCACGATGTAGCCATGTGAGGCAAGCGCCGCGCCGAACCACCCCATCATGGCCGACGAGCCGCCTGTGCCATGCGAGAGCAGAACCAGAGGGAATTTTTCAGGCGTGGCAATGAGCGCAGCGTCTGGCGCGGCTTTTCCGGCTTTGGCGAAGGGCGCGTCCGGAGAGCCGATCCATTGCATCTGCTCGTTCGCGGCAGGGTCGGCCGGATACCAAATTTCGGTGACGAGGGAGTGCGTTTTAGCGCCGCGCCAATCGTAAGGTTCGGGCGGAATGAATTGGCGGTGCATCACGCCGACTTTATAGATGACGGTTTTGGGAGCGGCGCGGACGGCTGGCTGAGATACCGCCGCGAGAGAAAGACAGAGGGTGAATACGATTGCGCGAGTTCGGTTCATGTAATTTCCCGGGCCATGGAATTCCAGAAATACTTTAGACGATTTGCAGTGGAAGATGCGAGTTGTTAACAGACCTGCAGGCCACTTTTCCGGTTGCAGCAGTAATCTGGACTTTGAAGCCAATAAATGGTTTTCGGAAGCATTTTGACTTTACCGGTAACCTTTAACAGACACTGGGCCTATTCGGTTTATTGAAATTCGCATCGCGCATCTTGTCAGGGCGTGCCGTGGTTCTTCGTTACTGCAAGAAGTTTGAAGTCGCTGTCGAGCAAAACCGTCGCGCGATTGGGCTCCTCCGCGCCCCTAATCTCCAGTTCCCAATTCTGGCCCACTTTCTTTACGCTGCCGAGGGAGTTGTAGAGGTAACCCTGAGCGGAAAATTCCAATCTTTTTGGCCGCGAGAAATCAGCCCCAAGCTGTTGGTATGGGTTGATCACCTCAACAAACTTCGTCGACACGCCGCCAAAAGAGTCCGCAGCCTGCCAATGCTCCGCAACGTACGACCAGGCTTCTTTTCGAGCGCGGAATTTCAGGTTGGAGTGAAACACCTCGACGCTTCCATTCCTAGACCAAAAATCTATCCATTGCCCATCTTGTAAGAGCAGCACGTGATATTGCGAGTCTTCCGGGCATGGTCCGCCCTTTGGGGGTTTCTCCATCATCGCGATGGCGTGCTCCTTATCCACAAATCCCAAGCCGGCGCGCAAAAGAAACTCTCCTGAGCCTGGCCTGTAAAGGCCCCGCACTGGCAGATAGCTGGGCTTCCCCTGCCATTCGGTCACGAGCAAGCGGTCCCACACTTCATATTTCGTGCCGTCCGCCAATGTGGCTTTGCACATGTGGTCCCAGTCGGACAGATACCGGGGTTTGGACGTTTGTGCGTTCAGCGGCACCCCCATTAGGATCAGCGCGGCCAAAGACTTCCATCGGATTTGCATCTCTCACCTCTGCTGGACGAAGTCTCACCCGAGAAGATAAACATGCGGCCTGTATGACATTAGAACGGTTGCAGTTGAATTTCTTGCGTGGCCACTGGAGCGGATTTATATGAATTCCTCAAACTGGTAAGCCTTGCCGGGACAACTGGTTTTGACCGATTTCACTTTACCGGTTTCCGCTTTTACCCATCGACAAAAAAAACCTCGTCGACAATGGAGGACTCAAGGTAAGGCTTCGAGATTTGGGTGATTTTGTCGCAAGCGTTGGTCACTAGCCGTAGTGCTACATTGGGCGTTTTGTGGTTTTGTCCGATAATGGATTGGGGAGCCTGTGCTCCTAGCCTGAACGAGGCGCGCGGCAAGTCGAGCATGCCGCTGGATGCCTCGATCAAATCATATAAAAACGCATTGCTTTAATGTATCAATACGAGCTAAAGTGTCGCCCGACGTTTACTCAATTTCTGATTGATCCGGGGATGACTACTTCGGGATTTTCTCGTTCTTTTTTTTTAAGAAAGGCGATCCATCGTGAAACGCTCTGACCGCTCGCAGGTCCTCTTCCGATACGCGAGGAGATGGAAAACTTTGACGCGCGCCGGCTACGTTCGAACGGCTGCCTCACCGCCGCTGGCCCAAGCCTTCCTGCTGCTTTTGTGGCTTGTGATGGGGGCGTTCCCGGTGTGGGCCCAAACGGGAGCGAGTCTTTCCGGCGTGGTGACGAACCAAACCGGTGCAGCCCTTCCCGATGTCGCGGTGACAATCAAGAACGTCCACACGGGTGCAACGCGCACGATCGTAACCGACGGCGAGGGGCACTTTCAGGCGTCTGGCCTGCCTCCGGGGCGCTTCGTGATTCGAGTGGCAAAACAAGGCTTCGCGGATGAAACGCGCCCGGGAATCAGCTTGGCGGTTGGCCAGGACACCACGGTCGACATTAAGATGCAGCAGAGCGCTCCCGACGCCTGCACGAGCGGCCACGAATTCGCCACCACCGATTGCGCGCTGACCTGGCACGGCATCACGCTTTACGGTGCGTATGACGTCGGCGTCGGCTGGGTCAGCCACGGCTTGCCGGAAAACGGCTATAACTATGAAGGCGAATCTCTGGTGAACCGAAACGGCCATCAATCTCGATTCATCATCGCACCGAACAACCTTCAGCAGACGGGTCTGGGTGTCAGGGGCAAGGAAGAGTTTCTGCCTGGCTGGTCCGTTGTCTTCAACGCTTCAACTGGCATCAATCCGCAGTCCGGCCTGCTCGCCAACGCGTCAGCCACCGACACCGTCAACAACGGCCTTCCCAGAGCCAGCTACTCGGAAGCCATCGACGGCGCGCGCGCGGGCCAACCCTTCAATGACGAATACTATGCCGGTGTATCGTCCGGGCAATTCGGCACGCTGACCTTCGGTCGTCAGCGCGCGCTCGGCACCGATGCGATGCTCCTTTACGATCCGGCCGGCGGCGCCTACGCCTTTTCCTACATCGGTTATAACGGCACGATGGCCGGCGGCGGCGACACCGAGGACTCCCGTTGGGACGATGCCCTCAAGTATCGCCTCGCCTATGGCCCGGTCCATTTCGGCGCGATGTATAAATTCGCCAATGGTTCTGGCGGCTGCTACTCGGCCACCGCAGGCTGGACTGCCGCCACCTGTACGCCGGTAGCGCCGCATAACGACGCCTATGGATTCGACCTCGGCGGAAACTACGGCAAGTTCTCCGCCGACATCGTCTATCAACATTACAATCAGGCCATCAGCGTATTGAACCCCTTGCTGGGGCCTCAGAGTCCGAGCGCACCATATCAGTCCACTACCGACAGCATCAATACAAACCAAATCACCGGGGTCAATCTGATCGACCCGAACAACACCGTATATGGCATCGTGACCGACAACAACGCCGTTATGGTCGCTGCCAAGTATGTGTGGGACCCGTTCAAGTTTTTTGCCGGCTACGAATACATCTGGCAGAACAACCCAAAGAACCCGTTGGGAGTTGGCGCTTCGGACCAGGGCGGTTACTTCATGAGCGGCGTCGAAGACAACAATCTTGATACCGAAAAGTTGGTGCAGATCTGGTGGACAGGTGTGAAGTACACCTACCGCAGCAAAACCGACTTCACTTTCTCCTGGTATCAGCAGCGCCAGAACGACTTCCGTAGTCCGCCGACCTGCTCGCCCACAGCCGGCTTCCGCAGTTCCTGCGCGGGCACCCTCAACGAGGTGTCATTCTATGTGGATCATCATCTCACCAAGCGATTCGACGCTTTTGCCGGAATTGCGTATTCCTACGTGAGCGGCGGTCTGGCCATCGCCATTCCTCATGGCCCCGGCGTCCCCTATAACTACAACAGCAACTTTGCTCCGACAGTCGGTGGTCGTTTCACCTTCTGATCGTTTTCGCGGCGGGCTCAGTCAAGAGCCAACAACACACAGGGTCGCTTTGACCGATGTTTCATTGGCGCGGCCGGTCTCTTTGAATTTGAAAGCAAAATTGTTCGTGTAACCGGTCATCTTCGTTTCGAGCCGATTCCCTTCTCCCGTGCCGGGGTTGATCAGGATTCATCTTCTGAAGACTGTCCGGCAGCCTGCTAATATCCTTTATGATTGGAGTGAAGTGACGATGAGTCAATCGCTCCCACATTGGCCGTCCGTGACAGAAATGCTGCCCTCGACATCTGCAAGGCGGCCTTCGGCGCGCGGTTCCTTTAGCAATTAAAGGGCTGCGGCGATGTCGTCAAGTCCGGTCAACTTTGAGGTTAGGCGGACAAGGATCGAGCATGCCTATAGAAATTGGACATGTGGAGGCGATCTTCCGGTATCCCGTGAAGTCCATGCGCGGCGAACGACTCGAGGCCGCCAACCTGGGCTGGCATGGCCTCGATGGTGACAGACGCCTAGCATTCCGGCGGATGGATGACCGTAGCGGGTTCCCGTGGCTAACAGCAAGCAAGCTTCCCGAGCTGCTCCTGTTTACTCCCGAGCGCTGTGAAGACGGTGCTCAAGGAGGCCTTCCTACGCATGTTCGCACGCCGGATGGCGAAGAGTTGCCTGTCTTCGGCGAAGAGTTGGCCACGGAGGTCGGACGTCGGTATGGAGCTCCCGTGCAGATGATGCAGCTGAAGCATGGCATCTTCGATGATGCGAGCATCTCCCTGATCGCCTCCGACACGGTGAGCGAGATCGGACGACTGGCAGGGCGGAGCCCGGACGTGCGACGATTTCGCCCGAATATTGTGGTTCGTTTACTGCAATCCGTACCCTTCCAGGAGGACGAGTGGCTGGGCGGTGTGGTCTCATTCGGCGAGGGGGACGACTCCCCGGTCATCGCCGTCACGATGCACGACGTCCGCTGCTCGATGGTGAACCTTGATCCCGACTCAGCAAGCGCCGCTCCCGAGGTGCTGAAGGCAGTTGTTCGTGCGAACCAGAACAACGCCGGAATCTACGGCATGGTCACTCGCATCGGTCGACTGGCGGTCGGGCAGACCATAACCCTCCATGCGTCTGCCAGGCACGAGTCTTGCAAACCATCATAGAAACTCTCGGTGGTTGGGTACACTTTGCACGATTTGCGTTGTACAATCCCGCTCGAAGGCGCGGGGGGTGGCGATCGATGACGAATCCTGGGCATCATTTCGTGGCGGTAATTGGGGGCGCGATTTCAGGCTCGGTGGCAACGGAGATTCTGGCGGATCACGGAATTCGAGTCGCCGTGTTCGAGCAGAACACACGGCCGTACGGCAAGATCGAAGACGGTCTGCCGCGTTGGCACGTCGAGCAGCGCAAACAGGAATACGCACGCATCGACGCGCGAATGAAGAAGCCGAATGTCTATTTCATCCCCTCTGCCAAGCTAGGCCGAGATTTTAACCTCCCCCAGCTTTTCGAGTGGGGCTTTTCGGCCGTGATTCTCGCCAATGGCGCGTGGCGCGACCGGGAATTGGGCGTGCAGGAAGCAGAGCAGTACGTCGACAAAGGCCTCGTTTACCAAAATCCTTTTATCTACTGGTACAACCACAAGAACGAGAAAGATTATGCCGGACCGCGATATGAAACGCCCGACGAAGCCGTCGTGGTGGGCGGCGGGCTGGCGTCACTTGACGTAGTCAAGGTGCTCCAGCTCGAAAACTACGAACGTGCTTTAAGGGCTCGTGGCATTCAGACCAGCATGCATGAGCTGGAAAAAAGCATTCCGGAGGTATGCAAAGCGCACGGCATCAAGCCGGAAGAGTTGGGCGTAAAGGGTTGCCTCTTGATTTACCGCCGCCGCGAACAGGACATGCCGCTGGCGCAACCACCCGACAATGCGACGCCCGAGCAGATCGCCAAAACGGAAATGGTTCGGCAGAAAATGCTGCGCCTGGCACGCGACAAATTCCTGTTTCGATTCCAAGATCGCAGGCTGACGACCGGGATCATCGTGCAAAATGGACGGCTCGCAGGGCTAAAGGTGGTTGAAACAAAAATCGAGGGCCGCAAAGCTGAACCGATCCCCGGCTCGGAACAGGAACTTCGCGCGCCGCTGGTCATTTCTTCGATCGGCTCGGTGCCGGAGAAACTTTCTGGGATCAACATGAATGGTGAGTACTACACATTTACGGGCAATGATCTGCCGCGGTACACCCCCATGGACCGCGTATTCGGGGTCGGAAACGTCGTCACCGGACAGGGGAACATCCGAGTGTCGCTGGTGCATAGCCAGAAAGTGACCAAGCGCGTGGTGGGTTGCATGAAGGGCGACGATGGAAACGCTGGCGCTGGAGCCAGCAGTGCGGAACTGCAAGTCGCGAGTGCCATGGACGCGATTGGGAAGCAGATGGAAGTGATCCCACCACTTTCAGACGGCCAGATGGCGGAGGTGGAGCGCCAAGTTCATGCCCTTCAGCAAAAAGCGGGCTTCACTTCCGACTACGACTCCTGGATTGCCAAGGTGACTCCGCCCGATCTCGAATAGATCGTATTCCTTGCAATTCGGATGCGTTTGCGAATTCCAGACCTCATCCAAACTTCGGGACCAGTAGTCCATCAATTGTAGAGAGATTTGAACTCGCACACGCAAAACCGGCGTGCGCGGCACCCAGCAGATGGAATTCAGCGGTGCAGCGTAATCCCACGCCCCAACACGAAGATGAAAACGAGCGACAAGGTCACAGCGACGATGATCCACGTATAGTTCCTATCAATGCCATCGGATGATCGCTCGGGTACGGTTCCTTTCGGAATGTAGTACATCAACCACAGAAGCCCGGAGTGCGCGCCCGCCGCTCCTGGCAGAGCGGATTGCCACATCAGCTGGATTCCAATCGGATTCAAGAGTCCAGCGGCGCACAAAAGGAGAACGGCGGAAAAGTAAGGAAGGAACGTGAGATTTCGCAGCCGACGCAGGTCGTTCCTCGGAACTCCGACGTAGCGCACCAGCCCGGTGCCCACGATGAATACGGCGCTGTAGTAGGAGGCTATTCCGCCGACGACGAGGAGTGACCGCCACAACCAGTGCGGATGCAAGCCGGCAATAACGAGGGCCCAGTCACCGAAATTGGTGACGCCGGAGAAGAAGAAATACCCGGTCCCGGCTAAGAGGTTGAACGCAAGACTTATGAGCAGAAAAAAGCGCCATCGAACCGTTGCGCTCAGAGCGCTGCGCAGTGCAATCCAAAAAACCAAGGCGGCCGCCAGGTTCGCCAGCGTCCCGCCCGCTTCAACAAGTTTCGACTCGAAGTCGCTGGACCATGCGACGGTTGTCAACACACCTGATTGTGCGCCGGTGAGCAGAGCCGTTGCAGCGTGGCCCAACCCTTCGTGCAGGACATTGGCAAGCATCTCAGCCAGGAAGCTGATGGAACAGACCGTTAGTGCGTCGTCGTTGATCTGCAGCGACGCTGCACTAACCGTGGCAGCCACGTCTCCTCCTGTCGGTGATCGCATATCCAGCTTGCTCAGGATACCGCTAGCGAGCGGCCGGCTGAGTCTGTTGGCTCTCCCGTAGTTCGACGCTTCGCCCGACGAAGGCAAAAAGCAGCAGAACCGCAGCCGTCAGCCAAGCACCCAGGCTGAAGACAGATTGCATATACAGGCCGATGGTTAGACCGGCTCCAATCAGCAGTGCTGCCAGAACACCAAATTGCGGCATTCCATACGAGAAGATGAACGGGAAATAGTGCGTGCCAAGCGCGATCATGAAGGCGGGGTAGAACCAGTTCAGATGATAAGCGGTGGCAGCAGCTACGAGTGGGAGATTAAACGGAAGCGTAAACGCGATCTGCATTCCCAGAGCATTCATCGGATGCCCTTTGGGCAAGGAGGCGGGTCGGCCCATCAATCGCAGAAGCAATTGCGTCAGCGGAAAGATGAAGAAGCCGCCTACGACCAACGCGATGATCGCTGACTTAGGCGACTGCCAAGTGGCCAGGACGGCTGAAAGCAGCCAGACTAGGCCCGAGACCAACTGGCCAGCAAAGCCGCCCAAGAAAACGCTTCGGACATCCCGTTGGGCATCACTGATTTGCACGGAGGTTCCTTTCCGAGATCAAGACTCGCGCGAGACTGTATCAAGAACTACGAAGCTGTGGGCAAATCCTATCACTAGTCCAAGGATAATTCGGCCAAAGGGCTGGCCTGCGATGGAGAATTCCGAGGCGGTTGGTGAAGATCCAACCGTGATTGCGGTGAGATCCAGGCCCACACGAAAAACCGGCTAATGCGCCAACCGCCGCCTCACGCTCGCGATTAGCTGGCAGGGGGCGTTCTGCCCGCCCCTGTCCTTCCGGTCAGTTTCCCCCAGGCACGAAGAGTCGCTATCTCCATCGCGGGGCCGCCTAGTAAATGGCAATATCGGAGCAATATCTCCGGGTCAGTTGGCCTCCCTTCTGTTTCAGAAATGGCCCCAGATTGCTTCTTCATGCACATGCCGAGCGGAGGGAAGATGACTGACCAAATTGGAAGAAGAGGACACGGAAGTGTCTCACTCATTGAAATACTAAGCGTTGCTGCGGTGCTGTTGATCCTGGTCATGATCGCCATTCCGATTCCTTATACGGGTCAGAACCACGGGTTTCCGGCTTTGCAGACGGCTTTGGGCCGACGATATGTTGCGGCCGATTCGAGGAGGGGCGACACGTTGAAGAGCCGCGGAGGGGGAAACGCGGGTTCGGTTGGTTACGCGTCCCAGGGATCGCCTTTCGAGGTGAGAACCGTGGGGCAACGCGAATTCTGTCCCGACATGCCAGGCGTAGTTCGATTCAGCGCCAACGGCGGGCGCTGCAAAACCAGAACACTCGCCAGGAATCCCCAGCCGCCTCGCGGGCAACTGAAGCCCTGACAACCTGGCCTCCTTTAGGCGGTACGGGCCTGCCACCTTTGTACTGATTAATTCAAGCGGCTTGTCACTCGACCGCAGCGCTGGTCTGCTCCTTCCATCGCTGAATGTTCACGCCCATCACGAGGAGCCACAAGCAAAGCGAAAGTTCCGCGAGGAAGCCGAGGACCTTAAGGTAGGCTGACAGATGGTTTGCGAGCGGTGACAGAAAGATCAGCCAACCCAGGCCGGCAAGCATCATCAGCGCACCCAGAATTCGAGGCAGGAAGTTGGACCTAAAAATGAGGAAGCCGAGCAGGAGGCAATAGGGCCCGAAAAATACCAAGGAGTTGATTTTGTGGGGAGGGAGATGAAAGAGGCCACGAACATCATTGGCGCATCCGAGGAGGCCGAAGAGCGCCGCGAGCAAAGAGAGACTCTTGTTCACAGGCTTGAATAAGAAGAAGAATAGCAGCGTCAGAGCGATATAGAACGCGTGGGAGACGAGGTTAACGGCGTCATACAAAACAAGCCGGCCCTGGCCAACGAAGACCTCGCCGGATATTGCCGTCAGAAAGTAAAGTAAATAAACGACACCGGTAGTCCTGGCGCGGGGACCTGGCGACGCTTCTGCAATGCGCTCCATGATTTCGCGGCCTCGAGGAGGAACTACTTAAGAGTTATGTTATATCACCGATACCCCGGAAGCTGCGGTCCTGCGCCCGGAGCGCGGTTAGGCGGTATGGGCTGCCGCTTGGCCTTCGACCAGATTGGTTACGACCTCGATGTTCCCGTGAGTGGCTTTGGAATAGGGGCATGTCTTGTGCCCGGCATCAATCAGAGCCTGGGCGACTTCACGGTCTAGACCCGGCAGACTGACGTTGAGGCGAGCTTTGAGGAAGAAGTCGGCGCCGGTTAGGCACAAGTCGACTTCGGCGTCGACGGCAGCGTCCTGCGGGAGAGTGACGTGCAATTTGTTGGCGGCAATGGCCATCGCACTGAGGAAGCAGGCGGACCAGCCGGCGGCGAGTAGCTGCTCGGGATTGGTGCCGTCGCCGGGCTTCCCCGGAACGGAAAACTTAATGTCCAGGTGGCCGTCTGAGCTGCGAGATGCGCCGCCGTCGCGGCCGCCCGTGGTGTGGTCTTTGGCAGTGTAGACAACTTTTTCTGCGGACATGGTGTGCTCTCTTTCGGATGCGAATTGCTTCTTTTGACTCTCCTGCTGGTGGGTTGGATGATTGGGCGCGGGAATGGGGATACGGGAAAATTGAGGGGAGTAGGACGAGCTCGCGGCTAACAGCTAACTTAATCGGAGCTTGCGGGAGTTAGCTGGATGGGCTTGCCTTTGTAGGCGCTTGCGAAGCGGACACGGATTAGCCAAAAGATCAGCAGGACCAGCGGAAGCAGAGTGAGGATTAGGTAGAGGGCTGTGCTAAATAGGGCAACTGGGAGATGCTGGCCGAGGCCGACTCTTGAGAGCAATCTTAGCGGGCGGTTCGAGGGTCCCAGGAAAAAGGAGCCGGACGCGATGAAGAGGCCGAAGCACATGCGCCAGAGATGACGGGCAATGCGCTTCGCACCAAAAAGACCGCCGCGCAGGAGCATGCGAACGTCGCCCGCGGCGGCCAGCAGCATCACCGAACCCATGAAGAAGGACATTCCGACCGGGACTCCGTCTTGTGAGTTCGCTCCTCTGCGCACGACTTGAATAGCATTCATCCAGGTGAGGATGCCGAGCGCCAAGGGAATCAGGAACGCAACCCAATCCCAACGGCTGGTTTCACCGTCTCTGCGCCTGGCGGTGAGCCATGCTGTTCCGATCAGATAGAAGGTTAGAATGCCGCCGCCGACGTTGTTTGGCTGATGCTTCACGAAGGCAAGGTAGGTCGCGCCGACGGCCATGGTGAGCATGGAGCCGACAAAGACCCTTCCGGCTAGCACATGGCGGGGGGAACCTTTGCGGAAAGTCATGGCAGCGGTTCCGGATAGCAGGCCTAAGGTTCCAGCGCAGATATGAACAAACAGTATGGGCGAATAGGACATTGCCTTCTTACGGATATAGACGGGGGCCGGGCCCAAGTATTTCAGCGGGCGTAGTTCTAGTGAAGTCTAAAGTCGCACAAGCAAGGCGGCGTGCGGCACGGGCGAGCTCACGACTTTCCAGCATGGTCTCCATATTCCCAGTCATAGGGCACACCGGTATCGCCGAGTATAAACCTGACGAGCTCGGGGAAGCCCGCCTCAGAGCGAACATCGTTCGAGAGGAAGACGACGCAACGCTGAGCTGGCTCGATGCAGACCATGGTGTTGGCGGTTTGGCCGTCGTGGCCGCCTTTGTAGAAACCGTGGCCCTGTGGGCCGTCAAAGACGACGAGGCCCAAGGCCGCATACAAATCCTTGCGCTGCTCACTCACCGGCAAATCGGGTAGGAACGTGGGAAACTGATGGGCTGTAGTGAGATGCAACAGCGGCTTGGTCATCTCAGCGCGTGAGGACGCACTCAGGCCGTCACCACGTACCAGTGCGGCGAGGAATTTGGGCAAGTCGGAAATGGTGGTGTCCATCGAGCCCGCAACGCGCACCTTTTTGCGACGGTCATGTTGCTGCGACTGACCCTGGTCGTTCCAGCCGTCGGCGAGATTGCCGGCGAAAGCGTCTCGCCAGACGAGGCTAGTGCGGGTCATCCCTAGACGGAGGAAAATGGCGTTGGTGAGATCGCCGACGTCGAGTCCCAACCCTTGCGCCTTTCGGCCGTGTTCGATGACGAATTGCAGCAGGATGAAGCCTTCGCCCGAATAGCTGTAGCGGGCGCCAGGTTCGAAGTGGATGTGCAGCTTCTGATCGGGTTCGATGAACCAGAAGTTGTTGAAGCCGGTCGAATGTGTCAGGCACATACGCGGCGTGATCTTTTGCCAGCGAGAGTCGTCGGCTAGATCCTTGTACGGCCCGTGCTTGTCTGGGAACACCGGATCTGGGCCATAGCTCGGGAGCGGATCGTCGAGATCGTCCTTGATGGGTGTGTCGAGGTTGAGTTTGCCCTGATCGACTAGTTGCATCACCGTATATGCAAACGCCGTCTTGGTGAGCGACGCGCCGTACATAACAGTATCTGTGGTCAGCGGATCACCCTTGGCGTTGCGAATGCCGTAGGCGTGAACATAGCCGACATTGCCATGGTCGATGACCGCAACGGCTATGCCATTGGAGTGGGTGCGGGACATGATCCTGCTCACTTCGGCGTCGATCGCAGCTCCGTTGGGTATGGTTTGTGCGACAGCAAGGACGGGAAGGCAGAGGCCAGCAAGTAGCGGAGCGAACAGCGGAAGAGCCGTTTTCAGCGTTCTCAAGGTGAGTCCTCTCCGGACCGCATGTTGACGGATGATAATTGTAAGTAGATGCGCGCTCTAAAGCCGGAATAGAGTTACGCACAAGACTCCCGGACAATCCGTCCATTTTTGGACACTCGCAAGCCTGGGGTGGGCGACTGCAAGCATTGAACGGAGAAGCTAAGTCTTGGGAAGTGGGTAACCTGGGCACGCTCCGCCACTCTAAACCCTCCCGGCAAACGCCCTGTCTGGGCCGTCCGCCGCGCGCGTGTGATACCCGGCCCGCGGTTAGCCAGTATGGGCCCGCTTTGCGACCTTATTAATTTAGCCCCGCTTGTGAGGCTTGCACAGCGCAGCCATTTCCCGCACCGCATGTGCCGAAACCCAAGCCCAGCGGTGTGAAGTACACCTGCGAACCACCCGCAAGCGTTCCGGTCGGCACAATGTTGTCCACGATGATCCCGCTGGTGCCAGTCGTCACAGCGAGCACGAAATTGTCCGGTGGCCCCACGTTGACCCAATTGGCCGTGTTATCTGAGGCGGTTCCTCCAATGGCGAGACTCCAACTCGGCTGGCCAGCCCCAGACGTAGCACCCGCATCTTGCTGCACCTCAACGTTGCCGTGAGTGTCGAGGACGGTGGATCCAACGGAATAACCCGTACCCCCCTTCCAGGTACCGTACACCGTGGTGCCGAGGGCTTCCTTACATCTCCACGTGACCGTGCCGTCGGGCGTAATATTGCCCGGCGAAGACCAGCCTGGAGTGCCGCTCCCAGACGTGCCCGGGGTAGTCACAACTTGAATATTCAAAAGCTTGTCGGTTATTTCCTCGCCTAGAACGTAGCTGGTGAGCGGCTGCCACGAGTTAACTGGCATGTCGTAGAGGCAGCCTGTGCTGCAGGTACCCGATCCGGTCCCGCTTGTGCTAACAAAGATTTTGTCTGTCCCGAGCGCTCCGCCCACGTTGGGATTGAAAATCTCGGTAACCGCCGAGCAGGGTGCATTGGCTGCCAACCCAGCGATGCCGGAAAGTTGGGGGCCCGCAACGGAAGTAGTGCTCATCGTGCCGGCCGTGACGGGAATTTGGTAAAGGATTCCAGTGCCGAGACTATTTCCGCAGACGTAAAGGTTTCCAGTGGAATTCGAAGAGGTGTAGTAATTATTGTCGAAATTCCCCGCATTGAGGGTGTAAGTGGACGAATTGCTGCCTCTCTGGACAGTGGCTTCGACGGAGGTTGCAAAACTTGAAGAGGCCGTAAACTGATAGACGCCACTGCAAGGGCCTCCGCCTGAACACGTAAGGCCTGGGCTGTTGTCGACGCCGAGAAAAACGTAAACCTTCCCGGCGGTGGAATCCAGGATGGGGCCGGAGGCGATGCCATTTCCTTTTCCCAAGGCGGCGCTGGTCGCGGCTATGGCGCCAGTCGATGCAGTGACGGCATAGAGCTTGCTGCCTGTAGAGCCATTCCAACCGGTACCGACGAACACTCTTCCGGTAACAGAGTCATAGACGGGGCTGCTCAGTTGTAAACCACTCGCCAGCGAGACAGGCCATCCGCTAGCGACCTCCGCTGGCGTTCCGGAAGTAAACACGGGTTGGAATTTGTGGAGCGAGCCATTGTTGTCGCCGACGTAGAGGGCATCGTTGAAGTAGTCGTAGAACGGTGAAGAATTGGTATCGTTGGCTCCCCCACTAAAGGCCAGCGTTGTCATGCAGGGTGTCGTGCAGCTGGGATAGGCGCTGGCGGCCACGATGTTAATGGAATCCGGAGTCGTGCTTGTGGCCCCGTCTGCAGTCGGTTTCCACTTCAGCAGAACGAGATTCGCATGAGTAGAAGTAGTCGGCGTCTGAACAAAAGCCACTTGGGAGCCGTCCAAGGAGAGCGTCACTGAGGTAACTACTGAGCCTCCCGTGTTGTAGGCCCAATAGGTTGTGGGCACCATACCGCTGCCGCTGCATCCGCTATAGAGGTTGTCGTAGGCCACGATACTCGCCTGGGAGCTCGTGGCGACGCTGGTGTTGAAGACGACGAAATCAGGCTGCGCCGCGGTGGCGCAGTTTGCCGAGGTGATATCAAACGAGAATTTAGCCGGAAAGTTGCCCGCGCCAAGGGTAGCATTTGGCCCCAAGGAAATGCTCCAGTCGCGCTTCAATGGATTCCGAGGTGCTGGCTTGCGGGGTATCCAACGTAACCAACCGAACCAGTCTCCATCAGGCAATTGGAACTTGTCGTCGGGTTCCCGAGAATCCTCTCGAGAGGATTCCTCTGCCGGAATCGTCTGACGAACGTTGCGCCGGTACCACTGCTGCCAAAACCTGGCATCCTGCTTGACGCGCAAGGACTGTTCCAACGTCGTGGGATTCGAAAATACGACGTGGCGGTGGCTCCAATCTTGAGGCAGGGAGATCCTGGAGTGAGAGGGGGCAGGTTCTTGGCCCCATAGAAGGAAAGCCAAGCTAATCATGCCAACGAGACCGACACCAGACGCCACCACGCGTGAGAAATTAAGCTGCATGCTTGCGCTCCCAAGTTCAGCGCCTAGTCTACTTCGGATGTTTTTGCAGTGAAGTGAACAGTCCTCGCCTTACTGGAGAAGTGTGCTCAACTGATACTCCCTGCTGTTTCTTGAAAAGATTAGTGTGGCGCGATTTGTCCTGCGACCACTTGGGCAAAATGCGAGGGTGTCGAGCTATCGTCGGGTACGAACGCCGTGGAGTAAATCAAGAGCGTGACGGCAATCACGTGATCGGTTTGGGGTTGGTCGCGGGCTTGACCGTGAAGTCGGCGGTCCGCGTTACGGTTTGATTGGTTAGTAGGTCGAGGGCGTAGATTTCTAGGGTGTAGTGACCTGGCTCGAGGGAGGAGAGAGGGAGGTTGCGCTCCAGGGTGATCTGTTCGCGGGATCGCTGGAGCTGGTCGGAGGATTCGTCTTGTTTCCAAACCTGTTGGTGGTCTTTTAGGATGCGATAGGCGACGGAGACGTTTGTTTTGTGGGAATCCGGGTCGAGCTTGAGGTTGTAGAGCTGGAGGAAGATACCCATTTTATCAGTGGGGGAGAATTCGGGGTTGATGCGTGGGCGGACTTTGTAATTGCCGAGGACGAAGGGGCCCTGGCCGATTTGGGTGGTGGCGACGGATCGGATTTGGTCGGCGAGGATGAGGGTGCTGGCGTCGAGGGCGTCCTCTTCGTAGAGCGGGACGCGGAGGGCGGCGTCGATGGTGCCGACATTGCCGGATTGGGTGTCTTTGAGGACGACGTCGAGGCGATAGAGGCCGGAGCGGAGGGGGACGGGCTTTTGGTAGATGGAGGAGAGATTGACGGAGGACTGGAAGAGAGAGTCGGGAAAATCGCGGGAGACGACGTCTTCGAAAGTTTGCACAACGCGGCCGCTGAGCGTGGTGATGCGGCCGTAGAGATTTAGCGTGGCGGATTGGACGCCGTCTTTGCCTTTGAAACTCAGGTCGCGATTGGCTACCTGAAGGGTGATGGGAACGAGGACGGAATCGTGGGTGACGCGGAGGAAGTCGAAGCGATATTCCATGTGAATTTGGTTGCGGAGAATTTGGACGGTGACCATAGCAGCGAGATCTTTGAAATGTTCGGGCGGGCTCTGGACTTTGAAGTAGGTATCGAGATTCGCGAATCCATCGATCCCGGTACCTCCGATCGGTACGGGGAGCGTGGTGCCGTTGGTGTTGGAGAAGCGCTGGGCTTTGGTGGAAAGGCCGAGAAGTTCCGCGGTGCTAAGGCCCGCGCCGGGAACTTTGGCGAGGGCGTCGACTTCGCCCGGATCCATGGTGAGGTGGTATTCGCCGGTCCCGGTGGGATCGGCGAACCAGAGTTCGATGTTGTCGCCGATGCCTTCGAGATGGCGATAGCGCCAGATATCGAAGGCATAGACAGTGGTCGAGCCGCCACCCTGCTCGGGTGGACGTTCGTACGTGCTGCCAGCGGCGTGGGAGTCGATTTCGTCGGGCGGGCCCCAGAGGATGTAGATGTGGCCGCGATCGGTTTTCCAGCCAGGGACGCCAGAGGAAAAGCGTTCGTTGGCGTAGGCGATGCGGCGGTAGTGTTCTTCGCGGTAGGCGTTTTCGGGAGAGTCGGGATCGGGATTGCGCTTGCGCCAAAAATCCTCGATGAATTGTTCGCGCTCTTCGTTGGTGGTGAGGCGGAGGAAGGCTTCACGTTCCTCCTTGGTGATGATGTAAACCACTTCCTCGTTGACCCAAGTGGTGTAGGGAGCGCTCTCTTTGGCTAATTTGCGGGCTCGCTCTTTTCGGGCATTTGCGCTTTGCGGTTTGGCCGGGGCGTTCTGGTTTTGCGCGGGCTGTTGATCCTGTGCTGCGGCAGAGTTTGCCGTGAGAAGAAACCCAAACGAGAGAAGCCCGGGAAGAATGGTCCAGCATGCGCGTCGCATAAGGACACCTCGCTTGCAGAGCGTTCTAGGGGTGGCGACGCACCGATCGCGCAGTTCCCTGGCCCGAATCCACCTTGTACAAACCCGAGGGACGGCAGTTATGGACTCAGAATCAAAGAGGTGCGATCGGGTTGCCTAGCTTTGCGGCAGTGAGGAGGGCGAGTCAATTTTGAGTTCGACGCGACACGCTTCCACTAAATTCAAAACAGAGTAGGCAGACATGGAGCAAACGCCCGCCGAGCGGCTTTGCTTAAGGTACGCACCACTCCGTACCCATTGACACGCGGTCCTATCCAGCATACCGTTCGCGGCCAATGAGAAACTTGAGTTGGGGACGATGAAGTACAAACTTTTGGCGGCGCTGGCTGTTGCGGCCACAGTGGCGATCGTTGTGTCGTTGCTGGATGGATGGGGCGTGGTGTCGCTGCCTAGGCTAGTGCCGGTGATTTTGCGTTGGGTGGCGATTGCGTTGCTTGCTTGGTATGCGGGGGCGAGGCGGTCGCTGACGGCTTGGATTCTCGTGGGTCTGGCGGCGGGGGCGGAGCTGGGGCACGACTGGCCATCCGTGGCGGAGAAAGTGCAGTTTTTGGGGACGATTTTCTTGCGCTTGATCAAGGTGATTATTGCGCCGCTGCTTTTTGGGACGCTGGTGGTGGGGATTGCGGGGCATGCGGATTTGAAGAAAGTGGGCCGGCTGGGGATCAAGTCGCTCATTTATTTTGAAATTGTTTCAGTGATTACGCTGGTGATTGGCTTTGCGGCGATCAATATCAGCCGCGCCGGCGAGGGTGTGCATTTGCCGCCGGTGGCGGGATCGGCACCGCTGACTGCCGTGCCGCATTCGGCGGCACAACTCATTACGGATATTTTCCCGGAGAACATTGCGAAGTCCGTAGCTGAAGGGCAAGTTTTGCAAGTAGTGGTATTCAGCCTTTTGTTTGCGATGGCTTTGGCCTTGGTGCCGGAGGCGAAGCGGCGGCCAATGCTCGTGTTTGCGGAGAGTCTTTCGGAGACGATGTTCAAGTTTACGAATCTGGTGATGTACGCGGCGCCGATCGGAGTGTTTGGTGCGATTGCTTACACGGTGGGACATTTGGGACTGGGAGTGCTTTTGCCTCTTTTGAAATTGCTCGCCACGATGTACGTGGCACTTTTCGTTTTTATCTTGGGGGTTTTGTTGCCGATTGCTTTGCTGGTGAAGACGCCGTTGAAGGAATTTTTGCGGGCGGTTACGGAGCCAGTGACGATTGCCTTTGCGACGGCGAGCTCGGAGGCAGCTTTGCCGCGCGCGATGGAAGAGATGGAAGCGTTTGGGGTGCGGCGCGAAACGGTGGCGTTTGTGCTGCCCACTGGCTACAGCTTCAATCTCGGCGGATCAAGTCTCTATCAAGCGCTGGCGCTGATCTTCGTGGCGCAGGCGGCGGGGATTCATCTGACGATTGGACAGCAGACCGTGATGATGCTGACTTTGTTGATCAGCAGCAAAGGGACGGCTGGCGTGGCGCGGGCGTCGCTGGTGATCGTTCTGGCTGCCGCGGCTTCGTTTCATCTGCCTACGGAACCGTTGTTTTTGTTGTTTGGGATCGACCAGTTGATGGATATGGGGCGGACTGCGGTGAACGTGCTCGGCAACTGCCTGGCCTGCGTCGTGGTTGCGCGATGGGAAGGCGAATTTCGAACAGAAGAGGTTCGCTGAGGAAATGGGCTGTGGCCCATAAGGAAGACTAGGACGGGCACGGGGTGCCGTTCCCTTTCGGGATGTTTGCCGGTGGCTACATTTCGCGATAGTTCAGGAGAAGAAGACCGATAAGAACGAAACATGTGGGCCAAAGCCAGGCCATCTTGTCTCGCGTTTTATTTTCCGCAGGCAAACGAAGCTCGAGCCAGCGGGACCAGCCTGCCACGATGCCCAGGACCGCCAGAGGGGCATGACTCAACTCGGCCAGGACTTCTTCTTTTATGTTGCCGAGGCTGTGGGAATGAGTGAGAAGGAGAGCGCTGGCAACGGCAACGAGCGCAGGGAAAACTAGGCGAGCGCTTTGGGTGGAGACGCGGGCGGTTTGCACGCGCCATTCGAAGATGGCGAGAGCGATGACGAGCAGCACGAAGATGCGGTGAAGCAAGACTTCTGGATCCTGAAGAGTGACCCAAAATCCATTGGGACCGAGAGGCCAAGTCTCAGGATCGCTTCGCAAAAAAAGGAATGCCGAGAGAGCGAGAAAGATGAGAGGCCAGTTTCGGGCCCACTGGGAGTGCTGCGCTTGCGCGAGAAAGGCAAGGAGTCCGATGGCCAGGACGATCAGGCCCGCCCAGTGATGGTTGTACTCCGACCAGGATTTTTCCGCAGGCGTGTTGGGGCGCATGCCGGCTTGGCCGGGGACGAAGGAGGCGGAAGAGAGCGTGCCGGCGTCAAAAGACTTCACCTCGGCGGCGTAAACGTCTTCGGGGAGGTCGTCGAGGCCCGGGCTTGCGAAGCGAGGAATGCTCGGGGCCAAGCGAGCAACTATTGCCTGGGCTGAGACGCGGTCTGCTTTTAGATCCACGGCAGGCGGAAGAGAGGTTAGCGAAGCGGCGGTGAGAATGACGGTGATGCCAATGCCGATCTCCGCTTCGCCAAAGCGTTTTAGGCTGGCGATGACGGACCCGCCGGAGGGTGAACGCGCGATTTGAAAGTTAAGGGCGCCGAGGAGGAGGAGCGTGCCAAAGAGGACGGCTTTTGTGGCCACCATGATGCCGTAGGAGGTGCCGTAGATGGCGTCGACGGAGCCGACGTAGGCAAATCCGAGGGTGAATCCCGCGGCGGCGAGGACAGCGACACTGATCAAGGCGAGTTTTGAAAAGCGGGCGATGAGCTGGCGCGCGAACTCGTTATCAGGGGAGCGGGGGATGGCGATAAGAAGATAGAACAGACCGCCAAGCCAGGTGGCCGTGGCGCCTTGATGAAGCGCCGTGACGATGGCGAGCGGGAAACGGTATTCGAGACGAGCCATGGCGTGGCTCGTCATCACGGAGGAAGTGAGTATGAGTGCGGCGGGCAGAAGCAGGAACGCGTAACTTTTTGGAGACGGCGCGCGGGCGATACCGACGATGGTAAACGCCGAGACGATGGCGAGAATACCAGCGAGGACGAAATTGGCACCGCTGATATCGCCGATGGTCATATCCGCGGACTGCATCAGGATCAAAGAGCTCGCCAAGATGTAAGCCAACTGCATGCCGGCTAATGCTAGGGAAGCGCGGCGAATCCAGCGAAGACAGGCGTTGTTGATGTCATCGAATTGCGAGTTTGCACTGCGCGCCACGAAGTTCAGAAAAACGATGCCGCCAATCGTAAGGGATTCAAAGGTTAGCGTGCCGCCGCGGAACAGGACAGAGAGGAAGCCGAAGATTTGGAGAAGGCGGGCCATAGATGGAGGTCAGGGCTGCGTGACTTGGAAGGGGATTTCGCCGCGGGTGATGTGCCCGTCGGAAGCAAGGACCTGCCAGCGGATACGGTATTCGCCTGGGTTTAGAGCTTGGGCTTGCGAGGTCAGAGTGTCGGCGGCGGCGGCGTCTTTACTGATCGCCAGAAGCTGCGTGGAAGCGTCCGGCTTGACCAGCGTGAGGCGGGAACGAGTCGCGTCGATACGCACATTGAAGCGCAGCTTGATGGGGACGCTGGGACCGGCGACGGCGGCGTTGGCCGCTGGACTGGATTCCAAAAGGATGGCATGCGCGATGGCCGAATGGGCCATCGGGAACATGGCAGGGCCGGCAAACAACCATACCGCGAGAAGAACTCTGTGACCTGAGCGCATCGCTCTCCGCTTCGCACGAAAAACCGGCTCGCGACGAAGTCTCCGTTGAAGAACAACGACAAAAAACTTGGGACTGAAGAACTATGTTAGGGCAATCCGCGCAGGCTGCCAAGCCGTAAGAGCGTTTCGTGTCCGCGACACGCTGGCGATCAAGACAAGGATCGCGGATGGAGAGAATCGCGGCAAACGCGCTTTTCCTGTTGACATGCCACAGGAGGGTTAGGATACTCCTGTGGATGAACCACAGGAAGATACGCAGGTGAAGGAAATGTTTGTCTGGCTCAGGGTGCTGGGTGCGCGGATTCGCGGATGGGTCTCCATGCCACGCGTGGACGAAGATTTCTCACTGGAGCTTGCGGAGCATCTGGAGATGCTCACACAAGAGAATATTTCGCGTGGCATGACGATCGAAGAAGCGCGGCGGACGGCGCGCATCAGGCTTGGCAGTATTACGCAGCTTCGCGAGACGCATCGCGAGCTTCATGGATGGACTGCGGCGGAGACTTTCTTCCAGGACGTGCGCTACTCGCTGCGAACCTTGCGGAAGAGTCCGGGGTTCACGATCGTATGCGTTTTGACCCTGGGGCTCGGCGTGGGAGCGAGCACAGCGATTTTCAGCGTCGTCAACGGCGTTTTACTACGACCGCTTCCCTATCCGAATCATGAGCGGCTTCTGCATATTGAAGAGGTGCATCCGGGGAGCAGCGGTGCAAGTTTTACGTATGCGAATTTTATCGATCTCGAACGCAGGGCGAAATCGATCGAGAATATTTCCGCTTTCCGGCCGTGGAGTTTTAATTTGACGGGAGACGGCGAGCCGGAACAAGTGGCAGGAGCGCTGGTATCGGGAGATTTTTTTTCTGCGCTTGGCAGCAAGCCGTTGCTTGGAAGAATGATCAGCGCGGAGGACGACGCGGTGGGCGCTGACAATCGCGTGGTGGTCGTCAGCTACGCGCTGTGGCAGAGCCGGTTCGGCGCGGATCTCGGAATTGTGAGCAAGACGCTGCGTGTTAGCGCGGAGGATTACCGCGTCATCGGAGTGATGCCGCGCGGGTTCGATTATCCGGAGAAATCGGAAGTGTGGTGTCCGCTGGTGCCGGGCGGAGAGCTTCATGACAACCGGCGCGCGCATCTGCTGACGGTGATTGCTGATCTCCGGAGCGACCAGACGATGGGGAACGCGCAAGCGGAGATGCCGGCTATCGCGGACCAGATTGAAAAACAGAATCCCGGCGTCGATCCAGATATGACGGCCGCTGCCGTTTCGCTGAAGAAAAGCATGGTGGCGCCCGTCGAGCCGGCGCTGCTGATTTTGATTTTCGCGGTGGGGCTACTTCTGCTGATAGCGTGCGTGAATTTGGCGAATGTGTTGCTCGCGCGGGCAGCAGCGCGTCAAAAGGAGTTCGCAATACGAGTGGCGGTGGGCGCGGGTAGAACGCGGCTCGCACGGCAGTTGCTCACGGAGAGCTTCGTGCTGGCGTTTCTTGGAGCAGGGTTGGGTCTCGTCGCTGCGACGTGGAGTTTGCAATTCATGGCGAGCTTGAGTGGAAAAGACATACCGAGGTTCGGAGAGATTAGCATTGATTGGCGAGTGCTGGGATTTTCGCTGCTGGTTTCCTTGTTGACGGGACTGCTCTTCGGGCTTGCTCCGGCGCTGTCGGCCACGAAAACGGATTTGAACCTTTCGCTGAAAGAAGGAGCGGCGGCTTCGACCGGCGGAACGCGGCGTGGGTCAAGGCAAGCTTTGGTTGTCCCGCAGTTCGCGCTGGCCGTGGTGCTTTTGGTGGGGGCGGGGCTGCTTGGAAACAGTTTTTTGCGCTTGTTGCGCGTGAATCCCGGCTTCCACGAGAAAGGAGTTCTTACTTTGGGGCTTTTTCTCTCCCCCATCGAATATCCCGAGGGGGACGTTAAGGGCGCTTTGATTCTGCAGCAGATGGTCGAAAACGTTCGAAATATTCCCGGCGTGCGCTCGGCTGGCCTGGTAAGCGCGCTGCCGATCACGGGAGGCCCGGACACAGACTTTGTGATTGAGGGACGGCCCGTGCCGGAAGCAAAGGATGAGCCTTCCGCTGATATTCGCGTTGTCGATTCCACTTACTTCCTGACGATGGGGATTCCGCTGCTCGCTGGCCGCGAATTTGCTGCGGATGACAATAAGTCTGGCAAGCGTGTGATGGTGATTAACCAAACGATGGCGCGCCAATATTGGCCTGGCGAAAACCCGATTGGGCAGCGCGTCACCATGAAAGATTGGGGCCCACCGCTGACGGGCGAGATTGTGGGAGTGCTGGGTGATGTCAAGACGAATGCGCTAGATGAACCTATAGGGCCGATGATTTACTGGCCGTACTTTCAATTCCCGCAGAACTTCAACACGATCGTGGTACGCAGCGATGGTGATCCACTTCGTTTAACCTCCGCAGCAAAGGCGGCGATTTGGGCGGTGGACAAAAGTCAGCCGATATCGAAAATCGAGACGATGGAGCAAGTTCTTTCGGAGTCTCTGGCGAGGCGGCGGCTGTACATGATTTTGCTCGGGGTCTTTGCGGGGGCGGCGCTGCTGCTTGCCGGTGTTGGAATTTATGGCGTTGTGTCTTACTCAGTGAGCCAGAGACGGCGGGAGATGGGGATTCGCATCGCGATTGGAGCAGAGCGAGGAGACGTGCTGCGGTTGGTTCTGGGACAAGGCGCAAGAGCGGCGACACTAGGAATTGCGCTTGGGATGGCAGCTGCGCTGGCACTCACACGGCTGATGGCGAGCTTGCTCTTTGGCGTGAGCGCGGCCGATCCTCTGACGTTTTTGGCCGTTGCGCTCGTGTTAACACTCGCGGCGCTGGCAGCGTCTTACATTCCGGCGCGCCGAGCGATGCGAGTAGACCCGATGGTGGTGCTGCGCCACGAATAACCCGGGGAGCTGACGCGTTTGGCCATACCGGAAACACTCTTGCAGGATGTTCACTACGCACTACGAGGACTGCGAAAAAATCCGGGATTTGCGGTTGTTTGCCTACTGACGCTGGCGCTGGGCATTGGCGCTAACACCGCGATGTTCACGGTTTTCAATGCCGTGCTGATTCGGCCGGTTCCCGGCGTCGCGAATCCGGGCGGCCTGGTCATCCTGGAGCGACTGCAGAAAAACAATCCCGATTTTTCTTTCGGCTATCCCGACTATCTTGATTACCGCGATCAAAATCAGTCCTTTTCGGGACTGGCGGCCCGATGCCGGACGGCTCTTACGTTAAGTCGTGGAACGACCGAGCGAATCACCGGCGAATTGGTTTCCGGCAACTACTTCTCGGTGCTCGGCGTGAACCCCGCACTCGGTCGATTGATTGCTCCCGAAGATGTGCTAACGGAGGATGAAGCGCCGGTCGTAGTGCTGAGCTACGTGATCTGGCAGAGAGTTTTCGGCTCGGATCCCGAAGTCGCCGGAAAAAATATTCTGCTGAATGGGCAGAGGTTTACCGTCATAGGAGTCGCGGCCAGAAAATTCGCAGGAACTACCGTTGGTTCCCCCACCGACGTCTGGCTGCCGCTGACCATGCAACTGGCGGCCATGCCGGGCATGTCTCGCGGCGTGCTGCACAATCGCAATGCGGGATGGATTGAGATTTTTGGCCGGCTGAAGCCGTATGTACGCCTCGATACGGCTCGCGGCGAACTGCAGATCATCGCAGGACGGCTCGCGGCGGCGTACCCAGCGTCAAACGAGCATCGTAGCGTGGATGTGATCCCCAGCTTTGGCATGGATCCTGACGATCGCGATGCACTTCAAAAGTTTTTTGGGCTGCTGATCGCTTCGGTGGGCATTCTTCTGCTGATCTCCTGCAGCAACGTTGCGAATCTTTTGCTATCTCGTTCGGACTCGAGGCGTAGGGAAATTGCGGTGCGGCTGGCTTTGGGAGCAAGCCGTGGGCGGCTGGTGCGGCAATTGTTGACGGAGGGATTGCTGCTCTCTTTCCTGGCGAGCGCCCTTGGACTTTTGCTGGCGCCGTGGGCGGGAAATCTGATTCTCGCTTTCCGCCAACCGCTTTACGCTCTGCATAACGTAGATACAGCACCGGATGCGCGTGTTCTGGCGTTCGCGCTTTCAGTGGCCTTGTTGACGGGAGTGTTCTTCTCACTAGCGCCCGCGCTGCAGTCTTCCAAGCCTGACCTCGTCGTCACGTTGAAGGACAACACCCCGGGAGCCGGACGGCGTTCGCGTCTGCGGAGCCTGCTGGTTGCTTCGCAGGTGGCTCTCTCACTGGTTCTTCTTATTGTGGCCGGAGTGACTGTCCGCAGAATGCAGAAGATCGTGAATCAGAACCCTGGATTTACGACGAGCCATATTCTGATGATGTCTGTTTCCCCCAGCATCCAAGGATATTCGGAAACCCGGGGAGAGCGTTTGTACGAAGAGCTGCTCGCGCGAGTCGAGGGAATCCCCGGAGTTCGGTCGGCTAGCCTCGCCGTCACCGTTCCACCGGAGGACTGGAGCACGCGGGTCTCGATTTTTTACGAAGGCCAAGTGCCGCCTCTGGATTATTTTCGCGGACATGAATTCGAGGTGGGCATTCGAGTCGACATGAATACTGTGGCCCCGAACTACTTCAAGACCATGGGGATTTCAATGCTGCGCGGCCGGGATTTTACCGAACGGGACAAGTCGGGAGCGCCGCTGGTGGCGATCGTGAGTCAGCAGCTTGCCCAGCGACTCTGGCCGGGTGAGAACGCTGTAGGCAAGCGCATTGAGTGGCCTTCATGGCAGGGAGAGCCCCGTCAGCCTCTTGAGATTATCGGAGTTTCTGCTGACGCGAGATATCGATCCCTCATGGCCGATGCCCCGCTCCTGCTTTATGTGCCTGAATTCCAGAACTACAGCGGAAGGCAGACGCTTGTTGTTCGCACCGCGGCAGATCCTGAGCAACTTCTTGGCGCAGTGCGCAGCGCGGTCGCTTCCTTGGACCAGAATTTGCCCGTCTTCGCGGTGAAAACAATGTCCGAACAGATGGGCGATTCTCTTTGGCAGCCTCGCATGGCCGCCGGAATGCTGGGAAGTTTCAGCATTTTTGCTTTAATTCTCGCTGCCGTGGGGCTTTACGCCGTGGTCTCCCAGTGGATGGGTCAACGGACTCGAGAAATTGGGATTCGCATGGCGCTCGGCGCGAAGCCGCGTGACGTGATGCGTTTGACTTTGGGTTATGGAGCCGGGCTAGCGCTCTCGGGAATCGCGGCGGGCATTCTCTTTGCTTCTCTACTTACGCGATTTGTGTCCGCCCTCCTCTTCGGTAGGAGTAGCTCAGACGTATTGACGGTGGCGGTCATCGCTGTTTTTCTCCTGCTGGTGGCGCTGGCGGCGTGTTTTGTGCCCGCGCGCCGGGCGATGCTTGTGGATCCTATGGTTGCGTTGCGCCACGAGTAGACGAAGGCAAAAGGCGCTTACAAAAGCGTGCCGCAAAAATTCGCAAATACCCCTTGGTCATCTTCGAGCTTTGGCAAAGGGCAAAATCGCCATGGGAATGGGCTGCGCGAATTTTCGTTTGAGGTACCAGCACGGCATGTCGCCGTTGTGCGGAAACAATGCGTGTACACACACTCCGGTTTGCTGGGGCTGCACCGGGTCGACGCTGTATTCCGTTTTGTTTCCTTTTTCATCGATGGCGAGAATCCGCAGCGACGTGATTGTTTCAAACGGGTCGCTGGCTTTCGCATGCATCATGCGTACGCGAAGGGAAACAAAGTCGCAAATATAAACGACAGCAACGACCACGACGAGTGCAACTAGAATGCGCTTCGCGAGTATGCGTATAGGGGCCAAACGAAGATTTCCTCCCGGTAAGTAGACAATACACACGGGGTATTCGTCACCCCATTTTCATTTCGGCAAGTCTACCGAAAACAGCTATTGCTTGTCCTTGGGGACTTCGGTGGCCGGGCCGATCTTGATGGTCGATCCGAACCGCTTGTAATTTTCGTAACGCACGGTCATACGAATGCGTACGCCGCCGCTGCTGAATTGCAGAGTGTCCTCGGAGTGCGTATATGTCGGGAACCAGTAGTGGCCTTCGATATTTTCGCGGAAGGTTTCGAAACGCGGGAAGACGTTCTCCTGCCCATGCTTCTTGATGTCAGGGACGGCTTTGCCGTCAGTTTTGACAATGCCAAAGTCCGTTTGGTCAACCCAAATGCGGCCTTGGAAATATCGCTGATTTTTTTCCAGTTTTTTCGGGCCGACGTCGAACACATAAGCGTTGATTTCGTCGAGTTGCTGCTGGCCGACGTACTTGACGTCGTATTTTTGTACTTCGTCGGTGGTGAGCACGAACGGCTGGACGTGCTCGAGGTCGTCGAAATCCTGTTGTGACATTGAGATACGCTGGAGGGAAGGAGCGGGCGCGTCGGTCACATGTTCATAGCGCTTGCCGGCGGGGGTAAAGAGGATGTCGCTGGTCATGCGATACTCGCCATCGGGCTGACCGGAGTATTCGTCGATGGTTTGGATCACGAAAGTTTGCGTATAGGTGTAATTGTCGCGCTCTTTTTTGAAATCCAGCTCGCGCTCGGCGAATTTCTGAATAATTTGATCGGGAGGAACCTTGGGCGGTTCCGTGGAGAGCGCGGATTCGGTTGAGGTCTGGTGAGGCGGGGTTGCCGGCGCGGAACCTGACCGCGGCAACGGTGCGGGCGCAGGAGCGGAGTAAGTCGGAGGCGGTGGCAGCGGGCCTGTTTGCTGTGCATGAAGCGGCAGCGACAAGGAGAGCGCCGCTGAACAAGCCGCGAGCGTCAGCACAGCCTGGGAGAACATTTTGTTGGTTTGAGTCTCGATGATGTGTTGCATCCCTTTCCAATTCCTTTCGGTGCGTCCAGCGGCCTGGGAGCTGTGAACTTCAGGATAGCGCCAGGGTTGCTTCTCGTCCAGAAGGATGCGAAATCTAAATTAAGAGCCTTGCGATGGACTCGGGAGGGGTATGTTCCCGGTGGGGTGTGATAAACTTTTCTAGTGTTCCCCGGTGGGGCCGTGGCGCAGTTGGGAGCGCGCCTCGATGGCATCGAGGAGGTCGTGGGTTCGAATCCCATCGGCTCCACCAATCGATTGAAATGCATCAATCCGATGTAACTCTCCCCCCGGGGTCTCGAACCCGATGACTTTCCCTGTAAGCTAACCACTGCCAATGCAAAGCGTCACAATTCGAACCGCCGCGAATTCAGATTTTCGTTTGAAAGGACCTCTCATGTTCATGCGTCGAAAGCTGCTGACGGTTCTTTGTTCCGCGGTGATTGCAATATTATCCATTGCGCCGGCGCACGCTCAGCGCGCTGGGGGCGTGAAGTTTGCAACCGAGGTGCCGTTACTGGATTGCGATGGCATGCCGTGCGTGGAAGCGCGGATGGGAACCGGCCCGAACTTGAAAATGGGAATTGACACGGGAAACGTGGACTCTGTGCTGGACGCGTCGTATGCGGAAGCGGCGGGGTTGAAGCCGACGGCGCCGATGCCGGCGGGAGCGCCTTCGGGGATGTTCCGTACGATAATCCCGTCCATTAGCGTTGGAAACGTAAAGCTCACGAACGTCGGCACGCTGGCCCTAAGCCTCACGGAGATGATCTCGCAGAACCAAATGCCGCACGTGGATGGGACGCTGGCATACACGGCATTTAAGGATCGCATCCTGCAAATTGATTTCGTAGCGCACAAGGTGCGGATTTCGGAGGTATTGACGACCCCCACAGAATGCAAGGGAGCCTGCGACAAAATCTCGCTGATTAAGTTCGGAAACGAAGGACCGCCTATCGTTGTGGCCGACGGGTTTGAGATCAACGGAAAGAAAGCGTCGGCGCAGATCGACACGATGTACAGCGGGACGCTGCTGGTCTATACGGCTTCGATTGAGAAGCTGCAGCTTGCGGAGGCGGCAAAGACTACAAAATCACGGGATTTTCCTTTCACGGACGGTGGAGTGAAGATGAAAGAAGCGCCAGCGGAAATGGAAGGCTTTCGCGGATTGACCTTGAGTGGACCTGCGCCGCTGGTCTACTTCCCTACTCCGGACGTACACGAGCCAGATGGACTCTTCGACGCGACGGTGGGGCTAGAATTGTTCTACAAAGCGGCCGTAACGCTGAATTTTCACGACATGACCATTTCCGTGGAAAAGCGCTGAATCTCTGCTGGAGCAGCACGAGCGTGGGGCTGGCCAGTATTCCAAAATAACAACCGAAGATAATCCTTTAGCGCGAGAGGGGGAGGAGCGTGCTTCACGACACGCGTGGTGTGACCGAAGCGCGGAGGTGTGCGAGGAAGGCATGATGCGCGCGCGATAGAGAACGGCCGCGGAGGATAAGGGCGCCGATGGTGCGTGCCGCGGCGGAATCATCTATTCGCACGAAACGGCATTGCGATTTCTTTTCGACAGCCATTTCCGGAACGATGGAGACGCCCATACCGGCGCCGACCATGCTGAGAAGACTGCTGAACTGGCCGCTCTCAAAAATAATTTGCGGATGCAGGCGGGCGCGATCGCACGCCGCGACGGCGGTATCGCGGAAGCAGTGGCCATCGCGTAACAGCAGAAAGGGCTGGGCGCCCAGGTCCTTGAGAACGAGTGTGCGGCGCTTGGCGAATTTGTGGCCGGCGGGCAGCGCGGCAAAGAGACGCTCCGTAAGCAGAGGAAAGGATTCGAACTCGTGGCCGCGAATAGGCAGCGCAAGGATGGCGAGGTCGACTTTGCTGGCGCGCACCTGATCGAGCAAGACCGGCGTGATTTCTTCCACCACCGTAAGCCGGACTTGCGGATATTTTCTCGAAAATCGCGTCAAGCGCTGCGGAAGATAATAGGGGGCGACGGTGGGAATCACACCGATGGTGACAGAGCCGCCGACGGAGTCTTTTTGCTCCGTGACGTCGCCGCGCGCCGCTTCGAGTTCGCGAAGGACGGCGCGAGCGCGCGGGAGAAACGTTTGCCCCGTTTCCGTAAGACGCACGGAACGGCCAAGGCGGTCGAAGAGGCGCGCGCCGAGTTCGTCCTCGAGCTTTATGATCTGCTGCGAAAGTGACGGCTGGGAAACGTGAGATTGCTCGGCCGCACGGCTGAAAGAGCCCGTTTCGGCGACGGCGCAGAAATATCGTAGTTGGTGCAGCTCCATAGGCTATGCCTATCCTTCGTATCCGAACTATATATTGGAAGTATAGCAGCCGCGCGCGTAACTTCTAAGCAGCGTGCAGGATTCTGCCTTGCGGGGCAGGTACTGCAAGCGAACTGAGGAGGATTCCATGGCTGAAGAAAAAAAGATAATGACGACCGACGCCGGCCGGCCGGTGGGCGACAACCAGAACTCGCTCACGGTGGGGCCTCGCGGGCCGGTGGTGTTTGAAGATTTCCTGCTGTTCGAAAAAATGGCGCACTTCAACCGGGAACGTATTCCGGAGAGGGTTGTGCACGCGAAAGGCTCGGGTGCGCATGGGCATTTTGTCTGCACGAGTTCGGAGATCACCAAGTACACCACCGCAAAGCTGTTCAATACGGTTGGCAAGAAGACACCGACGTTCATTCGCTTCTCGACAGTTGGCGGAGAAAAAGGTTCAGCGGACACGGCGCGCGACCCGCGCGGCTTTGCCTTGAAGTTTTATACAGAAGAAGGCAACTGGGACATGACGGGTAACAATACGCCCGTCTTTTTCATCCGCGACCCTTTGAAATTTGGGGATTTCATTCACACTCAGAAGCGCGATCCGGAGACGAACTTGAAATCGCCCACGATGATGTGGGACTTCTGGTCTCTGTCGCCGGAATCGCTTCACCAGGTTACGATTCTCTTTTCCGATCGTGGCACTCCCGACGGCTACCGTCACATGGACGGTTTCAGCAGTCATACGTTCAGCTTGATCAACGCGAAGAACGAACTCTTCTATGTGAAATGGCATTTCAAAACCAAGCAAGGGATCAAGAATTTCTTCCGCGAGCAAGCCGGCGCGCTGGAAGGCACCGATCCCGACTACTCGCAACGTGACCTCTTTCACGCCATCAAGGAAGGAAACTTTCCGAAATGGCGCGTGAGCGTGCAGATTATGCCGGAAAAAGACGCGGAGACCTATCACATCAATCCGTTCGATCTCACAAAGGTGTGGCCGCACAAAGACTATCCGCTGCACGAGGTGGGCGAACTTGAGCTCAATCGCAACCCGGAAAATTATTTCGCGGAGGTCGAGCAAGCCGCATTTGAACCAAGAAACGTCGTTCCGGGCATGGGTTTCTCTCCCGATAAAATGCTGCAAGCCCGGCTGATTTCCTATCCCGACGCGCACCGCTATCGGCTCGGCGTGAATTACGATTCCCTGCCGGTGAACAAACCGCAATGCCCGTTCCACACCTATAACAAGGATGGCGCGATGCGTTTCGATGGCAATGGTGGTTCGGCCCCGAATTACGAGCCAAACAGTTTCGGCGGGCCGACTCAAGACCCGAGATACACAGAGCGACCGAAGATGGTGAGCGGCACGGTGGCGAGACACGATCACCGCAGCGACAGCGACTACTACTCCCAGCCGGGAAACCTGTTCCGGTTGATGCCGCCGGCTGCCAAGCAGCGGCTGGTTGACAACATCGTCTCGAGCCTCGGCAACGGCGTGCCGCAGCGGATTCAGGAGCTGCAGATTCGGCACTTCTACAAAGCCGATCCCGCTTACGGAACCGGTGTTGCCAAAGGGCTCGGCTTGAACATCGAAGCCATCGTCGCTAAGAAAGCGAACGCTGCAGACTAAGGCTGAAGAGAAAAACAAATGAGTAGCCGGGGAATGGCCGGCTTCAGACCTAAAAAGGGACGAGTGTCAGATCGTCCCTTTTTCATCCTGCCGAACACTTAGCGATTGCGCGAGAAGAGAACGACGTCGCTGTTGATCGAGCCGCGCGACATCGCGATCTTGCTTCCGTCCGGCGACAAGGAAATGCCGAAGATGCGTCCGGAAATAAAATGAGTGAGCTGCTGCGGCGGCTTCCCCGGCGTTAGCGGATATGTCCAGAGGTTCTGCGCCCCGGAGCGCGAGTCAACATAAATCAACATTTGCTGGCCGCGAATCCAGCGCCCGTCGCGCAGGAGGGGCGCCGTCGGAGGCGGATCCACATAGACAACGGGTGCGCTGCCATCCACTGTAGCCAGCCCCACGCGCAGCTTTTTCTCCGGGCCTTCGTCCAAAGTAGCAAATAAAATGTGCTTTCCGTCCGGCGCCAGATTGATACCGATCGCCGGTTCGGGAACGATGGCCGTGTCCTGCCCGCCATCTAGCGACACTTTGCGCAAATTTCCACCCGGCGTCGCCTCATCTTCACTAATGTACGTCACCCAGCGGCCTTCTGTGGGACAGTGCGGATAAACTTCGCCCACCCCATTGGTAAGCTGCGTGACGTTCGTGCCATCCGTGTCTATCTTCCACAAATGGTTCCCGCCTCCCGTGTTCGACACGAAAACGGCGGTGCGTCCGGAATCGCAAACGACCGGCATGCTGTGATAGCGCGGCGCTCCGGAAATAATCTGCGAAGGGCCGCTCGTCAAATCCACGGTCGAGAGATCCCAATTCCCGGAATCATTCGAAGTGAAGACAAGTTTCTGCGGGGAAGCAAAGTCCAGTCCATGCAAACCATCGTTCCGGCCTTGGGTGGCTTGTTTGATGTCGTCGGGGTGGTCGCTGGGTGCGACCCAAACATTGGCGTTAACATTCGTCTGCACAGCAACGACCGTGCCCGCATCCTGCGAAACACTCACGCTGTCGTAGTCTTCGAGGTCGTTCGTTACACGCTGTTTCGCACCGTCGGGGTACGCCACATACCAAATCTGCGTTGGATCGCCGCCCTGTTCCTGCGCCGTGACGAGCAGTCCTCTGCCGTCCCTGGTCCAAATCAGATTTTTGACCGTTCTCCAGCGAGACGGCAGATCCTCCGTTTTTTTCGATGAAAGATCATAGGTCTGAAGATGAGCGCGCAAACCTTGTGGGTCTTCATCAACCAACGTTTCAAACGCGATGCGTTTTCCGTCAGGCGACCACGACGGCGAATAGTGCGGCGTGTTCCATTTTGCAAGTTCGGTGCGTCCCGAGCCGTCCGCGTTTACTTGCGTGAGACAGATTTCCAGCCCTTCACAGCCGAGTCCCAGAAAGGCGATCCTCGAGCCATCTGGCGAAATCGTGAAGGTCGTCGAAAGATGGTCGCCAATTTTGCGAGGAGTTCCTCCCAGTACGGGGACCGCTAAGAGCTGCATGTCGTTGGATCTCTCCGAGCGCCCTTTGGTGAAATAAACAAAATTCGCATCGGGCGAAAATTTCGGCCAGTTCAAATAGGACTGCTGGGCGGAAGGAACGAGTTGCTCCGCGCTGGAAGTCGCCGTCTGGCGGACCCACAGGCTTTCCTGCCCGCCGTCCCGCACGATGTAGGCAACGTAGCGCGCGTCCGGCGAAATCGCCGTCGACGTGATGTTGCCGCTGGTTGTTAAGCGAGAGAGGCGCGCATTGGTCACCAACGGCAATCGGTCCAGATCGTTCTTTGCGAAGAAACGCTCCCGAGCGAAAAAGCCGCCGGCGGCAACGGCTGCCACAATGACGACAACCGCCATCGTGCGCAGCCACCCAAAAGCGTTCGCAGCAGGGTGCGGGATCGCGACACCGCTCCTCCCGGAACTGCTGTCGCGCCGCAACCTCTTTAGGTCGGCTTGTAATTCGCTCGCCGACTGGTAGCGCAGGTCGCGATCCTTTTCGAGGGCCTTGGTGATGATGCGTTCCAGCTCCGGCGACACGTCCGGATTCAAGCGTACCGGGAACACAGGCACGAGGTTCAGAATCGCATTGTAGATTGCTGCCGTGGAATCTCCGCGAAACGGTAACGTTCCCGTAGCCATCTCGTAGAGCACCACGCCAAACGAAAAGAGATCCGTTCGCGGGTCCAGCGGCTTGCCGAGAACCTGCTCGGGAGACATATAGGCAACCGTGCCAAGCGCCGTGCCGGGGCTCGTCAGATGTTCTTCCGGAACTGTTATCACTCTTTCCGGCGAGCGCGTTGCCGTTTCATCGCCGGGCGGCACGACGCCAGTAACCTTTGCAAGACCGAAATCGAGAATTTTGGCCTGTCCCCGATTGGTGACGAAAAGATTCGAAGGCTTGAGGTCGCGATGGATGATTCCCTTTTGGTGGGCGGCGTCCAGAGCATCGGCCATTTGGATGGCCAGCTCGACGAGCCTTTCGATCGGAACGGGCTTTCCTCCAATTTCGTGTTTCAGCGTGTGCCCTTCCAAAAGCTCCATGACCAGAAAGGGCTGGCCATCGTGCGCAGCGATCTCATGAATCGTGCAGATATTGCCGTGATTGAGGGCGGAGGCCGCGCGGGCTTCGCGTTGAAAGCGCTCCAAGGCTTGGGGACTCTTCGCCAAGGCTTCCGGCAGAAACTTTAGTGCGACATGCCGGCCGAGATTCATGTCTTCCGCTTCGTAGACGACGCCCATGCCTCCTCCCCCCAGCGTGCGGAGGATTCGGTAATGGGAAACAACGCTCCCGACCATGGATGGTAGTTCAGGCAATTTATTTCCAACTTGGAGATACAGAAACTATCAGGCCAGGCCTTTGAGGCCTGCCTGCTTCCTTATCGAATCAACTGGGCAGAAAGTATTGTCTGTGGCAGCCGGCAAGTCAATCCGGGACGAAATGCGGACCGCGAAACGGCTATTGCACCATTGTATAGATGGGACTCAGCCGCGTGTTTTAACGGCCTCTGAAACTATAAGTTCCCAAGTATCGTTTAGAATGGCAGGCCTATGGCAAAGCTCACTTTTCTTGGCGCGGCAGGCACCGTCACCGGATCAAAATACCTCGTGGAAGCCGCCGGCAAACGGCTCCTCGTCGATTGCGGGATTTTTCAAGGCTCGCAGGAACTCAGCGAACGGAATTTCAAACCGCTCTCGATCGATCCCAAGACGATCGACTACCTGGTGCTGACCCACGCTCATTTGGACCACACTGGATGGCTGCCGGTGCTAGTAAGGGACGGGTATCGAGGCCCCATCTTCGCCAATCCCGCTACGATTGACCTCACCGGGCTTCTGCTGAAGGACTCGGCGCATTTGCAGGAAGAGGACGCCCTGCACGCAAAGCTCACGAAACACAACAATCACGAAACCCATGAGCCGCTTTATGTGACGGATGACGTCGAACCCGTGCTGAGGCTACTTAAACCGGTGCCGCGCACTGGCCCCTTCGATATTAGCCCCGAATTTCATGTCACCGCGTTCGACGCCGGGCACATCTTGGGCTCGACCAGCCTGGAACTAGTCATCACGGAAAGCGGAAAGAGAATCGTAGTGGTATTTTCCGGAGACGTCGGCCGGTACGATCAGCCGATCTTGAATGATCCGGTAACGCCGCCCTCGAATGCAGACGTGCTGCTCTGCGAATCGACGTACGGGGACCGCGAGCATGCCACGGGTGATGCAGCCGAGCTACTAGCGGGCATAGTAAATCGCGTCGCGAAGCGCGGCGGCTCGATTGTGATTCCCGCGTTTGCCATCGGAAGAACGCAGACGTTTATGTACTACCTGCGCCAACTTGAGGATCAGCAGCGCATCCCCCGGCTTCCCGTGTATGTGGACAGCCCCATGGCGCTCAGCGCAACGGATCTATATTTGAAATACAAGGAAGACCACGACTTGGACTATTCGCGCATCGAAGCTGGCGGGAAAGGCGATCCGCTGGACGTCCACGAATTTCATCTCACCCGATCGGTCGAGGAATCGAAGGCCATCAACAACGTCAAGACGCCCTGCATCATCGTCTCCGCGAGCGGAATGGCCGCGGGAGGCCGCGTTATGCACCATCTGGCGCAGCGCTTGCCGGATGCGCGGAACGCCGTCATTCTCGCGGGCTTCCAGGCTCAGGGCACGCGTGGCCGCGCGTTGCAAGAAGGCGCTAAGACGGTGAGTCTTTTTGGCAAACAGATTCCCGTGTGCGCCGAAATCGTGGAGCTGGGCCAATTCTCCGCGCATGCTGGGAAAAGTGAACTTTTGCGATGGTTGGGCGCCCTGCCCGCGCCGCCGAAGCAAACCTATTTGACCCACGGCGAACCGCAAGCGGCTCAGGCCTTGCAGGCCGCCATTCAGGAGAAGTTCCAATGGAAGGCCGCGGTCGCCCGTTACCTGGACACCATTGATTTGGGAGGCTGATGGATTCTAGAAATATTTTTGGGGAATCAGGAAACTAAAATCGCCGTGGCCTCGTCTATACATACAAGACCACTCGCGGGGTAGGGGGCTAACCACCACAGGGCAACCGACCGTCAGTTCCCTACCCCTTAAATAACTTGAGAACCTGAACGTATAACCGATTTAGATAGGCTTTAGAGCTCTTCACACGTTCGGCGACCCATCCCGGGAATCCTCCAGAAAATTCCCAAACGCGGGACAGGTCTTCGCCCTTCAGCTTGCAGCAATCCGCAGCAGTCTTTGAAAACTGGCGTATTTCTTGCCTTTGCTCTGACGGCTTGAACGAACTGGGATATCGCGAATATTTCAAGGATTCGGCGCTGGCGGTTGAGGCAGTTCTGGGATACTGCCAATTAGAGTCGGCGAGAGTGCTTGGAGTTTGAGTTGTTCGGTCAGAAAGGCGATTCGATCGCGACGCGCTTCAGCGTTGAGGGCGTGCGGGGCTTCGTAGAGCTTGAACCTCTTAGGCTCGCTTACGATAGCTTCATATTCGTGCGCACGCGCAGGCGTCAGGAAGTCTTCCTTCGTGGCGTATTGAAGAAAAACAGTGGCAGGTGCCGCGCGGGAAACGAACTTGCCGGGATCTAACCACGCATACTTGGCCGCAAAGGCGTCAAATTTTTCGGGTCCTATTTTCTGCCGGTATTGCTTGTATTCCTTCGACTTTGAGTCGACGTCGTCCGATAGTCCACCAGCCATGAGAACAAACGCCTTGAAACGCTTGTCAATCCCGCTCAAAAAGCCGCCTGCAGTGGCATGGTAGCTGTGGCCGACATAGGCGAGCCGCTGAGGGTCCACCTCTTTGCGCGCGAGAAGGAGATCGGCCCCCCGCCTCAAGTCCACAATGGCCTGGATCAGGTCTGTGATCTGTTGCTCATTCAAGGGCGTTCGGTCTTGCACGTGTCCGGAACGCGCTCCCGGACCTGTTGGCAGCAGTGAAACCACGCCAACTTGGGCTAGCACAACTGCTTCATCGAGAAACTCTTTTCGGTTGAAGAATTCCGAGTTTGGCCAATACCAATGCCCCCAAAGGACGGCGGCGAACGGCCCCCTCCCCGGCGGCACAACTAGATATGCGGGAACACGTCCACCCTTAGGACTAGCATAGGAGATATCGTGGACGGAAATGTCCCCGCGGTGTTCGACTAGGACTTCCTGAATATCGAGTGGCGCATTTTGATCGTAGTCAAACGCGCGGGAAGGCTGAATTTCCTGAGCTGATAGCGTGCTGGCGAGCAAAATGAAGGCAAGCGGAGCGAAGGTACGCATAAGATTTCTTGATACTTTGACGGATTGAGTTTCGATTCCGGAGCATGGCTATTGAAGGTCTCTAGCGATTTCCGCTAGCACCTCCTCGCCAACTTTCTTGAGAAGTGGCCCCTACGCACGCAGCTTGGAAAGCCGCTCTTCCGCCGCGGCAAGCGTGCTTTCCTTCTTGCAAAACGTGAATCGGACCTGCGTTGCGCCGTCGCGGGGATCGTTGTAGAAGCTCGACCCGGGCACAACCGCAACACCAATATGCTCGACCAGATATTTGGCGAACGAAACGTCGCGCGAGCCAGCCGGATACTTGTCCGAGGGAAACACAAAGTGCGCGATGTCCGTCATGATGTAATAAGCGCCGAGCGGCTTGTATACCTTGAACCCAGCCGCGGTGAGAATTTTGAGCAAACGCTCGCGGCGCACCGTGTAGTCCATGGCAAGTTTGTCGTAGTAAGACTGTGCTGATTTTAGGGCGATGGCCCCGGCCTGCTGCAAAGGCGCTGCGGCGCCCACCGTAAGAAAGTCGTGCACCTTGCGGATGGCGGCGGTCGGTTCCGGCGGAGCAATGGCCCAACCCACCCGCCAGCCGGTGACGCTGTAGGTCTTCGACATGCCGTTGATCACGATGGTGCGGTCGCGCATGCCATCGATGCGCGCCATCGAAATGTGCTCTGTCCCATCGTAAAGAATATGTTCGTAAATTTCGTCCGTGACGCAGTACGCGTTCCAGCGCACACAAAGCTCGCGGATAAATTCGAGTTCAGCGCGTGTGAACACTTTTCCGGTGGGATTGTTCGGCGTGTTTAGGATGATGGCCTTGGTATGCGGGCCAAAAGCGGCGGCCAATTCCATCTCGTCAAAAGTCCAGACAGCCTTCTCGTTTCCCGGGGGCCGCATCTTCACGAAGCGGGGCTTCGCTCCGCTTAAAATCGCGTCCGGCCCATAGTTCTCGTAGTATGGCTCGAATACGACAATTTCGTCGCCGGGATTGATGATCGCCAGCATCGTGGACATCATCGCTTCCGTCGAGCCGCAGCAAATCGTGATTTCGCGCTCCGGGTCGACCCGCACTCCCTGAGTCCGCTCAAATTTCTCTACGATGGCGTCGCGCAGCGGCTTCGCGCCCCAGGTTATCGCGTATTGATTGATGTCATCGGCAATCGCCTGCCGTGCCGCTTCCTTGATTTCCGCAGGCGCTGCGAAATCGGGGAAGCCCTGCGAGAGATTCACGGCGCCGTGCTTCATCGCCAGCCGCGTCATCTCGCGAATTACGGATTCGGTAAATTGTTCTGCTTTAGCGGAAAGCATGCGCCGCGCTGCCTGCGCCATGCTGGTCTCAGAAGAAGTCATTTAGCCTGCCAAACGATCGGATTTCTCAGCGCAGTCAAGCCGAACGAACTGGGCCCTGCCGAAATTTTATCGGCCGTGCCCCGCCGCTGAAGAAGAAGCGGCCGGCGCGCCCGACTGCCCGTAAATCATCCGGTAGACTTCGGAATTGCGCAAGACGATTTGCACGTAATCGCGGGTTTCGCTGAAAGGAATGGATTCCACAAGTTCGGGGATCTCTTCGTAGTTGCGCTCTGCTTTCCACGCGGCGATGCGGTCCTCACCGGCATCGAACGCCGCCAGCGCGTATTCGGGTGCGCCGGTCAGCTTCACCAGCCCGGAGATGTACAACATCCCGAGTTGGATGTTGTATTCAGGGTCGAAAAGTTTCTTGGTCGAAAAACTCACACGAAGCTGTTTGGCAAGAAGCTTTCCCGTTTTCGGCTCGACTTGCATGAGTCCGATCGCGTTCGTAGGGGAAAGCGCATCGGCTTGGAACGTGGACTCCTGGCGCATCAACCCTGCTGCGAGCAACGGGTCGAAGTTGTTCTTGGCCGCTTCGCGCCGTATCGCCGCTTCGTACGGCAGCGGATACAGCACTTTCCAGACGTTGATCGGCAAATCGTCGATTTTACGCGCATCGAAATTGGGAACGATAATGCGCCCGTACGCCATGCCCGCGGCAAAATGCCCTTGATCGAAGGCGGCTTGCGCAGCTTCATAAAGGAATCGCGGCGAGGAAGTAGCGAAATACGCATTCTTCAGCTCAAGCTCGGCGCTCGCATCGAACGCAATCGTGCGCAAGGCTTGCGCTCGCGCCCAGCGGTCGGCGGCAGCAACAGGAATTGGCTCATCGAAAGGCCGCAGCGAAGGCGGCGGCGGAATCTTATCCAGAATCTCCGGCGGATCCCCGTCGGCAGGCTCCAGCTTGCTCAAGCGTGCCGCGGCAGCATGACCAAAATAAGTCTGCGGAAAGCGGTCCATATCCTTCCGGTAGTAGCTGCGTGCCTCCGCGAGTTTCGAGTTGCGCTCGGCATCCCGTCCGAGCCAATAGACGGCATCGGGTGTATTCGCCGAAGCCGGATATTTCACCAGGAAATTCTTGATCTTATCTTCCGCGTCCGGCTGCCGGTTGAGATAAGCGACCCACGCAACGCGCCATTCCGCGTTGAACGCATTTCTTCCGCTCGGAAAAGTATCCAGCACCCGCTGGTAGTAGCTGGCGGCCTTGCTGCGGTCGAGCTCCACCCAATAATAATTCCCTGCCGCCATGAATCCTTCTTCGTTCCATTTGCTCAGCGGATACTTCTGCGTCAGCTCACCGAGTGTCGCGAACATTTCATCGAACTTCTTGTCCGAACGATAAAATTGCGACAGCGCATACAGGCGCTCCGCATCCACTTCGAAATCCGGCGTCTTCAACGTCGCCACAAGCTTTGGCGAACCCTTGAGCTGCACCCGCGCCTCGGCCGAGCGAAGTTCAGCCAGTTGCCGGTTGGGATTCAGCGGATCCTGAAGCATTCCCAGAAACTTTTCGAATTCCGCCCGCGCTTCCTTCCACTTGTGCACGTCATAGAAAGCTTGCGCGCGTTGCTGCTGCAGCTCGACGCCCGGGTACGGATACTCCTTACCCATCTCATGCAGAATTTTCTTCAGAGCGATCTCCGCTGGCTTTGCTTCTTCGCTTTGAGAGTTTTTGTAGAAAATCGCCTGGTAATCCTTGGCAGCTCGCGGAAGCTGATGCAAGGACTGGTAAGCCTGAGCTCTCTCAAGCAGCAGGGTAGGGCGGCTGCCTGTCGCCGGATAAGAATTCAGCGCATCGATGGCGTCCTGCGCCTGCCCCAGCTCAATGGCCAGCGGCGCCAGGCTCTCCAGCAACTGCTCCTTCATCGCCGTGTTCGGATAGTCGTGCTCGACCGTCTCCAAATCAGCAAGCGCATCCTTCGATCGTCCCAGCCCGTGCTTCGCCTGTGCCGTCCAGTAAAGAACGTATTCGCGCAGCAGCGTGTCCCCGCTCGATTTGGTGAACCAGGCAAGGGCCTGCTGCTCGTGCGCATGCGAGTGATCTTCATAGCCGAGAGCCAGCGCCGCGCGCGCACCCCAAACATTCGCCGCATTTTTTCCCTGAAACTCGGCAAGAGCGTTATAAGCTCCCGGCGCCGCGTTATGAACTTGCCGCGCCAGCGTCGCAAGCTCCTTTTGCCGCGCCTGATCCTCAGGCGTATCTCCGGCCATCATCCCGGGGTTGGCCGTCGCCAGCACACACCCGATCCGGCAGGGTATCGCCGCGGGCTTTTTCACTTTTTTCTGTTTTTTTCGCGAATGAGTGGACTGCGCCAAAACTTCCGGCGCACCGCCTGCGATCAGCGAGAGAACCAGCGCCGCGGCGCACACACTTCGCGTCGCAGCGGCCCATGAACCTGCCGCAGCTCCATTCCTGGCTGCAATCTTAGCGATGCCGCGCGGGCGTGGCGTACGGGTATTCGCCGAGAGCGTGTGCATCGCCCTCCGCGAGGATTTCCACCATCCAGCGATAAAAGTAATCCACTGGGTGGTCCATGATGGGTTTGAAACGCCGGTCGTATTCTCGATGAGCTTTTTCAATGTCGTCTTTCAGTCTTATACAAAGATCTTTCTTCTCGCGACCGAGCCGCACTTGTTCCGGTCTCAGCATTTTAATATCTTGCATCGAAACTTTAGCCACGCGATTTGCCCGCCGGTGCAGTTCTTGTTCCTCAGGCGTTAGCTGGTTGACGTCAAAGTCGCCTTCGCCCTCGAATTCGGCTTCCGGAGAAATCGACGGCGCATGCGGCTCGATCAACTCGATCGCTTCCGGCTCGGCTTCTAACTCGATCAAAGGCTCGGGCTCCATATGCGGCGGCGCTACGGATGCCGCAACCGGCGGCGCGGCATGAGCTACAACCTGCGGCTCAACGCGTGGTGACGCTTGCACTGGCGCGTGCACAGTTGCCTGCGGTGGCGCTTGCGCCATCGGCGTAGGCACCGCTGGCAGCGGCCGCACGGGCTCCGCGGCAGGCTCCGCCGCAGCCGTGCTAATAAGATGCGTGATTTCCGCTTCTAGAGATCGCTGCCCGGGCTGCACCGCCATTGCCACGAACCGCGACAACACTTCCAGCGCCGCTGACAACGACGCCGCCGAAGTCTGTGCCCGCAACATCGAAGGCAGCGCATTGGTCGGCCTCGAACTCGCGCAAGCCGCCACGATATCACCAACGGCCTGGTGCAGCTCGTCGGCGTTTCGCTGAATCCGTTCGAGGTTCTCACGCAAGGCGCGCGATACGGCTTGTTCCACGGCGTTTGGCTCTTGTGGCATTCCTGGTTTCTGGGGTCTTTTGTCCGAAGCTTTGCCTGTAATACCCCGTTCCGTGATTTTGGAAGGCAACCTGTTTGGAGTCAACCGCCTAGCAGTACCTATGTGCCCAATCGTTGCTTAGTCCCAAGCCTCCGCCCACCCATTCGGCCCCTCCGCCCGCAAAGGGCTACCTCCTGCCCCTACGCTTCGAACCGGTGACGTTCCGCTCGTTAATATTTCTGATTCTCGGAAGTGCTATCCTCGTTCCTATGCGTTCTCCTGAAAACCGAAACCCATCCCTTCGCCAGCCGCTCTCGGCGCTCAACCATTACCAAGTCTAAGGAAGGTGGGTCCGTTTCCGTGCTGCGAATCATAGGCCGATACATCACGTTCCGGCGAGCCGGCGGGTTCCTCGCTTCTCCAGTCTTAGCTATCGGAGCGGCGATGGCCGCTGCGGCGGTCTCCTCGCAGGATTTGTCTTTCTCCTTTTCATCGATTCAGCAGCCGAGCGCTGCGCCTGCCAGTACCCAAGCTTCACCGACCCTTACCAACATCGTTTCGCGCGAGGGCCCGTACCCCCTCGGCAACCAGCAATACACTGTGACGCTGCAATACAGCGGGCTCCTCGAAAACTCCTCGCGTCTAGCGAGCTCCGCCAACTCCACGTCCACTTTGTCGCGTCTCGAAATTCTCGATGCCCAAGGAAAATCCCTTTATCAGGAATCCTTCCCTTACGCCGTGGTACAGCGGCGTTTCACACGAACACTGTCTGCATACTCATCGCTCCTCCCAGGTGCGGGCGGCGGGGCCTTGGTGATTCGATTTATCGAGCGCCTCGCTCCATCCCCGGATGCCGAGCCTCAACTGCCGAAGGAGTCGTGGCAAGTCTTCGGCGTGGTGAACGGCCACCTCGCTCCGTTTGGCGCCGTCCTTCCGCTAGGCCACGGCACGGATATCGCTGTCGGAGGTGTGGTCGCTGCGGTAATGATAAAGGGCGGGATCGAGGTAATGCCCATGGCCAGTACGGCGGAGGTATTGGCCTTCCGCGTCTGGACCGGCCATTTCTACGCACTCGTGCCCGTGCGCTTCGATTGGCCGCACGGCAAATGGGGCGAGGGCGAGCAGTGCTACGCCACGGACAGTGGCACTCTCCGTGAAAGAGGGTGCATTATGCCCATAGAAGCCGTCCCGGAGCCTCGCCCCTCTGACGCAGACACCATCTACGTGCATCTTTTCGAATCCCCGGACGGAAACCTGGACAATTCGCTAAACGTTCCCATCAGCCCTGATGCGCAGCCCGAATTTTTGGACATGATGGCTATCGTCCAATGGGAAGCCAACGGCCAACGCGTCGAATGCAGCTTCCGAAACCTCTGGCTCCGCATCCGCATCGACGGCAAAGAAGGCTGGGTCGAGGACCAGCAAGCCTTCGACGCTCTCGGCCTCCCGCTCGCGCCCCCGCAGTAACCTTCTCCACCTCATTGACGAAACCTGGATTGTCTTCCGTCAGACGCCGCGCCAGAATCTCGGCGGCGCTCCGGGCTTGCACAGGATCGTCTTGTGTCAAGTAACGGACCAGAGTGTTCGTATCAAGTCCAATCAGCGGCGGGCCACGGGTCGTGTCCTCGCGCCGCACAACGTTCGTTCGCCAAAAATGCTAAAATACTCCCAGGGGGCGACTCGGTTTCGACGGAAGCTGTCGCGGCCCGAAGGCATGCCGGGACCCACCTGCCCGTAACTTGGTGGAAACTAGAAATGCCAACAACAACTTGGCACTTGCTGCTTAATTAATTAAGCGCACGCTTCCCCGGGCTTCGCTCATGGGCCCGGCAAGAGGCGTCACACAGTGAGCTGGCCTTGGCCTTTCGGTCCGTAAGGCTCGGGCGAGAACCATCGGACTAGTTGGTTGCGCATCTTGCTCATTCCAAGCGCCGCCGGCGAACGCGCGACCATCCCGCAAGGGCCGGGTCGCACACCGAATTGAGATAAGCATGTAGGCTTCGTGTCGTAGCGCTTTTCGGACGGGGGTTCAACTCCCCCCGCCTCCACCATCTTCAGCCGATTCGTTGCGCGGAAAAACCATCGGCTTTCCATGCACTCGCTACCGCATTGCAAATCCGTCGCGCGTTGGCGCAACCGTTTGTCCAGCTCATTTTCTTCAGGAAGAAAATTTCTTCCGCAAGAAAACGGCAAACAAAACCAGAACAGGCGATAGCATTCTGAACTTGTATCTCTTCTCGGCCCTGCCGCCGTCGAGAGATAGTTCGAGGAGAAAACTGTCTCCCTCTTACTCCTCAATGCATCGAAGGTGGACTGAGCAGATGCGAGTTGCTCGGAACTGCCGACCGGACTAGGATATTTTCCCCGGCAACGCCGCTTAGCCAAATGCGAGGCCAAGGAGGCTCCCTTGAAGCTCAGTTACGGACTCGTCTCCACGTTTTTGCTGGCCGGAGTTTTGTTTTGCGGTGCGGTGACTGCGCTTGCCCAAACCGAAGCGACCTCCGCGCCAGGCCAACCCATACCGGGAACACAAGGAGTAAGCCCATTCGCTGGCAGCGTCCCGGCAAAGCTGGTTCCCGGAGTCATGCCGCTCTCGCTACGGGACGCCATCGACCGCGGCTTGAAGCAAAATCTCGGAGCGCTCCTCTCGAATGCCGATATTCGTTCGGCCCGCGGCCAGCGCTGGGAGCAACTGAGCGCGCTCCTCCCACACGTGACGGCGTCGCCTTACGTGGCAGCTTCCGAGATCAATCTCGGTCAACTTGGTTTTACGAGTATTGGTGGCGCAAAGATTCCACCATCCGATGGCCCTTTTTCCTATTTTGACGCGCGCGTATCCGTAGCCCAGTCTCTGTTTGATTGGAAATCGATCAATGCAACCCGCGCTGCCAGCCAGAACTTGAAATCGACCGAATACGCTTTCAAAGACGCGCGCGATCTCGTTGTGCTCGCCGTCGGCTATACCTATTTACAGGCCATTGCCGATGAAGCCCTCATCGAAACGGCCGAAGCGCAAGTCAAGACGGCACAAGCGCTCTATGATCAGGCTACGGACCAAGTGAAAGCAGGGACTTCGCCCGAGATTGACGGATTGCGCGCCAGGGTCGAACTTCAGACGCGGCAGCAGCAGCTAATTCAAGCGAAAAATAATCTCGCCATCCAGAAGCTAACCGTGGCTCGCGTGATCGGCCTGGCTCCCGGCCAGGAATTCGAGCTCACGGACAAGTCGCCTTACCAGCCATTCGAAGGCATCACCGTGGATGAGGCACTGAAACGCGCCTACGCTTCGCGCTCGGATTACCTCGCAGCCATGACGGACGTCCGGGCAGCGGAATTCTCGCGGAAGGCCGCCGTTGCGGGCTATCTCCCGTCGCTTGCCTTCAACGCGGACGTTGGCGCCGGAGGCGCGCATCCCTCGACGGCAACACAGGTTTTCGATGTCCGCGGAACTTTGTCGATTCCGATTTTCGAGGGAGGCAGCGTTCACGGCGACGTTTTGCAGGCGGATGCCAGACTCGAACAGACTCGCGAGCGCCTCGACAACCTGCGCGCGCAGATTGACTCCGACGTTCGCACCGCGCTGCTGAACTTGCAGTCCTCCGCGGAACTCGTCAGCGTGGCGCGCAGCAATATTGATTTGGCCGAACAGACGCTCGCCCAATCCCGTGATCGTTTCAGTGCGGGCGTTACTGATACGGTTGAAGTCGTGCAATCGCAGGAAGCGGTGGCGAGCGCGCACGAACAATACATTTCCAGTCTTTACAGCTTCAATTTTGCAAAAATTTCACTTGCTCGCGCTCTCGGTTTCGCTGAAGAGGGCGTCAAAGAGTATTTCAAAGGACAATAAATATGGCGGACGAGAACCCACCCCGTTCGGAGCCTGACGCAGCCAAAGAATCGGCCACCGATCCATCGCCATTGACGGACCGGGGCTATACGTCGCCGGCCCGCCACAATCCCAAGCTCCGCAGAAACATCGTGATTCTGATTGTCGTCGTGGTGGTGCTTGTTGGGGGCTTGTTCTTGTGGCGCTACCTTAGCAGCTATGAATCCACCGACGATGCCCAGGCGGATGTTCACCTGTATCCCGTCAGCGCGCGGATATCCGGTTATGTGGTGAAGGTGAACGTCGATGACAACCAGTGGGTCGAGAAGGGCACCGTCCTAGTCGAGATCGACCCGAAAGACTATGAAGTTGCGGTAGCGCAGGCCCAAGCCAACCTCTCCAACGCCGAAGCCACGGCGCAATCGCTGAATATCACAGTGCCCATCACTTCGGTGAACAGTTCGAGCCAACTAAGGTCCACGGAGTCGGACATCGAAAACACCCAGGCTGGAGTCATTGCCGCCGAGAGGCAGCTCACCGCCGCCCACAACCAACTGGAAGAGGCGGAAGCCAACGACGTCAAGGCCCAGGACGATCTTAAGCGCTACAAGCTTCTGGTGGACAAGCGCGAGGTGGCTGAGCAGGTCTACGATCAGGCTTTGGCTGCGGCCAGGTCCAGTACCGCAGCAGTAGCGGCCGCTCGCGCCAATGAGTCCGCGGCGCAGCAGTTCGTTCAGCAAGCCCGCAGCCGCGTGGTGCAGGCCGACGCAAACCACCAATACGCGGAGACTGGGCCTCAGCAAGTGTCATCGAGCCGCGCCCGTGCTCGCGCAGCTATCGCTGATGTTGAGCAGAAGAGGGCGCTACTCGAGCAAGCCCAGCTTAATCTCCAGTACACCAAGATCCTTGCGCCCGTCTCCGGCGAAGTGAATAAGTCGGTCGTTGTAGGGCTGAACGTTCAAGCCGGGCAGCAACTGCTCACCGTCGTGCCTCTCGACGAAGTGTGGGTCACCGCAAATTTCAAAGAGACGCAACTCAAGCGAATGCGCGTCGGACAGAAAGCGGACATTCATATTGATTCCACCGGACGAACTCTGAAGGGTCACGTCGATAGCATTGCCGGCGCAACAGGCCCGCTCTTCAGTTTGCTCCCGCCGGAAAATGCCACCGGCAACTACGTCAAAATCGTTCAGAGGATTCCCGTAAAGATCGTTCTCGAACCCGGCGAAAATCGCGAGCGTCAGCTTCGGCCCGGCATGAACGTGGTCCCCGATGTGTACCTCAAATGAGTTCCGCTGCACTCACCATCGACCAGGACGTTTGGCGGCCCCGATACAATCCCTGGCTCATTGCGGTTGTCGTGGCTCTGGCCGCGTTCATGGAAGTCCTCGACACGAGCATCGCCAACGTTGCCTTGCCCTACATGGCCGGCAATCTGGGCGCCAGCAACGACCAGAGCACATGGGTCCTCACCTCTTATCTGGTCTCGAACGCCATCATTCTCCCGATAAGTGGTTGGTTCGCCAACACCTTCGGACGAAAGCGTTTCTTCATGTCCTGCTTAGCCATCTTTACGGTGAGTTCCCTGCTTTGCGGCTTTGCACCAAGTCTCGGTTTTCTTCTTCTCTTCCGCGTATTCCAAGGGGCGGGCGGCGGCGGACTTCAACCCATGGCTCAAGCCATTCTCGCCGACACTTTTCCGCCTCATCAGCGCGGCTTGGCATTTGCACTGTACGGCATTACCGCCATTATCGCCCCCACGATTGGTCCAACCCTTGGCGGATGGATCACCTTCAACTATTCCTGGCGCTGGATTTTTTTCATCAACATCCCCGTCGGCCTGGCCACGTGGTTTCTGGTACGGCGCTTCGTCGAAGACCCGCCATATTTGGCCCGGCGCAAGTCCGCAGGCATCAAGCTGGACTATATTGGCATCGCCCTGCTGGCTCTCGGCATCGGCGCGTTGCAAATCCTGCTAGACAAGGGCCAGGAGGACGACTGGTTCGGCTCCCATTTCATCACCACTCTTATTGTTGTCGCCACCGTCTGCCTGATCTCGCTAGTCATTTGGGAGTGGTTTCAAAAAGCGCCTATCATCGATGTCCACATGTTCAAGAGTTTCAACTTCGCCAGTGCCAGCCTGATGTTGTTCGTCCTGGGCATCCTGTTGTTCAGCAGCCTGGTCCTGATGCCGCAATTCCTCCAAACCCTTGTCGGCTACACCTCGCAACTCGCCGGCTTTGCGCTTTCCGCCGGAGGACTCGTCTTGCTTTTTGAAACGCCCATCGTAGGCCAGCTGACGACGAAGATCCAGGCGCGCTACCTGATTGCCTTCGGCTGGCTGGCCTTGTCCGTCGCTATGTACTATTCCACGCAGCGCATCGACTTGCAGATCAGCTTCGAAGCCGCCACTTTGCTGCGTATCACCCAGGTCATTGGTTTGGGCTTCCTATTCACTCCGATTACGCTGGTCGCCTACATCGGTATCGCGCCGGAAAAAAACAACGCCGTTGCCGGGATCGCCAACTTCATGCGCAATATGGGAAGCAGCGTAGGAACTTCGTTGGTTACCACGCTGATTGCACGCCGCGGGCAACTCCATCAAGCCCGGCTGGTGGAATACGCGCGGCCCGACAATCCCAATTTTCAAAACTCGGCAAATGGTCTTGCCCAGCATTTGGCGCAGTCGGGCATTGGCGCGCATGAGGCTTACGCGCGGGCCGTCGCCACGATTTACCAGGCAGTGCAGGCGCAGGCCGCGACCTTGGCCTACATCGACATCTTTATGGTTCTTTGTGTGGTTTCGGGGATCATGTTTTTCCTGGCTTTTCTTTTGAAGAAGAATGATCCAGGCGGCGGCAGGGTTTTGGCAGAATAAGCGAAATGAACTCATTTGCAGTAGGATTGTGTTTGGATGTAAGCGGGCGCAAGCGACCCAGATGATCAGAATACTCACGATTGAACGTGAATACGGAAGCGGCGGGGGCGAAATCGCTCAACTGCTGGCGAAGCAACTAGGCTGGAAGCTGTGGGATCAGTTGCTCACGGAAGAGATCGCCAGACTGGCCAATTGTCCCAAAGACGTCGTTGAGGTTCGTGAGGAACGCACCGATCCCCTCTACTACCGCCTCTTTAAATCCTTCTTGCGAGGAAGCTACGAAGGCAGCCTCAATGCGCACAAGCTCAACGTCGTCGACAGCGAAAGCATTCTGAAAATGACTGAACGTGTCGTGCAACACGCCGCCAAAACCGGGAACTGTGTGATCGTGGGACGTGGCTCGCAGCATTTTCTCAGGAGCCGCCAGGACACTTTACGAGTGTTTCTCTATGCCTCGAGAGAGGATAAAGTGCGCCGCCTCCAAGCTCGTGGCAAGACGCAAAAGGAAGCGGAGGAACGCGTGGACAGCGTCGATCGCGAGCGCGTCGAGTTCATCCAGAAATATTTCCACGTCGAATGGCCCGACCGCACCGCTTACCACGCTATGATCAATACTGCGACCGGTGATGAGTGCGTCGCTCACATGATCCTGGATCTTGTGAAAACGCTCGACGCAAAAACCGCCTGTGCACCCTCCCTGGCGGCTGGCTGACTCTGACGCGCGCGCGCTCCGCCGCCGCTATTGCGCCCCAGGAAATCTCCCCGCCTTCCACTGCCAAACGCTTCCAAATTGCATCAAAATGGATGAGTCTATGGACGGCCTGCTACCCTGCCCAAACCGTACCCTTGGGGCTCAGTTTTTCAACGCTCGTTGACCTTTGAAAGGACTCTATATCTATGAAACGGCTGCTCTTATTCGGCTTGGGGTTATTCATCTTCACCGTTCCATCTCACGCCCAGTCTTCGGTCGACGCCTCGGTTGGTTACTCTTATTTCCGATTGGGCGGGTCCGGCGGCGTCAATCAGAACGGCATCAGCGGATCGGTCGCCTACAATCCCATCCCCTACCTGGGTATCGTCGGTGACGTCGGCGGCTACCACGCCTCACCCGGCGGCGTTTCGCTCGACACCTATACCTTCATGTTCGGCCCGCGCATTAACATGCGCAACCCAACGAAGTTTACTCCTTTTGTGCAATTCCTGGCGGGTGCCGGGCATTTGACCAACGGAGCCGGCGGCCCTTCGAACACCAACTTCGCCTACAGCTTTGGCGGCGGAGTTGACATCGGCGTTCTGCCTCATCTGGGGTTGCGCCCCCAGGTCGACTATGTCGGCCTACACGAGCCTGGCGGCACCGCCAACTGTACCCGCATCTCGCTGAGCGCCGTCGTCCACTTCTGACGTCCCGCGTCGCCGGTGTAACAGCGCGCGAACTTTTTTCGGGGGGTCGATTTTCTTCGACCCTCTGAAATTCATCATTTCCCCGCGAACCTTTCGCATCCTTCGTAACGCCAGCTTTACGCTTTCGCCGCGAACGCACCAAGCGTCGCCGCACTCAGCAAGGCCGCCGACTCTCTATCCAAATAAACCGTCGCGCTCGCGTGCGTCCGCAAAATCGAAGCCGGCGCCATCGGACCAATCTCTCCCTCGAAACAAAGCTTCACCGCTTCCGCCTTCCGCGCATCCGGGACAACCACAAGAATCTCTCGCGCCTTCATAATCTGCCGCACCGACATCGAAATCGCCTTCCTCGGCACTTCCCAAATGTCCGCGAACCATCTTTCGCCCACTTGTTGCCGCCGGCAAGCCTCGTCCAGCTCGACAATCAGATAAGCCGCCTCGCTGTCAAAATCCGCCGGAGGATCGTTGAACGCCAAGTGCCCGTTCTCTCCAATTCCCACAAACGCAATGTCGACCGGCGCCACGTTCAAACTCTCTCCCGCCTGACGAGCAACTTCACGCAGATCGCCTTCACCATCGAGCAAGTGATACTTCGTAATCCTCGTCTTCTGAATAAAATTTTCAAGCAGGTATTTGCGAAAGCTCGCCGGGTGCGTCATCGGCAGTCCGATGTACTCATCCAGGTGAAACATCTCGACGCGCTGCCAATCGATGTCTTTTCTCAGCGTCAACGCATTCAGAAATTCCAACTGCGACGCCCCCGTCGCCACCACGATCCGCGCGTGTCCGCGTTCCAGAATGGCCCCCCGCAAAGTAGCCCCCGCCCGTTCAGCCGCGGCTCGCCCGAGAGCCCCCTTGTCCTCGAATACTTTTACGATCACCGAATGTTCTCCGCAACCATCAGCTTCGCCGCTTTCGAATTTCCTTTCGCTTCCGTCAATTGGCTCTCGTGGTTCGGCCTACGATAAGTCTTCGGTTGTCCACATCTTAACTCAACCGAGCCGCGAGAGACCCCCTTCGACATCGCATTGGACATCACATGAATGTGCCCGAATGGCACTGTAGATTTAAAAGCCGATAGTGTTCGAAACGTGACAGCCCTTTTTCTTCTTTTTGACTACCGTTGTGTCTGCGCATTTGCCTTCCTCCACGAAGGGGTCTCCTCAACTCGAACTCGCACCTTCGAGGTAACCGGCCACAAATCGAAGCAAGTCTGAACGCAAAGGAGAAATAGAAATGTCATCCAAAAAAGTAGGGGTATTTGGAATTTACTCGACGCGCATCGCCGTTGAAAATGCCACGGACGCGCTGGTGAAGGCCGGCTTCCCGGTTTCCGACGTGTCCGTTCTTTTGCCCGAGAGTCTCGGCGTGCCCAAGGAAATGGGGACGGAGAAGGCCTCGAAAGCGCCAGAAGGTACGGCCGCGGGTGTGGCAACCGGAGGAGCAATTGGCGGAACTCTGGGAGTGCTTCTGGGTGTTGGTCTTCTGGCCATCCCTGGTCTCGGCCCATTCCTCGCCGCCGGTCCGATCATGGCCGGTTTGGCAGGGTTGGGTGTTGGCGGCGCTGTCGGCGGATTCACCGGCGCGCTGATCGGCATGGGTATCCCCGAATTCGAAGCCAAGCGCTACGAAGGTCGTCTGAAGAAGGGCGGAATTCTTCTCTCCGTTCATTGCGATACGTCCGGAGAAATCCTTCGTGCCAAGGAAGTTCTGAAGGCCACTGGTGGAGAGCATGTTTCCTCGACCGGCGAAGCCTCCGTTGACAGCAAGCAGCCAGATCGCGAACTTGCCGCCAAGGGAACGACCGGCTCGTATTAATCCGAATGGGGGAAGCCGCAAGTCGGCTTCCTCCATTTTTTCCTTAGAAATAATTCCGGGAGCCGCACCAGGATGAAGTACCACATCGAAGAAGCATCGGCGCAAGAAGCATGCCATAAAAGGACGGACGCGATGAGACACAATAGATGGTCCAACAAATACACTACTTTTGCTGTGGGGATAGGAGTAGGTGCCGTTCTAGCCTTGCTCTTTGCACCATCCTCCGGAGAGGAAACGCGCGACTACATCTCCAGCGGCGTGAAAAAAGGCCTGGATGATGTGGCCTCGACCGGAAAGCGCTGGAAGCGCCGCGCGCGAGAAACCGTGGACGACGTGACAGCCAGTGTAACCGGCGCCGTCGAAGCCGGCCAGGAAGCTTATCGCAGCGTTAGAGACGCCTAGGTCTTTCGTTCGTCGGTCTCGTGTCAAAAGCCGCCGAACTTCCTGGAGTGTGCTCGCATCCAAGAGTTAGAGGAGGCTAACATTGAAAGCTGAAAAAGAAGAAGGCACAGTCCACTCCACGGGTCAAATCTCGCGTGAACAATTGATCGAACTCTTGAATGAAGATCTTGCGGGGGAATACCAGGCCATCATCTCGTACGTCATATATTCGCAAGTATTGAGCGGCGCTGAGTACATGAATATTGCCGGAGAGCTCGAGAAGCACGCAGGGGAGGAGCTAAGTCACGCGCTAATCATCTCGAAACAGATCGACTACCTTGGGGGCATGCCGGCCGTCCATCCCAAGCCCGTTAGGACATCAGAGAAAGCCAAAGAAATGCTTCGCTTTGATCTTGAGAACGAGATGGCCACAATTCGGCGTTACCGTGAACGCATCCCTCAATGCGAAAGTTTGGGCGAGTACGCGATGGCCGAACTGATCCGCGAGATTCTCAAGGACGAACAGGATCATCTCATTTCCCTGGCCACCGCTCTCGGAGAAGATGTCCCGGTTATAAAGAGCGCTGCAAGCGCCCGTCCCGCCAAGTAAAACAAGCCGCGCGCATAGGACCTTCGTCTACATTTTCGCCGGGGCGGCCGCGGGCATCTTATTGTTACGCGGTACGGGAAGTTTCCCGTCAGCAGCGCTAGTGAGCGCGATGAATTGCGGGTCTTCGCGGAGCGACGCAAACACGGCGTCGACCCGTGCTTCCATCATTTCCTTCGAGCGCACCGCTTCGTATCGCTCGTACTCAAAGAAATGCCGCTTGAGCAGGTCGAGCGCTTTTTGCTTTTGGCCGAGCTGCGCATAAATAGCAGCGAGATTATAAGAAGCAGGAAGCATTGCTTCGTTTTCCTGGGCAATTTTCAAGGCTTCGTCGCCATGACCGTTGCCGGCCAGGAAAGCAGCGGCGAAAACGAGATTGTAAGGATCAGTTGGATCGAGCTTCGTGGCTTCGCGCGTGTAGTAGTCAGCCTTGGTGGCGTCCCCTTCGGAGTTCCAATAGACGGCAAGATTGCGGTACGCGAGCGCGAGCGGATATGCACGCACGGAATCCTCCATGAGGTGCAAGCCTAGAAGAAAGTCGCCTTCGTGGATGGTCATTTTGCCGATGCCATGCAGCGCCACCGCGCGTGACAACGGATCAGCGGGCATATCGAGAATGGCCTGAAACGTCACGCGCGCCTTATCCCATTCGCCAAGGTGATGGCGATAGAGCTCTCCGAGATAACGAAGAGGTGCGGGATCGGCAGGATCCATGCGGCGCGCTTCGCTATACCAGCGCTCCGCTTCTTCGTATTTTTCATTCATCTCGGCCGCAAGGCCGCGTTTCATCACGGCTTCGATCTTGGCGCTCAGAACGGGATTCATCACCGGCGCGTCAAAGAGTTTCACTGCGGCATCGACGCCCAGCTTTTTCAGTTCTTTGGCCGCATCTTTCGCCTTGCCGGGGAAAAGACATTTTTCGTCGAGCACCGACTTATACAAAGGGATCGCGCCATCTTTATCGCCCGACTTCGCTTTTTCCTTGGCCGCTTTGAGCTCGTTCTTAACGGCCTCTTCTCGCTGCTTCATTTCGGATTCCACCAGCTTTTCGACATCATCGACCTTCAAGAATCCATTGTTGTTCTGAAGCTTGTTGATCACCGTCCCATCCGACTTGGCAAGCACGACCACCGGAAGCTTGTCTCCACCGACGAACTTTTGGCCCAAGCTAGAACTAGCTTCGGCGACACCCATCGTGACGCATTCCGTGGCATAGAGAGACAAGCTGCGCGAATTGCGCAAGCTCGACTTCTGAAATTCTTGTACAGAGGACGGGAACCAATACACGACGAGTCCGCCTGGAGTGAGCACCTCTTCCGGTTTGAGAATTTTCCAGGGAACTTGGTAGACCTGCTCGCTCCCCATCCCAGGAGTGCCGGGAGCGCCGCCGCCCCGCATCCCTCCCATTCCTCCGCCACCACCACCGCCGCAAGTAGCCCAGTCCGGCGCCGGCAACAACAGCAGGACCATAAGGAGTGCAGCCAGGCGGGAAATCTGTTGTCTCATTACGCTCACCTCAATTTCGCGAAAAAGTTAGCACGATCAATACCCGCCGGCTCGGGAGCAGAGCAGTGCGTTTCCTTGTGTTCGATGCGCGTTTGGGGTGAAACGCCGTACGTTCCCCGCATTGTACGACAGGTGTGTTCTTGGACCCAGCCCGAAGGTTACTGGTCAGGATAATGCTAGTTGCTTCGGCTAAGACCGCGTGCAAATCAAACAGAATCCCGCTGGTGAACGCGGAGAGATCCGGCGGCAAGCTGATCTGCAATCGAGACGTTCCTCTGATCCATGGATAGCCTCTTCACTCCCGATCCTTATCCTTTCAAACTTATTTGCAAATCTCACCAATGCCCATCTTTGGCATTTTCGAAGCGTACGCCGGGCCGGTGGCACGGATGAGCCCACTCCAAGGTTGCCAGCTTCGGTCGACCGCACTAAGAAGCGTGGCCCCGCTGACAACACTTCCCAACTTTTCCGCAGCTTCCCCCTGCAGGCACACACAGCGGGACCTGCAACCCCATTTTTTTCACGAGCTTACTTGACAGTTCTCTGGATACCCGGGGGATACCTTGCTCCGCCAAAATTTCTCCGTGCTATACTCCCGCCCGTTTGCGCGAACGAATCTCCCAGCTCCCCGCATGCACAAGCAGGAGGCGGCCACTCACTTGATCACGTTGCCGGAAAATTTCAATGTCGCCACTCACTTCGTGGATCGCAACGTCCGGGAAGGTCGCGGAGCCAGGGTCGCCATCGAGTGCGGCGACGAGCGGGTCACCTATCAGCAACTGCTGGAAAACACCAACCGAGTCGGCAATGCCCTGCTCGCCCTCGACGTCCGCCCGGAAGAGCGCATCCTTCTCTTACTCCTCGATACGCCGGAATTTCTCTACTCCTTTTTCGGCGCCATCAAAATCGGCGCTGTCGCTGTTCCCGTCAACACCCAAGCAAAACCGCAGGACTACGAATACATTCTCAACGACTGTCGCGCGCGGGTCGCCATTGTCAGCGAACCGCTGCTCCCCCATTTGCAAGCCATCCCAAAAGAAAAACTCCGCTATTTGCAAGAGATTGTGGTCAGCGAACTGGACGTGACCGGCAAAGTAAAACTAGATCTTCCTTCGCAAAATCGGGCTTCCCATACGCATCACTCGCTGCAAAATCTGATGGCGTCCGCCTCTCCGGATCTGCAAGCCGCGCTCACCTGCAAAGACGAACCCGCCTTCTGGCTCTACTCGTCCGGAAGCACCGGCGCCTCCAAAGGCTGCGTTCATCTTCATCACGACATGGTCGTCTGCTGCGAACTCTACGCCAAAGGCATCTTGCAAATGAGCGAAAGCGATCGCTGCTTCAGCGTCGCGCGCTTGTTCTTCGCCTACGGACTCGGCAACGCCGGCTACTTCCCCTTGGGCTGCGGCGCAACCACAATTCTTTCTCCCGCGCGCCCCGTTCCCGCTACGATTTATGCCGATATCGAGCGCTACCGCCCTACGCTCTTTTTCTCCGTGCCCACAAATTTTGCAGCGCTGCTGGCGCATCACCGCGAAGATGGAAAGGAATTCGATCTATCGAGCATCCGCTACGCCATCTCCGCGGGAGAATCGCTTCCTGCGCCGCTGTTTCATCGCTTCAAGGAACGCTTCGGCGTCGAAATTCTGGATTCGCTCGGCTCGACGGAAACTTTGCAGATGGTGATTGCGAATCGTCCCGGCGAAGCGAAACCCGGCTCCAGCGGGAAAATCATCCCCGGCTATGAGGCGCGAATCGTCGATGAGCACGGCAACTCCGTCACCTCTAACGAAATCGGCGATCTTCTCATCAAAGGCGACTCGACGTGCTCCGGCTACTGGAACAAACATGAAAAAACAAAGGAGACGTTTGTCGGCGACTGGTTCCGTACCGGCGACAAATACTACCAGGACGAAGAAGGCTACTTCTGGTACGCCGGCCGCTCCAACGACGTTTTCAAAGTCCACGGCCTCTGGCTGAGCCCCGCCGAAGTCGAAAGCGTCTTGATCGCGCATCCCGCGGTCCGCGAAGCTGCCGTCGTCGCCCGCGAAGACAACGATGGCCTCACGAAAGCCGCAGCCTACGTAGTCTTGAACGCGGAATTCGCGCCAAGCGAAGCGTTGTCGCACGAATTGCAGGAACAGGTCGGACAGAAAATCGGCGGCTACAAACGTCCGCAATGGATCGAATTTTTATCGGAGATTCCCAAGACAGCCACGGGAAAACTCCAACGCTTCAAACTGCGCGAGCTGCAAGATCGGCGGGCCCAAGACCTTTCGTAGCCTCGGTCAAGTCTAATTCAAGATTTTTTGTGCGAATGCTTTTGTGAGAATAGTTCTTCGACAAAAAGATTTACGAGTAGAAAAGGCTGGTATCGGCGGACAAACTCGACAAATCCGCCGCGCAAGCCGTCGGGCCTTGAACGACAAATCGCCGGTGGTAGAGCAGCAACGCGCGCAACCCGGCAAGCTCTTCTCCGCCCCCGGCCCTTCCCGGACCGCCGTGCAAACAGCTCGGCACAACATTTCCGTGGCCGGTGTATTGAGCGCCGACGCTGGAGTCGACGATCATGACTCGCCCGTGCAAGTCACCGACGCCGAGCACAACGCTCCGGAGAAAAGCGGCGTCGTTCGCAAAAATCGAAGCAACCAGCGAGCCTAGCCCGCGCCGCGCAATCGCAATGAGATCTTCCACGCCGTCATACGCGACGAGCGTCGCCACTGGGCCGAACACCTCAACGTCGTGCACAAATTTCGCGTCGAGCCCTTTTTCGCAAGCGAGCAGCGTCGGCTGCACAAACGCAGATTTGTGCGCATGTGCATCTACGGGCTGGAAATTCTCGTCGCCTCCAAACAAAACTGCGCACTCTTCTTTCAATTTTCTTAGTCCTTCAAAACACGCGGCCTGTTGCGATTTGTTCACGACCGGCCCGACTTTCACTTCCGCATTTCGCGGATTGCCCACTTTCATCGAACTCAATTTCGCAACAATCGTATCGCCGAGCGCTTTCAAATGTCGCCGCGGAACGAGCACGCGGCGTATCGCCGTGCACTTCTGCCCCGACTTCAGTGTCATTTCGCGCACAACTTCTTTGACGAGGAGATCAAATAAATCTGTTCCTGGACCGGCGTCCGGACCGAGAATTGTGGAGTTGATGCTGTCGGCTTCGATGTTGATGCGAACCGAGCGCCGCAGGACATTCGCATGCGAGCGAATGCGTGCAGCCGTATCCGCCGAACCGGTAAACGAAACAATATCAGTTTCGCCGACGTGATCGAGAATGTCTCGCGCCGAGCCGCACAAAATGGAGATCGCCCCCGCCGGCAAGATATTTGCCTTCACGATGTCTTCGACGATTCGGTGAGCAAGCCAAGCCGTCGGTGATGCCGGCTTAATGAAAATCGGAACGCCCGAGAGCAGCGCAGGCGCCGCTTTTTCGCAGACGCCCCACGCCGGAAAATTAAATGCGTTGATGAACACCGCGACGCCTTTTGTCGGCAGCAAAAAATGCTGGCCGACAAACACTCCCGTTTTTGAAATGGAAACCGGCGCGCCTTCTCTCAGAATCTTCCCATCCGCCAGTGCCTGCCCAATTTTTGCGTAGTATTTCATCGTGTAAATCCCGCCATCGACATCGAACGACGCGTCGGCTTGATTTGCGCCGAGGTTTAGGAGAGAGATTCGAAAATATTCGTCGCGATTCGCGGTTAAAACCTCGGCGATTTTGGCGAGTAGGTCGGCGCGCTGGCGATAGGTAAGCGTTCGAAGGGCCGGGCCGCCGTTTGAACGGGCAAAGTCGAGGGCGGCTTTTACGTCGATGCCTTCGGAAGAGATGCGCGACACTTCATCGCCAGTCACCGGATCGACAAGCGGCTCGCCTGGGCCCGCGCCTTCTATCCATTCGCCCGATACATAGTTTGGCAGCTTCATCTCGGATCCTCCGTTTGGGTTTGACGCCGGTTTGAATCTTGGCGCAGTTTGAAAGACAACGAGAAACAGCCCGTTCGAACGGCAGAAGGAGAGATAGTATCACGGCGCTGGCAGAATACTGCATCTCAAGACGGCGATATATGCGGACTTGAGAAGAACAATGGGCGCCTGAATCTTATCTTATGTATATGACAAATAAGCTGTTATACGAAACTCGACACAGGCGTGCGAGAGCGAACCCAGAGAAAGTTGCAACGGATTTCTGGAATCTTGACGGTCGAACGGTTACATGCGATATACTGCAGGCGGGCATTCGAATCATCCGATACAGGCGATGCAAACTAGCACTCCTTTAAAAGGCACCACTTCAGAAGGCGCTGCTGCCGTTTCAAATGACGGGTTTCTTTTGTCGCTGGGGAAGCGCGTGCGGGAGTTGCGGAACCGGCGCGGGTTGACGCGCAAGATGCTGGCGCGCGAGGCCGACGTATCGGAACGGCACCTGGCGCAACTGGAGGCGGGCGAGGGAAACGTTTCGATCGTTCTGCTGCGACGGATCGCGGCGGCGCTGCATGTATCGTTGGCGGAGTTGTTTGCGGTGGAAGCGGAAACGCGGCATGAGAAGGTTTTGATTCAGAGATTTTTGGAGCGGCTTCCGGCGCATCGCGTCGAGGATGCGATGCGCCGGTTGCTGCGCGAATTTGGCGACGAGGAAGCGGTGCGGCGGAAGCGTATCGCGCTGATTGGATTGCGCGGCGCGGGTAAGTCAACGCTGGGAACGCGGCTCGGGCAGGAGGCAAACGTTCCGTTCATCGAACTCGACGGCGAAATTGAAAAAGATACCGGGATGCCACTCGGGGAAATCTTTTCGCTGTATGGGCAGACGGGTTATCGAGCGATCGAACGGCGTTCGCTCGAGCGAGTGCTCCATGAGCAAGAGCGGGCGATTCTTTCAGTTGGCGGCGGAGTGGTTTCGGAGAAAGAGACGTACGACTATCTGCTTTCGAACTGCTACACGGTCTGGATCAAGGCGCGGCCGGAAGAGCACATGGCGCGGGTTATCGCGCAAGGCGATTTGCGGGCGATTGCGGGCGGCAATCAGGCGATGGAAGATTTGCGGCGGATTCTTGAGGCGCGTGAGCCGCTCTACCGGAAGGCGGATATGTATCTGGATACTTCCGGGAGTTCCGTGGACGAGAGTTTTGCAAAATTGAAGGCCGCATTGCCGGTGGGCGAAAAGCAGAACGAGAGGTAGGAGGATCCCGTGGACGTTGCAACGACAGAACAACTTCAGGCTAAGGTGGAACCGGCAGATTACCGGACGGAGCCTGGCAAATACAAACATTGGAAGGTCGGTTTCGACGGGCCGGTGGCGACATTGACGATGGACGTGGCGGAAGACGGCGGACTTCGGCCTGGGTACAAGCTGAAATTGAATTCGTATGATCTCGGTGTGGACATCGAGCTGCATGACGCATTGCAGCGGATTCGGTTTGAACATCCGGAGATTCGGTCGGTGATTGTCACGAGCGCGAAGAACCGGATTTTTTGTTCGGGCGCAAATATTTACATGCTGGGACTCTCTTCGCATGCGTGGAAAGTCAATTTTTGCAAGTTTACGAACGAAACGCGGAATGGGATTGAGGATTCGAGCGCGCACTCTGGATTGAAATTCATCGCGGCGTGCAATGGGACGACGGCGGGCGGCGGTTACGAACTGGCTTTGGCTTGCGACGAGATTATTTTGGTGGATGACCGGTCGTCGGCGGTCAGTTTGCCGGAGTTGCCGCTACTGGGCGTTTTGCCGGGAACGGGCGGACTGACGCGTGTGACGGATAAGCGAAAAGTGCGGCGAGATTACGCCGATATGTTTTGTACGAATCCGGACGGTGTGCGCGGACAAAGAGCAAAAGATTGGCGGCTGGTGGATGAAGTGGTGAAGCCACAGCAGTTTGCCGAGCAGGTGAAGCAGCGGGCGCTAAAGCTGGCGGAATTGAGCGATCGTCCTTCTAATGCGAAAGGCGTGGAGCTCACGACGGTGAAGCGGACGGTGGATGAAGCGGGCGTGCATTACGAATATGTCGATGCGAAGGTGAATCGCGAAGCGCGGACGGTGACTCTGACGATTCGCGGGCCGGAATCCATCCCGCAGTACACGATCGAGAGCGCTCTTGCGGCTGGTGCGCATTGGTGGCCGCTGCAAATGGCGCGGGAGTTGGATGACGCCATCCTGACACTGCGCACGAACGAGCTCGATTTGGGCTTGTGGATTTTGAAGGCGACTGGAAATCCGGTCGCGGTGCTGGCCGTCGATGAATTTCTTTTGAATCATCAGGACAATTGGTTTGTGCGCGAAGTTCTGGGAATGATGCGACGGACATTTGCGCGGATCGATGTTTCTTCGCGGTCTTTGTACGCGATTGTCGAGCCGGGATCGTGCTTTGCCGGAACCCTATTCGAATTGGCGCTGGCCGCGGACCGCGTTTATATGCGGGATTCAGAGGACGGCGAGAATGTGGCGAGCGTGGTGCTTTCGCTGATGAATTTTGGGGCGCTGCCGATGGTGAATGGACTTTCCCGTGTGGCGGCGAGGTTTTATGAGGACTCGGCGCAAATTGAGAAGCTGCGTGGTTTGGTTGGAAAAACGCTGAAAGTTCACGACGCTATGGATGCGGGGCTGGTGACAGCGGCACCGGATGACTTGGATTGGGAGGACGAGATTCGGCAGGCGCTGGAATCGCGCGCGGCTCTTTCACCGGACGCGCTGACGGGGCTGGAGGCAAATTTGCGGTTTGGGATTAACGAGACTCTCGAGACGCGTGTGTTCGGGCGGCTCTCGGCTTGGCAGAATTGGATTTTTATTCGGCCGAATGCGGTGGGGGCGAACGGAGCGCTGAAAGTCTATGGAACAGGCGCGCCGGTGAAATTTAATTGGGAACGAGTGTAAGGAAAAGCGCACGAGAGTTGCGGTGGTGAGGAAAGAGCACAGGCAGGAGTGCCCGTGCTACTGAGGAGAAGGGCCATGATTGATTACACAGAGAAGATACCGAATAACGTGGACTTAGGAAGGGACCGCGGTTTGCAACGCGCGCTTGAACATTGGCAGCCGGCGTACATGGGGTGGTGGTACGACATGGGGCCGAATGAGAGCCACAATTATGAGGTTTATTTGCGGACGGCGATCAGCGTCGAGGCGGATGGATGGGCGCAATTTGATTACGTGAAGATGCCGGAGTATCGCTGGGGAATTTTTCTGCAGCCGCGCGACGATAAGCGTGAGGTGAACTTCGGAATTCACAAAGGGCAGCCCGCTTGGCAGGAAGTGCCGGGAGAATACCGGTCGACGCTGCGGCGCGTAATTGTGACACAGGGGGACACGGAGCCGGCGTCGGTGGAACAGCAGCGGCTTTTGGGATCGTCGTGCCCTTCGATGTACGACTTGCGGAATATTTTTCAGGTGAATGTGGAAGAGGGGCGGCATTTGTGGGCCATGGTGTATTTGTTGCACCGCTATTTTGGGCGCGATGGGCGTGAAGAGGCAGAGGCTTTGCTGGCACGTCGATCAGGGGATGCAGATAATCCCCGGATTTTGGGCGCGTTTAATGAACCGACGCCGGACTGGCTGGCGTTTTATATGTTTACGTTTTTTACGGACCGCGACGGAAAGTTTCAGCTGTGCGCCTTGGCGGAGTCCGGCTTCGACCCGCTTTCGCGGACATGCCGGTTCATGCTGACTGAAGAAGCGCACCACATGTTTGTCGGAGAGACGGGAGTGACGCGAATCATCAAGCGGACCTGCGAACTGATGAAAGAAAATAAATTGGAGGACCCGGCCCAAGTGCGAGCGCTTGGAGTGATCGATCTGCAGACGATTCAGAGATATCTGAACTTTCATTACAGCGTGACGCTGGACCTCTACGGTTCTGATGTTTCTTCGAACGCGGCGAGTTATTTCACCAACGGGCTGAAGGGACGATTTCGCGAAACGAAGCTCGACGATGACCACGTGCTGAGCGAAGCCGAATACTCGGTGTATGAAGTGATTGGCGACAAGATCGTGAAGAAGAATGTTCCAGCGCTGACGGCTTTGAACGAGCGATTGCGCGACGACTACATCGAAGAGATCGCCGACGGCGTGGGGCGGTGGCAGCGGGTGATTGATGAAGCGGGCATTCCCTTTAAGCTGACGCTGCCGCACAAGGGGTTTCACCGCGCGATTGGGAATTTTGCCGGACACCACATCAGCGTGAACGGTGATGTCTTGACCGCCGAGGCGTGGGACAAGCGCAAGCACGAATGGCTACCGAGTCCGGCGGACGAGAAGTTCGTGCAATCGCTAATGATGGGGCGCGTCGTCGAGCCGGGGAAGTTTGCGAATTGGATTGCGCCGCCGCTGCGGGGGATTAACAGCAAGCCTTTGGATTTTGAATATGTGCGGTTTAGCTGAGAGAAGGAAGTAATGAAGTAAGGAAATAACGACGTAAGGAAAAATCGAAAACAAAGAGGCGCGTCCGCGACTACCGCGTCACTGTCATCTGGCTTGGATTTTCGGAGAGAAGATTGCAGCCGATCATCGATATTCACATTCACATCATGCCGTATCACATGATGAAGCCCTCCGCGATGGAGTTGATGAAGCGCGGGCGGAAGGATTACGCAGATGTGATGCGCTACTGTGAGGATCCGGAGGCGTTTCTTGCGCATTTGGATAGCCTCGGGATCGAACGCGCGGGACTGATCAATTATGTCGCACCGAAGATCATCGGGTTCACGCCGGAAGTGAATGATTGGAGCGCAAAATATTGCAGTGCGGCACCGGAGCGTTTGATTGCATTTGGCGGCGTGCTGCCGGGAACAGTTCCCGATGCGGGAGCGGAAGTAGACCGCATGGCGAAGATCGGAATTCGCGCGATCAAGCTGCATCCTTCGCACCAAGTGCTGACGCCGAATTCTTATATGAACGGAAACAGGGATTTGGCGTCGATTTACGAGCGCGCGCAGGCGAATGGAATGCCAGTGATGATTCACACGGGAACTTCCATTTTCCCGGGCGCGCGCAATTTGCACGCGCAGCCGATGTTGTGCGACGACGTGAGCATCGATTACCCGAACCTTGTGGTAATTCTGGCGCACGGCGGAAGGCCGCTGTGGATGAACGAGGCATTTTTTCTGGTGCGTCGGCACAAGAATATGTACATGGATATTTCCGGGATTCCGCCGCAGAAACTGATGGAGTATTTTCCGCGGATTGAAGAGATCGCCGATAAGGTTTTGTGGGGAACGGACTGGCCGGGGCCGGGCGTGCCCGAGATCAAGGGGAACGTTGAGAAGTTTCATGCCTTGCCCATTGCGGCGGAAGCGAAGCGGAAGATTTTGTATGACAATGCGGCGCGGTTGTTCCCGCGGTGAGCGCCGAGCGGAATGGTTCCGTTGCGATTTTTCTTGCGAGGTGAGTTGACTTGGTTTCGATTACGCTGCCGAACGAATCGCAGAAGACGGCACACATCCGCTTGACGCTGAATGGCGAAGAGACGGATGTTTCGTTTGCGCCGTACAAGACTTTGCTGGAAGTGCTGCGGGAGGATTTGGGGCAGACCGGCACGAAGCATGGTTGCGAACTGGGCGAATGCGGGGCTTGCGCGGTTTTGCTGGACGGTAAGGCGGTCCTTTCGTGTTTGCTGCTAGCCGTGGAGTGCGACAAGAAAGGCGTTTTGACGGTGGAAGGATTGGCCGCGGACGGGAAATTGCATCCCTTGCAGGACGCGTTTGCCGATTTGGGGGCGGCGCAGTGCGGGTACTGTACGCCAGCGATTTTGGTGACGGCTAAGGCGTTGCTGGACGTGAATCCGAAGCCTTCGCGGGAGGAGATTCGAACGGCGTTGTCGGGGAATTTGTGCAGATGCACGGGGTATCAGCAAATCTTCGAGGCCGTCGAAGAAGCGATCGTGCGAATCTCGGGCACGCAAAATGGATAAGGAAAAACAGATGCGCGTGATCGGCGTTCCGCGGCGAAGAGTCGATGCGCGCGCGAAAGTTACGGGGCAGACGAGGTTCGCGGATGATATCTTTTTGCCGCGCATGGCTTACTGCAAGTTACTGCGGTCACCGCATCCTCATGCGCGTATTCGAAAGATTGATACTTCGCGGGCGGCGGCGCATCCGGGCGTGTATTTGGTTCTGAGCGGAAAAGATCTCCCGATTGAATATGGAATTTTGCCGGTGAGCCAGGACGAACAGGCACTTTGCGTGGACCACGTGCGGCACGTGGGCGATCCGGTGGCGGCGGTCGTGGCGCGGGAAGAGTTGACGGCGTTCGAAGCGCTGGACCTGATTGACGTGGAGTACGAGTTGTTGAAGACGATTGCCGATCCGGAAGAGGCGCTGGCAACGCCTGCGCCGCGGATTCACGAATACGGAGAAGAGGGAAACGTTCACAAGCGCGTGTCGCTGGAGTTCGGAGATGTGGAGCAGGGTTTTGCAGAAGCGGATGAGGTTTTCGAGGATACTTTTTTTTATCAGGGGAACACGCATCTTCCGATCGAGCAGCACGCTTCGGTGGCGATAAAAGATCCCGAGGGGAAACTTACGATTTGGAGCAGCACGCAGACGCCGCATTATTTGCATCGCGCGCTCGCGAAAGTTTTGCAAATGCCCGCCGGGCATATTCGCGTAATCGCCACGCCGAATGGCGGAGGATTCGGCGGGAAGAGCGATCCGTTTAATCACGAAATTGTGGTGGCGAAAGCGGCCCTGCTATTGGACCGGCCAGTGAAGATTTGTTTGACGCGCGAGGAAGTTTTTTATTGCCACCGCGGCAGGCATCCGGTGTTGATGAAATTCAAGACCGGCGTGAAGAAAGACGGCACGATCACTGGAATGCATTTGCAAACGCTGATCGACGGCGGCGCTTATGGGTCGTACGGAGTGGCGAGCACGTTTTATACCGGCGCGCTGCAGACGGTGACGTATCACGTTCCGCGCTACAAATTTCAAGGATGCAGGACGTTTACGAACAAACCGCCGTGCGGGCCCAAACGAGGGCATGGAACGGTGCAGCCGCGATTTGGGCAGGAAGTGCAGCTCGATAAGATTGCGGAGAAATTGAGCATCGATCCAGCGGATTTGCGACTGCGCATCGCGGAGACTTCGAACGCGGTGACGGCGAATTTTTTTCGATTGAGTGTCGTGAATCTTTCGGAATGCATTCGGAGGGTGGTGAAGAATTCGGATTGGAAGGAAAAATTCCGCAAACTGCCTGAAGGGCATGGCGTTGGGCTGGCTTGTTCTGCGTATCTGACGGGAGCCGGGTTACCGATTTATTGGAATAAGATGCCGCACTCGGGAGTGCACATCAAGTTCGACCGCGGAGGAGGCGTGGCAGTTTTTTGTGGCGCGACGGAGATTGGGCAGGGTTCGGACGATGTGCTGGCGGGAATCGTCGCGGAAGTTTTGGGCCTGGAGACGTTTGATATCCGCTTGTACACAGGCGACACGGATTTGGGGCCGGTGGATTTGGGGTCGTATTCGAGCAGAGTAACGATCATGGCTGGCAACGCGGCTTTGCAGGCGGCGGAGCGCGGGAAAGCGATCATTGCGGAAGCTGTGGCGGAGAAATTCGGAGTTCCGAAGGAGAGATTGCACTTTGCTGACAAACGCGTTTTTGATTCGGTTGCGCCAGAGAAGGGCGTGACGTTTGCTGAGGCGGTCTGTTTGGCGGAGGCGCGGTTTGGGACGATTGGCGCGATGGGTTCGTACACGCCGCCGAAGTCGTTGGCACTTTATAAAGGCGGCGGAGTTGGACCATCGCCGACCTATTCGTACACGGCGGCCGTCGTCGAGGTTTTTGTGGATCCCCGGACGGGATGGCTTACCGTGCCGAAGATCTGGATCGCGCATGACATTGGGCGCGCGTTGAATCCGACACTTGTGCGCGGACAGGTAGAGGGCAGCGTTTACATGGGGCTGGGCGAGGCGCTGATGGAGGAGCAGGAATTTCGCCGGCTGCCGAAAAAACTTTCGCATGCGCTGGTGCACAAATTTCCTTCGATGCTGGAGTATAAGAGCCCGACGTCGCTGGATATGCCGGAAGTGATCACGGAGTTGATCGAGGAGCCTGATCCACGCGGACCGTTTGGAGCGAAGGAAGTTGGGCAAGGGCCGCTGTTACCGATTATGCCTGCGGTGGCGAACGCGGTTTATGACGCTGTCGGCGTGCGGATTGACGAAGTGCCCATCACGCCGGAAAAAATAATGAAAGCACTGGCGGAGAAGAAAGCGGGGCGCGAGCCGCGTTTTGGGCCGAGCCATTTTCCGAATGTGAATTGGCCGCAAGCGCTGTGCGTTCCTCCACCGTGGGAGGGAGGAGACGGGAACGCCGTGAACGATGTGCCGCGAACGGCAAGACACAGCACTGAAAAAGAAAAGGTGCTCAGCTCATGATGCGGCTGCCACTTTTCGAGTTTCGCGCGCCGCGCACAATGGAAGAGGCGGTGCGGATTTTGGACGGCGAAGGTGCGAAGGTTATGCCGCTGGCCGGGGGCACGGACTTGCTTCCAAACATGAAGCGGAGGCAACAAGTTCCGAAGACGTTGATGAGTCTGCGGTACATCGAGGATTTGAATCGCGTTCGAATGAAAGACTCGGCTTCTCGGCTCGGAGCTTGCGTGACGCTTGCGGATATTGCGGCGGATGTGCGGTTTCGAAACGGTTTGACGGCTCTGGCGCAGGCGGCTTCGCTGGTGGCCACGCCGCACATTCGAAACATGGCGACGCTTGGCGGGAACCTTTGTCTCGATACACGCTGCAACTATTACGATCAGAATTATGAGTGGAGAAAGGCGATCAACTTTTGTCTGAAAAAGGATGGCGACACTTGCTGGGTCGCGCCGGGAAGCCCGAAGTGCATGGCAGTTTCTTCGACGGACACGGCGCCGGCATTGATCGCGCTTGGCGCGCGCGTTCGACTTGTTTCGCGTTTGGAAGAGCGCGAAGTTTTGCTCGCGGATCTTTACACCAACGATGGTCTGGATTACATCAAGCGGAAGCCGAATGAAATCCTGGCGGAAGTTTTGCTGGAGTCGCTGCGCGGCTGGAAGAGCACGTATTGGAAGCTGAGGCGGCGCGGCTCGTTTGACTTTCCGGTGCTGTCGGTTGCGGCGGCGGCGCGCTTTTCGGAGGCGGGTGTGGTCGAGGACGCGCGCATTGTAATTGGTTCGGCGGCATCGCGGCCATTGGTCGCGGCGGAAGCGGCGAAAACTCTAGTAGGGCGTCAACTAAATGAGGAGTCGATTGCGGAGGCTGCTGTTCTCGCCGCTCGCATCGCCAAGCCGCTCGACAACACGGACTTCGATATGAGCTGGCGCAAGAAGGTCACAGGGGAGTTTGTAGCTTGCGCTCTGCGAGAATTAAGAGGCGACGACGTGCGCGGCGAGCGCGCTAGCTTCATGCGCACGCATTCTCATTGATATCCCGGGATTTTCAATGCAGAAGCGTATTACTTCTCTTCACATTTTTCGACACCATCAAATTTCTGAACGACTCGCTTAGGCTTTCGCGATTCGAGACGGGCTCGCGCATCCTTGACAAAGCCTACGAAGCGCTGTGCCAATTCGCGGATTCGTTCGGACTGACGCCGCTCGATCGCTTCCGTGGGGATAAGTTCGGCGCCTACGCCGATGGCCGTGGCGCCAGCCAAAATAAAATTGGCGGCCGTCTGCTGATTCACGCCCCCCGCTGCAATCAACGGAATCTGCGGTAGAGGCGCCTTCAGAGCTTTAATGTAAGTGTCGCCGCCAACCTGCGCGCAGGGAAATACCTTGACGAAGTCGGAACCCGCGCGCCACGCCGAAATCACCTCAGTCGGCGTCAAAGCTCCCGCGAGAACGGCGACGTCTTTTTTTGTGGCGAACTCAATGATCGTTGGATCCAGTCCGGGGCTGGTCAAGAAATTTGCTCCCGCATCGACGCACTTGCGGGCCATTTCCGTGTCCATGAGAGTTCCCGCGCCGACGATCATCTTGGGATGGAAGCGAACCAGATGGGAAATTAAGTCAATGGCACCCGCGACGGTCATGGTGATTTCCACGATCGGAACTCCGCCGCGCGAAACGGCCTCGGCGGCAAAATGCGCGTCTTCGGCAGACGACACCCTAATCGCTGGAACGACGCCTATTTCCTTAATAAGAGCGCAGACTTCGGTCTTCTTCATGACGGAATTCCTTCCGGCGGCGGCGACTCCATCCCGGGACCGACAGCCGCGGCGGAGCTGGAGATACGCCACACCAGCTTTGGGCCTGGCTGGGGCTACTCTATCAAACGCCGAGGCGCCTAGACTGCTTCTTGGGGCTCCGGAAGCTTATCACCATCGTGAGCAAACCAGACGTAGAGCGTCGGAAGAAGAAAAATGCTCATAACCAGGTCGGAGATAAGCCCACCGACGATGACGATGGCGAAGGGACGCTGCGAATCCGAGCCAATGCCGTGAGACAGAGCTGCGGGCAGCAATCCCAGAGTGGCGACAAGCATGGTCATCATGATGGGGCGAAGGCGGAGAACAGCGCCTTCCACCGCAGATTCCTCGATGGTGTAGCCGGTGGCGCGAAGCTGATTGATGTATTCGAGCATGATTACGCCGGTTTGCACCGAGACACCGAAGAGGGCGAGAAAACCGACTCCAGAGGAGACGCTGAAGTTTGTATGCGTGAGGAAGAGAGCGAGCAAACCGCCAAGGCGCGCCATGGCTACGTTGGTGAGAATGAGGAACGCCCACTTCATGGATTTAAACATGGTATAGAGGATGACGAAGATCACCAGCACCGTGATGGGCAGGACCAGCAGCAACCGCTTCTCCGAGCGCTTTTCACTTTCATATTCGCCGGCCCAATCGAAAGTGTATCCCGTCGGCAATTTCACGGCGGCATTGACTTTTCTAATCGCGTCTTCGACGGTGCCGCCGAGGTCCCTGCCACGCACGCTGTACTTGACCGCGACGTAGCGCGAGTTCGCTTCCCGGTAGATCTCTGAACCTCCGTCGGAAACACTGACACTGCTCAATTGGCTGAGGGAAACGCGCTCGCCGGTGGGAGACAAGAGGCGTATTTTTTCGATAGCCTCACGAGTGTTTCGGTATTCCGGCAAATAGCGCAGCACAAGGTCATATCTTTGTTCACCGATCAGCACCTGAGTGAGGGCGTTTCCGCCTACCGCTGTCTGAATCGCGTCCTGGACGTCGGAGACATTGAAGCCGTATCGCGCGGCCTTATCGCGGTCTACGGCAAAATCAAGATTCGGCTGTCCGAGAATCCGAAATAAGCCCAGATCCTCCACACCGCGGACGCCGCGCATGACGGCGACGACCTCGTCGCCCTTCTCTTCGAGCGTCTTAAGATCATCTCCGTAGATTTTGACGGCGAGCGCGCCTTTGACTCCGCTGACGGCCTCTTCCAGATTGTCGGAAATCGGCTGGGAGAAGTTCCAGATGACGCCGGGAATTTTTTCCAGTTCGTGGTTCATCGCCGCGATCAATTTTTCTTTGTCCTGATGGAAGATGGGGCGCCATTTTTCTTTCGGAAGGAGATCGACAAAGTACTCGGTGTTGAAGAAACCGGTGGTATCGGTGCCGTCGTCCGGACGGCCTACCTGGTCGACCACTTGCGGGACTTCGGGAAAGGAACACAAGACCTGGCGGGCTCTATCGGCAATCCGCGCGCCCTCCGTTGGACCCGTACTGGGCGCCAGCGTGCCGCGAACCCAAATGGCGCCTTCGTCCAAATGGGGAAGAAATTCAGAACCGATCACGCCGCCGAAAGCGAGAAAAATCGCGAATGCAAAGGAAACCGCGGCCGCCCCGACAGTAATCGGCCGATGGCGAACCGCCCAGGCTACGGCAGTCCTGTAACGGACGGTGAGATAGGCCATAACTGGGTTGTGCCATTCCTTGACGCCCGAGCGAAAAAAAAGACTCGCGAGCGCGGGAGCAATGAGCATGGAAAAAATCAAAGCGCCGAGGAGCGCGAAGGCCACGGTCCATGCCATGGGTTTGAACAATTTTCCTTCGACGCGCTCGAGCGTGAAGATTGGGAGGTAAGCGGTGATGATGATGGCAATGGCGTAGAAGACCGGCCGCTGCACTTCATGAGCGGCCTGACGAATGCGGTCAAACGGACTGCCCTGATCGGAGCCCTGATGGTTCAGGTGGCGAACGATGTTTTCGACCATGACCACGGCGCCGTCAACGACCATGCCGAAATCCAGAGCACCGAGGGAAAGCAGATTCGCGGAAATGTGGCGCAAATCCAGGCAAATGGAGGCGAAGAGCAACGCGAATGGGATCGTCAGGGCAACGATGATCGCGGCGCGCACGTTACCCAGAAAAATAAAAAGAATGATGACAACGAGGACCATGCCCTCGGTGAGATTGTGCATGACGGTGTGCGTGGTGTAGCGCACCAGGTCGTCGCGATCCAGATACGGAACGATTGTTACGCCCTTGGGCAGTATTTGACCGTTCAAGCGCTTCACCATGGCGTGAATTCCTTCGAGAGTGGTGGCGGTGTCGGCGCTTTTGCGCAGGAACACGATGCCTTCTACGACATCGTTGTCATCCACCACCACGCCGTCCGCTCGATGGATCGCTTTGCCTATTTGACCGAGGCGGATTTTCGGCCCCTGGGACACGACGGCAATGTCTTTCAGCTGAAGGGCGGTGCCGTTCTGTGTTTTGAGGACAGTCTTCTCGATATCCTTGACGTTTCGCACTAAACCCACGGCTCGAACGTTGATTTGCTGCGCGCCTTGTTCGATGAAACTTCCGCCGGCATTCGCGTTGGCATTCGACAATTGCTGCTCAATTTGCGCAAGGCTCAGTCCATAGGAGACAAGCTTGTCGGGATCGAGGCGAACCTGATACTCGCGAGTAATCCCGCCGAAGGACGAATCGTCAACGACATCCGGCACGGACTTTAGATACTTACTTATGACCCAGTCTTGGATGGATTTGAGCTCCATTACGTCATACGCGGGATTGGTGCTTTTAAGGGTGTACCAATAGATCGAACCAATCGGACTGAAATCAGGACCGATGCTTGCGCTGAGGTTGGGCGGCAGTGTTACCTGCCCTAGCCGCTCCGTAACTTTCTGGCGGTCCCAGTCGTTGTCGGAATCATCATCGAAAATCAGATTGACGACGGACAGTCCCGCCAGTGAAGCCGACCGCACGTGCTGGAGATGTGGCATGCCGTTCATCTGGATTTCGATCGGCACGGTGACCTGTTGTTCCACTTCTTCAGCGGCCCGGCCTGGCCATTGGGTAATCACCTGCACCCAGGTGTTGGCGACATCGGGGTATGCTTCGACGGGTAGTTTTTCAAACGAGATAATGCCCCACACGAATAGCAGTAAGGCAATACTAAGAACGATGAAACGACTGTTCAGTGCAAAATCGACCAGCGACCGAATCATTACTGTTGCACCGTATTTTGGAAGTCAAGCGCATCGGCCACAACTTGATCACCGGGAGCAAGTCCTGACAAGATTTCCTGCATGCTTCCGGAAAGCATGTCACCACCCTTAACTTCCACACGCCGAAACTTCTTGTCTTTCGTTGGAATGTAGACCCAATCGCGGTCGTGCAGGTGCAAGATGGCATTGGCCGGAACCGCCGCGCGCTTCTGTTTGTTTTGGCCCTGAAACGTAGCCGTCACGAACATGCCGGGGCGCATCAATCCCGGATTGCGCACTTCGATGCGAACTTTCGCCGTGCGGATACTCGGATCGAGGATGGGGCCGATGTTGCTGATCACTCCTGTGAAATTTTTGTCGGGATAGGCGTTCAGGCGGATGTCGGCGCTTTGCCCGATTTGAACGTTAGATAGATCATTCTCGTAGACGTCGCAAAGAATCCAGACATAGGTTAGGTCGGAGATGGTGAACGGATTGGGCGAACCCAGGCCAGCGACTCCTGACGCGTTGGTGACCTGCTGGTCGGTGATTACGCCCGAGACGGGCGCGCGAATCTCGACAATGCCGGAGGGTTGATCGAGGTTGGTGTTCCCAAGCACTCGAAGCTTTTCCGCCGTGGTCTTCACGTCCACTTTCGCTTTGGCGTCGGTGTCCTGGGCAACCTGTAAATCGTTTAGCGAGAAAGCGCCTTTGTCGTAGAGAAGTTGCGCTCGCTCCAATTGCGTGCGTGTGAGTTGCTCATCGGCGACTGCCTTTTGATAATCGGAGTAAGCGGCCGCAACGTCGGCGCTCTGGACGCGCAGCAACAATTGGCCTTTCTTTACGGTGTCTCCCAAACGAGCCGCAATTTCCACCACGCGACCAGTGGCTACAGAAATTACCGGAACATTTCTCGAAATGTCGGGAGTGACCGTACCGGTAGTTTTCAACTGCGGGGCGGCAAAATGTTCAACCGCTGTCACTAACGGAAATTGATCGGGATGATCGACTTGAAAAACGTTGGGATCGCTTGCCTGCTCAACCTTTAGCGGCGGCGGCGCTCCGGCGTTTTTATCGTTCCCGGCGTCTCCACAGCCGGCGGCCAGGGAACCCAGCATCAGGCAGAGACCGAGCGTTTCAAAGCTGCTGGATTTCATTGGATAACCTTAGGCTCTTCCGCGAAGAGTGCTGCCGGATACAGTCCGGAGCAAGATCGTAGAGACCTCTGCGGGAGTTGAACTCGCTTGGCCGCGCGTACGGCGGCGGGATTTCGAAACATGTTCGTCTCACTGTTCGCATTTTGAGGCGGATGCGCTGAAATGTGCTCCTCGGAGGGTAAAAGGCTTTCTATTACAATACGATGAACGCTTCGTGGGACGCATTAGTGTTGAAATAGTGCCAGCCCATGCACTACTGTGCAGAGGTCCATTGCGTTAGAGTCCCCGACCTTGATACCATACCCCTCTAGGGTAGGCAAGCAAAATGTCACATACTTCTCGCGAAAAGCTCGACCTCGTTACCCGCACTAAGAAGGTCATCGGCCAGCTCGAAAGCGTTCTTCGCGCCCTCAATGAGGATGAGCCTTGCGCGGAAGCGCTGCAGCGACTGGCCGCGGCTCGCGGAGCCATCAACAGCCTGATGGGCGAACTGATGGAAGACCACATCCGAAACCACATGCCACGCAATTCCAAATCCTCGGAAGAGGCTGCCGACGACGTCATTCAAATCGTGCGGACTTATTTGAAATAATGCAAAAGACAGTCGCGTTTGCGGCTGTTTTTCTGTATCTTCCGTGCACCCGAGTCTTGAGCAAGCGAATCCAAGACGGGAGGGAGATCTTTCGGTGACACGACCCGTGAGGCTACTGCTCGTAAGTTCGTTGTTTGCAGCATTTCTCTGCGCTCCGGCCGCGAAGGCTCAGGCCGGGCCGGAGGATGGCGGGCACGATTTACAAATATGGACCGGCGGCGGGCACGGACTGAATGGAAGTACCGCGGACAGCGGAGTCTGGAACGTTGGTTTACGTTACGGTTGGATTTTGACCGCGCCGCACGGCCCGGGCTTTTTGCGGGGTCAATTCGAATACGCGGTCGATGTGGTGCCCGTCTTCGTCGTGGTTCAGAAATTCGACACCGCCTATGGCTTCGGGCTGAATCCCTTCGCGCTGAAATGGAATTTTACCAAGGCTCGCAAGGTCGTTCCCTACTTCGAGCTCGGTGGGGGCACTTTGTTTACGAATTACTACGTGCCTCCCGGGACTTCGCGGGTAAACTTCACGTCGAGCGGCGCACTGGGATTGCACTTTCTGCGAAGCAAGTACAACTTGAGCGCGGAGCTCCGCTTCATGCACATTTCGAACGCCTCTCTCGCCAATCTGAATCCTGGGATAAACACCCTGCAATTGCGCCTCGGCTTTGGACGATTCACGCAGCCGAACTAGCATGTACTCTCGCCGAGCGGTATGATGTAGCCGTCCAGCCTTTTTGAGCTCCGCAGTTCGCGGGAAGTTAGGGTCCTTCTGGGAATAAATCCGAACTAAAACTGGTATACGTCCGAGGGGTAAACCATGAACATGAAAATGACGAAGATTGCGGTTGTGGCCCTGTTGTTGGCCGGATTAGGGGTGGGGCTCCGTGGAGTGCGCGCGGATGGCAAGGCGCCCGCGGTTGGGAGTCCTGCACCGGACTTCACTTTGAATTCGCAGGAAGCCAAGCCGGTTAGCTTGCATGATTTCAAGGGCAAGTGGGTGGTGCTCTATTTTTACCCGAAGGATTTTACAAACGGGTGCACGCTCGAAGCCCACAACTTCCAGCGCGACTTGGCTCAATACGAGCAGAAGCATGCGGTGATCGTCGGCGTCAGCGTGCAGGACGAGGATTCTCACCAGAAATTCTGCACGAAGGAAGGGCTGAACTTCAAGTTGCTTGCCGACACCAAGCAGGAAGTTTCCGCGCTCTATGACTCGGTGATGACCAATGGCGACGCCAAATTTTCTGCGCGCCACACCTTCCTGATCGATCCGAATGGCGTTGTGCGCAAAGTTTTTCTCGAGGTGAAGCCTCAGCAGCACAGCGAGGAAGTTCTCGCGGCGCTCACGGAGTTGCAAGGCGGCGTGTCCAAGTAAGTTAGAAGTTTACCCTGCTCCATCGTTCGCTGAAGGCTTGGACTTTGGCGGATACATTTGGCAGGGAAACAGCATTGGGGCTTGCCGGTTTGCTGGACCGGCAAGCTGGTCCCCTATTCTCTGAAGTCTCGATAGTAGGTCTCCTGGAGAACATTCATGAATCGTAAATGGATTGCGGCTTTCGCTAGCCTGCTCTGTGTTGCGGTTGCGCTTTTGCTTCATGCTGACCCTGCAAAAACGGAAACAGTAACCTACAAAAGCGGGGATGAAAACGTAAGCGGCTTCCTGGCGCTGCCCGAAGGCGGTGGCAAGCACCCTGCAATCGTCGTCATCCACGAATGGTGGGGATTAAACGATCAGGTCAAGGAAGACACGCAAAAGCTTGCTGCTCAAGGCTTTGTCGCGCTGGCAGTCGATCTGTATCGGGGAAAGGTGGCGACCACGGCGGACGAGGCGCACGAGTTGATGCGCGGCGTGCCCGATGACCGCGGCATTCGCGATCTCGAGGCAGCGTTCGCATACCTAGCCGCACGGCCCGATGTGAAGCCTGGCAAGATCGGTTCGGTTGGATGGTGCATGGGCGGAGGTTGGTCAATCAAACTAGCGATGAGCGAGCCGAAGCTCGCAGCGTGCGCCGTGAACTATGGCTCATTGCCGACGGAAGCGGCGAGCATCGCCAAAATTAAAGCGCCAGTGCTTGGAAATTTTGGCGCGGACGATCGCGGCATCACTCCGGAATCCGTGCGCGCGTTCGATGCGGCGATGAAAGCCGCGGGCAAGCCCGTCGACGTGAAAATATATGACGGCGCAGGCCACGCCTTCGAAAACCCCAATAACAAAGACGGCTACCGCCCGCAGGCGGCCGCGGATGCATGGTCTCGCATGGAGGGATTCTTTCAGAAAACTCTGCAATAGCCCGCGCTGAACGGCGAAGATTCATTTGGCGGTGCCGAGGTGCTCTAGCGATTCGGCAAGACCTTGAGTCCGGACGTTCTCTGAAAACGTTCCAGCGCCCCGGGAGTCTAAAGTTATAGAATCTCGAAAAGGAACGCCGCCTTCGGAGGCATTCGAAATCATGGCAAATCGCTGGCAGACATTCAGGAGAGCCGCACAAGTTGCTCTCATAGTGGCTATCTTGGGCTTCACTCTCAGCTACCAGAGGACAGCTCACGCGCAATCCGCCACAGTCGACATTCCCAAGACTCCTGCTGGCGAGCAATTCTCCGCATGGTTCGCGGCCTTCAATAGCGGCGAGCGAGCCCAGCTCGAAACTTTCCGCAGCCGCTTCGCGAAACCCGAAGAGCATAAAATCGACGGCGCTTTCGCTTTCCGGCAACAAGTGGGAGGATTTGACCTCAAGAAAGTGGACGAATCCAGCCCGACGAAGCTCTCGGTCCTCGTGCAAGAACGCAACTCCGATCAATTTGCACGGATCACCATCGAAGTGGAGGCCGCAGATCCTTACAAAGTCACGCGTATTGACCTGCGAGCCATCGATCGCCCAACGGAATTCGCCCTCCCGCGCTTAAGCCAGCCAGACCTCCTCGTCGCGTTGCGCGCGAAACTCGAGAAGGACTCGGCTGCCGATAAATTTGCCGGCGCTGTGCTGCTGGCGAAGGATGGCAAACCGATTTTCACCGGCGCCTACGGGATGGCCGACCGCGAAAAGAAGATTCCCAACACGCTCACTACGAAATTTCGCATCGGCTCGATGAACAAAATGTTCACGGCTGTCTCTATTCTCCAGCTCGTGCAAGCCGGCAAGATTTCTCTCAGCGATCCGGTGGGTAAATACCTGACCGACTATCCGAACAAGGACATCGCCACCAAGGTAACCATCTACCAGCTCCTAACGCACACCGGCGGCACCGGAGATTTTTTCGGTCCGCAATTCGACGCCCATCGTCTAGAACTAAAAACGCTAGAGGACTATACAAAGCTCTACGGCGACCGCGGCCCAGAGTTTGAACCGGGCAGCCGTTGGGAATATAGCAATTATGGATTCTTGATGCTCGGCGTGGTCCTCGAGCGTGTTACCGGTAAAAATTATTACGATTATGTAAGCGAAAATATCTACGCGCCCGCCGGTATGAAGTCCACCGGCTCTTTTCCCGAAGACCAAAACGTGCCCGACCGTTCGATTGGCTACACGCAATTCGGCGGCGCGGAACTTCGGCCCAACACAGATACGCTTCCCTACCGTGGCACTTCGGCCGGTGGAGGCTACTGCACCGTCGAAGACTTTCTACGCTTCGCGAACGCCCTGACCAATCACCGGCTGCTGAACGCACAAAATACCGATCTGCTTACCAGCGGAAAAGTCGATACAACGCGCGGCGCAAAATACGCTTTCGGCTTCATGGATAACGACGCGGGCACGGCGATGCGCCACTTCGGCCACGGCGGTGGCGCTCCCGGCATGAATGGTGATCTCCAAATCTTTCCGCAAGCTGGCTACGTCATCGTGGTGCTTTCGAATCTCGATCCGCCCGCGGCCAGCCGCATTTCGGACTTCATCGTGAACCGCCTCCCTGCCAACTGAGCCAATCCGGTCGGCCAAGCCGTTTTCGCCCATATTTTCGCGTTTCCTGTCCCTTGCTCTTGTGGCCCGCCGCCGCTGCTTTCCAGCTGCTGCTGCCCTTTCAGGTTTAGCTTTCCGATTGTTCGCGCGGATGATATTTTCAGTTCACCCGTGCCCCGATTCCTCGGCTATTGTTTGCAGCACCTTTTTGCGGAGGCTCAATGTGTAACTGGAAGCAAATCGCAGGAGCGTTTGTAACGGTCTCGGCGCTGGCGTTTACGTCCGCCGCGCAGACTCGCGTTTCCACTACCAAGCCTCAGCTGACGATCGAGCAGCTCATCGACATCAAGCATCCTTCCGATCCGATCTGGTCACCCGACGGCAAGCTTGTCGCCTTCGTGTGGGACCGCGCGGGCGTCGCCAATCTCTACGCCGCCAATGCCGATGGCAGCGGCGCGCCGAGACCGCTCACTTCGTTCCCCGAGGGTCAAGTGGGAGGAGCGTTCTGGAGCGAGGACGGGGATGCCGTTTATTTCCCGCATGAGGGCGACCTCTGGCAGGTCGCGGCGGCTGGCGGGGCTCCCAAACCGGTCTGGAGCAAACCGGATCCCGGCAGCGGTTACATCCTGTCGCCTGATGGCAAGCGTGTTGCTTTCGTTCGCAGCAAACACGCACCGGGCGACGATGGACCGCATCCAAGCGATCTCATTATTCGCTGGCTCTCCGATGGCACCGAGGCCACCACTGCGCACGACGACGTCGGCATTCACGGCATCTTGTGGTCGCCGGACGGTTTATCGCTCGCCTACATTGGCGGCGCAAAAATTATTCATCACGACGAGTCGCCCTCGTATTCCGGTGGAAAACTCATTTATCGTGTTTCCGAATATGTCCCCGGCCAGATTTACGCGATCAAACTTGCCGACGCGAAGCCTATCCCTGTCGCCAAGCCCGCCGAATACGGCGGATTGGCGTGGCTTGACAACGCGCGCCTCGTCTTCGATGGCCAGTCGAGCGACTTCAAAACGTATTCCATTTACCTCGCGGACGCGGCGACCGGCAGCGTAAAAACGCTTCACGAAATTCACGAAGAAAAATTCTGGAGCATCCCCGACTGGGGCGAAGCAGGCGCGCAGCCTTGGCCTTCTCCGAACGGCAAGTGGATCGCCTTCCTCGGCGATCAAGACGGCTGGGACCATCTCTACGTCATGCCCGCATCCGGGGGCGACGCCGTTCAGATTACGAAGGGCAAATTCGAAGCCTGGCGTCCGGCATGGTCGCACGACAGTACGCGCATCGCTTTCGACGCTAACCTGGAAGATCGCCCTGGCGATCGCGTCCTTGGCATCGCGAAAATCGGCGACGATCCAGCGCAAGCCGAAGTCACCTACATTCCCGCTGAGCCTGGCACAAATATCGAGCCGCATTGGTCCGAAGGCGACGGCCGGCTCGTCTACCAGCACACGGACACGCACAATAGCGCCGACCTCTACACCATTGGCTCCAACCCCGGCGCGCCGCCGGTTCGCCTCACAGACTCCATGCCCGCGGGCATGGACCGCTCGCAATTCGTCGAGCCGCAGTTCGTCCATTTTCCCGGACCCGACGGCCAGCAAGTTCCTGGCTGGCTTTTTGTGCCCAAGAATCTCGATCGCACCAAAAAACATCCGGCTATCATGTGGATTCACGGCGACGGCGTAAATCAGAACTACGACGGCTGGCACGTTCAGCGTAACTACGCCGTTTATTACAGCATCCATCAGTATTTTCTAAAGAAAGGTTACGTTGTCTTCGCGCCTGACTATCGCGGAAGCATCGGCTACGGCCGCGATTGGCGCACGGGCGTTTACATGGACGTCGGCGGTAAAGACGCGAAAGATGCTTGGATGGGCGCGAACTATCTGAAAACTCTTCCCTACGTGGACGCCGACCGCATCGGCGTATGGGGATTGAGCTACGGCGGCTTCTTCACGCTCATCGCTATGACCGATCAACCCAAACTTTTCCGCGCTGGCGTGGATGTTGCTGGCGTGACCGACTACACTATGTATTATTCCGATCCCTACCACGGCGATTGGACCGCGAGCCGCATCGGCACTCCCGAGCAAAATCCCCAAATCTACGCCAACGCTTCCCCGCTTTCTCACATTGACCGACTTGAGCGGCCTTTGCTCGTGCTTCACGGCACCGCCGACGTCAATGTTCCCTTTCTTGAATCCGTCTGGCTGATCGACGAAGCTCTAAAGAAACACAAGGGCGATTTGATCTCTTTTATGATTTATCCCGGTGAGTTTCACTACTTCACGCGCGAGCACGTCCTCCTCGACGCCTGGCATCGTGTCGATGACTTCTTCGACGCCAACCTGCGCGTGCCGGCCGCAGCAAAACCCAAACCGAAGTAACTCCACTCCCTTAGCGGGCCGGTTCAAGAATCAGCTTCTGCACGCGCCAATTCAGGATTTCGGCGACATATAGCTCGCTTTCGGAGGGGCAAGCGATTTCGTGGATCCAGCCGAATTGCCCGAGTTGTTTGCCCGCTTTACCAAACATCCCGAGCACTTTTCCATCGAGACTGAGCTTGTAAATTCGCCCCGGAAATGCGTCCGAAGTGTACAACACCTGATTCGGCCCCGGTGTGATGCAAACCGTCCACGGCGCTCCCGGCGCCATCGTGCCGGTCGTCGCCGTCGGTTTATTACCAATAGCCGCGCGCGCATCCGGAGGAGCCGGCACATCAATCGTCATCTGCCGAAGAAATTTTCCTTCCCCATCAAAAACCTGTATCCGCCGGTTCCCACGGTCAGCCACGTAAACATTCCCCACCGCATCCACGGCAATGCTGTGCGGCACGTTGAACTGCCCCGGCCCATCTCCCGGCTCGCCCCACGACTTCACCCAATTCCCACCCTTGTCGACCTTCGCCACGCGCGAATTGATATATCCGTCGCTGATGAATGCGTTCCCCGCCGCGTCCCAAGCCACGTCGGTCACTTGCCGGAACATCCCATCGACGGGCGGCAGCGCCGGCTTAACATGTTTCAGCGGACCAGTACCCTCATCGGAAGCCTCCTGCTTCCGCCCAAACACCATCACTACGCGCCCCTCCGGGCTGAACTTGATCACCATGTCCGACCCTTTGTCGGTCACCCAAATATTGTCCTGTTGATCGACCTTCACGGCATGCGCGTACGACCACGCATATAGATTGTGCCCAATCTCCCGCACAAATTTTCCATCCGCACTAAACTCCAATAGTTGCGCCCCACTCGCCGCATACGCAGGACCAGTCGTATTGCCGCGTGAAAAAACAAAAACGTGCCCCTTCGAATTGACCGCTACCCCCGCCACCTCTCCTAAATAAACGTCTGCCGGCAATTTTAGAAAATCAGGAACGGAGTTGTACCGAATTTCCGGCGGCTGCTGGCCAAAAGCCGGCCCAGTCACCGAAAGATACAAGACAAAAACGAGAAGATTGCGCTTCATAGAAATCACCTCGCTGCGAAAACGCTCATGCCCAAACGCTGATCCCGCGGAATCAGGCGGTCAGCCCGCCAGCGCTGCAAATTGGGCCTTGGTGAGAGGGACAACCGACAGCCTTCCTATACGCACCAGCGGTGAATCGGCGAACAATTTGTTTGCTTTGATTTGTGCGAGCGAGACCGGCGGCGAGATCGCCTTTCCCACTTTGATCTTCACCTCTGGATTTTTGGGATTCGACGCATCAACGGAAACCACCGTTGCCGTTCCCACTGCGCTCTTATGCTCGCCAGTCTCATAGATCACCAGCCTCGCGCCAGGCTCCATCTCGCGAAGATTTTTCACCGCCGTTGGATTCGACACGCCATCCCAGATGGTGACGCCGTCTTTTTTCAGATCGGCAAACGAATATACGGTTGGTTCCGTTTTCAATAAATAGTCCGAAGGCATATAAGCTCCCCACGCGAGCAATTTAAACTGCACCATCTTACCTCGCAAATCTCTTGCTTGCTTCGTTTCGTTGAAATGGTTTGCCGTGAGCTTCCGGCCGGTGCTTCTAGGCACCTGCCCGGCATATATGAGATGAGGTAAGGCGGAATGCAAGGAAAGGACATCCTGTGCTTGCCGGTGCCTCGAGCTTCTGGCACGATGCGAAGAACATTGCGCCGCACTTAATCAAGGAGCCTTTGCGGCGACAACACCGATGTCGGCGATGTTGTCTCCTTTTTTCAGCGAAGGGACCGCGTTCACGTGCAGTATCACACCGGAAGCTGGGGCGCGCGCTTCGAGAATGACTTTGCCAAAGTAGTCCGTCACGTGGCCAAGTGTCATGCCTTCCTGAACATACGTTCCGCGCTTGACGACCGGATACCAGATGCCCGGTCCATCCGAAATCACGTCGACGACTTTCCCCAGCCAAACCGGATTTTCTATGTAGTGCGGTTCGCCAGGAATCATCTTCAGATAACGCATAGTGCTTAGCGTACCGTTCACGAGCATCGCTACGTCGTCTGGGTCAACCGTGCCCGCGTGCCCGGCTTCCACGACAATGGACGGCTTGCCGCGAACCGAAGCCGTGTTGTCGAGGTACCGAGTCGCCGTAGGATCGGTCGGCCGCTCGCTCCAAATAATGATGTGATCAAGCCCGAACGCGAGCACCATCTGTTTCGAGGTGCGGTCCTGCGCTTCTTTGCCGACCGCGCCCCAATACGCGTAAGGACGCAGACTCTCATCCAAATCGCCGCCGTGATAGTCAATCAAATAGTCGCAGCGGTCGACGACTTCCCTGGTGATCAAGAACAAAGACCGGTCCGTTTGCGTGCCGTCCATTTTCCCGGGATAAAAGCGGTTCATGCTTTTGTTGTCGATGGGATTCACGTGCGGAACTTTTTGTTCGAACGAAAGCACGTTCACAAGCGGGAGGAGAATAACCGTGCCCGAGATTTGCGCGGGATCCAGCTCGCCAATCAATTTCTCCACCGCAATGATTGAAACGTATTCCGTCCCATGGGCTCCTGTAACCAGCGCGAGGACAGGTCCGGGTTTAGCGCCATTCACCACGACGACCGGAATGTTCGTCCCCGCGTCCATTCCCACAGGTACTTCGATATAGCCGTTCGCTTTTTGTCCCGCAGCGGCGGTCGCCGTTCCGACACTAAATGACGCGCGCTGTGCAAACACAACAGATGGCAACAACAAAAGCGCCACCACAGATGCGAGCGGAAAACGAATTGTGCGAAGCATGAAGCCTCCTCATGGCGAGACCTTCGGCAACCTCAGGGCGAGTGAGCATAACGCGGGCGAAGCGCCTCGGCAACACCGGCTGCCGAATCCAGGTTCGCACAAGAACTCATCAAAACGCCTCACCTCCTAAACAGAGCGAGAGAGCGTAAAAACGAGCGAGAATCTCTTACTCGAACGAATCCCCCGGCTTCCAAAGCGTCGATCCTCGCGAGAAGTTCTCCAAAATCGGTATGGGCATGGGACTGGCCTTCATTTCCATCGAGCCGGATGAACTATGCATTTTGGATAGATGGATTGGTGAGCTGAGCGGCAGCACGCCCGCGGAAATCTCCGACCTCCCAACGATGAGGGAATACCAGCCCGCTGGCGCCGGTAACGCTTATGGTGCGAAAGAGTCCGGCTACGTCCTGAACGAACTCGTTATCGCTCTGATGCGCAGCGTTGCCCTCACCGAAGAAGAAGGCAAGACCATGATTCTCCGCCTCGTTCATCGCGACTTTCTTCCCTAGACAGTTCCGAGCCGCGCTTCACTCACCCGATCCCGCACCCGCTCTTACTGCGGTCGCAGCCTTTGGCTCCGGAGTCGCCGGCGTCGCTTCGCCCTTCACGTAGTGCGCGTACCACGCAAGATAGCGCTCAAGACGATCCTTAATGTGCGACGGCACAGTGAACCCGTGATATTCGCCGGGATACACCACGAGCTCGGTGGTGCGCCCTAGAGCCTTCATGGCCTGGTACATCTGCTCGCCTCCCAGAATCGGCACATTCGCATCAATCTCGCCGCCCATGAACAGCGTCGGCGTCGTGATGTTCTTCACTCGGTAAAAGGGCGAAATTTTGTCCCAAACCGCCTGATGATCCCAGGGGTAGCCGAGTTCTGTTTCATAATCGCGCTGGTAGTGGTCGTGCCCGTAGAAACTGGTTATCAAGGCTACACCGGCGCCCGAGATGGCAGCTTTGAACTGCGTGGTTTGCCCAATGATAAAATCCGTTGAAATGCCGCCATAGGACCAGCCTCCGACGCCGAGCTTATCCGGATCGGCAATGCCCTGCGCGATGGCGTAGTCCACAATCGCCATGTCATCCTGAAAGTCCTTGTTGCCCCAGTCCGCGTAAATAGCTGCGCAGAATTTCTCGCCGTAGCCGGAAGAGCCGCGGGGATTCGGCAGGAGAACGGCGTAACCGTTTGCGGCATAAAGCTGCGCGAGATGATTAAACGACGCCTCATATTCGCTGACCGGCCCGCCATGCGGATTCAGCAGAGCAGGAACCTTTTTGCTGGCGTCGAAATCCAACGGCTTGTAGAGGTAGCCGGCGACCGCCGTTCCGTCTTTGCTTTTGAAATGCACGTATTCGACCTTGACCAGACGCAATTGAGAAATAAGTACGTCGTTGGTCTTCGTTAAACGCGTGAGCTCCCCGCCGTTCTCGAGAAAAACCTCGTCGGGACGATCCGTTGTACCGATTTGCGCGGCGATCGCGCCGTCCTTGCCCAAGGAATAGGTCCCTACCGTAAGCCGACCGCCGATCACGCGGCTGATTTCGCCGCCGGCAACCGCGATGCGGCACAGGTTTTGCGCGCCATCATCGACGGCAATGAAATAGATCGAGTTGCCGTCGGCCGAAAAGCGCGGCCGGCGCACATTGCGGTCAAACGCCAGAGTGAGGACCTTTGCTTCGCCGCCGGTCGAGGGCGCGATGGCAAGATGCTGGGTGGCGTACCAGAAGAGGTGCGTATCGAGCTGGGCGACGTAGGTGATCCATTTGCCATCGGGGGACCACGCGGGTTGACCGTCGGGGCCGGGATTGGTCGTGATCTGCGTGAGATGTGCGCCTTTATCCGTGTTGTCCGCCGCAACCACCCAGATATTGGTGTCCCGCGAAGCGTCCGGATCGGGCATGGTGCGGTTGCTGGTAAAGGCGATCTGCTTCCCGTCCGGCGACCACGCGGGTTGCTCGTCGTCAAAGCTGCCCGAGGTGATTTGCGTAACGGTTTTCTTTTCCACGTTGAACACGTAGAGGTGCGTGCGGCGATTGTCGAGATAACCGACCGTGTCTTGCTTGAACTGAAGGCGGTCGATCACATACGGAGGCTGCGTTTTCGGTTTCGCAGGAGCTGGCTTGTCTTTATCTTTTTCCGCCTCTGCGTCCTCCGGCTTCGGGTCCTGCAGCACCAAAACCAGCCGCGTGCTGTCCGGTGACCACTCGAAGTCACCGACGCCTTGGGAGATTTCCGTGAGCCGAACGGCTTCCCCGCCAAGCCGGTTCAAAAGCCAGACCTGACTTTTCCCTCCGTTGCGGGAAGAAGTGAACGCGAGGAATTTGCCGTCAGGACTCCAGCGCGGATGCCCGGAAGAAACGCCTTCCGCCGTCATTGGAAGCGGCTCTCCCCCGCGCGTCGACACCATCCAGATGCGCGTCTCGTTCTTGTCTTCCTTCAGCATCTTGGTGCGAACGGTGTACGCCACCCATTGGCCGTCTGGACTTAGCTCGGGCTGGCCAACGTCGCGAATCTGGAAAAAGTCATCAATGGTGATGTTGCGAGCCGCGGACGATGAGGGAGTGCGCGACTGCTCAGCAGCCGGGTCTGCCCCACGAGCAAACACGGGGAGTGCCAAGGCTAAGAAGACAAAAGCAAAGCTTCGGGCGATTTTCATGCCGTAAATTCCTCCAGATGGCATCCATACATAAACCGGGCGAAGTGTAGCAGAGCAAGCGGCGATTTGACGCAGCGGTCTTTATGACCCATCATACATGTCATACGTGTACGACAAGAGAGAAGGCGCAGCGTGCTCTCCATTCGATTGAAACCCTCTATTGAAAAACGCTTGTCCCGCCTTGCCAAGGAGACGGGGAGGACCAAGACTTTTTACGCTAGCAAGCTTATCGAGGAAAACCTCGAGGATCTCGAAGACCGATATCTGGCAGAAGCGCGTCTCGAAAAGCGCGGCAAGACTTATACCGACGCGCAGGTTCGGAGGGAGCTTGGCCTGGACGATTGAATATGACCAAGGGGTCCTCGCCGATTTCAAAAAGCTAAATCGCCAGATACAGCGGGAGATTTTGGACTACCTGAAGAAGCGCGTTGGAGAAGCCGAAGAACCTCGCGCATGCGGCAAGCCGCTCCGTCATAGCAAATTTGGATTGTGGCGATACCGAGTGCGTGACTCCCAAATCATTTGTGAATTGAGGGACGCGCAACTGAGGGTGTTGGTTGTGGCTGTGGGCCACCGCAGTACCGTTTACGAAAGATAAGTCGAAAGCGCTCAGCACTATTTTGTACGGACAAAGAATTATGCGAAGTTTTGGGGGGAGGGTGACGGGAGCTATGTACATCCACATGTTCGCGTTTCGGTTCAAGGCTGGGGTGACGGATGCTCAGAAGGACCACGTCGTTGCGGAAATACGGAAATTAGAGGGAGAGATTCCGCAGGTGCTCGAGTCCTGGGTAGGGATGAACGATTCGCCTCGCGCTCAAGGATACGAGATGGGAGGTGTGATGAAATTTGCTGACAAAGCAGCGTGCGAAGCGTATGGGGCTCACCCGGTTCATCAGAAATTGTTGATTTGGTTGATGCCGTTGATCGAGCCGATTGAAGTCGATTTCCCGGTGACCGCGTAAGGCGGCGTATCAGGGTTCTTCAAGAGAGAGAACAACCGTTATTCATAGCGTAGCGCGATCAAGGGATCGAGCTTCGAAGCTCGATACGCCGGCCAAAAGCTGGCGAACGCGGCCACCGCGGAAAGCACGACCACAGCCGCCACAAGCGTGATCGGGTCCCGCGGCTTCAGCCCATAGAGCAAGGATTTCGCTGCTTGCGCAGACGCCAGCGCGAGTCCCGCGCCAATCACCAGGCCGGTTATCGTTAAAAAGCTTGCTTCTCGCAAGATCAAACCCAGCACGTCGACGCGTTCTGCACCGACCGCCATGCGAATGCCGATTTCCTTCGTGCGCTGGACGACCATGTAGGAAATGACGCCGTAGAGGCCAATGGCCGCTAGCAAGGCCGCCAGAAATCCAAAAAAGCCCGAAAGAGTCGCCATCAATTCGTCTTGCAGAAGCGATTCATGAATGCTGGTCTGGAAGACTTTGAATTCAAGATCGATGCCCGGATTCATGTTGCCAATCGTTTCTTTGAGCGAACCTATAAGGCTTGTGAGCGGCAGCGACGAGCGAATCAGGATTTGATCGTCCGGGCTGGGCTTTTCCTGCTGCGTGGCCGGGAAATACATGAACGGCAAGAATTCCTCGTGCATGTCCTGGAACTTGTTGTCCTTCGTAACCCCGACGATTTCATAGAGAGGACGGGGCTTTCCTGGAGCTTCATGCAAACGAAATCGCTTTCCGAGAGCATCGCCGCCCTTGAGGATCTTTTCGACGAAGGCCTGGTTGACTATGGCGACTTTCACGGATGTGGCGGTGTCCTGATCGTTGAAATCTCGCCCGGCCAATAACGGAGTTCCGATCGTTCGGAAATAGCCGGAACCGAGAAAATTCAGCCAGACCACGCCGGCGTTTTCATCCGATCCCTCAAGCAAGACGTCTTGGTTGGAACTGCTGCCGCCAAAGGGCACGAGCATGGCGTTGGCGGCGGATTCCACGCCGGGCATGGCCTCGACGCGCTTTACGATGTCGCGTTTGTATTCGGTATAGCGATCCTCGGGGATGTGCAAATGCTCGAAATCCAAGCTGGTGATCAAGATGCCGCTCTGCTGAAAACCGGCGTTCAGAGTGGTCAAGTTGCGCAAACTCCTGACGAAGAGGAGTGCACCCATCAGGAGTACCACCGAGAGAGCGACCTGGGAGACGACGAGAATGCGTCGAAGGCTGAAGCGCTCCCGTCCTCCAGTCGATCCACGGCTCCCTGACTGCAACAACGTGGCAGGTTCGGCGCGCGTTGCGCGGATCGCGGGAGCCAAGCCGAAGGAAACGGTCGTGAGAACTGCGAGAGCCATGGTGAAAGCGAGTACTCGCCAATCCATTCCCAGATCGAGGAAGATCCTGCTCTGGGAAGTGCTAATAAAGGCTACGAGCAACCGGCTAACAGCGAACGCCAGAAATAACCCGCAAACCGCGCCAGCGGCTGCAAGCAGGAGGCTTTCCGAAAGGAGTTCGCGAATCATCCGCCAACGCGTTGCTCCCAATGCACGCCGGATGGTGATTTGACGTTCGCGAGCGCCGGCTCGAGCGAGCATTAAGTTGGCCAGGTTGGCACAAGCGATGAGAAGCACCAGACCGGAAATACCGAGGAGCAGCCAGAGAGGCGTTTCAGAATCCTCGCGCAATCCGGAGAATCCTGTGCTTGCGGAAAACACACCGAGTTTGTACTCGAGATAGTGCTTCACGCCATCGCCGTCATAAACGGGAGGAATTGTTTCTTGCAGGATCGCGGGTGTGACAGCATTTATCTGGGCATTGGCGCGCTGGATAGTCCATCCGGGTTTCAAGCGGCCGATGGAGGCGAGCCACCAGGCGTGACGCGTAGGAAGTCGGTTGTTGCGTGGGTTGAGAATGGGTTCGACGCAGAGGGGGACGGCTATGTCATAGGAATCGCCCACGGAGATGCCATTAAAGCCAGGCGGCGTGACGCCAAGAACTTCGAAGGAGTTGCCGTCCAGAGTCAGGCGTTTGCCTACGACAGAAGGGTCGCCGGCAAAATTGCGCTGCCAGAATGCATAACTGATATTCACTCCGGACGCGGGGCAGCCGGGTTCATCGTCCCCTGGGCCTAGGAGGCGGCCAAGAATCGGTTGAACGCCAAGGACATGAAAGAATTCGCCGCTAATGCGGATGCCATTGGCGTTGCGTACCTCTCCGCCAGTGGCGAGATTGAATCGATTACCGGCCCAGGCGGCGATTTCGGAGAATCCTTCCTGCCGCTTGCGGATCTGTTCCCACATTGGAAAAGTGAGCTCGGAATACTGGCTGGAGAAATTGCCGGAAGCCCAGTGGCGGTCGGCGATACGAACCGTGCCCAGCTCTTGGGGATTTTTGACGGGGATGGTTCGGAGACGAATGGAATCAACAAGTTGGAAGATAGCAGTATTGGCGCCGATGCCGAGGGCCAGAGTGAGGACGGCGACGATAGTGAAGCCTGGGCTTAACCGAAGAAGGCGAAAAGCGTGGCGAAGGTCGCGCAAGAGATTGGTCATGCTTCACCCCTCGGCTAGATAAGACGAAGGAAACCTCCAAAGGTTCCGTGCAGTCGAGGGACAAGACGGCAACGAGCAGCGAGGCAAAGGAAGAGGGGCAGACTAAAGTGTGCCCCCACTGCGAGTTAGGTCAAGGTTGTAAAATGAGCAGTGGTGATGCGAAACGTCAAAAAGTACGCGCCGGCCGCGGCTTTGGCAACGGTTTGCGCGGGATCATCTCGTCGCGGTTGGCGGTCAGGTAGACGAAACTCGCGACGATGACCGCCATTTGCTTCATGTCGGGCTCCTGGATGCGTTCGTAGACGTCCATGTTGGAGTGGTGTGTGCGGGTGTCGTAGTCCATGGGGTCCTGGATGAATTGGAAGCCGGGCAAGCCGACGGCGTCGTAGGAAAGATGGTCGGTGCCGCCGGTGTTGCGAATGGTTAGCGTGGTCATGCCAAGGTCGTGGAAGGGCACCATCCAGGCATTAAAGAGGGGCGCGACCATTTCATTTCCTTGGAGATAGACGCCACGGATCTTGCCGGTGCCGTTGTCAATGTTGTAGTAAGCATCGAGCTTGGCATGCTCCGGAAGAGTCTTGATAAGTTTTGTGGCGGGATCCTCGACCGAGGAGTCGCCGAAGTGCTGCTTGATGTAGGCGGCAGAACCGAGGAGACCTTGTTCCTCGCCGGTCCACAAGCCGATGCGCACGGTGCGGCGCATCTTGAGGCCTGTTGCTTTGAGGATGCGGATCGCCTCCAGCATGACAGCAGAGCCTGCGCCGTTGTCCGTGGCGCCGGTGCCGGATTGCCAGGAATCGAAGTGGCCGCCGAGCATAACGACTTCGTCGGCCTTAGCTTTATCGGAGCCGGGGATTTCGCCGATGATGTTGAAGGAGTTGAGATCGTCGTCGTAGAACTTATTCTCGATATCGACGAGCATGCTGACGGGAACCTTCTTCTCGAGCGTACGAACGATGCGGCCGTAGTTTTCATTGGCAACGGCTACGCGGCAGGGAGCAGGAGGATCTTTCTCTTTGTCGCGTCCGCCGCCTTGCTGGACGAACACGGTGCCGTCATCGCTGCGCGAAGGCTCGATCCACGCGGCTACGTTTTCATCGACCAGGAACTTCTGGACCTTGAGCTGGAAATCGCGTTGGGCGCGGAACTGCGCGATGCGATCCTCCTGGCCTGTTTGAGCTGCGGGGACGGGCTGCGTGGCCAGGTCTGCTAGCTCGGCGTCGGTATAGCGGTGAGTTTGCGGATCGAAACGCTCAGGACTTTCCGGAATCGCAGCAGTGAGTACGAATTTACCCTTTAGCTGGCCCTTATATTTGGCGAAGTCTTCTTCCTTTGTGATCGGCGCGAAAACCGCGTCGGCGGTGATTGGGCCGCCAGTGCCGGGAGTCCACGCCTTTGCGTAAGCGATCAGCGGAAACGGATGCGGCGCGATGACCTGAACGTTAGTGCGCTCATTGGACCAGCCGCGTCCGAAAGGTCCCCACTGTTCGAGATGGACGTTGGCGAGATGCCACTCATTCATTGTGTCCGTAGTCCATTTGGCGGCTTCCTTGATGTTCGGCGAGTTGGTGAGGCGCGGGCCATGGACATCGGAGAGGTAGCCGATGATCTCCATGATCTTCGAAGTCGTGGGGCTAAAGCCTTCTTCACGGATTTGGTGAATCGCTGCCAGCTCGGACGTGCTAACGGCTGGGGCCTGCGCTCTGCCGGGAGCAACCGCCAGGAGCAAAGTTAAAACAACGAACACACTCGCATGCTTACGCACAATCTCCTCCGTTTTAAATCTTTCTCTTCTAATTCTTGATGGGGCCGCCACAGGGCGCTGCTTGCATGGTGTGTGACGGCAGCGGCCTGGAATTCGTTTCATCGAGGCCGGATCGTCTCTTTAAACCTCGTTTTTGCGGAAGCGGCCAATCAGGTGGTCGCAAGCGCGCACGGTGATCGCCATCATGCTGAGCGTCGGGTTCTGGCACGCCGACGACACAAAGCTTGCGCCGTCCATGACGAACACGTTATTCACGTCGTGCGTCTGGTTGAACGGATTGAGCACGGACTTTTTTGGATCGTTCCCCATGCGCGCCGTTCCCAGTTCGTGGATGGCCATTCCAGGCATTTCGACGTTGGCTTGCACGCGAATGTCTTTTGCGCCCGCAGCTTCGATCATTTCGGCCGCGGTGGCGCCGGCGTCCTGCATGAGCGCAGCTTCGTTGTCGCCGTGCGACATGTTGATGTGCAGCGCGGGAATGCCCCAGGCGTCTTTCAGGTCGCGGTCGATTTCGATGTAGTTGTCCCAGCGAGCCAGCGATTCGCCGAAAGCTCCAAGCGAAACCGAGTACTCGCCTTCTTTCACTGCTCTCTTTAGCTGCGTTCCGTAGCCTTCCGCGTTGAAGTTGAAACCGGCCTCGGCTCCGCCCTGGTAGCCGTAGCCGCGGATGAACTGCGAATGTTTCTTGCTGGAAGGTGTGTTGCGGAAGCGCGGGACATAAATTCCGTTGGGCCGCGCGGGCTCGTTCGCGTTCGGTAGGCGACTGAGATTTGGGAGGCGGCCGGAGGCTCCCGCGCCAACGACGTGATCCATTAAATAGTGGCCAAGCGCGCCGCTCGAATTCGCCAGGCCATTGGGATATTCGCGAGTGGAAGAGTTCAGCAAGATGCGCGTCGATTCGAGCGCTTGCGCGCAAAGGATCACGGATTTGCCGCGAACTTCTTTTACCTGCCGCGTCAAGCGATCGACGTAGGTTACGCCGCGCGCTTTGTTGGCGGCGGTGTCCATATCTATGTGGCTTACCACAGCGTTGGTAATGAGCGTGCAGTTGCCGGAAGCGATCGCGTCTTTGACGGTCGTAAACGGGCTGCTGAAATAGGAAAAGGTGATGCATCCGCGTTCGCACGGCCCGCAATAGTGGCACTGGAGGCGGCCATTGTGATTTTGCGTCAGGATAGCGGTGCGGCCAATCGTGACGGTGTGGCCGAACTTCGCTTTGACGCGGTCTCGGAGCTGAATTTCTCCGCAGCTCATTTTCATGGGCGGAAGAAATTGGCCGTCGGGCAGCATCTCGTTTCCTTCGGCAGCGCCGCTGATGCCTACGTACTTCTCGACGATGTCGTAATAGGGTGAAAGATCGGCGTAGCTGATCGGCCAATCGTCGCCGTACCCGTCGCTTCTCGCGGCCTTGAAATCGTTATCGCTCATGCGGTAACTCTGGCGTCCCCAGACCAGTGATCGCCCGCCGAGAATGCGCAGCCGCTGCCAAGTAAATGGTTTGCCCGGCGGCGTGCTGTAGGGATTTTCGAGGTCGTTGACGAACCATTCGTAGTTGTACTCCATGCAGGCGTAACACTGTTTTTGGACAGGCCGCGTGCGAACGACCTCGGGCGAATGATCGCGGTACTTCAATTTATACGCGGGCATGTGTTCGGTGAACTCTTTTGGACTGATCGCCCGGCCCGCTTCGAGCAGCGCCACCTTTAGCCCGGCCTCGGCAAGCTGCTTCGCGGCCCAGCCGCCGGTGGCGCCGGAGCCTACAACAATGGCATCGTAGGTTTGCTGAAGAGGGTCTTGCGCCAATCCAGCCTTGAGAGTGATATAGGTCCCGCTCACTTGTGTTCCCCCTCCGGATGTTCGCAACCTTGAAAGGGGCCGTGCGCAAACGCACCGTCCCAGCCCAGTTCTTTCTCGCCAATCTGTGAGCTGTAGTAGGCCGTCATGATGCGCTCTTTGAGCGCTTCAAAATGATCGTGCCCCGGATCGGCCACGGCACTTGTATCGCCCGTCCATGTGCTCCCAAAGCGGGGATAAGCCAGCGCGTGCAGCAAAAGATCCTGGTCGTCCGCCGACAGGTAGCGAAACGCGGATTTGAAGCGCCGCATACTTTCGCCATCCAGATAGCCAAGCGAATTCAAGAAGGCTCGCTGCGTGTCGGGCGTTTCGGCGGCCAGGACGAGATCAATGTAGCGATTCACGAGCGCTTCTTTCGCGCCCGGAGTGTCCGTCGCGGGGATGATGAGGTCGCTGAGGATGATGAGCGTTTCATTCTGGTGGTCATCCAAAAAAAGCGGCTTCCAACCGGGAGCTGCGAGATCCTTCGAGGCATCAACGCCGTTTTGCGCGGGCGTCAATTCGGGGAGTGGCGCGTTGCCTTGCGCTCCACTTTGGGCACTGGATAGCGCGGGTCGTAACGCCGCTGCCGCACCGGCAAGAACACTCGCTCGTAACATCTCGCGTCGTTTCATGAATCCTCCTCGCTCCCAGCGGTGATCACCACCGAAAGTCTACATCAAACCGAAGTGCTAGTTCGACGGCTGGTCACGCGAACCTGTTCGAAGACTCGTCATGCCATCGCGTGGAGATAAACATAGTCGATCCTGATCGCTTCCATGGCAGGTGTGGTAGTAAACGGAGGTTCTTGCTCAACGTAATATAGCTCGACCTCGCTTTTTTTTGCTGCGGCGAAGATCGGTTTGTAATCAATGTGCCCGCGGCCTAACTCCGCCGGCTTCGGCCGCACACTTTCGTCTAGTCCTGTGGAGGGGCTGGCGGTCGGCTGAAAATCCTTTATGTGCAGCAAGCGGTAGCGCTTCGGATATTTCGCAAGGTAGGCGACTGGATCGTGCCCGGCCGCAGCCATCCAACCGCAGTCGAGCTCGAATTTCACGAGCGACGGATCCGTCTCGCGAAGCACGACGTCGTAGCCGATTTCGCCGCCGTCCAGCGGCTTGAACTCAAAATTGTGGTTGTGATATCCGAACTGCATGCCGGCTTTCTTCGCTTGTTCTCCCATTTCGTTACAACGCGCAGCAATTTTTTTGAAGTCGTCCATCGTCAACGCTGAGAGTTGGGCCATGAATGCTTTCCTATCGAACTTGCCCGGCTCGGGGACTTTGGGCAGCGTTACGGACGAGATCACATATCTCGCGCCAATTTCCTTGGCATAGCCGATCGCTTCCTCCATTCCACCAAGACCCATGTGAATGGCCTGGCATCCCAGCCCAGCGTCCTGCAATGACTTCTTGACGTCTGCAGCCCTGCGCTTTGGCGAAACGCCCGTTTCGACTTCCTTATACCCGATCGCCGCGATCTGCCGCAGTGTCCCGTCGTAGTCCTTATCCAGCTCCGCTCCCACTGTGTACAGTTGCAACCCGATAGGCTTTCCCAACGGATTAGCAAACAGCCGCGAAGGCCCAGCCAACCCAAATGCCGTCGCTACCAAAGCTCCGCTGCCGCGGATCAGAAGTTCTCGCCTCGAAGGTCTCACGATAGGCTCCCATAGAAATTTCGCCCGTGCCGGTACAGGCCCGATATCACAGCGCGCAGATTGTATATGACTTTTCTCCCAGCGGGAGAAAAGCGTTAAATACCGACTGGTGCGGCCATTCGTCCGTCACTTCGACGACTACCCAGCTCCCGATCGACCTGTGAAGAGAAAAGCGGATTTGCAGTTGGGCAATGTATACTCGGGCGCAATAAAGCCTTGGAAAATGCGCTACGGGGCTGAAGAGGCTAGGAGATCATCGAATGAGCGATTTAAACCGTCGATCGTTTGTTGGGGCAGCCTTGGCTGCTTTTCCGTTGGCTGTGCTGGGGCAGTCCGCCGGATCGTCAGCGCCGGCGTCAGCGCAGGTTAAGGGTCTACTCGTCCCCCATGGTGAGGACCGAGAAGGCGAACACCACAGCATTGGGATCAGCTCGACGGATTTCAAGGTCACGACGCGGGACAGCGGCGGCGCACTGTTTCTCTTCGAGCATGCCAATGATAAGAAGGGTGGTCCGCCGCGTCATTTGCACCACAACGAAGACGAGTGGTTCTATGTGATTGAAGGAGATTACATTCTGGAGGTGGGGTCCAACCGCTTCCATTTAAAAGCCGGCGATTCCATTCTCGGTCCGCGAGAAGTGTCTCACGCTTGGGCGTTCACCGGGGACACCCCTGGCAAGGTACTGATCGCCTTCGCGCCAGCCAACAAGATGGAGGCCTTCTTTCGAGACAACGCGAAGCACTTCAGCGGCGGGAACTATGCTAGCGAGTCGGACATTTACCGCGCCTACGGCATGGAGTTGCTTGGGCCACCGCTTTCGGTGGGATGAGGTCGCGGGACGAACCTACCGAAGAGGCGAAATCCTAGTTGAGATCGCCGTAAGACTAAGTACAAAGGTCGCCCTCAGAAGGACGACGCTCCGCTTAGTCGGTGGATTTGGGCGAGAGCGCGACGGGGCGGGCGGGAGTGCCGTCGGCTTTTACGAAGTGGGCGTACCAGGCTAGGTCGCGTTCGAGGCGGTCCTTGATGTGGGAGGGGAGAGTGAATTCGTGGTATTCGTCGGGGTAGACGACGAGTTCTGTGGTGCGGCCGAGACGTTTCAGGGCTTGGTACATTTGTTCGCCGCCGAGGATGGGAACATTCCAGTCGATATCGCCGCCCATAAATAGGGTGGGCGTGGAGATTTTGGCGACGTTGCGGAACGGGGAGACTTTGGTCCAGGCGGCTTGGTTTTCCCAGGGGAAACCTAGCTCGGTCTCGTAGTCTTTTTGGTATTGGTCGTGGCCGTAGAGGCTGGAGAATTCGGCGGCACCGGCGCCGGAGATGGCGGCTTTGAAGCGATTGGTTTGCGTGATGATGAAGTCGGTCGAGATGCCACCGTAAGACCAGCCGCCTACACCGAGTTTGTCGGGATCAGCAATGCCCTGGTCGATGGCGTAGTCGACTATGGCCATGTCGTCTTGGAAGTCTTTGTTGCCCCAGTCAGCGTAGATGGCTTTCGAGAAGTCCTGGCCGTAGCCGGAGGAACCGCGGGGGTTCGGAAAGAGGACGGCGTAGCCGTTGGCGGCGTAGAGCTGGGCTAGATGGGAGAATTCGGCGTAGTAGGCCCAGACGGGACCGCCGTGGGGGATGAGGAGCGTGGGATATTTCTTGCCGGGGGTGTAATCGAGAGGCTTGTAGAGGTAGCCAGAGATCGGAGTGCCATCTTTGCTTTTGAAGTGGACGTATTCGCCGTGGGTGAGCTTGAGTTGGGAGATGAGGGCGTCGTTGACGTGGGTGAGCTGGGTGTACTGGTTGCCCTCAATCTTGAAAAGCTCATCGGGGCGGTCGACGGTGGCGATTTGAGCGACGACGGAATTGGCGGGGCCGGTGCTGACGGAATAGCCGTTGACGGTGCGTGAGCCTGAGTACAGAGCAGAGGACATGTAGGGGACTAGAGCGGCGTCCGCGATTCCGCCTGTTTCGAGATGAATCGTCTTGAGGACTAGAGCACCGTCATTGTCGGCGACAAAATAGATGAATTTGCCGTCAGAAGAGAAATGGGGATTGCTCACCATACGGTCGAGGGCGAGAGTGAGGATTTTCGCGGGGCCGCCGGCGGCGGGGGAGAGGGCGAGATGGTGGGTGGCGTAGTCGAAGAGTTTGGGATCGACCATGGTTACGTAGGCGATGGATTGGCCGTCGGGTGACCATGCGGCAGAGATGTCGAGACCAGGGTTTGTGGTGACTTGTGTGAGATGAGCGCCTTTGTCGGTGTTGGCGGCGGCGACCGTCCAGATGTCGGAGTTGTAGGTGGCGTCGGGATCGGGAGTGGAGTGGTTGCTGCTGAAAGCGAGGAGTTTACTGTCGGGGGACCAGGCGGGCTCGGAGTCGTCGAAATCGCCGCTGGTGATTTGGGTCAGAGATTTTTTGGTGATGTCGAAGACGTAGAGATGAGTGCGGCGGCGGTCGAGGTAGCCGACTTCGTCGACTTTAAATTGGAGGCGGTCGATCACCCAGGGCTTTTTTGATTTGGACTTTTTGTCTTCGGAGTCGGAGTCAGCAGCAGTGGAGGAGTGAGCCGGGGCAGTCGATTTCCGCCTGGCGGCCTCGAGCTCCTCGGGCGTCGGATCTTTTAGCACGAGGACGAGACGCCGGCCGTCGGGAGACCACGCGAAATCTTCGACATCTTGAGGCGTGTCAGTAAGTTGCTGGGCTTCGCCACCCTGGCGATTGAGTAGCCAGACTTGGGCCTTGCCTTCGTTGCGCTCGGAGAGGAAGGCGAGGATCTTGCCGTCGGGGCTCCAGCGCGGATGGGTGGAGGAGACGCCTTCAGCGGTCATGGGGAGCGCGTCGCCGCCGGAGGTGGGGATCAACCAAATTCGTGTTTCGTTTTTGTCGGTCTTCAAGGAAGATTTGTCGACGGCGTAGGCGACCCATTGGGCGTCAGGGCTGAGCTGGGGGTCGTGAACGGTTTGGATCTGGAAGTAGTCGTCGATGGTGATGGGGCGAGGCGAGGGGGTTTGAGCGGACGCAGAAAAAGGGCAGCTAAACGCAGAGACACAGAGTACCGAGAGGCGGAAAGACCGGATTGCTGAGAAAGCCTTCATTGCAGACGACTCCTCGGACGAAAATGAGCGCGAAACCAAAAGGCGGAGTTTAGCACAGGCGCCGAGCCGGGCCGAGCCCTGAAAGACAAGCAGGGAGCGGGCTTGAGAGGAGCGGGGGGCCTGTGCAAAGGGACAGTTCGCGCGATGAAAAAATATTCGGCGGGATGCATTTTTTTGTTGCATGGGGGGGCGAACCTTGTATTCTTCGAATGCGAACTCACTTCACCCAGCGCGCGAGTGAGAATCGCTAAGGAGGACGAGAGTAAAAATTGAGTTCTTTATCCCTTCCTGCCCAGATTCCTTCCCACACCATTTCAACAGCGAAAAAAAAGGTCGCAAAGTTGACGCTCTGGCCGCTTGTGGCGGCCACGTTTTTTATGGTGTCGGGCGGGACGTATGGGACCGAAGAGATCGTTCATGGCGCTGGGTACGGGCACGGGATTCTGATTTTGCTTTTCTTGCCGGTGCTGTGGTGCTTGCCGACGGCGTTCATGATTGGGGAGCTTTCTAGCGCTCTGCCGGCTGAGGGTGGCTACTACGCGTGGGTGCGACGCGGGTTGGGGAATTTCTGGGGATTTCAAGAGGCTTGGCTGTCGTTGGCGGCTAGCATCTTCGATATGGCGATTTACCCGACTTTATTTGTGTTTTATTTGAAGCAGATGTCGCCGTGGTTTGGTTCCAATAGTCATGCGGTGATGGCTGGGCTCTTTGTAGTGGTGACTTGCGCGCTTCTGAACGTGCTTGGAATTCGCGTTGTGGGCATCACTTCGTTGTGGTTGTTCTTTTTTCTTTCGGCGCCGTTTGCTGTGATCGTGGTGATGGCACCGTTTAAAGTGGGAGCGTTCGCAAGTACCAGTGGGCACGGCGCCGCGGAAGCTACAGGCCTTGGTTTGCTGGGCGGCGTGCTTGTAGCGATGTGGAATTACATGGGATGGGATAACGCATCGACGATCGCGCAAGAAGTGGAGAGGCCGCAAAGAACTTACCCGCGCGCCATGATCGCGGCGGTCATTCTGGTTGCGCTGACGTATGTGCTGCCTTTTCTGGCAGTTTACCTTACGGGGATTCCAGCGGCGACGTTTGGCACCGACGGGGCTTGGGCCACGATTGCCGGATTAATTGGCGGAAAGATTTTGGGATTTGAATGGCTGCGCTTCCTGATTGTGATTGGCGGGATGATGAGCGCGTTTGGAATGTTTAACGCGCTGGTGATGAGTTACTCCAGGCTTCCGCTGGCGATGGCGCGCGACGGGATGCTGCCGAAGGTGTTCGCGAAGACGAGCTCGAAAACGCAAGCGCCGTGGCTGGCTATTCTTGTTTGCGCGGGGTGCTGGGCGCTGTGTCTCGGATTGGGATTCAAGAAGCTCGTTACTCTGGACATTATGCTTTATGGCGCGAGCTTAATGCTGGAGTTCGTGACGCTTGTGGTATTGCGAATACGCGAGCCGGAACTGAAGCGCGAGTTCAAGGTGCCCGGAGGATTGGTTGGGGCTATTTCCTGCGGGATATTTCCGCTGTTGCTGATGAGCCTGGCGATGGTCGAGAGCGAAAGCGAAAGCATTCTTGGGATGAACGGGCTACTGTTTGGCTCGATTATTATCGCGGGCGGATTTGTGCTGTATGCGGCGACCAAGCCTTTGCGGCGATCGGTGATTGCACCGGCGGCTACGCCGAACGCGGTTACTGGCGACTAAGCTGCCGCGCCGAGGCAGCGCTCCTGCTATACTCCACAATTCATTTCTGGATTCATTTTCCGACTGGAGACAAGACGGTGAATAAGCTGCGGCTTTTCCTACTACTCCTGCTAGTTTCCGGGGTGGCTATGTTTGTGCACGAGACGGCTGCGGCTTTGCCGGACGCTGCGCCGAAATTCGATCAAAAGTTCTATGGAGAGATGAAGTGGCGTTCGATTGGACCGTTTCGCGCGGGGCGCTCGCTGGCGGTGACGGGTGTGCGCGGGCGGCCGGACGTCTACTACTTCGGGTCGGTGAATGGCGGCGTTTGGAAAACGAATGATGCGGGGCGGACTTGGAATCCGATCTTTGATGCAGAGCCGGTCGGCTCGATTGGGGCGATCGCTGTCGCGCCTTCAAACGCGAATGTGATTTACGTGGGGTCGGGCGAGGCGGACATGCGCTCGAGCATTTCCTATGGGAACGGAATGTATAAGTCGACGGACGCGGGCAAGACATGGGCACACATCGGGCTAGAGGATTCCCGGCAGATTGCGCGGATTGTGGTGGACCCGGACGATCCGGAAAAAGTTTTTGTGGCGGCACTGGGACACGCTTACGGACCGAACAAAGAGCGGGGTGTTTTCCGTTCGAACGACGGCGGGAAAACTTGGCAGCAGATCCTTTTCAAAGACGAAAACACCGGCGCGATTGACTTGGCGATGAAGCCGGGAAATTCGCAGATTCTCTATGCAGCCTTGCTGCAGACGAGGCGGCCGCCGTGGAGCATTTATCCGCCGTCCAAGGGGCCGGGGACGGGGCTTTATCGGTCGAACGATGGCGGAGAGCATTGGGAACAGATGACCGGTCACGGATTGCCTTCCGAAGAGCTGGGGCGGATGGGGGTTGCGTTTGCGCGGAGCAATCCGGAGCGGATTTATTTGATCGCCGATGCGAAAGAGGGCGGGATGTACCGCTCCGACGATGGAGGGGAAAATTGGGCGCGCGTTTCGAAGGATGTGCGAATTTGGGGACGTGGGTGGTATTTCTGCGAAGTGAGCGTCGATTCGCTGGACCCGGACACGGTCTATGTGCCGAACACTTCGATGTATCGTTCGCGAGATGGCGGGAAAACGTTCACGGCTGTTAAGGGCGCGCCGGGCGGGGACGATTATCACCAGCTTTGGATCGATCCGGACGATCCACAGCGCATGGTACTGGGATGCGATCAGGGCGTGATCGTTACTCGCAACGGCGGGGAGACGTGGAGTTCCTGGTACAACCAAGCGACGGGACAGTTTTATCACGTGGCGACGGACAATCGATTTCCCTACTGGGTATATGGAGCGCAGCAGGACAGCGGAGCGGCGGCCACGCCAAGCCGCAGCAAGTGGCGGGCGCTGAATTTTCAAGATTGGCGGCCGATGGAAGCCGGAGGCGAGAGCGACTACGTCGCGCCCGACCCCGTGAATCCTGAGATTATTTATGGCGGATCCGTCGTGCGACAGGATTTTCACAACGAGGAAGTTCAGCAGATTCCACCGACAATGATGTATCCCGACGACTACCGGCGGACTTGGACTCTGCCGCTGGTTTTCTCGGAGATCGAGCCGCACGTTCTCTACTTCAGCGCGCAGGTTCTGTTTCGAACGGCAGACGGTGGAAATTCGTGGCAGGGGATCAGCCCAGATTTAACGCGCGAAGATCCGGGCATTCCGGCGAATCTGGATGCGGCGACGGCGGCGGATATCCCGCCGGGAAAAAGGCATGGGGTGATCTATACGATTGCGCCCTCACCGCTGAAGGCGGGCGAGATTTGGGTGGGGACGGATGACGGGCTGGTGCAACTGACGCGGGACGAAGGGAAGACGTGGAATGACATCACGCCAAAAGAGCTGACGCCATGGAGCAAAGTGACGCATATTTCGGCGTCGCGATTCCACTCCGGCGAAGCCTATGCGGCCGTGGATCGGCACCGGCTGGAAGATTTGCAGGCATATCTCTACCGCACGAAGGATTTCGGGAAGACGTGGGAGCGAGTTTCGCATGGGATTCCCGAAGGAAGCTTTTTGAATTGCGTGCGGGAGGATCCGAAAGTTGCGGGACTGCTGTACGCGTGCACGGAAAAGGGAGTGTACGTTTCGTTTGATGATGGAGACAACTGGGAGCCGCTGCAATTTAATTTGCCGACGACTTCGGTGCGCGATTTGGTTGTGCATGACAATGATCTGGTGATCGCGACGTTCGGGCGTTCTTTTTGGGTACTGGATGACGTGACGCCGCTGCGGCAGTGGAGCGCAAAGGCGGCGGGCGCAGATGCGTGGCTCTTCGAGCCGCAGACAACATATCGAGTGCGTCCGGGCGCAGATCAAGGCACACCGATTCCGCTCGATGAGCCGCAAGCGGATAATCCGCCAACGGGAGCGGTGTTGGACTACTACTTGAAGGAGAAACAGACCGAAGCTGTGCAGCTGGAGATTTTCGATGCGGCGGGAAAATCGGTGCGGCGATTTGCGAGCACCGACGAGATGCCGAAGACAAATCCAGACGAACTGGACATTCCGATGTACTGGGTGCATGACGCGGAGCCGCTCTCGGCCGAGGCCGGGATGCATCGGTTTGTGTGGGACTTGCGATATGCATTTGCGGGACCGCGGCGGCGGTCTCGACGGGGCGGAGGCGGGCCGCTGGCGGTTCCCGGGCGGTACACAGTGAAGCTGACGGCGGCGGGAAAAACGATTTCTGTGCCGTTGGTGGTGAAGATGGACCCGCGCGTGAAGACGAGCTTTGCCGATTTGGGGCGGCAGTTTGAGTTGGCCTCGAAGCTCGCCGCGGGCGTTGGCGAGTTCTCCGCGGCCGTCACGCGCGCCGATGATTTGCAGAAGCAGATTGCTGCGCGGAGCAAAGAAGCTGGAGCGAACACCGAGCTTGTGACGGCGCTGGCTGATTTGGGAAAGAAAGTTGGCGCGGCGGCAGGGTCATCGGCGGGTGGCGGATTCGGGGGTTTTGGATTTTCTGTGCCGGGGAAAGAACCAGCGACGCTGCGGCAAGTGTCGGCGGCGTTGGGCACGCTGATGGGCATTGTTGAAGGCGCAGATGTTGCTCCTTCGGCGAATGCGACAGCGGCTAGCGAGAAATGGGAAACGTCTGGCAAGGCTACGCTGGCACGGTGGGAAGCAATTCAAGCTAAGGAAGTCGTGAGCGTAAATTCGCTACTGGAGAAGGTGCATTTGCAACCGCTCAAAGTGCAATAGACTGGACGAACTAGCTGACACTAGCACGATCGAACTATGCCGCTCGGCTTTGCAATGACCGAGCGGCTTTTTTCTTGAATCGCGGGCAAGCGCGTTCCGTCGTGCGCCAAGAATGACGGATGTCTTTCAGAATCAATGAGGAGAGGCGGCGGATTCCTGAAGGGCAGGTAGCGCGACATTTGGGAGCAGGGCGGGTTATATGAAGGCAGGAAGACAGAACGCCAGCCCAGAAGACCATGAGGACACCCCAATGATCAGCAAGAACGCAACAAAACAGCTCGCGATTGCCGCCGGATTTCTGGTCCTGACTTTTGCACCGGGAATCGGCCGCGCACAAAGCGGTTCACAGCCTCCCGGGCAAGATCAGAGCCAGGCGGCACCTGCCGCGCCAGCGCAGCAAGAAGGAAGAAAGCATGGCGCGATGCAAGGACTGAATCTGACCGACGATCAAAAAGCGGCGATGAAGAAGATTCACGAGTCCACGAAGGCGCAATTGGATGCCGTGAATAGGGATGAGTCGCTGGCAGCGGATCAGAAAGAAGCGAAGATTCATCAGCTGCGGCATAGCGCTCGCATGGAGATGGTGAAACTCTTGACGCCCGAGCAGCGGCAACAGATGCGGGCCAACGTTCGCGCTTTGCGTGCGTCTCGGCGAGAACAACAACAACAACCGCCACAGGCCCAGCCGCAGGGCTAGTTGGGACGGCAGCCTCTGGGGCGGTCCGATTCGTCGGAATGAAGAGTCCATCGGCCGAAACAAGGTTGTAAGCGCGATTCATCGAGGGACGGTCCAAGGGACCGTCCCTTTTTCGTAGAGGAGGAGATTCGGGCAGCACGGAATGGCGATTAGATTTGGTATGCTGCTCGACGTGGCAAATATCGCTCGAATGATGCAGCGCGCTTCCATCCGGAATGGATTTTGGATTGGCGCGCTTTTTTTCTTGCTTGTTTCGGGAGCGGTGGCGCTGAGTTTCTCTTCGCCGGCGGCTTCGCAAACGGCGCCCGCTGCCCCACCCCCGCAGTCGGCTGCACCTTACGCATTGCCTACAACGCCGGCGACAGCAACGCCGCAAAGCCTTCCGCAAACTATTCCATCAGTCGTGCCACGCGCAGGGTTGAATGTCGTGGTTCTTGATCCGGCGCATGGCGGGACCGATCCAGGAGCCCGGGGAACAGGCGGGATTCGCGAGAGCGAGATTGTGCTCGATTTTGCGGCCCAGGTGCGCCGAGCGCTGGAGTCGCAAGGGTTCCAGGTTGTACAGACGCGCCAAGGAAACGAGAACCCTTCGTTTGACGACCGCTCGGCGCTTGCGAACGCGCAGAGCGGAGCCGTGTTTGTAACGCTGCATATTGCTTCGACGGGCCTGCCGGGGACGGCGCGAGTTTACGTCAACTCAGATTTGCCAGTGACGACCGATGTGGCAGGGTTGATTCCGTGGGACCGCGCGCAGACGCCGTTTCAAGGATTAAGCAGGAAGCTGGGCGATCTGGTGCAGGGTTTGCTGGCGCAGAGATTCAAGGGATCGCCAAACACGGCGCAAACGGCGGCGGTGAGGCAATTGCGAACGACGGCGGCGCCGGCGATTGCGGTGGAAATATCGAGCGTTGTGGTGGAAAACCGCGCGGACCTGGATCGCATGGCGCCGGGTGTGGCGGAGGCGATCGCCACGGGCGCTGTTGCATTCCGGCCATCGTATGTGGTGCCGACCACGACCGGAGGAACGCCGTGACGGCGCGCTGGATCAGATGGGTGGTCGGCGTGCTCTGCGTGGCAGTGATTGTGGGAGTGATTTACCTTCCGATTTTGCGGCGGCGGCTACGAGCGGCGGCGAAGTTGCAGCAGCAAACCGCCGAGCAGGCGCGGAGAGAATTGACACAGGCGGTTCCGGTGAATCCGGGCGAGCCAAGAGTGAAAGCGAAATTATTTTGGGCATCGGGGAACGACGATGGGACACTGGTGGACTCGACGGTGGAGTTGCCGCTCTCGAGCGATCCGGTGTTGCGTTCGAAACAAGTGCTGAATACCTTGCTGGCAGGGCCGGTGGACGCCGACCTGCGTACGCTGCCGCCAGATGCTGTCCTCTTGGCGTTTTATCTGCTGCCGAACGGGACGGCCATTGCGGATTTTTCTGAGCCGCTGGCGACGGCGACGCCTTCGGGAATTCAGAGTGAGCAGATGGCGGTGGATTCGATCACGCGAACACTGGAAGCGAATGTGTCGAATGTACAGCGATTGAAGATTTTGATTCATGGGCAGGAAGTGGAAACGCTCGCCGGGCATTTAGACCTGACTGGAACTTTTCTGGTGAATACGAAAGGCGCGCTGGTGGCGCCTGTCGCGACGGCACCGGTAGTAGCGCCGGCAACGCCGCCGAACGTGGGGAAGCCGGCAGCGCCTACGACTGACAAATCTGCTCCTGCGGCCGTTCCGGCGACGAAACCGACTTCGCCCAAAGGCGTTTGAAGACTGACGCTCGCGAATGCGCCCGGCAAACTGGCGCAGCCTCAGCGGGGATAGTATGGGCTTTGAGTGCTAAAGTGATTGCAGCAGGAGGAAGAGTGCGAGCCGATGGCCGAGGCCCGGATCAGATGCGCCCGTTGAAGATGACGCCGGATTTTATTTCCACGGCGGAAGGAAGTGTGCTGATCGAGATTGGAAGTACGCGTGTGATATGTACCGCGACGGTGGACGATGGCGTGCCCGGATTTATGAAGGGTACCGGAAAAGGCTGGGTGACGAGCGAATACGGAATGCTGCCAAGGGCCACCGAAGAACGCACGCAGCGCGAAGCCACACGCGGCAAACAGTCCGGGCGAACTCTGGAGATTCAGAGATTAATTGGGCGGTCGCTGCGCGCGGTGACAGATCAGGAAGCGCTGGGCGAACGGACGGTGTGGATCGATTGCGACGTGATACAGGCCGACGGCGGTACGCGGACGGCTTCGATTACGGGTGCTTTCGTAGCACTGGCGCTGGCGTTCGAACGGTTGGTCGCGGCGGGGATTTTAAAGAGTTCGCCATTGATTGATACTGTAGCCGCGACAAGCGTGGGGATTGTGGATGACCGAGCGCTCTTGGATCTGGCTTACGAGGAAGATTCGCGCGCGGAAGTGGACATGAACGTGGTAATGACAGGCAGCGGACATTTTGTTGAGATTCAGGCTACGGCGGAGGGGCGGCCGTTTAGCGGAAGCGAAATGCAGGACCTTCTTGCGTTGGCAGCGGCGGGAATTCGCCGGCTGACGGAAGAGCAGCGCGCGGTGCTGCCGGTTAAATTCAGTGCGCGCGCCCGTTAATGTATACGCTTGTTAAATTGCTTCTGGCGTCCTCCAATCCTGGAAAACTTCGAGAGTTTCGCGCGCTGGCGGGAAGCGCGGTTGCCCCGGGCGTGACCGATACGCCGGACGCCCGTGTGGAGATCGAGTTGTTGCCGGGATTCGATACCTTGCCTTCGTTTGAAGAAGATGCGCCGACATTCGCGGAAAATGCCGCGAGAAAGGCGTTGCACTATTCGCGGATGGGAGACGAGTGCGTGTTTGCGGATGATTCCGGATTGGTGGTGCCTGCTCTCGGAGGGGCGCCGGGGGTGCATTCGGCACGCTACGCAGGACCGACCGCGACCAACGCGGATCGCATAGCGAAATTGCTGGGCGAGCTTAGCGGAAAGAAGGACGTAGAGCGGGCCGCGCATTTTGTGTGCGCCATTGCTTTGGCGGAACGAGGGCGAGCAATCGCGATTGTGACGGCGCGCGTGGATGGCGAGATTTTGGAATCACCGCGGGGGAGCGGAGGGTTTGGGTACGACCCCGTGTTTTACTTCCCTGCTCTTAAGAAGACATTCGCGGAGCTTTTGCCGGAAGAAAAGAATCGGATTAGCCATCGTGGGAAGGCGTTCCGTAAGATATTGCGCTCACTCATCACTTCGTAGTGGCACGGCATGCCGTGCCCGGCACTTTGCCTGAACGCTGCCGAAGAACGCAGAAGACAGACAAGAATGTCTGCTCCACCGTGTGATATTCTTGCGCGTCATGCCAATAGGAAAAACAAATAAAAAGAAAAATCCAGTCGCTAGGAAAGTTCGGATAGCAAAGCCTGCACGAAGTGCAAAGAGCGCAGGAACCGGCAAGAAAACGTCGCCGGGGGCAAATGATCCGAAACGCGTTGCGGCTATTTTGGCGAAGCTCGATGAGGCGTATCCGGCCGCGACTTGCGAGCTGAAGCACGAAAATGCGTTTCAATTGCTGATCTCCACAATTCTTTCCGCACAATGCACGGATGTGCGGGTGAACCAGGTGACGGAGACGCTCTACAAGAGATATTCGACGCCGGAGGCTTTTGCGTATGCAAACCCGGTCGAGTTGGAGCAGCAGATACGGCCGACGGGATTTTTCCGAAACAAAACGAAATCGATCATCGGAGCGAGCAAGGCCATTATCGAGAGATTTGGCGGCCAAGTGCCGCGCTCTATGGAAGAGCTGCTGACGGTGCCGGGAGCGGCGCGAAAGACGGCGAACGTTGTGCTGGGGACGGCATTCGGTATCGCTGCCGGCATCGTTGTGGATACGCACGTGATTCGCATTTCGAACCGGCTGGACTTGACGCGAAATGAGGATCCGAAAAAAATCGAGCAGGACTTGATGAAAGTGATTCCACGAGAAAAGTGGATTCTCTTTTCGCATCAGATTATCTGGCACGGACGGCGCGTATGCCACGCGCGCAAACCCAAGTGCGTGGAATGCAATCTCGAGAAGATTTGCTATTCGAAAGACAAGACAGTTTAGGCACATGGGCAGCTAGCCGCTCGCCCCGGTTCCGGCATAATCTCACCTCCACCCATTTGGCGAGACATCCAGGTTCCAGGCAGATCGATGGGACTGCACCTCGGCCTATGCTTTCACGTATCATGCAGCCATGCGGATTTTGCTGGTCGAAGACGATCCCGGAGTGCGCCGGTTTGTGGTTAAAGGTCTGCGCGAGCATGCTTACGCGGTGGACGCGGCAACGACCGGTGAAGATGCGCTTTATCAAACGGAGATCAACGAATACGACCTGATTATTCTGGACGTCATGATTCCGGCGCTTGACGGGTTTGAAGTTTGCCGCCGGCTGCGCAAGGCTGGGAGGCGCATGCCAATCCTGATGCTGACCGCGCGAGATGCCGTCGAGGATCGAGTGAGCGGACTCGATCACGGAGCGGACGATTACCTTACAAAGCCATTTGAGTTTCGCGAACTTCTGGCACGGCTGCGCGCGCTGCTGCGGCGCTCGACGGAATTGCATCCGCCGCGGCTGAGCGTTGGAGACCTTGAGCTGGACACGGCGGCGCAGAACGCAACTCGTCGTGGACACGCGATTTCGCTGACGCACAAGGAATATGCGCTCCTGGAATACCTAGTGCGGAATGCAGGACGAGTGGTAAGCAGAGCGGACATCGCCGAGCATGTTTGGGACGAGAGTTTCGATCCGTTTTCAAACTTGATCGAGGTTTATATCAACCGGCTGCGCCGGAAGATTGATCCGGATGGAAGCTCGGAGCTTTTACAGACGCGACGAGGCGCCGGTTATATTTTGAAAGCCGACGAGGATGCCGAGAGCGCAGGGCGCACACAAGGCAAAACGAATGCCTCGGATCGCAAGAAACATGTTTGATTCCGTCCGCGTAAGACTGACAGCGTGGTACTCAGCGGTGCTTGCCGTCGTGTTGGTGCTCGTTTCTGCAACCACGTATTTTATCGTTCGAAAAACGTCGATGCAGCGGACCGACGGGGACTTGGCGGTTCTGGCGGACTCGTTCCTCGTGACGTTTCAAGCTGAGCTTCTGGACGCACCCAACGCGCAAGGTTCGGCAATTCTATCAGCCGCACGGCAATCCATGGTGGAGCACCGCTCTAATAACGATATTTTCCTAGTGCTGGGCCCTGGCGGCGAGATAATTGCCAGTTCCAACGACACCTTTTCTCCTGGCGCCCGGTCTGACCGCTCTGTGGCTTCCGCACTCGCATCCAGCGAGTTTCAGAGTTTCACAAAAATCAGAGAGAGCAAAGAAGTTGCCCTAGAAACGATTCGTGCAGAGGGCACGCGATTCAGAGCTTACTCGCGTCAGTTTCAGGCGAATGGCCAGAACTACTTGCTCATTATTCTGCATTCGCTGCATGCGCAATACGAGGTGCTGGAAACGATCCGGCTGACATTCGCGTGGATGATTCTTCTGGGTCTGCTGCTCGCTGGGACTGGCGGCTACTTTTTGGCGAGGAGGAGTATGGCTCCAGTAGTTGCGATGGGGGCGCACGCGCGGCGCATCGGGGCTACCAACCTGCATGAGCGCCTACCAGTGCTCAATGCCAAGGATGAGCTCGGACAGTTGGCTACCATCTTCAACGATCTCCTCAACCGGCTCGACCAATCGTTTGAGCGCCAGCGGCGGTTCATCGCAGATGCATCTCACGAGCTTCGCACGCCATTGGCCATTCTTCGCGGAGAGGCCGAAGTGGCCATGTCACAAAAAGGCCGAGCAGCGGAAGACTATCTCGAATCGCTGGGGATTCTGCATGAAGAAACGTCGCGGTTGATTAAAATCGTGGAGGACCTTTTTACTCTGACGAGAGCGGACTCCGGCCAGTATCCTATATCGCAAGAAGACGTTTATCTTGAGGAAGTGGTGGCGGACTGCGCGCATTCGGCGCGGACGCTGGCGCGCGAGAAAAACATTGAATTGAGCGTAGATGCAGCCTCGGAATGTCTCGTTCGCGGGGACAGAGAACTTCTGCGGCGCATGATTTTGAATCTCCTGGACAACGCGATCAAATACTCAGCAGAAGGTGGCCGCGTCAATGTTGCTTGTCTCACCACAACCACGACCTGTCAGGTGCACGTCACCGACACCGGCCCGGGGATACCGCCGGAACTGCGCGATCGCATTTTCGAGCGGTTTTTCCGCGCTGATCCGGCGCGATCACGTTCCGGACGCGAGGGCGGAGCCGGACTGGGACTTTCGATAGCTCTCTGGATTGCTCAGGCGCATCACGGCCAGCTGGAACTGGCCAGCTCCGATGCGAAGGGAAGCCACTTCGCGGTGTTTCTGCCAGGGCCTGGTGTTGCGCATGCGGGAACGGATTAATCGTCTGTTTATCTCAAGACCGCTACATTCCTATTAGCGGAACGTGAAGCCCTGAGGCCGCTCGAGAGAAAGCCAGTGAACACCCGGTATTTTTGGCATCGATCGACACTTTTTGCACTGACCGCATTTGCTTTGTTCCCTTTTGCTGGCGCGAGCCAGCAGCCTGATAATCCCGCCCCCAAAGTGGCGCAGTCCGCTCCGCCCTCGCCGGATGCACAATCGGCGGCTAACACGACCGCACCTTTGCAGGTGACGCTTCAGGACGCCCTCGCTCGCGCAAAGAAAAACAGTGCGGAATTCCAGGCCGCCGCGACGGATGCCGCCATCGCTGCCGAAGACCGAAAACAGGCGCGCGACGCGTTGCTGCCCACAGCAGCGTATAACAATCAAGTTCTCTACACGCAGGGTAACGGAACGGGCAGCGTTCGCTACATCGCCAATAATGCGGTGCACGAATACATCAGTCAGGGAAACATTCATGAAGCGATTGACCTCGCAGGAGTGTCTAACTTTAGACGCGCGGCGGCCGCGGCGGCGATGGCGAGAGCGCGCGCGGAGATTGCTTCGCGTGGGCTCGTTGTGACGGTCGTGCAGGACTATTTCCGTGTTGCCGCGGCACAAAGCAAGCTGGAGATTGCACAAAGAGGTGCATCGCAGGGAGAAGATTTTTTCAAGCTGACACAGGCGCTCGAAAAGGGCGGAGAGGTGGCGCATTCCGACGTCATTCGGGCAGAATTGCAAATGCAGGACCGGCGGAGGCAATTGCAGGAGGCCCAGCTCGAAATTCTGAATACAAAACTGGATTTGGCAGTGCTCATTTTTCCCAATTTCAATCAGAACTTTGAAATTAGCGACGACCTGCACGCGAGCGTTCCACTCCCGACGATCGAGGAGGTGCAGCAACAGGGAGCACGGGACAATCCGGAGCTGCGCGCGGCTTTGGCGGGCGTGCAGGAAGCTGGGCATGGCGTCACGGATGCCCGGGCCGGCTACTTCCCTTCTCTGGGCCTCGATTACTTCTACGGGATCGATTCCGCGCAATTCGCGACGAACAGCGTGATCGACAACCAGAAAATCCACAATCTCGGCTCTTCAGCTTCCGCAACTCTGAACATACCCATCTGGAACTGGGGCACCACACAAAGCCGCGTAAAGCAAGCCGAGCTTCGACGCGCTCAGGCGCAGCGCGAACTCTCGTTGGCGGAGCGCAAACTGCTCGCGGAGATGCGCTCGCTCTATGCGGAAGCAGAAACAGCCCTGAATGAGCTGGCGGGTTTGCAGCGGTCCGCGGAACTAGCGTCAGAGGGACTGCGGCTGGCGACTCTTCGGTACAAGGGAGGAGAGACAACGGTGCTGGAAGTTGTAGATGCGCAGAATTCCTTCGCGCAGGCGAATACCAGCTACCAGGATGGGGCGGTACGTTACCGCGTGGCGCTGGCCAATTTGCAAACACTCACAGGAGCTTTGACTACGCCATGAACAACGGCCAACTGCGCGGTGGGCGGCCTGGTTTTCTCACCTTGGCCGTATTGTGCGCGATCGTATGCTCCGGACTCGGATGCGGATCGGAAGAGAAAGCAAAGGACCCAGTCGCCATAGTGCAGACCACCATGGCTCACCGCACTACAATCTCGAAAACAATTTCTGCGGACGCCGTGGTGTTCCCCCTACAGCAGGCTGTGCTCACGCCAAAGATCACATCGACGATTAAGACGTTTCTCGTGCAGCGCGGCAGCCGCGTTCGCAAAGGACAGTTGCTCGCGGTTTTAGAGAATGCCGATCTTTCCGCCGCGGCCGAGCAAAGCAAGGGCGAATTTGAGCAAGCAGAAGCGGGTTACGCCACGACCACGGGCGCGAGCCTGCCGGAGCAAATTCAAAAAGCTGAATTGGACACTGCGGCGGCCAAGAGCGCGCTTGATGCACAACAACAGGTCTATAACAGCCGCAAGGAACTTTTCGAGCAGGGAGGAATCCCGCGGCGAGATTTTGACTCGGCGCAAGTGTCTTTGATGCAAGCGCGCAGCCAGTATGAGCAGGCGCAGAAGCAGCTCGACGACTTGCATAAGATTGGAAGAGAGCAAGCGCTGAAGTCCGCGAGCGGCCAGCTCGCTGCGGCAAAGGGAAAATTTCTCGGGGCACAAGCGCAGCTCAGCTACTCAGAGATTAAGAGCCCGATCGATGGAGTGGTGACGGAACGGCCGCAATATCCAGGCGAATTGGCCGCAGCGAATCAGCCACTGCTTACGGTGATGGATCTTTCGAAGCTAATCGCGAAGGCGCATATCGCGCAAACCGAGGCTGTTGGACTGAAGGCCGGTGATCCAGCGGAGCTCCAACTGCCCGGATCAGGCGAGAGCGTGAAAGGACGAGTGAGCCTCGTCAGTCCGGCTCTCGATCCTGGCAGCACGACTATCGAGGTATGGGTCGAGACTACCAAGCCTGACTCCGTCCTGAAACCGGGAATGACCGTGCAAGTTCAAATCGCAGCGGCGACTGCCAAAGACGCGCTTGCGGTTCCTGCTTCGGCGGTTTTCAAGAATGCGGATGGCACGAGCTTTGTACTAGTTGGTGGAACTGATGAAAAGGCCCACCTCAGGACAGTGGAGACTGGCTTACATGGTGCAGGCGAAGTGCAGATTCTCAGCGGGATCAAGGATGGAGAGGCCGTCATCACGTCGGGTGGCTACGCGCTGCCGGACAACACGAGTATCAAAGTTGCGCCAACAGCGCCAACAGAAAAAGACAATGCTTCCGCAAGTGAATCCGATAACAAAGGCAATGACAAAACGAAGCCCGCGGAAAAGGCTAAGGACTAGAGGAAATGTCCTCCGAAGCGGATTTCCGTTCGAGTGTGCCCGGAGCAGAGAATGTGCCGTGGTTTGAGCGCCTTTCGCGCCCGATTCTGTTTCTCGTCATCAGCCTCGCACTGGCCGGAGCTTATTTGGCATTCAGCATTCCTGTCTCTGTGTTTCCCAACACGGATTTCCCGCGCGTCGTTATTGGTGTCGACAACGGGGTGATGCCGATTGATCAGATGCTGGTGACGGTCACGCGCCCCATCGAAGAAGCGGTGAACAGCGTTCCCGGATTGCAGCGAGTCGTTTCCATTACGAGCCGCGGCTCGGCTGAAGTCGATCTGTTTTTCGACTGGAGCAGCGACATGATCCTGACGCTGCAGCGCGTGGACGCAGTTGTTGCACGATTGCAAAGCGAATTGCCAGCGACCGCGAAGCTCGAAACGCATCGGCTTACGTTTGCAAGCTTTCCTATTCTCGGTTACAGCCTTACATCCGACTCGCTTTCGCAGGACAAGTTATGGGAAATCGCCACGTATGACATCAAGCCGCGCATCAACCGGCTGGACGGCGTCGCTTCCGTCTTAATCCAGGGAGGACGGGCACCGGAATTTCAAGTTTCGCCCGATCCCGCACGTCTGCTCTCGACAGGCGTCACCGTCACGGATTTGCTCGAAGCCATTCGGCGCACGAACGTCATCGATTCGCCGGGTCTGCTGGAACACGATCATCAACTCGTCCTCGGTCTTGTGAGCGGACAAGTGCGCACGCCGGAACAAATTGCCAGGATTGTGGTGAAGAACACGGCCGCAGGTGTTCCGGTACGCATTGGAGACGTCGCGACGGTAGGGCCATCGGTTGCGCCGGTGTACACGATCGTGACGGCAAACGGAAAACCGGCGGTGCTGCTCAGCATCAACAGGCAACCGGAAAGCAACACGCTCGCGGTGGCGAACGAAGTTCATGCACAGATTGAAGAACTCGCGTCCACCTTGCCTCCGGGAGTGCATCTAGAGCCTTTTTACGACCAGTCGACAATTGTGCACGACTCGATCTCGAGCGTCCGCGATGCCGTGCTCCTTGGACTCCTTCTTTCGTCCGCAATTCTCGTTTTGTTTCTGCGGGATTGGGGGACGTCCCTGGTCGCCGGATTGGTGATTCCTGCGACTTTGCTGCTCACGTTTATCGTTCTAAAGTTCACGGGCCAAAGCTTCAACCTGATGACGCTGGGAGGTCTGGCGGCGGCTGTTGGCTTGGTAATCGACGATGCGATCGTCGTGCTCGAAAACATCGTGTTGCACCGCGATGCAGGCGAAGGACGCGCACAGGCCATTCAAAGTGCGTTGCGGGAAATCACGGCCCCGTTGATCGGCTCAACGATCACTCCGATTGTGGTGTTTTTGCCTTTGGTGTCCATCGCCGGTGTCACTGGAAGTTTCTTCCGAGCGCTCGCGATTACGATGACGGTTTCCCTGCTCTGCTCGCTTCTGCTGGCGCTCGCGTGGACACCCACTCTGAGCCAATACCTTGTTCGCAGAAAGGCGTCGACGGCGGAGTTGCCCGCCATAAAGCCGGTGGAAGTTGAGCAAAAACCTGGGGACGCCCGTGCGGATCTTGCAGCCGAGGAATCGCACATCGGCGGCACATTCGGACGGATCGTGAATTTCTACGAGCGCTGTATGAAGGGCGTCATGAAGCGGCCCGTGCTGCTGATTGCCAGTTCCGCGGTGATCGTCGTCCTGGCGGGTGTCTGCTACAAGCTACTGGAAACGGATCTCTTGCCGGAGATGGATGAAGGCGGATTTATTCTGGACTACTACACTCCTGCGGGCAGCTCCCTGGCTGAATCCGACCGTATCCTTCAACACATTGAAAAAATTCTGCGCGATACCCCGGAAGTCGAAAACACATCGCGCCGCACGGGGCTCCAGTTAGGGCTGGCTGCGGTGACGGAAGCGAATCGCGGTGACTTCACGGTGCGGCTGAAACGCGACCGCAAGCGCGGCATCGACGAGATCATGGACGATGTGCGCGGGCAAATCAAGGAAAGCGAGCCGGCCGCGGACGTCGAGTTCGTCCAAGTGCTGCAAGACATGATCGGCGACCTCTCGAACGAGCCCGAGCCTGTCGTCATCAAGTTGTATTCGCAGGACGCGCAGCTCCTGCTGAAGACCGCACCGGACGTGGCTGAGGCCATCGGAAAAATTCACGGCATAGTTGACGTCCTCGACGGCATCGAGAATACCGTTAGCGGTCCGGCGGTTACCTTTCAGATCGATCCAACGACTGCGGCCCGTGCGGGATTTACTGCCGAGGAGGTCAGTACAGACGCGGCTGCGCTCCTCGAGGGCGAACCGGCGGCCACGCCTGTGGTCTTGAACGATCGAGCCTATCCCATTCGAGTGCGTTTTCCAGAGCGCAGCCGGAGCTCCCTGGAACAAATGACGAACACCTTGATTGTTAGTTCCACTAACCACACCGCGACGCTCGGCTCTCTCGCGACGCTCACGACGAACCCAGGAGAAACGGAAATCCGCAGAGAGAATTTGCAGAGGCTCGTCGAAGTCACAGCCCATCTGGATAAAGTGGGCCTGGGGACGGCCATTACGCTCGTACAAAAGGTGGTCGCGGATCTTCACCTGCCCCCATCCATCCGGGTCGAATACGGCGGTCAATATCAGGAACAGCAAAAGTCCTTCCGAGATTTGTTAATGGTTCTTTTTCTGGCACTCGCGCTCCTTTTTGTCGTGCTGCTCTTCGAATTCCGGACGTTCTCTGCGCCGGTGGCGATACTTGCTTCTGCGCTGCTTTCGACGTTCGGCGGTTTCCTGGCGCTGCTGGTGACGCGCACGAATTTCAACGTTGCGTCCTTCATGGGAATGATCATGGTCGTTGGCATCGTCGCGAAAAACGGCATCTTGCTGCTGGACGCGGAACAGCGGTTTCGCGGGTTGGGATTCTCCGCCTCGGAAGCAATGCTGCAATCAGGACGGCGGCGGCTTCGCCCCATTGCCATGACCGCGCTGGCCACGATCGCCGGGATGCTGCCGCTGGCTTTGGCCCTCGGCGCGGGATCACAAATGCTGCAGCCGCTTGCGATTACCGTGATCGGCGGACTCTTGAGCTCGATGGTCTTGTCTCTGGTGTTCACGCCTGCGATCAACTACTTCCTGCAGCGGGGCTCGGCGATCACGGCTGAACCTAGAAAAGCGACGTAGAGCTCTCGGCACACGAACCCTTACCAAACTGTGGCCGCAGTTCCCTTTCCGTGACGGTCCTAGTAAAGTTGATAGTGGAGATTATTTATTATCATGCACGAAGCAGCAGCGAAGAACGTCACACCCATGCGCGGCCGAAATCCAGGAGTGCCACTCAGCAAGAATGAACACCTCTTGCGCTGGGTGGAAAAAATGGCGGAGCTCGCTAAGCCCGCCGCGATCCATTGGGTCGACGGTTCGAAAGAAGAAAACGAAGCTTTGCTCGGGCAGATGGTTGGGTCTGGAACGCTCACCAAGCTCAACGAAAAGCTTTGGCCCGGCTGCTACTATGCGAGGTCGGATGCAAACGACGTCGCGCGCGTCGAAGACCGCACCTTCATTTGCTCCCTCTCGAAAGACAGCGCGGGCCCCACAAACAATTGGGAAAATCCCTATGAAATGAGGAAGAAGCTGAAGAGCCTTTTCAATGGCGCCATGCGCGGGCGCACGATGTACGTGCTGGGTTATAGCATGGGGCCCTTCGGCTCGCCGATGTCGCAGATCGGCGTACAGCTCACCGATTCGCCTTATGTAGTCGTAAACATGCGCATCATGGCGCGGATTGGGCTCACCGTTTTTCAGCAGATCGACACCGGGATACCCCGCGTCGTCCCGTGCATGCATTCGGTGGGAGCGCCGCTCGCTGCCGGTCAAAAGGATGTGCCTTGGCCCTGCAACAAGGAAAAATACATCGTGCATTTTCCGGAGACCAGAGAAATCTGGTCCTACGGATCCGGTTACGGCGGAAACGCGCTGCTCGGTAAAAAGTGCTTCGGATTACGAATCGCTTCTAACATTGCGCGCGACGAAGGCTGGATGGCAGAGCACATGCTCATTCTCGGAGTGGAAAACCCGGGCGGCGAGAAAACATATGTGGCCGCCGCGTTTCCAAGCGCTTGCGGGAAAACAAATTTCGCGATGCTGATCCCCCCGAAGGGTTTTGATGGTTGGAAAGTGTGGACGGTCGGCGACGACATTGCCTGGATTCGGCCGGACGAACGCGGCCTTCTGCGAGCGATAAACCCGGAAGCGGGATTCTTCGGTGTGGCGCCGGGCACTTCGGAAAAGACGAATCGCAACGCGATGGCTACGCTCGCCACAAATTCGATCTTCACAAATGTCGCGCTTACTCCCGACGGCGGCGTCTGGTGGGAAGGCATGACGGACACGCCGCCCGCGGAATGCCTGGATTGGAAGGGCCAGAAGTGGACTCCGGAGATTGCAAAAGAGACGGGCGCGAAGGCATCACATCCAAACGCGCGTTTCACCGCGCCGGCTTCGCAATGTCCGACGATCGATCCAGCCTGGGAGGATCCCAGCGGCGTTCCCATCAGCGCGATTATCTTCGGTGGGCGGCGGGCAACGACGATGCCGCTTGTTTTCCAAGCGTTCAATTGGAGCTCGGGCGTTTACATTGGAGCAACGATGGGATCGGAAACCACCGCCGCAGCAGCAGGTGCGGTCGGTAAAGTTCGCCGAGATCCGATGGCTATGCTTCCCTTCTGCGGCTACCACATGGGCGATTACTTCCGCCATTGGATCAAAATGCAGCGGTCGCTTACGCTAACCCCCAGAATTTTTCACGTGAATTGGTTCCGCAAGGATGGAGACGGACAATTCATGTGGCCGGGATTTTCAGAGAACATGCGCGTGCTGAAATGGATTGTGGACCGTACAAAAGGCCGGGCGCTGGCGAGAGAGACGCCCATCGGCTGGATGCCGCGCTATGAAGACATGGAATGGAAGGGCATGGATCTCTCCAAGGAAAAGTTCGAGGAGCTGCAAAAGTTTGACCGTGAAGCCTGGCGCAAAGAAGTAATCGAGCACGAAGAGTTGTTCATCGGCCTTCACGACCACTTGCCGAAAGAAATGGTTTACGAGCGGGAACTACTGATCTGCAGACTCTAGCTAGAAATGCAAATCGATGAATACTAGATAAGCGGCAAGGGCCAAACCAAAGATGGCGGTAACAATTGCGACGATATCGATGATGAAACCAGCAGGCTGAAAATTTCCAGAGTCGATCTGTTCGCGGGTGCGCCGGTAACGAACCAATCCCGCCAGACAAACCAGCACTCCCGCTATGATCGCCGCCGTGCCAAACCAAACCGAAAGCCCCGAGGTCGGCACAACATGCCCTTGGCCCTCCAACTGCATCCATTGCCGTACGGCGATCGCAAAACGGCCAATCGCAAAACCGAATACGACGACGGCGACCCCGGTGCGCACCCAAGCGAGAAACGTGCGCTCATTCGCGAGATGATCGCGCGCTAAATCGTGGTTGCCGCTTGTGGACGGTTGAGAATCCTTGGCGGTAGTTTCAGTCATAAATCCTTAAGAGAAAGCCCGGTTACATGGGGACTAGCCTACTTTACTGCCAATTGAAGGAGCGGCCCGGCAGCGCTGATGTTTTTTACCAGATCGGCAGGAACGTTGTGCCGCTGCTGGAGATATTCGGGGCTATTGTGCGAGACCCACACTTTGCCTCCCGCATCCTCACTGATCAATGCTTTCAGCGGAAGATCGATCGCGATTGTGGGTGAAGCAACCATGACGGGCGTGCCTCCCTTGGGGCTCCCGAAAAGAATGAGCAGCGTAGGCCGCATCTTCAAACCGACTTTCTCAGCTTCCCCACTATGATCGATGCGGCAAAAAATCGTCAGACCTTTTTCTTGCAGGGTAGATTCGATGCGTTTGAGGGTTTCTGGCACCGAGTAGGGGCTGCTCAAGTGCTGAATTCCGTTGTCGGGAGTTGGAACCATGACCGCCCTCCTAGAACTGAAGAAAGCATTAGAGTAGAGACTTCACGGTCGGCTCAAAAAAGTATGGAGCCGCAAATGCGCGAGTTCCTTCGACATTTCTTGCGCAAAAGCTCGCCGAGGTCGAACCGCGTACACTCCCTGAGCCCCGAGGAACCACTGGCCGCCTGAACTGCCGGCTTTGTGTCTTAGTTCACTCCAGCTGCGGTTCGGCCGGCGCCCGGTGCCATACGAACGATAAACGGCAAAAGGGAATGTTTGGTGCTGCCCGATCGAATGGACTTGAGTCTTGGCGCTTTTCGCAGCGCAACTTTTGCGTGAAACAGGCGGGCCTTCGCGGCTGGCACCGAAATGCCAATCATGGCCGCGGTCTCCTTCATGGAGTGCTCTTGCAATTGTTGAAGCTCGATTACTTTTCGAATGGCTGGCCGCAAGGTGCCGATCGCGCATCTCAGAACATTCTCTCTCTCCATTTGCGCATAACGCTTTTCGGGGTTAGGAGCATGGTCCGGCATCTCCCAGGTCGCCGATTTCTCGCCGGTATCAGTCGAACCGTCCAAGGAGATTTCTTGCGAATTGCGCTTCTTCCGCAAGATCATCAGCGCGGAATTGATCGCAATACGGGTCAACCATGTCGAAAAGGTCGACCGGCCGTCAAATTCCGCAATGTGGAGGAACGCGCTAAGAAAAGAATCCTGCAAAGCATCTTCCGCATCCTCTCTGTTCCTAGTTATGCGATACAACGACCGCAAAATTCTAGGCGCGAGGCGCTCGCAAAGTAGATCGAATGCCACACTTTGCCCGCACTTCGTGGCTCTGACCAGGCTCCTCTCGTCCAGCCTCTCAAAGTCCTCCCTGAAGGCAAGATTCTCGCCCGCTGATTTTTCTTCCTCATATACGACCACACGTTGACAAGCCATATTCCCCCCAGTCGTTTGCTTAACTCCGACGTTCTCGAGCGATCCACTCCCGTATGTAAGGCGAGCAGTGTAGGAGTTCGATGCCTCGCGACTCGCAATCACTGAGGAAGCGGACACCATCGACGTCTACGAGCGTCACATGCTCCATGTCCAAGGCCGCTTCTCTTCCGCAGCCCTCTATCTCTGCCTTTAGTTCATCCAGATGCTCCGATCCAATTCGCCCACTCACGCGAAAAATGGTCTTCTCGCCGTCGGAAGTCTTTTCAATTCTTAGTGTCATCCCGACTTTTCTCTGGAAGGGCTAGGTGCAATCCGTCGCCCAAATTCAAGCAGTTGAAAACAAATGGTTTATAAATGGAAAACCATGCCCAATTTCAGCATTTGCTGATTTTCGGCATTGGCATTCAGGGCTCGCTATGGAATTCTCGTTGGACAAGCGGGGTAAGACCAGGACCCAGGTGCCGAGAATGGTGAGGAGAAGTGGAAAAACAGGACCTCGCATTCAACCGATGGGTTGAATACCAAGAAATTCAGGCCGGAAATCTAAACCGATTTGAACCTATGCTTATTTATACCCAGGTTGGCGATCTTGGACTCGAGGGTCTGACGGGGAACCCCAAGAAGAGCGGCAGCGCCGGAGGGCCCTGAAACTCGCCCTGCGGTTTGTGCTAAGGCGGCTTCAATCATTTCCTTTTCTTTTGTCTCGTCCAAGCGCCCAATTCCCCTCGAAATGGCGGTCAAGCGGACCAACTCATGGGGCAATTCCCGCTTAAGCCAAGTTTCATCAACGGAAAAGGTTTCGCTGTCGCACAAGATTACGGCGCGCTCCACCACGTTTTGCAGCTCACGAATATTGCCTGGCCAGCTGTAATCCTGAAACAGCTGCAAAGTCTTCTTATCAATGTTCCGGAGCTTTTTACCCGCCTTCTTCGCGTAGCGCTCAATAAGGTACTCAACAAGCAGGGGGATATCATCCGCGCGTTCGCGCAGCGAGGGTATTTGGATGGGAAAGACGTTCAACCGATAGAAAAGATCCTGCCGAAATGCGCCGGCCTCGACAGCCACCCTAAGATCCCGGTTCGTGGCCGATAGGATTCTCGTGTCGACGCAAACTGGCTGGCTTCCTCCCACGCGTTCAAACTCCCGTTCCTGTAGCACTCGCAGAAGGGAGCTCTGGGTCTCTACCGGCAGCTCACCGATCTCGTCGAGGAAGATTGTGCCTCCATCCGCTAGCTCAAACCGTCCTAGGCGTCTCTGAGACGCCCCGGTGAAAGCGCCTTTCTCATGCCCGAAAAGCTCGGAGGCGATCAATGTCGGGGGAATCGCGGCGCAGTTCACGCGGATAAACGCACGGTTCGCGCGCGTCGACCGCCGGTGGATGGCGCGGGCGATCATTTCTTTTCCTGTGCCGGTCTCTCCGAGGATGAGGACCGTGGAATCGGTCGCGGCCACCTTTGCGACTTGTACGAGGACTCGGCGGAGCGGTTCCGAGGAGCCGACAATCTCCTCAAACATAGAGACCTTATCCACTTCTTCGCGGAGAGCGATATTTTCTTTATAGAGCTGGTCCTTTAGCTCCTTGATTTGCTCGAAAGCAGTCTCGAGAGCGGCTTTCGCTTCGTATTGCTCGGTCACGTCCATGGTAGTGCCGACGACTTCCGTGATTTCGCCCAACTCATTCATCACTGGGTGTGCAATAGAGTGAAGATGCCTTATCCTTCCGCCCGGAAGAACAATTCGATAGTCGCCTTCAGAATCCTCCCGGTCCTTGCGAGTGGACTCTTTTTCGGCTCTCTGCTCGACTCCTGCCCGATCTTCCGGGTGGACCCTGTCGAGAATATGCGACCAGGTGGGAGTTATTCTCTCAGGGTCGTAGTCATAAATACGAAAATGTTCTTGCGACCAAAAAAGCGCGCGGGTACGCACGTTCCAAGCCCAACTTCCGCTGCGGGTAAGCCTCTGTGCCTCAGCTAGATAACCTTCGCTCCGCCGAAGCGTTTGTTCAGCAAGTTTGCGCTCGGTGAAGTCCGTCGAGCTGCCCACAAATTGGCTAAGTTCTCCGGAGGCGTTAAAGACGGGATGGCCGACGGTATGAATGTACTTCACGGCGCCGTCCGAAAGAAGAATTCGGAACTCGATATCGTATCCGGATTTTTCACGGATAGCCCGCTCGATGGTTCCTTGCCATCTGTCGCGATCCTCGGGATGAACGCGCTCGAGCCGTTCTTCCCAACTCGGCGGCCCTTTTTCTGGATCGAAGCCGTAGATGCGATACCATTCGTCGGAGAAATGCAATGACTCTCTTCCGACCACGCGCCAGACCCAGCTTCCCGTGTGCGTGAGCCGCTGGGCTTCCTCAAGGTGCGCCTCGCTGCTCTGCAAGGTCTCATAGAGAAAACGCAATCTCCCTGCGGTGTCGTTGAAAACCTGGCCGAGTTGGGCAATTTCGTCCTTACCCATAACGGGAACTCGATGCCCAAACTCGCCGCGGGCCAAGGCCTTCGAGCCCTCGATGAGCAGCCCAAGCGGCCACGTGATGCTGCGAGTAATGGCTAATCCCAGGAAAGCTGCGATGAGCAACGTAAAAATGGCAGTAAGCGGGACAATCAGAAGAATTCGTCTTTGTAAACGCACAACTTGCAAAGTGGCTTCTGTCTGCTCGTCGGCAACTTGTTGGGCGATGTTTTTGACCAAAGCCGATGTCCTGGATTCCAGAGGGCGAATTTGGTTGGCTAGGCGCAGGCGAACGGCCTGCCAGTCCCTCGATCTGGCCAAGTCGGTAATAGCCTCGAGCTCCGCCGGCAGTTCGTTTTGAATGACCTCTAGAGTGGGCAGCAGCGCAGCGTCCAACTTTACCTCCGCGGGCAAACTGGTGAGGACATTTCTTGTGCGCCGACTGTCCTCAAGGAGGTCGTTACGAAGAAGTTCCGCTTCGGCCACGAGTTCGGCCGCGTTTTCGGAATGGGCCAGCGCATCGAGGCGCTCATAAAACGACATGAGATTGGTATGTGCTTGCAAGACGACAATCAACTCTTGGTCGACGCCGTTTAGACGCTCCGTTTGAACGCGAACCAGATGGATTTGCCAGAGCAGAACAGCGTTCCCCATCAACATCGCAAGGATGATGAAGACAAAGCATAGGGTCAAACGAGGACCAATGTTGAGCCGGGGAATTCGAAACGATCCCTTGCCAGCTTGTTTCGCCCATCCGGCAAGCTTCGCGACCACTGGTGACTCCCTGTTGTTTGCCTCGATTACGAATGGCCGAGATCACTCGAGGGCGCACTCAAAACCGCGACATGTAAAAAGATATCCAAAACTTTCAGAGAACTTTTTTGCAAGAAGTTCAATTCAGCTTGGAGGGCGGTCCCGGACTGAACTGGGTCACTTCCACCAATCGCTTCTCCAGGTCCGCAGCAGCCACAGACGGAATCTTTTCACCGGTCAAGACGGAGCGTACGGCGCCGATGTACGCCCTGCTGACCTGTTCGTATTTCTCACCGACAACTATGGATGGACGCGCAACCAGACCCGCGCCGTGTTGCCTAGCTTTGGCAAGCTGGGGATACGGATCTAACATTGCAGGCAGTTCATAGAACTCGACGTCCTCAGGCGGCACGGCATGCTCACTACCGCTCGTAAGCTGGGCGTCTCCTCGCAGAAGAAACCTGATAAGCTCAAGCGCTTCGCGCGGGTGGGCAGAAGTTCGGGAAATCGCCAATCCGTTCCCCCCCAGAGTGCTTGCTCGCCCTGCTGCGCCGCCTGGAGTGCTGGTCAGTCCAATCTGGGCAGAATTGCCGGTGGAGGAAGGCGACGGAGAAAAAGGCCAGCCGCCGGTGATCACACTATAATCGGATTGCCAGCCGCTAAGGAAGGCCGCATTTCCTGAGCCCCAGAGATTCTGGGCGTCCCACAATCCGTAGGCCGTCACGCCAGGTGGTGAAATGGAACCCACCCAGCGCGCGGCGCGTCGCCATGCGCGAATCACTTGCGGGTTATTCACACTAATTGTACGGTCGTCTTCGATGATTCGCCCGCCAGCTTCGCTGACTTGCCATTCCAAGCCGCTGCAGGTCAGATCTTCGGTGACGCCGCCTTGCCATACGTAGCCCCAAAAATCTTTCTGGCCTTTGGCCCTTTCACCGGCCTGAATGCGAGTGGCCATCTTCTCGAGCTCATCCCAAGTTTTGGGAGGCTCCGGATAGCCATACTTCCGCAAGAGATTCGGACGGTAATACAAAACACTAATATAAGCGTGATGCGGTATAGCCACCAGCTTGTCACCCACAGTGTAGCTCGCGAGCACCACCGGATTTTGTGAGGAAAGTTGGGTAGCAAAGTAAGGCTTCAGGTCCATGAGATATTGGTTCAATATACCGGACCAGATCACGTCAATGCTGACTACATCAGGAGCGGCGGCGCCTTTCTGGAGCAGCTCGCGCCAAAGAGCGAGCTGATTGAGAGAGCCGTCAGGACGAGGAAGGCGATTGACTTGGATCCCAGTTTTTCTTGTAAAGTCCTGTAACTCCTTGCCTAATCCGGGGTTTAGAGCGGAGGTATCCCACTCCACATCCAGATACGTTACGGTGACTGGTTCTTGCGAAGGCTGCTTCGAACAACCCAGAGCGGAAAACAGTAGTGATAGGCCAACGAGCGAGGAAACGATTACAAACCTCGGCGTCTGGAGTGGACGAGCCTGGACACTGGGGAGGGAAGGGGGGATCATCTTCTATCTAGCCGCCATTTCCGACAGCTTGCCTGGAACTTTGCTAAGTGTAGCGCAAACGGTGGACTCTTAAGCAATTTTCACAAGCAAACACGAGCAGTATTGCAGGAACCACCTGGTGGCCTGGCGCGCTGCCGCGCGCTGCCCGCTCAAGACCATACAAGTGGAGGCAGATGTAGCGCACGGACAAATTGCGATCGCTCTAGAGTCTGCTTGCCGTCTTTTCGCGGGAAAGCGATCAGGGCATGACGGCGGCGTGTACGTGTTCCAGGTGCGCAAGCGACTCTTCAGCGAGTTTTACCTGCGAGGACCGTCCTTCGATTCGATCCGCCAGGCTTCCAGGGTTCGCGCCAGTTCGTCATCGAAGGCAATCGCTACTGAGCGATGAGAGTCTGAGCCGGTCTTCCGGCCAATACGGAGTCGATATTGTCCAGGGCCAGCATCCCCATCGCCACGCGAGTCTCAACTGTCGCACTGCCGATATGCGGCAATAGAAACGTGTTCTTCAGCTCGAGATAGCCTGGATGGATTTGCGGTTCTCCCGCGAATACATCCAGACCGGCGGCAGCCACTTGTCCGCTCCTGAGCGCAGCAATCAGATCTTCGTCTGCGATCAGCCCACCCCGTGCCGTGTTCACGACAACGGCGCCGTGGGGGAGCAGGCCGATGGATTTGGCATTCAGGAAATGGCGAGTCTCCGGAGTTTCGGGCGCGTGCAGACTAAGAAATTGGCTAAGCCGAAGCAGTTCGTTTGGGTCTTCATGGTAAATCGCTTCTTCTTCCAGGTCGGGGGGCAGCTTCGAGTCGTTGCTGTAGTGAATCTTCATCCCGAACCCCCTCGCGCGTCGCGCCATCGCTTGTCCTACGTGCCCCATTCCGAAAATGCCGAGGATCTTGCCACCAACTTGCCAGCCTAAGAGCATCTTGGGACTCAAGGGCCTCCAAGCTCCCGCCCGAACCAGTTCCTGGGCCTCGTAAGCACGACGCGAAGCGCCAAGTAAAAGCAGCATGGCGATGTCGGCCGTTGCTTCATGATTGACACCTGGGGTGTAAGCGACCGAGATTTTCCTGCGAGCGGCGCCTTCCAGATCGATATGCTCAAAACCCACCGAGTACGTGGCGATGACTTTTACTGTTGGCGAGACTTTCTGAAAGAAGATGGAATCCAAACGGTCCAGGTTGGTGACGAATATAGCGTCGGCCCCGTCTGCCGCCGCCAAAAACTGCTCTCGGGTGAAAGGAACCGTATTGGGGTTGCGCCTTGGGTCGTAGTCCCGGTCGATGCGGTCTTCAATTTTCTTCGGAAATTGGCTTGCGACAACCAAAATTGGTTTCTGCACTTTGGTATCTCCGATTTCGGAACTTCGAATTGAATCCGCTGCCAACACAATGCACGCTGTTCCCCTGGAGTCCCGCCTCAGATCTTCGTATCTAATTTGGGTAGGCCACGCGAAGCAGGCTCCCTGATGTCGAGGGCAAAACGTAGCGGAAACCTACGTAGGCCATGCTTAGATGCGCATTCCTGGGTCCACCTGGAGCGTCGAACCACGGAGTGCGATTCACATAGGAATACTGCGTGTAATACTGGAGCGCTCCGTACTTGTCAGATTTCCAGAAGGTCTGCAGCCAATCAAACGTGTATTCCTGAATGACGCGGTTGTTGGTGTTAGGCGAACCCGGCCCGCCATACCCGATGATGGTGCCCGGAGCGGCAGCGTTCGTGGTGTCCGGAAAAGAATTCCGCCCGAAATAATCTTCGCCGTAATAAACAGCGAATGCGGACCTTTTAGACGCGATCCACTCAAGGCCGGCGAGGCCCGCTCCCGTGTGCACCATGGAAGGAAAGATGTCGGTTCCGGCCGCGTTCGGCCGAAGAACCAATTCTGGTCCATCCGATACCAGATAGTGAGATCCGCCCTCGCTCCAGAACGTATTGAGCAAGACCAGGAAGTTGTGGAAAAGTTCATAATTCCCAGCAATCGAAACACCGCCGCCCACAACCGAGTGCGAAGAGTAGAGCTTCTCGCCGATTGGCACGACAGCGGACCGTGCTCCCGTAATCAGCCCGACCGCTTCCAAATGGAGATGTCTGCCTCCAAGTGTTGGGTCGTAAGCGATTTTAGGAATGATGTCCGGAAAAAGATTGGGAGCGCCTATTTGGGCTCCATTATCAAACTGCGTGCTAACCGTAGAGGCAAATGCCGATGGAAGAGCAACGAAATTTCCTGTGAATTGGTTGGGGTCCTCAATACCGACTCCAAACGCCAAATGATCGTTAGCGTGATAGGCCACGCGGAACTCCGCAGCGCGGGTGAAGGTCAAGCCAACCTGGAAGTTCTGGTCTTCGTTGTAGGTGGTCGCCATATCGGAGGGCAGCGGACCCAGCCCGTTACGGTTGGGGGTCAGCCAACTATAAGTTTGTCCGCCAAGAACTTCCCACTTGCCGCGCTGTAAATCCATAAAGCAAAGGCGCAGACGAAGAGTGTGGCCGTTCACAACCTCATACACATTGGTGGCGTCATTGCCGCTGAAGTCCGCTTCGCAGTAGCCGGTCACTTGATTCTCGCCGACTTTGTCCGTGACCTTTATATTAAAGCGGGAATACTGCGCGGTGACGCGATCCTCGGTCAGGTGGCCCTGCGCAGTGTTGCCGTATGGTATCGCGGCGAAGTTGGTGGCGATATTGTTCTGGGTATTGGTGGTACGGAATATATTTTCGAAGTCGACGAATCCGCCGGGAGTAAACACGGCGTCGCCAATGTTGAAGGATCCGAGCGGCTTTTCGTTCTCTTTTGCTTGTTCCAGGGACACTGGCTGGCTGCTAACATTTGCGCCAATAGGGCTACTCGCGAACCCCGGGCTGGAGGGAATCGCGGTATGCATGGCTGCATCCATCACCCTTGGTGCTTGCTCGCTCCCGACCGGCGCCGCTTGGTCGGTTTTCGCTCGTTCCCTCAGCTCCTCAATTTCCCGCTGTTGTGCAGCCATCTGCTTCTGCGTTTGCATGAGAGCGTCGCGCAGAGCCTTGACCTCGGCGGCAAGATCCGTGTCGTCTTTCGAGGGGTCAGTTTGCTGCGCACTACCCTGTGCCAGCGCTATGCAAGGTAAGAGCAGGCACACGAACGAGAAGTGAATCGCCTTCGCTTTCATAATCAGCCTCCCAGGCTTATGCGGGTTTCCGCGCGTGTCCGGTTTCGCGAAGAAACGAGCTGAGGACGATCGCCAGAGCGATGCCGCCGATCCAAAACAGGCCGCTCTGGCGAAAATGAGTGACATGGTTCTGCGTGCTGGCGAACCCTTTCCCAAGCAGATCGGCAAAAATGGGTCCAATGAGCGCAGTGACTCCGAAGGTTAGGAAGTTAATCCCGCCTGTCGCACTACCCTTGACTTCGTCCGGATTGACCTCCTTGATGATCGTGTACGGAATCATGGCTGCCCCGGAGGCTATGCCAAAAATCAAGCAGCCGATTTCCGCGGCTCGGTGACCGGTGCTGAAAGTGATGAACGCAGAGGCCAGCAACATGACGACCGCGCCACCGATGAGCGCAGGTTTGCGGCGCCCCATTAGATCCGCAAGCCAACCAAGAAGTGGACAACCAATCACCCATCCCAGGGGCACGAGGGAACCGGTGACCACGGCGTCGTGGTAGCTGAACATGCGGTCGCGCTGGAAAAAGGCCACACCCCAGGTCATGTCGCCAATGGTCGTGGGGACGAATAGGAGTCCGGCCACGGCGCCGCACAGGTACGACTGCGGATTACGGAAGACAATCGCGTAAGGGCGAATCAGTGAAGCCCAGCCCGAACCCGGGGCTTTCTGGTGGGTTTCAGACGGACTAATCAAAAAAAGCAATACGCCCACGACTACGCACGCGGTGCCCAGCCAGTGCCAGATGGATTGCCAAGCGACGCCGTGTTCGAGCCAAGGTCCGACGACGAACTGCCCCGCGGCTCCTCCGAGCATCCCGAGACATTGCGTTACGCCGATGGCCGTTGCGAGCCAGCGTGCGGAAAAGCCGTGCGAAGCCAAATAGACGGCGCCGGTGAATGCAAATGCGGAGCCTGCACCTTGCAACAGCCTGCCGGTGTATCCGGCTGTTGTCGTTGAAACGCTAAAGAGCAGGCATCCGACCGCTAAAATAAAGATCCCAACCGGCACAACTTTTTTCGCGCCGAGGCGGTCCAGCGCTGCGCCGGCTATAAGACTCGTTGTGGAGTAGGTGTAATAGTAGGTGCCGAGGATTGCGCTGACGCCGATTGCGCTGGTGTTGAACGCGAGCGAGAGGTGCGAAATCATCACAGCCGGCGCAGACCGCGATGCGTACTCGAGAAAGTAGAAGCAAAGCCCGAGCGCCCACGCGATTTGGAACGCCCGGACTCGCCACCCGCTTCCTGCTTCGGATGCAATAGCGGCGGTGATTGGTTTCGTGGTCATCTGGACACGTGGATTCCCCGGCGCTTACCGGAGCAGGTTGACCTTGGCGAGATCGATGATTTCATCTCCGCGTCCGTTGAGAACCGCTTTCAGCATGAACAGGGAGAAGCCTTTGGCTTGCGCCAGCGTGATCGTCGGAGGCATCGAGAGTTCCTGACGCGAGACGAAGACCTCAACTACGGCGGGACCGTCGTGCTTCAGAGCTTGCGCAATCATCGGCTCCACCTGGTCCGGCGTCCTCGCTGTCAATCCCAGAAGTCCTGAGCCTTCCGCGATCTTTGCGAAATCTGGGCTCCCTAGGTCAGTTCCAAACTCAAGAAAGCCGGAGGCCTTCTGCTCCAGTTCCACAAAGGTCAATGCTTCGTTCTTGAAGATGATCACCTTCACCGGTAAGTTCTGGTGTTTCAGGGTAATGACATCCCCCATGAGCATCGAGAAACCGCCATCGCCAGAGAACGAGATCACCTGGCGGCCGGGATAGGCAGCCTGCGCTCCGATAGCCTGTGGCATTGCGTTGGCCATCGAACCATGATTGAAAGAGCCAAGAAGACGCCGTTTCCCGTTCATCGTGAGATAGCGTGCGGCCCAAACTACGGGCGTACCTACGTCGCAAGTAAAAACCGCGTCGTCGGCTGCTAGTTTGTCGATCACCCGGGCAACATATTGAGGATGGATTGGAGCTTTGTTGGAGTTACCGGTTGCGAGGTCATCCAAATCCTTGCGTGTTTTGCGATAGTGTTCCACCGAATCTTGCAAATGCTTTTGGTATTGGTTCTGCTCCAGCTTTGGAAGCAGGGCTCGCAGAGTGGTCTTCGTGTCTCCAACGAAGCCAAAGTTCAGCTTGCTGCGGCGTCCCAGATGCTCGCCGCGAAGGTCAATCTGCACGATGGCCGCGTCTTGGGGAAAGAAATCGCGGTATGGAAAGTCCGTGCCGAGCATCAACAAGACTTCGCAGTTCATCATGGCGTAATAGCCGGAAGAGAATCCGAGCAGTCCTGTCATGCCCACGTCAAAGGGGTTGTCGTACTCGATGAATTCTTTGCCACGATAGGCATGCACGATGGGCGCCTGGAGCTTGCCGGCAACTTCCATCAGCTCCTGATGGGCTCCGGCGCAACCCGCGCCGCCGAGGATGGTGATCTTTTTCGATCGATTCAGGAGCTCGGCAAGGATGTTGAGTTCTTCATCCGATGGACAAACGGTGGATTTCGGTTCATGAAAACGTACGCGCGGCCCCTGGACGGCATCTTTCAGAGCCACGTCCCCGGGCAACACAATCACGGAGACTCCACGCTTCGAGATGGCCGTCTGAATGGCGGTTTCCAGAATGCGAGGCATCTGGTCGGGGTCGGAGACAAGCTCGCAGTAGTGGCTGCATTGCGCGAAGATATGTTTCGGGTCCGTCTCCTGAAAGTATGCGCTGCCAATCTCCCGACTCGGAATATGTGCGGCAATAGCGAGTACTGGAACACAGTTGCGTTGACAGTCGTAAAGCCCATTAATCAAATGCATGTTGCCGGGCCCGCAGCTCCCTGCGCACACCGCCAGTTTCCCCGTGAGATGCGCTTCGGCTCCCGCAGCAAAAGCTCCCACCTCTTCATGGCGGACGTGCACCCAATCAATACTCTTTTTTACGCGCATTGAGTCCGTGATGCCGTTCAGTGAGTCGCCGACAACGCCATAGATTCTCCGGACACCTGCTTCAGCGAGGACATCCACCAACAGATCCGCGACTTTCTTTGCCATGTCGCAACGTCTCCTTAACTTTTGACGGTTACCCCAGCAGTGAGGGATGCAATTCGGCTTCCACGAATATGAGCCAGCAAAGCGTGCTAAATGTGCATTTGAACGAGGCCATTTCTGGAGTTGAAGAGTTGGTGTCAACTCGTTCACACAATTGCCTAGGCCTTGACGGTGGGGTCGAATCGAGCGGGGATTTCTATCTGCCTACTTGTTCTATGTCGGAGATACAAAGACGTTGCGAGAAGCTTCTGTCTTGCCAAGACATACGTATGCGGGTGTTGCACTCAGATGGCCCGCTCGAAAACACGTTGGACTCCAGCCCGCGCAAAGCGCGCCTGCCCTGGGCGCGGACCGACAGACTCCAACAGCTCCATTATCATCTACCTTGCCTTCTCTGTGTTTTCAGTAATTTGGGGAATCTGCTTTTCGCTCACAAAGCTAACTCCCAGGGGACTGAGCCTGCTTTTGTAGCAGTGGGTGAACCCCTTAGTGAGACAGTTTGAATTGGCACACTGGCACGCCATCCATTCACCAATCCGGGACCTATCCGAAAACTAGGGTCATTGGAAGCTAACGACAGCTTTGTCGATGGGAAACTCTCCCTGATGAACCACCGGCTTCTCCTGAGTCTTTGGTTGCCAGGCTTGTCCCTTGTCCGGCACCGCCTCTTGGTCGCCCAACACCCCTAGCTGCGTGAATACTTCGAACTCGTACGGAATTCCCTCCGATCCCATCGGCGAATTGCCGTCCGTCAACTGGAAGTGCAGGTGTGGCGCATCGGAGTTGCCCGAGTTGCCAAGCCGGGCTAGCACTTGGCCGGCGTTCACATGATCGCCGAGCTTGACCTTCAAGCTGCCCGGCTGCAGATGCGCATAAAGCGCAAATCGCCCACTGCCAAGATCGAGAGTCAGATAGTTGCCAACCGCACTATCCACAGTTACCACGCGGCTGCTCCGCTCGGTAGCGCCGTCGTTGTCGGAAAGGCCATCTCTTAGGTCCGAAACCCGCGCGTCAGCCACCGCGAGCACCTCCGCGCCATAGCCGTAGAAGTTGTCATTGGACTTCGCGTCGCCATGAAACAGGCGTCCATCAGGGCCGAGGCGCATCCAGTCGATAGCAAAGCGCTGCGCTATCCTCAACCTGCCATCAACAGCCTGCAACGCGCGGCGATGGTCGTAACTCGTTAGCGCATTGAAGGCTATCCACGCCGTCCCACTCAGCGGGGCACGTAACACCGGTGTCGGCTGCCGCACAACTGCAACAACGGGGCCGTTTATCGTCCTGCCGAGTGCGGCGTTACCCTTGATGTCAAATGTAAACCGGTGGCGCAGCTCCATCGGCACGCGCGCTCCGGCATCTAGCATTAGGTCAACGAAGATCACCGCCCCGTGGCCCTCGCCAATCTGACCGCGTTTATCCCCTCTGTCTGTCGGCTCCACGGAAACTAGCACGTTCTCCGCCGGGACCAAGACCTTCCCTAATGCTTCGCCACGATAACTGGTCAGGGGCACCGCGCCTTCGTCGCCGTACACGTCGAGCGCAACGACTTCAATTGGAATCGGGGCAACATTGGTGAGGTGGAGCTCATAGAGCAGACGTGTCCGGCCGTCAGCTATCACCGGCTGTGGTGGCATCGGGCCAGGGACAATGTCCACAGGAAAGCCCGAGTGGGACTGGGCCAGGCCTTGATGGGGCAGGAACACTGTGAGGAGCACACAGCCAAGCAGCCATCTTGCTTCGGAACGACGAAATCGTCCCATGTTTGCGCTCCCAAATCAGTTGTCGTTAAACGTGGTACGGGTGAGTATTCTCCGCGAACCCCGCAGTTTTAGCTTGCTTCACCGTGAAGAAGCCTTGCTGGTCTTCCACGATCTCGTAGAGTCGCTTGGCGGCTGCTTTGCGTCCATTTCGCATAACGCAATACTACAACTTATTTGAAGTATTGTGTCGGGGAGTTAATTGCTGCACGGGCCTGACATCGCAGGAACAAATTCCGATGGTTGTGGTGTATCGGGAACCTCTTGAAATGAAAATACGATTGATTGGCAGGACCCGATTTGAACTGACGACTTCCAGTAGTCCAACAGCCCCCGCTCACCAAGCAGGCGCTCCGGCGACTCTCGGGACTTGGCTCGCCTTCAGGGCTAGTCCCGCCACCGTCCGAACCGGATTGCGTCAAGAACTTCTGCTCCTGCCGCTGCTCTCGCTGCTGGTTCCAGTTCTGTAATCACAGAGTTTCCGGGAAAGCGGTACGCGCCCATTACGATGTCCGGTTCCAAGCCATTCACGATCTGTCCGATATATTGTTGATAGTCGGGGCAAGCACGAGCATCGTCGGCGGTGACGGTCTTCTTGAACCCAGCGTTCTTACCGTAGCAAGCATAATACTGGGTTGCCATCTCGATCGATTGGCGGTGTGTTCCTCGATACTCGAAGGCGTCGTACCCCGCGTTTTTCATGAGGGCCGCCATGTTAAAGAGACCGGCCAAAACCCCCAATGTGTAGCCAAACGATTGCCCTGCATTTGCATTTCTATAGCGGTCCTCGATCTCTCCGGGCGCAACCACGGCGGTCTGGAAGGAAGGATGGCTCGCGAGGCTATCTGGACCGGTATTTTTGTGACATGCGATGGGCTTATCATTTTCTCCGTAGACTGCATGGTTGAACCAATTCGTCCAGGGAATTGCCACGGGAATGGAGCGGTCATTGCCATAGAGAACCGCATTGAATTTGCGGCCATCATCGAGGAGACGTGCAATCGCCAGAAGTCCTAGCAGATGAGCGCCTACGTGATTGCTATAACGCTCGCAGATCGTAGCTGGACCGTTCATCTGCGGCAGCGCGGCGCGGAAGTTTGAAGACTCGCGGATCAAATTAAAGATGGCGGCGTGGAATACATTGAGCTGGTTCGTCTGCGCACTATTGAACGCGCCAATCGACTGCAACAAATCTTGAGCGTGAACTGAATAGATAATTCCTCTTCCGACCTGCAGCCCTACACCGTTTTGAACAACGGCATTGAAATGTTGTTGACCGTCGCAAAATTGCTCGGCCCTACTCAGGACGTTCCCTTTCTCATCGCGAAAGCCTCGATTCGCCCAGGCCAGGAGAATGCGTTTTGCGACAGCTGCCGCTTCACCGGAGGAAGGTCCAGCTGCTGGTGGCTTTGCTCCCGACTTTACCAGTGCGGCATAGAGGGATAGCCTCGAAGCGACAATCGCCGCGCCGGTTGGAGGCGCCATTGCTTCCCTCACGTGCATTGCCGAACCGAGCTGGTTCGTCGTGCGAATCTCGTCGGCGTACCCGGTTACCGGTTCATAGGAAAAAGCGTGCAGATAGATGTCAAGATCACAACCCGAATATACGGAGTCCCAATCTACGTTGGCGGCGAGATCGGCTTTGACTTTGTTAGTGAGTTTGGCGAAACTTTGCGCCGAAAATGAGCCCGAAGAATTGATTCGCGTAACCAAGCCGCTCATGTCGGTTGGCGTCATGAAGACTCGGGGATGCTGCGCAGAGCTTGTGTATGAACCGGCAAGCGAAGGATAAAGGCCGGGAGCGGTTCTGGCGGAGGTATCGACAGGTAGCATCGTTCCTGTTCGAAGAATGCCAGCCTCCTCGAGGCTGTCGCTCCGCGCACGAGCGTAGATGTTTCCTTGCCCATTGAGGCTTTGGGCAAAGACGAGCGATGGAGCTATAGAGAAAGCGAGGGGCAGCAACGCAATGGATTGATACCCCTTTCCTGCCTTCGTCATCACGGGCCCTCGTTGTTGACGTGGCTTGGACCTTCTCATTGTAATTGCAATCGCATCGGAGCACTCGCGAAGTTGCGTATGTCCTTCGCGACGCACGCCCTTGAGTAGTGCGGGACGAAGGATTTCAATCACACGAACTCTCCGCATAACGACCCTGTCTCACTTTAGGGGTCATTCCACACCTTACTTAAGCTGCAGCTTGCTGCAATATCTTTTCTATTTTTCTGTCCAGCTCGCGGGCGACCTCTAGCACGTCGCGATTCCCATAAGGGGCTAAGAGGCTCTCCATCTTGTCATACGACAGATGGACGCCATCGGCGCGCTCATCGACGAGCATTGTCACCGGCGCGTAGGAGCCCGCGTCCGGGACGTGCTTCGCCATTTCCTTCATGATGAGTGGATTGCCAATGATGAAGCGGACGATCCTGGGCGTGTCGCGGCCAGTTTCTTTCCGCAGAACCGCGCCGTGATCAAGCTCCATGAACAGCATCAGTCCTACTTCGCTCAAGCCTTTCTCGACCGCGCTTTTCAGTTCGGCAAAAGAGTGCGCTTCGTGAGTTGATCTCCCAAATTCAGCCATATCCGGATGACCGATCCCGGCGTTCACGCTACTTATTACTTCATCAAACCGCTTGGAAGTGGTCAGACTGAACCGCTCCATCTCGATTTTTCTTATCATCTCGGACCTCTTTACACGCAACCGCGCCTTGATCCGGGCTGCATGAACAAAATCAGTCCTGCTTACTCAAGCCTTTCTCGGCTGCGTTTTTCAGCGCGGCAGAAGCGCCGCCCTGTCCGATCGCGAAGGTGCTCCTGTCGCCCGAAACGGCTGGAGCGACCGAAGGTCACCGCAGCTGTTGATGCAAAAACTCGCTTGTCCGCACGTTGGCAAGCGTCGCCGCAGCTGCATTGTAATGCGCTCCATTATGCCGAGAGAAGGCATGATTCTGGCCCGGATAGCTGTAGACTGTAGTGTTCAGTTTTTTGGCAAGTGCCGCTTTGATTTCGGCTTGAGCAGCTTTGGAAATGAACTCGTCTTCCTCCGCCAGATGCATCAGCATGGGCGCATGAAGCCCATTGATCTCTCCCAGATATTTCTCGGTGTCGCCGCCGTGATAAGCGACCGCGGCGTCGACACCGTGGCAGCGCACGGCTGTGAGGAAGACCATCAGCGCGCCAAGGCAATAGCCGAGGATGGCGACCTTGCCGTTGCACTCCGGGAGGTTGCGTACGGCATTGACGGTGTCCTTGACGTCCTTTGCGCCCGCGTCTCTGTCATAAGCCCCGTACAGACGAAGGCCGTGTTGCCAGTTGGCCTCGGAGGTAACAGTGAGGTCAACGCCCGGTTCCTGCCGCCAGAATAGGTCTGGCGCGACCGAAAGGAAGCCTTGCTCTGCCAGTTCGTCGCAATGCTCGCGGATGTCGGCGTTCACCCCGAACAACTCCTGCAGAACAATGACCGCGGCAGCCGGCACGGTTTTCGGTCTTGCTATATAGGCCGCGAACGCGCCGTCATGTCCTGCTATCGTGATGTGATCCTTCATTGTGTTCTCCTCAGACTACGACGCTCATCCAGGCCCCCACCCATGTCGTCGTCTGGATCGGCGGAGGCCCACTATCGTGCGAGGCAGGTTCAGCCGGCGGCATGCATGGCAGCCGCAGAAGTGGCAGCCTCTTCGATCAGCTTGGCTGTTTCCTTCGGATGAGACATGTAGGCCACATGGCTGGAATTCACTTCGATGGTCTTGGCCTTCGCGCGCTTCGCCATCATGCGCTCCTGGTCCGGATTGATCGATCGGTCTGCGGTGGCCACCATGTACCAGGTGGGCTTGGTCTTCCAGGCGGGCGACGTAACCTGGTGGGTGAACGCATCGGTGGAGATCGGCACCTGCGACACAGCCATGAACGCCGCCTTCTCCGGCGGAATGTCCGCTGCGAAGTCGGCCGCGAAATGCTCCTGTTCTATCCACCAGTTGCCGTTGCTGTCAGGTTTGAATGCCTTGGAGGCTTGCGGCCGGGCCTGTTCGATCGACCCACAGCTCTCACCTTCATCGAGCGCAAATGCGGCAATATAGACAAGCGCCGCAACCTTGGGATGATTCCCGGCCTCGGTGATGACGGATCCGCCATAACTGTGGCCCACCAGAACCACTGGCCCGCCCATGGCGTCAATGGCCGCCTTCGTGTACTTTTGGTCCTCGGCGTAGGAGGTCTCGGGGTGTTGCACCACCGATACCTTGTACCCATCATTCCTGAGGATGTTAGCGACGGGTTCCCAGCCGGAGCCATCGGCGAATGCGCCGTGCACCAGAACCACATTCTTAATATTCTTTGTCATGATCGTTCTCCTCTCCAGTTTGGGCCTCAGCGAATCGTGAATTAAGCCTCGAACTCGCAATGGACCCTATCCCAAACGAGCACGGCCCTCTTGAAAACATCGACCACTTTTGAAGATTCCTGCTTCAAATGTGGAGTGCAGGCGGGCGAAAAGGTCATTTCCGGCTTGAGCTTCAACACGAAGACTCTAGCGGAAAGTCAAATCGGCGGCGATATTGGATCTACGAAAGACTCAGCGCAACACAGTCACCGGAATGGTGGCCTTCAGGATGGGATCTATTCGCGTGGTTGAAGGGATTTGCCTTTGGATAATTCAACAAAAACCTTGCGGCGTGAGTGTTCGCGCCTCCATTTTGCCGGGGTCGCACCGACGACGTTTGCAAACGTCCTAGTCAGTGCGGCTTGATCAGAAAATCCGGTCTGCGCGGCAATTTCCACGAGCGAGTTATTCGTTTCCGACAAAAGGGATTTCGCGATCTCAACACGGTGGAGAATCAGGTACCGATGTGCGGAGGTTCCAAACGATCTCCTGAATGATCGAGCAAAATGGCTGACCGAAAGCCTGCATTCCTCGGCAAGTGTTGCCAGTTTTAATTCGCCGTCCAAGTGCTCCTGAAACAATTCCACAACGCGGCGCTTTTGCCACGATGCCAGGCCGCCTTTGAATTGCGGGACGGTCTCGCGAATCCGACCATACCGTCCGACAAGGTGCGAACAAATCATCATGCTGAAAGAATCCATAAACAACTGAGAGAACATTTCCGGCCTATTTAGGCACGGCAGGATCAGCTGCGTTAGGTGATGGACGGTCGGGTCGGGGGTTCCATAAACGCAGTGGAGACGCTTAACTCTTGCCGTTTCGGCATCGTCTGTGAGGGAGTCCAAGGTTGCACGCGGAACGTGGAAGTGGACCCAGTCGATCGGCCCCGGGTTTCGAATACTTGTATCTGACTCCAGGTCGCACATTGCGACTCCGCCCACTGGCCATGCCCCCGTCTTTGTGTATTTGCCATCGGTCCAAAGTTCCCATTCGCCGGAGTTTGCATGATTAAGATGAACCGAAACAACGTAGGCCTTTTCAGACGGGATGGACGCAGTTCGTTCCGGTATACCGCTTCGGGCGATCAGTCGGGTAATCGCCAGTTGGGGCCGGACAACGGAAACCACGGAATCGAGGGCGACAGTGGGTGGTTGGTTCATCGTGAAATACTTCGCCATTTGCATGCCATGGGCGCTTGCTTGAGCTTCATTCGAGTGCGCGGAATTCCGATTCTGTTCGCAGGATTGAGTTTTATTCACAGCAATCTCCAACAGAAGACGAACGGTCAACTTATTGAGGGTCGAAGGGTAACACCTCTTTCCGCATATTTCTCGAAAGGAGATCGAAACTTTCGGCAGGAATGGACAATTTCAGTCTTTTTCGACAAGCCGCGGGCGCGTAATTGCTCAGGCAGGGTGCTCAGGTTCGATAGCTCTCGCAGCGATGTAGCGGCGCCACTGCCCTGGGCTGATTCCCGTCATTTGGCGGAAGGTGCGCGTGAAGGCGGTCTGATCGCCGAAGCCAGACTGAATTGCTATGTCCGCAATCGGCGTGGTCGTCTGCCGAAGTAATTCTTTGGCACGCTCGATCCGACGCCCGATCAACCACCTGTGCGGTGCCACACCGAAGGTCGCTTTGAATGAACGGGCAAAGTGACTCACGGAAAGCGAGCACTCACGTGCCACGTCCGTCAGCCGTATCCGGCCATCCAAATGTTCCCGGAGTAGTTCCGCCGCGCGGCGCTTTTGCCAAGGAGCAAGCCCGCCTTTGGAAACCTTGCCCAATTTTTGCAATACACCGTACCGTTGAAGCAAATGCGCCCCCAAGATCAGGCTGAACTGATCAAGCGCAAGCAGCGAGGGGCCATCGCGGCGCCCAATAAAGGGGAGAATGCTCCTCGTGATCTGGGCTAAAACCAAATCGTCTTCAACAACTGATAATTTATAACTTCGTACAACGCCAAAGCCAAGATCGGCCGCGATATCATCAAGCTCGACACGCGGCACTGTATAGTGAACGTAATCGAACGCCTTACCGGCCCAACAGCTTGGTTCGGAATCGAAATCGATGACATTACTCCGAAACGGCGGAATGATCGGTGTGGGCATAACTTTGTCTGCTACCCACACTTGGTAGCTATGTAGCGGCAAAGACTTGAGGGAGATTGACACGAGGAGAGCTGGCACACTTGATAGCTTCGTGATGCGGTCAGGCAGTCCAGCTGATGACTCGAGACGCGTTACCGTAAATGTGCCTGGAGTTCGAAACGGCGAGGGGACCGAGGAGTTCCGGTCCAATTTAATGTGAGTCGTAAACGGATTCTCGGACCAAGCATCGGGCGAGTGAGCGGAATCCCGATTCTGTTCGCCGGCGCGAGTTTTGTTCACGGCAACCTCCAGACATAAGACGACCGGTCGCCTTATTATCGGAGAATACTACCCTTTTTCTGTGCATTTTTCGAAGAGCGGGAAAAAGACAGCGAGACTTCCGGCAGGAATCGACAAATTCAGTTCTTTTCGACAAGCCACGGACGGGTAATTGCCTGCGAAGATTCGAAGAATGTCTCCGATCCACGGGGAGATCTCACATCGGGAGCACGATCCGGGCGAAATGCTTCTGCGCTCCGCGGGCAAACTATTTCAGGACGTTGGCTATGTCCGAGCGAGCATTTACCGCATCACTTCTGCAGTGAACGCGCCTAAGGGAACTTTCTATAATTACTTCACTAGCAAAGAAGACCTCGCGTCGAGACTGGTAGATCGCCAATTCGAGGCTCTTCGTGAATCGCTTTCTCGATCAACCGGTCATAGCGCAAGCCATCAACTGAAAGAGCACTGCAGCTACTTGGCCGTAGAACCACCGATGATTGAAGTTGCCCCGCTTCAACTTCTGGCGACCCTCGCTGCGGAGGCACCAGCAATCCCCGTCGCGATTGCGCAACGTATAGCTCGTGGCACAGACATCTGGATCACTCATGTAAGCGACTTGATCTCAGTGGCTCAGATACAAGACGGAACGCCAACTGCCCAAGATCCCAAAAAGCTCGCGTCGCTGCTAGTCACTTGCTGGTACGGAGCAATCGTTCGTCGGAAATCGGACCCATCTTTGAAACTGCTTGATGAGTTTCTTCCATTCTTCATCTCATTACTTCCGGATGGCCCTTTATTACCGGCCAATTCCTTGAATCACACCCCTAAATAGCCGTAGCCGGCAAGCTGTATTCTCTTCCAGTTGGATTTTTGCTTCAGGAGGAAGGGGCTCAGCTTCCGGCTGCGATCTTGGCG